>ERZ808054.22-NODE-22-length-215781-cov-13.180910_pt1 | contig 215781 bp, 183 predicted proteins | sample MGYA00380201_ERZ808054 | MGnify/ENA primary metagenome ERZ808054 (study PRJEB31490, sample SAMN06133419) | mouse gut metagenome | isolation source: Z5_2 | host: mice | place: China: Chengdu | collected 2015-05 ...
AAAAAGCGGCTCTTTACCACCTCCGTACTCATATCCCCCTGGTTGATGCGTATGCTTTTCCGGCTGCTGCAACAGGTTTCCGCCATCAGTTCCACAAAGCCGTCCAGACGCTCCCTGTCATATGGATGGTCATGCAAAAGATAATCATAATCAATGTTCTCTTTTATCAGTTCACGGTAAGCCTCCATCTGATCTATCCCATACCCCGCAGGAGAAGCGTTATCCACAGGAAAAGCCCCGGCCTTTGCCGGATAGATGGATGGATCAGTATCACTAAAATCAGTATTATTTAAGTCAGTATTATTAGTTTGTGATTTCCGCATTTCTTGAATTGTGATTTTCACATCCCCTGATTTGTGATTTTCACAATTCTTGATTTGTGATTCCGGCTGTCCCGGTTTTGCCCTGCAAATGAAGTTCTTGACATATATGACATTGGGTTTCCCCAGGCCGCGCCGGACACGCTCGATCAGCCCAACGCCCTTTGAACAGTCCAGTTCATTCAGGAGTTTGTTTGCCTTCTGCTCCGCACATCCAAGCGTCTCCATCACATCGGCAATCGTGAAGATGATATACACGCGCCCCTCCCCGTCAAGCCAGTTGTTCTTTACCGAAAGCCCCATGCGGTCAAGCAAAAGCCCGTAAAGCACCTTTGCCTCTACCGATACCCCCTTAAAGAGCGGGTCTGTAAACAATATTTTCGGGATGCGGTAAAAGCTGTACTGTTCCGCTTCGTTCCCATAGTAATAATCCAGTTGTAACGGCATCGCTGCTGCCTCCTTTTCCTGCAATTTTGACAACAAAAAAGCCCCGGCATGGTAATAGTCGCCGGGGCATGATCTGTCTGGTAAACGCAAAAAAGCCGCCCGGTGGCTGTCAGTCAGTCGCCGGACGGCTTAATGCGTTTTATGTGTTTTGTGTCTTCCACGTTTCCAGGAGGGAGAAAATAACTTCCTCCATCTGCTTCGTGGTATAGGTCTGGGGGAAATACTGCTTCAGCCTGTCATTTTTAAGCGTCACCTGCACAGGTGTTGGCCGTTCCTCTGTCAGAATGGCATCCATCACATTCCTGTCCAGTTTCCCCTCCTGGCTGTACTTTTTCAGGCGTTTCGCCTGCTCCAGTGAAGGCACAGCCTGTAATTCTCCCATAATCTCCATAAGTTCCCCCTGCTGCTCCCGCGTCAGATAGGACAGTTCCACGGCAGGGTTAAAGGACAGCTTTTTATCATCCACCATCTGGAGCAGTTCCGGGAGAAGTTCTGTCAAACGGATAAACCGGTGGATGTTGCGGGCGCTGTCATTGGAATTTTCACTCAGCGCATCCACGCTGTACTTCTCGCCAAGTTGTCGAGAAGTGTCCTTCACGCCCTGATGCTTCAATGCGTCCAGTTTCATCTTATACGCCCATGCCTTTTCGCTGGGGAACAGGTTTTCCCGCTGGATGTTGCTGTCCACCATGAACAGTACCGCTTCATCATCGTCCAGTTCCCGCACGATCACCGGCATCGTAGTTTTCCCTGCCAGTTCCGAAGCATGTCTGCGCCTGTGCCCGGCAATCAGTTCATAGCCGCCCTCCGCACGGGGCCTTGCAATGCCGGGGACAAGGACGCCATGTATCTTTATGCTTTCCACCGTGTCCTGCATGGTTTCATCATCCAGCACCTTAAATGGGTGGTCTTTAAAGGGAAACAGTTCTGTAAGCGGAATTTCCTGCACGTTCCCGCTCCCTCCTGCCTCCGCAGGATTCCCAGCGGAGAACAGGTCATCAAATTTAGTCATCTGGATATTTTTTGCGCTGCTTTTCATCCCATCATCACCTCTTTCGTCAGTGCGGCATAAGCGGCTGACACTTTACCGGCGGGGTCATGGAGATAGATGCTCTTGCCCTCCGCGCTGGTTTCCGCCGCCCGCACGGAGAGGGGGATAATGCTGTCGAATATCCGCAGCTTTCCGTCATAGTTCATGTGCAGAAGCTCCACAATATCCCTTGCGTAGTTGGTACGCATATCCGCCATTGTGACCACTATCCCTGCTATGGAAAGGCGCGGGTTAATCTGCCGCCTGACTTTCGCAATCGTGCGGATAAGCTGCTCCAGCCCTTTTATGGAAAGGTACTGTGCCTGCACCGGGATAATGACCTGATCCGCCGCCGCAAGCGCATTGATAGTCAACATACCAAGCGAAGGCATACAATCCAGAATAATCGCATCGTATTCCTCACGCACCGTATTCAGGTACTGCCGCAGGATTGTCTCCCGGCTCATGGTGTTGACCAGAGTAACCTCCATGCCGGCCAGTTCAATGTTTGCCGGAAGCAGGTCAACACCCTCCGCATGGTGGAGAATCCCGCTTCCGGGCGGAAGCGGCTTGTCCGTGATTATCCCGCCCAGGATAGCCGAAAGCGTGGTTTCCATCTGGTCGGGCTGCTGGTATCCCAGGCTGGCGGTCATGGAACCCTGCGAATCCACGTCCACCAGAAGGACGCGCCTGCCCTCACGGGCAAGGCCGATCCCGATGCTGATGGAACTGACTGTTTTTGCACAGCCCCCTTTTTGGTTACATAAACAGTAGATTGTTGCACCCATACTCACACCGCCTCTCTCACCCGGACAGTCAGGCCGTCCAGCCGTATATTTTTATGGCCTACCAGATAGTAGTCCTTTCCGTCATGCTCCACGCTTGTCCACACCCAATAAGGCACTTCCTGATAATCGTCTTTTATCAGCGCCTCAATGCCGCTCCCACTGGTATAATAATGACCGCCTTTTGTCTCATACCTTCCGCTCCGGTTCTTATGCAGGCGGCTTGTTTCTTTTACCGGGCGGGAAAGATATGCAATCCTGCCCGTCACGTCCGAAAGTTTCTCCATGATCTCCCTAAGTTCGGTCTGAAGAAAAAGCTGCTGCCCGTCCTCATAGTCGATATGCAGCCCGCTCAGATCATCGTAATCGTCATATGTAGACAGCCTCAGCAGGCTCCTGATACTTCCATTCAGCTTTTGGGTTTCCTTTAATACCATGTTTAAATCTGCCATATTTATACCGCCTTTCCATCGCATATCCCGGCTTCCTCTTTCACTGCCGTAATCCCTTTCGAGTCAGACCATACCCGGCCTGTCCTCTCTACCACAAGTTTTCCATCCTGCAAGGTTACGGATACCCTGTCTCCAACGGCAAACCCCATATCACGCAGCCACTTTCCCTGCATCATAATCATTGGAACCGTGAGGTCTTTACCGTTTCCCCTTGCCCTGTAAACCGTCATTTCTCTTGATTTCATTCGTACCTCCTGTTAATATGGTTCAATAAAAATAGGACTAAATCAGCCGCGCAGACACGATACTTGTCCGCATGAAAAGCTAATTTAGTCCTACCTAAACTTAAAAATATTCAGTTATCACCCCTTTTTGGCACACGTTTTACAACACCAAACGGCTTGATGGTATATTAGTGTCAAGTTGCTTGATTTTCGGTTTTCTGGTTAAAAACAGGCCCGTCCTTATCCAATTTTGCTGTTTGCACAGCAGTTTTTTCATAGGACTAAATCAGCGGAAGCCCTTGATTTTACTGGCTCCTTGCTAACTTGACACTATATTACCATACGCCCCCACCCTTTCATTCGGATAATCCCTCTCCCCCCGTATCGGTTTCGCCCCTTTGCGCAGGTACGCCTTCACTTTCTCCCCATACAAATAAGGATCGTTTCCGTTGACGATTCCCCACTGCATCAAAAGCGCCGCCGAACCCGTAACAAAAGGCGCGGCAAACGATGTTCCGGTTACAGGTTCGTAAGTACCTTCCCGTGTGGGCGCAAGGATACCGACGCCCGGCGCGACGAGATCCGGCTTGATAAAAGAACCTTCTATCCGGCCGCCGAGCCGGTCCTGGTAAAGATATCCGCGCCCTGAAAAATCCGCATAGGCTTCCAGCCCTGTCCGGTAAGCGCCCACCGTAACGACTTTGGAGGCCGTGGAGGGGATTGTCAATGTCACGTTGGGGGTCGGGGTGACGAAGCGGGTCTGCCCCGATCGGACAGTTTCCGAGGGCAGGTAGAAGGTATAATTTCCCGTCACTGTATTGATCGGTTCCAGAACAAACGTCCAGACGCCGTTGTTTACATAATTCCCATTTCCATCCGGCAGAAAATCAAAATAAATTTCCTGACTCGTTAAATACGGCGCAGGCTCCCCGTTATAAAGAAGAATCCTGGTTTGTTCCAGACGATAACTCTGTTTCCCCGGTCTTGCGGTATCTACAAAAAACTCTTCTCCAATAGGAGAGATTAGCCGTACTCTGTACCGGTCTACGTAGTCCTTCCATAACTGGACATTTAAACCGCGCTCATAACCGCCCACCATCAGTTCGACGATTGTCCGGCCGCCGCCGGCCGCCGGCCCGGATTGCCTGACCGCTGTTCCCGAAACGCCGCTTCCGGCCGGGCGCATGTCTCCGGAAACCGTTTCTTCCCTTATACTGCCATCCGAAGCCGTCCGTCCCGTCACAATGCCCACACTCCCGCCGGTATGTCCGCCGGATGCGCCTTCGTTACCGCTCCCTACACAGATCACGCTTCTGCCTATCTCCGAAACATTATCGATGAAACGTTCCAACAGGGAAGTGCCGTTATGCGCGCCGTAGGTATTGCCGAAACTCAGGTTTACCGCCAGCGGTCTTTGCAGTTCCAGCGATTTTCTCACGACATAAGTGAGCGCACGCATCAGTTCCGTCGTTCTCGGAAAGGAACCGGGCGCGGGCGTTCCGAGTTTTACGATAAGCAGCTCGCTTTCCGGAGCCACGCCTGCGTAGATCCCACCGGAGCCTGCCCCGTTTCCGGCCGCGATGCCGGCTACGGCCGTTCCATGCCCTGATGTGTCCACGCTGGGCACAAGAAGATTCCCGTCCTCTTCCGAGGACGCGGCAAGGGCTTCGTCGATCTGTCCGCTGTTAAATTCCACGCCCGTTACAAACCCTTCCGGCGGCGTATATTCTTCCCGCCGGCTGTCCGGCAAAAGCCCTCTCTGAACAATGCGTTCCCATACCTGTCCGGCCTGTAATGTCTGGTCCCACAGATAACGGATTCTCGTGTTTCCGTCTTCTTTCCGAAAATCCCGATTCCGCCAGGCGATGCCGGAATCGATTACCGCCAAAAGCACGCCCTGTCCGCGGAGCGAATCGGCAAGAGGACTTCCGGGAATGATACACGAATCTATTTTTCCCTGTAATGTCTGAAAAAACAGGCGTTTTGGTTTCTCGATGTATTCGATTTCCTCCACATCCGAAAGCGCCTCCATAAACACCTCCGGTACGGTCAGAATCGCATAACCCGCTATCAGCTCTTCAACCTGCAGCAGATTTCCCTGCGGCCGTGCAAAAAAAGAAGACAATCCTTCCCGCAGATCACCGTGGTATTTGACGATGAGCTCCCATGTATTATCTTCTTTTTCATAACCGATATTCAGTTCCAGTGTTCTGGCCCGCTCCTCTTCCGGCGTGTCCAGGGCCAGATTGAGTATATTTTCATATTTCTGTGAATCCATTCCGCACTCCTGTCTGCTTCCTTACCCTATTTTATGCAGAGGCACAGCCGGGGATTCCGCATCTGCCGGCATTCTCCGGAATGCAGACAGATAATCCGTTATGGACATTCTCAGACAGCATACCAAAAATACCTGAAAATGTTTTTTCACACTATGGTCATAATTCCTGCAAATCCTGTAACGTTAAAGACTTCTTTAATCGTTTCTCCCACATTTCTGATTACCATGCGCCCCTGCCTGTTCATAACCTTCTGCGCAAAAAGCAGTACCCGCAGGCCTGCGGAAGTAACATACTCCAGTCCCGCAAAATCAAGTATCAGTTCCGTCACGCCATCGACGGCATCTTTTAACGCCGCCTCAAACACCGGCGCAGTCATCGTATCCAGTCTGCCTTCTATTTCCATAATCAGTGTCGTTTCATTCGTTTTTTGATTGATTTTTATCATGATGAGTCTCCTTTTTCGCTTTTTACAGACCGGAAACATTGTCAAATCCTCCGGCTTTACCCTCAGTAAATAAGGGGGTACTCTCAGTGAACAAAGGGATACATGGTCACTGAGGGTACCATCATTTTATAACATTTTGCAGATAAAAAGAGCGCCGGACAGCGATTGTTACCTGACGTTTATTTTCAGATGAAAACTTTTTATGCTATACTCTAAATAAAAAATTTGTCGCCCGGCGGCGACGATTCTGAGAATGCTACGTATTCTCCCCTGAATTGGTTTTTGCTGTGGCATTTTTGTCCATAAATACGCCGGACTCCACGGTTACAGCAATTCGGCCCGGACGGAAACTTCTTACGCTTCGGAAAGGAGAAAAACATGTACAAGATATTAGTGGTGGATGACGACCCAATGATTCTGGAAGAAAACCGGCTCTATTTTGCCGCCATGGGATATGAAGTGGTCTGTGCGGACAATGCGGAAGCCGCAGAAGAAATCATTTTATCAAATGCCCTGGACTGCATCGTCCTTGATGTGGATCTGCCGGGCATGAGCGGATTTGATTTATGTGAAAAAATACGGGCCAAAACCGGACTGCCGATTGTGTTCCTTTCCGGCTATACCGAAGAAGAAAACCGCATCCGGGGGCTCTTACTCGGCGGTGACGACTATGTATGCAAGCCTTACAGCCTGAAAGAACTGGAACTGCGTATAAAGGCCCGCATCCGCTCAGGGAGGGCTGCGGAACCTCCCCAAACGCTTACCTACGGCAGTCTTTCCATTTGTCCCGCCTCCTGCAGCGCAGACTATGAAAACCGCACCGTTTCTTTTTCCTCCTATGAATTTGATGTGCTGTATTTTCTTGCCAGACATCCCGGTGAAATATTTACGCCGGAACAGATCTACGATTCGGTCTGGAAGGCCCCCATCAACAAAGGTCTGAAGTCTTTACAGGTCATCATGGGCCGCATCCGTAAAAAACTCCGCGACCTCTGCCCGGAATGCGATTATATTCAGACCAAGCGTTACAAAGGCTATCTGTTCGTCCCGGACGGAAAACCGGCTATTTAAACCATTTTCCGATTGCCCGGAGTAAACGTCTGCGCATGCCGGCACGACAACAAAATCCCATCGCTCCGGCAAACGACGCCGCCCCCACAAAACCGGCCGCGATAACAAGATATCTCCCCGATATGAAAACAGAGTCTTCCGCCGCCTGTGATCGTATGCCCGGTTCTGCGGCAGCAGAATTTATGCGCCCCGACACTATGGTTTCCGACAGACCGTCCTCTGCCGGCCGCAGATTTTGCGATGTGACATCCTCCGGCTGCGGGTTCTCCGATTGCCGCAGGCTTTCCGATATGCCGCTACCGGGACGCCGCCGGCTCTCCGATACGCTGTTCCCCGGATACTGCGGACTTTCCGATGTGCCGTTTCCTGACTGCCGCGGGCTCTCCGATATTCTGTTCCCCGGACGCTGCAGGTTCTCCGACGACATACCGACGGCATTGATTCCGCTTTCCGCAGCCGGATCGCTCTGGCTGTTGGCTGCGGCCCCGCCGGCATCCGCATCGGAATTGTTATTCGGGTTGTTTCCCGCTTCCGTGGGCGAAGAAATACGATTTCCGGCCGCTTCAATATCGGAGCCGCCTCCTGCGCCGTCCTCCGGTTTTACCGGTAAATCCGTCCCGCTGTCCGGCTCCGCCGGTTTTTCCGATAAACCGTTACTGCTGTCCGAACCTGCCGGCTTTTCCGATAAACCGTTCCCGTTTCCCGAACCCGCCGGTTTAATCGGCGAACCGTTCCCGCTTCCCACCGGGCCGGTAACGGGTGTTTCCGCATCATCAGAATTGCTGCTGCCGGGGTTTTCCTCCGGCTTCTCCGACGGATTCACGATGGAGGTTCCGCCGCCCCGGCCGCCGCCCTGATCTACGGCTTCTTTCAGATTATCCGCCGCATATCGGAGCACGTTGGAAAAATACCGGACTCCCTCCTTCTCGCATTGCAGCCGCAGATACAGATACGGATATGCCGCAATATTCCACTGGTCTTCCATCAGGCCTAAGGAAAAGATGTCGTTCACACTCGATACATTTTTTTCTTCATACAACAGCCAGTTTTCGCCGTCAAAAGAATACTCTGCCGCTATTGTCACCGGCAGAAGCGCCTCCGGTTTTGTATATTCAATGTGAAAAATAAAATGATTTTTACCCGCACTTGCCCGTACTTTTGTAAAAGTCAATGGAAAATCGTTATAAACGACCGTGCAGACCGGCAGCCTGCCCGCCGCTCCGGCATACGAGCCGGACACCTGAAAACGAAGCCTTTCCTCCTGCTGTTGTTCCGTTCCCGCAAGATTCCAGGATACGGGAATCTGCTCACGATGCCTGACCTGTCCCCGGTAATTGACATCACTTATGATTTCCGTCGGAAGCACGGCCTGCTGCCCTTTTTCCACAATCACACAGACTTCACTTTCATAGATCACAAACGGCGTATCCGCATAATGGATTTCTCCCGTTATCCGCCCGCCGCTTATGATCAGGCACGCGCCCTCCTCCTGCCATATCACATACGGAATAGCGGCGGATATTCCCTCTGCGGACGCATTTTCCACAGAAACATCAACCAGGGTCAGCATGCCTCCTTCCGCGACGTGGAATACCTCCGGATTTTCCGTTCCGCCCCGGAAAGTGAGATGATCATCGTTCCAGAACTCCACTTCCCCGGTTACCGTAATGGTATGGCCATCCGTATCGACCAGGATATGAGGGGTTCCCGGCCCGTCGGGAATAAAGACCTGATAGCCGGCCAGCGTGATATTATCGGTCAGCTTCAGCAGGCCTCCCGTATTTTTATGTTCCTCCATCCACCCCTGAAATTCTTCCGCGGTGGATGCAAAGTCCGGCTCGGCTGTTGGCTGCCTGCCGCCTTCCGTACCCGCTTCGGATTCCGCGGGAAAGACGATACCCTCCCCGGCCGGCGGCAGTCCGCTGCCTTCCGTACCCACTCCCGGTTCCGCAGGACCGACGGTACCCCCTTCGGCCGGCGGCTGCCCGCTGCCTTCCGCGCCCTCTTCCGGTTCCGCAGGACTAACGGTATCCCCTTCGGCCGGCGGCTTCCCGCTGCCTTCCGCGCCCTCTTCCGGTTCCGCGGGGCCGACGGTACCCCCTTCGGCCGGCAGCTGCTCGCTGCCTTCCGGGCCTTCTTCCGGTTCCGCAGGACCGACGGTACCCCCTTCGGCCGGCGGCTGCCCGCTGCCTTCCGCGCCCTCTTCCGGTTCCGCGGGACCGACGGGTTCCCCTTCGGCCATCGGCAGCCCGCTCTCTTCCGGGCCCGCTTCGGGTCCCGCGGGCAGCGCAATATCCGTTTCGGCAGATATCCCGATATTTTCCTGAGTCCGCAGTTCACTTCCCATTGCGGCGGCGGTATCGGACATGTATACTATAAATGCCATAACCCAGATCGGCAGCATTTTAAACTTTCTTCGGTTTTTCATACAAATAACCATGCCTTTCTCTCAGCTTGCGAACTTTGTACCTTTCTCATAAGAATGGAGAATCATAATGAAACAAACGACATTTTCCAAATCCGTTTTACAGGCGGTTTTCGTCATCATCGTCACAATTTTCTTCGCTTTATCAGGCCTGACGGCCCTGACACATTATGATAACAAATATATATCAAAAGCGGAACTCACACAAGAGCATCTTGCCGTTATTCCAGAAAAAGGATACTGTTCCCTTGCGGACGGCTGGGAGCTTTATCCCGACAGGCTGCTCTCTCCGGACGATTTTTCTTCCGGTACGCCGCCCCATTACGACACATGGGCGGGAGAATATCCGAATCTTTCCGCATTTCATGAAGACCGGAATCCCTATGGAACCGCTACCTGGCGTCTCCGCCTGCAGGGCAGCGGAATGGTCACGCTTTATTTGCAGGAGCCGCTCTGCGCCGCCCGCGTTTTCGTGAACGGAACCTGCCTGGGCGGGCCGGGAAACGTATCGCAGGAAAATTATGCGCCTCTGATTCGGGACACGTTTTATTCTTTTCTTCTGGAAGGGGAAACGGAACTGATTATCCAGACTGCCAATTACTCCCATTATTACGGCGGACTCTGGTATGTGCCGGTCATCGGCCGGCCGGACAGCATCAGCCATCTTATCGCTTTCCGCATGGTGCTCTACGGGCTGCTTTTCTTTCCGGCCATTGCGCTTTCCCTGTTCTGCATCGCGCTCTGGAAGCGTCAGAAAAACACTTCCGATACGGTCGTCTTTTCTTTCGGCCTGTTAAGCCTGTCCTTCGCCCTGCGGATCTGCTATCCCTTTTTCAGACTGGCGGGACTGCCGGACGTTCGCTTCCTGTATGCGGTAGAAGATGCCTCCGCGCTGGCCGGTATCTTTTTTTCCATCCGGATCGTTATCCGGCTGTTTCTGCCGGAAGGCTTTACGCGCTTTAAAACGATGCTTTACGCGCTCTCGCTCGGCATGTGCGGGCTCGTTGTTTTCGTTCCGCTGTTTCTGTTTCCCGCTTTCCCAACGCTGATTCTCTTGTATGGGCCGTTTCTTTCCTGGTATAAGCTGATCATGTCCGGGCTTTCCATCAGTCTGACGGTTTATGGTGCCCTCATGGGCTTTCCATACAGAAAAACCGCGCTCGCAGCCGTAACCGCAAACGGCATCTGTCTGCTTTACGGTGTTCTTTCGATCGGTTACTATGAGCCGTTTATCGGCGCTTTTCCGGAAGAATATGGGGTTTTCTGTATGGTCGCCGCATTTGCCGTTCTGATGGTACAGCGAAGTCTGGCAATGGCCTCGGAAAACTCCAGACTGCGGCTGCATTTACAGGAGGAAGTTCAGGAAAAAACAGAACATTTACAGAAACTGCTCGCAGAAAGAAGCCAGTTGATCGCAGAACTGGGACATGACATGAAATCTCCCCTGACTTCGCTTTCCAACATGGCGCAGATCATTCGTCTGAATGATATTATGCTGGATGAAGATACGCACAGGCGGATGCTTCATATAGAAGAACAGTGCGGTATCTTATCCGAACGCCTGAAATCCATTCAGGAAATTGCGTCCCGTGCCGGCTCCCCCCTCAGGATGAAACCGGTTCTGCTGAACGCTTTCCTTTCGGATTTTTATCACAGCTGCCGTCCCATCATCGAGCTGTACGGACCCGATTTCAGTGCAAAAATCACCCCGCGTCCGTGTCATGTCATGGCAGACTGTGAGCAGCTTTTCCGCGCACTGGAAAATCTGCTGTATAATGCCGCCGATTTCACGCCGCCGGACGGAAAAATCACACTTTCCCTGTCCGTAAAAGATTCCTCTGCCTGTATTATCGTTTCCGACACCGGATGCGGTATTTCCGCAGAAGATCTTCCCAATGTTTTCAGGCGTTCTTACACGACCCGCGGCGACAGAGGCGGCCAGGGACTCGGTCTCGCGATCGCCCGCACTGTCGTTTTGGAACATGGCGGACAGATTGAGGTCTCTTCCAAAAAAGGAGAAGGCACAGCTTTCACACTCCGCCTTCCCCTGCTTTCCTGATTTTTACGGTAATAACGCTTCCGTCCGGGCTGTTTTCCTATCGGACAGCCGTCACCTCATAATCCTTCTCTTCCACGGCCTTTCTCAGAACGTCCTCCGCAACTTCTGTCCGAAGCGTCACTACCGCGGTTCCTTTTTCATGGCTTACTTCGGCCTGTTCCACTTCGGGCAGCGCCTCCAGCGCTTTTTTGACCGCCGCTTCACAGTGACCGCACATCATTCCTTTGATTTCGATTGTTTTTTCCATTGTTTCCGTCTCCTTTTCTGTTTGATTTTTATGATTCCGGGCGTCTTCCCGGCCCGGTTCCGTCCGGGCATCTTTTTCCGCCTCGTTCATGACCGCGCGTTGTTTCGGTTTCCTGTCCCCTGCCGTGTCATACATCTTAAAAAAGTTCAGCCGCAGCGCATTGCTGACGACACAGAAGCTTGAAAGGCTCATGGCCGCGGCGCCGAACATCGGATTCAGTTTCCATCCGAATACGGGATACCACAACCCGGCCGCCAGCGGAATGCCGATCACATTGTAGAAAAATGCCCAGAACAGATTTTCATGAATGTTTTTCAACGTCGCCCGGCTCAGCCGGACAGCCGCCGGCACATCGCGAAGCCTGCTTTTCATCAGCACGATATCCGCCGCATCGATGGCAATATCCGTCCCGGCGCCGATAGCGATTCCGATATCCGCCCTGGTCAGTGCGGGGGCATCGTTGATGCCGTCGCCGACCATCACCGTAACGCCTCTCTCCTGTAATTTTCTGACCGCCGCTTCTTTCCCGTCAGGCGCAACGCCCGCAATCACTTCGTCCACACCCGCCTGCGCGCCGATGGCCTGCGCGGTCCGTTCATTGTCTCCGGTCAGCATGACGACACGGATTCCCATATTCTTTAACTCCCTGACAGCCTCCGCGCTGTCTTCTTTGATCACATCCGCCACCGCGATCATTCCCCGGTAAACGCCCGCTTTACTGAAAAACAGCGGCGTTTTTCCTTCTCCCGCCAGATTTCCGGCAAGCGTAACGGCTTCTTCCGGTATGGCAGCTTTTTCCCGGATAAAAGCAAGATTTCCTCCGGCCAGTTCTTCTTTCCCGCGCGTACCTGTCAGCCCGTTGCCCGGCACGGCCTGAAATGCCTCCACAGCCGTTTCCTGAATGCCCATTTCCCGGGCGCGTTCCAGAATGGCGCGTGCCAGCGGATGTTCGCTCTTTTGTTCCAATGAAAAGGCAAGCCGCAGCAATTCCTCTTCCGTGCATCCCCGTTCGGGAGAAATATCCGTTACTTTCGGCTCTCCGCCCGTAATCGTTCCCGTTTTGTCCAACGCCGCAATCTGCACCTTTCCGGCAAGTTCCAGCGACTGGGCGGTTTTGAACATAATGCCGTTCTTTGCTCCCATGCCGTTTCCGACCATGATCGCCACGGGCGTTGCCAGTCCGAGCGCACAGGGACAGCTGATCACGAGAACGGAAATGGCCCTTGCAAGCGCAAATCCGGCGCTTTCTCCGGCAGCCAGCCAGACAATGCCCGTAAGCAGCGCGATGCCGATAACCGCCGGGACGAATACGCCCGACACTTTATCCGCAACTTTGGCGATCGGCGCTTTTGTCGCCGCCGCATCGCTGACCCTCCGGATGATCTGCGATAAGGTCGTGTCTTCTCCAACCCTTACGGCCTCACAGCGCATAAAGCCGGACTGATTCAGTGTCGCCGCGGATACATTGTCTCCGGCCTGCTTATCCACCGGAATGCTCTCTCCGGTCAGCGCCGCTTCGTTTACCGCACTCGTCCCGTCGATGACGATACCGTCCACGGGTATATTTTCACCGGGTCTGACGACAAACACATCCCCGATTCTGACCTGCGCAATATCCACTTCCGTTTCCACGCCGTTTCGCACCACGACCGCCTTTTTGGGCGCAAGCTTCATCAGCCCTTTGATGGCGTCCGTCGTTTTGCCCTTCGAACGGGCTTCCAGCATTTTTCCCACCGTAATCAGCGTCAGTATCATGGCCGCGGATTCAAAATAAAACTCATCCATATACAGCATAACCGCCTGTGCGTCTCCCCTAAGCTGGGCTCCCGTCATCGCAAACAGCGCATAGACGCTGTATACGAAAGAAGCTCCGGCTCCCATCGCCACAAGCGTATCCATGTTAGGCGCTCCGTGGAACAGGCTCTTTATGCCGCTGATAAAAAACTTCTGGTTGACCACCATAATCGCCGTGGTGAAAAGAAGCTGCACCAGCCCCACCGCAACATGATTCCCTTCCAGAAAGGCCGGCAGTTTCCAGCCCCACATCATATGTCCCATGGAAAAATACATCAGCGGCAGCAGCAGGCAGACGGAAACGATCATCCTTTTTTGCAGAAGCGGCGTTTCCCTGTCCTTCAGCATATCGTCATAAGAAGAGGCCTCTCCCGCTTTTTCCCCGTTCCCGAACGCGGCTTCCTTCTTTCCCGCGCCGTATCCGGCCGCTTCCACCGCCGCAATTATCTCTTGCGGGGAAGCGCTTCCCTCCACCCCCATAGAGTTGGTTAAAAGGCTGACCGAACAGGCCGTCACACCCGGAATTTTCGATACGGCTTTCTCTACCCGCGCGCTGCACGCCGCGCAGCTCATACCGGTAACATTATATTGCTCCATCGTAATTTCCCCTTTCAAAAAAGATTTGGTCCATAATTCACGGCATTTTCCGGCGAAGCCCTGCCTCGGTACGGAATTTCGTTCCTCTTATGTTACCGCATGAGTTTCTGAAGCAATACGGCCAGTTCATCGATTACCTCGTCGTTTCCCGCCCGGATATTATCGGCGACGCAGGTCCGCACATGCTCGGCGAGCAGCACCTTGCTGAAGCTGTTCAGCGCGGCGTTCACAGCCGCCACCTGCGTCAGCACATCCGCACAATACGCATCGTTTTCCAGCATGCCCTGAATGCCCCGCACCTGGCCTTCGATTCGTTTCAGCCGGTTCATCAGATCTTTATATTCTTTCTCGGAACGTTCTTTCTTCTTTTCCATACTTTTTCTCCATACTTTCATCTCTCCGCCTTTTATGGCTTTCATGCCGCACCGGACTGTGATGCAATACCATGAGGAATGTGCCGCTTTTTGGTTATGCTCCAACGGAAAAAGGATCCGTTTCCCAAATTCGCTTGCATATACCCCATATGGGTATATTAGAATTATACCCCATCAGGGTATTTTGTCAAGGTGTTTTTTGATTTTTTGTATTTTAATGGATAATATTGTTATATATTTAGTTAATATTTTACCATAATTTGATATAAAAATATTTTGACTTCATCACTCCATAGTGCTACAATACAATTATGAATTATTATTGATAAAACGTTATGATTTTATTATGATTCTTTTATCATTTCTTTTTATCATATACGAAATTATCATCAGCCATTCACTATTAGAGAATCATGGAACCGCCGTATCCGGCCGCCCATGATAACCTGTCACTAATGACCATGCCTTTCTTTCAGTTTACGAACTTTGAAGCCAGGACGCTGTCAGCGCCGGCACAAATTCGCAGTTGAAAAATCTTTGATTTTTCAACTTATATACGTATCACGAATAAGTCACTGTAAACGTATCATATTTATCTGTTACTGTTAATGAATTACGATCTACCGGTCACTGTCAACACAGCAAAATCTCCATTTCATAATTTCACTTATTAATCTGACTAAACATACGACAGGAGGCATAATGTGGTAAAAGACAACGAAAAAACAGCAGATATTTCTATTAACTTCGATTCATCCTCCACTTATAATAATTTTTATGATACCAGTGAGCACGGGAACCTGGAATACCCTGTCAGCGTCTACCAGATCGACCTGGATCAGCACACTTCCCGCTCCATCCGCTGGCATTGGCATGAGGAAATGGAAATCCTTCTGATCGGAAGCGGCTATGCCAAAGTAACCACCGATGATGAAGAATATATTCTGACACCGGGACAGGGATTCATTCTGAACCAGAATGTCATGCACTCCATCCACAGCGTGGAAGATAAGAAATGTTCCTATTATTCGCTCGTATTTCATCCTGATTTTCTTTTCGGTTACACAAGTTCTTACCTGCGTACTAACTTTCTGCACCCGATGCAGAGTTTTTCCGTGTTGAAAACCATGCTGATGGAAGAGCAGAATGCCTGGCATAAAAACATGCTGAATATCCTGAACAATGTTCTCTCCGTGAATCTGACAAAAAATTTTGGCTATGAAATGGTTACGAAAGGATATCTGTGCCAGTTCTGGGCGGCGCTCCTGAACAGGCTTCTTCAGGTAAATATCCCTGCAACGCCCAATATTTCCATGAACGAACAGCGGGTGAAACAGGCCATGCTTTACATACGTCTTCATCACGCCGAAGCTATTTCCCTGGAAGATATCGCGGACAGCATTTCTGTCAGCAAAAGCGAATGCTGCCGCTGTTTCAAATCGACCATACAGATGACGCCCTTTGAATATCTGATGAAATACCGTATTTTTGAGGCGAGCAAGCAGATTCTCGACGACCGCGAAAGCAAACATTCCATTGCGGATCTGGCGCTTTCGGTCGGTTTTAACAGCATCAGCTATTTTAACAAACTATTCAAACGTTATTTAAACTGTACTCCAACGGAATACCGTGAACGCGTTGCCAAATCTTCTTCCGTTGTTGAAATGGATCCTTTTGCTATTCCACTTTTTTAAGATACTGCCCCTAAAAAAGAAGAATGCCCAATCCGCTGGGCATTCTTCTTTTTTTCATTAATCCCTGTAATAAGTGCAGAAAGCCTGTATCAGATAAGCGATATCCGCCGCGCCTGCCGTTTCATATGCCGAGTGCATGGCGAGCTGGGCCAGCCCGATATCGACCGTTTTCACCGATACCTGAGCCGTTGAAATGTTGCCGAGCGTGCTCCCGCCGGCAATATCCGAACGGTTGGCATAGGACTGATACAACACGCCGGCCCGAAGACAGATATCCTTCATCAAGGCCGCCGATACGGCGTCCGTCGCATACCGCTGACTGCCATGATACTTAATGACGATTCCGTTATTCATGACCGGGCGGTTCCCCGCATCCGCCTTTTCCGGATGATTCGGGTGAAGCGCATGGGCATTATCCGCCGAAATCAGAAAACTGTCCGCCAGCATACAGCGGTATCCTTCCGCATCGACGCCGAGTTTTTGACTGACTCTTTCCAGCACATCTTTTAAAAAAGTAGAATCCGCACCCTGCTTTGTTCCGCTTCCGACTTCCTCATTATCGAAAACCGCACAGACATTCATATATTCTTTCGGTTCTTCTTCCGCCAGAGCCTTCATCCCGGCAAAAGCGCATTCCAGATCGTCCAGTCTCGGCCCTGTGATAAGCGAATCGTCGAGACCGGCAATGCGGCATCTTTCCCGGTTATACAAAAAAAGATCGGCTCCGAGAATTTCATAATCCGCCATGCCGGCCTGTTCCGCCAGTTTCCGCAGATAAACGCCTTTCGCTTCCGCGCCGCCGATCAGCGCTTCCATATCCGTCTGCGGGTTGTATGCAACGCCCTTATTCATATCCCTGTTCATATGAATCGCCATATTCGGTATGACCGCCGCATCTTTGTCCAGATTCACCAGCCGGCTTTCCATCCCCTCTCTTCCGCGGAACACGAGCCTTCCGGCGATGGAAAGCGGTCTGTCCAGCCAGGTCGAAAGAATCATGCCGCCGTATTTTTCCACATTCAGTTTTACATACAGGTCGTCCACAACGATCTCCGCCGCTTCTTTCAGCTTAAAGCACGGGGAATCGCTGTGCGCGGCCGCCATATGAAACCCCCGAGGCATTTTTTCCGGTATGGTGAAGGCTATGAGAGAGGAACCGTTCCTGTTGACATAATATTTTCCACCCAGGCGGATATCCCATCTCACGCTTTCATCCAGCCGGGAAAATCCGGCTTCATCGAGCATTTTCTCCAGATTCGCCGCCGCATGGTATGCGGTCGGACTGTTGTCAATGAAAGCAAATAATGGCTGCAAATGATCATAAGACATTCTTTTTTTCATGTTTTCCTGTCCTTTCTTTTATGTTTCCTTTCCTGTCTTTACCCTCAGTGGACAAGGGGATACTATCTATCTTTTCCATAAAACTTCACTTATCGATCCTCTCACGAACAAATTTTGCTTTCCGGCGATTTTTCAACCGCGCCGGCATTTTTCCGGTATACGAGATAATATCCGGCGCCCACCAGATCGGCCAGCGCCCATCCGATCGGCACCGCCGCCCAGATGCCGTTTACACCGATGGCCGGGACCGCCGAAAGAACATACGCCAGAATAACACGGGTTCCGAGTGACACAACTGTCAGAATTACCGAAATGCCCGGTTTATGAACCGCCCGGTAATAGCCGTAAAACAAAAACAAAAGACCGATTCCAAAATAGAACACGCCCTCGATGCGAAGATATCCCACACCCACTTCTATCGTTTCCACGCTCTGCCTGTCGATAAAAAGCCCCATCAGCGGTCTGGCAAAACCGACGACGATTATGGTAATCAGCAGGCAGAAAACGAAAGCGCCCAGAACGGCGTCTTTCATGCCTCTGCGGATCCGCTCTTCTTTTCCCGCACCGTAGTTCTGCGCCACATAAGTGGAAAACGCATTGCCGAAATCCTGAACCGGCGCATAGGCAAAGGAATCGATCTTCACCGCCGCCGCAAAAGCCGCCATTACCACCGGGCCAAAACTGTTCACAAGTCCCTGTACCAGCAAAATGCCGAAATTCATGATCGACTGCTGTAAACAGGTGAGCGAAGATAAACCCGCCAGTTCTTTCAGTATCCCGCCGTCAAATTGCCGGTTTTCCTTCCGTACCCTCAGATTTGGATATTTTACATAATCATAAATTAAAATGCCGATACCCGCCACATACTGCGAAAACACCGTTGCCGCCGCCGCGCCGCCGACACCCCAGCCAAAGCCCCGGATAAAAAGGAGATCCAGCACGATATTGAGCACCGCAGAGGCCCCCAGAAAACAAAGAGGAACCATCGAATTGCCGACCGCACGCAGAAGATTTGCCACAAAATTATATAAAAAAGTAGCCATAATTCCCGCGAAAATCCATACCAGATATTCTTCCATGAGCGGCGCCACCTCCGCCGGCACTTTCAGGAAAACAAGAATGCCGTCCAGGCCCGCATAAACCAGAATGTTCAATACGACCGCAACCGCCCCGATGGACACAAAAGCGATATAAAGCCCTTTTTCCAGCCTGTCGTAATTCCGGCCGCCAAACTGCATGGAGAAAAAAGCGCTGCTCCCCATGCAGAGCCCCAGAATCACGGAAGTCACAAACACCATCAGCGTATAGGAAGAGCCCACCGCCGCAAGCGCATGCTCCCCCAGATACCGCCCGACAATCAGCGTATCGACTACATTATAAAGCTGTTGCAGCATATTCCCTATCATGATCGGAAATGCAAACTTCAGCAGATTTTTCATGATGCTTCCCTGTGTCAGGTCGTAATTCACGGTTGTTGTCCTCCTCCAGCTATATACTGCAAGTGCGTCTCCGACGGGGCGGGGTGTCACGAACTCGCACTGTTGTATCGTTTCATCCCTCTCGTCCATACGAAATAAGTAAGCAGGCTGAATGCGGCCGCCACCGTAATTCCAAATACGGCTGTCTTCCAGGTCATTTCCCCGATCAGGCTCTGCACCGGCAGGGTGGCCATGATTCCATAGGGAAGCAGAACATAGAAAATCACTTTGAAAATCCCGTAAAAAGCGATTCCCGGCAGTTTCATGCACAGATCCAGACACGCTTCTTCCAGCTGGTCCAGCCTCGCATTGGATATAATATAAAACGACATGGAACGAATCAGGACTTCCATATTATAATACATTATGCTCATAACCGCCAGCCAGAAAAAATAAGCGCACAGATTTTCTCCTTTTATGACAATTCCGCCGGCTTTTATTCCGTAAACGATAATGCACAGGCTCATCAGCATGAGCGGAACGGAACCCGGATTCATCTTCTCGAAAGTCAGTCGGAACAAAGGGCTGACCGGTTTGGTCAAATACAAATCCATCTCGCCGCTCATAATCTTGCCCGGAATCGAGATCAGCCCGAAAAAACAAACGGTCATACTGACTGCGTTCAGCAGGGAAAAGGTTCCGATATAAACGATCATTTCACCGCTTCGCCAGCTTCCGACCGACTCCACGTTCGCATAGACCGCCTGAAAGGCGAGGAGCTGTATCAGAAACAGGCTTCCATCCACGAAAAACGGCCCGAAAAAATCCAGCCGGAACACCGTCAGATTGTGAAAACGCAGTTTTACAAGCTCCCGCAATACTCTGAAATTTTTGATCAGATTCCTTCCCGGTTTTTTGCCCGGATTTTCTGTCAGATGTTTTATTTTATTTTTCATATGCCCACCCCATCATACTTTCTACTATATTTCGCATAGGTCAGCCAAATAACGATCTGCATGACCAGACACCAGCCCGCCATCACAACGATACCCCGGACGGCTTCCTCCCGGCATTTCCCGATTAAGAGCATGGATGGCAGATAAGTCACATAATAAAAAGGCAGCAGCCGCATCATTCGTACAACCGTTTCCGGAAACAGCGTCAGCGGCACAATCGTTCCCGTAACCAACGCCATCAGATTGTTTTTTATCATCAGGAACGTGTCGATTCCCTGATACTTTAACGTCAGTATTCCGAGATAATAGCTGAACTGCACCATGAAAAAAAGACCGAGCAGAATCAGGCACAATGCGCAGAATAAAAGGGGCGCCTCCGTAACAAATGTAAATTCAATCCGGAAAACAAAGACCCACAAGGCCGCGGCAATCAGGTCAAACGCCAGGTAAAACAGGACGACGCCGATCTCCATTGCCACAAAATAGCCTTCTATGCTGACCGGGACAATCATATATTTTGAAAAGGTGCCGTTTCGTATGCGCTGACAGATTTCGCCGCTGATTCCGGCAGACATCTCCAGCTGGGATAAAAAGGAACTGACAATATAATATGACAGCATACCATGAAAAGTAAATCCCGCAACCGTCTCTTTCCCCAAAAAAGGCATGCGCCAGAGCAGATAGGCAAACAAAATTTTGGATATCGTAAAAATCATGTTAAACACCACATCCGCGCGCCATGCAAACTGGGATTTAAAATAAACCTTCGCTACTTCCGTATATTTACGCATTTTCATCTGTACGCACCCCCTCACTTTCCGACTTACCGCTCTCCGCTTCCGGCCCTGACTCCATGCTCTCCGGCCCGCCGCACAACCGCTCCATGACCGCCGCCGGTTCCTCTTCTCCGAAAAGTTCTTCCGTTTTTCCGTCAAAAATTTTCTTTCCCTGATTGATAACGACACAGCGTTCACACAACGTCCGGATGTCTTCCATATAATGGGAAGTCAGCAGTATTGTAGTCCGCTTCTCCTCATTGATTTCTTTTAAAAATTTCCGAATCTGACCGGAGGCGACTACATCGAGCCCGATCGTCGGTTCGTCCAGAAACAGCACTTCCGGGTCATGCAGCAGGGCCACGATCAGTTCCATTTTCATCCGCTCTCCGAGCGACAGCGTCCGAACCTGTACATCCATCAGCTCCCTGACCCCGAAAAGTTCCGTAAAATAAGCTTTATTCCTCTGAAAATCCTTTTCCGAAATTTCATAGATCTCTTTAAACAGGCGCAGAATGTCGTTGACCGTCAGTTCAAAGAACAACTGGCTTTTCTGTCCCATGACAACCGCATACCGCTTCTTGAACGCATTTTTCATGTCGTTCGGATAATATCCCAGGACGCTGATTTCCCCGGAAGTCGGCGCAATGATGCCCGTCAGCATCTTAATAAGCGTGGTCTTTCCGGCGCCGTTTTTTCCGATCAGCCCGACGAACTCTCCTTTTCCGATCTGCAAATCCATGCCGCCGACCGCTTCCTTCTCGATATATTCCCGTTTGAACAGGCTGGCAATACTGCCGCCTATTCCTTCTTTTTTCACATAACGCTTATAGATTTTTGTCAGATTTCTGGTTTCAATGATATTTTCCATATTCATACTCACTCCTGTCTGTCCGCTTCAGCAGACGCTTCCTTTATAAAGTTTGCAAAACGCCGGTAATTTTTTCATCGGATGAACGCAAAAAAACATGGCCATACAGCCATGCTCCTCAATAAAATCTTTGTCAAATTCAATCCCGTCCCAACCGGTTTTCCCTCTCCGTCAGGGAGCGGATATCGATCGTACAGACTTCGCTTTTTCATATCATGAACGGAAAATACACAACCGGTATTCCCCGCCCGCCAAATCCACGGGAGTTCTCCCGCTCGCGCTCATGATATATCACATATCGGGCATTTCGTAAGGCAGAAACGAGGGCAGACTGACACCGTGACAGGCTGACCTCATGCAATATTTATTTTGCATTCTCCATTACGACCACAATCGACATGTAAATTCCTTTCCCGATATTTCCGGCGTTTCTGCCGGATTCGGTGTTTTGATAGTATTTTAATATGCTCTATATTACCAAACAGGCGGCGGGCTGTCAAGTACGGATTATCGGGTGCCGCAATTCAATGCCGCACTTCACCCAGACACCGCAATTCACCCAGGCGCCGCCATTCATACCTCAATTCACCCAAGCACCTGATTTCGTGCCGGATTCCGAGACATCCGTTACCTGCTTTTTTTCTTATCCTTTTTCTCTTTCTTCTTCGCGCTCTCGATCAGATCTTTCAGCTTCAGCGCCTTATCGATATTGCCTTCCACTTTCAGCTTCTGCAGGGTAACGGCCAGAATCGGATCCTGTTCCCCGGCAGCGATCTTTTTAAGCGTCTCCGCCTTTGCCGTGAAAACGGCATCCCTGTCATAATACTCATAAGGCTCAACGTAAAGCTTGCCTTCTTTTACTTCCACGTAAAATATGCCTTCCGCTTCTCCGGTAATATTAAACTGATATGCCAGATGCTCCGTTACGTGACTGACGTCCGCCTTCTGAAACTGTTCTTTTACTTCTGCAAAAAATTCTTCGTATGTCATTTTTCAAACCGCCCTTTCTCTGTTCCGGATTCTTTTCACGCTTTTTCCGTCAAATTCCCGTCCGTCACCCGATCGCATGAAAACCTCTTCTGTTCTTATCATACCACCAATCGAAAACTGATGCAATCCCGAATGTGCCCGCATATCAGCATTCCCCCTGCCAATGTCATACGGTTCGGCCGTCAACAGGCGTACGGACACGCCGCAGCTTTGGCGCCGTTTCCCGCTATGCTTCTTTCTTTTTCCCCTTCCGCGGCTTCGGCGCAGGCAGTTCTTCGTACATGGACCGCAGAACTTCCGTCATCAGCGCCGTATTTTCCACGTTATCCACAATAATCATCAGGCTTTTGGACCCTTCATAAGGATAACCCCGTTCCGCCTCCGGCAATAACCGCAGCGCGGCTTTGGCCGGTTTGAGGTACAGGCAGTTGTCGCAGATATCGCCCACCAGTTTCCCCTGAAAATAAACGCAGTATCCGCCCATCATGGAACGGGTCGTCACCTCGCCTGCCTTTTTCAGGTTTTCCAGTATATAATCATGAAATTCCTTTGAAACAGCCATCATCTTACCTCCGTTATGACATTTTTTTCCGAATATCATGCAGCCGGTCCAGGGCCTCAAAGAGCGTCTCGTCCTTTTTCGCGAAATGAAGGCGGATCAGGTTGTTTACCGGTTCCCTGAAAAAACTGGATCCCGGTACCGCACCCACGCCCACTTTTTCCGCCAGCGCTTCGCAGAAAGCCAAATCGCTTTCACAGCCAAATTCCCCGATATCCAGCAAAACATAATAGGCTCCCTGCGGATTCGTATGGGGCAGGCCGATTTCATCCAGTCCGTTCAGGAACAAATCCCTTTTATGGGTATATTTTTCCCGCAGCCCGTCATAGTAAGACTGTGGAAAGCGCAGCCCCGGAATCACGGCTTCCTGTAAGGGAGCCGCCGCGCCGACGGTCAGAAAATCATGTACCTTTTTAGCCGCATCGACGATCTGTGCCGGCGCAATGATGTAGCCGAGTCTCCAGCCCGTGATGGAGTAGGTCTTGGAAAGGGAACTGCAGGAAATCGTCCGTTCCCACATGCCGGGAAGCGAAGCAAAGTAAATATGTTCATGCGGTGCATACACGATGTGCTCATACACTTCATCTGTTATGACATATGCGTCATATTTTTCCGCCAGCGTTCCGATCAGCTCCAGTTCTTCTCTCGTAAAAACCTTCCCGCACGGGTTCGATGGATTACAGAGAATCAGGGCTTTCGGCTTCCTGGCGAAGGCCGCCTCCAGTTCTTCCGGCCGGAACTGAAACGCAGGCGGATATAAATTTACATAAATCGGCTCCGCACCGGACAAAATCGCATCCGCACCGTAATTTTCATAAAAAGGAGAAAAAACGATTACCCGGTCTCCCGGATTCGTGACGGTCATCATCGCCGCCATCATCGCTTCGGTACTGCCGCATGTCACGACAATTTCGCTGTTCGGGTCGATTTTTCTTCCCATCAGCGCGGATTGTTTATCCGCCAGCGCCTCTCTGAAATTCTGCGCGCCCCAGGTAATGGAATATTGGTGAAAATCTTCGTGCGCCGTCTGGGCCAGTCTGTCGAGAATCTCCCGGGGCGGGTCGAAATCGGGAAATCCCTGTGATAAATTTACTGCCTGATACTGATTGGAAATCCGCGTCATCCGACGGATGACGGAATCGGTAAAACCTGCTGTCCGTTCTGATAGCTGCCGCATTGTTCTTTTGCTCCCTTCGTTCCCTTGCTGCGAATGGTCATTCTCTATATTGTTTTTTATAGTTTACCACAATCCACGGCCGCTAACTACCGGATTTTATGTTTTGGTTAAAAGGAAATTTCCCATTCCGCCAGTTTATCCTCATATTCCTCTTCCAGCTGTTCCAGGCGCTCCGTAATCTCCTCCGAATACTCACCCAGCATCATATTGCCCATAAACGCATTGGTAAATCTTCTGTCCACATGCAGTTTCCAGTCATCTCCCTCCTGATATGCACGGACCGTGACCGCAATCGTACAAGTATCTTCCTGGGCATCCATAATTGCCAGCAGTTCTTCGCCGCCGTCCGCCAGATCAGCCATACTTTTTATCATCCGCCATATGCCGGTCCCGTTTGACGCAATCATATTTTCCCAGAGCGCTATTTCATAATACCCCATCACATCTGTCATATCCAGGTTCGTAATTTCCATATCAATCTCGGCATTTCCGCCCTCTTCCCTGACGTCCGTAATCTCCCATTCCAGCCCTTCCACCGTTTTTTCCGCCATCTGCAGATGAAACCGATACCGTTTTCCCTTTTTCAGCCCGGGCTGCAACAGTTCGTTAAAAACCCGGTATTCCGCTTCGACCGGGATACCCAGCCAGTTATAGTAAGTTTCCACATAATTATCCGTATAACTGTTAAAGGCATCCAAATCCAGCTCCTTCAGACTTTCCATCGTACACTGCATGGCTTCTTCCGGCGTCCCGGCCCCTTTTCCTTTGGCGTCGCCGCTCATTCCGCAGGCTCCCAGACAGAAACCGCTGAAAAGAACTGCCGACATTATTTTCACTTTCCGCATTTTCACAGATATGCACTCCTTTCTCTTTTCTACCTGCCCTCAGTGGACAAGAGGATATCAGGTAATTGCTTATATTGTATTTACCGCGGCTCTCCCACACAATGCCTCCGGCACGAATCGGCGGTCAGACAGCAAAAAAAGGCGCCTGAGCGCCCTTTTTCTCACCTGAACTCTATACCGGGAACCGGTGTGTCCGATTCCCATTCGAAAAAAATTTTCCCCGTGGATTCCTTTTATCCACGTGGATTCCTTTTACGATGAGCGTTCCCGGCAGGCGGGAGGTATCATCGCCGCAAAATAAAACCAGCCGTCCTCACATTTTATGACGCTCGTCCCGTCATATTTCCTGATGACAGCATCCACATTCAAAAGACCGATTCCGTGACGGTCCTGATCGCGTTTGACGGTAAGCGGCCGCCCGTCGTTTATCCGTACGGGTTCTTTTACCGGATTTCGGACGGAAAGAACAAGCGTTTCCTCTTCCAGCGTCATCTTAAACTGAATCACTCTGTTTTCCGTCAGTTTTTCACATGCTTCGATCGCATTATCCAACAGATTCACGAGAAGCGTAACGATTTCTTCTTCGCCGATGGCAAGCTCCGATAAATTGTTGACCGATATGGTCATCATAATGTTTTTTTCCAGCGCGTCCTGATATTTTTGGTTCAGAACCACGTTCACGACCATGTGATTTGTATTGATCAGATCGACGCTTCTTTTCAAATTTCCGGTCAGGCCGGAAAGATAATGCAGCGCCTCTTCCGTTCCGCCCCGCTCCAGCATTCCCTGAATACTCTGTAACTGATTTTTATAATCATGCAGAAGACGGCGCTGCTGCTCGTAGCTTTTCTGCATGCCGCGGTACATTTCCATCTGATTCCGCACCCGCTCGCCGCTAAGCTGCATCAGGCGCAGTTCTTCTTCTTTTTCCAGCCTCCATACGGCAAAGTAAACAATGCACACGCATAAAACCGCCATGCCAAAGACAACGGTAAAACGTATATAATTTTCCACGGTATTCCCGTTTGAGACAAGCATACTGACAGCCGTCAGAACGATCATGACAAGGACCGGGATAAACCCAAACTTTTCCCACCGCAGACCCGAAAAATGCCGCGGACGCTTTCTGAAAATCAGCCGAAAAAACAGCGCCAGACTGAGAAGAAGCAACTCCGCCATCACTTCCATCCCGTCATAAACCGCTCTGCTTTCGGGCAGGGGAAGCAAATAAACCGCAGCAAGCAGTATGACGAAAATAAGCCAGTAAATACCGCAGAACAGCACGGCGGCCAGAAGGTTTCTGAGCACGCCTGTCCGGTAATAAAACTGCGCAATCAGAAAAAGCACGATAATGACCCGGACGGGCTGCAGCAGATAAGGCGGAATCGGCGTGACGGCAATCAGCATAAATCCCGCCGTATATGCCAGGATTTCGGTACGGCACACCCGCCGCGGCCACTTTCTTCTTTCTGCCAGAACGGTTTTAAAAAACAGTTGACAGCTAAAACCGGTCAGCAGGCTCAAAACCAGACTTCTTATCAATATTTGCATCACATCGCTCCCTTATATGCCGCAAATGCTTCCTTTACGGCCTGATATTTCATACGGGGCACGGGAAGTTCCGTCCCGCAGTCCAGCGACGCCGTATAATGATTGATTTTTCGGATATGCTTCATATTCACCAGATAGCTTTTATGAATACGCAGAAAGCCGCATTCGGACAATTTTTCTTCGATGACATCCAGCTTTTCATAAATCTGATAACTGACAAGGTCGTTTTCCATATAAAAAAAGACAGACTTATGTTTCCGGCTCTCTATATAAAGAATATTATCCGTGTACAGTTTCTTTTCTCCTTCCATAAAAGAAAAAGCCACCCGCGCCGTCTTCTTTCTGTGCAGGATGGCGTCCATACATTCCGTCACCGCCTGATCCATCGTATCCTTCAAAATATAGCGCACCGCATCGACTTTATATCCTTCCAGCGCATAGTCGATGAAAGCCGTTACAAACACGATCGCGGTGTCGCTGTGGAACGCCCGAATCTGTTTCGCAGTCTGCACCCCGTCGAGTTTTTCCATGCTGATGTCCAGAAAAACGATATCATATTTTATCCGGTCTGCATACCGCTCCAAAAATTCCTCCCCCGATGAAAAGGCGGAAATCGAATAGCAAAGCTCTTTTTTATGCAGATACTGTTTCAACAGGTTCTCAAGTTTTTCTCTGTAAAACAATTCGTCATCGCATATGGCAATCTGAAGCACCGGCTTTTTCCTCCTTTTAACCCATCAGCCCGTATAAAACAGCCGCCTGTAAACATCGCCTAAAATGCAGCGCATTCTTTCGCAGTCGTTTATACGGCAGCAATCCCCTGTAAAACATAAAAATCCCCACCAGAATACCTGACGGGGATTTCGTTTTTCTCAGGCCGCGTCTTCCGGCGCCTTAGAAAATCTTTATTGTTTTATTGAATTGCACTCAGTGCATCTTCCATATCGAAGAATACGGTTTCCAGATTAACAACATCGTCCTGGTTAGGCGTCCATACGTTGTCAACGAGTTCGATTCTGAGTGTTGCTGTTGCCGGCTCATCATAAGTTACGTTTGCGAGCGAGTCCACAAAACAGTCTTTATATTTGGAGATAATCTGCTCGTTCATCTCATCTTCTGAAGGTACCTCACCGCCGGAAGTCATTGCCGCGGTCCACTCTTCAACCATGCTATTTACTTCTTCCATATAAGCTGTCATTGCAGGTTCAAAAACATTCATCTGCTCATATGTAATCGTTACGACGAAAGATCCGTCACTCTGTTTCTCAGCCTCGCCTACCGTATATTTAGCGCCGCCATAAATATCAGCAAACACCTGACGGAACGATTCAGCCTGTTCTGTCGAAATGCTGCCGCCTGCGGATGCTACCATCGCATCTACATTGGCATCCAGACCCTGATTGTACAGATCTGCCGCTTCCTCAGCCGTTCCAATCTTCATAGATACAAACTGGGTGGAATCATTCTTATAAGAATTGTCCAGCAAAGCCTTTGCATATGCTGCCGCATCAAAAGAATTTCCACAACCGCCAAGTAATCCAACCGTTAATGCGCCTGCGAGTAAAAGTGGTAATTTTTTCATTTCCCTTCGAGTCCTCCCTCTTTTTACATAGATTTCTGATTTTATATTAGGTTAATCACCTGATACATTAGGCTATCAGTTTTCAAATTGTTTGTCAATAGGATTTACTGAAATTAAAGAAATTTAAGAATTGAGTCGTTCTTTCACACCGCTGTCTGCGCTTCTTCCGCATTGCATAGGGCCGGACGCATTCCGCCGGCACGGCAGACAATCGTCTGTCCGTACCGGGGGCTTTTGGGCGGTTTCTCAGTCTTGGTTCATTTTTGTTAATTTTGCTGCCTTGATCAGCCGATCAGGCCGCCTTTTCAGTTTTGGTTCATCTTCGTCAGTTTTGCTGCCTTGATCAGCCGATCAGGCAGCCTTCTCAGTCTTGGTTCATCTTCGTTAGTTTTGCTGCCTTGATCAGCCGATCAGGCCGCCTTCTCAGTCTTGGTTCATCTTCGTTAGTTTTGCTGCCTGATCGGCGGCGATGCAGGCGTCGATGATTTCCTGGATATCGCCGTCCATGATTTTATCCAGCTTATAAAGCGTCAGGTTGATTCTGTGATCGGTCACACGGCCCTGGGGAAAGTTATAGGTTCTGATCTTTTCCGAACGGTCTCCGGTTCCGATCTGGCTCTTGCGCAGTTCCGCTTCCGCGTCATGGGCCTTCTGCTGTTCGATATCGTACAGCTTGGCGCGGAGAAGCGCAAAGGCTTTTGCCTTGTTCTGAAGCTGTGATTTCTCAGTCTGGCTGTACACAACGATGCCCGTCGGGTAATGGGTCAGACGGACCGCGGAATCGGTCGTATTGACGCACTGTCCGCCGTTTCCCGAAGCGCGCATGACGTCGATGCGGATATCCTTTTCATCGATCTCCACATCCACTTCTTCCGCTTCCGGCATAACCGCTACGGTAATGGTCGATGTGTGAATGCGTCCGCCTGACTCCGTCTCCGGCACGCGCTGTACGCGGTGTACGCCGCTTTCATATTTCAGAACGGAATAAGCGCCCTGCCCCGTTACCATAAACGTTACGCTCTTCATGCCGCCGATGCCGATTTCTTCCACTTCCGCCGTTTCCACTTTCCAGCGTCTGCTTTCGGCATAATGGACATACATCCGGTAGATCTCGGCCGCAAACAGGGCCGCCTCGTCGCCGCCCGCTCCGGCCCGAATTTCTACGATAACGTTCTTGTCGTCATTCGGGTCTTTGGGCAGAAGCAGTATTTTCAGCTTCTGTTCCAGTTCTTCCACTCTCTTTTTCGATGCGGCCAGCTCTTCTTTTAACATCTCCCGCATCTCTTCGTCGGATTCGCTCTCCAGCATGGCGAGGCTGTCCTCAATATTCTGATTGCTTTTCCGATATTCTTTGTACGCCTCCACGATCGGCGTCAGGCCGCTTTGTTCCTTCATCAGCGCGCGGAACCGCTCCTGATTGTTCGCCACGGAAGGCTCGCTTAATTCATTCATGATCTCCTCAAATTTCCTGAGTAAATCTTCTAATTTATCAAACATCATTACTCCTATCCGTCTGCTTTGGCAGACATACACGCTAACCCCCATGCCGCCTCCCGGCGGCACAAACCATCAACTTCTTTCCACACTATATCCGGGTGCCGCGCACGACTCTGTCGAGTCCCACATAATCCTGAATCACTTCCACTTCCCGATAACCGGCCGCTTCCATCATTTTTTTGACCGCCTGTCCCTGGTCATAGCCGATTTCAAAAAAAAGCTCTCCTCCGCGGGTCAGATATTCCCCCGCCTGTTTCAGGATTTCCCGGTAAAAATAAAGGCCGTCTTCTTTTCCGTCCAGCGCAGAAAGCGGCTCATGATCTTTTACTTCCGGCATCAGGGTATCGATCACATCCCGCCTGATATAGGGAGGATTGGACACGATCATTTCAAACGGCCCATACCCTGTCCGGGCTTCTTCCGCGTTTTCTTCTTCCGCCCCGTTCTCTTTTCCGCATTCCAGCGCTTCAAACAGATCGCCCTGCAAAAACAGAAACCGGAGTTCTTTTCCCGCTTCCGCTTTCTTCTTCTCGTTGATCTTCTCCGCATTCCGTCCGGCCGCGGCCAGCGCCTTTTCTGAAATATCCACGCCGATTCCCGTGCAGTCGTTGGAATAATATAACAGGCTCAGCAAAATGCACCCCGAACCGGTGCACATATCCAGAATGCGCATTCCGTCATGCAGACTGCGCATGGCCTCTTCCACCAGGATTTCCGTATCCTGACGCGGTATCAGCACATCTTGATTTACATAAAATTCCAATCCCATGAACTCCTGCTTACCGGTAAGATGCTGCAACGGTATGCGCTTCCTTCGTTCGGATATCAGGTTTACATAACTTTCATTTTCTTCTGCGGTCACTTCCCTGTCACCATGTACAAGCAGCGTATTCCGGTCCGTACCGCACACATATTCAAGCAACAGTCTGGCGTCCAGCTCCGCCTCGGCAATTTCCGCTTCCCGAAGCCGCTCCGTTCCCCATCTGTACGTCTGTTCGTAACTTCGTTTTTCCATTCTCCACAGCCTTCTCCTGATCGATACGCCGCGGTTTCCCGCATCCGCAGTTTTCCCCGATCGTTACGCCGCGGTTCCCGCATCCGCCGCCTTCTCCTGATCGATTCACCGCTTTTCCCGCATCCGCGGCAGCTTCGCTTCTACTCGTCCCCGCCTTCCGGCTCCGCTTCGTCCCTCAGCCAGGAATCGTCCACCTCATAGCCAAACGTATCGTACAAATACTTTTTCCAGTCAAAAACCGCTTCCACCGCGGCTATTGCAACCTCAACCATGCTTTCGTCCGGCTCTTTCGTCGTCAGCCGCTGCAGCATAAGGCCCGGCGCCGAAATGATTCTTACGAGAATATTGTCGCTTTTTCCGGCCAATCTGATAATCTCGTACGAAATCCCGGCAATCACAGGTATCAGCGCGATACGAAGCAGCACTTTATAGACCGGATTTTCCACCCGGATAAAAAAGAACAAAATAACGCTGACAAACATAACAAAGAGCATGAAGCTGGTTCCGCAGCGTTTGTGCTGCTTCGAACTGCGCATGACGTTGCGCACAGTCAGCGGCCGGCCTTTTTCGATACAGTCGATACATTTATGCTCCGCGCCGTGATACATATAGACCCTGCGGATATCCTTCATCAGGGAAATCGCAAGCACATACAGAATGAAAATAAGAATGCGCACGACGCCTTCAATAATCGCCATCAAAGAGGCGTTTCTGATATAATCCTGAAACTGTGCGGTCAAAAAATAAGGAAGTACCATGAAAATTCCGACCGCAAGCACGAGGGAAAAAACTGTCACGATTGCCGAAAAGACCTTCTCGGCCTTATCTTTGAAAATTTTATTAAAAGCCTTATCCGCCATGGTTTCCTGAGCTTCCCCGTCTTCATAAAATGCGGACGAAAAATTCAGGGATTTCATGCCGAGTACAAGCGAATCCACAAAATTGAAGACGCCCCTGACAAAAGGAACCTTCAAAAGCCTGCTGCCGTGTATAACGCTGTGATAAGTGTCTACTTCCACTTCAATTTCTCCGTCCGGTTTGCGGACAGCGACCGCATACTGCTCCCCGTTCTTCATCATAATGCCTTCCAGAACGGCCTGCCCGCCGATTCCGGAATAGCGGTTGTGTTTTTTTCTCACTTCAACAATCACGCCTCCGTACTTTACATCTGAATATTAAAGAAGGTTGAGATATTCACCCCAACCTTTTTAAGCAAACTATTTGGTTTCCACACCGTATTTCTTATTGAACTTATCAATACGTCCGCGAGCCTGTGCAGCCTTCTGCTGACCTGTGTAGAATGAATGACATTTGGAACAAACTTCTACATGGATCTCAGGTTTGGTAGAACCCGTTACGAATGTGTTTCCGCAGTTGCATGTTACAGTTGCCTGATAATACGCAGGATGAATTCCTTCTTTCATTTCAATACCCATTCCTTTCCTGAATTCTGCTCCCATCCACCACTGTTATAATCCAACAGCCTTTACATTGTAGCATAGCCGTAAAGCGTATGCAAGTGCTTTTTCCAAATAAGAAAATTTTCTGAATATATCATTTTAGCAGTCATTTAAATGAAATATTTTGCTAAATAAATTTCATTTTTTTGACCATATTGACAAATTCCATGTTATTTCTTGTTCTTGCGAACATGTCCAGCACTTTATCGACCGCCTCTTCCGGTTTTAAGCCGTTTAAAGCTTTCCGGATAATATTGATCGCTTCCAGTTCTTCCGGCGTCAGCAGAAGATCTTCTCTTCTCGTGCCGGATTTCGGGATATCGATTGCCGGGAAAACGCGTCGTTCGGAAAGTTTGCGGTCCAACACCATTTCCATATTGCCGGTTCCCTTAAATTCTTCGTAAATGACATCATCCATCTTGCTTCCGGTCTCCACGAGCGCGGTTGCAAGAACTGTCAGGCTTCCGCCCTCCCTCATATTTCTCGCCGCGCCGAAGAAACGCTTCGGCATATGGAGCGCGGCGGGGTCAAGGCCGCCGGACAGGGTACGGCCGCTGGGCGGAACCGTCAGGTTATACGCCCTTGTCAGTCTGGTAATGCTGTCGAGCAGAATCACGACGTCCTTCTTATGCTCTACCAGGCGTTTCCCGCGCTCGATGACCATCTCCGAAACTCTCTTATGATGTTCCGGCAGTTCGTCAAAAGTAGAATAGATGACTTCCACGTTGGGCCCTTCAATTACTTCTTTGATATCCGTCACTTCCTCCGGACGTTCGTCGATCAGCAGAATGATCAGATGCGCTTCCGGCGTATTCCTTGTGATGGACTTGGCTACTTCTTTTAATAACGTCGTCTTTCCGGCTTTCGGCGGGGATACGATCATACCTCTCTGTCCCTTTCCGACAGGGCTCATCAGGTCCATAATTCTCATGGCAACGGAAGAACCGGGCATCTCCAGTTTCAACCGCTCATTCGGAAAAATCGGCGTCAAATCTTCGAAATTCACCCTGCGCATCGCCACATCGGGCGCATAACCGTTGATGGATTTCACATAAAGCAGCGCGCTGAATTTCTCGCTCTGCGTCTTGATTCTTGTATTTCCTTCCAGAATATCTCCGGTTTTCAATCCGAATCTTCTGATCTGGCTCGGCGCCACATAAACATCGTTTTCTCCCGGCAGATAATTCTCACACCGGATAAATCCAAAGCCGTCGCTCATCACTTCCAGTATGCCGTGGGCAACGATTCCGCTGTCGAGCTCGGAAGGAAATCTCTCTTCTTCATTGCCTGAGGGAGCGCCCTCCGCACGTTCCGGTCTCTCCGCTCTTTCGGGACGTTCCGGCCTCTCCGCTTTTTCAACCCGTTCGGGACGTTCCGTTTTCTCCGGTCTCTCCGCCTTTTTGGGCATAATGGATTTCACGGCAACTTCTTTTCCTTCCGCCTTATCTTTCTCATCTTCCCGCAGCATCGCTTCCACCAGATCTGCTTTCTTCATCGTAGAGGTTCCCTTAATCCCCCTTGCTTTGGCGATTTCCTTCAAATCGGCAAGCGCCAGTGACTCATACTTTTCTTTCATACATTCCTCCTGTACTTTCGCAGTTATTTCGATACCGGAAATCCGGTTTTCCAGCCTTTATTCGTTCAATCTTTGGTTTCTGTCGGGATTCTAATACTTGATATGTATACTGAAATGACATAAATATCTAGTTACTGAAAAACATTATACAATAGTTTGTCTGAATAAGGAAGCGGTTTTTGAAAAAACTTTGCGCTTACGAAGCCGGGAGCGGAGCATGTTCCTTTCTCCCGGCCTTCGAAGCGGATAATACGTTGTCTGTGTTTTGCTTTTTTATGCCTTCCGGCCGCTCATTTCCAGCAGTTTCTGCTTCAGCTCTTCTTCCATATGCTGCATTTCCGCTTCCGCGGCCCGCCTGCGCTCTCTGCCCTCGGCCTGGATTTTCATGACCTCATCGAGCGTGGAGATCAGCGAAGCGTTTGTATTTTTGAGGGTTTCCATATCCACGATGCCGCGTTCCGATTCTTTGGCGCTTTCCACCGCCGCCGTCTTTAATACGGCCGCGTTCTTGCGCAGAAGTTCGTTCGTCATGTCCGTAACTTCCCGCTGTGCCCTGGCCGCCTGTTCCGCATGGTTGACGCCGAGCGCCAGCACCATCTGGCTTTTCCAGAGAGGAATCGTATTGACAACCGTTGACTGGATTTTTTCCACCATCATCGTATCGCTGCTCTGCACGAGCCTGATCTGCGGCGCCGTCTGAATGGAAATCATTCTCGTCAGCTCCAGATCATGGATTTTCTTTTCGAAACGGTCGCAAAGGCTTTCCAGATCTTTTGCCGCCTGCGCGTCCTCCGGAAGCCCGCTCGCCTGCGCTTTTTCCACAAGCGCGGACAGTTCTTCGTCCCGCGTCTTCTGCAGCTTCTTCTTCCCCGCAAGAATATACATGGACAATTCCTTAAAATAAGTCAGGTTCAGGTCATACATTTTATCCAGCACAGCGACATCTTTCATCAGCTGTACCTGATGCTGCTCCAGCGCCTGGCAGATTCTTGTGATATTCGTCTCCGCTTTGGAATATTTGACTTTCATGGCGTCCAGCTTATTGGAAGTCTTTTTGAAAATGCCAAAAAGGCCTTTTGCCTCTTCTTCATCAAAATCTTTCAGCTCCGCAACAACGCCGGAAAGCATTTCCCCGATCTCTCCGAGATCTTTTGTTTTCACGTTTTCCAGCGCGTCTCCCGAAAAATCGGCCATCTTTTTCTGTGTGCCGACGCCGTACTGTAAAATCGCATTGGAGTTATGTAAATCAATCTGCTTACTGAACTCGTCCACCATTTTCCGTTCTTCATCGGTCAGCATCGACTCGTCGAGTTTCTCCCCCGCTGTCTGTTTCGCCGCCGTATCCGCCGGAACCTGTTTTTCCTCCAATACTTCGCCGAATACCAGCGTCGGTACCGCCGCTTCTGTTATATCGCTCATGTTATGACGCTCCTTTCTTCTCCTGCATCTCCTGTATTCCCTGTCTTATTTTGCTGCCTTTTCAAAATCCCCGTTCAGATACCCGTCCTGTTTTAACATCGTATGCAGAACGGATATATCCGTCTGAATGTCCCATGCCTTTTCCCGGAAAAGCTCGTCCAGGAATTTTTCAAAAGCCTGATTGATCGTATCAAGTGTATCTTCGATTTCTTTTTTCGTTCTGGAAATATTATCAAGTTCCAGGTTCTGCCTGTCCAGATCCCGGTACGCTTCAAGCAGCTTCTGCGTCGTCGGCAGATAGTAGTTGAGCATTTTATGAAGATCCGGTGCGAGTTCGGGTTCTTTCTCCACCCGGTCAAATATCCTTGTTACAAGAAGCTCCAGTTTATAAAGCTTCCCTGACATCTCTTCTCCCGGAATTTCATCGTTGCACAGCCGTATCATCCGAACGTAGTTCTGCCCTTCTTCCAGCATCTTCTCATATTCCGTCCGGCCTTTCCCGTCTCCGTCCGCCTGATCATTTCCGGTCCCGTTCCGGTTCTCCGCTTTGTTTCCCGTTCCGGCTTTTGTCTGTTCCCGTAACCGTTTTTTCTCCAGTTCCAGCTGCTGTTGCTGTTCCTCATAATTTGACTGTGTCAGTCGATACTGTTCGTACAGTTCGTCGCTGACAATCAGACAGCTTTCCTGTTTATCCAGATGAGCCTGCGGGAACCAGCCTTTCTGAATCATTTTCCTGATATCTTTTAAAACAAACCTTCTGCTTTTCCCGATTCTGTGGGACAATTCTTCAATGGAACAGTAAAGTTTCTGCTGCGCCGCGGCCACATAGCGTTTAAAGCGGTTCGCCCGTTCCTTTAAGGTAATGCCCCGGCATCCGATTCCGGCTCCCACCGCCGCCAGCACGGCAAATGTCAGACTTACTATCAGATCCTGTCCTCCGAACAGAAACAGCATCAGGAAAATAAAAGCCAAAAATCCGGCTGTTCCAAAAAGGCTGAACCCAAAACCAATCATAACAATGCCCAGCGCTTTTCCCCTGGGCTTCCCAAAAAATCTCCTGTCCGGACGCAGATCCGGTTTCATGCGCCGGGGTGTTTTTCGCCCGCTTCCCTGACTTGGAAGCGCAAATCCGGTCCGCACCTCATCCGCCGCGCCGGTTAAACTCCTTCCCACCTCGTCCATCGCTTCATTCAGGCTCTTTCCGACTTCCCCGACCGCTTCATTGAGGTTCTTTCCCACGCTGCCAACCACATCGTTAATGCTTCTTCCCATACCGTCGACCGCCTGACCGACCGTATCCCCGATGGACTTGCTGAGTCTGGAAAAGTCATTCGCGTCGATTGCGTCCTGCACCTGTCGTTTGATATCTTCTCCAATTTGCTGCCATTCGTTATTGTTCATCTTATCCGTTATGCCCTTTTACATTCCTGCTTTATTTGCACTCTTTCTTCTTTTTGATTATACGTTACCCGGACGGAAAATGCAATAAATGCTTATTGCACAAACACTACAAATACTATATGATAGGATTTGGAATGCCGGAAGACGGCATTATGAGGAAATCGTGAACCAATAAGCTGACAGAAAAGGATGGTTATTCATATGACAACGAACGAAAAAGCACTGGAACTGCATGAAAAATGGAACGGAAAACTGGAAACGGTCTCAAAAACCCCGGTGAAAACACGGGAGGACCTGGCGCTTGCCTATACGCCGGGCGTCGCGGAACCCTGCAAAGTCATCGCTAAGGACAAAGAAGCCGCTTATACCTACACATGGAAGGCGAATACGATCGCGGTCGTGTCCGACGGAAGCGCGGTCTTAGGCCTCGGCAACATCGGCCCCCATGCGGCGATGCCGGTCATGGAAGGGAAAGCAGTCCTGTTCAAAGAGTTCGGCGGCGTGAACGCGGTTCCGATCTGTCTGGACACTCAGGATACGGAGGAAATCATCAAAGCCGTCACGTATCTCGCACCGGGCTTCGGCGGCATCAATCTGGAAGATATCAGCGCTCCCCGCTGCTTTGAAATAGAAGAAAGGCTGAAAGCGGCGCTGGACATCCCGGTTTTCCACGATGACCAGCACGGTACGGCCATTGTTGTACTGTCCGGCATCATCAATGCGCTGAAAGTCGTCGGGAAGAAAAAAGAGGCATGTAAAGTCGTCATCAACGGCGCGGGAAGCGCGGGCGTTGCTATTGCAAAGCTGCTTCTTAATTACGGCTTCGTAGACATTATTCTCTGCGACAGTAAGGGCATTATCAGCAAAGCGGACAAAAACTTAAACCCGGTTAAAAAACAGATGGCGGAAATTACCAATCTTTCCGGTCAGACCGGTACACTCGCCGACGCTTTGAAAGGTGCGGACATCTTTATCGGCGTATCCGCTCCCGGCGTCGTAACCGCAGAAATGGTACAATCGATGAATCCGGATTCCATCCTGTTTGCGATGGCGAACCCGGTTCCCGAAATCATGCCTGACATTGCCAAAGCGGCCGGCGCGCGCGTTGTCGGCACAGGCCGTTCCGATTTTCCGAACCAGATCAACAACGTCGTTGCTTTCCCCGGTATTTTCAGAGGCGCACTGGAAGGCCGCGCAAAACAGATCACGGAAGAAATGAAGATGGCTGCGGCGCTTGCCATCGCCTCCCTCGTACCGGATGAAGAACTGAACGAAGACAATGTCATGCCGGAAGCATTCAATCCGAAAGTGGCCGAAACCGTTGCGGAAGCGGTAAAAGCTTGCATTCACGCATAACCCGTGGAAACGCGGATGAGAACGCCTGAGCGCTGGCTCGGAAAGCCCTACTATTCTCTGGACGCTTACTGTCGGAACACTTACGGGGAAAAACTCTATAAGATCGCGCTGAACGCCGGGCTGACCTGCCCCAACAGAGACGGTACGCTGGACACAAGAGGCTGCATCTTCTGTAACGCAGGCGGCAGCGGCGATTTTGCGATAGAAACGCGGACGGTTCCCACGGCTGCCGAACAGCTTTCCGAAGGCAGAAATCTTTTCCGGGAAAAAAAGACCGGAAGCCGCTATATCGCCTATTTTCAGGCCTATACGAATACATACGGCCCCGTCCCCTATCTTCGTAAGATTTACGAAGATGCGCTGGCAGAAGAGAGCGTCTGCGGCATTTCCATCGCCACCAGACCGGACTGTCTTGGGCCGGAAATATTGACTCTTTTGGTCGATATTCGGGAGAAATTTCCTGACAAATTTGTCTGGATAGAACTGGGACTGCAGACGATTCACGAAGAAACCGCCCGTTTTATCAGGCGCGGCTACGATCTCTCCTGTTTTGACAGTGCTGTCAGATTATTACGGGATAACGCCTTTCCGATCATCGTCCATGTGATTATCGGCCTTCCGGGAGAATCGGCCGAAGATAGTTACCGTACCGTTGACTACCTGAATCATGCCTGCATATGGGGCGTTAAATTGCAGCTTCTTCATGTTCTAAAAGGGACCGGACTGGAACCGCTCTACCGGGAAGGGACCGTGTCCGTTCTGGAAAAAGAGGCTTATCTCGACATCCTGATTCACTGTCTCGAACGGTTATCGCCGGAGACGGTCGTCCACAGACTGACCGGAGACGGCCCAAAAGACCTGCTTCTGGCCCCCCTGTGGAGCCGGAACAAAAAAGATGTATTAAATTCTCTGCATCACGAAATGAAAATCCGGCAGACTTTTCAGGGCCGGCTTTTGCACGGTTAAAAACAGATGATGCGGACATGCACAAAAATTCTGATTTTAAATACGCAAAAAGGAAGGAGGAGCCGCCAGATTTGAACAAAGACATTCTGATTTTTAATAAATTGATCGTTCTGTATATGTTAAACCGCGCCGCCTTCCCGATCACGAAGGCACAGATCGCGGACTTTATCCTGGAAAAAGAATACATGGACTTTTTCACATTACAGCAAGTCTTTGCGGAGCTGACCGCTTCGGATATGATCTCCTCCAAGTCCATCCGCAACCGCACCCATCTTGCCATTACGGAAGAGGGACGGGAAACGCTGTATCTTTTCCAGAACCGTATCAGCAGTTCCACGAGGGAGAAAATCGATGCCTTTTTCCGGGAAAACGCGATGGAAATGCGGAATGAAGTATCCGTCCTCGCCGATTATTACAAATCCACCTCCGGCGAATATGAAGCCCATCTGAGCGCGTCGGAACGGAATATCCGTCTGGTCGATATCACGTTATCGGTGCCCGATGCGGAAACGGCTTCCGCCATCTGTGATAACTGGCAGAAAAAAAACCAGGCCATCTATCAGCATTTAATAGAGCAGCTTTTCTAAACGAAAAGCTGCTCTGTTCTGAATAAGGGGGCCTTCCGGCCGCCCTGTCCTCCGTTAATGATTCTGAATAATTTCACTCCAGCTCGAAACGCCAATCAGCCGCAGGGCAAAATCCGTGTAGGCCGCGGACTGATCGGTATCCACATATTTGTACGCGTCATATATGGATTTACGGTGGCCTTCCAGTGTATTGATGCCGAGCGCGAGCCCCTGCGCAATCTCCAGCGAGGCGTCCGTTTCTCTGGAAAACAGCATGCTGTCGATGTACTGGTTTGCCTCTATGACTTTATAGGCATATACGAACGACGCCGCCTGTAAATCCTGTCCCTGTGAAGACGTATAGCCGATCTCGGAAAGAATCACATGGCGTACCTCTCCGGAATCCGTCAGAAATTCTTCTTTCTGCAGATAATCCGTCAGCACGTGAATGTTCCTGATCGAAATCACCGGCGTCGTCTCGGAATCCAGTATGTAAGTGCCAGCCCTTCCCGCCGTACTCCACGCTTTGGCGCTGGTCAGCGGATAATTATACGGATGCTGCGCCACGCCCCAGTCAATATTTCCCTTGCTCGTGATATTCCGGTTAAACTCATCTATAATCTCTTTGGAACTGTAACCGTTATTGGAATACAGGCTCTTGCCCCACTGCTGGTCGATTGAAATATAAAGGCGGGCATTCGCATTAATGCTCAGAATCGCGTTATAAAAGATACGGAATGCTTTCGCATACTCTTCCACATAACTTTCCGTATCCATATATTCGATGTAGTTCCACTCGCTTCTCGCATTGATTTCATTGCCGATAACCCAGTTCATGACCACACCGTTTCCGCTTCCCGAATAGCGGCTCGCCAGGAAAGAAGCGACCGCCGCCAGATATTCCGCCCCCGCCTCATCGGCCGCGTTAAAAGCATAATACGGCGCCTTTCCGCCGGAACGCGCGAGCGGGTGTATCAGATTCCCGGTATAATGGGAAATATCATTCAGCACAATGGCCGTCGTCGTAATGCCCTTGTTCGTCAACGTTGAAAAGATATAATCGTATTCCGCGATAATCTGCCCGTTAAAATAATATTCTTTTCCGTTGTAGGAATAGACAACCGTCGGATACGCTTCATTGCTCGTAAAGCCCAAAATCCTGCTGAGCGGAATATTATAGGCGGCGTGCTTTACGCCCAGATCATCCAGTTCATTGCCCGCCAGCTTTTCCGGGTCAACGAGAAGGCCCTTTTTGGAGCTGGTCGCTATAAAGGATGGATTATATCTGGCAATCATTTCCGGATTGGTGATATATTTCGGCTCGCTGATCGCTACAAATTCCCCGTCCTTGCGGACCGCCACAACGAACTTGGAAAAAAGCCTGGAACTTACCGTATTGTAATTGAGATTGACTGAAAAAGTCAACTCCACGTCTTTCTGGTCTTCGACGATATAGTCCTCCCCGCTCAATTCGGTTTCATACGTTTTCTGCTCAAACAGATAATAATATCCGTCGTCGCTGACCGCCAGTCCTGGAGCCGACATCGTGATATCGATCTTTCCGGTCTCGCCGTTGATGACGCAGCTTTCGATCTTTGCGAAATCTGCCGTATTTTCTTCCGTCAGCTTAATTTCCGGCGGCCTGTTGCGCATGCCGTGTATCATATAGCCGGCCGCATCGGTCAACGCCCGCGCCGCATCCTTGCCGGCGTCCTTCTTCAGCTGGTCTTTCATCAGATCCCGCTTTTGCTGTGTCTGGCTGTATTCGGCCAGTTCCACCGCCTCCATATGTATCATCGCTTCGATCGCCGCATTCTCGGCCCGTAAGGCCGCCGCCCGATTCTGTATTCTGAAAAAAACCGCGGCTGCAAATATCACGACTGCAAACGCGGCCAAAGCCGACATGACGATCGGATTTCTGTTTTTCGGGTCTTTCTTTTCGGGCTCCTGCCCGGACGCCGGAGCGGTTTCTGCCCGGACGCTTTTTTCGTCTTTTCCGGCTCTGTCGGCTTTTGTACCCTCTTTTTTTACCGCGGCGTCACTGGCTGCCGCGTTTTCGGCGGCCGGCTCCGATATCGTCTCCGCTGAAACTTTGACGGTCAGTTCCGTCCTTATTGCCGTTTCCTTCATCCGGCCTCTCTCCTGCCGGATTTCCGTGACTGTTTCTTCCATTTCCGACTCTTCCAGAATAATTTCTTCTATCTGAAGCGCCTCTTCCAACGCTTTATCACGGTTTTTCTTCTGTTCCAGTTTCTTCTTCTCTTCTTCAAGCTTTTTTCTGATAAGAGCCTGCTTTTCTTTCCGCGTCTTTTTGTCCGTATTCTTCTTCCGGTCTTCCAACTGACTATTCTGACTCATGAGCTGCTTCTTCCTTTATCCGTTTCATATGTTCTTTTATTTTCACTTCATATCCGTTTCCGGAAGGGCTGTAAAATTCTCTTCCGTTCAGTTCATACGGCAGATACTGCTGTTTCACATAATGATTCGGATAATCATGTGCATACCGATATCCCGTTCCGTGTCCGAGTTTGGCCGCGCCTTTGTAATGCGCATCCTGTAAATGCGTCGGAATCGCCAGGTTCCCCGTCTGCTGTACCGCTTCCATCACCTCAAAAATGGCCCGGCTGCTGGAATTGCTCTTCGGCGCACAGGCGATATAGGCCGCCGCCTGTGCCAGAATGATCTGTGCTTCCGGCATTCCGACCCGTTCCACCGCCAGAGATGCACTGACCGCTACGGTCAAGGCATTGGGATCCGCATTGCCCACGTCCTCCGCGGCGCAGATCATCATTCTTCTCGCGATAAAAGTCACGCTTTCACCCGCATAGAGCATTCTTCCCAGATAATAGACCGCCGCATCCGGGTCGGATCCCCGCATGCTTTTGATAAAAGCGGATACCGTATCATAATGGTTGTCGCCCGTCTTATCGTAGCGGATGACTCTTTTCTGGATGCACTCCTGCGCCACCGCAAGGGTGAGATGAATTTTGCCGTCGGCGCTTCTTTCCGTCGTCATAACGCCAAGCTCCACCGCGTTTAACGCATGTCTTGCATCCCCGCCGGAAAGCTCCGCGAGAAAAGCGAGCGCGTCTTCTTCGATAACGGCATTGTACGCGCCCATGCCTTTTTCCTTATCATATACGGCCCGCAGCAGAAGCGTCCTGATCTCTTCTATCGACAAGGGTTTCAGTTCAAAAACGATCGAACGCGATATCAGCGCGCCGTTTACCTCAAAATAGGGATTCTCGGTCGTCGCGCCGATCAGAATGAGCGTTCCGTCTTCCACGAACGGAAGCAGATAGTCCTGCTGCCCTTTATTGAAGCGGTGAATTTCATCGATAAACAGAATCGTCTTTCTGCCATACATGCCCCCGGCATTTTTCGCCTGTTCCACAACGGCTTCCATGTCCTTCTTTCCCGCCACCGTAGCGTTGATCTGCGTAAATTCCGCACTCGTCGTATTGGCGATGACTTTGGCAAGCGTCGTCTTCCCGGTTCCCGGCGGCCCGTAAAAAATAATCGAGCTGAGCTTATCCGCCTGGATGGCCCGGTATAGCAGCTTATCCTTCCCGATAATATGCTGCTGCCCTACCACCTCGTCCAGCGTCAAAGGCCTCAGCCTCGCAGCCAGAGGGGCTTCTTTTTCCATATTCGTATTTCTCATGTATTCAAACAAATCCATTTTACCGCTATGTACTTTCTATTTTTGTCTGCTTTCGCTCTTTCTATCTTATCATCTCATGGCAAAAAGCGCAAATATAATATCTTCCAGCCTGTAAATTGCCTGTAAATTCAAATCATTTTAAATCATTCGGAAAGCGTCCGCAAAGACCATTGCCATAATGACAAATCCATACTATAATCAATATAACCTGACAGCGGAACCGTCCGGATTCCGCAGATTGCTTTTATGGAGGATTTTATGAAACTTTACGAATATCTGCCGGTTTATGAAAACGACGGCTTTTTACTGCGTCCTGTTGGAAAAGAAGACTGCTCCGATCTGCTGGAAGTTTACAGCGACAAAAACGCCCTTCCTTTTTTCAACAGCGACAACTGCGACGGCGACATTTTTTATTATGCGGACGAAAACCGGATGGCTGACGCAATGAAGTTCTGGCAGACTGCCTATGAAAATCAGTGGTTCGCAAGATGGGCCATCGTGGATAAAACCGTTTCCAAAACCGTCGGTACGATCGAACTCTGCCTCCGCGCTTCCGACGATGTCTTTAACGGCGCAGGAATCTTACGGATCGACGTCAGAAGCGGCTATGAACGGGAAGAGCCTCTGTACGGGATCGGGTCTCTGATCATTCCGCCCGCCTTTGCGCTGTCAGAATGTCATGAGCTCATTACAAAAGTACCCGTTTATGCGGTGGAAAGGGCTTCCGCAATGCGGCGGCTCGGTTTTCGGAAATCCGAACATTACCTGATCGGGAAGACCGGATATGCCTATGACGGATATTGGAGCCTTCTCCCTCCATCAAAACGCGCCCTCCCCTAAATATTTGCCGTTTCGTATTATTTGCCAAAAATCGTTTCCTTTTAACGCCTTACAGTGGCGCTCCGCAATTATGACTTATTCTTCTTCCACATCGCCATCCAGCCGGATACACTCCAGATCATCCGGCACATACAGCTTCCCGTGGAAAAAACGGCCGCCCTCTTCTGCATAAAGCCGTTTCCGGTCCGGCAGACTGCGGTCTTCGGTATGATAAAGAATCAGATTTCTCACCTGGAGCGCCTCGGCTGTCTCACAGGCATCTTTCACCGTGGAATGATGTTTTTCATAGGGCGCAAAAATATCCGACTGGGAATGCAGACAGAACGCTTCATGCAGAAGCCACTCACTGTTCTCCACATAAGCCCGCACATGCGGATGATACGGCTCGTCGCCGCAGCAGGTCAGCTTTCTCCCGTCAGCCATTTCCATACAAAATCCAAACTGCCTGTCTTTCGTGGAATGAATATCGAAAAATGTTACCCTGCGGTCAAGAATTGTCCGCGCCTCGCCGTCTTCTACCACATGAAAGCGGATATGACCGCTGACATAATTCCACTGGTTTTCCCAAAGCAGGCCGCGCAGCATATTTTTCAGCAGTCCGATCACCTCTTCATGCCCGTATACGTTCACTTTTTTCTCCGAATCCGCTTTTCCGCCCGCATTTGCCGGCTCCGGATGCTTCTCTTTCTTCTGCATCCCGCTCTGGCAGATTTTGCGGATTACCCAGATAATCCCCAGTATATGATCGATATGTTTATGGGTCACGAAAATTTCGTCAATATCCGAACAGCGGTATCCGGCCTTTTTTAACTGGCGTAAAATCGTATTTCCTCCGCCGCCGTCCACAAGAAAATTCCCGTTCCCGCCGCTTATCATAAAACAGGTATTGTAACATTCCGTCACCATGGCATTTCCCGTGCCGAGCATTGTTATTTTCATTGAAAAACATTCCATTGCCCCGTCTCCTTTCCGTTCCTTTCTATCGGTCGTCATCAGTCGTCATTTACAAAACACGGTTGACGTCCTATCGTTTTTCTGAACTCGGACCAGGATTTTCTTTCTCCGGTCTTCATAAAGTATACTGCATAATCCTCATGGAGGAAAGCCCCGCCGCATTTTATTCTCATACAAATCTTCTCGGCCGGTCGGCGGACGAAATCACACAGGAGCTCAATCTTTCCCCTGCCGCGGTTCAAAAAGTCCTGTCTACGTTAAACGAATAGCGCCTTCCGGCCGGAATCGCTTCCTACACGATTTCGGCCGGAAAGAACATTCTCTCCTGCAATGAAGTATGCTGCTTATGTGTACAGGTATAAAAAATCGCCGCTCGGCAGCGGCGATTACAAGAATGCTTCGCATTCTCCCCTGGAATGGTTTCTGCTGCGGCAATTTCCTATTATATAAAAAACGCAGGCCGGACAGCCTGCGTTTTAAGAATTTACTGCGGTTACCACCACAGAATATAAATCAGCGTCAGCATAAGCCCGATGCCGAACATCAGAAGGCCGAAAGAAAGGCTTCGCTGGATAATCATAAAGCTCTCACGGAAATCTTCCACGCCGGCCGCAGTCAGATGCACAAATTCTTTATGGGTCTGTTTTTTTCTTCCCCACAGGCGGTTTCGGACTGCCTGCAGAGCATTCATTATCCTGCCGAGGAACTCCGTCAGCGCATTTCCTTCCCGCCGTTCACAAGGCAGCGGGGAATCCCGGTACAGGGTCTTACGCAGCACCACCACCCCAATGTCCACGGCACTGTCAAATACTCTGCATGCGATGCCGCACAGCACAGGCAAAACCCCGAGCAGCAGCGGCCTGTAAAGCAGATATTCCATATCCAGCCATTTCGGCCATTTGTCCACATAAGCGTTTTCACGCATCAACAGTTTCCGGACGACGAACAGATAGACACAAACGCCGATCACAATAGAAATCAAAGCCCCTTTTAGATTGGATAAACTGAAGTAAGCCACCGCTTCTCCCCCGCTTTCCGCGGGAGAAGGGTTCATAAAGCCGCCGCCCAGACCGGCCGCGGCATCCATCAGCGTATGCGGGAACAGTCCCCATACCAGAAGGACGAACGCGCTTACGCCCAAAGCAAAACTGCTCCCCCTGTTCATATAGGGCTTTTTTTGATCATATTCCGCCTGTTTCCCGGCTTCGCTGTTTTTTTCCACGAATACGGCGGCAAAAAGTTTCGTCATATAAGCGGCCGTCAGCCCGCCGCTGATCAGAAAAAGAATTTCCGCCGCCTTCATCAGACCGGCGCCTCCGGATTCGAGGATGCTTTCATGCAGAAGCGTTTTGCTGATATAGCCGGCAAACAACGGTATGCCGCTGACAGCCAGCGCACCTGTCAGAAAAATACCCTTTAAAAACGGCTTCTTTCTTCCGAAGCCCCGGATTTCGTTCAGATCAAGGGCATGGGCATTCATGAAAATAACGCCCGCCGCCATGAACAGAACAAGTTTGATCAGGGAATGATTCACCATATGCAGCAGCGTGCCGCGCACGGCCGTCAGATTTTCTTCCAAAAGTCCCTGCATCCCGACGCCAATGAGAATAAAACCGATCTGCGATATGGAAGAACAGGCCAGCGTTCTTTTTAAATCGATTGAAAAAACCGCAAGCAGCGCGCCGCAGAACATCGTCAGCGCACCGATGCCGAGCATCAGGCTTCCCCATGTCCGGTCGTATAAAAACAAATGGCAGCTGACCGCCAGTATCCCGAAAATACCTGTTTTCGTCAGAATACCGGATAGCAGCGCAGAGGCCGGCGCCGGTGCGGCCGGATGCGCTTTCGGAAGCCAGATATGCAGCGGAAACGCACCCGCTTTGGTGCCGAATCCAAAAAGCAGACAGGCCCCCGCCCCGTACAAAACCGCACGATTCCCCGAAAAAGCCTGTGCCGCAGGAAAAAGCTCCGCAATATCCAGCGTGCCCAGCGCATCATACAGGACAAAAATGCCCATCAGCATCACGAGCCCGCCGATGACGGCCGCCGCGAGATACGTCGCCGCCGCTTTCAACGCGTTCTCCGTCTCTTCCTGCGCCACCCACACATAGGAAGTAAAAGACATCACCTCAAAGAAAATAAACATCGTAAACAGATCCGCCGAAAGAAAAACGCCCATTGTCGCCCCCAGCGTGGCAAGTAAAAACAGGTAATAGCGATTCCGGTGTTTATGATTGCTCATATATTCCCCGGAAAGAATCGTCGCCATCATCCACATAAAGGCCGCAATCAGCCCGTAAAGCAGCCGGAAGCCTTCCAGCGTAAAATGAAGCCCCATGCCGCAAAGCCCCGGCAGACGGCACTGATACGATACCGCTCCGTTCCGGTTTTCTAAGAACATAACGAGCATTATTATCAATTCGCCCGCTGTGATAAAACATGCCAGACCATCCCTCGCTTTTTCACTTTTCCTTCCGACCATACCGGTCAGGACCGCTCCCGCAAAAGGAAAAAAAACCAATATGGCAAGTATCATATTTTCTTTCATTTCCATATCAATAACCATGCCTTTCCGCAGCCTGCGATTTGGGCCGCACGCTAACCAACATGATGCCGCTTTGCGGCATCTCAAATCAGGGTGAAGACCGCCTCAGCAGCCCGCCGGACCGCCTCCGTTAAAAACTGCGGATGCAGCCCGATGACAAACATCGCGATTACAAAAACACATAACGGCAGCATCATCATCCAGTTCGGATCTTCAACATCGCCAAGCGTCCCGTAGTCAAAATCTTTTCCCGGGAAAAAGGCTCTGACCACAATAGTCAACATATAAATTGCCGTCAGCAGCGCAGAGATCAGAATCGCTCCGAGTCCCGCATAGGCCAACGGGTTTCCGCCTGCCACCGCGCCCTTTGCCAGATTCCATTTGCTGACAAAACCGCACAGGCCCGGCACGCCCATGAGCGCCATCGACGCGATCGTAAAGATCACAAAAACTTTCGGCATCTTCCTGCCAAGCCCGTCGAGCTGATGAATATAGATCCGTCCCGTTTTATAGATCACGGCGCCGGCGCAGAAGAAGGAGCAGATCTTCATGAGCGCATGGCAGAGCATATGGCTGAATGCCCCCGCCAGTCCGAGAGGCGTCATCAGCACGATGCCGAACAGAATATAGGATAAGTTGCTTACCGTTGACCAGGCCAGGCGGCGTTTGAAATGCGTTTCCTTCAAAGCCCGGCTGCATCCGTACAGGATGGTAAAAATCGTCAGCGCCATCACCAGATTCTGTGCCCAGGTTCCCCGCAGAAATTCCGTCCCGAAACTGAAATACGTAATCCGCATGGTCGCGAAAGCGCCCGCTTTCACGACCGCCACCGCATGCAGAAGCGCCGTCACCGGCGTCGGCGCCACGCCCGCCTTCGGCAGCCAGGCACAGAAAGGACACATTGCCGCCTTCACGCTGAACCCGCAGAAACAGAGCACATATACAAACAGAAGCAGATCGGCCTTATCTCCCAGCGCCGCTGCGTCAAGCACGCCGCCCGGCGTAAAGTTTGAGGTACTGCCGTAAACCAGAATAAAAATCATGCCGATAAAGGCAAAGGCCGCGCCGCCCAGCGAATAATACAGATAAGTCCGGCTGGCCAGCACCGCTTCCCGCGTCAGCGTATGCAGAACGAGAGGCAGCGTCACCATCGTCAGCATTTCATAAAAGAAGTACATCGTTACGATATCTTCCGCCATCGCGATGCCAAGAGTGACTCCATAAGTCAATACATAAAACATAAAGAATACGCGCTCCCGTCCCTCATGTTTCATATATTCAAAGGAATATAATGTCGCAAAAGGCCACAAAAAAGCCAGTATTACGGCAAAAATACTGCCCGCCGCATCCAGTTTCAGGCTGATGCTGAGCTGCCCCGTGAACCGGAACAGCACAAAGGCTTCCGCCGGAGGATTCAGAACCAGCCCGAACGTGAGCGCCGACGTTATGAGCACAAGCAGTTCGATATAAAGGGCCGTTATATTTTTTTTCCGAAAAGGCAGAACCGGAATCAGGACGCCGCCGAACATCGGCAGCAAAACAGCAATTACCATCATATATGCGTTCATATTATCTCATCATACTCCTTTTTCTCATATCCGTTCCTTACATCACCGCTGCCGCGATCTTTGCCGCATATTGAATCAGCGGATTCGGCCAGAGGCCGGTAAGAATCGTCAGGACCGTCAGAACAAGCAGCGCCGCGGACATCATATCCGGTTTTCCCGCTCCTTTGCCGCTCTTATGCGCCGGGGCCGTCCGCAGCGGCGTTTCCGTGCCTCCCGGCAGTTCCGGAATTTCAGATTCCTCCGTCTGCGCCGGTTCTTCTCCCGGCAGAAACCCCTTGATCGTAACCGGGAGCAGATACCCCGCGGTCAGCAGCGCGCTGAGCAGCAGGACTACCGGGCCCAGCATACGGAAAATACCCGTTCCGGACTGCAAAGCGCCCTGCGCCAGATACCATTTGCTTATAAACCCGTTAAAAGGCGGAATCCCGATTAATGCAAGCGATGCAAATGTATAACACCACAAAACCACCGGCATTTTCCTGCCGATGCCTTTATATTCATCCGCGCTCGTTTTCCCCGTCCTGAAGATGAAAATTCCCGCGGTCAGAAACAGGGCGCATTTCACTCCTGCATGGAATATCACATGCAGCAGCGCTCCCGTCATGCCCGTCGGCGTCAGCAGCGACAGACCGAACAAAATATAGGAAACCTGCGAGACGGTGGAATACGCAAGCCGCTTCTTAAACAGTTTTTCCCGATAAGCGAGCATGGAACCCATAAAAACCGTCAGCAGCGTCAGACACATCCAGGCCGTCTGTACCCAGGTTCCCCGGATAAAATCCGGGCCCACAATATAATATACGGTACGGATAAGCGCCAGCACACCGCCTTTTACAATGACAGCGGAAAGCACGGCGCTTGCCGGGGCCGGGGCTGCCGGGTGGGCTGCCGTCAGCCAGGAATGCAGCGGAAACATGCCCGCCTTCGCGCCGAATCCGATTAACATCAAAAAAACCGCCAACAACAGAATCCCGCTGTTTCCTGCCGCCATCGCAGAATTCAGCGTACCGCCTGCCGTAAAGGTCAGCGTATCGCAGTACCGGAATAGAAAATAAATGGCAAACAGGGCGCAGTACGCGCCGCACATGGAATAGAACAGATATTTTAACGCCGCCATAATGGCCTCTTTTGAACCGCTGTGCAATACGAGAGGCATCGCGGTCAGCGTCATCAATTCATAAAAGAAGTAAAAAGTAATCAAATTTCCGGCAAAATATAATGCCAGCAACACCGCATAGACAAGCAGGTAAAAGCCGAAAAACCTTTTTTCTTCTCCCTCATGCTCCATATACAGAAACGCGTAAAATCCCGCTGCCAGCCATATAACACTTGTTATCCATGTAAACAGCCGCCCAAGAGCGTCCACCCGAAAATAAACCGGAATGTCATCCATCAGGTAAAACAATGTCAGGCCGCGTTCTCCCGCACCCGGCCATACCGCCGCAAAAGCGAGAAAAACAGAAACTACGAGTACCGCCCCCACCAAAAAATGCAGCTCCTTATTCCCGGTTCCCGGTACATGCTTCTCTTCTTCCGTTCCCTTCTCCCGCACACGGATATGCTCCAGAAAAGAAGAACAGACCAGCCAGATTCCGGCTCCCCCGGACAACAGCACCGGCAGCAACAATCCCAATCCTTCTCCAATCCAGTTCATCTGTCAATACCTCCCGGCCCTTACAGGCACATACTCTTTCATCCGCACAATCCGGCATGCCGGACAGAATCGCTTCATCTCGATACACTTTGCCTCAAAACATCTCAAGTCCCTGCTCAATCAGTCCGATAACCGGCTCGGAAAACAGACCGAGAAACACGTTCAGCACGATAAAACAGGCGAGCGCAATGCTTTTGGCAGGCTGCTCCCAGAAGCTGATCTCCTGAAAGCCCTTATCAATAACGACCGTTTTCTTTTCCGGCGTGTAGATGCGGATGACCGTCTTCATAAAATATACCGCATTCAGAATCACGCTGACCGCAAGGGCGATCATCGTAATCATGATTTTATGCCGGTTTCCCATCGCCGCCTGTGCAAACAGCAGTTTGGAAATAAAACCGGAAAACATCGGAAACCCGACCATAGACAGCGATCCCACCGTGAAAGCGGCTCCCGCCAGCTTATTCCGGTACCCTGCTCCGGTCAGGTCAAAAAAGTTCTTACTTTTGGCAGAGGCATCCGTAAGACCGGAAGCCGCCACGAAAAGCAGCGATTTGGTCGCGGCATGGGATACGATATGGTAAATGCTTGCGATCATGCCGGAAGCCGTTCCCAGACCAAAACCCATATAAATATAGCCGATCTGCGCCACCGACGAATAGGCGATCATCCGGTTGATGTCGTTTTCCTTAATCGCATTGACGGAACCCATAATCATGCCCGCCACGCCGAAAACAAACAGCACGTTGATGACCTTGCTTTCCCGGATAATATCGAATCCGATCACCCTGTAAAAAATTTTGGCAAGCAGAAAAATATATCCTTTGGACACCAGCGACGACAGGATTGCCGCCGAGGATAACGTGGAATATCCATAGGCATCGGGCAGCCAGGTATGAAAAGGATAGAGCGCGCTCTTGATGGCGATTCCCACCGACATCAGACAGATCGCGACGAGCAGCGGAATATGATATTCCCCCGACGCCTGTAACAGCGCGGTCTGTTCCCTGATATTGCTCATCAGAAGATGTCCCGTCAGACTGTACAGGAAGCAGATGCCGAGCAGCAGCAGGCCGGAGCCCAACAGGCTCATAATCATATAGCGGACGGCCGCCTCAAAGGTCCTTCCCGTCTGACGTATCATGATCAGGCCGCAGGCGGAAATCGTATTGATTTCCACAAAAACATAGGCCGTAAATAAGTCGTTCGTATAAATCAGAGCAAGCAGAGAACACAGCAGCAGATTTACCATAATGTAATACAGGTTCTGCTTCGTCTTTTCGATTTCCAGTTCCCGCTCCAGTGCGCCGCCGGTCACACACAGCAGCATGATGATGCAGAAAAACAGCGCCATTGCCGCTTCCAGAACGCCGACTCTGATCTCGTTACCCCAGGGCGCGGGAAAATGTCCCATCGTATAAATATATTCCTGCCCGGTTCCGAGCACAAAAATAAGAACCGCCGCCGACATAGCGCCTATTACCGCGATCACAAACAGATTCAGCCGTTTTGCCGCTTTTCCGTTTAAAACGGAAGACACCGGCCCGGCGAACAGCGAAAGCAGAATGGAAATAAAGGGAAAATTCTGCACGAAAGCCATCACAATCCCTCCTTTTTCAGCTGTGTGGAGATCTCGTCCAAATCCAGCGTATGGTACCGGTTATACAAACGGATCGTCAGCGCCAGCATCAGCGCCGTGACGGAAACGGATACCACAATACCGGTCAGCACAAGGCCGCTCGGAATCGGATTGATATAGGCACCGGCGCTGCGGACGCCGTCCGTTACGATGGGCGCCTTATGGCCTGCAATATAACCTTTTAAGGCAAGAAACAGATACACCGAAGTGTCCATAATATTCATACCGACGATTTTCTTAATCAGATTTTTCTGCATCAGCAGATTGGAAAAGCCGATGCCAAAGAGTATCATCGACACGGCTTCCTCATAATTCGTCAGAAAATTGGTAAAATCCATCTCAATATCCCCCTTTTCGGAACATGACATAGAACGTATACATCGTTCCCGCCACCACAATACCGACACAGATATTCAGCACAAGAATCAGTCCGCTGCTCAAGATGGCGCCCGGCGTGCCGAGCGGAATCACGCTTTCGATATGGTTCGCTCCCGTATAAAAAGAATAACTTTTCGCCAGACAGTAACAGCCAAGCGCGCCGACGCTGAGGATTTTATATGTTTTTCCCGTGAAAAACCGCTCCGTCTTCCGGAAGCCAAACGCATTCAGGTACAGAATCAGTCCCGCGCCGATGATCGCACCGCCGGAAAAACCACCGCCCGGCCCGAGATGACCGCACAAAATCACATAAATGCCAAAAATGATGATCGGCGGCACGAGCACTCTGGCGGCCGTCTGTAAAATCACATCGTTTTTCGGCTCATAAATGCGGTCGCTCTCTTCGATGTCTTTCCCGTTCTCGTCTTTCTTCTTATCCTTGCGCAGCAGAATCAGCACCGTACAGGTTGCAATAAATAACACGTGTGATTCTCCCAGCGTATCAAATGCCCTGTAATCCAGAATCATGCCCGTCACGATATTGACGGCTCCCGTTTCTTCCAGACCGCTTTCGATATACCGCTTTGCCACCTCATTATTGGCCGGATTTTCCGGATGGCCGTATGACGGCAGATAGGAAACCGCAATCAGCAGCATGGCCACGAGAAACAGGCAGAACACGCCGCTGAACACCTTATAAAATCTCTGGAAGCCCCTGATTTCCCAGTTGTGGGCCAGATCATAAATTCTTTCGATTCTCAGCCGCTTCTCCCGCTTCCGCTTCCAGTCGATATCCTCGTCCTTATCGGCTTCTTTCTGGGGCTTCATTTCCACCGTATTTAAAAAAGGATCTTTCGTCCCCGCAAACCACTGTTTCAGCCGGAAGGAAAGGGTCCGTTCATACTCCTGCTTCGGTACTTTCCTGCTCATCGCCCGTCTCCCCCTTTCCGCCGTCCTGCTCTTTCTTCATGATGGCCCGGATTTTTTTCAGCGTAACAAAAAACAGGACGCTCGTCACGCCGGCTCCGACCGCCGCTTCCGTAATCGCCAGATCGGGCGACTCCAGCAAAATCCAGATGATGGACATCACCAGACTGTACGACATGAAGATCAATACCGTATTTAACAGATTTTTGGACAGACTCGCCGCCACGGCGCATATGATCAGAAATATCAGTAAAATATTGGTAAAAGTCTGCATAACTTCCTCCTTTTCAGGACCCGTCCCGTTTATTCATGCCGTTTCCTCCGCCGCTGCCGCCCGCTTCATATACCGGTTCCGCTTCCTTTTTCCCGCGTTTATCCGGCTCGTCCAGGCGGAATACGGAATAATGTCCGCTTCTCTTTTCATCCGTTGCAGCCTCCAGCCGCGCGATCAGGTGGGACGAAGTCGGAGAGGAAAACCACAGAAACACTATGACGCAGAACAATTTTAAAGACGTAAAATTCCATCCGTTTATGAGCATCAGTCCGATCAGCGAACTCGCAATGCCGAGCGTATCGCCCATAGCCGCGGCATGCATCCGGTTCAGCACATACCTGAAACGAAAAACCCCGACCATCTCGATGCAAAAAATGACAAGGCCGCAGAGCAGAAACAGCGCGCCAAACAGAAACCGAATCCATTCAATGACCGCCATCGCTCTCTTCCTCCTTTTTTTCCCGGTATACTCCCATATAAACCTTCGTCAGCACGATCACAGCAAGAAAACTGATCATCGCATAAATGATGCAGATATCCACCAGATATCCTTCTTTCATCATAATGGCAAGCGTGGCAATGATGACCATTACGATCGTTCCCATCATATTCGTCGCAACGATTCTGTCCGCAATGCGCGGCCCGATAATCGCCCGGATCAGACACAGAATGATCATAACTGCCAGGACAACCAATACGACGGTGAACAGCACATGATACGCCTGATCCAGCCCCGGTATTCCTTTTCCCATGACCTAATGCCCTCCTTTCTCGATCTCTTCCATCATTTTGACAAAAACGGATTCGTTCATGCCTTCGGCCAGCGACTCATCCAGACAATGTACCGTATAAACATCGTCTTCAAGAAGCACCGTAATGGTTCCCGGCGTCAGCGTAATGGCATTGGCCAGCGCCGTCCGCCCCGCCGCCGTCTTTAAATCCGCCCGGAAAGTCACGAGCGCCGGCTCGATTTCTTCTTCCTGTGTCAGAATCAGATGCACTACCGCAAAATTCGCCTTCACGATCTCGATCACCAGCACCGCAATATACCGCAGGATCCGGAAAAAATTTTTGAAAAGCAGCTTTTCTTTTTCAATGCTGTAATCCGCAAATTTGCAGGTAAAAGCGAATACGGCGGCGGCGATGATAACGCCGAATACCGCAATTTCCAATGTAAAATTCCCGTTAAAAATAACCCAGAGCAAAAAATATAACAGAAACATCTCTAAAACTCCTTTTTCCCAAGCCTGACATTTTCCATATGCTCCGCCAGCTCCGGCGCAAGCCCGTCGAACAAATATTGTTTCTCCGCCGTCTGTTGATCCATAAAAAGCTCACGCAGCTCCTGATTGGTTGACATAATATCTTCTTTCAAATCCCCCGCCGAAACCCGTCTCGCGCCCTGGCCCATAATAATCAGCTGTTCCAGTCCATCCGATGTAGCGACGCTGACCCGGTGTTTCCGCGCGATTTCATGTGTCACCTTCTCGATATACTGGTCGGCAGTCTCCGCTTCCTTCGTATAAACGACATGGATATTATGCCAGTTGAAAATGCTGCCCGGACTGCCTTTCACCTTATAGGCGTCGAAAACAAGAATCAGCGTCATTTTCCGATATCCCTGATAATTGCTCAGAATATCCATCAGCTTTCCCCGCGCGCCGTCCAGACTGACTTTTGCCAGTTCATTCAGTTCTTCCCATGCAAAAATAATATTATACCCGTCCACAAGCAGATATTCTTCTTCCTGTGCGGAAATGGTTTTCGGCCCGTTCCATTTCCGCCGGGCGTCCGGACCGCCGTCGAAACCGCTCCCGACGGTTCCCGTACCGCCGGCCGGTTTACCGTTCCCGGGACCGCCGGCACGCTTTCTTCCGCCGCCAAAACGCTTCCCGCTGCCGGAGTTTTCTCCCGCACCATCCCTGTTCCCGTATGTCCTGCGGAAAATTTCTTCCAGTTCCTTTTCACCGGCGCTGTACGCGGCATATCCGCCCGCTTTCTTTCCGCTTCCCGGCCTCCTGGAATCTTCCGTTCCCCCCGGCGCTTCGTCCGCCGCCGCGCCGCCGTTTCTGCCGGGAAAACGCTCCAGGTGCATATACCGCTCCACATCCTGCCATTCCACGAGAAAACCCGCTCCGTGCGCACAGAAAACGGAAGAGGCCGGGTTGTCCGGATCCCGCTCCGCCTCATAGCCGATGCGTGCGATAACTTCCTCCGCGTTATGACAAGGCTCATATCCTTTCAAATGACAGAAAAGCCTGCCGTTTCCGCCGGAATATGCCATCAGCTCCGCCTGATAGCCCTGCATTCCTGCGGCCGGCGCGGTTCCTGTCAGCACGGAAGTCTCCCCTTCCACCAAAGGCGCATCAAAACGCCCGTTCATCGCCTGAATATCCGTCATGGCACGGCCGATCAATGTGGAAGGCAGTTCCAGCCGGAACCCGTAAACAGGCTCCAGAAGAACGCTCTCTGCCCGGTGAAGGCCCTGCCTGATCGCCCGGTAAGTCGCCTGCCGGAAATCGCCGCCCTCGGTATGCTTTAAATGCGCCCGCCCCGAAACGAGTGTGATCTTCATATCCGTAACAGGAGCACCCGTTAAAATTCCCAGATGTTCTTTTTCTTCCAAATGGGTCAGAATCAGACGCTGCCAGTTTCCCGCAAGCACATCCTCGCTGCATTCTGCCGCAAACACAAGTCCGCTTCCGGCCTCTCCCGGTTCCAGCAGAAGATGCACTTCCGCATAATGGCGTAATGGTTCATAATGGCCGACGCCCTCCGCCGGCGTCCGAATCGTTTCCTTATACAGAATGCTGCCCTCATCAAATCCGACGGAAACGCCAAAACGTTCCTCGATCAGTTTCTGCAGAATTTCGATCTGCACTTCTCCCATCAGCTGTACATGAATCTCCCCGAGCTGCTCTTTCCAGACGATATGAAGCTGCGGCTCTTCTTCTTCGAGCTGGCATAACTTTTTATACATCGAATGAACGTCACATTCCGGGGGCAGCGCGACCCGGTATGTCATGACCGGCAGCAGCAGCGGAGAAACGCTTCCCCGCTCAAACCCCAGCCCTTCGCCTGAAAAAGTCCGGCTAAGCCCGGTTACCGCACAAACCGTTCCTGCCGGCGCTTCTTTTTCAAGCGTATATTTTGCGCCCGAATAAATGCGAATCTGATCGATTTTTTCTTCCCAGTCTCCCTCGTTTCCTTTTACGGACTGCTTTACCGATAAACAGCCGCCCGTAATTTTCAGATATGTCAGACGGCTGCCGGCGCTGTCCCTGCCGATCTTGTAGACCCGCGCGCCAAAACTGTCCGAATATTCTCCGGCCAAAGTGAATTTCTCCATTCCGTCCAAAAAAGCCTCTACGCCGTCCCCCTTCAGCGCAGAACCGAAGTAGCAGGGGAAAACTTTTCTTCCGGCGATCAGGGACGTGATTTCTTCATCCGCAATGCCGCCCTGCTCCAGATATTTTTCCAGAATCCGCTCGTCGCACACAGCGACGTTCTCCAGAAACCGCTCATAATCCGCATCGCTGCCGCATGCCGTCTCCGCCGTACGGTCTTTCGCATCTCTCCCGCGCGCCGTCTTTGCCTCGCAGTCTTTCGCACCGCCGCGCGCCGCTTCCGCCGTAAAGTCAATGCACTGACTGCCAAGCCGTTCCTGCAATTCCCGCATCAGGCATTCCCTGTCCGTTCCCGGCTGGTCCATCTTGTTCACAAAAAGAAAGACCGGAATCCGGTAACGTGCAAGCAGATTCCAGAGCGTCAGAACATGCCCCTGCACCCCGTCTGCACCGCTAATAACAAGCACCGCATAATCCAGTATCTGCAAAGTGCGCTCCATCTCCGCGGAAAAATCCACATGCCCCGGCGTGTCAAGCAGCGTTGCATCCATGCCTTTCCAGGAAAACTCCGCCTGTTTGCTGAAAATGGTAATGCCGCGCATCCGCTCCTGTGCTTCCGTATCCAGAAAAGTGTCCCGGTGGTCCACCCTCCCCGCTTTGCGTATGCTGCCGCTCCTGTAAAGTATATTTTCCGCTAACGTCGTCTTTCCGGCATCCACATGGGCCAGAATCCCAATAACCCTTTTTTTTCCAATCATAAGAAAGCCTTTCCGAACAGCCCGACGAACAGCACCGCCGCAAGCTCGCATAATATCAGGAAATATCCCGCCGACTCCTTTGTAACGCCGCCGAATACCTTTTTGGACATATAATAATAGTACGTCCATATCCACATACAAAGCAAAGCTTCCAACATGCCCATTATAGGTTCAATCATCACACAAGTACAGAAGCACAGCGCTAAAATAACGCTAAGAATGATTCTGAGCGCCCGCTTTATGCGCGGAGAAAAGTTCGAAAATTCTCCCTTTTCCGCACCGGCCGCCGGAAACCATACAAATGCCATGCCGTACAATGCTCTCGATATCATATAGCCGATGCCGAGAAGCACAATCTGACTGTCTTTCCGAATCGTCGAAAGGCCGCCCGCATACAGCAGAAAAAAGGCTGCCGCCGCAATAACCCCATACGTGCCGGCGTATCCGGCCATTCGGCCCGTTCCGGCGCCGGCAGACGTCCCTGCGGCATCAGACTTCCTGTCCGGACCGGCCGCCTTCTGTTCCGCCGCGCCGGACAGCCTCTCGGCCAGCGTTTCCGACGTATTCATAAATCCGGACAGATAAATGCCGCCGCTCATCAAAACCGGAACCGCCGCTCCGATCAGCGCAAAGCAGGACTGTCCAAGATCGAACCGCTGACAGAGCAGATTTAGAAGGCACAGAACAATGCCTGTCGCCGCTCCGTAAAACGGCCGGAAACAAATCCTGTATTTTGCATTTTCCCTGCTGTTCATCCATCGAAACATGCACCCGCATCCTTTCTTCCTTTTTCCCGTAAAATACCAGTCAAATTATATGCCTGTCATTTGGAGATGTCAAACGGAAATGAAGTTATATCTTTACTCCATAATCATCAAATATGGAAATCTGGCCCGTTTCTATCATTTTAACCAGATACTTTTCTTTTACTTCCTCAAAAAATTGGGGAATGGCATTTCTATGATGCCGTAAAAACCATTCTATATGGTTATATAAATAATTAATCCTGACTTCAGGGTCATTCAAATCATTGGGGACTCTGCCCATTCTCTCATCCATGCTGTCAAAACCGGTAAATGGCTCCATCAGCCGGTTTCTGGCCATCTCGATATACTCCGGGTTATTATCTATGCCAATTCCCTGCCTGTTTAGCTGCTGACAGACTCTTAATAAAGTCCCGGAACCCAGAAACGGGTCTAATACCGTGTCTCCCTGGTTAGAACTTGCCAGCACCATCCGTTCATAAAGCCCTTCCGGCTTCTGCGTAGGGTGCCTCTGCCGGTTTACATTACAATAGTGCATATGGGAAAATTCCCAGACATTGCCCGGATTTGCTCCCCGCATATTATTCACGCTTCTGTAAAACTTTTGCGGAACCCTGATATCATCAAGGTTAAACGTATACTGCTTCGCGCTCTTGGTAAAATAAAGTATATCGTCATGTCTTGGACTGAAGCCTCTCGTCTTGCCTGTCCCCTGTGTATAATACCAGGTAATCCAGCCGTTAAAATGAAATGCAAAATCCCGCTCCAGCATTTCATATATATAGGAGATATATCTCATTCCCATAAAAATATAAATACTTCCATCATCTTTCAGCACTCTGCCACATTCGGAAATCCAGTTCCGGCTAAATTCCAGATATTCATCAAACCCCAATTTATCCTGACTTTTCCCATAATCCTTATTCAGATTATAAGGCGGATCTGTTACAATCAAGTCAACCGACTTATCGGGAAAATCCTTTAATTTCTCGATAACATCTCCCATAATCAGTAACTGGTTGTCTATTTTATCCATCCGTTCTTTGCCGCCTCCCTGCAAAAATCCTCTATTGACCGCCGGCTGCTGTGTAAATACTTATGGTCTAACAGCTGACACATTTCCCATGTAGTCCTGTATTGACATGTAACATAATGAATATCCCGTATCTGTATCTGCCCTGTTCCCAGCGCCGGATTATAATTGATATCCGCATCGCTGATATACTTTAAATCATATACATTAAAACCGGCTACTTCCATAATGCCATCCATCAGACCGGTTTTGGCATTTCTTTGCACATATACTTTATGTTTGATGGATAAAATAATAAACATAAAGTCAGGGTCCTTCACATATGCTGTTCTTATTCTGCTAAAGCTCGTGATGTTCGGACCTTTTCCACTATTAGGGATGTCATCTGCCGTAGCCTTCACATCCACGTTTCCTTCTGCCTGTTCAATATCTTTATAATCTGATTAATTACAAATGCCGAATCCTCTTTATAAGTCACAGACTCTAAAGGCTTCTTCAAAATCAGATCTTCATATTTCAAAATCTCACCTCATTCCTGTCCCTTCACCCGCACCACCACAAAGCTCTCCGGCGCAAGCGCAAGCCTTCCGTCCAGTTCTTCGCCGCGCTCCTCATAACGGACGGGCTCCGGGCGTTTCTCTGCCATGCCGCCGCATAATGCCGCCTTTCCGGCTGTCTCTTCCGCCGTCCCGTCGTTCTCTGCCGTCTCCCTTTCCAGCGTTTTGAGAATGGCGGTACCGCGGACTGGCCTGTCGTTTTCGTCCACAAGTTCCAGCGTCTTTGCTTCCTTTGACGCATTGACCGCCTTTATGACAGATTCCCCCGTCTTTTCATCGAAGGAAAGGCTGACATAAACCTGTTCCTTTCGCAGTTCCTTTTCCTGACCGTTCATCGGGACGAGCGCGGTACCCATATTTTCACCGTACATTTTCTGGACATAATAACTCGCCGTCGGGTAAGTGTCCGTTTCGTCGAACCAGATCATATTGGGCGCCCACTGGGCAAATCCAATTCTGGCAAAAAGAGGCGCATAGGAGGCCAGAATTACCACATCCGCATTTTTCTCAATGCCCGTCAGGAAAGCCGCTTCGGCAAGCGCACCCGAAAGCATATTCGCACCCGGATGATTCAGGCCGCTGACCGGATGAGCCGCATATTCTCCGGCGAAGACTTTGACATCCCTCGGATATTCGTCATAAAAATCCACATGATCGTAAAACCATTCCGGTTTCACATAATAATGTTCATCCACCGCATAACAGAAATCCGGCTTGCCTGCTCCCGCTTCATGATAGAATTTCCAGGCATCCCGGTAATGATCCGATGTAATGTCCGGCCCCGCGGAACCGATCAGCCGGATTTCCGGATATTTTTCATGGATTGCCTCTTCAAAAATCCGATAACGCCTGAAGAAATCAACCTGCTCCGTTTCCCACTGTTCGTTGCCGATACCGGCCATTGTCATGCCAAACGGTTCCGGATGTCCCATCCGTGCGCGCAGACCGCCCCATTTCGTCTCCGGCGAACCGTTTGCAAATTCGATTAAATCCAGGGCATCCTGTATAAATTCCTGAAATTCCGGCGCGTCCACTTCCACCAGTTCATATGACTGATACTGGCAGGCAAGTCCCACGTTCAGCACGGGCAGCGGCTTTGCCCCGATCATCTCACAAAGCAGGAAATACTCATAATATCCGATGCCAAGCGTCTGGTTATAGTGGGCATATTCCGTATGCCAGCCGTTTTCCGCATTCGTGCCATGCAAAGACCATCTGCTGAAATTCGCTTTCCTGCGTTCCGGTATGCCAACGCTTTCCTTCCACCGGTAACGGTTCTCCAGCGTATTGCCCTCGATGATACAGCCGCCCGGAAAACGTAAAAAGCCTGGATGCAGCTCCTTCAGCCGCTCAAAAATATCTTTTCTGAAAATGCCCGCAGCCGCATCCGACGGCATCATGGAAATAAAATCAAACTCCACGGTTCCCGCCGCTTCCAGAGAAAGTATGAACGCACCGCCTTCCACCGTCTCTTCCGCTTTCAGCGTCAATTCGTAACGAATCCATTTCCGCCAGACATTTTTCGGAACACTCCGGCAGACTGCGGATGCCTCCGCATACACTTTCCCGTCTTTTTCCACGGATACCCAAAACTTCCCTTCATAATCAGCCTGTCTGGCATAGAAAGACACCCGGTATTCCTTTCCTTTTTCCAGAAAAATGCCGCTGTACGCCTGGTTCCGGAAGCCCTGTCCGGGTTCATTTGCCGTAAAACGCAGATAATGCGGGTTTTCCCGGTATAAGGGGCTTCCCGTCACATATTCGAGCTTCCCGCCGCCGTTTCCGTTATTCCCGTTACGCTCTCCATGCGCTCCGTTTCCGCCGCTTCTCTGCGCCGGGCTCCAGCCGTATCCCGGATCATGCTTTACATAATAATCCCCTTTGTCTCCGTAACAATCATAAAATTCAAAAGAGCGGTTTTCGATCATTTCCGCGTACAGGCCGCCGTCGGCCGCATAATTAATATCTTCGAAGAACAGACCGATCATCCCTTCGTTGATTTTGCTCCCTTTTGTTTTCTCCAGTTTCAGTCTCATAGATTCGGTTCCTTTCTTTATCCCATTCAAAATCGTTCAAATCCGGTTACGCCGCAGTCCTGTATGAAATACAGGAACAAACCTATTATACTACGAATCCGGCAGAAGAACAATTTACCGGCGGGCTTTTATTCTTTATTATATATAAGTGGACAAGAGGATACACGCCCTTGTTCACTGAAGGTATGCAGACAGGGTTTCAAAATAAATTATAAAAAAAGTGAACCGCATATAAAGTCATGACGAATATAAAGTGAACAGACAAAGGAGGTGAAACATTGAATGCAGGAGAAACCGAAAAATGTATTGACGCGTTCGGTACGGATATCTATAGATTCTGCCTGAAACTCTGTGCGGAAAAAACGGACGCCGAGGACTTATATCAACAGACTTTTCTGAAAGCGCTGGAAACGGAATGGACGCTTGACTGGGAGAAAAATCCGAAAGCATTGTTTTTTTCTCTGGCATATCATCTTTGGAAAAGCGACAGAAGAAAACAGGCCAGGCGGAATGCGATCGCCCCCTGCAGCAATCTCGATGATGAAATGGAAACGGTACTGCATTCCGAAGAAAATCTGGAAGAAAGTTATTTTCAAAAGGAACTGATTACGGAAGTACGGCAGATCATTCAAACGCTCCCGGAAAAATTCCGGGTACCCCTGATCTTATTTTATCTGTCCGATTGTTCCATAGAGCAGACAGCGGTTATCATAAAAAAACCGCCAGGCACCGTGAAAAGCCGCTTATTTAAGGGGAGAAACATGATTAAAAAAAGATTGGAGGAAGCTGGTTATGAAAGATCATCGTTCTGACGCAGCAATAGAAAAAATCATCCGGGCTTCTGTGGAAATAACCGACGTACCGGACCCGGAACTGAACAGTCAACTCAAGGCGGCTCTATATCAACGCGAGGCCGTCCTGCAAAAACAACCCGCCACACATGCCCTGCCGCTTTGGTATATGCCCATGATATGCAACCTGGCAGCCTTTTCTTTACTGGCTGTTTTGGCCCTTATGATAATAGAAAACGTATACTTATCATACTTTGCGGCCGGTATCTGCCTTTATATCGGCGCGGCGGGCATATTGCTTACCATAGTCGGGGTCAAAAGAGCGAATATCAAAGAGGAGATCACAATCCGTATGAAGAAAAGAGGTGTATTGGCATGAATCAAATGAAAAATAAAAAATTTCCGATCTTTACCGGTATTTTTATTATCTTACTGTTCCTGTTTCTGCGATTTGCTTTGTCTTTTCTGAAAAGCGACGGTTTCAGCGGCCTTTCCATGCTGCTCCCCGCCCTGCTTCTTTGCACGGTTGTTTTTGCATTGTGTACTTCCGCTTCTTTTGCGGCCTGGGTATATCAGGATTGCAAAAAGCGGGGCGATGACCCGTTACTTTGGGCGCTTATCGTTTTTGCCGCTTCACCCTTTATCGGACTGCTGCTATATTTTCTGCGCCGTTCCGAAATAAAAGAGCCCTGTCCTGCCTGTGGACACAAAATTTCATTAAAGGCAAATTTCTGCGAAGAATGCGGAACGCCTGTCAAAAAGGAGGATCATAACGTTATGGTAAAACAGGAAACACATCACTTAAAACTGATTGCCGCCGGAGTCGTGAGCATGGCGCTCATGCTGATCAGTCTGACCGGATTCATCGTCAATGCGGCCGCCGGAAACGGTATCAATACAAATATTGCTTCTGATGACCGGATTTGGAACATGGGCACAATCAGCATGAATTACAGCGCTTATACCGACGGCGTCTGGACTCTGGATTTCAGAAAGGCCAGCGACGGATTTGTGAAAGAAAAAGATATGACGATTACGGACACGGACACACAGATGCTCCACGCCGATATTTCCTGCGGCACAGTGCCGGACGGCGCAACGCTTGTATTATGGCTGGTTCAGGGAGATACGGCGAAGTCCGTTGATATTACCGGTCTTTCCGAACCGCTGGAATACCCTCTGCATGAATTTGAAAACGGAAAAGTCCATGTCAGACTGCAAATCAATGGTGTGGAAAATACCGTTTCGAAAATCTACATTGAATAACAGGCAGAAAGGCGGCTGTGCACACGGCATCGGAACAATCCGTAAGCCGGAGCGCATGCCGCCCTTTCCCGTCAGAATAAACCAACCGCTGTATTTTTATTCCGGTTATCCCAGATCCGGTTCATCACAAAGGCTGATCTCTCCCGGTGCCTTTCCTTCCGTTTCAAAGATCAGAATCCGATTTTCCCCTTTGCGAAGCAGAGGTGCTGGAATATAAAGCCGTCTCTGGGGGCCGATCTCCCAGAACCGGCCGATGTGAAAGCCGTTTACGAGCACACAGCCTTTTCCCCAGCCCTTAAAATCCAAGAATGTGTCCCCTGTCTCCTCCGCCGTAAATACAAATTCATAAAATCCCGGTTCTCCCTCTTTTACCGGCTTTTCAAAAGACAGGCCCGACAGATCTTCTATGGGGAGGCAGTACATGCTCCAGTCATAATGCTGGTGGCCGTTGATCTGCACGCAATGGTCAATTCCTTTCCGCTGTTTTTCCAGCATCGGGCCGAAGTTCACACGTCCCATGTTCTCTACGAGGATGGACAGCCTTTTCCCCTTCTTAACAGGCGTATCAAAGGTGTGCTCCGCCAGCAGTTCCCTGTCGTACAGCGTTACAAGCGGTTTTTCGTCCATGAAAAATTGAGCTCTGTCATTCGCGCCGTACAGACGGATTTTCTCCAAATCCCCTTCTTTTTTCAGTGTGCTTTCATAGAGCGTGTATCCGTAACCCTGTCCGAGTTTTTCCATCGAAAGTGGCGTCACGTTCCGTACTTCCCGTGAAATATTGGAAAGGTTGTCGAAGAGGCCGGCGCTCCTTACGGCTTTCAGCGTTCCGTAACTTTTTCGGGAAATCCGTGTCGTCAGCTCCACCTGCCTTACCTCTGCGTACCTGGAGATCACTTCGCGGAATGCTTCATATTTCGGCGTCAGCTGACCGTCTTCTGTCAGAAGCGCGTCGTAATCATAAGAGGTTACATCCGGCGTCAGCACATCATAATAGTTTGAACCGTTCATAAAGCCGAAGTTGGTTCCGCCGATAAACATATAGATATTCACATGGCCTTCGGAAAGAATTTCGTCCAGATCTTTCACATGCTCTTCCAGATCGCCTGTCTGGTGGCAGGGCACTCCCCAGCTGTCGAACCATCCCACCCAAAATTCCATGCACATCAGCGGTCTGTCGCCGATCTTCTGTTTCATCACGCCAAACTGCATACGGCCTTTGGAACCGAAATTTCCGGTCTGCAGCACATCTTCGACCTTACCGCAGTCAAAAGCGTCTCCGAAGGGGCCGTCGGAAGTCACAAAAGGCACGCTGCATCCGCAGTCCGTCATCAGTTTCTTTAAGTAGGAAAGATATGCTTCATTATCGCCGTAATATCCGTATTCATTTTCTATCTGCATGAAAATAACCGGCCCGCCTTCGGTGATCTGCAAAGGCTTAATCACTTCAAAAAGTTTTTCATAATATGACTTTACATGCGCCAAATAAGGCTCATACATGCAGCGCAGGCGCATGCCGTCTTCCGCAAGCAGCCACCAGGGAAGTCCCCCGAATTCCCATTCACCACAGATATAGGGCGACGGCCGTAAGATAACCCACAGGCCAAGCTCCTGTGCGAGCCTGACAAAAGCGCAGACATCCAGTATGCCCGAAAAATCAAATTTTCCTTTTTCTCTTTCGTGGAGATTCCATGGAATATATGTTTCTACCGTGTTACAGCCCAGCGCTTTCAGCTTTTCCAGCCGGTCTCTCCAGTATTCGGGAACAATGCGGAAATAATGGATGCCTCCCGAAATAATTTTTATTTTTTCTCCGTTCAGATAAAAGTCTTCTTTTATTTCAAATTTGCCGTTCATATCTGTTCACTCCCATCTGTCTGCCCTTCGCAGACGCTTAAATCATCTGGTGCGAGTTTTGGAAACTGCTTTATTTTTATAGAAAAAGAGGTAAGGACGTCTGTCCCTGCCTCTTTTCCTGAAACGGGAAAGCAACATGCGCTTTCTCTTTTTCGTTTTCTGTCAAATCGTTTATTTATAGAGTTCGTCAAACTGTCTCTGCAGCTCTGCCGTAACATCGTCCACACCAGCCGCTTTTATAGCTGCCTGATACTCCGCAACGATTTCTTCCGCTGTGCCGGAATATTTTCCGTAAGAAATCTGTTTCATGTAGCTGTCATGAATTTCACTGATATTCCTGATCTGTGCTTCAATCGGGTCAACGTTAGCTACGAACTGGCCGTAAGGATATTCAATTTTAATCTTGTCATATTCGTCATACAGTGCATTGATCTTATCCCAGTCACGGCTTGCGTCGAGAACCTCGAGGTCGTCGTTACGTCCCCACCAGAAATTGGTCGTTCCGTTGATGTTATCGGTATCCTGATTGTAACCTTCCGGTGTTGTTCTGAGGCCGTCAGCCGTAATTTCATAGGATACGCCTTCGATACCATAGCAGAACAGTTTATAGCATTCCGGATCATTTCTGAGAAGGTCATAAACCATCAGCGCTCTTTCAGGATTTGCGCTTCCTGCGGAAATTGCCATCGCACCATGTGTAATGGAAAGTGCCGTTACGTTGCCGCTCTCTTCACCAAAATAGAAGAAGCCTGACTCTGCATCCGGGTCATCCTGATAAATCTTATTAGCCGGTGTAGGGCTTACCAGGTCTGTCCATGTCTGTGTATGATGCTGCTCTGCCGCTACGGTACCAACTCTGTAATCATCACGGTTCGTACCTGTACGGTTATTCAGTACGTCAGTCTGCCATACACCGATCTCATCCCATTCTTTCATCATCTTCGCATATTCTACGAGAGAATCCGTCTCTGTCATGAACGGGCAGTAAACCGTGTAAAGATCATCTCTTGTGCCGCCCCACATAGCGCCCGCGTTAATACCGTCGATCGGAACATAATTGGAATGCGATGCAATCCAGCCGCCCGCCATCTGTGCCTGCTGTGTGCCGTCGGAATCCCAGGGAATAACATCCGGGTAAGTCGTTTTTACATAACGGAAGTACTCTGTCAGATCTTCCCAGCTGTGAACGCCGTCCGTCAGACCCGCTTCTTTTGCCCAGTCAAGACGATAGATAAAACCATGATTGGTCCACTGTGCATAATTGTCTTCCGGAATCAGATAAATCTCACCGTCGTATTTGCAAAGCTCCCAGTTCTCTGCGGGTACGCTCGCCCATGTCTGCGGTGCATATGTCTTTAACATGTCCTCGGATAATTCAAGGAATGCTCCGTTCTTTGCGTTCGGCCACGCATCCAGCCAGTCCGAAGCCGTACCTACAAGGTCAACCGTACCATCCATACGTGCCAGTGTCAGATTATAGTTGGAAAGATAATCCGTCCAGGAAATGAAGTTGATGTCGAGTTCCGCATTTACTTTTTCGGTCAGAATTGCGTTTAATTCTGCCATCATTTCTTCATATTTTTCTTTTGTTCCGGAAGGCGTATCTCCCGTTGTCATGTATGTAATTACTACATGCTCGGATGTGTCCACATTTGCCCACGGATCATCGGATGAAGCGGTATCGCCTGCCGCATCGGTTGATGCCGCACTGTCATCCGTTGACGCTGCGCTGTTGTCCGTTGATGCCGCACTGTCATCCGTTGACGCCGCGCTGTTATCCGTTGATGCTGCGCTGTTGTCCGTCGAAGAAGAACCGTTATCAGCCGGTGCATCAGAACCGCCGCCGCAGGCTGTCAGACCGGCAACCATTGACGCTGTTAATAATGCTGCGAGAAATTTCTTTTTCATATCTTACCTCCATTTAAAATTTTATATTGAACTCATTTCGAGTATCAACCTATCTATAAATACACTCCCCAAAAACTTTACAACCCTTCCGGTGCGAGTTTAGAACTTCTCTTCACCCTCCGGTTCTTCAATCCCTTTGGAAGAATGCCCCCCCCCAGGCATTCTTCCGGGTGAAGAAGATTTGCCAAAGGCAAATCGTAGAAGTTCTTGGCGAAACAGCCCTTGCTGTGAGCCTTAGAACTTCTCTTCACCCTAGCCTTTTACCGCACCAACCGTAATACCGCTGATGAAATACTTCTGTACGAACGGATACAGGAGTACGATCGGCCCGGTCGCCAGAACCGCATTCGCCATCTTAACGCTCTCCTGCGGAATATCCGCAATGTTGATGAACTGGCCCGCAACCGAATTTTTCAGGGCATCGATCTTATTAACAACCTCATACAGTGTAAACTGCAGCGGCTTAACCGCCACTTTGGAACCTAAGAACAGCGAAGACTGGTACCATTCGTTCCAGTAACCGAGTGCGAGGAACAATCCGATCGTCGCCAGCGCCGGTTTCAGCATCGGGAGAATCAGAGAGATGAAAATTTTCATGTCTCCCGCCCCGTCTATCTTGCCGGATTCCGTAATTTCATGCGGAATCGCCTTTACGAAGTTTTTCATCAGAATAATCAGCCAGGGCGACATCATAAGCGGTAACAGTACTGCCAGATAGTTGTCCTGTAAATGATAGGTCTGTGTCATCAGCAGGTAATACGGTGCAAGACCTGCCGAGAACAGGCTTGTAAAGTATATGTAGAAGGAAATTGCATTTCTGAAATGAAAATCCTTTCTTTGCAGCGCATAACCCGTCATCGAAATAATGGATAATCCCAGCGTGGTGCCTACCAGCGTCATAAGAATCGTCAGCACATAGGACTTCCAGATACCGCCGTTCTTCGTAACCATATCATACGCTTCCAATGTAATATCTTTCGGGAAAAGCTGAACGCCCTCCGCACGGATTACCGCCTCGCTCGTAAAGGAAGAGCTGACAATGATCAGAAACGGAATGATACAGCAGACCGCATACAGTGTGATAAAAGTATAGCCAAAACCTCTGATTATCTTATCCGATGTGCCAATTTTGACTTTGGCTCCCGACTCCATTAAATCCTTATCTTTATTCGCCATAATCTGCCCCCTCCTAGAATAATGAATAATCCGGTTCGATCTTTTTTACGATCCAATTGACCGTCATTACGATAATAAATCCAATGACCGACTGATACAGACCAACCGCAGACGCCGTCGAGAAGTTAAAGCTTACCATAGACGCACGGTATACATAGGTCTCAATGATATCTGTCGTCGGATAAAGAAGCGGGTTCGTTCCGACAACGTTGTAGAACAGGCCGAAGTTACCTTTTACAATACCGCCAAGCGCAAACAGAAGCAGAATAACGATCGTCGGTTTCAGCGAAGGAAGTATAATATAGCGGATTCTCTGGAAGCCGTTCGCGCCGTCCACCTTCGCCGCCTCCATCATTTCACCGTCAATACCCATAATTGAAGCGAAATACACAACGGAGTTATAGCCTGTCTGCTGCCATAAATAGATAATAATCAAAAGCACCGGCCATACGCTCGGGTCAGAATAAGGCTGCCACTTTTCTTTTCCCAAACTTGCCAGAATGCTGTTGACAAATCCCGTATCAAAGTTTAACAGGTTGAATACGAGGAGCCCTACCAGTACCTGAGAAATGAAGTACGGAAGGAACAGAACCGTCTGTGATACTTTCTTGAACATTTTGCTCTGTAATTCGTTGAGCAGAATTGCCACGAATACCGCGAGCAGGTTTCCCAGCAGGATAAATGCCAGATTATAGAGAATTGTGTTTTTCGTCAGATTGAACAGTTCGCCTGACGTAATCAGGAATTTGAAATTATCCAGTCCGATAAACTTACTCCCAAAAATACCATCCCGATAGTTAAACTTCACGAATGCCGCATAAACCCCGGGCAGCGGCATGTAACTGAACAGAAAGAAAAATAAAATTGCCGGAATGCACATAACGATCAATGTCCGGTCTTTTACTACCTTCTGCCAAAAAGTCAGCCCGCATTTGCGTTTTTTCATGTTTTACCCCCACTCTCTTTTCTGATAAATGTTTTTATCATTTTTTGTCACATTTGCTACCTTTTTCTGTTCTGAAATCGGTTGCATTCTTCTTTTTTACCATACCACCCCCCCGGTATTTGTCAACCATTATTTTGAAACCGGTTGCAAGTTTGGTAAATATAGTGATTTTCGACAATAAAATTTTGTGCAATCTGCTGGCCAAAAATTTTTCGTAAACGTTTAAGTAGACAAAAAAACAAGATGTGCCGAAGCGGCCGCCGCGATCAATCAATTAAATTTCGCATGAATAAAACAGATAAAAAGAAACCACTTATGATATACAGAATCTATCGTGAACATTATGAGAAAGAAAAAATAAAAGCGCCGCTGACAGCGGCGCCTGTTGCGCTTCACCCGGAGCATGGCACAATCAGGCTTCAGCCTCGGTTTTCCTCCGCTCCGCCACCTGGCCGCTGCTCTCCCGCACCACCAAAGACGGCGTTACCTTCTGATGCCTCGGCACCTTTCTTCCCCGTGCCGCCGCAATCGCCGTATCGATCAGTTTGCGCCCAAGCGTTGCATAATCATAATCGATGCTTGTCATTTTCGGTATCATCAGGTTTGTAAGCTGCGTATTATCATAGCCGACTATCGAGATATCCTGTGGAATGCGATAACCGTGATCTACCGCGCTGCGTACCGCTCCGGCCGCCGCAAAATCATTGATCGCTATGACTGCGGTCGGTATATCTTCCAGCTCCAGCACCTGATTCATCCCAAAATAACCCGTTTCATAGTCATAACTTCCGTCAATCACGTATTCCTCTCTGTATTCAATTCCGTGTTTTTCCAGAAGTTCCCTGTATTTCAGATACTTTGCGTAAGTGGAAGTCACGTTTTTCCTTCCCCCGATCAGCGCAATTTTTCTGTGCCCGAGTCCAAGCAGATGCTCTATCAGCAGTTCCGCCGCCTGTTCCGCATCGATCTGTACTTCATAGCACTTCGTATCGTCCAGTTTACCGGTTACGACCATCGGGATTGTGGCCGTCAACTGGTTCACTCTTTCCACATACTCTTCGTTGGAAACCAGATCATCCGCGCGGCCGCCCAGCTGGATAACCGCCTCCACCCTCTGCTGCTGAAGCATCTCGAGATGCAGGAACTCCCGTTCAGTCACACTGAGGGAATTACACAAAAGCACCGTATACCCGGCTTCTCTTGCCGCATTCTCACAGGCCACAAATACTTCCGCGTAATAAGGGTTCCTTACATCCGCCGCCACAATGCCGATAACACCGCTTTTCGTATCGGACAGTCCCCGCGCCATCGCATTCGGCGTAAAATTGTATTTTTCGATCAGCCCCTGTATCTTCTCCCGCTTTTCCTGACGCACATTGACATTATTGGTCAGGACTCTGGATACCGTCGAAGGCGAAACGCCCGCTTCTTTTGCAATATCATATATGGTAATGGCCTTATTTTCCGTTGGATTCTGCATGATAATTCCTCATTTGATGCCGCCCGGCGGACAATGCCGCTCCTCTGGGAGCAATATAGTGTTATTGGTACAACATCATTATGATAGGAAAAAATATCATTTCTGTCAAGCGGACTTTCGGGCGATGTGGACTTTTGAAAGATGCAGACCGTTTTTCCTACATCCCCACGCTTTCATAACGCCTGATGCCCCGGTAAAATACCGCCCTCGCGAGCAGAAAAAAGCATACGCTGACGCCCGCCGGCACAAGACACCATGTCCGCGAAAAAGTTCCCCGCAGGATTTCTGCCGGAATCACTCCGATAAAAGCATAAGGCACCAGAAACAACAATACGATCTGCATTGCCCGCGGATATATTTCCACCGGATATTTCGCATACTGCCCGATGTTTGTTATGGTATAGGGAATCGTCGTCCTTCCGCCCGCGTCAAACCAGAAAACCACACTGTTCCCGAGCAGATAAACCGACATGCACAGCAGCGTCCCGCACAGAACAAAAAACAGGCTCAGGATAACGCCCGCCGCATGAAGCGCCCCGACCCTTTTCAGGAAAACGGGCAGGCAGACCGCACCGGTCAGAAAAACACTGATTCCCTGCAATCCCATTCCGTAGGACAATACCTGAAACAGCGGGGATACCGGCCTTGACAGAATACAGTCAAATTTTCCGTCGAAGACCATCCCCGGCATTTCCCATATTCCCTGGAACAATACGCTGCACAGCCCTTCCGCAATAAAGAGAAAAGACAGAATCAGATAAATTTCATCCCTTTTCCATCCGGCAATATCGGAAAGATTGCTGTATATGATAAAAGGCGCCGCCATACCGAGTATTCTCGTAAGCACCCCGGCTAAGAGCATCATCCAGAAATTGGCCGGATATTCCATTTCCGTCTTAATATACTGTTCTTTCAGTTTCAGAAATATTTTCAGCATTTTTACCTCAATCCATCCGCTTGGGCGGACTTTCACATTTCTCTGTCTACGGCGTACCGGCCGCTCTAGCCGCCCGCTATCGTCATATTTCTGCGTGCCAGACCGTAAACGGCACAGTGCAGCATCCAAAAAAGAATCAGCCAGATAAACTGCATGACCAAAATAAACGCCGGACTGCCCGGAAGCTCCTGCCCGAGCAGTACCGCGATCGGGACCTGAAGCATATAGGGAAAAGGCGTAAAATATGTTATGGTTTTCAAATAATCCGGGAACAGGGCGACCGGAATCATTGCGCCGGAAAAAAACTCAAACAGCGCCGTTCTCGTCCAGGCAATTCCCAGATAACCTGTCGTAAAAAAACAGAACAGGCTGAAAACATCTATGACCATCATTCTGAGCAGAACCGCCAGAAACATACAGGGCAGAAACAAAAACGCCGCCTGAAGGGAGGGCAGTTTCATGTACCTGCCGAAGCACCCAAAGCCAACAACCACGATGGCCAGATTCACCACGCCCTGAATCAGTACCGTCCCGGTCAGTTCGGAAAGAGTCTGTATCAGAAATGCCGCCGGCCGCGTGCATCTTGCGACAATCCTTCCGCTTTTAATCTCTTTTGCCAGCGTATTTTCCCCGGACCAGCCGACCAGATTGCTCACCGCAAAAGCCACCAGTATATATGCGAACATATCCGCTCTGCTCATACCGCCGATATCCGCCGCACCCTGCTGTACATAACTCTGCTGCGCATAGAGCGCATCCCACAGCAAATACTGCCCGCACAGAAGGATGACCGGCGTCAGCAGGTTGATGAGAAAACTCGTCCGGTAATATAATTGCCCCTGTACCGACAGGGAAGTCAGTTTTAAAAATATTTTCATGCCGGATTCTCCCCTCCGAATATGCGGGAAACCACTTCGTCGATATCCGGCTCCTGAATTGTAATATCCTCAATATGAAAAGACCGGGAAATTGCCGCGATCACCTCATCCGATGAATACTCGCCGGCCGGATACACGATTTTGGTCACACGCCCTTCTGCCGTAACTTTTGCGGACGGCAGAACCGCCCGGATATCGCCTTCCGTCCTTCCCACCACCTGTATCATTTTATCCCGCACAAATTTATGTTTTAACTGTTCCAGCGTTCCGTCATAAACCAGCCTTCCTCTGGAAATCACCAACGCGTCGTCGCATATTTCATCGATATCATCCAGATCATGGCTCGTCAGAAAAATTCCCGTTCCGGTCTCCTGATTCATTTTCCGCAAAAAAGTCCGTATTGTATGTTTGACATTGATATCCAGCCCGATTGTCGGCTCATCCAGAAACAGCAGTTTGGGACTGTGCAGAAATACCATACCGATATCCGCGCGCATCCGCTGCCCGAGCGAAAGCTTTCTTGCCGGACTTTTCAGTAATTCTTCCAGCGAAAGAAGTTCCACCACCCGGTCAAAATTCTGCCGGAAGGAAGCCTCGTCCAGTTTATATAAAGTCTTTACCGCCTGATAACTTTCAATGACGGGAATATCGGTCCACAAATTGGACTTCTGGCCGAATACAACCCCGATTTCCCGCAGATATTTTCTGCCCCCCTGGCGGGGATTCTGTCCAAAAACCCTGATTTCTCCCTCCGTCGGCATCAGGATTCCTATCATCATCTTAATCAGCGTGGATTTACCGGCCCCGTTTTCCCCGATACAGGCAAGCGCGCGTCCCTCTTCCATCCGGAAAGACAGCCCGTCAACCGCCGCCTTCTCCTGCCACTTCGCATGAAAAAGATTTTCAAAAGCGCCTTTCAGGCCGGGCTCTTTGATATTGACTCTATATACTTTCCTGAGGTTTTCAGCTGTAATCATTTTTCTCCCATCTCCTCCGCCGGATATTTTGAAACCGGTTGCAATCCATTGTATAAAAAATCGCCGCTCGGCAGCGGCGATTACAAGAATGCTTCGCATTCTCCCCTGAAATGGTTTCCGCTGCGGCAATTTCCTATTATATAAAAAATCGCCGCTCGGCAGCGGCGATTACAAGAATGCTTCGCATTCTCCCCTGAAATGGTTGCTGCTGCGGCAATTTCCTATTATATAAAAATACAGGCGTGACAGCCTGCGTCCCGGGAATTTACCGCGGCAAAGCGCAAACACGACAGTCTGCGCTTTATCGCATAAATATTCCACATCATTTCATAAACAAAATGCCGGTCTTATTTCCTGCCCGTCATCCCGCATCCGGCGCGCTTCCGGTTCCGCTATGAATTGATTTTCGAATACCCGAAGGCATTGGCAAATGCGTCGATCGGTTTATTATCCTTGCACAGAGAGCAGCTTTCGGAACTATAAGTCTTATAATCCGGAATGTCCGCAGTACTGAACAGGGAATTGACCGGAATCCCCATCACACTGTTCGCCGCGCTGAATACCGCGCTGATACCGCTGATAGAAGCGCCGTAATAGGTAAGCGTCTGTACCGCCTTCGTAACGGTTTTTCCCGTCGTCGCGCTGGCTAACAGAAGCAGTATGTTTTTTCCTTTGATCATGGAAAGATAATTATCCCGGAAAAGCATCTGTCCGGCCGAAGAATATTCCGGCGTGATAATATAAATCGTCTGGTGTGCATTTCTGGAATAGACGCCGGCTCTCGTCAGCTCTTCCGCCAGAAACGCGCCGATGATCTCACAGCCGTCGATACATACGATCGTGTCTACCACCATGGATACCATGATCTGCCTGCTCAGCTCTTTCGCCGTCAGGGACGCTTCGCTCAGACGCGTCTTCAGCGTCGTCATATCAAGAAAATAGTTGATATGAGAGCTTGGCGTTACAAAATGGCCGGGAATTGCCTTCAACTCGATATTGGGGTGGGCTTTGGAACTAATTCTGATCATTTCCTGCATACGCGTACCTCCTTTTTATGACGCGGCGGTCCGTTTTCGGAACCGGTATACGTCTTTTCTGTTGATAATTCCATTATACCGTTAATGGGATTATATGGCAATCATTTCCACACTGTTTTCGTTTTTCACGCCGGCCTCTCCGTCCTCCTGTATGCGCAAAGACACGCGGACATCTCCCGTCCCCGTTCTGCGCACATAGACTGCCAGATCGCCCTTGTATGTCTTTCTGCAATCGGATGAAAAAGGCGTCACATCCGCCAGATCACCGTTGTCGATACCCGCAAGACAACCGTCACCCAGCACCTGAACTTTCACTTCTTTGTCGTCGGAGATGACCTTTTTCCCGTTTTCATCCGACAGTTTTACCAGTATCTGATACAGATATCCCGGTCTGCGGCTGCAATCCTCCCAGGACTGTCCGGTAAGCGCATCCCGGTCTTTCCATAACGCCGCGGACAAACTTACCGCGGCTTCGTTTCCACAGGCCGTATCCGCGCCGTTTTCCATGATTTCCCTTACCGCATCCACGCCGCTTTCCGCGTTTTCGCAGGCTGCATCCTTCTCAGGACAGCCGTCTGCCGCAGCATCCGGTCCATCCTCCTTCCAGAGCGCCTTACGCTTTTCATATTCCGGCTTCGGGAATCCGGCCGTTGTCAGAAGGCCGGCCGACGAACCGTGAATGGGCCATCCGTGGGCCTCGCCCAGATAATCGATGCCGGTCCACAGAAACTGGCCGCAGATGTACGGATTTTCGGTAACCGCCTTCCACGCTTCCTCACTGTGTCCGTTTTCGCTTCCGAGAAATGTTTTGTCGGGAAAACGTTTATGATCATTTTCGTATAAATGCTCTTTATAATTATAGCCGACTACGGAAAGCGCATCGAAAAAGCCCAGTTCCGAAGAAAGTTCCGGGAAGGCCGCCGCAAGGGTTACCGGACGGCTTGTATCCTCTTCCCTGACAATGGCCGCAAGCCGGCCGGCCAGAACGGCAAGTCTTTTCATATTCGGCTTATTCGAATCATACTGTCTTTCCGCCGCCGGTTTGTTGGCGTCATTGTTTCCGGTCATCGTTTCAAACATCGGATGGCAGTACGGGTCGTTGGGGTAATCGATTTCGTTTCCGATGCTCCAGAGAATAACGCTGGGATGATTTCTGTCGCGCCGCACCATCGCCCGCAGGTCTTTTTCATGCCACTCCGGAAAATCCTCATAGTATCCCTGATGTTTCGGCGGATAGACGTTATGTCCGACGGACCATTTGTTTTTCGGATTCTCCCATTCGTCAAACGCTTCATCCATCATGAGAAATCCCATCGCGTCACAGAGCGCATACAGCTCCGGCATATGGGGATTGTGGCTGCACCGGATCGCATTACAGCCGCATTCCTTCAAGCTCTCCAGCCGGCGCTGCCATACTTCCGGCCGCATCGCCGCGCCGAGGCAGCCGCCGTCATGATGCACACAGACGCCTTTGATCTTCCTGTTGACGCCGTTTAAGTAAAAACCCTCCTCCGGGTGGAAAGCGATCGTCCGGATACCCACTTTTTCCTCCTGAACCAGATATTCGGCGCCGCCGTTCACCCGATACCAGGTCTGCATCCGGTAAAGATACGGATCTTCCGGCGACCAAAGCCGCGGATTTTCCACCGCGCCGTCCTGTGTAAGTTTTCCCGTCTCTCCCGGCGGAAGCGTCATTCTCCCGGAAAATTCCGCCGCGGTCTGCCCCTCGTCGGAAAGCAGTAGCGTCCTGATTTCCAGTTCCGCATTTTCGTTTCCCGCGTTGACCGCTTCATGGGCCGCCGTCACCTGTGCGGACGCTTTTTCTCCTTCACCGGAAATCCCGTCCGTCCGAAATACACAGCCGTATTCCACGGGATGTACCGGCTCTTCCACAAGCAGCGTCACTTTTCTGGTAATCCCGCTCCCGGTAAACCATCTGGAATCCGCCAGATCTTCATGCACAACCTTCACGCTGATCTCGTTTTCCTCTTCGCCGAAAACCGCAAAACCGCTGATATCATAGGAAAAAGAAACATAGCCGTTCGGCCTTTTTCCAAGATAATAGCTGTTGCAGAACACCTGGCTGTTCTTATACACCCCGTCGAACACGAGGCGCACACATTTCCCCCTGTATTCCTCCGGGAGCCGGAAACGGCCCCGGTACCAGCCCGTTCCGCCCTGCAGATAGCCCGTTCCGCTCGAATATTTTGGGGAAAAAGGAGCTTCCACCGACCAGTCGTGCGGAACCGTAATCTTTTGCCACGCGCTGTCGTCATAGCCCTTATACCAGGCGCCTTCACAGTCTCCGAGATGAAAACGCCAGTTTTGTGTCAGTTCAATCGTTATCGTATTCACCGAAATCCTCCATTCTTACTCGTCTTTCATCGTTTATCCGGCCGGTCTTTATCCGCATCAGCCCACCCGGTATACCCTGACGCCGTGCGCCGGAACGGACGCCTCGATTCTGCCCGATACGGTGCGGCTTTCTTCTTTTGTCCAGAGTTCATACAGCATTTTTTCTTCTTTCAGTTCTTCCAGCGTTACCGACAGCGGCGCATCCTCGTCGCTCAGGTTAAACAGCGCGACGCACAGCCGGCCCGATACGGCATCCTCGTTTTTCCAGACGGCCTGTTTTTCGGTCCGCATGATCTGCGTTCCCCTGCTGTTTTCACCCATACAGTCCAGCAGATCTCTGTTCGTAAAAAGCGAAAGCGTCCATTCGTCGAGCAGCGTCAGCTCCGCACCGATCATGAGCGGAGAACGGAACATGCACCAGAGCGTCATCATCGTCTTCTGTTCTTCCCTGCTGAAATTCGTTGCCCGCTCCTGTCCGAATCCTTTGCCGAGCATGCCGACAGGAAGCATGTCGCAGTCCGGGAAACAGCCCTCCCGTACATGATCCTGCCACATCTCACAGCGGACAAACATCGCTTTTAACAGGTTCCAGTCATCCCAGAAATCATCGGTAATCCGCCACATATTCGCATAGCGGCAGTATTCCCATGCCCGGTCGATATGCGCAGGGCCGGGCGAAAGGCTTAAAACGATGGGACGGCCGCATTTTGCAATGGCACGGTGAAGCATTCTCGTCTCTTCCCAGCCCGAAAAATGTTCTTCCCGATACAGTCTGCTGTCACAGATATCATCGCATTTGATATAATCCACGCCCCACGCCGCATACATGGAAAGCAGAGAATCATAATAAGCCTGTCCGGCTTCCGAATCCACCACGCCGTACATATCCGGATTCCAGATACAGATCGAAGAAGGATCCGCAATCTCCGCCGCCGTCGCCGCCGTCGTTCCAAACACCGGGCAGTTCTCATGAGCCGCTTTCCTGGGAATCCCACGCATAATATGGATGCCGAATTTCAGACCGAGACTATGTACATAGGCCGCCAGCGGTGCAAAACCTTTCCCGCCCGCCGAAGAAGGAAAACGGCCCGGCGCAGGCTGTAACCTTCCGTATTCATCCATCTCAACATCGCCGAAAGGAATGTACTGGAATCTGTCGCGCTTCGCCCCCGCGTCGTTGGAATACCACTCGATATCCACCACTGCGTATTCCCATCCGAATTCTTTCAGATGAGCCGCCATATAATCCGCATTGGCTCTGATCTGCTCTTCGTTGACAGTCGTGTCATAATAATCGTAACTATTCCACCCCATCGGCGGCGTAACCGCAAAACAATCTTTGTTCATATTCATATCCTCCATATTCTGTTTTTATTTTATGCAGCGATTTTCCGCTGTCATTTCAGCACAGTCATCAGTGGGAAGAGCGCCCCGCGAACTCCATGACCAGTCCGGTCAAACAGGTATCCTCATACAATGTGCCCGGATACACATCCTCGATCACAAAACGGACTTCCAGACTCACCGCATTGGGCACGATAATATCCGCCGCCGGCAAAATAAAATACTGCGGCAGTATCGTATCTTCCAGTTCCAGATACGCATAGAGCTTCCCTTCCACATACATGGCGAACCGTTTAACGCGCCCGTTTTCCTCCCAGGTTTTCTGATTTTTCGCGTATCCGTTCACGATACAGATTTCCGTATAATGATATAGGGTATTCGCCACCGGTTCCGGATTATCCGGCGTAAACAGTTCCCATTGATTGCGCGGGAGAAAGGTACAGCGCTGGGTACAGGTAATGCTCTCCCCGATGCCCGGCCCGTCCGCGCCTTCCGCCCAGGCCGCTTCCCGGCTCTGGTACCGTACGTTGTCCGCCGCATATCTTCCGTCCGCCGAGGCAAGTTCTGAAGATGCGTCCGCCCCGGCCTCAAAATCAATACAGCCGCACCAGCTCGAGCATCCGCTCCATTGCCAGTCGGAATAACCAAAATTCGGAGCGTCCTCATCCTCCTCCCAGGTACACCACAGATCATCCTCCGCGTCGTCTCCGTAAAAGAAATTCCGCACCTCCGGTTTTAAAACCAGCGGTTCCTCATGGTATCTGATAAACGGTTTATCGGGAATAATTACTGCAAGCGTTTCAAAGCCGTTTTCCTCCGCATAGGTTACGACCCGGCTGCGCTTTCCCTCCTGTCCCACGCCATAGCAGATCAGAAGATCCGGCGCGCAGTCCTCAAAAACATTTTCCCCTATCACCGTTTCCACATCCGGAATCAGCACGCTGTAAAGTTTACGGTTACCCGCAAAAGCCTTTTCCTCCATCGTAAATGCGCTGTTCGGAAAGGCTGCCCGTTCCAGATCACAGCCTTCAAAGGCCCGCGCGCCGATGTTCTCCAGATTCGCCGGAAGCATGATATCTTTTACCCCCGTATTCCGAAAAGCCTCTTCTCCGATCAGCTCCACCGAATCGGGAAACAGTACGCCGTACATCTGCCTGTCCGCAAAAGCGCCCGCCGCAATTTCCTGAACCGGGACTCCGTTTATATCGCCCGGAATCAGCAAATACCACTCGCTTCCGTAACTGTCTCGGATTTCTTCCATATACTCCCAGAAATGCGGTTCATACTCTTCGGCAATACCGGTAATGACTGCATATTTTCCCCACCAGCCTGCTTTATACTCAATTTCATATGTAAAAAGCTGTTCCAAAAGCGGCGTTTCCGTTCCGGCCTCTTCTCCTTCCGCTCCGTCACAGGCGCTGTCACCGTCCTGCATTCCCTGCTCATCCCGCGGCACATCTCCGCCTTCATTCGGCCCCTCGTCCCACGGCGCATCCCTGCCTTCCGTTTTCGATTCGGCCGCCGTACCCTCTGTTCCGGCATCTCTTTCCGACTCCCATGTGATCGCCGGGGGCAGAACCGCCGACAGGTTTTCCACCTCCTGTACCACGAGCCGGGATTCCTCCTCCCGTACCACGAGCCGGGATTCCTCCGCCCGCGCGCCGCATCCGGTGCATAATATCCCGCAGCCCATGCACAAAGCCATATATGTAAAAGAAAAAATCGCTTTTCCGCTTGTATTTCCTCTCATCATCTCACCCTTTGATGGCCTCAGCGGATAAGGGAGATACACGCCCCTGTTCACTGAGAATACGTTACCGGCATTGGGAAAATTATAGCACGCCCGCTTTAGCGCACGCAAGTATGAAACCGGTTTCATACCCGTCATTTTATGCGTAACATCTTATGCTGCCCCTGTGGACAAGAAGGAGCATCTTATGCTGCAAATATGCTGCAAAATTATGCGCCGCGGCATCGAAGCGGTATTATGACGCGGCGCACAGATTACCTGAATATCCAGTAAATTACCCCAAGCACCCAGCTCGTGAAAATCCCGTACAAAATCACCGGTCCGGCAATCGTAAAAATCTTACAGCCGATGCCGAATACCTGTCCTTCCTTCTGATACTCGATGGCCGGGGCCGATACGGAATTGGCAAACCCGGTAATCGGCACGAGGGCCCCCGCGCCGCCCCACTCGACCAGTTTCGGATAAATATTAAACCCGGTCAGCACAACGCTCAGCAGTACGAGCAGCATGGAACACCACGCGCCCGCCGTTTCCTTATCCAGTCCCGCCCGGTTCGCCGCATAGTTTAAAATAAACTGCCCGATACAGCAGATTATGCCGCCCAGAAGAAAGGCCTTCGCCATCTGCGCAAACAGATTATGCGTGGGCGTCGTCTTTTTCACCTGTTCCTGATACTGCTGTTTCTCGGTTTCCTGTACTTCCTGTTCCGTATTCTGATTTTCCTGCTGCATGCTCTTGCATTCCTGTTTCCCGTTTTTATTTCCCTGCTGTATGCTCCTGCTTTCCTGCTCCACGTTCCCGCTTTCCTGTTCCCCGTTTTTATTTCCCTGCTGTATGCTCTTGTTTTCCTGTTCCATGTTCTTCTCCTTCCTGACTTATGATAGATGCTCCCTTTCAGCGGACAAGGGGACACATGCCCTGATACCCTGATGGCAGCATCGATAAATAACGGACGGCACACCCGCCTGCGCCGGGATTATCAGCCGCCGTACAGATAAACTCCCTGTGTAAAATAAACCAGGCTTCCCGCCAGTTTTCCGAGCGCAACGGCGAGAATTGCAAAGCCAAGTCCGTGCCGGAAGCCGATTCTTCTTGAAAAAATCGGAATCGTGTCCAGCATCTCCGCGATCGCCAGCGCCAGACATCCTACAAAAATACCGGAAAAGAGGCCGAACAGAATCAACAGCAGATTTCCGGCCGCATGCCAGACTCCCGGCGTCGCCTGTTCCCCGAATATCCGATTGGAAAGCGCCCACTCTCCCAGTTTCCCGTAATCGCTGAAAACGCTCAGAAAATCGCCGGCCAACGTACCCAGAACAACCATTTCTTCCAATAGAAATATGTGTTTTGCAATGTGCATCTTTCCCGCAAACCGCGGTATCAGACCGACGGAAATCAGCACGGTAAATACGCCGCCCGAAACGATAAATCCAAAACTTGCTCCGAGCAACGCCATAAATATATGCTTAATGAACATCTAACACTTTCCCCTCTCTGTCCGCAGTCTCTATCAGAGCTTTGTTGACATCCGTTTCATACACCCGCATTTCCACCTCGATCGGCGTCGGGTCTTTGGTAATGCGCCGGCCTCCGATATGATTGAAAAACAGTATAATTCCGGCCGCCAGACCAATCGAATAACTGAGTTCCAAAATGCTGTAACCGTCGCCGGCCTGCCCCATAACCATCTCATACACTTTTGCGAATACATCGTTGATTCCGATATCATTGTGAAACGCCATGATCGTAAAGGCGGTTCCGAAAAAAGCGATGAGAGATACAAAGATGATTTTAGCCGTCTGCACCGGACTTTTGTGTTTGTCCACGTCGATGTGCTCGATCAGACTGTCCGCTTCACCGAGATTTTCTACGGTGATGTCCGGATAAATCTTATTGATCTCCTCTATCACCTTTAACATACTGATGACCTGTCTCTGGGGTTCTCCCTTTTTAAAGTGATGCAGTTTGATGGCCTTGACTCTGGACAGAACATTTTTATCGGTGCACGTCAGCTTACCGATGTCTTTCAGATAAACATCTTCCGATTGCAGCTCTATATTCTGTTCCGCCTTCAAATAGAGGGTCACGTTACTGGTTGACATAATTTTTCTGCCTCTTTCCTGACTTTCTTTTTTATTGATTTATTATGGATTTCATGGAGAAGTTTTATTCATTGGGATTTTCAGACATAAAAGGGATTTTCAGACATGAAAATTTCGCATAAAAATTTCTTGCTGCACAAGATTTCCGCCGCTTGCTTAACGGCCGGTCTTATGATATGATTTTGGAACCGGCCGCGATATGCTGACGTTTTCTGACCGAAATTGAATTGTACCGGAAAATTGCGGATGATACCCTCAGTGAACAAGGGTATGCGCGGAAAAAACAGAAAGGCGGCTCTGCCAGCATGATACAATACAGAACTTTATCCGAAGAAGAAATCACCCGGGAATTATTCGGGCATTTTATCCGCCGTCAGGTCGTTACGAAATGCCGGCGCCGCGAAAACGGCGAATGGGTGATCAAAGACGACCCGTTTGTTGATAACTGGAATGAAAAAGATTATCAGATCTTAATTTCCTGTCTGAGAAATACAATTCGGACAGGCGGCTTTGTTTATGCCGCTTTTCACGAAGATATGCTGAAGGGATTCGTTTCCGTGGAACCCGGTCTCTTTGGCGGTGAACACCGCTATCTGGATTTGTCGAGCATTCATGTTTCCGAAGATATGCGCGGTACGGGAATCGGCAAAGTTCTTTTTCTGGCCGCAAAAGACTGGGCAAAAGAAAAAGGCGCCGGAAAACTTTATATCTCGGCTCATTCTGCCGTAGAAAGCCAGGCATTTTACAGCAGAATGGGCTGTGTTGAAGCACGGCTTTATCATGCGGGGCATGTCGAAGCCGAGCCGTATGACTGCCAGCTGGAATGTGTGCTGTAACAATTCGTCACATGCTCAAAACCATCAGAAGTTCCCTGTACCGTTCCGTCTTATGGTCTATATCTTCCTGTGACACGCCATAATAGCGGTAGATATCTTTTACAACCGAATCCATGGCTTTCTTCTCTCCGCCGACATAGGAAACCGCAAGATCGCCGTACAGCAGATCGACTTCCATTTCCAGCCTGCCCCGTTCTTTTTCGGCGGCAAACAGATGATAATCCGTCGGGAACACTTCCGGCGGAATCGCATCGATTTCTTTCTCCCGCATGACTGTCCGTTCCTGAATCCGCTTTTCCCACTCCCGTACGGCTTCGCTGTCGTGAAAGTCTTCCGGCGGCGGGATTTTCTTCTCTTCCCGCAAAAGTTCCGGCCTTTTCCGAGAAATCTGATTATGCCTCCATCTGCGCTTCATCTCTTCGTAATTCCGATAAGAATTATTCATTTCAGCAAAACCATACCGTTCTTTTGCATATTGCAGCATTTCCTGCATCGTATGAGTTCCCGGCACGATGGAACGTTCCGCCAGCCTTTTCTTTCTCCTGTATCTTCCGTTATAAAATACCCGCTTCATACGCCGGAAAAGATTCTTCTCTTTTTTTCCGATGATAAAAACAGACGTCGGCCCGTCTGCCCCTCCGATTATGGAAACCGCAGAGGCCGAACGGGCCGGCTTTTTACTCAATTTACTCATTCACATATTCCCGCCTGCATCCGCCTAATCCAGAATCTGATACTGCATATATTCATACAGAAGCCGCGTTCCCTCGGTAATTTCCGGCGGAAGCAGCGCCCTTGCCACGAGCTTTAGTTCGTCGCTTTCGATATCCGTCCGTTTCAGATTTGCATAATCGCCGTCAATGCTCACTACCCGATACTGAAATGTATTCATAGATTTTCCCTTCCGCTCAATCTTCTCCTTCGTCATCCACGGCCGCCGCCACGCCGGAGACAACAGCGGAAACTACCGAGATAACAACCGGAATCAGAATCACCACAAAACCGCCTGCCAAAAGTAAAAATTCCATCGCAATCATTCCTCCTTTTTGTCCGATACCTATTATTTTACCCGAAACAAAGCCGAATTTCAACCGTGAAAAAGGCATTTTCCGGTTATGTTACGGTTATGCTGCGGAACACAGGGCACCCGGACGGAGAACGGTTCTCTGGCGGAGGCCCTTGAAAAGCGCCGGTACTTAGAGAAAAAGCGCAAGTCCGGCGGCTTGCGCTTTTGAACTTAGTACCGCTGCTGCTTTTCGTGGAGCGAAAGCGTGCCTCCAAAGAGAACCGTTCTCCGTCCGGGCGCCCTGTGTTCCGTATTCACTCCTAATCCGGCTGTCCTTCTCAGCGAAACTCCACTACCCGCGTCGCGATTTTTTCCTGGAAGCGGACATCGTGTTCCACAAAGAGCATCGTGGGCTGATAACGCAGAAGCAGATCTTCGATCTGGATTCTGGAAAAAACATCGATATAATTGAGCGGTTCGTCCCAGATGTACAAATGCGCCTGTCTCAGCAGACTGGCCGCAATCAGTACTTTTTTCTTCTGGCCTTCCGAAAATTCTTCCATCAGCCCGTCGAGCCGTGTCCGTTCCAGATCGAGCTGACGCAGAACCGCCTTAAAAAGGCTCTCGTCAAGTTCTTCCTTCTCGCAGTAGCCGCTCAGGCTTCCCCGCAAAAAGGAAGTATCCTGATCGATATAGGAAATGCGGAGGCCGCTCGCAGTCCGCAGCACGCCGCTTTCCCGGAGGGCCGCCGTCCCCGGTAATTCTTCCACCGCTGCCATGACATCCGTCTCCGGCCGCCGTGGTTCTCCTGTCACCTCCGCGATGTCTTCCGCCCGTTCCGCCGTCCCGGCCGGTCCGTTTGCCCGCAGAATCGCTCTGATCAGGCTGGATTTGCCGCAGCCGTTGGCTCCCCGTAAAAGCACCCGTTCGCCCTGCTGTAACGTAAAATCAAAATCCCGCAGAAGATAACGGTCTCCATATCCCAGGTTATATTTTTCGGCCCTGACCAGAATATCTTTGTGATGTTTCGCCGGCATGACCTTCAAATCCGCCGGCGTTTCGATATCCTGAAGCAGACCTTCCTTTTCCTCGATCTCTCTCCCGATCCGCTCTTCTATCTGCCTGACCCGGCTCTGCATCTTCTTCGTTTTGGCGCCGATATACGGTCTGGTCCCGTTTCCCCGGTCATGCTCCCTGATCGGATCATAGCCGATTTTGGTGCTTTCGTTATAATCGGCCCAGTCCCTTGCCCGGCCGGCGGCTTTTTTCAGCTTGCCGATTTCTTTCCGGTGTTTCTCGTTCTCGGCCGTCTGAAAAGCGTCTTTCCGCTCTTTATTTTCCCACCAGGAAGAAAAATTGCCCTTCTGTACCTCGATGCTTACCCGGTTCAGTACCAGAATGTGGTCCACGCAGGCATCCAGCAGATCTCTGTCGTGAGAAACGAGCAGAAACCCTTTTTTCCGTGAAAGATATTCCTTTACAATCTCTCTGGAAGCCTGGTCGAGATGGTTGGTCGGTTCGTCAATGAGCAGAAAGTAATTCTCTCTGGAAAAAAGAATTGCGAGCATTACCCGCGTGCGCTCCCCGTGGCTGAGCGTTCCGAAGGGACGGTAGAGCAGTTCCGCATCCATCTTCATTTTTTCCATCTCCATGATGACTCTCCACTCCTCGCAGTCCGGCGCAAGCTCGTAAAGAAAATCCGACATACATGCCGCCAGCCGCTCCTTCCCGATCTGATACGGAAAATAATCGAACGCCGCCGAAGACTGAATGCTGCCGCTGTATTCGTATTTTCCAAGCAGCAGATTTAAAAAAGTCGTCTTCCCCTTGCCGTTTCTCCCGATAAATCCCAGTTTCCAGTCGGTATCGATGTAAAACGATACCTGTTCAAAAATATTCTCAAAACCGCCTTCATAGCAGAATGTCAGATTCGATACACTTATTTTAGACATAAAATCCCGCCTTTCTGTTCCGGCAAAGCGCATGTCGGCGGACCTTCCCTTCCGGTGCACGTTTCCAATACAAAAAGCGGGATTTTCATTTTCAGGCATCAAAAAAAGAGGGCGATACAGAAAACGACCCACTTTTGACAACATGACCGAAACGAATGCCGTAGAGACCGCGCCCGCTGTATCAAAATACAGCATAACGCCCTGCCGCATTACTTTTTTCATCGTCTCCATGTTTCAAAAGCAGCTTATTTCCACATCTTTGCCTCTTTCTCCCTTCTTTGGCAGATATTCTGATGTGTATCTTAGCACATCCGTCTGCCGGATGCAAGTCATTTTTTATTCTATCGGAAATTCTATCCGTACAGCCTGAGCCACTGCACCATTTTCCGCCCGATTTTATAAATCGGCCCTTCCAGTTCCCTGCGGGCGTTTTTCAGTTCTCTGCGGATTTCAAGATGCTGCGGACAGTGCTGTTCGCATTTTCCGCATTCGATGCAGTTAGAGGCCGCGGAAGAATCCTTCCGGACCGCCGTGCACATGAAGTATTCCATCAGGGCCGCCCGAAATCCCTCGGTATATTTTCTGTTATAAGCCGCAAAAGTTCCCGGAATATCCACATTTTTCGGACAGGGCATGCAGTACCGGCATCCCGTACAGCCGACTTTGATTCTGGCATTGATCGCTTTTACAACGTTTTGCAGCAGTTCTTCATCGTCCCCGGTCAGTTCCCCGGACCGGGCTTCGGAAGCCGTCCTGACATTCTCCCGCACCATTTCCAGCGAGTTCATGCCGGAAAGAACACAGGTCACTTCCGGCTGGTTCCAGAGCCAGCGGAATGCCCATTCGGCGGGACTGCGTTTCACGCGGTAGGATTCCATCAGCTGTTTCGCTTCCTCCGGCAGAAGGCCCACCAGTTTTCCGCCCCGCAGCGGTTCCATGATGATAACGGGCAGATTTTTAGAAGCGGCATAGTGAAGCCCTTTCCGGCCTGCCTGGGAATGTTCGTCCATATAGTTATACTGTATCTGACAGAAATCCCAGTCGTAGGCATCCACCAGTTCGCAGAACATATCGGAATTGCCGTGATAGGAAAAACCGATCTGCCGTACCGCACCGCTCTTCTTCTTTTCTTCCAGCCACGCAAGGATGCCGAGCGCCTTTAGTCTTTCCCATGTTTTCACGTCCGTCAGCATATGCATCAGATAGTAATCGACATGATCGGTACGCAGTCTGCGCAGCTCTTCCGTAAAATATTTCTCCATGCTGTCCGCTTTTTTGATCAGATAATGAGGGAGTTTTGTCGCGATATTGACTTTGTCCCGGATGCCGTTCTTTTCCAGGATTCTGCCGAGCGCGTCTTCGCTGCCTCCGTACACGTACGCGGTATCATAATAATTGACGCCGGCCCGGTACGCCTCCATAATTTCCTGTTCGGCCTTTTCCAGATCGATCTTTCCGCCGCTCTGTGTAAAACGCATACATCCATATCCGAGTATGGATAATTTATTTCCGTATTTATCGGTACGATAGTTCATATGATGTCCGTTCCTCTCCTCTATAATCCATGACCCTGCCCGGTTCACCGTCCGCAGTCCCGGATACCCGCTGTTCACCGTATACCTACTATCATACAGTATGGAACGGAACATCGCAATCAAAACTTCTTAGCGGGTGAATGCCTAACAGGTACATACCTCCTTCCGAAGATGCAGCAGAATGCGTTTCTCCATCCGACTCACCTGCACCTGGCTGATGCCCATCTTTTGGGCGACTTCCATCTGTGTCTTATCCTGAAAATAGCGCAGTCTGATTAACTGCCGTTCCGTCTCATTTAATCCCCCCAGCAGCTGTTCGAGCAGCATATGGTTTAACAGTTTTTCCTTCTCCGTATCCTCGCAGACGCTAACGCCGCCCGCATGGTTTTCCAGAACCGAATAACCGACGCCGCCGGCTTCTCCCACCACCTGGTCCACCAGATAAATTTCATTTCCGTCGGACTGGTAAACCGACTTATAAATGGATTCCACTTCGATATTGGCGTCCAGCGCCAGCACGATATCCTCCACGCTCAGTCCCGTTTCCCCCGACAGTTCCTGCATGGTCGCTTCCCGGCCGTAAAGATGGGCCAGCCTTTCCGCCGCCTGTTTGATTTTCCAGCCGTTCTCCTTCAGCGTCCTGCTCACCTTTACCATACCGTCGTCCCGCAGAAAACGTTTGATCTCTCCCTGTATCATCGGTACCGCATAGGTGGAAAATTTCACTTCATAGCTTAAATCAAATTTATCAATCGCTTTCATCAGACCGATACAGCCGATCTGAAACAGATCTTCCGGGTCATATCCCCTTTCCAGAAAACGCTTTACAATGTGTCTTACCAATCCCAAATTTTCTTCTATCAGTCTTTCTCTCGCTTCTTTATCCCCTGCCTGTGAACGTTCGATCAATACGGCAGTTTCTTCCATAACCAGGCTCTGCTCCTCTCTGATAATCTGAAAAATTCTGGTTCAGTCGGTATCCGCAATCCATGATGCGACACCAAGCTTTTTCACCATATGTACCGTCGTTCCCTGTCCCGCCCCGGAAAAAACTTCCAGATCGTCCATGAAAGCCTCCATAAAAGAAAATCCCATGCCGGAACGCTCCAGTTCCGGTTTCGTCGTAAAAAGCGGTTCCATCGCCTTTTCGATATCCGCGATGCCGATGCCGTTATCCCGGATCTCCACTTCCAGCACGTCATTTCTGATAAAGCAATGAATCCACACGCGGTTTTCTTCCCGGTCCTCTCCCTCATATCCGTGTATGATGGAGTTGGTCACCGCCTCTGAGACCGCCGTCTTGATATCCGAAATTTCTTCCAGCGTCGGATTGAGCTGTGTCACAAAAGCCGCTACCGCGGTTCTTGCAAATGCTTCATTATCCGAAACTGCCCGAAATTCCAGCTTCATCTCATTTTTTACTTCCGTACCCCGTTTCCAATTTACAATTTCGATCATGATGGCTCCCTTTCCATTCCTTTCTCTTCTTTCTCCTGAACCTACATAATTTCCACGACTTTATGTAATCCTGAAAGCATCAGGACGCGGCGAATACGGCTGTCCGTATTGATCGCGTATACTTTTCCGCCAAAACACGCAATCTTCTTATACCTCCCCACGATAATCCCGATGCCGGAACTGTCCATAAAGGTTGTCCGCTCAAAGTCAAACACCACGTTTCCTACTTTTTCATCCAGAATATATTTATCCGCCGTCTTACTTATGTAAACTGAATGGTGATGGTCGATCTCATCCGGCATCCTTATCATCAGGTAATTGTCAATCACTTTAAATTCTTCTTCCATTGTCCGTTTTCTCCTTTCCAATACTTATTTTCAGATAATTGCGAATCGCATTATTCCTCAAAAAAAAGAGAACAAAGCCGTTTCTTTGTTCTCTTTCGTATGTCATGTGATTCTTATTGACCGCTGCTCTTTATATGATTTTTTATTGCCGCCATGCGGCGTTATTGCTATTGGGAAGCATTCTCCAGCTCTTCCAGATACGTGATGGACTTGGTCGCCTTCAAAGTTCCCGGAAACAGCTCGATAACCTGTCTGTATGCTTCTTTGGCGTCCTCCGTCCGCCCGACGCTTCTGTAAGCGTCCGCCAGATAATAAAGCGCGTCCCCGTTAGAGGCATCATACTTGAAAGCTTTCTCGAAATTCGGAATCGCTTCCTGATGATTTACATGCGTATACTGCTCATACGCCGTGTCATAATAGGAATCTCCCAGCGTGGGACCGATCAGCGCAAGCAGCGTATTATATAATTTCTCGTATGACTCGGAAATTTCAATCTGTTCTTCCTGTCTTGTGACATCGATCTCTTCCAGATAATCCGCCACAGTCATCACATCAGAAGAATCCGTCAGATAAGCATCCGCGGCTTTCGTCAAAAGATCATAGTACTCCAGATTTCCGTCTTTTCCCATATAAGCCTGCAGATCCTGCTGAAGCGTCTCATTTTCTTCCCGGACGGAAGAAAGCTGCTGTTCCAGTTCATCGATCGTCGCGGACTTGGCATCCGACTGTTCGCTGACGTTTCGCAGTTCGTCATTGATGCCCGCCTTCTCCGTCTGAATACGTGCCGGCAGAATCAGGAACATGGCAATCGCAATTCCGATAACAAGACCGATACCCAGATTTAACAGGGAGCCTACGCCTTTCCCCTCCCGGACATTCGCGGGCTGGATAATCGTCTCGTTTCCGCTCTGGTACTTCATAACCTCGTTGGAACGGCTCTTTTTCTTACCGCCCGATTTCATACCCTCTTCCGGCAGAAGCATCTCGTCCACTTCCCGCAGATAACGGAGCGTCATCGTATTGTTGGAGTCGATCTGCATGCACTTTGTCAGCTCTCTCTTGGCCTTCTCCCACTCTTCGCTGTTAATATAAAGAAGCGCAAGCAGCTGATGCGCGCGGATAAACCTGGGATTCAGGGACAGCACCTTTTTTAACTGAATCACCGCCAGATCAAGGCTGTCCTGGTGGCAGTACGTCAGCGCCTGATTGTATTTTTTAATCGTCTGATTGATCGTATCGAGGCGGGTCGGATTCGTCTGTATCATACTGATATAATCGTCCGCTATATTTTTCTTGGGGCGCATGTTCTTGCTGATCACCCATTCGCTTAAAGCCGCCACAACCTCGCCTGTCTCAAAATAGACAAGGCCCAGTAAATTTCTCGCTTCCACATTATTTTTATTGAATTTCAAACTCTGACGCAGACTTGCGATCGCGCCGGTCAGGTCTCTGACATTTGCCTTTTCCAGTCCATCATTAAAAAATCTGTTGGAAATATATATGATTTTCTTATAAAGGGATACATCGGCGCCGCAGCTGGTACAAAAATCATGTCCGGACAGTTCGCATCCGCATTTGTAACAATTCATCTATGATAACCATGCCTTTCTGATAACCGTACCTTTTTCGTCACTCCAAATTATTCAGTACCTTTGATTCCTTTACCACCTTTACGACCAGATCGGCCATGTCCGTTAAATCCTGATTATAAATCGCTTCTTCCGCATCTTCTACCTCAAGACTCGGATGGAATTTTCTCAATTCTTCTTCAAAGTTAATCATGCGAGTGCCTCCTTAAAAGGGCTTTCACTTCGCCCGCCAAATATAATGAACCGACAATATACACTCTGTCCTTTGCTTCACGCCGCACGGTAAGATCCCGCACCGCGTCTTTCAGTGTCTCATATTCCCGTATCCGTAATCCTGTATATTGTCTGAAATAATCCGCAAGTTCCCGCAGCGGCAGCGCTCTTTTATCCTGAATCTCCGCTACACCAATCTCATCGAACAGCCCCGAAACCGCAAGCATGTCCATAACGGCCCGGTACTGTTTCTCACGCACCATAGAAAAAAGAAGAAGTCTTTTTCCCATACAGCCGTCCTGTTCGACCGAACGTAAAAAAGCCTGTATGCCATCCGTATTATGCGCACCGTCCAGATATACCGACGGCATGATTTCTTCCATTCTGCCTTCCCAGCGCATCTTCTTTATGCCTTCCGCAAGCTGCTCCGCGCTGACGCCTGCCCTGTCTTTCAGCCGCTCGATGGCGGCCGCCGCAAGCGCGGCATTTTCTATCTGATATAAAGCTATGGTAGGCATACTTAACCTAATATAACCATAATAATTTGATTGGAGAGAAAAATCAATAGTTTTATCATGACTATTTATTTCTTTTATCGCCTGAAAAGATACGGGAAATGTGGAAGTTTCTGACAAATCCGCGCATTTTTCCAATGTTTCCGTCACATCCCGGTTCTTGTCGAAATAGACGACCGGAACGTTTTTCCGAAAAATTCCCGCCTTCTCCCGCGCAATTTCCGGCAGCGTCTCTCCCAGATATTCCATATGGTCATAGCCGATGGATGTAATGACGCACACCTCTTTCCGATCGATGGCATTTGTCGCATCCAGCCTTCCGCCAAGTCCCGTTTCCAGAATCATATATTCGACTTTTTCCCGCTCAAAAAGCAGGACCGCCATAAAGAAAAGATATTCAAAAAATGAAGGATGATACGACTCTTTTCGCAGCGCTTCCGGCATACTGCGCAGCTTTTCCTCCACGCGCCGGTAAGCCCAAAGAAAATCTTCTTCCGAAACCATTTTTCCGTTGATCATAAACCGCTCACGCATGCAGACCAGATGGGGCGAGACAAAAAGTCCCGTCGTATGGCCGGCTTCCTGTAAGATGGAACGCAAATAAGCACAAACGGAACCTTTTCCGTTTGTGCCCGCCACATGAATCACTTTCCGGCTGCCGGAATATCCAAGATGATTTAAAAAGCGTCTTGTATTTTCCATGCTGTTTTTTTTGGTAAATTTCGGAATTTCCAGAAGATACCGCTCCGCTGCCGCATAAGACGCCGCGGCATCAGTTGTGTATGATGACACTTCCTTCTATCACTCCTTTTTCCACATTATATCTCATATAACAGGTATTTCTTTCGATCATAAGCTGTTCCGCGTTGACGCAGATCACGACGCCCCGGTAAATATTCCCGTCTATTTTAATTTCCGCGCCCTTGCTGGTCTCCACCATATCTTCGAGCTGCGTCCGTTCTCCCTCGATCTTGTCTAATTCCATAAAATACTGGTCTTTCAGCTTATCCCAGTCCAAAAGCTTCTTCTCCGTTGACTGCGGCGTCTGTGTACCGCGCATACGCTTCTCCCGGAGAGACTCCGTCATCGTATCGACCAGCTCCGCAATCTTTGCTTTAATTTCAGTCTCTTTCTTCCGGATTTCCAGCATTTTCTCATGCGTCTGCGCCTCGTATCCGCAATGAATAATCGTCTTGATCTCCGCGGCATTGCCGGCACAGACCGCTTCCACGCCTCTGACCGCATCGATATAACCGCCGATAATGGAACCCTTCTTTCCGGTCGCGATCACCTTGTCTTTCGAATAGATATTGGAATTCATGAAAACATTCGCCTGTACCGTGCCGCCGGCTTCCACCGTCGTATGCTCGATAAACTCCGCATATATATTCCCTCTCGCGGTAATCTTCGAACGGTTGCCGCCCTGAATGCCGCGGGACAGAATGATATCGCCGCCCGCATAAAGATTGGCAAGGCTCGTTGAACCGTGAATCTCTATATTTCTTCCGGCACGGATAACAACGCCTTCTTCCACATTGCCGTGTATGATAATATCTCCGAAAAATTCCACCTTACCGATAATCATATCCACATCGCCGGTAATCTCGTGTACATTCTGGATGTCGATCTTGCCGTCCTTGACTTCGATCTTGCCGTCCATCTGCGCGTAATAAAACTCGTCTTCCCGGCAGATTCCCTTGCCGCGCATCGGCGGAAGATCACGATACAGTTTCCCCGGCAGAACATTTCCGAGTACCGTACAGCCGTCCACCGACTGCACCGCCTGATGATAAACCGCCACTTTCTGTCCGGCTTTCACGTTGGGGAGCGCATTGATATTGGTATAGTCTACCGAACCGTCTTCCCTGATTTTGGGCGCGCCGTATTCTTCCGGTTTAAACAGATACTCAAAATATCCGTCCGCGCCGTCCTGTACTTCTCTTCCCCGCGCAACCAGGATTTCGCGTTCATAAACGCGTTTCTTAATGATCGCGGAAAGGTTGGACTGGTGAAGCCCTTCTATGACGCCTTTTGACGCAAGATAATCAATCAGGGCCTGTTTCGTATATTCCATATCCGCTTCCGGCGGCGCAAGATAAAGCCATGCGGCCATTTCGTCCTCATCCACTTTCAGATAGGTTCCTTTGGCCAGATCAGAGCTTTCTTCCTCTTCGACTGCAACGCTTTGAGGCGCAGAAATTTCCGGCTCAGCCGTTTCTTTCAGCTTCGCCATCGCAAGTTTTAATCTATCGAGCTGCTCGGAAGAAAATTGTGTAGCCATGCGCCTCACCTCCTATTATCTCTATAATATATTCTATACCAAAAAAACTATTATTTCCAGTCCTCCGTGCATAATTTTATATAAATATAAGATTATAAAAATGTAAAATTTTTCCCAACCCTTTCTAAATTTTATCGCAATTTTCTGATATTAACGCAGGCGCCGGACGAACGGCCCGGCGCCCGGCCGCTATCGGGAAAGCTGCGCCAGACGGCTCTCCACCTGTTCCTTCATCTGTTCATATTTTTCCAGCTTAGCGCGTTCTTCCGCGATTTTTGCTTCCGGCGCTTTCGACAGAAACCGTTCGTTGCCGAGCATGCCGTTTACGCGCGCAAGTTCGCCCGCAAGACGCTCCTTTTCCTTCGTCAGCCGTTCGATTTCCTGTCCGATGTCCACCAGTTCCGCAAAGGGAATATACAGCGTGGCATTGGGAATGACAACCGATACGGCGTCATCCGCAATGCCGGACCGGTCCGCCTGAATCGTCAATTCGGACGCGCCCGCAAGCGAGGTGAAGAACAGCCGCCCCTCCGCAAAAACCCGGCGCACTTCTTCTTTTTCGCTGACTACATATACGGCCGCTTTTCTGGAAGGCGCAACGTTCATCTGCGTGCGCACGTTCCGGATGCCGCGCACCGCTTCCTTCATCAGTTCGATTGCCGACTCTTCCTTCGCAAAATTCCATTCTTCCCGGTATACGGGCCAGTCGGAAACCATGATCGATTCTTCTTCCGCCTGTATCGTGCAGAAAATTTCTTCCGTCACGAAAGGCATATAAGGATGCAGCAGTTTCAAAGCTTCTGTCAGTACGTTTTTCAATGTCCAGAGCGCCGCCGTCTTTCCCTGATTGTCCGATTCTTCCCTGCTGTACAGACGAGGCTTCACCATCTCGATATACCAGTCGCAGAACTCATCCCAGATAAAATCATAGACTTTCTGTACCGCGATGCCCAGCTCATACTGCTCCATATTGTCGGTTACTTCCCGGACAAGCGTATTCAGTCTGGAAAGAATCCACTGATCCGCCGGTTCCAGCGATTCCTTTACTTCATTATATGAAACTTCCCAATCCCTTGCGCCTGTTTTTTCCTCCGCCTGTTCCATATTCATCATGATAAAACGGGAGGCATTCCATACTTTATTCGCAAAATTCCGGCTCGCTTCCACTCTCTCGTTATAGAAGCGCATATCGTTGCCCGGCGCATTGCCCGTAATCAGTGTCAGGCGCAGCGCATCCGCGCCGTACTGCTCGATGATTTCCAGCGGGTCGATGCCGTTGCCCAAAGACTTGCTCATCTTCCGTCCCTGGGAATCCCGTACAAGTCCATGGAATAATACCGTATGGAAGGGCCTTTCCCGCATCTGTTCATAACCGGAGAAAATCATGCGGATAACCCAGAAAAAGATAATATCGTAGCCCGTTACGAGCACATCCGTCGGGTAAAAATAATCCAGCTCTTCGGTTTTTTCCGGCCAGCCCAACGTGGAAAAAGGCCAGAGCGCGGAAGAAAACCAGGTATCCAGTGTATCTTCATCCTGTGTTAAATGAGTGCCGCCGCATTTCGGACATACTTCCGGCCGCTTTTTATCGACCACAATTTCACCGCAGGAATCGCAGTAATACGCCGGAATCCGGTGTCCCCACCACAGCTGTCGGCTGATACACCAGTCCCTGATATTGTCGGTCCAGTTAAAATAGATTTTATCCATTCTCTCCGGAATCAGTTTGATATCGCCGTTCTTTACCGCTTCCGCCGCCGGTTTGATCAGTTCGTCCATCTTCACGAACCACTGTTTTTTGATTAACGGTTCAATGGTTGTACCGCAGCGGTCATGGGTTCCCACGTTATGGGAATAATCCTCGATTTTCACGAGGAGTCCTTCTTTTTCCAGTTCTTCCACGATCTGCTTTCTCGCTTCGTAACGATCCAGCCCCTCGTACTTCCCGCCGTTTGCGTTAATGGTCGCATCATCGTTCATGATATTGACTTCCGGCAGATTATGTCGTTTGCCGACTTCAAAATCGTTCGGGTCATGAGCCGGTGTGATCTTGACAACGCCGGTTCCGAATTCCATGTCAACATACTCGTCCTCAACGACAGGAATCGCCTTGTTCACAATGGGCAGCCAGACCATCCGCCCTTTCAGATACGCGTATCGTTCATCCTTCGGATTGACAGCCACCGCCGTATCGCCCAACATCGTCTCCGGCCTGGTCGTCGCAAATTCCAGAAATTCCGTTTTGCTCGGCTGTCCGTTTTCGTCCACAAGGGGATATTTGATGTGCCAGAAATGGCCCGCCTGTTCTTCGTATTCCACTTCCGCATCGGAAATTGAAGTGTTGCAGACCGGACACCAGTTGATGATTCTGCTTCCCTTATATATCCAGCCTTTTTCGTGCATCTTACAGAAGACTTCCGTAACCGCCTTATTACAGCCCTCGTCCATCGTAAAACGCTCTCTGTCCCAGTCACAGGAAGAGCCCAGCTTCTTCAGCTGGCCGATAATGCGCCCGCCGTATTCTTCCTTCCATTCCCAGGCCCGTTTCAGAAACCCTTCCCGGCCCAGATCTTCCTTCGAAACGCCCTCTTCTTTCAGCGTTTCGATAATTTTTACCTCCGTTGCAATGGAAGCGTGATCCGTTCCCGGCTGCCAGAGCGCATTATAGCCCTGCATCCTTTTGAAGCGGATCAGGATATCCTGCATCGTATTGTCAAGCGCATGTCCCATGTGCAGCTGCCCCGTAATGTTCGGCGGCGGAATCACGATGGTAAACGGTTTCTTTGTCCTGTCCACTTCCGCGTGGAAATATTTCTTTTCCATCCATTTTTCGTACAGTCTGTCCTCTATGCTCTTCGGATCATAGGTTTTTGCCAGTTCTTTGCTCATAAGCATTTTCCTCCTGTGATGATTGTTCCGCCAAGCGGCGGCGGTTATGAGAATGTTTCGCCTTTTCCCTGCAATGATTTGTGCGGCGGAGGTTTTAACCGCATAATAAAAGCCCTCTGCCGTTTCCGGCAAAGGGCGTTTATACGCGGTACCACCTTCGTTTATCACTCATCTTCCTCGTTTCCATCCATCCCGTATCCGGATGAAATCCCGGAAGTTTATCCGCTAACGGGGATAAGGCGGGAATGCTTACTGTACTTATACCGTTTCGGCATTCCGGTTCCAAAGCTACCTTCCGCAATTCCTCTCCGAAACGGCCTTTCAGCGGACGGCTGTTCTCTCTGACGGCGGACAATGCGTACTCCTCTTTATCATTACCTTTAACTGCCCCCGGCCCGAAATGCCGGGAACTGTATTTATTATCATAAACTATATGAAATCGGTGTGCGTTTGTCAAGTAGAAAAACTATCTGCGCAGCGAAAAACCGCTGACAAGCTGCTGCAGCCGGGCCGCCTGTTCCGACAGTTCCCTGCTGGTGACCGCGCTTTCTTCCGCGGCCGCGGTATTGGACTGCACCACATTGGAGATCTGTGAAAGCGCCTCCGATACCTGGCCGATGGCTCCCGTCTGCCGCTGTATCGCCTCCGATACGACGCTCATCTGTTCCCCGATCCGGACCGATTTTGTCACCACATTCGTTACCGATTCCGTTACCTTTTCCACCACTTCGTTTCCGCCGTCTGCCGCTTCAATGGAACCCTTGATCAGTTCCATCGTCGCCTTCGCCGCCTCGTCGGATTTGGCCGCAAGTTCACGGATTTCCCCGGCAACTACTGCAAATCCCTTGCCCGCCGCGCCCGCGCGCGTCGCTTCGACGGAAGCGTTCAGGGCCAGAATGTTTGTCTGTAACGCGATATCCTCAATCGTATCGATAATATGGCTGATCTCGTTTGTCGATGTCATGATCAGATTCATCGCCTGATTCAGGCTTTCAATATATCTGCCGCTTTCCTGTAACTGTGCGCCGGCATAATCGACCGCCTCTTTCGCCCCCATAACGGATCCGTCGGTCTTTTCCGCGTCGCGCTCCATATCCGACATGGTGACGGAAAGCTGCTCTACGGCGCTGGACTGCTCCACCGCTCCCTGGGACAGCATGGAACTGCTGGAAGCCATCTGTCCCGCGCCGGACGACACATGCACCGCCGCCTCCACGATACCGCCGAGCGTGCTGTTGAGTTTTTCGTTGATAATCCGGAGATAGTTCTGTAAGTCGCCGAAATCGCCGGGATAGTCCGCGTTGACCGCCTCTTTTGTCAGATCCCCGTTCGCGATCGCGCCGAGTACCGTTCCTACTTCGTTTACGATCGACCGGAAATTTTCTATCAGGCTGGCGATGGACTCCGCCAGAATATGTACCTCGTCCTTACTTCTTACTTCCGGCACCGGGCTCTTCAAATCACCCTCCGCAAGCCCCCGCAGACGCTCTGCACACCGCACGATGGGCCTTGCGATCGAAAGGCTGAGCACTGTCGAAATCAGAATAACAACGATACAGAGCACGACGGCCGCCGCGATCTGTTTCCGGTTGCCGACATAAGCGTCGTGCATGAACTCGTCTTCGTCCATTGTCACCGCAACGCTCCAGCCGTCCGTTCCGGGAATCGGGGTATATCCCTGAATATTGTTGGAATGATCTTCCTCATAGGAATAGAATGCAATGCCGCTTTCTCCGGCGATCATTTTCTTTTCCACCGCCGCTAACGTCTGCAAATCCCGATTGCGCGGATTCGATGCCGCTTCCTTTATGATATTTTCCTGTTCCACGACCGCCTGTTTGTCTCCGCAGGCAATGGTTACGCCGTTTTTATCAAGAATATAGGATTCGCCTTCCTCGCCTATCTGGATTTCTTCCACGATGGACTGCAAAATATACGTATCGCATTGAAAATAAAGCACGCCGTGTACCGTATCCCCTTCTTTGACCGGCGCAGAGACAACTAAAAACATATCATCCCCGACCACATAGGGAGACGACATATAATTGGCTCCGTTTACCGCTTCCTGAAAAAAGGGCTCCCCGGAAATATCCACATCGTGCACCGCATCATAGCCTTCCGCATCCGCCATGCCGCCAAAGCGCATGTAGTACGCCTCTACCTTCGACTGGATAAATTCCTGCTTCTGCTCCAACGATGTTTTTGGGTCATACAGCGTCGGATTCGACGCTATTTCCGCGATCGTCAGCGTATACGTCGAAATCATGTTCTGCGCCGTGGACGCCGCCAGTTCCGTCGTTTCCGTCAGAGTCTTCTCAATCGCCGATATCGTGGAACTGCGGGTCGTTTTTACACTTTGCATACTGTTAATGATGGAAACACCCAGCGTCGCCGCCATAACCATAAGCATAATCTTCATCTGTATTTTTTTCATCTCTGATACCCTCCGATTTAATTATTTTAACATACCGGAATAGAATTTCAAGTTCTGCTTTCCGGAAACCGCCGTCTGTAAATCCGAAAACCGCCGGTATGAAAATCACAATTCTTTTTATATAAAATTTTGCTTCCGCTCTTGTCAGATTTCCGTAATTTTTGTATACTGTTTTTATACCCTTCGCGGGCAGGGGACGCTGTTGCAATGTTCCCCGAGGCCCTAACAGCGCAGGGGACATGTTGCATCATTAACTTTTCAACAGCAGGAGGGGGATACCTTATGTACGAAACTTTCCGTTTGGTTCTTGAAATCGCGTTTGTCGTATTAGTCGTTGTTTCAGTTGTTTCGGCAATCCGGAAAAAGAACAAAAAAGATGGCGAATAACCGCCATCTTTATTATTCTCAGAATCGTCGCCGCCGGGCGACGAAATTTAACTTTCCAGGAAATTGCTGTAACCGTGGAGTCCGGCGTATTTAAGAGCAAAAATGCCACAGCAAAAACCAATTCAGGGGAGAATGCAAAGCATTCTCAGAATCGTCGCCGCCGGGCGACGATTTTTTTATAACAGCTTCTCCGCTTTGTCTTTCGCTTCCCGAATCGTCGTGATCAGTCCGGTGCAGGTGCCCTCTATCCGGTAACTGCCGCTTCCGGCCGGCAGAAAAAGGCTGTCTCCCTTTTTAAAATCCAGTTTTTCTTCCTGATTGGATATCGTTCCGCATCCGTCCAGAATCAGGACGCTCATAAATGAAGCATCGGACACGCAGCCTTTCATTTCCTCCATAATGTCTCCGTCCAGAGTCAGTTTATCCACCGTAAAGTAGTCGCAGTCCGCCATATGCGGATAAAAATCCCTGTTCCTGTCAGCGGGAACGCACTTTATCACATCGAGAGCCTTGTCGATATGAAGTTCCCGCTTCTTTCCGTCGGCGCCGACCCTTCCGTAATCATAAACGCGGTAGGTCACATTGGAATTTTGCTGAATCTCCGCAAGCAGGATATCCTTGCCGATCGCATGAATTGTTCCGGACTCGACGAAAAAGATATCGCCCTTTTTCACGGGCACCGCTTCCAGCACATCCAGAAGGGTATTTTTTTCAATCCGTTCCATGAACTCTTCTTTGCTGATCTCTTTGCGGAATCCAAAGTACAGAAAGGATTTTTTTCCGGCATCCAGCACATACCACATTTCCGTTTTACCGGTCTGGCCTTCGTTTTTCAACGCGTATTCGTTATCCGGATGCACCTGGACGGACAGGTCGGATTTGGCGTCGATCAGCTTAATCAGAATCGGAAAATCTTCGAAGCGCCTGCAGTTTGTGCCCAGCACGCCTTTTCCCTGTTCTTCTATATACTGCCGCAGAGTCTTTCCGGCATGAACGCCGTTTACGATCGTCGAGGGCGTGTCCGGGTAACAGGACAGTTCCCAGGACTCCGCCAGAATCTCTCCGTCGAAGTCCTTTCCATACTCCTCTACCAGCCGGTGCCCGCCCCACATATAATCTTTAAAACCCGGCTTCAACTTTATAATGCTCATTTATGAATATATCCTTTCCGTATCCTTTGTTCAGTCAGCTTCCGTCAGATGAATCAGCCGCGCCTGAAAATCTCCACGCAGTTCCGGCACCAGAATGCCGGCCTTCATCAGAGTATCTCCGCTGTAAACTTTCGACTGAATTTTATCTTCATTCACAAAATGCACCTCATAGCGCGTCTCCTCGTCGAGTCCTTTTAACAGAAGACGTCTGGATTTGTAATTCGCACGACACATCACCTGAACGAAAGTCACAAGAGATTCTTTCCGGTCTTCACCGACAACCTGCCAGCAGTCATATTTGTGATTCTGCGCATAAGAAGCGATGCGGTAATAATCGCCTTCCCGGATCAGATCATTGTATTTATGATACAGCGCAACCTGTTCCGGTATCATTTTCCGGTCTTCTTCCGGTATCCTTGTTACGTCAAGTTCATAACCGAAGGTTCCCGCCAGCGCCACGAGTCCTCTTGTCTCAAAAGGCGTTACCCGGCCGATCGCATGATTCGGACAGTCGGAAACATGCGCGCCCATCGTGGAAAGCGGATAGATCATCGCGGTTCCCTCCTGAATTTCCAGCCGCTCGATGGCATCCGTATCATCCGAACACCAGATCTGCGGGCTGTAATAGAGCATGCCGGGGTCAAAACGGGCGCCGCCGCTGCTGCAGTTTTCCAGAAGCAGATGCGGAAACTCCTTAATAAGCCTGTCCTGCATCCCATAAACCGCAAGCATGAATCTGTGGCAGATTTCTCCCTGTCTGTCGGCGGGCAGTCCGCAGCTTCCGATATCCGTCAGCGGACGGTTCATGTCCCATTTGACATATTCGATGTTTGCGCTCCTGAGCACCGAAGCCACCATCTCGTAAACGTAATCGGCCACTTCCGGTCTGGACAAATCCAGCACAAGCTGCTGTCTGGCCTGTGCCGCCGGTCTGCCCGGAACCGCCATCGCCCAGTCGGGATGCGCCCTGTAAAGATCGGAATCCGGTGAAATCATTTCCGGTTCGAACCAGATACCGAATTTCATCCCCAGTTTGTTGACCTCGTCCACCAGATATTTTAAACCGCCCTGTAACTTTTCTTCATTCACCTGCCAGTCGCCCAGCGCACAGTCATCGGTATTTCTTTTCCCAAACCAGCCGTCGTCCATGACAAGCATCTCGATGCCGAGCGAAGAGGCTTCTTTGGCAATCGAAAGCAGTTTCTGCGTATCGAACTCGAAATAAGTCGCTTCCCAGTTGTTGATCAGGACCGGCCGTTTTTTATTCCGGTATTCTCCGCGGATCAGATGCTTTCTGTACAGTTTATGAAACGCATTCGTCATCGCGTCAAATCCCTTATCCGTATAAAGCATTACAACTTCCGGCGCCTGAAAGCTCTCTCCCGCCTCCAGTTTCCAGCAGAAGTTCTCCGGATGAATGCCCATGGACATCCGCACATAATCGAACTGAGTCACTTCCGCCTGTGCGCGAAAATTGCCGGAGTAAACGAAATTCATCGCATAGACTTCTCCGCTTTCCTGAGTCGTATTTTTATCAACGAGCGCAAGGAACGGATGATCCTGATGGCTGGATTCTCCCCGGATAGAACTCACGTTCTGAATGCCGTATCCAAGCGTCTTCCGCTGGATATGGCGCTCCCTTCCCCAGCTTCCGTGCAGAGAAACCATGTCGTAATCCCGGTTATCCATATCGAGACATGCGGAATAAACTCTGGTCAGGTAAAAATGCTCTTTCCCGGTGTTTTTTACTTTGGCGCTTCTTGTTACGACGTCCACGTCCTCAAAAACCGTATACAAAAGCTCGACCTGCATTCCCACATGCCTGTCCTCACAGAGAATCTTTAAGGTTGTACACTCTTCCTTCGTCCCAAACGTTGCGGGCAGTCCCGCAAGTTCCGGCTTCCCCTCCAGAATTTCATGGGACACATAGGAAAGCATGGCTCCCGCATGTCCGTCCGCCGTCCGCACGCCAAGACAGCTTTCCCGGCAGTCTCCCGTGCCTCCCGCCGGGTATTCAAAAGGAAAACAGTCATAAAAGGCGCAGCGTTCCCGGTTATTCCGACTCGGCACAAAAGGAGCCTCCTCTGTCCGCATCAAATAAGAAACATCAGCGTCTTTCAGCCGCTTTCCATAATAAATATGCCCTATAAAATTTTCTTCATCCACAATGCCGATCAGATAGCTGGTGTTCGGCGTATCCAGCTTAAATATCCTTTCCGGCCCATAATAGGTTATCATTTCCCTGTTCTCCCTTCGGTAAAATATGGTTGCCCTTCCAGAATAGCATATTCTAATCGGTTTTGAAACATTTTTTAGCCAAAGACATATTTTTACTTAATATAGCGCGGTGCATCCGCAGCCTGGCCGGCGCATCGTTTCCTGGCGGAGGCCCTTGAAAGAATGCCGGTACTTGGCAAAAAGGCAGCCTGCTGCGTTTGCGCTTAGTACCGCTGCATTCTTTGGCGGAGCAAAAGCGTGCCTCCAAAGGAAACGATGCGCCGGCCGGGCTGCAGATGCACCGCATCACCCCGCATTAATCGAATAAAATTTCATCCACCGTCACAAACTCATACCCCTGTTTTTCTAATTCGTCGATAACGCGGAGGGCCGCGGTCACGGTTGAGGGATAGCTGTCGTGCATGAGGATAATGCCGTTTTCTCTCGCCTTCGACAGAACTTTCCGCGTAATGCCGTCCGCATTGCTGGAACACCAGTCAAGCGGGTCGATGGTCCAGAGTACCGGGAACATGTTCAGCTCGGCTTCCAGCGATTTTTCCCAGGTGCCGTAGGGCGGGCGCACGAAAAGCACTTCCTCACCCGTAATGCCGCTGATGATCTCGTTGGTTTTTACAAGCTCTTCTTTGAACGCATCCAGACTGCCGGTCTTTAACTGCATGTGGCTGTATGTGTGATTGCCGATCAGATGGCCTTCTTCCTTCATCCTTTCGATGATGTCGGGGTAAAGTTCCGCGTGTTCTCCGGTCACGAAAAAGGTGGCGCGGACGTTCCGTTCCTTCAAACCGTCTAACAACTGTTCCGTATAATAGGGGTGGGGACCGTCATCAAAAGTCAGGGCGATCTTGCGCGTCTCCGTCTCATCCTGCCCTGTCAGCACTTTTTCCACCGTAACGCTGTCTTCCATTCTCGATATCTGCGCGTCATACCGCATCCTTTGCGCATCCGCCTGCTTTCTTCCCAGAAAATAAAAAAGCAGACTCACTGCAATGATAACCGAAAAGAAAAAAAACCTCTTTTTTAGTATCATGAATCTGCTCCCGGATTTTTATTCAATTATATATATGCGGCGGCCGGCGGTTTTTGAACAGCCGGCGGGTAAAAACTTATCAAAGGAGCCCGATGCAGCGGCCCGCCCCCATACAACCGGCATAAGTTCTCTGGCGGAGGCCCTGTAAAGGATGCCGGTATTTGGTGAAAATGCTGCCAGCAGCATTTGAGCCTAATATCCGCTGCATCCTTTAGCGGAGCGAAAGCGTGCCTCCAAAGAGACTTATGCCGGCTGTACGGGGGCGGGCCGCTGCATCAGAACAAAGATATCACGAAAGCCTTCGACATGCCGTCCTTACAATCCCGTTCCAGCCGAAGCTCTCCGCCGTGCATCTGAATGATTTTAGCGGAAATGCTGAGTCCCAGTCCGCTGCCGCCGCTCGTGCTCCGCGTTTTGTCGCCTCTGGCAAAGGGTTCAAAAATATGCTCCGCCAGTTCATCTCCGATCGGCGTTCCGTTATCCGCGATGCGTATCCGGCCGCGGTCATTCAGGCTGATGCAGATTTTAGTTCCTTTTTTGTTGTATCTGACCGCATTGGTCAATATATTCGTGACCGCCCGTCCCATCTGCACTTTATCCAGCTCATACGGAAAATCCAGTTCCGGTATATGGATTTCCAGTTCCATGCCGTTTTCTTCGAAATCGGCATAAAGGAGCGCGATATTTTCCCGCAGAAGCTCCCCTATGTCCGTCTTTTCCCGATGCAGTGTAAATCCGTCGCTGTCCATTTTGACATATTCGAACAGCAGCGTAATCAGCTCGTCCATCCGCATCGATTTAGCATAAACCGCCTGCAAATATTCTTTTTTCTTCTTCTCATCTTCCACCATACCATCCGCAAGCGCTCTTGCATAGCCGCAGACCGTCGTCAGAGGCGTCTTGATATCGTGAGCGATGTCCGAAAGCATCAGATTCCGCTGTCTGTCATAGGCTGCCCTGCGCGCTTTTTCTTCCGCAAGCAGTTCTTCCATCTTCCGCGAAACAACCCTGTAATACCACCAGGCCGCGATCAGATAGGGAAGCAGCGCAACCGCCAGAAGAAACAGGAAAATACAGATCACGGCGATCTGATACATCTCGATCAGCCGCGGACTTTTTACGCCGTCCAGAATCGGAGACGTAATATCCACATGCAGTCTGCTTTCCATATTTTTCCCGATGGAAGCCTGTACCCACGCCGCTATCCGGTCCGGTAAAAACGCCGTCGCCGAAAACAATATCATTTGCAGCATAACCAGAATGATGCTGCCGCTGTCCGCCGTTACGGAAAACTGAATATCCATCGTTTTTACGAGAAAAGGGGCTACCGCCAGCCGGTAACCCGTGTTCAACAGCCCTTCGCTGACATAAATAAATACCATAACCAGCAAAAAGCGCTGTATCAGAAAGCGTTTCAATGATTTTGTACCCGCCAGGGCGTTTTTTGTATCCATGCACAAACCTCCCGAAATGCCAGTATACTAGTCTTCCTTTTCCATGCGGTATCCGAGACCGCGTATCGTCTTAATATAAGCATTTCCGTCTTCACTCAGCTTGGCGCGCAGTTTGCTGATACATACCATAATGTTATTGTCGGAAATAAAATAGTCGTCCCCCCAGCCCTGTTCAAACAACTGCTGCTTGGTAAACACCTTGCCCGGATTTTCCATAAAAAGTTTCATCAGCCTGTACTCGATGGAAGTCAGCTCGATCGTCCGTTCCCCCTGCCGCAGAAGACAGGAGCTTAAATCCAGCTTCAAATCCCGCACAGAAAGTTCTTCCACCTGCTTCTGCCGACCGGAACCAAGCGCATAAAACCGCCGGATGTTGGAATTGACTCTCGCCACCGCTTCTAACGGCTGAAAAGGCTTGGTAATGTAATCGTCCGCCCCCAGATCGAGTCCCAGGATTTTGTCCGCATCCCCGCCTTTGGCAGAAAGCATGATGACCGGAATATTGCTTTGTTCCCGAATATTGCGAAGCACCCTGTAACCGTCGATTCCCGGCATCATAATATCCAGGATGGCAAGATCGATTTCTTCCTTATACAGGGCCGCATCCTGTAAAGCAGACAGCGCCTGTGCGCCGTCCGCTGCCTCAATGACTTCATAACCGTCTTTTTCCAGATAAAGACGCAGTAAATCCCTGATTTCCGCTTCGTCATCCGCAACCAGAATTTTATAACCCATTCCTGAATCCTCCGTCTCTTCCATCCCATCTCTCCGGATTTACAGGCTGCATTACATCGTATACCATATCGTCATGCCGTCCGCCGGACACCCGCCGGTAAAGCGCCGCACGCGTCAGATTGACATAAGGCGCCACATAGACAATCTCGGATATGCCGCAGGTGATACCGCTGAGCATACGCCAGGGAATAAAAGTCAGATCCATTACAAAGGTATCCCACTTCTGCCCTTCCATCATGTCTTTACTGCGCTGTAACACTTCCCTGTACGGCATATCCGGATTTTCCGCCAGAATAAATTCTACCATATAATACTGATACTTCTTATAAATGCCCGGAATGATGAAAAGCAGCGTCCACAAAAGCACATACAGATCTCTCATAAAGGTTGTTTTGACGCCGTTTAAATAGCTATGGTCGAACATATATCCGAGTTCCGAAATCTCACCGCAGTCATCTACACTTTTGAGCATGAACCGCTGCGCTCCAACCCACAGCGGATTGATTAAAAATATATCGAGCGCCGCCACGACGATAAATATCACCGTAAAAATAACTATTACAGTCACCGCAAACGCGGTAAGAAACATGCCGTTTACGGTATTGAGCTTATCCAGGGATCCTCCTACGTTGTATTCTGCGGAATCCACAAAATTCTCAACATCTTCCGAATCGATAACAAACAGCGTTCTTGTTTTTTCACCGGTTTGGTGATTTGAAAAGTTTACCCTGGAACCCGCCCCATATCCGAGCAGAATGAAAATAAATGATACAAACACCACTTTCCAGTAGTTTCTTCTTAATGCGTCTTTCGCCCTTTCCTTTACTTCTTTTCTCGTCCACTTCATATTCGTTCTCCTGTTTAAAAATCAGTTGTTTTGTTGTTACATCAAGATTAACACCCCCATCTTAAACAAAACACGGAGAAAACTTAATATAACCTTAAAGTTTCCGTCTTTCTCCAATTGCCGGAATAAAACCATCCGACAAACTCCTGTTTCAGCGCTTCATCCCGGGATACGATTTCCGGCGCATACCCGAATGCTTCCGGTTCCGGTACCGTCCATAGATGCTATAACTGCCGTAATTTCCCGTAAGGCAAAAATTCCGGCATCTTAACAATGCCGGAATCGCTGTGGAATCTGTGACTTTGCGTACGAATACGGATCGTCAAGGTTTGCCGCTAATCGCTGACGGTATCCGCTTCTTAGTTTTTCAGCGCCATACAGCGGATGTATAATTCCTCAAATTCCGCCTGTTCTGCCAGATTGATATGCTCAATTCCCTGTGTCATTTCCGAAAGCTTTTCTTCGGTAAGACTCCCCGTCCACAGATCCTTTCCCATACAAAAAGCGCCGGCCAGAGAAGTATTTCCGACCGCTTCCGTGCACGGCCTCAATGTTTCCGGCAGAAGCCCTATGGCAATCGCGGCGTCCACATTCAGATAATAACCGAATCCGCCGGCCAGAAAAACCTTTGTAACCGGAGAATTTCCTATTTTCCGGCACAGAATTTCCACCCCGGCGCGGACTGCGGCCTTCGCCATCTGCAAATTTCGAATATCCTGCTGGGTCAGAAAGACGGCGTCCGGCGTCTGAACCGAACCGGTCAATCCGGCCGACGACGGGCCTGATGTGCTCAATCCGTACTGCCCTTCGGAAATGGTAACGGTAATGCCTTCGTCAAAATAAGGATCTTTCATCAGCCCGGTTTCATCGATAATTCCTTCTTTTAATAAGAATGCCGTCATCGCAATCATATCGCTTCCCGCCGCCGTTTTACCGGGGCCGCCCTCAAACGCCGGGCCCGCCGCCGTCGCCGTAACGATCATTCGTTCCCCGTCCGTAACCGCCATTTCACCGTTGGTCCCCAGATCGAGAAACAGGACCGTCCCGTGTCTTTCTCCGCAAGCGGGCAGCCTGCCCGGTCGTTCCGATGCGGGAAGCCTGTTCAGGCCGCGCACAGGCAGCATATTCAGGCAATAAAGTCCCGCCGTGATATCGCCGCCCACAAAAGCGCTGATTCCCGGCGTAATATAGACCGGGAGGGATGCCCCCTGCGTGGAAACGATTCCCGGCAAAGAGACATTTGGTATGGTTATATAAGCCTGGCCGTCCGGAGGTTCAACCGGCCAAAAGCATTTCTGCAGGCCAAGCGTGACCGGACGAAACGGACTTTTTCCCAATCCCTCCGTGGAAAGCCCCATCAGCAAATGTTCCATCGTGGTATTGCCGGCAATGCACATACAGCACAGGGAAGCCCCTTCTTTTAACGCCGAAAGCTTCCCGTAAAATCTGTCGGTGCCCTCCCGCAGCACCTTCCACACACTGTCCCGCATAATATCCGCAGCGCGCGTCAAAGGCACATCCGCACCGGCCGCACCAGCCGTTTCCCCGGAAGCCGTGACTTCACCGGTCTCGTTCAGCCGAGGCGAAACCGAACCGGCCCTGTCGGCGGCCGCCGCCTGTATTCTGGAAAGCACATCCGCACCGTAACATCTCTGCGGATTCATTGCACAGTACGTATCCACCGCCTCTTTGGTATCGATATCCACAAGCTGCATCGCGATGGTCGTCGTTCCCAAATCCACGGCTATCATATAGCGGTTTTTCGATATATTGTTTTGACTTATCCGGTCATTTTTTTCCGACACATCCATCACCTGGATTGTCTTCGTGACAATTTCCCGTTCCCGGGGCTTCACAAAATCCAATCGGACAATACAGTCCTTCTTGGGCCTTGCCGCACAGGCAAGCCGATATCCCTGACGCAGTTCATCCGGCGTGAACGCCTGCCTGTCCTGTGCTGCCGGAAAAGGCGCCGCCTGTAAAAACTGTACCCGGCATCGTTTGCAGGTTCCCCGTCCGCCGCAAAAATTACCGGAAATCAGTTGATGACGCAGCAGAGTCATCATCAATGTCATATCTGAACCATGTGTCACATTTATTTTCTGCGGTTCCCGCTCCTCGTCTTCCATGATGACGGTAATTTGAATCGTTTCAGACAAACCGGTTTTTCTCCTTATCATAATGATAATCTATGGACGCCAGTTTTCCGACAATCTCCTCTTTGTCAATGTCCAGATCATCGCAGAGTGCGTCCAGGCTTCCATAAAAATCCCGCAGTTTCAAATTTACATAACTAAGCAGCATTGCCGGATCCGATGGTATCATATCGAATTTCCCCTCCCTTTATCTTCGTTCCATCTTTACGGAATAATGGTTTTCTTCCGCATGAACATGTGCAATGCTCCCGCAGATCAGAGGCATCATGGGTGGAATATGGCCAATATCCAAATCCATGAGTACGGGCACATCGTATTTCCGAATAACTTCATAAACCGCCCGATACTGGTCCATTCCCATCATCTCCTGCCCATGACAAAGCGGCCTCCCGATCAGGAATCCTTTACAATGCGAAAACCAGCCCGCATGTTCCATCTGCCACATGGCACGCCGAATACTCATCACATTCAGATCACAGGCCTCCAGAAACCAGATGATGCCGTCTTCCTGATAGCGTTCTGCAAAATCACGGACTTTATCGTATCCGGTGCCGGGCAGATTGACCAGACAGTCCATACAGCCGCCCAGGAGCCTGCCCGAAAAATCAAGCGTCCTGTCCGGAAATTTCCGTATGACGGACGGTTCCGTCACCAGATAGGGCGCAAGCGGATTTTCTTCGTTTTTCAAAGATTCCTTTTCCCACCGGTCATAGCCCTGTAATTCCAGTTTTTTTCCGGTTAAAAGGTCCATCGCATCGTTCAGGGCCGGATGCCAGGGTTCCATCCCGAAAGCCGCGGCACAGGGGCCGTAAATGGCCGCCGTATCGCAGAGCGTCGCCAGCAGAAACGTCATGTTGGTATTGTCCGAATACCCCATATACCACTTGGGCGCCGCCTCTTTTATCCGCTCAAAGTCAACATAATCCAGGACTTCACACATCAGTTCGCCGCCGCCGCAGGAAATCAGGCAGTCGTTCTCCCGGCTGCAATAATAGTCCTGAAGCTCCTCTCCGCACGCAGACGGCGTATTGCTGATGCCGATTCCCTGCTCCGCATAACAGTTTGGCCCCGTCTGAATCCTGTACCCGTCTGCCTTCCATTTCTTCTGCGCATTCAAAAACGCGCTTTTATAAGGTTCTGTGGCACACCCAAAAGAAGGCGCAACAAAGCCGATCGTTCCGTTTGGCGGCAAAAATGCCGGATACCTCATATTGATACCTCCATCCCTGCCTGCCCCGCAAACCGGGGGCAGGCGCAATTATTATTTTCCGTTTTACCTGCCCCTTATTATATCGTTTTCGAAACAGAATTTCCACGCCTAATTTTTGAAAAAGACTGTCCGTTCCCCGCTTCTGTGCCGGAGAATACTTTTGCCTGAAATCGTTTTATTTCTTCCGCGCCGCCAGCTTTCCGTCTTCTACGACAATCAGAATCGTATCCCTCGCCGCGATCCGGTCTTCCAGAATCAGTTTGGCGGACAATGTCTCCACATATTTCTGTACATACCGTTTCAGCGGCCTTGCGCCGTAAACCGGGTCATAAGCGTTTTCGATAATCAAAGCTTCCGCTTCCGGCGACAGTTCCACGGTCAGCTCCCTGTCCGCCAGACATTTATTCAATTCTCCGATAATCAGCCGGATAATATCATGTGTGACTTCTTTGGTCAACGGCTTGAAAAGCACTATTTCGTCCAGACGGTTTAAGAACTCCGGCCGGAAGTGATTCCGCAGTTCACCCATCACGAGTTCTTCTGTCTCCGGCCTGATATTACCATCCCCGTCTATGCCGTCCAGAAGATAGTCCGCGCCGATATTGGACGTCATGATCAATATCGTATTCTTAAAATCCACCGTTCTGCCCTGGGAATCCGTAATCCGGCCGTCGTCCAGCACCTGTAAAAGTACGTTGAACACGTCGGGATGCGCTTTCTCGATTTCATCAAACAAAACTACCGAATACGGTTTTCTTCTGACTGCCTCGGTCAACTGTCCGCCTTCCTCATATCCCACATATCCCGGAGGCGCTCCGATCAGTCTGGATACCGAATATTTCTCCATATATTCGCTCATATCGATGCGCACCATATTGTTTTCATCGTCAAACAGCGATGCCGCAAGCGCTTTGGCAAGCTCCGTCTTTCCGACGCCGGTAGGCCCCATAAACAGGAACGAACCGATCGGCTTCGTCGGGTCTTTGATACCCGCTTTGGAACGGATAATCGCCTCTGTCACCGTCGTCACACCCTCTTCCTGTCCGATTACGCGCCTGTGCAGCTCTTCGTCCAGATGAAGCGTTTTGTTTCGCTCGCTTTCCGTCAGTTTCGCAACCGGGATTCCGGTCCATCTTGAAATAATTTTGGCAATTTCCTCTTCGGAAACGCTCTCGTGGACAAGCGAAAGCTCCTGATTCTTTACTTTTTCCTCCTCAATTTCAAGCTGCTGCTTCAAAGAAGGCATTGTCCCATAACTTAATTCCGCCGCTTTCTCATAGTCTCCTTCACGCTGTGCAATCTGGATCCGGTTGTTTACATCGTCGATTTCTTCCCGTATTTTGGAAAGCTTTTCGACGGAAGCCTTTTCATTCTCCCATTGCGCCATCCGGTTATCCAGTTCGGCCTTTAACTCAGCCAGTTCACGCTGTAAGTTTTCGAGACGTTCTTGACTCAATCGGTCATCTTCTTTTTTCAAAGCCGTCTCTTCGATCTCCAGCTGCATTACCTTACGCCGCAGCTCGTCTAATTCCGTCGGCATGGAATCCAGCTCCGTTTTAATCAGCGCACACGCCTCGTCCACCAGATCAATCGCCTTGTCCGGCAAAAAGCGGTCGGAAAGGTAGCGATTGGAAAGAACTGCCGCACTGACCAGCGCGGTATCCATGATCTTAACGCCATGATAAACCTCATACCGTTCTTTCAGGCCGCGCAAAATGGAAATGGTGTCTTCCACGGTAGGCTCTTCCACCAGCACCGGCTGGAACCGCCGCTCCAGCGCTGCATCTTTTTCAATATACTGCCGATATTCGTCAAGCGTGGTAGCTCCGATACAGTGAAGCTCCCCCCTTGCAAGCATCGGTTTCAGCATGTTCCCCGCATCCAGCGCACCGTCCGTTTTTCCCGCGCCGACAATCGTATGCAGTTCATCGATAAAGAGAATAATCTGCCCGTCACTGTTTTTAACGTCATCCAGCACGGCCTTCAGACGTTCCTCAAACTCGCCCCGATATTTCGCACCTGCCACAAGCGCACCCATATCCAGCGCAAAAATCTTTTTGTCTTTTAATCCTTCCGGTACGTCGCCCCGGACAATCCGCTGGGCCAGCCCTTCCGCCACCGCAGTCTTGCCGACTCCCGGCTCCCCGATCAGCACCGGATTGTTCTTCGTTTTCCGGGAAAGAATCCGGATTACGTTTCGAATCTCATTATCCCGTCCGATAACAGGATCAAGCTTCTGGTTCCGCGCCCGCTCCACCAGATCCTGTCCGTATTTTTCCAGCGTATCATAGGTCGCCTCCGGGTTATCGGAAGTCACCCGCTGATTGCCCCGCACGGTGGAAAGCGCCTGTAAAAACCGCTCCCGCGTGATGCCGAACTCCCGGAAAATTTCCCTGATCTCCCGGTTCGGATGCTTTAACATGGCAAGGAAAAGATGCTCCACGGAAACATACTCGTCTCCTAACTGTTTTGCCTCGTCCTCCGCCGTCACGAGCGCCTTGTTCAAATCCTGTCCGATATAAATCTGCCCGCCCTGTACTTTCACGCGCTTTTGCAGACTCTGCTCCACGCGGTTTAAAAAATATTCCTTATTGATTTCCATTTTCTCTGTCAGCTTCAGAATCAGGCTGTCATCTATTGTCAGAAGGCTGTACAGAAGATGCTCCTGCTCAATTTCCTGATTGCCGTATTCGTAAGCCAGTTTCTCGCACTGTTCTACCGCCTGCATTGATTTCCGGGTAAATTTGGTTAAATTCATAATCTTCTGCCTCCTCACTTTACTTGCAGCGCTCCGGTTGTTTTCCATACGCTTTGTTCTACTTGCGATATAACAATAACGCTTTTTGTTAGCACTGTCAAGTGGTGAGTGCCAGAATTGTGTGAAAATTTTCTAAAATGTTGATGAAATGGGTATCTGTAATGTATAACAAATTTTGAAAATATATATTTTGTACCTTTTTCTGTACCTTTTTGAAAAATCCTGCTGCACATAGCATTTTATAACAGATACAGCAGGCCAGTATCATTTACCCAATCTTCATATTTTCCTGCACTTTTTCCACTTTCTCCTGAATCATCGTAAAGTCTAAATGAGTGTATACATCCAATGTAACAGATACATTCGCATGGCCCATAATATACTGCAATACTTTAGGCTCAAGCCCTGATTCTGCCATTCTTGTACAGGCAGTATGCCTTAATATGTGCGCTGATACATGGGGTAACGGCTCTGGCTCTCTATGTTCCCGACCTGCCTGCACGTCCTCTGATTTGTTATATGCCTTTACAATATTATTCAGGACAAAATTTATTGCATTTGTAGCACAGGGTTTTCCAAGTGTATTCGTAAAGACAAAATCAGAAACCCCTTCCACTTCCTGCCGCTTCATTACTTTACCCAACAAAAGACATACTTCTTTTTGCCTTATCAAGCTTTTTCTTGCACTGGCCGTCAGAGGAATATCACGCCGCCCTGCATCTGTCTTTAAATCCTGAATGTGAAATTTGCATCCATCCCCCAATTTTTATAGATAAGCTGCTGCCGGATATGCACAACATTTTCTTTCATATCCACATCAGCTCACCGGAGTCCTGTCAATTCCCCAACACGAAGCCCCGTGGACAGTGCAAAAATAATCAAACTGCAAAACCATACTTTTTATAAATACTGTCCAAAGTCCGAGCGTTAATGAATTTTTGGTCACTCTCAATCAGAGATACAAACCGCTCAACCTCTTTTTCCGGCAAATCGTTATAATAAAGCGTATCTTTGTTGCTCCATACCGCAAGCCGGTACTCTGCTACTGCGATCTTTTCGCGGTACAGAACGTGCATCTGCATAGCGTCCGGCAGTTCGTCGAATGTGCATTTCTTTATAATCATTTTCTTTTTCCTCTCTTTACTCCGGGCAGTGGGAATGTTATAATTCCCTCATACCCATAATTTGACGTGTTATCGGGTTACTGCCCCTATCAGGGTTACCGGCTTTGATAAGGGCTTTTCATTTATGCTACCGTGAACCTCCGGCTACTGGTGGGCTTGCAATACTGGTTATAAATCTCCGGCAATGCAGCTTTTAATGCCTTACCGTCAAGGCGGTTATTGATAATCTCTTTCCACCTGATAAGGAAATTCTTTGTTTTCAGTTCGTCAAGCCCCTTTTCTTCAAGGTCTGCCTTCAGTTCTCCTTTAATTGTGTCTGCCTGCCCTTGAAGCTGTGCAATCTGTTCTTCCAGTGCGGATAATTTCTTGATACGGTTCTCAATCATTCTTTCTGTCATTGTGATTTTCTCCTTTCAATTTCAGCCCCGAAAGAATCTTCCTGACTATTGGTATTGCTCCGTTGCTCACTCACAGGTATATGGCTTTCGGTATCGGGCGCTTTCGGCTCTCCCGGCTGTTGTGTTCCTCTCTTTGATGATATTAGTATAGCACATGGGCACATACACTCCCATTGACAGAATACCTAAAATTACATGTTCCCATGTGTTCCATATTTGCGTATTATGCACATGGACACATGTGCTAACTTATGATATAATTTCATTTTACAGTGGAGAAGGTACATCCATAATTTGCCGCCCCACTGAAACACATAGAAGAAAAGGGGTGCATCTTATGTCAAATAAAAAGAAAAGCACATACACTGGTTACACGGAAGCCCGGAAAAAAGCCAATGAAAAATATCTAAAAGAATCCGTTGAGGATATCCGAATCAGAGTTCCTAAAGGCGATAAAGCAAAAGTTCAGGCACACGCCGCCACTATGGGGGAAAGTACAAATGCTTTCGTTGTCCGGGCAATCACCGAAACAATGAACCGTGACAACCAAAAGCAAGAATGACCACCGCCCATGCTCCGGCTTATCAGGTAACGGAAATATCGGGGTGTAGTTACTATGAAACTATCAGCAGTAACCACACAAGGGATATGCCACTTAACGCAATCTTGCTCCCGGAAAATTCCGGGTACTGGCCGGGCGGCTCTGCTCTGCAAGGTTACATTTCAAATCGAACCTTTAAGCGGTCAATGGCGGCTCTGTGTTTTGGTAACGGATATTTCAGGGGAACGCCTGATAAGATATAGCATAATCCCACAAGGGCGCAAATGAATATTCCAATCTGAATCAAGAATGAAACCAGATAAGGACAAAAATAAATTTTCGGAAAGTAACGGCATTGTTTAAGAAAATTAGCTCCACGAGAAGCCATTTTGTGACAATGTCCGCAGATATAGCGAGCATCGGATTGTATCAGCCACAACCCCAACCTTAAAGCCTTTTAAGAAAAGGATAGAAGAATATTAATGGATATGCTATAATTCTTGTGTTGTCCAACCTACACCCGGCAACGGGAGGAGGTGTTTCCATGGAGTTTGTCATATCTTTTATAGTCGCTGTTGCGGCTGGTGTAGCCTGCCACTACATCATCAAATGGCTTGACAGTGACCGAAAGGGCAACAAATAGCCTAGTGGGTGCTTTGCCACTATAAAAGAAAAGAAGAATCCCCAGACTGTACGCTACTACGGTTTGGGGATTCGTTCTGCGTTCTCATGGAACTGTCATATCTTTTTGCCTATCGGCATTATAGCATATGCAAAAACTTTTTTCAATATGCTTTTGGCAATCTAAAAACTATCCTTATCTGGTATCAGTCAAATCAGAGTATGTAACATACATTGGGAAAGCCATAGAAACGGCTCTACCCGTATCTTTATAATTTGGGGAATAAAATCTCTCTGTCATGTTCAATGACTTCAAGCACATTCATTGCCTGTTCTGCCCCCAACTTCATATTTGCCATAAGCTTTCTTATGGACTCCAACAGACTGTTAAGTCTTACAATTTCTGCCTTTTACTCCGCATACTTTTCTGCATATTCTTTTGCATAGTCTTTCGTTCTCGGTCCTGATTTTATCTGCGCCTACCCAAAGCTTTTCCAAAAGCATCGCCCTATCTGCATCCGATACTTTCATAGCCGTCATAGCCTGTTCCGCAGACCACTTCATAGAATCCATCAAATTTTTTATAAGCTCTATCTGTTTATCCAACATCTTTCTATCTGCATACTTTTCAACCGCTTCACACATCCTCTCTCGACCCTTCTTCCTTAAAATGCTTTACCCCTTTAGCCAGTTCCGGATAATACATATCCTTCGCTTCCTTACAGCCAAAGTCATGCATCAATCTGCCGACTGTATCATCTCCCCTATAATTTCCATTCACATAAACAATATGAGAGCCATCATCAAAGATATCATCAATTTCCTCAAAATACCGATTAATCGTATAAATCGGTATCCCATGCCCCAAAATATCCGTCCGGATAATAAACACCATATACGAATCCTGAAGTTCCGAAAACTCCTGTCCTGCTTTCAACATCCGCGAATCCATCATGCTGCTATTAAATCTGGCTCGGCGTATGTGCGCCCCTTCTGATTTTTGCTGTACCGCTACATTATAATGTCTTCCCGTACTGTCTTTTGCCAGAATATCCAAGCGAATATCCCGCCCGCCGACTACAGGACTCTGCAATTCTCTCTGACCTACAACGCTTATAACCTGAATATCGTCCTTTTTCAGTATAATCTTTAACAGAAGCTCCGTTGCTTCTATATTACCATCAAATCATCATCAAATAGACTCATTCCGTCAACAATCTGCTCTACGGTTCTGGTATCCTGTCGTATTTCTTCTCCAGCCACCTGATCACCGCTTTTTTGACTGTCTTTTCTTTTGCCGTCTCATCATTAAGTTACTATTATTATACCCCATCGTGCAAGGACTCACAATCTGATTTTTCCGAAAGCATAAATGAAATACGCAAATCAGATGTTTTCCAAACACATCCCGTCATCCATCCGGTACACCATTTTTCCACAAAATGACGACTTTTAATGAATTAAGACAGAAAAAGGGAAAGCCATAGAAGCTGCTCTATGGTTTTCCCATATCCGGAGTATAGCACACATTTCTTTGTCAGGTAATTATAATATACTGTTTTTGCTTTGGCGTGCCGGTCTCACATTAATCAATACGAGAATCTTATCATTCTAATTATTTGCGACATAATCGTCATTTTCATAAATAATTCCATAAGTAAACTCGTTTTTTTCCTCTGAATCTTTATCATTCTTTTCATACATGCTAAATAACACGTCCTGAACCTCCTCTATCCCTGCATTTTCTATATCGTTCCAATCAAATTTACAACCGACCGCCGAAGCAGTACCCGGCATAATCGTACTGTTTCCCTTAGATGTCGAATTCCGGATTTCCTTCATCACCTCTAATCACATTACTATCTCCAAAATGAAATACAAAACCAGAATCAATGCACTCCCTGGCAGTACCTTCTTCATCACCATATTCATATCGAACAGACAGCTCATTCATCTCATCACCGATCTGACCATCTAAAAAAGAAGAATATTCTGTTACTATTTCAATAACCGTTTCCGATTCACCCCTTAACTCTCCGATGTCCCGGCCTCTATCCAGTCTTACACCGTTAATCAATAACTCCTTGAAGTGCACTTCCTTTGTATCCGGATTCGGATTACTGATCGCTAAATAGATACTTATTAAATCATCACCTTCACCTATGGATATTTTTTCAGCTCCCACAAACTTGATATCCAAATCCTCGTAATTACTTTCAACATTGTATTCCGGCACATCATCAATACTGCTTACTAGTATATTAACCGGAGGCTGTTCATTCTTGTTCGCAAGCTGTACTTCTCTGATATCTTCCTTATATTCTCCCTGGTCTAAATGAAGGACTGTGATCTCCACTTCATCACCTTCATCATAATCGCCCAAGCGTTTACTAAAATCATCGAATGAGGTTATATTCGCCGAATCCAATGCGGAAATGATGTCTCCGGCCGCAAAATTACCTTCTGCCGCAGGAGTATCCGCATAAACCCCGGTTATATAAACGCCTTCCGCTATATCATACTTCTGTGCTACATCCTCCGGAATGTCTGCTGCTATTATCCCTAAAAATCCTGTACCTTTTGCCCCCCTCTGGCTGACCAGCACAACAATCAGTAAAACACAAACGACCAGCGCACCCCCGATTGCCATATACTTTGTCGTTCTTTTTCTGAATATAGCGCTTAATCCGGATTTTATACCTTCCATGTTATAGCCGGGCTTCTTTGCCCCATTCTTCTCATTTGACCGAAGGGTATCGGTTTCTTTGGCAGGCGCCGCTCCTGTTGAATGCAATAAAGCATTTTTAAACTCATCAACTGACTGCCAGCGGTCTTTGCCCCGGACGGCCAATGCAGTCATAATCGCTTCCGACTGTCCCTTCGTCAAAGAAGGCGCTGATTCCCGGATATCAATAATCTCATCTTCGACCAGACGGTCTATACTCATCGGTGGTGTCTGCCCTGTAATTAATTCATAAATAGCAGCACCCAAAGCATAGACATCCGTCCACGGCCCCTGTATCCCTTTACTTCGAAACTGCTCTTCCGGTGCATAGCTCTTCTTGAGAATTACCGATACTGTAGTCAGGCTTTCTTCCGTATATCCGCGCGCGGCGCCGAAATCAAGCAGCTTAAAGTTCCCATCATGATCTACCATGATATTGTCCGGACTTATATCGCGATGAATAATTCCTTCATTATGCAGCAATTGTATTGCATCCATTACGGGAACAAGCATATTGAATAATGTTATATTATCCATGCGATTGTTTTTGTAATATACGTCAAGCGTACATCCATCAATGTACTCCATTACAATATACGCCGTAGAATTTGCTTCAAAATAATCATAAACACCGACAATTCCCTGCGTATTCCTGAATTTTGCCATTCTTCGGGCTTCATCCAGAACCCGGTCAATGCCGTCTCTGAACTGCGTTCCATATTTGGCGGGTGATACCGGTACCACCTGCGTTGTCTTCCCAAGTGTTGCATTGCGTGTCACCAGACCCGAAGGATAGTATTCTTTGATTGCTACCGGGATATTCAGTGTAACATCCCAGCCGGAATATGTAATTCCGAATCCGCCTTCACCGAGCACTGCATGAATGCGATAACGCTTTTGAAGCATGGTATTTAACGGCAGATAATACAATACTCTGACATCGCCTTCATTCGTATTCTTTTGCACGGTTTCTGTTTTAGGTGCCTTGTCCGCCTGCACCCGGGACTTATTAACCGCTTGCATCCGGGTAGCATTATTCCTGCCTATGTATGTTGTTTCCTCTACGCCGGCTGTATGTTCTTTGCCTATGTATGTTGTCTCTTCTCCATCGGCTGCATGTTCTTTGCCTATATATACTGTTTCTTCTTCAGTTTTTATCTGTTTCGGCATATTCTTATTGTTTAAATAAACAGTTTTTTCTTCATCACTCATGATAGTCCTCCCCCACAGTTCCACAAATTGCCGGTTAATCTGTTATCTCCTTATCTGCTCAACGCTTATCTTTATCTACAAACTTTAAACTGGTGATACCTACGATCAGGTACAATAAAGCAAACCCTATAATAATTCCCCATGCCGTAATAACGTGTCCGCTTTCAAAAGCATATACATCCCTCGGCAGAATCTCCCAGCCTATTTCATTATATGGTAAACTGTCCATATCAGAAATGGAACCCAGAGCTTCCATACCCCATTTACTCAGAGTAACCTTTGCGATCAACGCCAGATTACCTTTGAGTTCGAACAAGACCCCTGAGAGAACAAGCTGGACGATCAGCAGAAACGGCATAACAGTCATAGCTGTTGTTGTTGATTTCACAATACTTGAAACGGCAATTCCCAAATAATCCGAACTCAGCAGAACAATAAAAAATGTAATAAATACATCCACTAAAATATTTCCGGTAATCAATCCGTCCTCCGGAAATTCAAAAAACGCATAGCAGATCACAAGCATGATCATCGCCTGAACAAAACAGATTATAAACTCATAGAATGCGCGCGCAAGTATATATGATGAAATATGCATTCCTGATCTGTGTTCTCTTTTTATGATATCCCGCTCTTTACAGATAACTTGAATAGAGTTGAATATGCCGATCCATATACAGGCAGATATAATGGCAAAACAGCCGGAACTTGTATCAAGACCATAAACAAACATTTTATCGCCGACCACCACTACGATCAACAGCGAAATAATCCCGCCAAAAATAAAGGCTTTCCACCCGCCGGTTTTTACAAAAAGCCTCATAAATTTTATAAAATATATTTTAATCTGTTTTAACCTGTCGCCCATTTATACATTTCCTTTCTCAAACGCAGCGTATTTATCTATGTAATAGTCAGACAGCCCTTCACCGCCCTCATCAACACGGTTAATCTTCTTAATAACCCCTTCCAGTGATGTTGTTCCAAAGAAATCCAGCGTCTCCGGTACTGAGCCAAAAAAAGCTAAATGACCTATATTGTCTTTTTCTCCCTTTGCAAGAACAATAACTTTATCAAACAATTGGCTTACCCGGTCAGGTGCATGTGTAATCACCACCACGATCTTTCCTTCATTCGCAATCACCCTTAATTGCCCCATTAAGCTCTTAGCCATGATTCCGTCAAGCCCGGAATCAGGCTCATCCAAAAAAAACAGCCCCGGATCAGATACTAATTCAACTGCTATGCTCAATCGTTTTCTCTGACCCCCGCTCAATTTCCTGACAATACTGTCACGCTCTCTAAGCAGTCCCAGACTGTTTAACACATGGTCGATGCGCCGCTCCCGTTCCTGCCTGGTTGTTTTGGAATCCATTTTCATTTCCGCTGCATTGGAAAGCGTTGCATATACGGTATCTTCCAGTCTGAGCAGATCCTGCTGTGGAACGAATCCCATATTGCTCCGGACTTTATCATACTCCTTATAAATATCTATATTATCATGCTCAATGCAGCCCTTCGCTTTCTCATATCCCAGCACCGCATTCACAAAAGTAGTCTTGCCGGCGCCGGAGCCGCCAAGAATCATCACCATTTCACCCTCGCTGATGCTTAAATTAATATCCTGCAGAAGTATCTGCTTTTTCAATAATTTACGGACACTTCTCTCTTCAATTCTTATCACAAGCTGCCTTCCTGATTTTTCATTGCAAAAATAGTGAAGTTTATCAGCCGTGTAAATAAAAACATAATCCGCTATTCTGATAACATCCAGCGGCTTTAACAATGCCTGAGAATCAATCCTTATATTATTAATAAATACACCGTTCGTACTATCGCAGTCACTGACCATCCACTGATCGTCTTCATTCTTCGTAAAAACCGCGTGCTGCTCTGAAATAGCGCTGTTATCTAATTTAATGTCCCCGACATTGCGCCCGATCATCAGCGACTGGCATTTCTCAAGCGCAACATATTTGTTAATCAGCTCATTTCCGGTTGCATGAACAGTCACGAGAATTGCCGCATCCGGATGCGGGGTGCCCAGGTCGGGATGATCGATTCTAAGAACATCTCCTATTTTAAGAAGATTTTTGTACTTCTCCTTTTCCGATTCTCTTCCATACAGGATTCCGTTAATATATGTACCGTTTGTGCTGGACAAGTCCTCATAAAAGTAATAATCATCCTGTAAATAAATATGTCCGTGCCTGCGCGATACGACCGGGGAGTCAATCGAAATATCGGGATTTCCGACTGATGATGTCCGCCCGATTAAATTGTCTTCTTTCAAAGCAAATTGTTTTATCTGACGTTTAGATGGAACAAATAAAACAATTGCCAGCTGATCCGTCACGATATCTGTCCAGGTTTCAGTTTTACTCATATATCCCTCCCACTGTAACAACGGTATAATTATCCTGTTCAGGGTTATTTGTCACGCAAATAATTTTCTCTTTTTCACTAAGCCATGCCTCTTCATGCCCTCTTACACAATCCCCGAAATCTTCCTCATAAAAATGTTCCCAAAAACCATCTGTAGCAATTACAAAGACATCGTCACGATTAACGTCCAGCTCATAAACATTTATCTTTACCTTCTCTTTATTGCCGAGTGCCTCCAATAATTTATTTCTATCCTCATGGGTATTGATTTCATTTCTCTCAATGATACCTGCCTTATATAATATATATGGTACAGAATGGTCTTCTGTTTGAAAAATAACGCTTCCGTCCCGAACCTGATACAGCCTGCTGTCACCTACATTAAAAGCAAAAAACTTATCATTTAATTTATATAACCCGACAACTGTCGTTCTCATTCCGGCGCAATCTTTTTGTTTTTCAATTATGTGCAGATTGCATAGATTGACAGCATTACGGACTGCCTCCGCCGACTCATCACAATTAAGAAGCTGATTCATAAGAATCTCCGTTGCCAGTTTAGAAGCAATCTCTCCCGCTGCATGTCCGCCACACCCATCGGCAACAATATATACCTTCCTGGTTTCACCCTCAAAAACAGCAAAAGAATCTTCATTTATTTCCCTTGATCCCTTTTCAGATATCACAAAATTCAAACTGAAACTCCCTTAATGTTAAAATTTCAATCAATATTACCATAACTGTCATTTTCAATCGTTCACTATTATTATATCCCATCGTGTAAAAACTCACAATCTGATTTATCTGAAATCATAGCCCTAAAAAGCATGAATCCAAAACACATCCTGCCATCCGATACACCATTTTTTAATAAAATGCCGATAAAACAGTAGGGATTTATAAGATGTCATGACCGGAATGGGGCGACAGGATTAAACAGAGATTAAATTTATGACAGGCTGCCATATCTTCCAGATAGTATTTTCAATTATGTTTGAAGTTGACAGCCACACATAGTATAAAGTCCAGGTAAAGCAGACCAACAATTATGTAACAATCAGTGGTTTTAAGGAGGCTGGAAAGTATAACGATAATGAGCATGCGGGCGATTATTAGACACGGAAAAGTGGATTTCAATGGAAAAAGCAGAGTACATCAGAGCAATTTAACAAAGACTGTCAGATAATTCTACAAAAATTCTTAACGAATTACCGTTATGTGCAAGTGTTGCTTCATTTAAAAAGCTTCCATTAATATAACGATATTCAATTTTCATATACATTCTCCTGTTTCATTTTTTCCGGCAAACGGAAATTTATCAAACAATGAAATTTACTACCCCATATATCAAATGGCAAATTGTAAAAATGAAAGTTGGAATTAACGCTATCCCATTCTTTCTATCAATCGCAAAAAATAAAAATGCCAAACAGGGCGGAATAGTCAGCCCTAATATAACAATCACATTTATTATGCCTCCATAGTACACTATCCAGCTTACAAAATATAACAAACAGCTGCATGCCGCGATAATAATAAAAGGAGTTACGCATCTTTTTCTGTCTCTGTTTTTAAAAATACATAAAGCAGTAATCATCAATATTTGACATACGGAAGCAACCGTATCAATCGTTTCTGTAATCGACTTTTCCCTTAATATATCGTTTGGCGCAGGAATAGTAAACCAAATAAAATTTCCTTAATCTCTTTTTGCCAACCTTGTTTTTATGGAATAGTCACGTTCGAATGGATAAGTTCCATGCTCCCCTTTCTTGTCTGCTTAATAAACGGAAAACCCGATAGTTACCAATCCCGTTCTCGAATAGCTTCCTCCATATCAATAGGAATACCAAACCATTCCAGTACATAGCCCACATTTTCTCCTATGCAGTCACGAGCCACCGTTTCAATTTCGCTGTCGTTCTCGTCAAATTCCTCCTGTAAGTCATTAATGGCACAGACCACTTCGTCCAGCTTTTCTTGAATAACCTCGGTATCTGTTTCGCCGGTTTCCAACAGATCAATCACCTTTTGAAGTTCGCCTTTTACCTTATCTACCAGAAAGTTTGGATAATATTCATCCTGATACATCTCGTCTAACAATTTGAAATTTTTATCAAATGATTTCATTTTAGTTCTCCTTTCAAATTTGTGTCTGTTATTTACTGTTTCCATCCTCTCACAATTCCAAGAACGTAGAAACAGCAAGTTTTCCAGGCTGATTTCCGACCTTATGGATATACAGGATTACGGTCATTTAGGTGCAGGCTTATCTTAGTTCATCGCTGAACAGACCCTTGAAAAATGGATGACCGTCTGAAAAGAAATACCCCGGCCGGGGAAGTGCACCGTGACCAGAGCGGGCGAGCGTATCAACGCCGGAACATAGGAATGAGATTACCAAAGACGGAAATTTACCGAACATTTTGCAAAAAATCTTCGACTTCTTTGTTGAATATAATGTATCTCTTATTTGCAATAAAGTGATTCCCTCTAATAATCGATAATTTCGCATTCGGTATATTCTTTGCAATCTCTTTTGTATGGGATTCCCGAATTATATCATTTCTACCGCAGATCACGAGCGCAGGGGCTGTTATTTTTGACAGTTCATTTCGTTCAATGTTCGGGTCATTGACCATTAACCCAAGCATTTCCGCATTCTTTTTTGCTTCGGGCGATTTTGAAGCAAACCGCCCTGCTATTTTGTATCCTATTTCGATTGGCAGCTGCGTCGTTATTTTTACCCCGCTCGGATTCAAATTTCCCCCATTTAATATCAATGCCTTTACCCTGTTTGGATATTTCATTGCAAATTTCATTGCTATATTTGCTCCGTCTGAAAATCCCAAAATAACTGCCTCTGAAATTTCAAGTTCTTCCATAAAATCATATAAGTCACAGGAAAACTGCTCAATCGTAAAAGGTTTCGTACCTCTTGGCGACCTGCCATGTCCCCGCGTATCTAAAGCAATCACTCTGTATCTATTGCTAAAATAATCGATTTGATTCTTGAAATAGGAACCATTCTGTCCGTTGCCGTGCAAAAGGATAAAGGGCTCTTTATTCCCCTTTTCCTGATAATATAAAGTGATATCCATTTATGCTTCTCCAAATTCCGTTTGTACCGCCTCCGGCTTCCGGGGTTCAATCCCTATCCCTATGAAAATCAGCAGTCAGTTCAAAGCGCCACAAGCCCTCTCAGCTCCTCATGCACTCTCCCGTTCGTCGCAATAACGCTTCCTCTGCTCAGAAAACTCAACGGTTCTCCCGCATAATTCGTTACCCGGCCCCCCGCTTCCGTCACCAAAAGCATGCCCGCCGCAAAATCCCACGGAGAAAGAAGCGTTTCAAAAAATCCGCCCGTGCGGCCGCAGGCCACATTCGCCAGATCCAACGCGGCCGAGCCTGTTCTGCGGATATCCTGGCTTTTCTCAAAAACACGGCGGAAACGGCAGAAGTTTTCCTCCGTCAGTTCCCTGTCATAGGGCGACGTGCCGATCGTAACAATGGTTTCACCAAGCGTTTCCGCGTCCGATACGGAAATCGGGCTACCATTCAGGAAACTACCCTTCCCTTTTTTCGCATGATAAACATCTTCCCGGAAAGGGTCGTAGATAATCCCCGTCGTGATTTCTCCCTTTTCATATAATGCCAGCGATACGACGCTGTGCTGGTAATCATGGATGAGATTGGTCGTGCCGTCTATGGGGTCCAGAATCCAGTAGGTATCCCCGGTCATCTCATGCAGCCCTTCCTCTTCACCCAGAAACTGAATTTCCGGCGCCAGTCTGCCCAGCTCCTTCGCCAGAAAGTTCTGGATATCAGTGTCCACCTGTGTTACATAATCGGCCGGGCCTTTTACTTTTATATGGCCAACCCTTTCCCGGTTCTGTACAAATGTTTTTGTTTTCTTAACCAGTGTTATGATCTCCTGTAATTCCATGACTGCCTCCCCGTCCGGTTCTACCGGACTTTTTTATCGTCTGACATGCAAGCATGCTATCCTCGCTAACGCTCATTATACCATAGCATTTGTCTTTTTCCAATGTTATGTGTATTCTTTACAGGTTTGATAATTCGAAATTCGTTTCAGTTGTTCTGTTGTCTTCCGGACAATTCCACAAGCCGCCGGTATGTGCCTTTCTGCCGCATCAGCTCATCATGCGTTCCTTTTTCGCAGACTTTTCCGCCCCCGATGACATAAATCATGTCGGCTTTTTCAATAGTGGAAAGCCGGTGTGCCACCACAAGGGTCGTGCGGCCTCCCATCAGGTCTTCGATTCCTTTCTGAACAAGCCGCTCGCTTTCCGAATCCAGCGCGGAAGTCGCCTCGTCCAAAAGCAGTATTGGCGCGTTTCTGATAAACGCGCGGGCGATCGCAATCCGCTGGCGCTGGCCGCCCGACAGGCTTTCGCCGCGTTCCCCGACCATCGTATCGTAGCCGTCCGGAAAAGACATGATAAATTCATGGGCATAGGCGCGTTTCGCGGCCGCCACGACTTCGTCGTCGTCCGCTTCCGGTTTTCCGTACCGGATATTTTCTTTGATACTTGTTGTAAAAAGATAAGCGTCCTGCGGCACATAAGCGATGTTTTTCCGCAGTTCTTCCGGCGAGTATGCGGACGCCGGCTTTCCGAGCACGCCGATCATGCCGCGGCACACCGGATAGAAACCGAGCAGCAGCTTCACGATCGTGCTTTTCCCGCCGCCGCTTTCTCCGACAAGCGCCGCCGTCTTTCCCCTGCCCACCGTAATATCCACACCGCTCAATACCTTTTCCGAGCCGTCATAGGAAAAATCCACGCCACGCATGATGATACCGCAAAGGCCCTGTTCACGATCTGAATGCAGGCCGTGCCTCTCTTCATGCAAGTTCGCATTACCGCAATGGCTCCGTTCCCGGTCCGGTTGCAGGCCGCGCCTCTCTTCATGCAAGTTCGCTCCGCCGCAAAGGCTCTGTTCCTCCCAAACGGGTTCATCCAGAATTTCATATACTCTGTCCGCGAGCACAAGCGAATCAATCAGGCACCCCCATGCTCTCCCGATATTACTCAGGAAAAAGGATACCATACCCTGTAAGCTGAGAATGGCCACCACCGTTCCAAAATCCACCATTCCCGCAAAAGACATAAAAACGCCGATAAGCAGAATCACGATATTGCACAGAAATCCGGAAGCCCATTCCACCGCCTGAATATCGGACATCCGACGGAATTTTTTCATGGCTGCGGACGCCATCCCGCCATTTGCTTCGAAATACTTTTCCGTCATGGTGCGTGCTCCCGGAAACATCTTGATAACGTCGATGCCTGCCAGAAGGTCGGTCAGGCTTTCCGTACAGGAAGCAAAGCGATTCTGTATCGTAACCGACATGCTGCGGAGCGGTTTGGAAAGAACCATGTTAGCCCTCACCGATATCAGACTGAGCGCTACCACCATCAGTCCTATCCGCAGATCGAGCATCAGAATCAGCACAATGGCGGAGATTCCCATAATCACAGGTTTTAAAATGCCCTGATGTCTGTTCGCCAGGGAAGTTTTGATGTCCTCCACATTAAAACACAGTTTCTGGACAGAGTCCGCCGTATGATGTTTTTCAAAGTATGACATCGGAAGACGGAACAGATGTCCCATCACGCGCAGCCGAAGTCTCGCCATGATCTGGCGGATATGGTACATAAAGGTAAAGACCGCCAGACGCTGAAACAGCCTGAGCGCCAGGGCGGCGGCCGCCAGCCAGAATGCGCCGCGAAACATTGCATGATTGGAAATTGTCACCGCATTGATGATTTTCCGGTAAAAAAGCGCATTGATCGCGCTGGCAAGCACTTCTATTCCGGGAAGCAGCAGCAGGCAGCACCAGTAGACGCCGGATTTTTCAAACAAAGAAACGTATCTTTTCAATTCAACGATTGTTATTTTTTCCTGTTTCATTACGATAATAACCATGCCTTTCCACAGCCTGCGAGTTTGGGCCGCAGGCACAACATTTGCAAGACGAATTTATTCGTTATGAAGACGCCTTTCCCGTATATGCCGCATAAAGTTTCGGATAAACGCTTCCCCGTTTCAGCAGTTCATCATGGGTCCCCGTCTCGACTGCCTTTCCATCTTCCATGACAACGATGATATCCGCATTCTTTATGGTGGACAGCCTGTGCGCGACTACCAGCGTTGTGCGGCCTTTTGCGAGCCGGTCCAGCGCTTTCTGCACATCGGTCTCAGCCTGTACGTCAAGCGCCGACGTCGCTTCGTCCAGAAGCAGTATCGGCGCGTCTTTGAGAATCGCCCGGGCGATGGCAATCCGCTGTATCTGCCCGCCCGAAAGGCGCGAGCCCCTTTCGCCCGCCATCGTATCATACTTTTCCGGAAATTCTTCGATAAATCCGGCGGCATTTGCCGCGCCGGCCGCCAGGCGGATTGCTTCTTCATCCGAGCCGTCCTTTCCCATCGCGATATTTTCCGCAACGGAAACCGGAAACAGATAGGAATGCTGTGACACATAGGAAAAGCGCGAACGCATTTTTTCCAGGTTCCAGTCCTCTATCGGGACGCCTTCGATGAAAATTTCCCCTTTCTGCGGCCTGTAAAATCCGCACAGAAGCCGGAGCAACGTACTTTTTCCGCCCCCGCTCGCACCGACCAGCGCCACGGTTTTGCCGCGCGGCACTTGAAAACTGACGCCGTTAAGCACGGGCACGCCCTCTTCATAGGCAAAAGACACATCCCGCAGTTCTATTGCAGGCGCTTCCTTTGCGCCGCATGTTTTACTGCCGGACGGCTCGGCCGGGGTATTCAGTATTTCAAAGACCCTTTCCGCGGCCGCCATCGCCACTTTGCTGTTAAAAACCCTTCCCGCCATATCGTTGATAACTTCCACCATCTGCGGCAGCAGGGAAAAGAATGCGATCAGCGTACCGATCGTCATCCGTCCCTGAAGACAGAACCATCCGCCCGCAGTCAGGCAGAATATGGAGGAAAGCGTGCCGGACAGGATGAAAAAAGCGTACCCTTTCGACTGGTTTTTGTCATTGTTTACAGCCATATCCGTCATTTTCCAAACACTTTTACGGTAATCTTCCAGAAGCGTTTCCTGAAGGGAGCAGCTTTGAACCACTTCCATGCCCCCTATCATATCCGCCGATGCGCTGATAACATCCGCGGAATACTGCATATACGCCCTGGAACCGGCTTTGAATTTTGTCGTGAGCGCCGCCCCGAAAGGCAGGCACAAAACGACGGGCACAACGGATATCAGGCACAGCGCCGGGTTGAGATACAACAGATAAATCAGGTAAAAAACGAGCAGGAAAGGATTCCTGATCACAAGAATCAGATCGTCCTGTACAAAATTGCTGATCCGGTTTACGTCGTCGGTCAGCCGTGACAAGAGCTCGCCGGAATGGTTTTTTTCCAGAAATTCCGCGGTCATTCCGGTAATATGCGCCACCGCATCATCTTTCACTTCCCGGAGTATTTTTGTCGCCGCGTTCCCGGAGGCATAGCGCGTAAGCCACGCCGAACCCGTTCCGGCCGCCAGTATCCCGGCACACATGAGGACGATGCTGCCGATATCTGTCAGCGTCCCTTCTTCCAGTCCGTCCACTACGCGTTTCAAAAGCTCCGACCCGGCAACGCCGCATATGGCGCACATCGCTCCGGCGGCCAGCGCAGACAGTATCAGGCTGATATGTCTCCTGACATACTTTAAAATCCTTATCAGAACTTCTCGGTCTGTTTTCATCGTTTTTCGCATCCTTTCCGGCATTTTATCTTTTCCATCTGATCTGTCCCCAGCCCCAAAACATTTCTCCCTTATGACCGTCATCCGCTTCTATCCTTCCGATGCGCCAGCATTCCGAAAACCGCCCGATGATTTCCATCGCATCTTTTGCACATTTTTCCGGCACGGCCACGATCATGCCGATTCCCATATTGAAATGATATGCAAACACGTTTTCCCCGATCATATCCTGTTCAAAAAGGAACCGGTACAAAGGCAGTACCGGAACGGCGGACAGGTCGATGCACCCTCCGAGCCCTTCCGGCATGGCCGGCCAGCTTTTCCACTTTGGCATCGCAAGTCTGCCCTGCCTGTCGGCAACCCGGCCGTCTCCCTTGTTTAACAGCGCGTGACCGCACCGCAGCGCAAGATGCAGACAGCCGGCTTCCTGCAATGCCATGATTTCCCGCGTAAAAGCCGTATTGGCCCGCATCAGCTCATCCAGGAAAAAATTATTTTCGTCAATTCTCGCGTGATAAAGCTCAGGTTTTTTATCGAGCATAACCTTCACGAGCGGATACCCCGTCCCCGCAAATCCTTCTGTTTTTATGCCGATCAGGACGTCCCCTTCTTCCACACGGCTTCCCGTCAGCACTTTATCCTTTTCCTGTACGCCGACCGCAAATGCGCTTATTTCGTATTCTTCCGGCGTAAAATTGACCGGCTGGGCCGCAATCTCCATGCCGGCAAACGAGACCTGATTCCGGCTGCAGATCTGCCGGAATACCTGCGCCATCAGAAAAAGCTGTTCTTCGCTGTAATTTCCGCAAAGCACCATCGCCTTCAAAAGCACCGGCTTCATGCCGTGCTGTAAGATATAATTCATGGCATTGACCGCCGTATCCACGCAGATTTCCCGGTTATATCCATACTCCTTCGCCAGTTTTTCTTTTGAACCCGGCACACAGTTAATGCAGGCATACACCGGCTCTTTCATCCCGGAAGTATCGATCTGAAACAGGCAGGCGTCGGCAAAATCAGCAGACAGAATCACGTCGTCCTTTGAACACAGTTCCGCGATCTTTTTTTTCAGCGTATACAGCTTCCGCACATCCAGCCCCGATTCCCGGTATGAAATCCCCCTGTTCTGCCATTCGTTTTCATTTAACAGCATATCGGCCGTCACATGCAGCAGTCTGGAAATCTCATACAGCATCTCAACCGTGGGGAGACTTTTTCCCAGCTCCCATTTGGACACGGCCTGATAGGAAATATGCAGAAAATCCGCAAGCTCTTTCTGCGTAATGCCCCGTTCTCTTCTGAAAAAAGCAATTCTTTTCCCGATTTCCTCTTTATCCAGCATATTTTCTCCATTTCCGGCCGGCCCGCAAATCCGGGACTGCCTTTCCGTTTTCAATATAGCATAATATTTTATCCTGCAACAAGAACCATGTGCGCGAATTTTCCTTCCAGACATCAACCTCTGGTTGAATACGAAAGAAAAAAATGCAGGCTCAGCAGCCTGCATTCCAAGAATTTACTGCGGAAATGCTTAAAAATATCTGTCCCGGTAAACGCTGCACATCATATGCGAAGGTTCCACGGCCGCCGCTTCCCGCAAAAATGCCGCCGCTTTTTGCCGGTAATCCCCGCGGGCACTTCCCGTTCCGGTACGACTGCCTGCACTGTCCGTCTCCGCCCTGTCCATGCCGGCCCCGGCCTGCCCGATACTGTCAAGTCCGATATTGCCAAGCGCCATCAGATAATAACAATGCGCCCGGTTCTTCCGCGTATAGTCCTCCTCAAAAATCAGGAAGTCAGGCAGAGAAACGGCAAAATACTCTATCTTGACCCGGTCTTCCAAATGCCGTTCACCGTAATCGATCAGTCTGTAAAAGCGGGATTTCGCTTCTTTTGTCTTTCCCAGCTTCAAACAGGCAAGCCCCTGATAAAGAATCATATCCGCCGGCTGGTCATTGTAATACATTGCGCCCGCCGGTTCATCCGTTCCGAGCGTGGCGGCTTCATAACACTGTTTTGCTTCCTGCTCTTTGCCCTGTGCCTCAAGCGCCAGCCCCAGATGATAATACAGATGATTGTCTTTCGTCCCTTCCAGCCTGCCTTCGCCGAGGTTTTCCGGATAAACAAAGGCCCTCCGCAATAACTGTTCCGCCTCCGCATACCGTTTCTCTGCCTGTGCCTGTTCCGCCATCCTCAGCAAAGCCAGCTTATACTGCGTCGTGATCTTTCCTTCTCCGCCTTCCCAGGCATGAAAATGATGCTCCATCATGCAGTCACAGGCTTTCTGATAATGGCCGGTGAGATTTAACAGCGTAATGTATTCGATATACAAATCGTCTCTGTCGCGCAGCAGTTCCGAATGCGCTTCGCAGTTTTGCAGACGCTGGTCGAATGTCCGCCCCAGCTTCTTATACAGCTGGTCCAGTTCCAGGAAAATCCGTGCGTCCTTCGGATTTAATGCAAAGGCTTTCTCCATGTATTCCTGTGCCCGCCCGGCGTCTTTACACTTATTATAATAAGCAAGCGCCAGATTCCGGTGCACGATCGCAAAATCCGGTTCCGCGGCCGCGGACATCTCCCATAACCGCACCGCTTTTTCCCACTGTAATTTATCGTAATACAGATTTCCCAGATAATAGGGCGCTTTCTTCCGGCATCCGTTTTGTATCGCAAAGTCCAGTACCGCGATGTCTTCCAATTTGTTCGGGAAACAATAGTCGGACGGACAGTTTTCAGCACTTTCCAGAATTTTTATCGTTTTTTCAGATAAAATAGTATTCTCTGTCGTCACCGTTCCCGCTTCGGACGCCCCGTCAATTTTCTGCTGATAGTACGCCCGGTAATAATAAAGCATCGGCTGTTCTTCCGTGCACCGTTCCAACAATGCCGCCGCTTCCTCATAAGCGCCCATCTCCGCATAATCGCGCGCGGTCATCAGATAGTTTTCCGCAAAATTCCTCATTTTCTGATCCAAAGCAATGCACAATCCGCTGTCTCTTAACAATATATTTTCATTTTCGGAAAGGAAATCGAAAGGATCAAGCGCCAGATTTTCCGCAATCCATCCCGCCGCTTCTTCATGTCTTCCCAGCTTCCGCAGAAGATATGCCTTTAAGCCCCTCGCCTTAATATTATGCGCATTTTTGACAAGCGCCCTTTCCACATGGGCAAGCGCCTTCCCGTATCTTCCGGCTCCGGCGTCGATTGCCGCCAGATAATAAAATGACATTTCCTGCTGCTCATTGCTCCATGCCGCTTTATAAAAAGCGTCATAGGCTTCTTTTACCGTCTCTGTCCCGGCTCCGCCTCCCTGATAAAACAAGGACAGCCCCAGCAGATAATAAGTCTCGCTGTTATAAGGGTTGGGGTTTTTCTCCGTCAGCCGCTCCAGCGCCTTTCTGAAATATTTCTCCGCCTCCGCAAAAAGCCCTCTGCGCATCAATAGTTCCCCGTAGGCATTGTTGAGGCGGATATCGCCGGGATCGCGCTTTAAGCCTTCCAGATAATAGGGATCCGGCTGATATGTGGCATGCCGGTACTGCTCAATATGCTGTCCGGTCAGATAAAGTTCCTCACAGGTCCGTATCTCTTCCGGCTCTTTTGCCGCCTTTGCCGGTTCCGGTATTACGGGCATGCTCTCCGGCTCCGGACGGTATTCCACCAGGCATTCCGCGCCCGCATAGACCGCAAGATGCAGACTTTCTTCCGAAATCCGCTCTTTGCCGGCAACGGTCAGCGTCGTTTCGTAAACATCGACCGGAGAAAGTTTTGTATGCACATGAAGAAGCGTCTCGTCCGCCATCGTCAGCACGATTTCGGCGTCTTCCACAACGCCTGTCGCATATACGATCACTTTCACGGCGTTCCCCTGGCAGGACAAATGCAGCGCGGCTTCTTTCGTCGCATTTTTCACCTGCCCCACCGCCTTATAAGGCATAAAATACTGTTCAAAAGTCTTTTCTTCAAACGGTTTCAGCCAGGAAAAATCCGGCTGGTTATCGGTATATACCCCTGTCATCAGTTCCACATAAGGGCCGTCTTCCTCGGTAAGATTCCTGTCCCATGCTTTTCCAAAATCGCCGCATCCCCATGTCCACTGTTTTTTGCCGGGGGAAATGTGGTGGTCCGCCACATGCAGAATCCCGGCGCCTTTCCCATAGTCATATCCGCCCACAAAATCATATTTTGACTTCTCCGCCATGTAAGAAGTGGGAACCGGAATATTTTTATAACGGGAAATATCCACGCCGTCGCTGTAATCCTTTTTGTAGTAAATGCCCGTCGCGATCGGAAAACGGGACACATCCCTTTTACCATGATCCATCACCGCATGCACATCGGGCGGAAAAACAGACTGCGTATCGTCATTGACCGGAACGGCCGGATTGGCCCACCAGAGAAACGTCTGGGGAAGGGATGTCCGGTTGTATAACTGCCCGCTCACCTCAATATAAGCTTTGCCGGGATACAGCGTAATCCGCGCAATCCCTTTCGTCCCGTACATCCTGTCCACATCGTGGCAAAGCACGGATTTGCTGCCGTCCTGATTCTCGACAAGCACCGCATCCACCGGTAAAAAGGTGGTGGGCCTGTGGTGCTGGGGCCAGTTAAATTCAATCCCGCCGGAAATCCACGGCCCGGTCAGCCCCACAAGCGCCGGTTTGATCACATGATTATAGTATACAAAATCATAATCGTTGGTTTTGTCATAGGCCCTCTGAATCCTTCCGCCCAGCTCCGGAAGCACCATTACCTTCAGATATTCATTTTCCAGATAAACGGCCTCGTATGCTTTATCCACCTTCCTGTCTATGAGTTTTTCCACAGTCGGATAAGGATATACTCTGCCGCTGCTGCCCTGATAAACGCGTTTTTCCAAAAAAACAGGGACCTTTTCCGCCTTCCCCGTTTCATAAGTGGGAATCACAACCTTCTCACGCCACACTTTTACTTCATCCATCATAACAACCTGCCTTTCTCTCAATATCATTTTTTGACGTTCCGCGTTCTGCCGTCTTGTCCTGTCCGCATTCATTTCTTTTTCATTCAGATTACGCTGTTCCGAGAAAAAATACATTAGCGGCAGTTGCTATGTTATTTATTTTTTTTGCTATTGCTTTTTCTTCGTTTTCTTTTTATGATTTAGTTATCCAGAGGAAAAGACATGGACGTAGTTCCCTGTTTTTCGGGGAAATCAGAAAACAAAAACAGAAGACATTTTCAGTCCTCTGCAAAAATCCATTATGATATGGAGGGAAAATTTTGAAATCCTGTGAAAGATATGTTTCTCCGAAATCCGATTACTTTGTTTATACCCCAAGCAGAACCGCACGGGAAATGTTCTTTTATCCGCTTCAGTGCGGGCGCTTCTTTTACGAAGCCGGGTATTCCCTGTGCCGGGAATCCTATGACAGCTTTCTTCTGATGTATCTTGCATCGGACGGCCTTACTCTGGAACTGGACGGACAGGTTCACACCGTCCCTTCCGGCAGTTTTGTGCTGCTCAACTGCTACAAACGGCATGCCTATTATGCCGTTTCCGCCTGCGAATGCCTGTGGTGCCATTTCGACGGCGCCGCCGCCGGACGCTGGTATGACCAGATCGTCTCCCGTCTCGGCAATCTCTTTTCCATGCAAAATTCCCGGCCTGTCCTGGATCTGCTGACAGCCGTTTATGATGTGTTTGCCGGCGGGAACCCCGTCAGAGAGCCTTTGCTGTCAAAATACCTGAACGATATCCTGACCGCATTCCTCCTGTACGGCCCCGCGGAAAAAGAATTTTCTCATCATGCCGGGTCGATTGAAAAAACGGTTACCTATATAAACGAACACTACGCGGAAAGCATCCCTGTGGAAACGCTGGCCGTGATGGCCGGTTTGAGCCAGTATCATTTCATCCGTATCTTCAAAAAAGAAACAGGCTTTACGCCCCACGAATACCTGCTCAACACCCGCATCGGCGCCGCAAAATATCTGCTGAAAAATACACGGCTTCCCATCAAGGAAATCTGTTTCAGCACAGGCTTTTCCTGCGAAAGCGTCTTCTGCACTTCCTTTAAACGACATCAGGGCATGACCCCTCTGCAATACCGGACTTCCGGCTCCTCCGCATAACATACGGGGCGCCGGCGGATACTGCCTGGCATTTTTCCCGCCGTCAGTTATTTTCCGTTTTTTCGTCCGCCTCTTCACCGGATGATAAAAAGTCCCGCAGATACACTTCCATCGAACGATTCATCTCTTTTGAAAAATCCGACTCATACTTTCTTTTCCAAAAAGCTTCCATCCATTCGTCATATCCTTTTGCATCCGTTCTCCCGGAAAACATTTCCCGGATTTCCTCTCCGCTTTTATCCCGGTAGCTGTTTTCACAGACGATATCCGACACCCGGAACCGCTCCGGCTTTTTCCGCTCCTTCTGCTGCTCCGTCGGATGTCCGAAGACGAGCAGACATGCGGGATATACATACTTCGGAAGCTGCAAAAGCGCTTTCATCTCTTCCGCATTCTCCATCACATCGCCGATATAGCAGGAACCGATTCCCATACTTTCCGCCGCCGTCACCGCATTCTGCGCGGCGATCAGCGCATCTTCCACCGCCAACAGCAGATCTCCCGTGCCGGGAACACGCGGTTCCAGCCCCGCTTCTTCATAAAAAGTGAGCCACTTCCGGCAGTCCGCACAAAATACGAGCATCAGCTCTGCCTTTGCCATAAAAAGCTGGTTGTCACACAGCACGGCAAGCCTCTCCTTTTTGCTTTCATCCGTGATATCGAGAATGGTATACAATAACTGACAGCCCGCCGACGGCGCCTGTAAAGCCGCCTCTAAAATATGCGCTTTCTCTTCTTTCGATATTTTTTCCCCGGTATAGACGCGGACCGATTTCCGCGCATGCAAAGCCTTTACTATTTCGTTCATCGCTGTACCCCTGTCCTTTCCACCGCTTTGGCGGTACAAACTTCCACGCCGGACGGCTCGTCAGAGACGTCCTTCTCCTCATATCTGCCAAACGGGCAGACTACCATGCACAGACCGCATGAATGTTTCCGTCCGTGACTCTTTATGTATTCACTCCTCTTTCGGCTGCATAAATGATAATCTATCAGATCAGACCTCCTCGCATGGATATTCCATGTCTTCCCTGTCAGCGCCTTATGGGGACAGATATCGATACATTTTGTGCAGTCTGCCGGGCATTTGCTTTCCACGGATTTCATGCCATATTCAACTTCAGCATCTATGAGCACGGCCGAAAGCCTCACCCTCGGCCCGTATCTTTCCGTAATCAGAACATCATTTTTCCCAATCCAGCCAAGACCGGCATTTACCGCCGCATATTTAAAGGAAAAGACGGCCTGTAATTCCTCTTCGTTTTGCTGAGCCGCCGGCGGAATAAAATATGCTGCCTTTTCTTCCTCCAACAGGCGCTTGATCTGTTCCAAAATATTTTCCGCTTTCCCTCTGGCATTCAATATGCTGTTTTCAAACCCTTCTTCCGTATACCGCGCAAGCGTGAGCTGTTCTTCATATGGAACGGCAAATACAAGCGCAGACTTATATTGTTCCGCATAAGGGCTGTAAGAGATGTCCGCAAAGCCGAAAAGTATTTCGGGAATCCGGGCGAAAAGCTGCTGTATTCTGCGGGTAAGCATTCTGTATCCTCCTGCGGCTGGTTCCGCATAGCTGATTGTACCATAATATATCTGTTCCGGCCGTTAAAGTATCCAATATGTCTCTGTTTCTGCGGCATCTACTGTGGAAACGGAATCATGATACACTGTTTTACATTCCAGTTTGTATCTATTTTAACGCATTTCCTCAACCAAGCGGACGAAGCCGACCTTACTTTATATTCCAATGTGTCTCTATTTAAACGCTTTCGTCCTCGGAGTAATTGAGGTTTAAATCCATCTTTACATTCCAATATGTCTCAATTTAAACTATGAACCGGAAATTCCGTCTGCTGTTGAAAATGCCTTTACATTCCAATATGTCTCAATTTAAGCATATCGCCGTTTTTATCCTGATTTTCTTTCCACCATGCTTTACATTCCAATATGTCTCAATTTAAACATAGGAGGACAAGATGTACATTTCGGAATTTGTTTGCTTTACATTCCAATATGTCTCAATTTAAACTGTCAACCACTCCATTTGCTGTATATCTACTTCTTATCTTTACATTCCAATATGTCTCAATTTAAACTTGGATAAGTATGCGGACATATACAACCTTGCACCTGTCTTTACATTCCAATATGTCTCAATTTAAACGCTTAATCTTATGCTCGGACAGTCGCTCGATAACCTTTACATTCCAATATGTCTCAATTTAAACAAAAATCATCTGTTCATCCTGCGTCCAGTTATATGTCTTTACATTCCAATATGTCTCAATTTAAACGCATTTGCACAGTTTTTATCTTTTGATGATGAAAACCTTTACATTCCAATATGTCTCAATTTAAACCCCGTATTCCGGCACATTACGCAGGACGTATGTAACCTTTACATTCCAATATGTCTCAATTTAAACTGTATAATGCTTACCGACTGCCAAAGCGATCTCTTTCCTTTACATTCCAATATGTCTCAATTTAAACAGTGGTGAGGTCGTTCCACACTTCCGGGGCTTTATACTTTACATTCCAATATGTCTCAATTTAAACGATTTTAACACTCCGACTGACGGAAATGTTTTTTTAACTTTACATTCCAATATGTCTCAATTTAAACAATCTTGCGTTCGGTCAGAGTCCTCCGTGGAAGTCGCTTTACATTCCAATATGTCTCAATTTAAACGCAGATACAAGTGGACACACGCGAACACGCCAAAGAACTTTACATTCCAATATGTCTCAATTTAAACTTCTTCTTCCGGGATATATACCGTCCGCCTGTCATTCTTTACATTCCAATATGTCTCAATTTAAACGCGAATACTGCTATGCAAGAAGTATAGCGACAAGATTCTTTACATTCCAATATGTCTCAATTTAAACGATAAATGCACAGGCAGTTGTGGACAACATTACCAGGCTTTACATTCCAATATGTCTCAATTTAAACTGTTGGATGAGGTATTAGGATGACAGATAAAGAAATCTTTACATTCCAATATGTCTCAATTTAAACTCTCCGTGAGCCAGATGATAGACACAAGCACGCCCTACTTTACATTCCAATATGTCTCAATTTAAACACCCGCACTCAACGCAAGCCATACCGATCGCAACGGACTTTACATTCCAATATGTCTCAATTTAAACGGACTAGTCAGGCGCAGGGCTCTTGGACAGAGAAGCACTTTACATTCCAATATGTCTCAATTTAAACGTAATTATGCTTACACAAAAAGGCGTGTCATATGCACCTTTACATTCCAATATGTCTCAATTTAAACCCCGCACTCAACGCAAGCCATACCGACCGCAACGGACTTTACATTCCAATATGTCTCAATTTAAACGTATCTCCTAATCCCATAAAAATCCGTCCGGCAGTACTTTACATTCCAATATGTCTCAATTTAAACCAAGCCGTACTGGTTCGTCAATGGCAATACCTATGTACCTTTACATTCCAATATGTCTCAATTTAAACCCGTAACCCGCCGCCCATCTCCAGTCGGGCGATCATGCGATTTGTTTTGTCTACCTGTTCTCTTTGCCACACTTATGTTGCATCATTTCTATCATAATAACACCATAAGGGCTTAAATCCAAGTAAAATTCAATAATTGTCAACCTAACACCATTTAAGCACTATTGGCAGTCGACAATTACTATCTGTGGTCTGTCATATACGGTTTTCCCTGCCGGCTCTCAAAAAACAAAGAAACGCTTCTCTGTTACCTCAAAAATACATTTTATAAAAAGAAGCTCGTCTTGTCATCCTCTCTCCCCCAAAACTCTTTATTAAGCCATTTTTCCTGGCGGCTTTTGAAGATGATCACAGAGTCTTCTTGTTTGTCAATATACGGTATTAATTCCTGTTGTAATTTTGTCAATTGGACCTTTGTGATTTCACCTTCGAAAACAGAGTTTTGAATATGAGACAAATATTTTTTACAAATTTTAAACACATGCGACCAACGTTTCTGTCCATTATTGTTTTTACTGATATCATATACTAAAACCACATACATACATTACCACCATATTTTAAATCCTTCATATTCCTTTTCACCAATCAGATGCTTTATCAGTTTATACGCTTCGAGCCGAATTAAATATTGATAACTCACCTGTTTTCCAAGTTCCTTGTGATTAATCGTCTTTTTGAGGCGTTCCTCCAATTCCCGCACAATCAGTGCCGACGCATCTTTTGTTAAATGCAGAAAATTTAGGTCTTTTGTAAAACTTTCTTCTGTGATCTGCTTTCGATTCAGCAGGGCAAAAATCAATCTGTCTCCTATCAGCGGCTTAAAAACCTCTGCAATGTCAAGACAAAGTGAATATCTGCGCACACCCGGTTCGTGCAGATAGCTGATTGTCGGATTCAGCTGTGTGCGATAGATCTCGCTCAGAACCTTTGCATAAATCAGTGAATTAACAAAAGAAATCAGTGAATTGATCATATTATCCGGCGGACGCATCACGCGTTTTTCAAAATGAATTTCCTGATCTACAATGACATTCCAAGCCGCATAATAGTTTTTTCTGATATTTCCTTCTATTCCCATCAATTCTTCAACCGTCCGGGTATACGGAAGTTTCTTTCTCAAATCATCCATTTCCGCCATATAACCGGAAACATCTTTTCCACGCCCGTTATAATAGCGAAGATTTCGGTAGATATTATCAGCGGCCGCTTCAATAAATTTCCGGGCGATCTTCATCCGTTTTTCATAGTCAATATAATGCTCTGCCTGTTTTACAAGCAGCTGACCGGCCAACAGTTTTTCTTTCGGATAAAAACTCCCGGTATAAAAATGATAATAATTAAAAAAATGTACAGGTATTCCGTACTGCGATATGTAATTGATAAAAGCCGTATTAAATGTCATTTCAGACATCACATAAATATCATCAATGCGCTCTATTGGAATATCTCTTTTTTCTCCTTCCGAAGAAACAAATTGTAACGTATTATCTTTTCTCCTAAGATCCCCATTGTTATAAACATAAAAACTCTGTCCCATATTTATCCCTCATAATTTCGCTATCATTGCCAGACGCTCCTATATCATTACAATCCCCAATCCTTCCCGTCTTTCTTTTCTCATACGATAATCGCTAAGTAACATCATATCACGCATAAATCATAATATGCACATTTTTCGCAGATTTTCCGGGAGGTAAACCGGGGCGGCTTGGTCTGTGCCTTCATTGCAATGATATCCCGTATGACTTTTTCCAATTGTTCTCTGTCTTCTTCTGTCAGTTCAACAACAAGATTTTTCTTTAAAAGAGGATAATCAATTTTGGCCTTTAATCCATTTACCCCGCGCTGCTTCAGATAGTACAGGTAATACTTCACCTGCCATATACCCGCTTCTTCCATCGCACGGCTCTTTTTGATCTCGTGAAGCTCTTTCTGTTCTCTGATAAAATCAACGTTTATCACATTGTCGATATTGATATGTTTATCGTCTCTTCGATAACTGTTTTCATCCAGCAGTTTCCCAAGCATCACGTTTTCATTTTCATTTTCCATATTGATTTCATGGATAAAATACCACAATTTCCTTCTGCATACAAAATAGTAATAAACCATGACACCCGTAATTCGCTCTTCCATGTCAACACCTCCCATATACGGAAAAACACATACTTTTTCCTCAGCCGGCTTTCAGACGCGCAAATATATCACTGATCGGAGGACTTCGGCCGGTCGGAAATTTCCTATGAAATAAAAAACCGCCCTATCACAAAAGAAACTCCTCGTCCTCCATTTTATCCAGCAACAGGCCAGGCCCCGTTTCGCCGTTAAAATCATATTTCAGCTTTGTCCGATGAATATCGAACAAAGCAATCGTTTCTTTATCGATGCCGCCCGGAAGTCCGCTGCGTGGATTGATGCTTAATGTCAGCTCTGCCAGCCGGGCCTTTTTCAGGCTTCGTATGCCTTTATCGGCATGCCCTGTGCGGAACAGTTCCTGAATCTCCTCTATTTCCGCAAGATTAGCAAGGTAAATATTCTCCGGAATCACCGTAATGCTCTGAATCCCGCGGAAATTTTTCCGTGATTCTTCCATATTATATTCGGCCGGCCATAAATCACCAAGATGAGCCAGGTTCTTTTCTATCTGCTTGAAATATTTTGTTCTTTTTATGCGGTCCACATCATAGACCGCGTTGATGTATGCCGTTTTTCCGGCTTCGGAAAGCAGTTCCCCGTCTTTTTCCTGCAGCAGTTTTATGGAACGGTCATAAATATCTTTATCGTAGATTGTTCCCCGCCCGGAATGATTATGGTATACGATAATATTCGGCTCTGAAGTATCTTTTTTCCCCGCTCTGTTGCATCTTCCCATTCTCTGGAGCAGGCTGTCCGCCGTACACATTTCGGTATACAGTATGTCAAAATCAATATCAAGGCTCGCCTCAACGATCTGCGTCGTCACCCAGATGCCTGTTTTCTGTTCACCGGCAGAAAAATCCATGATTTTTCTTTCCAGTATTTTCCTGTGGGCCCTGATATAGCGGGAGTGCAAAGGACCGGGGTTCAGGCCCTCTCCTGTTAATTTTTGATATACATGCTGCGCTTTGGAAACCGTATTGCAGATCACCAGGACTTTTTTGCAACGCGCCGCATCCGCTATCTCTTCGTAATCAAAATCATCCTTTACAATCTTCAGCCTGTGCCGGGTGTTCTCGGCCTCCCCCGAAAAATCATGCCAAACATAATCCCGGTCTTCCATCAGTCCGCTTTCTCTCATGAAGTATTGCAGCACCGGAGGAAATGTTGCGGTGATGACAGCAAACTTTCCTCCCATTCGCTTAATTTCCGAAAGTCCGAACAGCAATGCCGCAACGACTCTCGGCTCATATGACTGAATTTCATCGATAACGATTTTGGAATATTTTAATGTCGCCGCAAAGATTTCCGTACCGAGCGCCTTATAGACAAAACGGAACAGCTGGTCTACCGTGCATACCGTCAGCGGACAGGAAAATCGCTTCGCCTTTTCGTAATTCCGATAGCCATCCTTCAAATCTTCCGCCTCTTTCAGATAATCGTTCAGACTGTCGGAATGCAGCAGCGCTGCGTCTTCATACCGGTAATTTTTCCGGATTCTCTGATAAATTGCATCGGACGAAACTTTTAACGGGAGCGTATAGAATCCTTTTTCCCCATTTAGCCAGAGAAGCGCCGCTTCTGTCTTGCCGGAGCCCGTCGGCGCTGTCATGACAATATTCCGTTCTCTGTTCTCCATCATGAATTTCTGTGCCGGCCGAAATTTTCCCGCCCATTTTTCTTCAATATTGCCGCAAAGCCTTCTATCCGCCAGATCGGAGGCTGTTTCCGCCGATTCGTTTCCGGCGCTGACCGTCCAGTCAAACTTATTCAGCATCCCTTTCACAAGCATATATTCGCACCATACGCTTTCCTTTGGGCGTATGTAAGCGTTTTGGTTCCGGTCTGAAAACAGCAGAAAATTCCTGTTGGCCATGTTTAAAGTGACTGTATCGTCCTGCAGATATTCCCGCACATGACTCAGATAAAACTGTTCACAGTACGTTTTCAGCGTTTCTCCGTCATAAACGTCCGGGCGTGTATGGTGATAATAAACTGCCGTAAGAAGCACACTGAAATCCGCCTGCGTGAACTGTGGATTTTCACTGAAAAACGCCTCTTTCGACAAAAGAAGCGCGCTCAGGAAACCATGAGAAATCTGTTCCTGTTTTGTTTTTTCCAGAGCCGGATTTACCAATGTCTGAAAAATATAATTTGCTTTTCCGATATCATGAAAACGGCAGGCAAGCAAGATCAGTTTCTTCTCCTTATCGCTGAAATAACGGCCGTATTGTTCAAAAAATGCTTCCGCGCACCGGACTGTTTCTTCGATATGCTCCCGAAGCGTCTTATGCTCCGTCCCTGCCGGAGATTTTGCATAATATTCCATTTCCGCTCTCCCTCGCCTTACGACGCATCCTCTCATCAGACGCCTGCGGGCGTTTCTGCTCTGTACCGCCCGCGTCTTCTGTATTCCCGCCGCTCTCATGCCAGCGCCGCGATGTCTTTATAACGATCCACAAGCACGTTGTCCAGCGTTCCTCCATGTGGAAAATAATACGCCCGCACTTTGCCGTTCTCCGCTTTCCAGCGGCGCAGCCCCTGTTTTGTAATTTCATACTCTCTGGTGAGCGTATAAGCAGTCATACATCTATTCCCGATATCAACAGAATTTACGGGGATATAAATATCATTGCGCGCTGTTATCCCGTTTTCTTTCCAAAGCTCCACAATCTCCACATTTCTGATATCCAGTATATCTTCGTGCCGGCCAAGCGCGAGATAAACCGGCGGATTTTGCAGCGACCGGAAGACGGTATCGAAATCTTCTTCCGCCGGCACAATATGCAGAATCATCTCATTCCGGCAGATCAGCTCTACATGGGCCACGCCTTTAAAAGCCCCATAATCCCGGTTCTTCTCCCGAATACAGATCTGATGCCGCGCACTTTCGTATTTCGTATCAAAAGAAAAAGAATATCTCGTGTATAATTCGGACACCGATCCTGCATTTTTCCCCTGAACGCTTATTTTCATCGGATGGAATTCGCCCTTTGGGTAACCGCACGCCGTATGAATCATACCGAGCACCGTCGAATAGGGCGGCAGGGGGTAGGATTCTTTAATGATAAAACTGCTCGGTTTACGGTAATTGACCAGATTTTGAAAACACTCAACTCTAATTGCTTTCTCCATAATAATCATCCACTTCCTTCTTCAACTGGCGGAAAACATCCGCAACGGAACCCGCTTTCAGGGTCTGTTTCAATTCGGATTCATTGGCAAAAATACCGCTTGTCAGTCCGACATGCGTATTCTCTTTGATATCATCGCTGCTTTCCAGAATTTCCATCAACGTTTTTACGAATATGCTTCCCTTTTCCAAAAAGATTCTGTTCTCAAAAAAGGGATTTTTTCTTTCATAACGGCCGCCGATCACAAAAACCGGCGTCAGGTTTTCACGCCTGCCTTTAATATCCCGATACAAAAACTGAACGGTATCGAGGAATGTTTTCATCCGCTCCGCCCGTTCCGCTTCCGGTATGGAAATCTCCCCGTCGATACCGATTCTTTCAAGATCGACCGTAATGGAATAAGCATAAAAAGCACGGTGGATTTCGCTCTGCGCAATACCGTTTTCAAGATTCTCTCTTCTGGCCAGCCCCATATTGGTCAAAAACTCCAGATCGCTCTGATAGGGTTCCAGCGCAACCGCATTGCTGAGCCTTACGACCGCACTTCTCGTCGATGCGCCGCCTTTCTCATTTTTTCCTTCTTCTTTGGAGCTCGTTTTCATATAACCGAACAAATCGATTTCCGGATAATCCCGAATCGTCGCCGACGGCGCAAACTGTACCACGCCGCTATTCCCGTCGACCGGCGTGGTATCCCATCCTGCCTGCTGCATCATATTGTAGCGCATGGCCTGTCTGGAAATATAAGTATACTGTTCGTAATTGCCCCTTGACATTTTTTTCAGAGCGGAGATATTGCCGACTCCCTCGCCATAGTTTGCGCTTTCCGCCAGAAAAACCATTGTTAATGTCAATCCCTGTCTATTCATTTGTTACTTCCTCCTTTTTCTCATAATGGCTCCCCTGCAGACCGAGCAGGAAAGCATAGCCGTACTCTGTAAACGTATCTTTATCCTTCAAAAACTCTATGAACGCATTCGGGACCTGAAGTTTTGTCGAACAGTATACCCGCATGATAATCTCCATGAAATGTTCTACATTTCCCACCGACAGGGCATTTAACAACTGATAAACCGTTCCTCTGATACAGGCGTCATCGTTTGTCCCTTTTGCCCCCAGCAATTCATTCCTTAATTGATATCCCTCGTCTCTCACTCTGTAACGGTTCATCAGTGCACCTCCTGTTTTTTCTCCGCTGTCTTTCGATAGCAGCCTTGTCCTGAGCTGGACATCATATACAAACGCCGCTCTGAACAAAGCGCTTTCACTTCCGTTTACTTTATCCAGCGCCATTTTCAGCAGCCGGTTGATCACCGCATACTGACTGCAATATCTCAACATGTTCAAAATAACATTTTCATGAATGTTCCAGAAGTCTTTTCCGGTCTTCATATAAGGATAATGACTCAGCATGTTCAGATCTTTCCGGATATTCTCATCCTGTAACAGCATAAGAACATCTTTGGAAATCACATCGAAAGTGTACCTGTCGTTTTCCCCCATGCCTCTTGTAATCACCTGAATATTGCCGAGCTCACGGCTTTTTTCTTTCAATAACAGATCGATGGTCCGTGCAATCCAGGAAGCATATTTTTCCTCATCTTCCTGTTCCGCACCCTGTACCAGGCTGCCCCGAAACGGATTGGCATCGAACAGCGTTTCCAGGCTCTGGTTCATATTAACGAATACAAAGTTCTTTCCCACCTGTGTAAATCCCAGCGGCGCAAGCGCATATACATAAGCGCATACCGGACAGAGCCAGGCGTCCACCTTGCAGTTCCAGAACGCAGAGCGTTTTCTCGTCAGGTCGTCCGCCTGATCTTTCATAAAAGCGATCGAAACCCGCTCTTTCGCATCCATCTTTTCACCGCAGTCGATGCACAGCTCTTTCGCCTTCTCATGGCCGGCCGAAACATACCGAAGCAGCGGCCCGGAAAAATCCGCATCAAACGTCTCTTTCATATTTTTCGCGGCGTTTGCCCGCAGCAGAAAACTTTTTCCGTCCCAGAAGCGGTTGATATAATTATAAATAATGCTTTTCATGGAAAAAGTTTCCTCGCACTGTTCCTGTTCCAGAAACGTCCGGAGCTGCTCCAGTCTGGCGCACAGTTCTTCCGTCTCCATATTTTCTTTTAATTTACTTGTCCGCAGTCTTTCGTATACTTCCGGATTTTCAATTTCCTGTCTGATATTTTCAAATCCTGAGCGATAGCTGTTTGACAGTAGTTTGTCATTGATAAATTTGAGTTCTTCCCTGCAGTCCTTCTTCTGAAAATCTTCCTGCTCCGCTTTTTCCAGAATGGCATCTATTTTTTCAAGCGCCGCCCGGTAAGCCGTATGCTGACCGTACTTTTTGACAAATGCCTGAAAATACATCTTCGTCCAATCGGATTTTTTTACATAATTTCTGTCAAGCCAAAGCCCCTGGCCGTCGCTGGTCACCCCATAGTCCTGATTCTCTTCGGCTCCGTCTGTTGTCAGCAGGTATTTTAATCCGACAATCCCCGCATTTTTCAGAAAATCGCCGGATGATACCGTTATTCTGTCCGCGCTGCCGTCCGGCCGATCAAAGAAATCCGTCTGCCGCGGCTCCTGCAATCCTGTCATTCCGTCCATTCTAACACCTCCTATCCGATAACCTCAAATTTTCCATGGCCCTCCGAACGTCTCGCGCCCAATCCCGCATGATACAGGATTGTAAGCAGCCGGCGGGAACCTGTCAGCTTAAAAATCCCAAGAGAGGCGTCCGTATTCCGGCCAAACACCGGAACGACAACTTTTTTTCCTTTAACCGTCTGTATGGAAAAAGATTCCGCCGCGGCATCCATTCCCATCCTGTCCAGAAAGACAGCGATATTTTCCCGCAGCGCCTGTTCAAACTCTTCCGATTCACAGGTATAATAAATATCCGTATTATTTTCCGGATTATGCCTTCTGACTATCAGCGGGCTCTGCATACGGATTACGATCTGTTCTTCCCGTATTTCCGGAAGCGGCTGTACGCGGACGGAAACCAACGTCATGGAATTTTCATTCATTGGGTATTTTTTTCGTTTCATGAGCTGAAACCCATTAAAAAACATGAGAAGCTCCTGTTGATCTGCATCGGAAAAGAACAAAGAAAAGGCATTGCTTTCCAGCTCAATTTTCTCTTTTGCAAATTTTGCTCCCGGCAAATAATAAGAAAAGGTATAGCTTTTGAGCACCGATCTGCTTTTGTCATACAGCTTTTCGTAAAACGCCTGCGAGCAGGCCTGTGCGGATGCTTTGAGAAAACTGACAATCAGGCGGTCCATTTCACGCGGAAGCCTGTTATTTTCCAATTCAAAAGTCAGTTTATACTGGTACACTGATTTTATCCACCTCCTGTCCGGGGTATGTCGTATGAAACGAGTATAGCATATTTTGGAACTCAAAAAAAGCGGTTCACAGGATTCCTGCCGTTTTCCAGCCCGGCAGAATATCCTGAAACCGCTTATCCCGATCGAAATCATTGTATATATCGGCCCCGAATCTCTCCTGCGTTATCCACGCATCCTGATATTTCCCCGCTTCGCAAGGCCCCGTCAGAGGTTTTCCGTCTCAAATTCAAAGCTTCCGGCTTCCAGCTCCCGCACCGAACCATCTGGCAGCGTCAGACGGGCCGGCACAGGCACGGTACAGCTTATCACGGCCTTATTGTCCCGTACTTTCCACGCCATGCGTATCTCTCCGGCCCGGCTGTGATAACTGCCTTCCACGCCGCCAAGCCGTCTGTCGATAAACGGATGGAGATCGATTTTCGCATAGCCCGGCTCCAGCGGTTTGATGCCCAGAATATAGCGGTAATAAAATTCGCCCACGCTTCCAAAGGAATAATGATTAAACGATACCATGTTGTCGCCGCTCATTTTGCTTTCGTTGACGGTGCCGTCGGGCCGCAGAGCGTCCCACCGCTCCCATGTGGTGGTGGCGCCGCAGTTGACCTGATAAAGCCATCCGGGACATTTCTCGTTCAGAAGCAGATCATAGGCAAGCCCGGCCTGGCCGTGGTCGGCAAGCAGGGGCAGCAGATGTTCGGTGGCAAAAAAGCCTGTCTGCATTCCCTCTTCCCGTATTTTCTCTGTCAGCTTCCCGAAACAGGCACCCCACAGCGCGCCCTCCGGAATCACAAACCGGAGCGCCATAATATAAGCCCCCTGGTAGTTGTCTTTCATCGTCCCATCTTTTCTGACAAAGGCTTTTAAATAGGCGGCCGTCGTTCTTTCAAGCTGTTCCCGGTAACGGTTCTCATCCTCTGACTGATTCAGTCGATGCGCCGCTTCGAATAAAATACGCAGATCATTGACGATAAACGCATTGGATACCGGGCCGTTGTGCATCGCCATGTATTTGACGTCTTTGCCGGGAGCCAGCCAGTCTCCGAGGCTCGGACCGGTCCAGAGATCTTTTTTCCCCATCAGGCCTTTTCCCATATGGCGGATTTCACATTCCACATGGCTCTTCATGCTGTCATACTGTTCCCGTAAATATCGGTCCGTTCCGTACTGCTGCCACAGCATTTCCGGCAGAATCGTAACCGCGTTTCCCCATCCGAGCATGCTCATGAAGCCGACTCCCTCCGGCCCTCTGGCCGGCACCACCGGAGCCACATATCCCTCGGTATTGTCCATCTGCGTATATCGGATATCTTTTAAAAACTTGGCTAAAAAAGGTTCCGTATCGTAATTGTATGCCCCGGTCAGCGCAAATACGTGTCCGTCCCCCGTATAACCCATCCGCTCGTCGCGCTGCGGGCAGTCCGTTGGCACCTCCAGATAATTGCTTTTCTGTCCCCACAACTGATTGTTGTAAAGCTGTTCCACTTTCTTGTTTTCGCATGTAAAATAACCGGTACGATTCATCCGGCTATGTATGACTATACCAGTCAACAACCCTTCTTCATAGGGCACGCCGGAAAGCTCCACATAACGAAATCCCATAAAAGCGAATCGCGGACGGTATTTTTTCGTTTCCGTACCTTTATAATACACGGTTTCCGCTTTGGCCTTACGCAGATTCGTCGTATAAAGGCTTCCGTCCGCATTCAGGATTTCACCATGCCGCAGTTTCAGCACTTCACCGTTCATATGCGCCGGGTCGATTTCCACAAAACCGGCGAAGTTCTGCCCGAAGTCTGCGATCGTCACACCGTCATGCACCGTGACGGTTTTGACCGGAACGGTCTCCTGCATCGTCGTATACAGAATCCCTTCTTCCAGAACTTCCGGCAGCTTTCCTTCATAAGGGACGATTCCGCTCAGGCTCCCGGCCATATCGGGAGACGCGGCATGATAAATTTCCCCGTCATAAAAGCCCGCATAATCATAAGGGCTCTGCCGTACGGCCACCGTATGATCGCGGCTTTTATAAACATGGCTTTCACCGTCCCGCTCTACGGTCAGAATCCACGCCGCCGCCGAATGCTCTCCGTATATCCGGCATTTGTTCTCAAATGTATAGCGGCCGCAGTACCAGCCCTGTCCCAGATAGACCCGCAATATATTGTCTCCTTCGGTCAACATTTCGGTTACATCATAGGTCTGCACCTGTAACTGGCGGGGATAATAGGTATAACCGGGCGAAAACAGAATATCGCCCACCTTTTTCCCGTTGATTTCCGCCTCGTAAATGCCCAGCGCGGTGATACACAGCTCTGCCTTTGTAATACCGCCGGCATCCGTAGAAATCACCTGTTCGAATACATCGACAGCCCCCTCCGCAAAGGGTCTGTCCGCCCGTATGAATTGTTCTCTTAACTGTTCGTACATAGACGCTCCTTTCCTGCCACACGGCTGACGCCGCTTCATCAACCGGGCATTTCCCCTCAGAAATGTTCCCTCATAAACACCGCACTCTTCTCAAAACTCTTCACCGGGCTTTTCTCAATCCAGTTCCGGTGGCTCTCCAGAATAACCGCCTCCACGCCGAGCGCTCCGGCCTTTTCGGAAAGGGCTTCCAACGGCATAGCGCCATACCCCAGTTCCATGCTGTCGCTTTTGACTATGGGAGTCATACAGGGGCCCGTCTGTCGTGTCCCCCGGTCGTTAATATGCCACAGTTTCATCCGGCTGCCGAGCGCATCCATGACGGCCAGCGGATTTTCGCCGCATTCGGCGCACCAGTAGCTGTCAAATTCAAAATTCACCGCGGACGGGTCCGTTTCTTCCAGCAAGATCTGATATGCGTTTTTCCCGGAAGCATTTTTCAGAAATTCGCAGTTATGGTTATGATAGAGCAGACTGATCCCTTCCGCCCTGAGAGCCTTTCCCGCCCTGTTAAGCCGTTCGCACAGTTTTTTGACCGCTTCGGTCTCTCCATAGGCAAACCGGTACATGCCGGTTATGACAATTTTATCGGTTCCAAATGTGTTGGCTTCTTTTGCCACTGACGCGAAGTCCCGTTCGATGCTGCCCAAATCCTGATGAATGGACACCACCTTCAGGCCGCTTTCTCTGACCAGCCGCGGCCAGTCCAGTTTCCCGCCGTTTCCGACGCTCATCCCCGCCGCCTTCGTCATCATTTTTACCAGAAAACTGCTGGGATGAATCATAAATCCGCATAATTCGATGCCGTCATAGCCGGCGGCTTTCATTTTCTCCATCGTTTCGCGCGCCTGCGCTTCCTTATTCATGACCGTTCCGAGCATAAACTGCTGTACTGCTTTTACCGGCATGCCACCCACTCCCTTCTTCAGCTTACTCATTGCGGACCAAATCAGCTCTTCTTTATCTTCTGCAAAATCCGGTTGAGCTGTCTTACGCTTTCTTCGTCGATATCACCGGCCTGTTTTAAAAGGCTGATTAACGTCATCCGTCCCATCATCCGCTGTAAACCGGGATTGTCTTTTACGGCCTCCGCCACATCGCCGCGGGAAGCCGCGCCTTTTTCCATCATCTGATTGACGATCGCCCCCGCTTCCGGGTTGGCCCGCAAATCTGCCAGCGTATCGGATACGGAATAACAGTCCGGGTCAAATTCGTCCTGGTCGAACCAGTTGACGACGTCCTGCTTTTTCACAAACACATAATCCGGGTTCGGCGTTTCCACCCTGCGCACTGTTATTCTGTCGCTTTGTCCCGCAGCTTTCGCTTCTATCGTATGTTCTCCCGAGATGGGCACGGAAAACCGGAATATCCGCTTCCCGCTCTGCGTTTCAAACAGTCCGCCGTCCACGTACAGAGAAACTTCCTCCACATTGGAATACACCTTGATCTGCGTCACATCCTCCGCCCGGTCCGCATACCGGCTTCCGCAAAGATGCACCATCGGTTCCGGGTTCCATGCCGCTTTGTACAGATAAAAGGCGTCTTTTCTCGTCTGCCTGTCGAAGGTAACGAGCCCCTTTTGGTTTTCGCCGTGTTTGCCGCCCTCATCCCGTCCATCGGCCGCAAAATCAAAAAGGTTCCATACATGGGAAGCCCACAGCCAGGGGCGTTTCTCGATCATTTCCAGCATATGTTCGTGATAAAGCGCCTGATAGGATTCCGTATAGTCGCCTTTTTCCGGCTGACTGCTCTGGTACTGCGGATTGGCGTCCGCCCCGTACTCGCTGAAGCCGATGGGCCGTTCCGGGTATTTTCTGTGAAAGTCGTCGAAAAATTCATCGTTCTGTTCCAGATCTCCCAGATACCAGCCGAAATACAGGTTATAACTGTTCACATCCGGAATTTCCAGAATCGGGCTGTCCGTTTCCAGCATGAAAACATTGGCCATCGTCGTAAGACGGGTCGTGTCCATCCGGTGGCACAGCTCGTTTAACAGCCTGTGGTTTTCCAGCAGGTCTTCGTTCACCGCGCTGGCCGCGGTAATTTCGTTGCTCAGTCCCCATACCGCGATCGAAGGGTGGTTATAACACTGGGCGATCAGTTCTTCCATCTGATGCAGCGTATTTTCCCTGCCGTTTTTCATATTCATGGTGATATAGGGAATTTCCGCCCAGACGACGATGCCGTTCTCGTCGCACAGATCATAAAATTCCTGCGCATGCTGGTAATGGGCAAGGCGCAGCGTATTCGCCCCCAGCTCCCGGACAATCTCCATATCCTCTCTGTGATGTTCCATCGTCAGCGCATTGCCGACACCTTTCCGGTCCTGATGGCGGCTGACGCCCCGCAGCGGATAACTGCGGCCGTTTAACAGAAAGCCCTTCTGTGCATCGATGGAAAACGCCCGGCAGCCGAAACGGGCCGAAACTTCATCGCCGCTTTCCAGAGAAGCGGACGCCGTATACAGATAAGGGTCCTTTATACCGTCCCAGAGATGCACATCTGCAATTTCAAACGCAACACAGGCATAGCCGTTCTCCGGCGCCGCGGTTTGGCTTTGTCCATCCACCCGGACCGTCACGTTTCCCTTTCCCGTCTGCCAGGTCTCCACCGTAACGAGGGCGGACTTCTCTTTCAGATTTACGACCGGCGTTATTTTGATGCCCGGCGCGCCGCAGTAAGAAAGATCAAAATGTTCTTCCGGCACGACGATCAGATTCACATCCCGGTACAGTCCGCCATAAAACGTAAAATCCGCTTTCTGGGGATAAACGATATCGTTATCGCCGTTGTCCACCGTAATGCAGAGCTCGTTCCGCTCCCGCAAATGTTCCGTCAGTTCCACCCGAAACGCAGAATATCCTCCCTGATGCACCGCCAGTTCTTCGCCGTTCAGGCTCACCCACGCCGCCATCGCCGCGCCTTTGATCTCCAGAAATACACGACTTCCTGCCGCCGTCTCCGGCTTTTCCAGTTCGCGTACATACCGGCAGCTTCCGCGGAAATAGTCGTTGCCGCCGTCCTGACCGTCCGCCGCGTTCCATGTATGGGGCAGATTTATTTGACTACATTGGTCATTCTGATAAAACTTCCAGTTCTGATTCAGTGAAATTATTTTTCGCATATAAATTTCCTCCTTTAACATGCCAGAAATTCACATTTTTCTGTAAACCGGTATTTATGCGGTTTCTATCCGGTCAGAAATATGATATATTTTTTAATAAAGTATTTTACCCGTATCACGCAATTCAAAACGAAGAGGAGACTTCGCACGATGGACATCGAACAAAATCTGGCCCTTTTTCAGGAGCTGCTCTGCTGCGGCAGCAATATTTATCTATGGTGTTATGACGCCGGCGGGCATCTGCTCAGTTCCAACTGTCCCCATGAATCCCTGTTCGGCGCCGCCTTTTCTTTCCTCGGCTGCAAAGAGCGGGCGCTTCTGGCCGGGCGGGAAAACGGTCAGCCCCAGGCGGTCGGCACGTCTTTCGGCCTTCTGTGGGGCGTGGATTTTGTGCGCAGGGAAAAGGAGCCTGAACGAATGTATGTGATCGGTCCCGTCTTTTCCCACAACGTCTCCAAACAGGATATGGAAACCGGCTTCCTGCATTATGCGGGGGAAGAAATTCCGCTCTCCTGGAAGCATCGGCTCATCAACGCCTATGAGGAAGTCCCCATCGTCCAGCATATCCTTTTTACCCGATACCTGCTGATGCTCCACTACTGTCTCACCGGAGAAAAGCTGGACGCCGCCGATACAACGATTCAGCAGTCTTTTGCCAACGCGGCTCCGTCTGACGCCAAACGGGACAGGCACCGGGTCTGGATGAGTGAACAGGCGCTGCTTCATATGGTACGGAACGGCGATCTGAATTATAAAGATGCGCTGAACGATTCCCTCCTGATCAGCGAGGGCGTGCCCGTGCATGGAAAAGACCCTCTGCGCCAGGCCAAAACCTCCGTGATCGTTTTTACTTCCATCGTATGCCGCGCCGCCATCGAGGGCGGCCTGCCCCCGGAAGCGGCTTATTCTCTGGGCGATTCCTACATGCAGTCCGCCGAAAATGCCTTAACTTACGACGAAATCCGCAGCATCCCCACGCTGATGTACGACGATTTCCTCCGCCGGGTGCACCGGATCAGACAAAATCCAAAGCTTTCGGCCCCCATCGCCCGCTGCCGTGATTATATCGAAATGCACCCCGGTGAAAAAATCCGCGCAAAAGATCTGGCGGAACTTGCCGGCTATACGGAATATTACCTGACCCGCCGTTTCAAAGAAGAAACGGGATTCAGCGTCAGCGGCTATGTACAGAACACCAAGATCGCGCGGGCCAAAATCCTGCTGCGCAGCACGAACCTCTCCGTCCAGGAGATTTCCGATCAGCTCTGCTTTGGCAGCCGGAACTATTTCAGCCGCATTTTTTCCGAAATCGAAGGCTGCACGCCCACACAGTTCCGCGATCAACAGGCGCCCTAGAACACACCGAAACACACTCCGGGCGCCCATTCTCCATCAGCGGCCTTCCGTAATACGAAGGCTATTTCAAATGCTCCATAATCACTTCATGACGCGCCTTTTCCTTCTTTTCCGCAATCCGTTTCTGTACGTTAATCATTTCTTCCTTATCCAGCTTACAGAAGTGCATCGCCGCCAGCGTACACAGCCACCCGATGATCGGCATCCCGAATTTGACCGCCATAGTCACCCAGAAAACGGCGGTAGTGCAGGCTTCACCGGGCTGTGGCATCGTTGCGGTGTAACCAAGCAGCGCCGCCGCTCCCGCCGCCACCGTGGCGCTGAAAGCGGTGATGATTTTATCGATCAGGCTGTATGTACCCGTAACGACCGCGGGCACATATCTGCCGCTGCGATCCAGCTCATAGTCGATCGTATCCGCCATAAAAGCGGTATTGGAAGTCGTAATGCACATATTGGAACCGTTCTGCAAAAGCGTCAGCAATACATACAGAATCATGGCCGGGCTCATCATCACGGCAATCCGCCCCGGATCGACGACCGTAAAAAACAGAAGCGTGACAACAGAAATAATCATGCTGAGCCAGGTCCACGTTACAATCCCTTTCCGGCTTCCATGTTTCCCTGCATACCTTGCCCCTGCCGCGGCGAACAAAATCGAAGGAATCATGCTGATCACCGTCAGCATCGTGGAAATTCCCATATTCCCGATGACGATGCCGAACAGCAGCGTGGTGATGACGGACTGGCTGCCCGTCTGCTGTGCCAGCTTATCCGACGCGTTGGAAACGATATAACACTGTAAAGGACGGTTATGCGCAAGCACATCCAGCATATCCTTTATCTTCAGCTTTTCCTTCGTTCTCTCCAGACCTTCAAAATATTCCGGCTTATCGTACGACGATACCCCGATGCAGACAAGCATCGTACCAATGGCCGCCGCCGCGAGGCAGACGAGGCAGGCCGCGGTCAGAAAGGCCTGATTGTACTCTCCGCCAAACATCGGCAGAAGCACCATATTCAGTATCATCATCAGAATCATCGGCACAAAATAGTTAAAAGCCGTCGTCCAGACGCCGATGAGCGGACGCTGTCTGGGATCGTTGGACATCAGCGCCGGAATGGTCTGGGCCGTCATGTTCGAAATCGTATAACCGATAACATAAATAATATAGAAAAAAGTAAATGTAACCCAGCCGAATCCTTTCCCGGAAAACAAGCTGAACATGCATAACAGCGCAATCGCTTCGATGAGATAACCGGCGATTAACAGAATGCGGAGTTTACCGAACCTGGTATTGACCCTGTCGTAAATAAAGGCTAACAGCGGGTCGGTAACACCATCCAGAATCCGGGTACAGGTTAAAATATAACCGATCACGATCGTGGTAACGCCATAGCCGATGCTCGCGCTGTAACTGGCGAGATTGATCAGGGAATACATGCTCATGCCCACCAGTCCGTTGCAGGCATACAGAATGATCTGCCAGGTTTTGGCGCGGCGGTATGTAACGCCGTCGATTTCGCTGGCCGTAAGTTTTTTGGACATCTTTTCGTCTCCTTCCTCTCTGACAATGTTCCGAAACAATGATTGTGATCCTATTATAGGCTCCTGTCCCATAACTATGAAAGATAAAAACTAGCTTTTATGTACAAAAATTTGTTTCCATTTTAAATATGTCTTAATTATTATCCATTTTCTATATTTTTTACCCATTCATTTTATATTTTTTGTGCAATAATGATGCTAATATAAAATAGCGATAAAAAGAAGGAGGCTTTTCTTATGACTTTTGCACAAGACTTTTTCATCGGTGCGGCCACCGCCGCGCATCAGGTAGAAGGCAATAATATCCACAGCGACTATTGGGCACAGGAACAGATGATACATACGGATTTTCTGGAGCCGAGCGGCGACGCGACAGACCATTATAACCGTTATGCCGAAGACATCCGCCTCATGGCAAAGGCCGGTCTGAACGCCTACCGTTTTTCCGTCGAATGGGCGCGCATCGAGCCGGAAGAAGGGCATTTTGACGAAGCGGAAATTTCCCACTACATGGACGTTATCCGCACCTGTAAAGAAAACGGCATCGAACCCTTCGTCACCCTGCTCCATTTCACCAGCCCAAAATGGCTGATTTCCAAAGGCGGCTGGGAATCCGACGAAACACCCGGTTATTTTGCCCGCTACACCCGCTTTGTCATGGAAAGACTCGGTAAAGAACTGCGCTATGTCTGCACCATCAACGAAGCGAACATGGGCGTTCAGGTCGCCGCCATCGCCGAACGATACAAAAAACAGATGATGGCAAAAATGCAGGCCGGGCAGACCGACGGCACCGTACAGATGGGTCTGAACCTGGAAAAAATGATGGCCAATCAGGAAGCGGCTGCCAAAGAACGCATGGAAATCTTCGGCGTTTCCAAAACGGAATGCTTCACAAGCCCCCGCACGCCCCACGGCGACGAAATCGTTATAAAAGCCCATCAGGCGGCCCGCGCCGTCATCCGCGAAACGGCTCCCCATATCCGGACGGGACTCACGCTGAGTCTGCATGATATCCAGGCCCTTCCGGGCGGCGAGGAAAAGGCCGCCAAAGAATGGGCCGAAGAGTTTACCCACTATCTGCCCGCCATCGCGGACGATGATTTTCTCGGCGTTCAGAACTATACCCGTACCCTGGTGGACGCCTCCGGCTCGCTTCCCGTTCCGGAAGGCGCGGAGCTGACCCAGATGGACTATGAATTTTATCCGGAAGCCCTCGAACACGTGCTGCGCAAAGTATCAAAAGACTTTAAAGGCACGCTGATTGTCACGGAAAACGGTATCGCCTCATCCGACGACACACGCCGCACGGCCTTTATCGAATCGGCCCTGTCCGGCGTTCATGCCTGCATTTCCGACGGCCTTCCCGTAAAAGGTTATTTCTACTGGAGCCTTCTTGACAATTTCGAATGGCAGAAAGGTTATTCCATGACCTTCGGCCTCGTTGCGGTTGACCGTTCCAGTCAGAAGCGTTCTCCGAAACCGAGCCTGGATTTTCTGGGAAGTTACTGCGGACGATAACGCCTTTTTTCACGAATCATTAAAAAATGCAAAGGCTATGACTATATAATACGAGGAGGCATTCCATGAAACAATACTTTTGCAATCCCGTCAACTTCACCTACCGCTATCAGTTTAACCAGAAGGAGAACGGCTTTTCCTTAAACCGGGAGGCGGCCGACCCGTCCATGGTCCTTTTTAAAGGAAAATATTATCTGTTTCCGAGCATGACAAAAGGATTTCTGGTAAGCGACGATCTGGTAAACTGGAAACAGCATCCGTTAGAAGGCGTCCCGGTATACGACTATGCGCCAGACGTGCGCGTTATCGGAGATTTTCTGTATTTCTGCGCCAGCCGCCGGGGAAAGGCCTGCGACTTTTACCGGACGCCGGACCCGGAAAGCGGAATCTTCGAACGAATTCCCGGCACGTTTGACTTCTGGGATCCCAACCTGTTCCTGGACGACGACGGCCGGATGTATTTTTACTGGGGCTGCAGCAACATGACGCCGGTCTTTGGCGTGGAGCTGAATCCCGATACGATGGAGCGGCTGGGAGAGCCGGTTGTCCTGATCGAAAATCATAAAAAGGAATACGGTTACGAGCGCACCGGCGAAAATCACCACTATAACCCGGATGAAAGCCATATCGCGGCGCTTCTCAGGGCACAGATGGCGCAGAATCTGGGATGCAGTCCCGATGAAATCACGGATATCACGCCCGCCATCGAAGCAGCGCCGGAACAGTACCGCCCGATGTTAAAAGCCGCGCTTTCCGACAATCCCTACATCGAAGGCGCCTGGATGACAAAACATGACGGAAAATACTATCTGCAATACGCAAGTCCCGGCACACAGTTTAATATCTACAACGACGGCGTCTATACAGGGGATACTCCGCTTGGCCCATTCACCATATGTCCGAATAATCCTTTTTCCTACTCGCCCGGCGGATTTTGTCCCGGCGCGGGGCATGGCTCCACAATGGAAGATCGGGCCGGAAACTGGTGGCATACCAGCACGATGCGCATTTCCGTCAATCATGAATTTGAACGGCGCGTGGGCATCTGGCCCGCCGGTTTTGACAAAGACGGGGAACTGTTCTGCAACCAGCGTTACGGCGACTGGCCGCAGGCCGTTACCGGAGAAAAAAAAGACCCTTTTGCCCCACCCGAATGGATGCTGCTGAGTTATCGTAAAACCGTTACCGCCAGCAGCCAGGAAAAGCCCGCCGCGGATGCGGTCGATGAAAACGTTCAAACATGGTGGAAGGCTGCCGCCGACGATCACACCCCCTGGCTGCAGATCGATCTGAGAGAATGCTGCACCGTCAACGCGGTACAGGTCAATTTTGCCGATGATATGGGGATTGCGGCAGAACTGCCGGAGGGCGCATGTCTCGTCGGAGAGCCGGGCCGCGGACGCTATATCGAGGAACGCGCTTTTACCACCCGCTGGCTGTTAGAAACCAGCGTCGACGGTACGGAATGGGAAATACTGGAAGACAAAAGAAACTGCGGTACCGACCTTCCCCACGACCTGATCGTAAGGCCCGATGGCATCGAAGCAAGATATCTCCGGCTTACCGTGACCGATACCCCCTTCCACGCCGCCGCCTGCATCAGCGGCTTCCGGGTATTCGGCAGAGGCCGCGGCAGCGCGCCCGCTCCGGTGACGGAAGTCCATGCACTCCGCAGCGAAGCCATGTCCATGCAGATAAGCTGGCAGGGCGACGCCGTCGGCTATGAAGTATTATGGGGACATGCGCCCGATAAGCTGTATCACAGCTTCCGGGTCTTTGACCGGACACAGTTGGAAGTGCGCGCGCTCATGGCTGACGTCGCACAATATTATGTCCGGATAGACGCTTTTAACGAAAACGGGATTACGACGGGCAAAACAACCGCCGCGGAACGTATGGTTCAGACAGCTGCATTTCCGACGAAAACAAAAACCGCCGCCCGACGGCGGCGATGATGAGACTGCTGCGCCGTCATATGACGGCGCAGACTCAGTGTGTGTTTTATTTATTCTGCCGTTTCCACAATAAATACATCGTGGTCGCCTTTGACCGCCTGTTCCATCACCGCGGCGGTCAGTCTGTTAAAATTGCCGCCGGAAGAACTGGCGCCGGTCAGTGCATCCACTTCCGAAGAACCCTGCTGCTCCAGCAATTTTGCCGCATAATAACGGGTATATTCATTCGGATAGGTTCCGGTAACCGTCATCATATTTTCCATATAGGCGTTATCCCATGCCTTTATATAACCGTTCGGGTCTTTTGCATTAAACTCCACATAAACGATCTGATCGTTTTTTACCATAATACAGACATATTCTTTCCATCCATGGGAATAATCGGACATTTCCGCCGTATAAAAGCCGTCCTGCATTTTTGTTCCGGATCCGCAGCCGTTTAACAATAACAGCGCTGTCAACAAGATAAAACAAACCGTTTTTTTTCTGCTCCTTTTCATGGGAAACCTCCAATTATCTGTTTTCTTTTATTTTAACCTGTGCTACATAGTCTCTCAGACCTTCCGCCTGCGACATGGACTCCGCCGCCATGCTGTCGTTCCTGCCGGCGATGTTCTGAAGCGTTTCAAGACGGTTATTCGCATCCGCAACGGCTTCCGTCTGCTGCTGTACCGTTTCCGCAATGCGGAGAGAAATCTTCTGATATTGTTTTGTAAGTTCTTCTATTTCCCGGAACGTTTCCGCCGTCTGCCCGGCTGTCGTCAATCCCGCCTGAATCGTTTCCGCAGAACGCCCGATCAGCTCCCCTGTCTGCCGCAGCGCTTCCGCCGTCTGCCCGGAAAGATTTCCGATCTCGCCTGCCACTACCGCAAACCCTTTTCCGGCCTCTCCGGCCCTTCCCGCTTCTATGGACGCGTTCAAAGAGAGAATATTGGTCTGTTTCGAAATATCCTCGATCATCAGGCTGATCTTGGATATTTCCTGCACGGTAGCCTGAATCTGAGACATGGCATCCAGCATATTTTCCATATTGCTGCTGCCCAGAGACGTTTTCTGCCCGGCCATTTCAGCACATTCCTCCATATCCTGGACATTACCCCTGTTCTGATCGATGGATGAGGTGATCGCCTCCATATTCTCCTTCATATCCCTCAGAATAACGGCCTGTTCCCTGGAACCTTCCAGAAGCTGCCTTGCGCAGTCAGATACTTCCACGGAAGAACGGTTCATCCTGAGCATGGTACGGTTCAGAGCTTCCGTAATATTGGAAAGCGCTTTCCGTATCGATACGAAGTCTCCGCGGAAATCATCCGGTATTTTGACGGTATAGTCTCCGCCGGCCAGTGTGCTCAGACAGGAGTCGATATCCTGTATATAATTTTTCAGGCTCGTTACCGTTTTTGCAAGAGCGTCCGTCAAAATTCCCGTTTCATCATCGCTTTCGGATAAAAGAACCTCGTCGGTCAGATTTCCGTCCGATAAAGCCTGCAGACGGCTCGTGGCATTGGAAATCGGATCCGAAATTTTCCGGGAAAGCGGAACGATAACCGCCCCCGCAATAATCAGCACCGCTCCCGATAACAGGATGGAAAGCAGTATCGCAAAATACACATCGTTCATAAACTCCCTGACCGGAGCGTATAGAAACAACGCCCAGTTCGTTCCGGGAATCGGCGCATAACCCGCATAATTTCTCAGAGAATCAAGCCATACAATACCCGATCCCGTCTGGAAAGAGGTCGCTTTTTCGAATTTCTCCCGATTGCCGGAAGACGGATACATATCGTAGATGTTATTCCGGCTGCGCATATTCTGCGTATTTCTGTCGCCGATCACATCGCCGTCTTTGTTCAGGATACAGGCGCTTCCTGTATCTCCCAATACAAGCTGGCTCAACACGTCATTCAGAAGATCATATTTATAACTGCCGACCAGATATCCTGTCGCTTCCCCCTCTTCCTTCAACGTGACGCCCACGCAAAGCTGTAAAATACCGTCCGCGTAATAAGGCTCTCCGATGACCAGACTGCCGGTCTTCACAAGCCCGGCATAATAGTCCGTATCCGCAATCGTATCCGGCGCGGACGCATCCCCATACAACTTGCTGCCGGATTCATCATAGGCGGAAAGCCAGACAAACTCTATCTGCAGCTTAATTTCATCGAGACGCGCCTGCTTTTCTTCCCCGGATACCGTACTGTCTGACAGGACTGCTTCCTGTGAAAAATTATACATCCGTTCCGTCAAAAGATGCAGATTGGAACTGATATTCTGGGCCGCAATCCGGGCTGTGATCTGCATTTCATCAAGCAAAATTTTGTTCGTCGAACGGATGCTGCCAACGGATATAATCGTCATAACCAGAATGGAAACCAACACCGCCACAGACATCACGTAAAAATTGATTTTCTGTTTTAAATTACGCTGTTTTTTCATGATTTTACCCCTTTTTTCCTCATACTTTTTCCTCATGCCTTTGGTAAAACCGCCCCCTTGCGGCCCTGCCAGGCATATATCTACCCTTCGACGCTCCGAAACCGGACAGCCATATACTGTCTTTCCGGCATGTCAATCCGGATATTCCCTTCATAAAAACCGGGCAGCTTTTCGATCGTCATATTCCAGGTGTCGATCAGTTCGATCTCATAGAGGCGCCCTTCCGCCAGCTCCCAGGTACGGAAGGACGGACGGAAAAATCCGAAATAATACAGGAAAAAAGACTGATCGTCCTCTTTGCGCAGGCAGGGTACATCCCAGTTTTCCCCGCGGTTATGGGGCATAACCTTTATCGCCGCCCCGTCGGAAGGAACTTCTTCCATCATTTTTCTTAAAAAAGCAATCCGCTCCGGGCTTGTTCCGTGCAGCACGCCGCCATGTGACCACCAGATCTGCTCATGCTGGACATATACTTCTCCGTGGGAAAGATATCCGCCCCGGATACAGCCTTCCCAGAACCGTCTCGTCATCTCCTCGCCCGTCAGATTACCCCATCCGTAATTGATATTCCCTTCGTAAGCGCATTCATCCACTATGATCGGTTTCTGATACTGCTGCCGCCACTCCGTCACCGCCTCCGACGTCTTATAATTATCGATGCGCTGAATGCTGGCGTGGGTAATCCACGGACGCGTGTGGTCATAAAGTTTCAGACAATTATGGATGGAACGCAGATGCCCATACGCATCCCGCCGCATAATAACACGCGCATACAGCTCCCAGTCCTCAATGGATTTGGAAGGCATCAGATCATACTCATTGGCAAGCGACCACCAGACATTTTTAAAATGACTCAATCGGTCAACCGCATATTTCAGATAAAAAACATCGGTTTCCCTTTCCATTTTGGAAAATCCCCATTTGTCATAGGGATGCAGCAGAATGATATCCGCTTCTATTCCCAGATCATCCAGCTCCCCGATGCGTTTCTCCAGATTTTCCCAAAATACGGGATTGAAACGCGTAAAATCGAACCCCTCTTCTTCGCTGCCCGCAAAGGCATAATGCGCCGGGTTTACAGCGTTATATGTATAAAACTTTGGGAAAATACACATTCTGACTTTGTTAAAAGGAGCTTCTTTCAGCGTTGCAAGCGTCTGCTCCTGAACTTCTTCCGGCTGATTTACCCAGGCATAGCAGGTCGTGCCAAAAGGATAAAACCGCGTTCCGTCTTCATAGGCAAAATGAAACCGGGCTTCTTCCGTCAAATCTTCCGGCGCATATACTTCGTCCATCGGAAGCACCCGTCCGTGGTTCCCCGCTTTGGCGGCCGTGCATTCACATGTCAGTTCTATTCCGTCCAAAGCCGGGTCGCTGGAACTCGTAACCGCCTTCCAAACGCCCGGCTTTCCCGGCATAAACCGTATCTTATAATTTCCCCCGCCGCAGTAAAAACCATTTACTTCAATTCTTTCCGAATCATTCTCGAAGGCTGCCTTCAGCCGGACATCCGTATAAGGATTGCCCTTATCCGTGCCGGTCAGCGATGCCTCAAAAATTTTGTATTGTTCTGTCATGTTTCTTCCTCCGCGTCGCTCATTTTCTTGCACTATTATAGCATATCTCCTTTTTTCATCCAATCAGTTTTTGCTGTCTCCGCAAAAAACTCTGCCTGAAAATGCAGGCTCAATTCGCGGTCGAAAAAAAAACTGCCGCGCCGTAAAATTACAGGCGCAGCAGTTCTCTGATGATATTCAGTTCGTTTGACCGGTACAGTCATATTTTTTCAAACACCGGCATATAGTCGATGGGTGCATCCACATGGACGGTCTGCTTCCCCTCATAAATCTCCCCGGTCGAAGTCAGCTTCCATTTTCCTTCCGGCAGATAAACGTCGCGTTCGAACGCATTCAGATGCAGGATGGGCGCCGCCAGATATTTCTCTCCGAACATATATTGGTCGGAAAGCTCCCAGCACTTCGCATCTTCCGGAAATTCATAGAACATCGCGCGCAGCAGAGGCGACCCGTTCTCATGCGCCTCTTCATATAATCCGCGGATATAATCGTGCATGGATACGCGAACATCGTAATATTTTTTCATGATGGCGTAATTTTCTTCGCCATAGCTCCAGAGTTCGTTCGGCTGACCGGTATGCAGATAGCCGCCGCCCCAGTCCCGCTCGTCTAACGGCGGAATATTATACGGGCCCCTGTCCCCGTGCATCCGGAGCACAGGAGAATAGACCGCGAACTGATACCAGCGGATTAAGAGCTGCCTGAAATCTTCGTCATTCACATCATCCGTCATAAAGCCGCCGATATCAGTCGTCCACCAGGGAATCCCCGCCAGCCCCATGTTCAGGCCGCACTGAATCTGATCCGCAAAGGCTTCAAAAGTGCTCGGCACATCGCCGGACCAGACCACATTGCCATATTTCTGGGAACCCGCCCACGCACAGCGCAGCAGATTGACAACGCTTCCCGTTCCGTTTCTGCTCATCTCATCATAGAACACGCGGCTGTACATCTGCGGATAAATGTTGCTCAGAGAAAGCGCCGGTCCGTCGCAGTAACGATAATTTTCAAAATCATAAACCCCGTAATCCGGTTCGGAATTATCCAGCCAGAACGCATCGATTCCGTAGTCGTAATAATTCTTCTTGCAGACTTCCCATACATATTTTCTCGTCTCCGGGTTAAACGGGTCGATTTCCACACAGTCTCCCTGATAATCGTAAGTCTGGGCCGCGCCGCGTTCCGTCCTGATTAACAGCCCTCTTTCCATCATCGGTCCAAAATTTTCGCTTCTGCGGTCTACCGAAGGCCATACCGACACGATGACTTTTATACCCATCTCATGCAGTTCGTCCACCATCGCTTTCGGGTCGGGCCAGTATTTTTGATCAAACTTCCAGTCTCCCTGCAGCGTCCAGTGGAAAAAGTCGATCACGATCTGATCGATTTTGATGCCCTCTTCCCGATATTTGCGCGCCACGCTCAGAACCTCCTCCTGTGTCCTGTATCGAAGCTTGCATTGCCACAGCCCCATTAAATCTTCCGGGAACATGTCGGCCCGCCCGGTCACGGCCGTATAATTTGCAAGAATCTGTTTCGGCGTATCCGCGGCAGTAATCCAATAATCCATTTCCTTCGTCGCCCCGGCAATCCATTCATAATAGTTCCGTCCGAAAGTCACGCGCCCCACCGCCGGATTGTTCCAGAGAAAACCATAACCCATTGACGATACCGCAAAAGGTACGGAAATCTGGGAATTACGCTGTGCCAGTTCCAGCACACAGCCTTTTAAATCCATGCAGTCCTGCTGATACTGCCCCATACCGAAGATTTTTTCATCCCTGCTGCTTTCAAATTTCAGGTTCAGGGAATATTCGCTCCCGCCGATAATGCCTTTCCATTCCCTGTTCCGCAGTTTCAGACATCTGCTCTCTTTCGAAAGCGTCCCGTCATAAAACCGGAAATACTCCCGCAGAATCAGACTGTCGTCCTTATAAAAAGAGAGGACTCCCGCAAAATTAACAACCGCTCTGATGCGCCCGTTGACAATCGTCGCAATTTCCTTCCGGTCAATCGTCCCGTCGCCGACCCAATGGTCTTCTTCCTCCACGGTGATCTTCGTATCACATTTGTTGACTTTTTCAGTCAGCGCCCATTCCTTTCCCGTAAAAGAAGAACCCATGACCGCGCGCACGCGCAGCGAATCCTCCCCCCATGCTTCGATTCTCACCATCTCACCGTTGTGGTAACACACCAGCGCCCCGTTATCGTTTACAAATCTCATACGCATCCTCCTCGCAATTTTTCAAAATCCGTTTTTATGCCGCCCAAAATCCCCCAAATCCGCTTCCCGGCTCCGCCCGGAAAATCTTTTCTTGGAAAGCATATGCCCTGATGATATAATACTATTATCTAAGGCATATTACTATTGGAATACTATTGTTTTGTGATACGATACTATTTTAGTCTGCTGATTCACAGCAGAAGAAGGAAAGGGCTTTCATAATGCCGGGCAGAGAAACCGAGGAAAAAAGACAACACAGCACCACACTGATTCCATACAGTTATTACGAATGCCGGCTTCCGGAATATTTTGCGAACGTGCCGATGCACTGGCACAGCGAGTTTGAAATCAACTTCCTTCATCACGGAAAAGGGGAATTTATATGCGGAAACCGAAAACTGAAGGCCGCAAAAGGGGATATCCTGATCCTGCCTCCCAACATGCTGCATACCGCCTATCCCCGCAAGGGCCATGTCCTGATTTATGACGCTTTTGTCTTCAGCCCTGTTCTGCTCGGTGCAAACAGCAGCGACCGCTGTACCGCGGAGTGCATCCGCCCCATCATAAACGGCTGTGTAAAAAGCTGCGTCCATATCCGCCCGGATTCGGAAGGCTATGCCGCCATAAAGGCAATGACGGAGCGGATACTTTCCTGTGTGCACGCTAATTCTCCCCGGTCCGACCTCCTTTTAAAAAGCGAGCTCATGCGGTTGGTCTGGACACTGGAATGCGGCGGCCATATTATTTTTCAACAGGATTCCGGGAGCGGCCATGATGAAATCATCCGGCCGGTTCTCGAATACATGGCCGGAAATTACCAGAACGATATTACGATAGAACAGCTGGCCGGCCTTGTACACCTGAGCAAAAGCTATTTTATGAAATGCTTTAAGGATACGGCGGGCGTCGGCGCCATCGAACACCTTGCGCAGTTGCGGATAAATGCCGTCTGTGAAGCGCTTTCCAACACCGGGGACAAAATATCGGACATTGCTTTCCGCTGCGGCTTCAACAATCTTTCCAATTTTAACAGGCAGTTCTTAAAAAAAGTGGGCTGTTCCCCTGAGGAATACAGAAAGCGCAGTCTTGCGGGCACATCCGCCGCAATTGCAGCATTTCCATAAAATGAAAACAGGCTCCCGGAAATATTAACCAATGGCAATATTTCCGGGAGCCCCGTCGTTTTCTTATTCCTATTCTTCCTATTCAACCGTTTTCATTCTGTGTTTACAGCCGGACATCCACCTGGGCATAACGAACACCCGATGCCTCACCGTGATCTTTGCTGTCGTCTCCTTCGGCCTCCGCCGCGGAATTGCCGGACTTCTGTCCTTCCTTTGTTTCCGCTTCATCCGTACTTTCTTTCTTTGTTTCATCCCCGGCTTCTGTCGTCATATTCGCCTCTTTCAGCGCTTCTCCGGCCTCCGCAAGCGTACTCATCTGAGAAGCTGCCGCTTCCTGTGCTTTCTGCTGCACGTCGGCAAGCTGCGCTTCCTTTGCCGCCGTATCGCCATTCCTTGCGCTGTCCAGCTTAATCTCCGTTTCCAGCACGCCTGCTTTTCCTTCCATCCGGTTCGCAACGCTTCCCTGCACACTTGCCTGTTTCATTGCCCCGTCGGCGGAAATCATCGCCTGCATCCCTTCGGCGGAAAGCTGTACGTTTACCGCCCCGTTCTTCGCCTTTGCCTTCCTGGAGTTTTCGGAACGTTCCATCGATGAAGCGTTTTCTGCCTGTTTCTTTTTCGCCTCTTCCGCTTCTTTCTTACGCATTTCCATCTGATGCTGCCGCAGCTGATTGTTCAGGTTACTGATCTCCTTCTGAATCTCCTGCCGCATTTTCATCTTTTCTTCCGTGCTCATCTCGCTGTTCCCGGAAATTTCCTGCAATCTTTTCTGTGCGTTTTCTATCTGCTGCATCAGCCTCTTGCTGACAGCATCCTCTGCATGGCCGCTTCCCTTTACTCCGGCCGGCATACCGGTTCCCCCGGCTCCGTTTACACCATTTACTACCATAGATTTCATTCCTTTCCTGCGGACCTCATCTTGATCATAACCGATTCAGCCGGCATATGTTGTCTTTCAATCTATTTCGGAACAACATTTCACCCACATTAGCGATTTGTTGTGGATTTGACTTTTTCCGTTGTCAAAATATCCGGGGATACGATGACAGTCCGTAAAGAGACCGTAAAGACGCCCGGAAGCGGCCCTTTTTACCCGACCATCAGCATCACATGCAGCAGAAACGTTCCGTCCTTTTGCTCTATGGCGATATCGCCGAAATATTTTCTGGCCACGCTGCGGATATTGTTCAGGCCGTAACCATGTTCCCCGTTATTTTCTTTGGTCGTCACCGGAAGGCCGCTTTCTTCTTCCAGGTATACCGGCTCTTTCAGGCTGTTTTCCACTACGATCATATAAACATTTTTTTCCCGGTAAGAAAAAACATGGATAAAAGGATTCCCGCATACCGCTTCCGCCCCCTCTATCGCATTATTCAGCGCATTGTTTAAAATAATGCTGACATCAAAGGCATTAACAGACGCTTCTTCCGGATAAAAAAATTCGCTCCGGAAGGTTATCCCGCTTCCCTCCGCTTCCTTTTTTCTTTCCGTCAAAAGAATATCCGTAACGGGATTGCCGCTTTTAATTTCCGTTTCGGTACCGTGAAACTGCTCTTTCAGCTGTTCCAGATAACCAATAGCCTCTTCCTGCCTGTCCTTCTGAAAAAGGCTCTCCAGCATCATGATATGATTTCCCATATCATGACGCATCCCCCGGATATCCCGGTACAGCGCTTCTACTTCCGCAATATGTTTTTTCAGGTTTTCGAGCTGCCCGGCGAGTACCGCGTTTTCTTTTTCTTTCCGGTAATTTTTTTTCATATCCTGATAAAAAGTGACCGCCGCCACGAGCGCGGCATAAGATATCATCTGATAACACGCGGAAATCCAGAGAAAAAAAGCATGAGTTTCCTGAATATACTGCCCTGTGTCCTTCAGATAAAAATCGGAAAAAACACTAAATGAAAAATAACCGGTAAACGCCGATAACGGTACCGCCAGCATCAGACCGAGCTCTTTTCTGCTCATGTTTTCATTTTTATAAAGATAAATCCGATCCATAATATCAAGCAGAATCCGCATCACACAACAGCGGAGTACGATAAAAAGACTCTGATTCAGAATATAAAGGACTAAACAGACCCATTCGGGCGATCCCATAACCGCCTCGAAATACATCGTTCCCTGGAACAGAAAATCTCTCGGCACAGACACAATGCTGTGAGAAATCCACTCCGTCAGATAAAGAAAAATGACCAGGAATACTTTCTGCGCCATGTTCCTTCTGTCAAACAGATAAATGACCGCCAAAAAGGCCAGCGCCCCCAGCGCATATGCCAGAAAACCGTGAAAAGCATACGGTATCAGGTACAATACGGACATCGTACCGATATAAACCAGCTTTACGGACCGAACAGCTTTTTTGTTATATAAAAAAGGCGTGATGAAACGGCCATAAAGCACGCCGTTTATTACAATCACCGCTATGCCGAACAGCCGCGAGGCCAGTTCCCAGTAAAAATCCATAATAATCTCCTGCATTTGCCCGCAGAAATCCCCGGCGTTTCATCCTATGGTGAAACGTCTTTAGAACTTCTCTTCATGTCTTTGGCGCAGAATGACTCTTTTCTGTCATTCTGCCGTGTGAAGAAGGTTCACATTGTGAAAGGTTCACATTGTGAACCGTAGAAGTTCTTGGCGTTTCATCCTATGGTGAAACGTCTTTAGAACTTCTCTTCACACTATTGTATCGCAAATACCGCTTCACAAACTCTCCGTAGTTCTGTTTTGCCATAAGCGCCGTGCCCTTTTCCAGCCAGATTTCGGACACATTATATTTTTCAACATATTTAAAATTCACAATATTTGACCGGTGGGAACGAAAAAAATCCCCGCCGAGCTTTTTTTCCAGATCGGACAGCTTTCCATAATATTCGATATCTTCGTGCACGCTGTGTATCATTACTTTCCGGTTAAACACTTCCGCATACACAATATCGCCAATCGGGATTCTGGTATGCACGCCCCCCGTCTTGATTACGATACAACGCTCTTCCGGCTTCGTTTTCTCCCTGCTTTCCATAACGGCCCGGTTCCTGTACTGCTCTGCGGCCGCCTTCAGCACCTCTTCAAATTTTTCATCCGTAAAGGGCTTTACCAGATAATGGAAAGCCCCTACGTCAAATGCCTGAAAGACATACTCTTCCAATGCCGTTATGAAAATCAGAATCGTGCTTTTGTTTTTCCGCCTCAGCTCCGCCGCTGTTTCCATTCCGTTCCTTCCTTCCATCCGGATATCCAGGAACAGAATATCGAATCGGGCGCCGGAACACAGCAGTTCTTCTCCCGAACGGAAAAAAGACACTTCCGCCTCCGGGTACAGCTTTTTTATTTTACTGCCAAGAAATGACCGCACCTCTTTTTCGTCGTCACACACAGCAATCCGCATCGTTCCGCATCCTCTTTCCTTAAACCAACATGATTCCACTTTGCGGAGAAGTACTTTTCACGTTATCTCCATATATATGATATATCAGATACCTGATACATTTTAACCCGTATATACCGTATATCGGCAAGCCGTTTTCTCTTTCACAGCGACATGTTGTAAACAGAACTTTTTATGTTGTAAAAGCCGTTCCAAAATTCCCTTCACACCAGCCGGCACCTTGCCGCTCCGCGGCATTTTCAACCCCGATTGTGAAGCTTTAAAGTTTGCGAACTTTGGGCCGCAGGCACAAATTCGCGATTGAAAAATCTTTGATTTTTCAATCTATTCTTTTTGCAGCGCCTTTAACATCATAATATGATATTCTTCATCCTGAATGATTCTCCGCAGAACCGCGTTGACGCATTCGTCCTCAATCCAGGAAATATGCAGTTCATACTGATTGATCGTCGCTTTCTCTCCTTCCATATCGGCTGACAGCATTTTGCTGTATTCCGCCGGAATATTCAGGCATGAAGGCGTCCACAATACCGGCCTTCCGTTACGTCCTCTCGCGGAAAATCCGATATCCCCGCCCAGCAGAACGATCAGTTCTCCCAGTTTCTGGAGATGTATCATTTCGCAGACCGCCATCCCAAGAAGCGCCTGCGCCATCGGGCACTTTTCACTTGCCAGACGGTTCTCGTTGTTAATATACTGTGCGATCGCGGTCAGTTCCGATACCGAACCGCAATAGTCAATGCTGAGCAGATCTGCATAGGATGGATTTTTTTCTCTCACCCGGACCGGCGGATAAGGCAGATCCACCATGACCGGTTTAACACCGCTGAAATTACAGGGTTCCCCAATACATTTTCCTTCCATAAAATATACAACCTCTGTCTTTGTTCATTTTCATATTGTATGAGAAAGAAGAAGTGTTTATGCTCCGCCCGTTTATTCCAACGTAAATTCCGCCCCCAGGCGGTACTTTACGGAACCGTCCATATCCTCCACATCCGCCGTTTTGGTGATGCGGTAACGGCCCGCCGGCAGAATGCCATGAAAATAAGTCCAGTTCACATCCATCTGCTGCGGCTCGTCTTTCCGAAATATATAGCCAACCATGTGAAAGGCCGCGTTATCGATGATATAGTCCACCTGATACCAATCCCCATTCTGCCAGACCTGTAATTCATAGTCATCCCCCAGGGTCAGCTCTTTGTCCGTCCGGTTCAGAATTTCCAGACAGGCGCCTTCGGGCCCCGCCTTTGTTACAGTCATCGTAATGCCTTCCACATCCGCCGTTTCCTCCGTATCGACTTCGCCAAAGACCGCTTCCGAAACTTCCTGTTCTTCGCTGACTTTCCGGGTTAATCCATCGGCATCCGTCTCTTCCGATACCGGACAGGATGTCTTAAATACATAGTAAGCGATTCCGAATCCGCCGTTTTCGCCGACATTATCTTTTTCCCATTTTACATAGATCTCATAGATTTTTCCGGCCTGCAAAGGAATGGAAAAATCCGCCGCCGCTATTTCCTCCCGCTGAAATACGCCGGTTTGGATGCCCGGAGCGCCGCTGTTTCCGATCTCCTCAAGATTCCACATATTAATGCCCAGTTCATCAGGATTGACTTCAACGGTCAGACTGTAATCCGAAAAACCGTCCCCGTTTTCGGACAGCGTCAGCGTATCCCAGGGCGCCCCTTCCGATAAGGGATGCGCGCTGTCCGCTATTGCCGCCCCCATCTGATCTGCCCCTTCGGGCCAGCTCCAGTCATACCCGCATGCTTGTACCGTCAGGGAATCCCCTTCCCCCGATAGCGGATAAAATACGATATCCGGCGGTTCCCGACGGGCATCCGCTTCTTCCGCATGCTGTTCCGAAACAGTTCCGCCGCCCGATTCTGCGCCGTCAGAGGCACTCCCATCCGCTCCGCTTTCCTTTTGGCCGCAGGCGCTCATGACCAGTACGGTCAGTCCCAATGCCGTCATGCACAATTTTTTCTTTCTCACGCTAATAGTCCTGCCTTTCTCTTATTTTCCTCTGAAAAGCTGATACCGCAAAGATGTTTTTCGCATCTCTTCTCCGCCCCCCGGATACTTTTCCGGTAAAACTATCTTAGCATAAACCGTTTTCCGTGTCATGCACTTTCCATTTCCATTCCTGTTTCCCTTTTCCTGTGCATCCTTTTTGCTCTTCACACATAATTCACAAATTCACGGGGAAATCCCCGTTTTCTTCCTTGCACAGACAGGCCTCCGATAGTATACTAATGGTATAGGAAAGGAGGCGTATGTTATGCGTATTAAAAAAATGCTCACCGCAGTAACGGCAAGCATGCTGATAGCAAGCCTTATCGTAATGCCTGTTTCTGCACATGGGCATCATGGCAGAGCAAGGACAGCCTCAACCACCGTCAATACCGGCTGCCCGGTATGTACCGTTGAAGACTGCTCGGAGACAGGACATCATGCACACGACGGCAACTATTACTGCAGCTATGACCACGACGGCGGTTATTGCGATGGTTCCTGCGGATATCGCGCTGATTGCTCTTGCGGTTACTGCGGAACCACCACAACATCGTCAGGCTCTCATCATGGCAGAGGGCATGGCTGTCGCTAGGCACTAGCCGGAAGCATTCAACAAAATACAACAACCCGCCTCGGCGTTGTCTGAGGCGGAATGCTTCTTGTCGTTGCCGTATAATAAACAAGCAGCGTCCGGCCTGCCGGATTACAGGATACATTTTGTCCATTGAGCGTCTCTATATTCGTATTCCGCGCAAGATTCAACTGTAATGAACCGTCCCGCGCCGTCAGATTCCTGTCAAACTCATTCAGCATAATCTGTTCATCCCGCATGAGCACCGCAACGATCTGCGCCTGATACTGCGGTGGAAAAATAAGCGGCACAGGGAGGGATGCGTCGTAAAACGCCGCCACCCGGAGTCCGGCCCTGAGCGGTCTGTTATCAATCACATGCGTCTCCGGTCCTATCATAAAATTTACAATTCCGTTTTCCGTTCGGAGCGACATCGTTTGACTGCAACAGTCATTTCCTCTTGTCATGTTTAAAATGGTACCGATGATCGGTTCATAGTTCGCATATGCCATTATTATATTCCTTCTTTTTTTTCTGAATCTACTATAAGTTATGTCTGAAAATGAAAAATGTACGCCATTCGTGCCGTGATGAATTTCTCCGTATTGCCGGCTGACTGCAAAGCGGTTCTGCCGGATATTCTTCTCAGGTGTTTTCCACTGACAATCGGCTGCTCCAATCTGCCTTTGCGCTCTTTTACTTTTGCGATCATCTCCGTGACTTCACGCTGACCGCTGTACCCCGCGAGACCATTTTTACGATACGTGATCTGTTATATCTTTGCATAATAACAAACATCAAATCAAATACGGCACTACATACAGATGTTATAAGAAACACGCTAAATGCACCAAAATGCACCGAAGCCGCAAGCGGAACAAAACTAAGTACAACGTTCGTTTCATGCACTAACTCTGATTGACACATAGCCTGCGCTATTTCATCCCATGTGTGTTTTTTGTTTGAAAAAGTATCCGGGGCGTAAGTAGGCATCTTATCTTTCCACTTCTTAACCCTCAAAAATTGATACAGCCTGCTTTCCCATGAACGGATCTGATACCATTTCTTTGTATAATTTGCTCTGTTCTTCATTCCAATATTATAAAGCAGCCCGACAAGCAGTCTCATACCTAAATGATAAAAAATTGTGCCAAAAGTAACCGCCAGCGTTATGTATATCCCACTGTCAGAACGGCGGTATAAAATAGTCGCAAAAACCGACATCATTAAGCAAAAAGCTGTAGTAAATTTCATCACTTTTGGCATATTCCCGTATCCCTCCCAAGCTTCCATTTGTGACGATTCCATTATATCATGAATCTGCGATTCATGATCGCCATTCGCCGCTCGTCTAACATGCAAGCATGCTCTCCTCGCTAACGCTCATTATATCACAATTCTGTATAACAAAGTCCATAATCGCCTGTATCATTCCAAACGGAAATGCCCCGGATAATAATCATAATCTTTGAATAATACCCTCAGTGGACACGGGGATATACGCATTTTTTCAGACAGCACCTGCAAATGAGGGTTGAATGTCATTCGTATTGGTGGTATACCTGGCTCGTTAAAAATTGGCAGAGAGGTGATACAAAATGGCAGATCCGGAGATTTTAGAAAAAGATGATTGCAAAGATTGAAGCATCCATTGATAAATATGATGAGGCAGATATTTCTGTAATAAAAGAACGCTTCCCTATCATGAAGCGTCCTCCGATCTGTTCCGTTTTTAGTTTTTTCTCTACGTTCTTTCCCGCAGCGTCTGCATCCGCGATCTGACATTTTCATCGAACTCTTCGTCAGAAAATTTGGGATCCCGCGTTTTCATCCAGATTTCACAGGGCGCTTCGCTGCATTCGCCGCAGTTTTTCATGCCCTTGTTATGAACGCTGCATTCATAAATGGCACATGTTCCTCCCTCCGGCACATGAAAAACCTTTCCGCTGCACTCGTTACACCCTTTGCACATCCCTCCGAAGCAATAACAGGTACTGCAATCCGTTCCGCATACGCTTACACTCATCCTTCGTTCATTCCTTTCCGTTTTTTACGGTTATTTTAGCATGAAATTTCCTGCGGATATTGTATATTTCCGACATCATAAGCATATTTTCTGGCAGTTTGTATGTCCATCGCATGATACCGTTTAAATTCCCGCAGCAAGTGGGACTGGTCCGTATAACCATACTGCCAGACCGCATCCTGCACTGTGAAAAAAGGATTCCGTACAACGTCGCCCCAGACGGACTGATACCGTACCAGATTGCATAGTTTTTTCGGGGTGATGCCGATATATTCATGAAAAAGCCGTTCTAACTGCCTTTCCGAAATAAAACAGTCCTTCGCCAGTTTCGCCGCATTCAACGCGCCTTTTTGCAGCAGTATTTCCATGACCGCGCGATGAAGGGCAGGATGTTCCCTGGCATCGGCTGACCGCCGCAGAAACATCCCTTCCGCGAGGCCCGCCCGCTCTTTCAAACCGGATTTTTCAAACAACAGCGGACGAATCAGCCTGTCCAGCCAGCGGAATCTGGACAGCACATCAAAATAACCGTTCAGCGTGCCCTTCATGGAATCCTCCGAAAAGGCACAGGCCCCCCACGCATAAAAGCGAATCGCAAACAGGGAAACCAGATGCCCGTCCGTCGAATTGTCCGTTTCTGAAAAACTGACATCATTAATTCCGCAAAACCCGCCGGTAATCCTGTTGGCGGTATAGTCAATCCGGTAAATGATATCCGCACAGGTATCCGGAACCACGATTCCGCCGTCGCCGCTCCTTCTGACATAAGGATGTTCACTTCCCCAGAAGCAGCGGATATACCTGCACAGTTCCGGGTGATGAGGCAGCACTTCCCGGTATTCTCCGTTTTGCCGGAAAGGAGCCGCAGTCAACGGCATATACGGTATCTTCTGCATTTTAACCATGCTCCTTTCCCGGCTGGCCCGACAAAGCCGCGGTGCTTTTCCGATCAGCTGTCAGACTGTGTTTACTCTACATTCTCGGAGAACCGATCTGTCCGAATTCGCCTTCTTTTTTGCGGTCTTTGACAATCGAAGTACAGGTCGGAATGGCACCGATGACGGTAAAGACATACAGCAGTACGAGGTTGCCCCAATAGTTTGCGCTCTCTATCCGTCCCCACTGTACAAAGGCCGGCACCATCTGGAACGCGGAAAAAATGTCGCCGCCCAGTTCCCGCACGATGATGATCGCCCATCCGATTCGGTCGCCTATGTAGGTCATGACAAGCATCATCAGAACGCCGATGACAATGCCCTTCTTCGTCAGCTTTCCTCCCAGCATTTCATAGCCCTTCAGCGTGCAGACCGCCATGACGATGCCGGAAGCCACCGCCACTCTTCCCATCTGTCCGAAAATGACGATACAGACAACGCCGATGATGGAACCGAGCAGGGCACCCACAAGACCACCCACAAGATTTTCGCCCTTTTCTTTCTTCTGCTGCGCTGCCATCATCACATCCTGCCGCATTCTGCCTGCGCAGTCCGGACAAAGGTGCATATAGCCGCCTTTGGTATCATAACCCGCCGTCTCCATCTGCTGCCCGCAAAGCTGACAGCAGGGTGCAAAGCCCTTGCTTCGCAGGAAGTTCAGCAAAGCGCCGATCCCGTAATTGAGATTATTCCGGAGCTGTTCCTGTTTCGCCGTGTTTTTCAAAACCATTTTAATCAGGTTTCCTTCCTGCACGAGCGATATCACCGGTTTTTCATTTTTTACAAACAGCTTGTAATCTTCTTTGCCCAGCGCTCCCATCGGTGAACGGGCGCTCAGACTGACGGTCAGGCTGTAAGGATATCTTTCATCCTCAGCATAGACCAGCAGTTCGAATCCCTCCCGAAGCCCGTACAATGCTTTTCTTTCCTGGTCCAGTCTGAATCCAAGCGCCATTGCCAGCTCTTCGTAATTTTTAGTTGCTTTGCTCATTGTTCTTCCTCCCTCTTGTAATTTATTTTCAGGCGATTGCGAAACGCATTATTGCAAGACAGCAGTTGTGCAGAACAGACAAATCGTAAGCAGGGTGCTGTGTCGCCGCCGGTGTTTAGACGTCGTACTCCGGCGTCTTATACACCGAACAGTGCAGCGAAAGCGTGTCCTGCGGTGATTGTGTGTTTTGTACAACGGGAGTCTTCGAAAACATTGTTTCGCAATCGCCTGGTAATTTATTTTACACGATCCCCTGAAATGTAAAGGTAAATTCCAGCTTCCTGCCGACGTCGATCAGATATTCCGGATGCACCGGAGCGCCCCAGCTGTCGTCGCCCCCGACGCCCATCTGCTGCATGGATGCGCGCACCCATGTATAATGCACTTCGGGAAGTTCAAAAGAATGCCTCGCGTTTTCCAGCTCATGCGGCGTATAAGGAAGGGCGGAAAAATTCATCCGGTCTCCGGTAAACAACAGCCCTCTTCCCTTGCGGTCCGTGATCTTTGCATAACGTACTCCCGTTTTATTGCCGCATTCCTGGGGCACCAGATACTGTGCCATATTATCTTTTACCAGATTCCGGTAAATGCCCAGCTTCGCGCCTTCTTTTCTGTCTTCATAAGTCTCCTCCGGCCCGTTTCCGTACCATTCCACGTGATCGTAATCCGCACTGAGCTGGAACAGCATACCGAATTCCGGCATATCTCCCAGTTCTTTTACCGGGTCATAGGCAAGCGTAGTCTGAACCCGTCCGTCCCCGTAAACGCGGTAAGTTACCTGACATTCCGCCTCCGGCGTAGTCTGGAGACAATAATAATAGGTGACGGCCACGCAGTCTTTTTCTTCATGAACAACCGGATTATCATACCATGTGCCGAGCGCCGTTTCCCTCGCTTCGCCGGCTCCTTTCGTCGTCAGATAAAGGCTCGCCAGCTTCCATTGTCCATACCGGCCCGGCATATTTCTTCCTTCATCGTTATCGACGGGCGCGCGCCAGAAATTCGGTTTCGGGCTGCGTATCAGCAGTTCTTTTCCCGCATACCGGTAAGATACAAAACCATTGTCAATGGAAAACAGCGCTTCGAAATCCGTCCCGCGGACGCCGAAATTTCGTTTGCCGCGGACCAGAACACAGGGTTTTTCACACGCCGTCCCCGCTCCCGGATTTCCGCCTGTGATTCCTTTCGTACCGCCGGGTTCGGATTCGTCTTCGGCCTTCACGTTCGCGATAACCGCCTGTCCGAAAGCCACTTCATGGCCCGCTTTGGCCCAGCATTCGTCCTGTTTCAGATGGAAGGAGACGGTAACTGCATATTCGCCCTCATATGCCGGAATTTCAAAAGGCAGGGGGAAGGAACGTCTGCTCTCCGGCTCCACGCACAGATGCAGTTCTTTTTCGGCCGTCGGCACACCGTTTCGCAGTAAAACCGCTTTGGCCGCAAAGGTATCCGCGTTTACAAACAGGTTCTTGTTCCAGACCTCAAAATCTTTTTCGCGGATGAATACGGTCAAATTCTGGTAGTCGAATTTCACTTCCTGCATTTTGGGCGAAGGATTCCTTTCTCCGCCGTAAACAATGCCGTTGCCGCTGAAATTATAGTCACAGGGCCGGTCTCCGAAATCGCCTCCGTATGCCTGATACTCCCGGCCGTAACGGTCTTTCCGGTAAAGGGACTGGTCGATATAATCCCAGATAAAGCCGCCCTGATAACCGGAATTTTCCTGGTCAGCCAGATTCGTGTATTTGTGCAGGGCCCCGCAGGAATTTCCCATCGCATGGGAATATTCACAGCAGATAATCGGCCTCGCTTCCCTGTTTTGCAGATATTCCTCGATTTCCTTTACTTTCGTATACATCCGGCTTTCCATATCGGTCGTCTCGTCATAGCTTCTGTCCCAGAAAACGCCCTCATAATGCACAAGCCGCGTATCGTCCAGTTCCCGGAAACGTTCCGACATCCTGAAAATCGTCCTTCCGCCAAAGGATTCGTTTCCGCAGGACCACAGCAAAACCGACGGATGGTTTTTGTCCCGCTGATAGCAGGAATTGACGCGGTCGAGCATCATATCTTCCCATTCTTCGTGGTCGCCCGGAAGCACAAACGACTTTTCCGCAGCGCCCCGCATATACGCGTCCCATGTGCCGTGGGTTTCCATATTGCATTCGGCAATCAGATAAATCCCATACCGGTCGCACAGATCATATATCGCCGCGTCATCCGGATAATGGCAGGTGCGGATGGCATTGATATTGTTCCGCTTCATCGTCACGATATCCTTTTCCAGTTCTTCATAGGAAACATGCCGGCCGGAAACGGAACTGAATTCATGGCGGTTGACTCCCTTAAAAACGATCCGCTTTCCGTTAAGAAGCATCCGGTTATCCTTCATCTCAAACCGGCGGAATCCGACCATCTGTACCAGATATTCTTCCGTTCTGCCGTCAGGGCTGACAGCCTCGATCTCCAGCCGGTACAGATTGGGCTGTTCCGCACTCCAAAGCCTGGGCTGCCGTATCTTTTCCTGAAAAATAATGCCGCCCGCCTGCTGCCCGGCCGCTTCCGATGCCTCTCCTTCCGGCACAATCTCTTTTTCCAGTTCCAATAAAACCTGTTCTTCGTCTTTCAGCCTGTACCTGATCTTTCCCGCACCGGTTGTTTTCACCACGGCTTCCAGCGTTGCTTCGTCAAAGCCGTTTCCCGCAAACAAAGTCTTCACCCGGATATCTTCGATATGAACGGCCGGCAGCGCATACAGACAGACGCTTCGGTAAATGCCGGAAAAACGAAAGAAATCCTGATCTTCGCACCAGCTCGAAGAAGTCCATTTATAGACCTGTACCGCCAGCTTGTTTTCCCCTTCTTTCAAAAAAGGCGTAAGATCAAATTCGGAAGGCGTAAAGCTGTCCTCGCTGTATCCCACATAACTGCCGTTCAGCCAGAGCGCCATGCCGCTCTCCACGCCCTGAAACGCGATGCGGATTTCTTTTCCCTTCATCGCCTGCGGCACCTCAAAATATTTCACATAACTGGCCGTCGGATTGAACCGCACCGGAATTTCCCCCGGAACCAGTTCTTCCCGCCCGTCCCAGGGATACTGCACATTGGCATACTGGGGAACGTCATAGCCTTCCATCTGGATATGCGCCGGCACGCAGATGCTCTCCCAGCACTTGCAGTCAAAATCTTCTTTCTCAAACCCGGCAGGCGCAGAAGCCTGATTCACCGCATAGGAAAACTTCCAGACGCCGTCAAGCGCCATTCTGAGCGAGCTGCTTCCCGCATCATATTCTTCCCTGTTCCGGTAAAGAACCGGCACCGCATGCGCCGGGAGCACATTTTCCTTAAAAAACATCGGGTCTTTTACTTTGTCATAGTGAAATTGTGTCATTTCTGATAACCAAACCTTTCTTACCTTATATATTTCCGACATCTTCCGATATCGCTTTCCGAATCCCTTATATATTGTCCGGCTTTCCGGCGTTCATATCCGTATACATATCGAGCAGTCCGACCGTCTCCGATGCCGGGCGGCCGTACATATTACAGCACTGTCTGGAAACCGTTTTCGCCTCCTCCGCGTCCTGGTCTATCAATACGCTCATCCGGTAAACGCCCTGTTTCGATTCCGCATCCAGATGATTCATGATCTCCGCAATCATTTCGTCTTCGTTCATTTCTTACCCTCCTTTTTCCTGAGGAATACGCCGTCCATGCCATACGGTCTGTCAGGGCAGTCCCTGTGTTTTTTTCCGTTCAAAAATCTCCCGCAGCGATTCCGTATAGGGCTCCCGCGCGATTCCGTATTCCGTTACGATGCCCGCAATCAGATCGTGATCGGTCACATCAAAGGCCGGGTTAAAGACTTTCACCCCTTCCGGCGCCACCGGCTCCCGATACCACATCTGCGTTACCTCATGAGCCGGCCGCTGTTCGATCGTAATATCCGCTCCCGTCGGCGTATTCATATCGATCGTTGCGGTAGGCGCACAGATATAAATCGGCACGCCATAACGCTTCGCCACCGCCGCCACAACGGAAGTCCCTATCTTATTCGCCGTATCCCCGTTGGCCGCAACCCTGTCACAGCCGACGAATACGGCGTTTACCCAGCCGTTTCGCATGACGGTTCCCGACATATTATCGCAGATCAGGGTAACATCCACGCCGGAAGAAAAAAGCTCATAGGCCGTCAGCCGCGCTCCCTGCAATAGCGGCCTCGTTTCATCCGCAAAAACCCGGAAATGATAGCCCCGCTCCTGGCCGAGGTAAATCGGGGCGGTAGCGGTTCCGTATTTGCAGGCCGCGAGCTGTCCCGCGTTGCAATGCGTTAAAATACCGTCTCCCGGCTTTACCAGGCTGAGCCCGTATTCGCCGATGGCCCTGCACACCCGGATATCCTCTTCTTTAATCCCGATTGCTTCCTCTTTCAGCAAAGCCTTGATCTGCTCCACCGGCTTTTCCCGGTTCGCAAGACATACCTGCTCCATCCGGCGCAGCGCCCACGACAGATTGACGGCGGTCGGTCTGGAAGAATCCAGATATTCCTTATGCTTCTGAAATTCCCGGTAAAAAATATCGAAATCCTCCGTTTCGATCTGTTTTGCCAGCAGATAAATTCCAAAAGCGGCCGTCACGCCGATGGCCGGCGCTCCCCGCACCTTCAGCAGATAAATCGCGTTCCAGATTTCCTCTCCCGTCCTTAAACGGATGATTTCCGTCTTTCCGGGCAAAAGCGTCTGGTCGATGATCACCACCGCGCCGTCCTCATCGTCCAAAGCCACCGTCTCATAATCCCTGATCGTTTTCATGATTCACTGTCCTTTCGTAGATTATACTGTTTGACCTTATCAGTCTAAATCTGTCATTTTCAACGCTCCGCAGTCACATCCGCAAATGCCGCCCCGGCCGCCCGGCAAAGGTCATCCGGCTTCAGTTCGATCTGGGAACCGAGCCGGCCGCCGCTGACAATCATGCTTTCGAGTCCCTCTGCCGATATGTCGATGCGCGTAGTATATTGCTTTTTCATGCCGATTGCCGTGCAGCCGCCCCTGATATACCCTGTCACGGCATTGATATCCTTGACGTGAATCATGTCAAGGGCCTTCTCTCCTACCGCCTTCGCCGCTTTTTTCAAATCGAGTTCTTCCGCAATCGGTATGACAAATACATAATAATTTTTACTGTTCCCGACCGTCACAAGCGTTTTATACACTTTTTCATAAGGAAGGGAAAGCATATCTGCGATCTGTATCGCGTCAACAAATTCTTCGCAGGCATATGTATACTGCGTATACGGAATTTTTTCCCTCTCCAGAATCCGCATCGCATTGGTTTTGGTTTCTTTGCTTTTCATCCTGATCTCCATTCCGCAGCGTTTGCACGGCAGAGGCATCACTTTGCTGATGCAAAGCCGCAAGTCCCGAATCTGCGTCCGCACAAATCATCTCTTTATAACACTTTATAACAACAGATACCAGGCTGCCGGAAAAAGCTTCTCCAGCACCCGGAACAGAGGCACATAGAGCGCAAGCCGGACCCACACCGGACAACAGATAATGCTAAGCAGCGTCAAAAGCGGAACTGCCGCCGCAATCGCCTCCTGTTTTCTCAATACTATTCTGATTATACTACAATACAGGACAATTAGGAACTGATAAAAAATAAGGCCCGCCGTTTCTTTTCCCAGCCCGCACAGCAGCGCCGCCGGCCCTCCTTCGCCGGGAACGGCAATGTTTCCGGTCAGCCACAGGGACAATAAAGCGGCCGCAGATGTGTAAACGGTCGGCATCCATACATTGACCATTGTAGTCACTCCTGCCGGAATAAGGCGCCGGAACCGCTTTTCTTCCCTGTCTTTCCAATCCGTCAGCAGACCGCACAGGCCGCTTACAAAAATGCAGACAGCCAGTATTCCCCGCAGCCGGAAAGAAGGGGAAACCGATGCGCGCAGGGCTTCTTCCTCCCCGTATCCGCCGTCATCGTCCGGTTTTAACACATCCCCGGTATTCCCGTGATACCGGAATGCAAACGTGCTTCCATCCAGCAAATGCTGTTCATAGGCCGCTCTGGCAAAGGCTACGATATCGGTTTTCACATCCGTTTCTTCCGCCTTTGCAAATGCCTCCGAATGCTCTATATAGTCTACATAATTCATTTCCGCATACAGAGTAAATACGACACTCGCAATCTTTTCCTTGACTATTTCAGTCATGTTCGAAGAACGCGTAGTATACACCGTAATGGTTTCCTGCCATTCGCCCGTGCTCAGTCCGTCCCATAACTCCGCACGCAGCAAAACGCCGCAGTCCAGCCTGCCTCTCTCCACATCCCGGCACATCGCTTCTTCATCCTCGTAAAGCCGGAATCGCAGCAGACCTTCCTGTTCCTGTAAACGCGTCATAAATTCCTGTTCCCGGCCCTCCGGCAGAATGCCGATCTCCACGCCCCGGCTTTCACCCTGTCCCAATCGGTCAACCATAAATGACATCAATGGCAGAAGCAGCAAAAACAACAGAAATGCGGGATTTTTCGCGATTCGCTTCCCCATAAGCCCAATCCAGACCACATAGGTTTTCATACCGCCCTACACCTCCTCCGTCATCCGCCAACGCCTGATTCCATATGCGGAAGCTCCGAAAAGCACCGTAAAACCAAAAAGAATCGCAGCTGTCTTTCCGGAAAAACGCCCCAGGTACAGACTTCCCGCGGCATCGATCAGATAAGCTGTCGGAAAAAACCTCCCAATCCGCCGCACGGTATCCGGCAGAAAAGCGGAAGGCAGAAACCCTCCGGAAAAATACTGCATGAATACCGTCAGAAAAAAGAGAAGCAGAACCGCCGTCGTCCCGTTTCCCGCAATCTGGAATACCAGAAAAACAAAAGACGCCGCGCAGCATAAAATCAAAAGGCAGATGCCGGTCCGCATTCCTCCCGCTTTTGGCAGCCACGCTTCACAGCCGGCCGCCTTCATTCCCGCTTTCGCAGCCAGCCAAAAAAAGGAACCGCCAAAGCCCATACTGCATACCCCGCACAGCCATTTCCCGAAGCACTGTCTGCCCGCGCCGATTCCTTCCCTGTAAAGATTATTCTGCAAAGCCGGAGGATAAGGCCGCATCACCGGATAGCAGGCCATACCGAGCAGCAGCAGAAAAAATACGGCTCCTGACGCAATGCCGTATTGCAGCATGGACAGATTTCCCGCCGCGGAAATTTCCTCTGTCCGGAACAGGGCCAGCCGGTTCAATGCAAACGCCAGATTATATTTGTCGACATCCATTTCCAGCACCGACAGCTGCTCCAGCGCGCCGTATGCCTCCGCCGTGTCATAAATGCCGTAAATCTGGGCCTGTGCGACACGCAGCATCTGCACCCCCGCGTCGGTCAGTTCTTTTAGCAGCGCCGACTCCATGCCCGCATCTTCCGGAAAAAAGACCTGCGCCGGCACATTGCTGCCATTCATAATGCCCTCTGTCATACCCTTTGGTAAAACAAGCATGGCTGCCGCTTCTCCCTCCCGTAACATGGAAATCCCTTCTTCCTCCGACACGGTCAGAAACCTGCAAAGTTCCGAAATGCTTTCCATGCCCTGTACATAATATAATAACAAATCCGTCAGCGGATCGTCTTCTTCAACAACCGCGATCGTTATCCGGACAGCCGGCGCATCACGGTACAGAATTTTGGAAGCGCCTAAGGCGATTGTTCCAAAAACAGCCATCAGCAGAATCGTTTCAAGCAGCATGACCGGAAGCTGTCTGATCGTCCGTTTCAGTTCCAGCTTCCATAAAGTTAAAGTTCTTTGTCCGATGATCGTCCGCCTCCTGTTCAAAATCACTTTACGGTTCTCCGTGGACAGGACTTCCCCAAAATGCGGTTCCCTCTCTATCCAAAAAACGAAAGAGCCTTCATCCACCGCCAGATCTTTTTCATGATCTGATCTCGCAATTCCCGATATTCGTCTTCCGTGATTTCAAAAAGACGAATGCGCTCTCCCGCCGGACCTTTCAGCTCTTCCGACAGCGGTTTCAGCTCCGCCTTTCCGGTCAGTTTAAAACTGCCGATTCTGTCAACCGAAACGGTCAATCCGTGGAGTTCTGCCGTAACGCGCGTGTCATTTTCATGGTAAAAGGTCTCCGCACGCAAATCTACCGTTATGGTATCCTCCGTGCCGGATTTGCTTCCAAACGCCGCCAGCAGCCGTTCGTCGATCCCAAGCGCCTGTATGGGCATCTTTGTCTGCATGCTGACAAAAATGTCATCTATACTCCGCGCCTCTCCCAGAAAACAGATTTCTCCGGAAGTTTCAAAAGCGATTCCGCCCTCTTCATTCCCTACCCGAATACGAAAAGGTTCCTCCGCAGAAATCCGAACGATTCGGTCATTTTTTTCTTCAACCGCAATGATGACTGCGATATCTCCCGCAGTCTCTACGGTTATCCCTTTTTCCGACAGCATGCCGCCGGAAGCCTCCGTACAGTCCTCCATCAGCGCATTCATCCAGTCCGCGGAGATTGTCAGGCGGTATTGACTGCATCGGTACTGCCTGTCATTCTTTTCCGGAACATTGATGTCTATTGGATTCTCCAGCTTTTCTATACTGACCATCTCCTGCCATCCGTCCAGATATTGCAGCCACGAAACCGGATTTCTTTTTGAAAATAAGTTCACGGAAATCTCATGGTTTTGCAGCGTTCCGAATATATTGGCAAACAGAGAAGCGTTATACTGCTCGTCGATTCGTTCCGCATCAAAGGCAAAATTCTTTTCGGAAAAATCGGGCAGCCGCAGAATCAATTCGCTGCCGTCCCCATAGAGTTCCAGTTCCGCCAGTTTCGTATTGCTCACACTGAATTTCGTGCCCGCTTCCAGTTTCCGGGCAGCCGCATCCCGCGCCAGCGTCGTATCAACCCCAAGCGTAAACGGAAGTCCCTCTCCGCTCAGGTTGCAAACGGTTTCCAGTTTTATCCGGTCAAGACCGTCTCCCGCCTGCCCGTTCCCAGGCCCGGTTCCGGCCGCCGTCTCCCATAATTCCTGACATTCCGATATTTCCTCCGCCAGATTCCGAAACGCTCTCAGAATGATTCTTTCTTCCGTAAAATACAGTCTTACAAAAACAAATGCCGCAATAGCGGCCGCGGCGGCAATGCCGGCAAAAATACCCGCCGCCGTTTTCCAGTTCCGCCGGAACGGCCGGCCAAAATGCTTCTTCTCTTCTATTTCCGGAATCTGAATTTCTTCAAACTGATTCATGAAACACCCATCCCTTTCCGGCTCCGCCAGGAATACGCGCCATCAGACGCGGGAAAAATATCAAAAAAACCGGACACCATATTGCAATTATATCGTGTCCGATCTTCTTTTTCAATGGGACTTTGCACGGTCATTCTGACCGCACCGCGCCCTGATCTCCTATCTTGTCACATCCCGCAGCCACACTTTCTTCCGGTACCGCAGCAGACAAAACGGCACTTTGATAAACTCATCGGCAAGCAGTATCGCATAAACAACCGGCACCGGGAAATGAAAAACAAAAGCTGCCAGCGCGCTGAATAAAATGGACCCAAACCACATAGTCGTCATATCTAAAATCATGCCGAACCGGGTATCCCCGCCGGAGCGGAACACACCGACAACCCAGGTCGAATTGAGAGACTGTCCGACCACGTAGGCCGACATCATACATAAAAACAGATTCAGATAACGGACCGTTTCCCCTTCAAAGCCCATTCCCCACACAATCACAGGCCGCAGCAGCAAAATAACCGCTGCACCGCCGAGACCGCAGCAAAGACCTAACACGGTAAATTTTTTTCCGTAATCTTCCGCCACATCTTTCCTGCCCTCTCCAATCGCTTTTCCGATCATGATTGCGGCAGCCGCCGCGATTCCAAACCCCACTACCATAGAAAGCTGCCTTGCTGTCTGAACGACCGAATTTGCCGCAACAACACCGCTTCCGAGCCGTCCCACAATCGCCGTATTGGCGGAATAACCGGCTCCCCACAGCACTTCGTTCAAAATGACGGGCGAAGCAAAATGCAGAAAATCCTTCCACAGAACCGCATCTGTCTGAATGATATAATTCCATTTTAATTTTACTTCCGGCTTATACCGTTTTATATAAAATACTAATATGCACAATTCAATGATTCTGGCCATCAACGTACCGGCCGCCGCACCCTGAATGCCCAGCGCCGGAAACCCCAGGAGACCGAAAATTAATACGGCATTCACACAGATATTGATCAGCAGGGAACTTCCATAGATGATTGTGGAAATCGTCACCCGTTCAATGCTCTTTAACATATTCAGATAACTCATGGTAAATGCCGAAATCGGATAGGTAAAGGCCACGATCCTGATGTATAAAACGGCCTGCGCTGTCACTTCCGCATCGTTAGTAAAAAGGAGCATCAATTTTTCCGGCATAAGCAGCGAAATGATCATAAAAAGAAAGCCGACCGACGTCGTCAGCAGCACAACAATGCCCATTACCTTCTCGATCGCTTCCAAATTCTTTTTGCCCCAGTACTGAGCGATCAAAACGGACGCGCCGGACGTTGCTCCGAACAGAAAAAGGCTCAGAATCCAGAAAATCTGGCCGCCCATCGAACAGCCGGAGAGCACCTTTTCTCCGACTCTTCCGAGCATAATGACGTCCGCAGCGGAAACGCCCACATTGATCAGATTCTGCAGCGCCATCGGCAAAACCAGCACGAATACCCGCCTGTAAAAATTGTCTTTCATCCGCATTTTCACCTATACAAACACATATTTATGCAGGCGTTCCATCGCTTCCACAAGCCGCGCCTTTGGCAGCGCCAGATTCATCCGGATGCCGCATGCGCTGTGAAAAGGCCTTCCGTCCTGCCAGATTACGCCGACCTCCACGCCTGCTTTCTGTATTTCATCGATTGTTTTTTCGTGTTCTGCGCACCACTTACTGCAATCCAGAAGCAGCATATAGGTTCCCTGGGGTCTTGCCACAGAAACACCCGGAAAATATTTATCAATATAATCACACGCATATGTTACATTTTCCTGAAGCACCTGACGCAGTTCATCCGCCCATTCCGCTCCCTCTTTGCTGTAAGCGCCGATCAGCGCATACATGGAAAGCACGTTCATGGAATTATAATGCGAAAGGGAAGATTCTTTCAGCACCCTGTCCCTGAGCCACTTATTGTAAATAATATGATAGCTTCCGATCATTCCGGCCAGATTAAATGTCTTGGACGGCGCATAGAATGCAGCCGTACGCATTCTGGCATCTTCCGAAACGGACTGCACCGGAATATGCCTGTTATCTCCCAGAATGATATCCGACCAGATTTCATCCGCAACCACCATTACATCGTATTTTTGGAACAGCTCCATTGCCCGCTCCAGTTCCCAGCGCTCCCAGACCCGGCCGCACGGATTATGAGGGGAGCAGAAAATCGCGGCATGAATGGACTGCTCCCGCAGTTTCGCTTCCATATCCTCAAAGTCCATCCGCCAGACGCCGTTCTCATCCTGTTTCAGCGGGCTCAGCACAATATCATATCCGTTATTTTCAAGGCTTCCGGTAAATCCTACATAAGTCGGGGAATGAAGCAGCACCTTGTCGCCTTTGGAACAAATCACGTTCAGCGCGCTGACCACGCCGCCCAGCACACCGTTCTGATATCCGATACATTCTTTTGTCAGCCCCTGCACGCCATTCCGCATTTCCTGCCAGCGGATAATCGCATTATAATATTCTTCCTTAGGTTCAAAATATCCGTACAGCGCATGGGCCGTTCTCTCCATAATTTTCTCCGGTACAGACGGAACCGTGGCAAAACTCATATCCGCAATCCACATGGGAATCCTGTCAAACCCTTCTTTTACCTGCGCATCCGCATACGGAATCACCTCCGCCGCGATCGCGTCCTTACCATGACGGTCTATCATGTCCGTAAAATTGTACTTCATTTGTATGCCTCCCTGTCCACTTTTGTATTCATTCTGAAATCTCCCTTTCATTATAGAGTAAACATCCCGAAATAACAATCTCTTCCTTTTTCCTCTTTTTCCCGTCTCTTTTTCCTGCATTATTTTATAATAAATTTAAATGAACACGTTCAAAAAATGATTGACAAAGCACCTCATGAGACCTATAATATAAATGAACATGTTCACCAATGAAGGCCCGGTATTTTTCCTCTGCGATTTAAAACACGGGCCGGAACAATAAGACGGAGGGGTATGATGCGGAAAAAAAATGACACTCTGCGCAGTACGCTGTTGGACGCGGCCCGTCAGATTGCGGACACGGAAGGGCTCGAAGCAGTTAATATCCGTTCTCTTGCAGGAAAAGCCGGTGTTGCGGCAGGAACCGTATACAATTATTTTTCAGACAAAGACGAAATCTTACTCGCCCTGACAGAAGAATACTGGCGTCAGACGCTGTCCCGGATGCCGGCGGTCATAACGGCCGATTCCTTTTGCGGCCAGCTGCTGGAAATATTCGCTTTTCTGAAAGAACAAATCGAGCAGTCCGCCGGAAGACTCATGAACAGCCTCGGCAATGTTGAAACGGCAGGATACGCCCGCATGGCTTCCATGCAGTCGGAACTGGAAACCACAATTATGAAATGTCTGGAACAGGACGGCAAAGTGCGCGGAGAAATCTGGAACGAAACTTTTACAAAAGAACAATTTGTACGCTTTCTTATGATGAATATGCTGATGTTGTTAAAATCGGAAAAGCCTGATATCGATTTCTTCTTTGAAATCGTCAGGCGTACAATCTATGAAACAAAGGCATGAAATGAAATCTTGTAACAGAAACACGTAACAAAATCATATAACGAAAAGGAGATAATATTATGCCACAGGCAATCGCAGAAACAATTTTTGACGCATTTTATCTTTGCTTTGCTCTGACCGCAGGGCTCACGATGTTCATAAAGGGCTCTGCCCCGTTGGTGAAAAAAGCCGGACTGATGGCCGCTCTGCTCGGCGCCGGAGACGCTTTTCATCTGGTTCCCCGCTCTTATGCGCTCTGGACAGACGGGCTGGAAGCCAATGCCGCGGCGCTGGGAATCGGAAAACTGGTCACTTCCATCACAATGACCGTTTTTTATCTGATTCTTTACTACATCTGGCGGGATCGATATCAGATCAAAGACCGGAAAATTCTTACGGGCTCAATGTGGGGATTATCCGTGCTGCGCATTATTTTCTGTCTGCTCCCGCAAAATCAGTGGCTTTCTTACCGCCAGCCTCTGCAATACGGAATCCTCCGCAATATCCCTTTTGCCATTATGGGGATAATCGTCATCGTCATTTTTGCACAGGAAAACAAAAAAACAAATGATCCTGTTTTCCGATTTATGCCGTTAGCAGTTTTCCTCTCTTTCGGATTTTATCTGCCCGTCGTCCTGTTCAGCGGTATCGCACCGGCTGTCGGCATGCTCATGATTCCGAAAACGCTTGCCTATGTATGGATTGTACTCATGGGCTGGCGGCTTTACAAACAATCACAAAACCAGTAAGAACACAGAAGGAGAAAACATATGATAAAACGTTATGCAAATATGGCTTTGGCTTATGCCGTCGCTGCCATGATATTTGGAGTATTTTACAGAGAATTTACCAAGTTCAGCGGTTTTTCCGGACAGACCGCACTATCCGTTATACATACCCATTACTTTCTATTGGGCATGTTCTTCTCACTTTTACTGATGCTGATCGAAAAAGCCTTTTCCTTTTCCGATCAGAACACCGGAAAAATTCTGATCGTTTACCAGCTTGGCCTGAATATTACCGCTCTTGGTTTTCTGATGAGAGGTCTGACCCAAGTATGGGAAACGGAGTTGAGTAAGGGAATGAACGCCTCTATTTCCGGCATTGCGGGTATAGGTCATATTCTGACAGGCATCTGCCTCATTCTTTTATTGCTGAAAATCAGAAAACGGGCGGCTTAGGGAAAAATAAATGCCGGCTTTGAGGACATTCTTCGGTGTGAGACTTAGAACTTCTCCGCGAAGCAGCCCTTGCTGCGAGTGATTAGAAGTTCTTCTCACACTAATAACTATATCTTTCAGAACCGGTCCGTCAATTCCTTCCCCCGCAATTTTTTATCAACTTCACTCAGTCTTTTATCCTTCATAACATAAAGCCTGCTGCAAAGTGACAGCTCGCTCTCTTCATGCGTTGTAATAACGACCGTTCCCTTCCTTTCCAGATAAATCTGCAGATAATGTCTGATATCCTCTTTGCAGACCAGATCAAGCGCCGCGCTCGGTTCATCCAGCAGCAGAACGGGCGGCATCCCGGACAGGGCAATGCCGAAACTGACTCTTTTTCTCATTCCGCCCGAAAGCTTTGACACCGGCGTTTTCATAAATGCCGGAATCCCCAGAATCTGCAGAAACCCTTCCTCAAGTTCTTTTGCAAGCTCCGCCCGATCAGGATACCACAGTCTTAAATTATCGTACACGCTGAGCTCCGGCATCAGCGGATTTTCCTGCGGCACATAACCCGTCATTTTTCGAAAAACAACACGGTTTGCAAGCGCATCTTTTCCGTAATAAAGAATCGCTCCCGACTGAGGCTTTAACACTCCCGCCATTATGGAAAGAAGCGTGGACTTTCCGCATCCGTTCGGGCCGACAATACCGATACATTCCCCGCGTTCGGCATGCAGAGACACGTCTTGCAGAACTCTCTTTTTCCCATATGCACCCGTGAGGTTTTCTATCTCGATCATTTTCATACTATCCTCCACGTCACCGCTTTGCTGTGACTCAAATCCGGATGAAAAATGCCTGCTTTTCAGACATTCGCCTCAAACTCCGCCATACTGCAGGATTTCGCGGCGCATTTCAACCACCTGTTCAACTGTTCCGGATCCGTTTCCTGGCGAATACGGCCGGCAATGCTCTGCGGAATGTTCCCCAAATCCGCCAGCAGTTCCAAAATATCCTCTATTTTTCCTTCGATTCTGCCAATAGCCTGCCCTTCTTCTTTTCCTTCGTTTCGGATTCTGTCCGCAATCTCACACATAATCGCAACGCCCTCCTTTTTCAGCTTAAAATATCTGACCCGTTCCACAATTCTTGGAAAAATCTCTGACTCATATTCCGGCTCTGAGTTTCTGAAATATCTCAACAGTTCGTTCACCCGCATATCTTCGGTCGGATATTCCAGGTTATAGTACTTCTCATGCAGTCCGTTGTCCAGACTCATTGTCGTATCCTGCCCTTCGAGCTTTCTGCATATCGTATAACAGCCTCTTTTTTCCCCGATAAAATCCTCTTTCGTAAGATAAATCACCGTTACGTCAGGCAGTCTGTAATAAGGTTTTCCTTTTTCAAGAATACTCATATCGATGCCGGACCTGTAATAACGGCTCCTCTTAAACGGCGCTTTTTCCCGGTACATCTGGATTTCTACATTAATAAAATTTCCGCAGACATCTTCTGCCAGAATATCCAGTTCAATCGAATGTTTTTCCAGATTGCGGATGACGTACTGGCTTTTGACGCTGCGTAACACAAGCCTGTCATTTTGCAAAAGAATCCGGCACAGCTCCTGCGCCGCTCCCAGATCTTCAAAAACTTTCCCTGCAAACAGATCGCTCGTAAGCTGATACTCCGCGGCCCGTTTCTTCTGTTCTTCAAAAGTTTCGATCGTTGTTTCCTCCTCTCTACATTTCCTTTTTCCAGACAGAGAACGAAGAAAACAAACAAAGGACGGCCAGAGGCACCGGAGCATACAGACTTTTCAATTTAAATGGCATCATTTCCGACAGTCTTTTTTTTACGACATTTCTGCCAAACAAATGTGAATCTCTGGCAGAACTGCCGGAATATGTATCTGCAAAAGCCACCTGTTCCATATACAGATTGGCTTTACCGTTTCTGAAAACAGATTCATAAATCAGAATCAAGATTTGTTTTGTGGTGGTATTGTATCATAGATTTCTTTCGATTGCAATAAATTTTCCAAAAAATTATAGACGGTTTTTCGTTTTCCTTTCAAAACGCATATCGATCTGTCTTTTTACCATTAAAATATAGTGCATAAATTTTTGTTTGAAGCTCTCCACGGTTACAGCAATTTCCTGTAAAGCCAAAAACAGACAGCGACGTTCTGCCGCTGTCTGCTCATAAGTTCCCGGTAAGGCAAATCCGCCGCAAATCCCGGAACTTCTCTTCATACTGTTATTTTGCTGCAATTTCCGCTTTCAGACTTTCTGTCAGCTTGGGAACGATCTTGTTCAGATCGCCTACGATACCGTAATCCGCTACATCAAAGATCGGCGCATCCGCATCTTTGTTGATCGCGATGATGATATCGGACTCTTCCATACCAGCCACATGCTGAATTGCTCCGGAAATACCGATCGCAAAGTATACGTTGGGACGAACGGTCTTACCTGTCTGGCCTACCTGTAAATCTTTCGGTTTCCAGCCGGAATCAACAACCGCACGGGAACAGCTTACCGTACCGCCGAGTACCGCTGCCAGATCTTCCAGAATCTTGAAGTTCTCCGGGCTGCCGACGCCGCGGCCGCCGGATACAAGAATTTTCGCATCCATAATATCTACGGTATCAGTTACGGCTTTTACCACATCGAGGATCTCAACATATTTGTTATCCGGTGTGAATCCCGGATTGTACTCTTCCACAACTGCCTTTGCGCCCTTGATCGGCTCAATTTTCTGCATAACGCCCGCACGTACAGTCGCCATCTGCGGACGATTATCCGGACATGCGATCGTAGCGATGGTATTGCCGCCAAAAGCAGGACGTGTCATCAGAAGCTGATTGTGTTTCTGCTCCTGTCCCGGAATTGCCTGTAACGGGAAATCACCGATTTCCAGAACGGTACAGTCAGCCGTAAGACCGGTTGCCACTCTTGCGGATACTCTGGGGCCCAGATCACGTCCGATCGCCGTTGCACCTACGAGTACGATCTCCGGTTTATACTTATTGATAACGGATGACAGCGCATGTGCATAAGGCTCTGTTCTGTAAACTTTTAATTCAGGATCATCCACAACAATAACCTTATCCGCACCGTATTCTGCCAGCTTATCTGCCAGCTCTTTCACTTCTGAGCCTAAAAGGACTGCCGTTACGTCTGTATTTAAGTCTTTTGCAAGGTCTTTTGCTTTACCAAGTAATTCAAATGCGATGCTGCTGATCTCATTGTCTACCTGCTGTGCAAAGACATATACTCCCTTGTATTCTTCTAAATTCATCATAATCCTCCATTCTCGCTCTCTTCACATTTTTAAATGACATGTTTTACTTTCAATTTGTCAACAATGTAGCTTACAGATTCATCAGGATCAAGAACGACCTTTTCTCCTGCGCCTTTTCTTACCTTATCGGAAGCTTTGGCGATCTTGGTCGGCGAACCTTTCAGACCGAGGTTGGAATCATCTACATCTTTTAAATCAGCTCTGCCCCAAACGGTAATCTCCTTCTGATATGCGTCAAAAATTCCGCCGGGCGTCATGTAACGAGGCTCATTTAATTCGGAAAGCGCTGTAACCAGACAGGGCATTTTCGCTTTTACAACATGATATCTGTCTTCGTACTGACGTTCAACAACTACGCTGTCGCCTTCAATCTTGATATTCTGCGCATAAGAAATAACGGGAATATCGAGGTGTTCGGAAATCTGAGGACCTACCTGTGCGGTATCTCCATCGATCGCCTGACGGCCTGTGATAATCAGATCATACTCCAAATTTCTGAGTGCACCGGCAATTGTTGTGGAAGTAGCCCATGTATCAGCGCCGCCAAGCACTCTGTCCGTTACAAGGATACCCTTGTCGGCACCCATTGCCATCGCTTCACGAAGAACCTCTTCCGCTTTCGGAAGACCCATGGTTACAACTGTAACCTCTGCGCCATATTCATCTTTTAATCTCAGCGCCGCTTCCAGACCTGCTTTATCATCGGGATTCATGATCGCGAGCATAGCGCCTCTGTCTAATGTACCGTCGGGATTGAACTTTACGCCGCCCTTTGTATCGGGTACCTGTTTAATACAAACAACGATTTTCATCGATTTTATCTCCTTTACCTTGATTTAAGTGCGCTTTAGCGCACATCCAGTTCAAATTTTTACCTTATTTCAGGTTCAAAATTTATTTCAGCAGACTTCCGGAAATAACCATACGCTGAACTTCACTGGTTCCTTCGTAGATTTCCGTAATCTTGGCATCGCGCATCATACGTTCTACATCGTATTCTTTTATGTAGCCGTAACCGCCGTGTAACTGAACAGCCTTTGTCGTTACTTCCATCGCAACTTCCGCTGCATACAGTTTTGCCATTGCCGCTTCCACGGAATAGGAAATCTTAGGATTCTTAGCATATTCCGCTTTCTTCATTGCCGCATTGTAAACCAGCATCTGTGCAGCCTGTACTTTCGTAGCCATATCTGCAAGCTGGAACTGTGTATTCTGGAAAGCGCCGATTGCTCTTCCGAACTGTTTTCTTTCTTTCACATAATTGATGGTGGTTTCCAGCGCACCTTCTGCCAGACCAAGCGCCTGTGCTGCAATACCGATACGTCCGCCGTCCAGCGTGTGCATAGCGATATTGAAACCTTTGCCCTTCTGTCCTAACAGATTGTCTTTCGGAATACGGCAGTCCGTGAAAATCAATTCATAGGTAGAAGAACCACAGATACCCATTTTATTTTCTTTTGTTCCGAATGTAAAGCCGGGCGTTCCTTTTTCTACGATAAACGCGGAAATTTCCTTGCTCACTCTGCCGCGCTTCTCAACAGTTCCCGTGATTGCGAAAATAACATATACATCCGCTTCCTTACCGTTTGTGATAAAGCATTTGGAACCGTTTAATACCCATTCTTCGCCGTCAAGCACCGCTTTTGTCTGCTGGCCCTGTGCGTCCGTACCTGCGCCGGGCTCTGTCAGGCCGAATGCACCTAACTTTTCGCCTTTTGCGAGGGGAATCAGATATTTCTGTTTCTGCTCTTCCGTGCCGTATGTCTGAATCGGATCACAGCAGAGGGATGTATGTGCGGATACGATAACGCCGGTTGTACCGCAGACTTTTGAAAGCTCCTCAACACACATCGTATAGGTTAAAGGATCGCAGCCCTGTCCGCCGTATTCCTTCGGAACAGGAATTCCGAGAAAACCTAATTTTGCCATTTTGTCAACTGTCTCTCTTGGGAAACGATGATTCTCATCGATCTCCTGTGCGAGAGGCTTTGCTTCTTTTTCAGCGAATTCTTTGAAAAGAGTTCTCGCCATTTCATGCTCTTTGCTTAACGTAAAATCCATGATTTTTTATTCCTCCATGCTTATTTTATTATGGACTGTTAAATCGCAGCCGGAAATTTGAAATTTCCGACGCGTGTCATCGCAGTAAACTGCTCTGACATGAATGATTAGTGTAAAGAAAACCATCTTCGCATATCCCGGAATTTCTTCGCGGGCCGGCAAGCCTGAAAATCAGGCTTTTACCGAACGAACAGTTCTCTTCACGCTGTTGGTCTGCTTATTTCGAATAATCGTAGAATCCTTTTCCGGTCTTGCAGCCGAGTTTGCCTGCGCGTACCATTTTCCGGAGAAGCGGAGCGGGACGGTATTTCGGATCGCCTGTCTCTGAATAAATAACCTCCATAATAGCAAGCACGATATCAAGACCTACATAATCGCCTAACTGAAGCGGTCCCATCGGATGGTTCGCACCGAGTCTCATTGCCGCATCAATGTCTTCAACGCTTGCAACGCCTGCTTCCAGAACGCAGATACCTTCATTGATCATCGGGATCAGGATTCTGTTTACAACAAAGCCTGCTGCCTCGTTTACTTCAACAGGAGTTTTGCCGATTTCTTCCGCAATCGCTTTCACTTTATTGAACACTTCGTCTGTCGTATTCTCGCCGCGGATAATTTCAACCAGTTTCATAACCGGAGCCGGATTGAAGAAGTGCATGCCGATAACCGGTCTGTCGATGCCTGCGCCGATTTCCGTAATGGAAAGAGAGGATGTATTGGTTGCGAAAACACAGTCTGCCTTGCAGATATCCTGTAACTCTTTAAAAGTCTGTTTCTTAATATCCATCACTTCAAGAGCTGCTTCCACGATCAGGTCGCAGTCCGTACAGATTGTTTTAACGCCCGTCGTAATTTTTGCAAGAATCTTGTCAGCATCTTCCTGTGTCATTTTGCCCTTTGCAACACGTTTCTCAAAACCTTTCGCAATCTTGTTCTTGCCGTTTGCGGCAAATTCTTCATTGATATCGCAGAGGCATACTTCATATCCTTCTGTCTGTGCAAAAGCCTGCGCGATACCGGAACCCATCGTTCCAGCGCCGATAATACCTACTTTCATGGTAAAACCCTCCTGTTAATATTTTGATTTGTATTTTATTTCTTTATATCGTTTTTAATTACTTTCAGGCAAAACTTAGAATTTCTCAGGCATCGTTTTTAGATGCCTTAGAAATTCTTCTTGTCTTAGCTTTTTAGCAGTTCTTAAACGCCTCTTTCACTTTCTCTTTGTTCTTATCCAGGAAAAATGCCATGCCGTACTTCTGATCTTCCGTCTCGAAGCAGTCGCCAAAAAGTTTTTCCTCAATTACGATCGCATCGTCCATTCCTGCTTCCAGGCCGTCGTTAATCGCTTTCTTGCAGTTGCGTACGGCGATCGGTGCATTCTTCGCAATGCCTGCCGCCATCTTCTCTGCTGCCGCCATCAGTTCTTCCTGCGGGTAAACAGCGTTTACAAGGCCGATTCTTAACGCTTCGTCGGCTTTGATATTTCTGGCCGTATAAATCATCTGTTTTGCCATGCCGGGGCCTACCAGTCTCGCAAGTCTCTGCGTGCCGCCAAAACCGGGCGTAATGCCGAGGCCTACTTCCGGCTGTCCGAATACCGCGTTATCGGAGCAGATTCTGATATCACAGCTCATGGAAATTTCACAGCCGCCGCCCAATGCAAAACCGTTTATCGCCGCGATTACGGGAATCGGGAAAACTTCCAGTTTGCGGAATACATCGTTTCCTTTTTTGCCGAATGCTTCACCTTCGGCTTTGGTCAGCGTGCTCATCTCTCCGATGTCCGCGCCAGCCACAAAAGATTTCTGTCCCGCACCCGTCAGAATCAGGCATCTTACGTTATCCAGATCAACCGCATCAAGCGTCTTATCCAGTTCGTCGAGTACTGCGGAATTTAAAGCATTCAATGCTTTTTCACGGCTGATGGTGATGATGCCGACCTGTCCTTTTACTTCATACAATACAAATTCCATTCTATAACCATGCTCCTTTCTCGGTCCTGCTTCTTTGTTATGATTAATCTCTCGTAACGATCGTTGCGCAGCCCATACCGCCGCCGATGCACAGTGTCGCAAGACCCTTCTTCGCATCGCGTTTCTCCATCTCATGAAGCAGCGTTACGAGAATACGGCATCCCGATGCGCCGACCGGATGTCCGAGCGCGATTGCACCGCCGTTTACATTCAGCACGTCGTTGCTGAATCCGAGATCTTTCTGTACCGCAAGAGACTGTGCCGCGAAAGCTTCGTTTGCCTCGATCAGGTCGAAATCGTCGATCTTCATGCCTGCTTTTTCCATTGCTTTTCTGGTCGCGGGAACAGGGCCCACACCCATAATGGAAGGATCAACGCCGCCGAGCGCGCCGGCAACAAATGTCGCCATCGGTTTTACGCCCAGTTCTTTCGCTTTTTCTTCGCTCATTACAACAACAGCCGCAGCACCGTCATTGATACCGGAAGCATTTGCCGCCGTTACAAGACCGCCGTCCGGTTTGAAAGCCGGGCGCAGCTTGGAAATGCTCTCCGCCGTAACGCCGGCACGCGGACCTTCGTCCGTATCTACGATAACGGTTTCTTTTTTCTTCTTTACTTCTACCGGAACGATTTCATCTTTGAATTTGCCTTCCGCTCTTGCTTTTTCACATTTCTGCTGTGACCACGCAGCAAACTCATCCAGCTGCTCTCTTGTCAGACCGTACTGCTCTGCAACGTTCTCCGCAGTAATGCCCATATGATAATTATTGAAAGCATCCCACAACGCGTCGTTTACCATGGTATCCACCAGCGTCGCATTGTTCATTCTATAGCCATAACGGCCCTGCATTGCAGCATAAGGAGCCATAGACATATTTTCCATACCGCCCGCAACAACAATGTCGGCATCTCCCGCCATAATCATCTGTGCCGCCATGTTGACACAGTTCAGACCGGAACCGCACACAACATTTACGGTAACGGCGGGTGTTGTAACCGGCAGACCTGCTTTGATGGATGCCTGACGCGCCACGTTCTGACCAAGTCCTGCCTGGATAACGCATCCCATGTATACATGATCTACGGCATCTGCAGAAACGCCTGCTCTGTTTAATGCTTCCTTAATAACAATAGATCCGAGAACCGGTGCCGGAGTCGTGCTGAGCGCTCCGCCCATTGTACCGATTGCAGTACGACATGCGCCTGCCAAAACAACTTTTTTTGCCATTTTTCTTTCCTCCATTTACTATATATGCCTTTGTTTCGGGCTTTTGGGATGATTGTTATTTTTTTATCATTGCCCACCGTTACTATTGTAACATAGGGGGCTTGTTTTGGCAATGGTTTTCGAATGGGATTTACGGATTTTGCACTCGCGGATTTGCGGTGTTTACGGCCTGTTTTATTCCCGCCCCCTCCTGCAGTAACTGCGCACGGTCAGCCAGAGAAAAAGCGGAATCTCCAACAGCGGAACGATCAGCAGAAGCCAGGGCGTCCAGACGGTCAGGGGGCCGGCTTTCAGAAATTCAAAATCCGTGATCGCATACAAAAAAGCATTGCTTCCTCCCAGCGCGCCGGAAGGCAGAAGCACCCGCAGATAAGACGCCGTCTTTCCTCCGGCCATCATATAAAAGGCGGAAGGGAAAATGCTGAACGCGATCGTAAGCCCTGTCGAAATCGTCGTGTTGGGGCAGACGGCCGAAACAAAAAGGACAAAGCATACGCAGCCGATCAGGGAACAGAACCCCGCCAGAAGAAGAAAATCCTGCATCTCTCCCACATTCAGGTTTAAAAGGCTTACCGCGGAAAAAAGAATATGAAGGGAAGTCTTTCTGCATTCCCAGCCGAACAGACTGTTGGAAATGACCTGAAAGACCGCCGCACACAGGGTAAAGACCATTATGGCAATGCTCAGAGCGGACAAAATTTTTACAAAAGCCAGATCTTTCCTGCCATGCCTGGTGCTGCGCAGAATGTCGTCCGCCCCGGTCTGATATTCACAGCAAAAAATCGGCGCCGTTATCATAATGCACAAAAACATCATCGCAAACAGGAAAAGGCTTTCGTATTCCGCCATGTTCGTGCCGTATCCCGGATAAAAATAAAAGGGCATTTCCACTTTTTCATACATTTCCGCCGCGATTTTCTGCGCCGCCGGATTATCCTTCTGTTCCAGCTTCATCAGATCGGAAAGATGGGAACGACAGCGCTCATAAAAAGCAAACGCGTCCTCCTCCGTTATCTCCTGATAGTCCGGGGGCAGACCGCTCTCGGAATCCGCCATCACCTCATGCAGTCTCGTAACCAGTTTGGAATAAGGCAGAATTTCGCTGTTCCAGATATTTTGCGGAAAATCTCCGTAAAAATCACCATATAAGGCGAGGTTTTTCCGGTAAGCCGCAAGCCCCAGCGCAACTTTTTCCGGCGTAACCTCTCCCGCCGCGGGCGCCTGAAGACTTTTTTTCATGGCAAGCGCTTCCTTTCCCGTCAATATGATTTCCTCTCCGTTTTCTTCATAGGTATACCGCTCAAATGTCACCGGAACCCAGGCTAAAAAAACCGATACTGCGAGCGCGGCCGCCAGGAAAAGAATCGTGCTCCGGCTTCTTAAAATACGTTTCATCTCTTCAATATATAATCTTCTCATCGTGACTCCTCTCTTTGTTTTTCATTTTTCGGATTTTTCCGCATCAGTTGTCTCGAAATAATTTCCCGACGGAAAAAGGTGCAGATACAAGTCTTCCAGCCGCGGTTCTTTGAGCACAGCGCCCGGCATATCCTCCTGTTTCCCGATATACCGCAGCGATACGCCTCCGTCCGCTTCGTTGCGCAGATTGACGATCCGGACCTTCTTTTCCCATTTATGAAGCTCCTGCGGTGCAGCATATCCTTCAAACACTTTTCCCTGCATCTGCCTGACAAGCTCCTGTGTGGTTCCCGTCTGCAATATTTTCCCGTCTTTCATAATGGCGTTCTGCGTCGCAATATATTCCACATCCGACACGATATGCGTGGAAATCAGCACGATGCGGTCTTGGGCAAACTCCGACAAAAGATTGCGGAACCGCACGCGCTCGCCGGGGTCAAGGCCGCTCGTCGGTTCGTCCAGCACCAGAAATTCCGGGTCGTTTAACAGCGCCTGCGCGATGCCCACCCGCCGTTTCATGCCGCCGGACAGCTTGATAATCCTTTTTTTCCGCACTTCTTCCAAAGAAAGTCTTACCAGCAATTCGTCGATTTTGCTTCTGGCCTGTCCGGCGCTCATGCCCTTCATCGCGGAAAGATATTCCAGATATTGCTGCACCGTAAATTCCGGATAAAAGCCAAATTCCTGCGGCAGATACCCGATTATGCTGCGGTAAGCGTCTCCCAGCTGTCCGATTTCCACCCCGTCATAACTGATACGTCCTCCGGTAGGTTTCATAATGCCGCAGATCATCCGCATCAGTGTGGTCTTTCCCGCACCGTTCGCCCCTAACAGCCCCCAGACGCCGGAAGTAAAGCGCAGGCTCACGTCTTCCACCGCTCTTTTGACCGTATGTCTGTCCTGATAACTTTTTGAAACATGTTCTAATACAATTTCCATAATAAAAATCCTCCTCTTTCCGGTAAACATAATTTCCGGCACATCTTCCCGATCATGCCGGCACACAGCAGCGCGTAAAAAATGCCGAACCACAGGATGCCGTCCCGCAGGAAAAAACGCATAACCACGATCATCTCATAGGCGGCCGGCGCTGCCAGCAGGCAGACGGCCAGCGGAAAACAAGCGGATGTTCCGGCTCCCCTGCGCATCCAGAGCATCAGTCCCGTAACCGCCGCCGTCAGGAAAGGAATGATGCCGAACAAAAAGACTACCCGCACGCCGCACCCGTACCGCACCGTAAGATACGCGAGCGCCGTCAGCATCCCCGCATCCCCGATGCCGATAAAAAGGAGCTGCGCCGCCAGTCCGCCCCTGACAGAAAAGCGGGTGGAGCATTCCAGCTCATACATTCCGAAGCGCAGAGATCTTTGCAGAATCGGAACCGCACAGACCGCAGTCACGCCGCCGCTTCCGCACAAAAATCTGGCGGCGGCCCATTCGTTCCCCTGCACCGTAAGTCCGCTGTACAGACTAAAAAACACGCAGCACAAAAATGCCAGCACCATTCCCTGCAAAAACCATATCTTCCAGGCAAGAAACCTGATCTGCGCCGCCATCAGTCCCCAAAAGGACAGGGGATAGCGGCGGCTCTCCGTTTTCAGTTCATTCCGCAAAAGCAGCCGCGTCTCTTTAAGATGCTTTCCGTAAGAAAAATCACGTTCCACCGCAAACAGATTTTTCCACCGCTCTTTTTCTTTTTTTCGCATAATATCTCCTCTCTTTTATCGCAATTCCCTATTACCGCATTGCCTCCCGCAGCACCTTCACCGCCCTGCGCAGTCTGGTCTGCACAGTGCGCAGCGGAAGTCCTGTAACGGCGGAAATCTCACGCAGCGTAAGCTCCTGACCGTACCGAAGGAGAATCAGTTCCCGGCCGTCATTGTCCAGATGAGTCAATGCGCCGGCGAGCAGCTGCCTGTCCTCTGCCGTCCGATATCCGTCTTCCGGCACGCTGATCGTTTCGCACATAATTTCCGACAAATTCTCCGTTTGAGGTTGTCTTCTTTTTAAATCAATACAGGTATTTGCCGCGATTCTGTACAAAAAGGCGCGGAATGCCCCTCGCTTCTCATACCTGTCCAGAAAACGCACCAGCTTCAGAAACGTTTCCTGCGCGGCATCCATTGCGCTTTCCCGGTCAGGCATATGCCACAGACAATAACGCAGAATGGCGGGATAATAAATTTCCACCAGCTCGTCGAGGCATTCCCGTCTTCCGTTTTTTATCTGCTCGATCAGTTCATCTTCACGCGCCACAGCAACAACCTTCCATTTCCGCTCCCGATGGGAACATCTCCTTCTATCATATAATGACGATGGCGAAACCGGAAATGATTTCGCCATCGTCAGAAAATTTGTATCGGTTATGTGTCCGTCCCGGCAGGGCGCTTTGGGACGGCATGCTTTCGCTCCGTCAAAGACTGCCGCCGCTACGTCTCCGGAACGGGCCGGGGAAATTCTCCCGCTTTTTCCACCGCCGGATCTTTCATCCGGTACACACGGTGCCATTCCTTCGTCTCCTCGTCCTTCACCGTCTGGCTGCGGTTCTGGTACAGAAACTTCGTCAGCTCATAACAGTCTATCCAGATTTCGTTATTACTTTCCTTCTGGGATTCGTCAAAAATCAGTTCCAGTCCCCAATGCAGATGCACGACTTCGATGTTGTTCACGTTTTCCTGCGTGCTGTAACCCGTATGTCCCATATACCCGATCACATCGCCGGCCGTCACGATGCTGCCCACTTCCAGTTCTTTGTTATAGGGAAAATTCTGTCTGAGATGCGCATAATAATAGTACCGCTTCCCGTCAAAACTGCGGATGCCGATGCGCCAGCCGCCGTACTGGTTCCAGCCCAGCGCCTCCACATAGCCGGATTCTATGGCGATGATCGGCGTGCCGATCTGTCCCATCATATCATGCCCGAGGTGGGGCCTGGAATATCCATAGCTTCTGGAAGAGCCGAAGTCGTCATAATGGCTGTAATCGAACCCCTTTGCGATCGGTGAAAAAGCCTTCAGGCCGTAAAAGTTTTTCCACTCCGTCTCTCCGCCCTCGCCCTTTGGCACTTCCAGCGAGAACTCTCCCACCATCCCGCTTAAAACCGCACCGTAGGCTTCTTTATAATAGTCGTAGTATTCCATCTTCTTTGTCAGTTTTTCCATAGTCGTTTCCCCGGAACGCAGTTTTTCCGCCGTTTCCTGCAATTCCGAAACGCTCTTTTTATCGAACTTGCCGCCATGCTTTGCGCCCACATACGCTAACAGCTCTATCCAGTCCAGATGCACTTCTTCCTGATAAGAGTCCACATCCAGCTCATATGCCTTGCTCATCGCTTCACAGGTGACGTTAAAGTCCACCCATTTGATATAACTGCCGTCGGCGGAGACTTCGACCGCTTCCCCGGTTTCCGATGCCGCTTCCTGTGCCGGCTCTTTTTGAGCCCGTCTGCCATCGCTGATTTCCCGCATCATAAAAACGCAGACCGCCGCCGCAAGCAGAACAAGCTCCGCCTTGATTCCCCATTTGATTTTTTGCATAATGACACCCCGTGCCCGCCTCGCGGTCTTCCCGCTTTGCAAATCTTATGAAAAATATATGAAAAAAACCTGCGGGTTATGTCAGCCCGCAGGTCTCTCCTTTTTCCGATATACAAACTCCCTTTGTATGACAAAACTTAAAAAGAACAAAAGCACATCCACCGGTATCTTCACCGCCACTTCATACCCGCCAAGCAGGCCGAACAGCTCGTTGACCAAAAAAGCGCTGCAAAGCATCTGGCAGACGGCCAGCGCAAAATATTTCGCGGCCGACGCCGCCAGGTTCGCGCTGCTCTGAAAAACGACCTTGTAATTCAGCAGAAAATTATATATGGCCGAAATAATCCGCGCCAGTATGGTGGCGCCGACAATATAGGGCAGTCCCGTCCAGATTCCCGACGCCGCCCGCAGAATTTTACAAAACAGGCCGAACAGCGCCAGATCCAATACGCTGGAAGACAACGAGGAAAACAGAAACTTTCCAAATATCATGTAAATCCGGACAGAATCTTTGATCGGATTAAAATGGCTGGTCTTATTTTCTTCCAGATAAATCGTCTCCACCGGGACTTCCAGAATCGGAACCGACATATTTTTTGTCTCGATCAGCATATTCGTCTCGTATTCGAAACGCTCTCCCCTGACATTCATAAGGCTTTTCATAAAAGACGCCGGGATTGCCCGGAGACCTGTCTGGGTATCGGAAACTGACAGTCCGACCAGATAACGGAACACCTTCCTTGTGCATTTATTGCCGAAACTGGAACGCATTGGCACATCCGCCGCGTCAAAATTGCGGCAGCCAAGAACAAGCGCTTCCGGATTCTCCCACAATTTTTTCATACAGGCCAGAATATCCTGCGGCGTATGCTGTCCGTCGGAATCCGCGGTCACGCATCCGCACTGTGTGGGAAACCGCAGCAGACAGGCGTTAAAAGCGGTTTTCAACGCCCTTCCCTTTCCCAGATTTACCGCATGATGCAGCACCGTACAGCCTTCTGTCGCTTCCGCCCGCGCAAATAACGTCTGATAATCGCTGCCGCTGCCGTCATCCACCACAATCATATTCCGGATGCCGGCTTCTTTTAAGTGATTGAGCAGTATAAGCAGCTTTTCATCCGGTTCATAGGCCGGTATGATGACCGGGATGCCATAATAAGACTCCATAGCCAGTTCCTTTCTCTCCTAAATTCTATATCATGCTGCCGGGCGCCTTCCGGCACAGGACTTCAGAGCATGTTACCGTACCGCTGCCAGACGCAGGCGCGCTCCGTCGTCCTCGATGCGGTACAGCGTTTCACAGGAAAATACGCCCCCATCTGTCATGTTATTAAATACCTTCCCCACATCCGCATCCGTCTCCTCCACATAAAGGTATCCGGCATGGGAACTTCTGATTTCCTCTGCCATCCAGTCCGGCACCGCATCGTCCAGATTCACGGCGTGATAAACGACGGAAATCGGGGAAGCTTCCAGATTCGTATAACTGTTCCTGACCCAGCGCGGTTCATCATCCCGCTGCACATAACAGATTCTTGCGCTCTGCTCCGTTCCGAGCGCCTTGATCTTCTCCAGAAAAAGAGCAGCGTCTTCGTCCGTCATCTCCGCCCGCCCGGCAAGCTGTTCCGCCGCGTCTTCCCGATATCCGATAAGTCCATGATACCCGGTCCGCCACTCCGTCGTCAATCCTACAAAGAGAATGAAGCAGAGGCAGACGCCGTATTTTTGAAAAAAAGCGCCGCTAAGCCGTTTCTTTTCCGCAAAAAGATTCCCGCCGCTGTCCATCCAGATATGCGAAAGAAACAGCAGCGTCCCGATCGTAAAAGGCGCACCGTAACGTTCGATCGAGGAAATCATGCCGGACGCTTCCAGATACTGCGTTTCCGTAGCAAAAATCGTAATATGAGCGATAAATATTATGCCGTAAAACAGCGCGCCGCTGACGATTCCAAACCACAGCACGAGCCTTTCCTGTTGTCTGGGCATCAGTTTTTTGCGGTAAAAGAAAATCACGAGCAGGCAGATACACAGATAAAAGGAAAGGGGCGTCAGATCGACGGCCGGCGTCCTGTTCTTATGCAGGGGCAGGCGGACAAACGCCTCCAGAAATGCCCTGGCAAAATCACCCGTATAGCCGGAAATGCCGTATTCATCCGTGGTCATGTATTTTACCGCCGTCGTCGTCGTTTTCGTCACACGCCGCATCAGCAGACAGAAAACCATCCAGCTCGCACCCGTCGCGACGGGCGCTGCACAGACGGCCAGCGTCCGGAGCCTGTCTTTCAGCGCACTTGTCTTGTCTGTTGTCTGCCCTGGCGCCTTTACATCCGGCATCCGGAGTCTGTCTTTCAGCCCGCCAGCCCTTGCTCCCTCCGCCGAATCGCTTCGGTTATTCCCGGATATCCGGCGGCGCCGTCCCGCTCTGCCATACCGGTCAGCCAGAAAAAAGAGTATTCCGAACAGCGCCCAGATAAAGCCTACCGACTTCACGAGAACGAGCACGCTCAGATAAAGCATCAGCCTTCCGTAATAGAAACTGTCCTTTTTTCCGTCCCGGTCGATTACCGCAAACAGAAAACCACCGTAGATACAGGCCAGCGTCAAATCCGCGCAAAAGCCGTCGTACCCATACACTTCCGCAATGCCGGGCAAAAGCCATAACGAAACCGCCATGCCGAACATGACCGCAATATTTCTGCCCCGCATTTTCCTGAGCAGGGGCAGCATGAAGACGAGATTCATACAATAATATCCCGCAAAGGCAAACCCTTCCCGGAACATATGCGGGTCAAAATGCAGAAACCACCACTTGATCAACTGCCCGCCCGGCGGATAATCCCCGAATTCCGGCGCCACATTCCCATATTTTCCCGCAAAACCATTCAGATAATACAGCGATTTTACATCCGTCGCCCAAAAATTGATATCATCCCACCATGTCACCACCTTTTGCGAGGTACACAGACTGACGGCGGACAGCAGAAACATCGCCGTAATAAATGACGGTTGTGTCACATTTTTAAGCAGCTGTTTTCCGAAAGCCTTCCGCTCTTCCCGCTTTCTGCCCGCGAGCCAGACCGAAAACAGGACGATAATGAAAACCCCGATTCCGTCAATCCAATCCAGCCGATGAAAAAAGGCCAGCACGTAAAGCAGCAAAACCAATATACAGGTGAGTACCGGAAAAATTTCCACCAGACTTTCTTTCCAGAAATAAGCGAGCATAAACAGGCATATGAAAAACGCCGTGACATTAACGACTGCCATAAAAATCCTCCATTTGAACGCATCCTGCGGGTACATAAGATCACCCTGTCAGATTGTGACAGGGTGATTTTCCTTACCAGATTACAATATGTTCTCCGCCGCAGGTGACAGGGAACATGTCCGCCCGGCACACTGTCCGCACAGACCGGATGCCCGCCGCCGGGCTATGCCTGTGAAATCAATATTCCGGCTCAAGCAGGCCGTATGTGTTTCCTTTTCTCTTGTATACGACATTGACCTGATCCGTTTCCGCATTGCAGAATACAAAGAAATTATGTCCGAGAAGTTCCATCTGCACGCAGGCATCTTCCGGATACATCGGCTTAATATCGAACTTTTTCGTCCGGATAATCTGTACTTCTTCCTCATCCATATATTCCTTTTCCAGATATTCCTGTTTGAAAAATCCCGCCGCCTGCTGACGGTCCGTCAATTTTGTTTTATATTTTTTCAACTGTCTTTCGATGATTTCTTCTACAAGATCTATCGAAACATACATGTCGCTGCTGACCTGTTCGGAACGTATAATATTTCCCTTCATCGGAATGGTCACTTCTATCTTCTGCCTGTCCTTCTCGACACTCAACGTAACATGTATTTCCGTCTCCTCGGCAAAATATTTCTCCAGTTTGCCGATTTTATCCTCTACTGCCGTCTTTAAACCCTCTGTTACTTCAATGTTCTTTCCAACAATAATAAATTTCATAGCACCCATCCCTTCTATTATGGATTTTTGTATGTCCAAAACAGCCTCCTGCAAAACTGTTTGGATTATTATACCATATTTTTACATTCTTTATCAACAAAATCATGTATATTATACAATTAAGAAAATTGAAACTTCCAAATTGCCGCTGCTTATGTGAACAAACATAAACGCAGGCCAGACAGCCTGCGTTTCATGAATTTACTGCTTAAATTGTTTTGTTATCTTTTTTAGAAGATTCTTCTGATCGAAAGAATCGAACGATATGTCGCATTGGATACGATAATACCTGTTTTGGAAGTGGACGCGTGAACGATCTGCCCGTTACCCGCGTAAATTCCCACATGACCGGAATAGCAGATAATATCACCCGGCTGCGCATTTTCTATTCCGTTTACGGCAGCGCCTACAGTTCTGTCCGCTGCCGATGAATGCGGCAGGCTTACTCCGAAATTATTGTATACGCTCATAACAAATCCTGAACAGTCCGCGCCGTTCGTCAGGCTGGTTCCGCCGTATACATAAGGATTGCCGACAAACTGCATTGCGAAATCTACAACTGCCTGGCCGGAAGCGCTTCCGCTCGGCGGTGCATAAGTCTTTCCGCCGGAAGAATTACTATCGGAATTAGATGCCTTATTCTCTGCGGCCTTTTTCGCCGCTGCCTTCTGCGCCTCTGCTCTGGCCGCTTCTTCTTTGGCCAGTCTCGCGCGCTCTTCTTCGATGGATTCCGCTTTCACGAACTCGGTGGACATGTTGACAAAATCCGTCGATACGTAACCGTCACCTTCCTCGATATTTACTTTAACCCATCCGTCCAGTTCTTCGGTAACGATCAGCTCATCTTCGATCGGTACCATACCAAGAATCGTTGAATCCGTTCCCGGCTGTTCCCGCACATACAGTGTCGTTGTCGTAACAGTCGCGATTCTCGTTCCGACTTCTCTCGCATAACTTACCGCGTCGTCGCCCGTTACACAAAATTCCGCTTTCACATAACCTTCCACGGAACCGGAACTGATCTTATACCATCCGTCACTTTCTTCTATAAAAGTACCGACGGATTTATCATAAAGCTTGCCGACGATTTCTCCGTCTTCGCTCGGAATATCGCGGACATTTACATAATTATTGACTCTTGCAATAACAAGGCTCTTAAAGCCCTCTTCCTCTTCTCTTAACTTCGCCGCATTGGAAGCTTCCCGCAAATCTCTTGTATATCCTTCGCTGACAACGATCGTTCTTTCGATTTTCTTATCCGAGACCGCCGTCGGCGCATTGCTCTCTAACATTCCTCCGATCGGAATTTCTCCCGATCCCCTTACGGCGATTTCCGCTGTGGACGCCGTCAGGCCGCTGCTGTTCTCTCTCTCAATCTCTTCCTTCATATCGGAAAGGGACGTTGTGCTTTCGGAAGACAGAGAATACTCAATTCCTGCCGAAGGCAGGACGGAATTCAAATCTCCAGCCGCCTGAACAGATATTTTCATTCCGGAAAATGTGATGACTGCCGCCATTGTGCAAGCTGCTATTCTCACGCTTTCTTTTCTCATATAATATAAACCCGGCCTTTCTTTCAGTCGTTATCGTCTTCTTTACATTTATTACAAATTTGTTAAAACTTATGAAACAAATATAACACTAACCGGGCTGTTTGTCAACTGTCGTAACGCATAAAAAAAACAAAAAAAAGGCTGTTTTTTGTGTATGTGAGAAGAAAATACCGCGAAATCCCCCGACTGACATCCTCCTTTCGTTATTTTCTTTCGATAAAATATTTTTCCGCACTCGCAACGGCATTGGCGCCGTCGGCAACCGCCGTAACAATCTGCCGCAGCTGCTTGGTTCTGACGTCTCCCGCCGCAAAAATACCGGGCGTGCATGTGACGCAGTCTTCTCCCGCCTTAATGTAACCGTTCTCGTCAAATGTTACAATATTTTGTAACAATTCCGTATTGGGCCGGATACCGACCGCAATAAACACGCCGTCCACGGGAAGTTCTTCGGTGCGCTCTTCTTTCAGCCGGCGCAGTTTTATGGAAGATGTTTTCTCCTGCCCGCAGATTTCTTCCACCACGCTGTCCCAGATCACTTCCACATTGTCACACTGAAACAACGTATCCTGCAGGGATTTTGCCGCACGGAGACTGTCCCGCCTGTGAATCAGATAGACCTTTTTACAGATTCTGGATAAAAAGACGGCGTCTTCCACCGCCACGTCGCCTCCGCCCACAACCGCCGTCACCTTATCCCGGAAAAAAGCCCCGTCGCAGGTTGCGCAGTATGACACGCCGCGCCCGGTAAAAGCCTCTTCGCCCGGTACCTGGAGCAGCGCGTGGGAAGCGCCCGTCGCAATGATAACCGCGCCCGCCTCATAGCTTTTCTCCGTGTCCCCGTCCAGCACCGTAATGACTTTATGGCTGCCCGCATCGGCAAGCCCCGTCACTTTGGCATGATCGAAAACAACGCCCATCTCTTCCGCGTGCTGTCTGAACTTCATTCCCATTTCAAAACCGTTGATTCCGGACATCCCAAGATAGTTATCCACTTCATACGTATTCAAAACCTGACCGCCGCTCATCGGATTCTTTTCCATCACCAACACTTCGAATCCGGCCCTTTTTCCGTAGACTGCCGCCGAAAGCCCTGCCGGGCCGGAACCGATAATAATAAGATCATATTTCTGTGCCATAACGAACTCCTTTTCTTCTTTCCTTTTTTATAGTATAATTCCTGTTATAACATTTTGTCAAAAGAAGGACTGCAAGCCGGAACAGGATACAGGGCAGGCCGCCGGGACGGAGCATGGTTCTCTTTGGAGGCACGCTTCCGCTCCGCCAAAGAGAACCATGCTCCGTCCCGGCGGCCTGCCCTGTATCCTGTTCCAGTCCATCGTTCAGAAAGGAGTATTCCCGCCCTATGTCAAAGTATGCTCTGGTTACCGGCGCGTCCCGCGGAATCGGCCGTGAAATCGCTCACATGCTGGCCGCAGACGGCTATCATTTATACCTTACCTGTATCCGCTCCGAAAAGATGCTGGCAGACTATGCCGCGGAGCTTTCCGGACGTTACAATGTTTCCTGCACCCCTTTTACCGGGGATATGGGAAACGCTCAGGATGTGGAGGCGCTTTTTTCTTCTATTGAAACGCTGGATGTGCTGATCAATAACGCCGGCATCTCCTATGTGGGACTGTTGAGCGAAATGTCTCCTTCGGACTGGCGGAAAATCCTTTCCACCAATCTGGACTCCGTTTTCTATACGAGCAGACTCGCAATCCCGCTGATGCTCCGCAGACACAGCGGCAGAATCATCAATATTTCTTCCGTATGGGGCAATGTGGGAGCCTCCATGGAAACGGCCTATTCGGCATCCAAAGGCGGAGTCAACAGCTTTACAAAAGCGCTCGCCAAAGAGCTCGCGCCCAGCAATATCCAGGTCAATGCCATCGCCTGCGGCGTCATCGATACCGATATGAACCGCTGTTTTTCGCCGGAAGAAATGGAAGCGCTCCGGCAGGAAATTCCCTGTGACCGCATCGGGACAACCGCGGACGTGGCACAAATGGTAAAAAGCCTTCTTCATGCGCCTTCTTATCTGACCGGGCAGATCATTACATTAGACGGCGGCTGGACATGACTTCTGTTTTCCATGCAAATTTTTCACTTATTGTTTCACAAAAATGGCATTTCCCACATCAATACCCTTGTTCACTGAGGGTATGCTTAATCCATATAACTCCATTGTCATTTGTTATATCATATAATAACTTCTCTTTGTCAGTGGTTTGGTCAAATAAGTTAATATATTCATGACAATTATCCTTTCATTTTTATGATATCCGGATTGTATCATATAGCGAACGGAATTGCAATGATATATATTTTTCTTTTCGTTTCTCATTGCTTTGTTGGTGATATTGATATCGCAGATATTTCGGTGTTTTTCTACTTTTAATCATGCTTTAATATCTTCACCATTATGTGAAATGTTCAACCGGCAGGCCCAGTAACGCAGATTTCATATTTTTTTGGTCATCCAAACATGGAGGATGCCTGAAATATATAATAATTCTCTACAATCGAAAGCTGTATAGCATTTGTGCTATTGCTATTTGCGATTGTATTTAGTTTGAGAAGCACTTCGTCAGACGACATTTCGGCAAGAGTTTCGAGGTCAGTATCATGCCAAAAAGATTGAATATCGATGATTGCATTTGCAAGTGCTGTGTCCCGTTCTCCGACTGTGACTGCTTGAGGATCAAGGTGATAAGAAATACCATACATCAAACTTGCCCATGTGGGCGGGTCAGTTTCCCGGCTTTCTATTGCAAGTTCAAAACTCAAATCGGGATCACTCACCGGAATGCCATAATAGCTCTTTACTAATATTGCGTTTTCAATATTTGACGCTCTTACGGTTAAAGCCAAAAAGTTCTTCTCCTCCGCTGTGAGGTATGCGGGAAAGCTATATGCCGCAATATCGTTTTGGATAATATCCTCGTGTTCCTCCGGATGCTGATTTCCCCAATCCAAAAGAGCCTTGTCAAAATCGGCAACAGTCTGGTTGAGGTAATCTGCTGATTTTAACGCTAACAATGATTGATAGCCGTCCTCGTCCCCAAAAGCAGATTCAGACGTTTTGTCGGCAGCATCATCTCTGTAAATGATTGAGGGGACGGAAATTGAATTGTTATTTTTTGCCGACGCCGAAGTTGCAAAGGCTGTCGTCACACAGACAACCAATGCCAGGGCCGGGACGAGTGAGAAAATAGACGATTTTTTGATTTTCATAATTGCTGTCACCCTTTCTTCTATTGCATTCTTGCTGAAATTATTACACAATGGGTTCAATCCGCTCCGTGTTTCTTCCATACTGATCAGCACCCGCGCATAGGCCGCCTTTGTTGTTTCCCCGAAATGGCGGACAACCGCCTCGTCACAGGACAGCTCAATGTCCCGGTTGGCAAGAACATACATCACCCAAACAAAGGGATTAAACCAATGCACACACAGCGCCGCAATCAATACCAATTTTGTAATGCTGTCAAAACGCCGGATATGCACATATTCATGCGCCAAAACATATTGCAACGCCTTTGTATTTTCCCAATCGGTGCATATGGGCATTAAAATCACGGGACGGAATACGCCATAAGTCAGCGGGGTGGAAAACCGGCCGGACTGTCGAATGGAAATCGGACGTTTCAGTTGGCGGGCATTCAGCCAGCTTTTGATGAAGTCATTTTTTACCGGCAGGGAAGTTTGAAATTCCTGTCGGCACTTCCAATACGCTATTGCAAAAACCATAGCGCAGATCAGCGTACCAGCGGCCCAAACGGCTCCCCAAATAGAAACGGTACTTGTGGTACTCCCAATATCGCCGGGCATAGCAGGCATTTGCCCTATCGTATCAATCGGCAATACCTTGCCAATCTGTGGGGCTTTTGTTGCGGCAGTCCCGGAAGTATGATTGCCTATCAGTGAATACACGCTGAAGGCAGATGGGAGGGAGAACGGGAGCAACAGCCGCGCGGCCGCTATTCCCCAGAGTGCCAGGAAAGTCTTTTTGGGTAACAAACTGATTGCCAGAGTACGTATAATGGCGATTGCCAAAATCATCACGGCTCCCGCAAAGCTCATTTGCAACAGGCTCATTTGCACCACCTCATTCCAAATCCCCGACAATCTGTTTCAGCTTTTCGATTTGCTCGGCACTCAATTTTTTTCGCCCCAGCAAAGCCGCGAACAGCTTGTCGGCAGAGCCGTCATATACCCTGTCAATCAGCTCGTTTGTTTCCGCCTCCTG
>ERZ808054.23-NODE-23-length-215392-cov-18.913954_pt1 | contig 215392 bp, 192 predicted proteins | sample MGYA00380201_ERZ808054 | MGnify/ENA primary metagenome ERZ808054 (study PRJEB31490, sample SAMN06133419) | mouse gut metagenome | isolation source: Z5_2 | host: mice | place: China: Chengdu | collected 2015-05 ...
CTTCTATTCCCGGACAGCCTTCCCCAACTGGCGGGGCCCGGTTTGCCGGCGCGGAAAAAAAGCAGCGCCTTCGGCCTCCGAATCGCTTTCCGCCGATCCCCCAGAAAAATTTTTTATCCTATTGAAACCTTACAAACCCGCATAAACCGGCCGTTTTTGGGAAATTCCCATATTTTACGCGGTGCCTTAATGTTCTATCCCTGCCAAATTGCGGTATATTAATATTACATACGGGAAAAAATTCTTTAGATGTAAGAAGGGAGAACAAAGCATGACAGATAAGGTAATTGAAAATAACCAGGTGGTGATTATGGGGGAAATCGTCAGCGATTTTGCTTTCAGCCACGAGATATTCGGGGAAGGTTTCTATATGGTAGACGTCCGCGTAGAAAGACTGAGCGATTCGATTGATATTATTCCATTAATGGTGTCGGAAAGGCTGCTCGATGTAAACGGAGATTATAAAGGCATGTACATAGTGGTAAATGGGCAGTTCCGTTCTTATAACCGGCATGAGGAAAGAAAGAACAAGCTGGTGCTTTCCGTTTTTGCAAGGGAGATCGACTTTGTAGATGAAATTGGCGAAAATACGAAATCCAATCAAATCTATCTGGACGGATATATTTGCAAGGAACCGGTTTATCGGAAGACGCCGTTGGGAAGGGAAATTGCCGATCTGCTGCTGGCGGTCAACAGGCCCTATGGCAAGTCGGATTATATACCGTGTATCTGCTGGGGCAGAAATGCCAGGTTTGCCAGCAATTTTGAAGTGGGAGCCAGATGTGCCGTGTGGGGCAGGATACAAAGCAGGGAATATATGAAAAAAATATCGGATGAACAGCTGGAAAAAAGGGTGGCATACGAGGTTTCCGTAAGCAAACTGGAGTTGATAGAAGATTAGAGGCAGTCCGTTCCGTATAAGAAAAGGTTGATTCCGTCTTATTTATATGCTATTATATGGCTAATATTGCGAATATGCGTATCATAAAGCGATAAATCTATATGTCTGACAATGATAATTGGCCGGAAAGGCTGAGGTACACAGGAGCCGGATATGAAAAAAGGAACGATACATATTTATAGCGGCGACGGCCATGGGAAGTCGCCGGCAGCGTTGGGAAGGGCCGTATCGATGGCCTGTCAGGGGAAGAGCGTGGTAATTATCCAGTTTTTAAAAGGCAGAGGACTGGAGGATTCGGAATTCCTGCGCAGGATGGAGCCGGAGATCAAGCTGTTCCGTTTTGAGAAATCGGAAGGCAATTTTGCGGAGTTATCCATAGAACAACAGGCGGATGAAATCATTAATATCAAGAACGGCCTTAATTTTGCGAAAAAGGTGCTTTGTACCGGAGGGTGCGATCTGCTTATTCTGGATGAGGTATTGAGGCTGATCGATAACGATATTATTTCCGTAGAAGAACTGAAAGGAATGCTGGATATGCGCTCGGACGAATCGATGGATGTGATCATGACGGGCACTACGCTTTCCGCAGATGTTTGCGTGCTGGCGGATGAGGTGACGCGGCTGGCGACGGTAAAGGGCGGCTTATAAGCCGGCCAAGTAGTAAGCCTGTAAATTTATATCTGCAAGCAGCATAAACTTGCATTGACAGTTCAATGGCAGGATGATATGATAATTTTAAAGTAGAGAAGAGATAGAGGTTGCGTATTTTATCAGTAGTTTTTCGGATGTGGCAGGCACAGGAGAAGAAAAATGAAAGGAAAAGACGCCGAAAGAGCAGGACGCGCTGTAGTTTTGTTCTTGGGCATACAGCGAATAACTGTATGACTGTCATCGGTACGATGGGGCGCTATCCGAGGTTATTTGGCATGTTGATAAGCCGGCGCGTGTTGTGTCGGCTTGTTGTTTTATGCGCATTTGATATATGTGTACATTAGCATGTTGGCATTAATTTTAGAGGAGGAAAAAGTATGGCTGTTTTTCAAGGAGCCGGTGTTGCGATCGTTACACCGTTTAAAGCAAATGGAGAAGTAAATTATGACAAATTCGCAGAACTGTTGGAGTTTCAGATCGGGAACGGGACAGATGCCATTATAGTATGCGGCACGACAGGGGAATCTTCTACGTTGACCCATGAAGAGCATTTGGAAGTCATCCGGTTTTGTGTGGAAAAGGTGGCGGGAAGAATACCCGTAGTGGCAGGAACCGGTTCTAACTGTACGGAAACAGCGGTTTATCTTTCAACGGAAGCAGAAAAATACGGAGCGGACGCGGTTCTTTTGGTGACGCCTTATTATAACAAGGCGACGCAGAAGGGTCTGTACCGCCATTATAAAACGGTGGCAGACGCGATCAGTATTCCGGTCATTATATATAATGTACCAAGCCGCACGGGCTGCAATGTCCTTCCCGAGACCGTGGTAAAGCTTTGCACGGAAGTGGAAAATATCGTAGGAGTGAAGGAAGCCAGCGGCAGTATTTCCCAGGTAGTGAAACTGATGGCTCTGGCGGACGGAAAAGTGGATCTTTATTCGGGAAATGACGATCAGATCGTTCCGTTGCTTTCCATGGGGGGAAAAGGCGTGATTTCCGTGTTATCCAACGTGGCACCGAGGGAGACGCACGATATTTGCGCAAAATTTTTTGCCGGCGATGTGGAAGGAAGCTGCCGGCTTCAGCGCAAGGCAGTTGAACTTTGCGAAGCATTGTTCTGCGAAGTAAATCCGATTCCCGTAAAAAAGGCGTTGCAGCTGATGGGAATGGACGGGGGGACGCTGCGGATGCCATTGACGGAAATGGATGAGGCGAATGTACCCAGACTGGAAAAAGCGATGAAAGATTTTGGTATTCGGATTTGAGACGCAGCGGAGCTGCGGCATTAGGGAGGCTGTATGACAAAAGTGATTATGCACGGCTGCAACGGGAAGATGGGTCAGATGATTACCGGACTGATTGCGGCGGACGATGAAATAGAAATAGTAGCCGGAGTGGATGCTTTTGAAACCGGAAATAATACTTATCCGGTATTTAAGAGCATCGGCCTGTGCGATATCGGGGCGGATGTGGTTATTGATTTCAGCAATGCACAGGCGATAGACGGGCTGCTGGATTATTGTGTGGAGAAAAAACTTCCCTGCGTGCTTTGTACGACAGGGCTTTCCGAGGCGCAGCTCCAGAAAGTGGAAGAGGCGGGCGAGAAAACGGCTGTTTTAAAATCGGCGAACATGTCGCTCGGCATCAATCTGCTTTTAAAGCTGCTGAAAGAGGCGGCGGGGATTCTGGCTCCCGCAGGGTTTGATATCGAGATCGTGGAGAAGCATCACAACAAGAAGGTGGATGCGCCCAGCGGAACGGCATTGGCTCTGGCGGATTCTATCAACGAGGAATTGGACAATGCTTATGAGTATATCTATGACAGGAGCGGCAGGAGGGAAAAGAGGCCGGTGAAAGAGATCGGTTTGTCCGCAGTCCGGGGAGGTACGATCGTGGGGGAACACGACGTGATCTTTGCGGGGGCGGATGAGGTAATCACTTTCTCCCATACGGCGTATTCCAAAGCGGTTTTTGGAAAAGGCGCGATACAGGCCGCAAAATTCCTGGCAGGAAAACCGGCCGGCAAGTACGATATGAGCGATGTGGTCGATATTGGGTAGACAGGTGTGAATACGGAAGGAGCAGGGAGCGGATGGAAGATTTGGAATTAAAATATCTTCGCAGCCTGGCGCATCAGTATCCGACGATAGCGTCAGCGTCTACAGAGATTATTAATTTACAGGCGATTCTTTGTCTGCCGAAAGGGACGGAGCATTTTCTTACGGATATTCATGGAGAGTATGAGCAGTTTAACCATGTATTAAAAAACGGCTCCGGCGCCGTGAAGAGAAAGATAGACGAAGAATTCGGAAATACATTGAGCAGCAGGGATAAAAAGAGCCTGGCTACTTTGATTTATTATCCGAAGGAAAAGCTGGAGATTGTTATTCAGGAAGAAGATAATATTGAGGACTGGTATAAGATCACCCTCCACAGGTTAGTACAGATCACAAAGCGGGTGGCTTCGAAATATACCCGGTCCAAGGTGCGCAAGGCTCTGCCCCCCGACTTTGCCTATGTGATCGAGGAATTAATTACGGAAAAGGCGGAAATCCAGGATAAAGAAGCTTATTATAATGAGATTATCCATACGATCATACGGATAGACCGGGCGCAGGAATTTATTGTTGCTTTGAGCCATTTGATTCAGCGCATGGTCATCGACCATCTGCATATTGTTGGGGATATTTTTGACAGAGGGCCGGGTCCCCATGTTATTATGGATACTTTGAGCCGTTATCATTCCGTGGATATTCAATGGGGTAACCATGATATCGTCTGGATGGGAGCGGCGGCAGGGCATCTGGCTTGTATTGCCAACGTAATTCGGCTTTCGGCGCGTTATGGAAATCTGGATACCCTGGAGGAAGGCTACGGGATTAATCTGATTCCGCTGGCTACTTTTGCAATGGAAACCTATAAGGGAGTAAACTGCGAGCATTTTTCCATCAAATACAATACGGATTATAATACGAAGGATCTGAGTCTGGACATGAAGATGCACAAGGCGATAGCAATTATCCAGTTCAAGCTGGAGGGAAGCCTGATTATGCGCCGGCCTGAATTTCAGATGGAAGACCGTCTTTTGTTGGATAAAATAGATTATGAAAATAAAACCGTAAATATAGGCGGACAATCATATACCATGCGGGATGTGGAATTCCCTACGGTAGATCCGCAAAATCCATATGCATTAAGTCCCGAGGAGGAACAGGTGATGGAACGTCTGAGACAGGCGTTCTTAAAATGTGAAAAATTACAGAAACATGTCCGCTTCCTTTTTTCCAGGGGAGGACTTTATAAAATTTATAATTCGAACCTGCTGTACCATGGATGCATGCCAATGGATGAAAACGGCAACTTTAATACGTTTACCGTGGACGGGGAAGAATATAGAGGAAAGGCACTGTACGATATTTTGGATCAATATGCCAGAAAAGGTTATTATTCCAAATATAATCCGGCAGAAATGCAAAAAGGACAGGATATGATATGGTACATCTGGGAAGGGCCTAACTCGCCGGTGTTCGGCAAGGATAAAATGGCGACTTTTGAGAGGTACTTTGTGGAGGAAAAAGAGACTCATAAGGAAACAAAAAACAGTTATTATCAGCTGTTGGACCGCGAGGATGTGATCAATAAGATTTTGATGGAGTTTGGGCTGGACAGCGGACAGTCCCATATCGTAAACGGGCATGTTCCGGTGGAACTGAAAAAGGGAGAGTCTCCGATCAAATGCGGTGGGAAGCTATTGATCATTGATGGCGGTTTTTCCAAGGCTTATCAGGGAAAAACGGGAATTGCCGGATATACTTTGGTAGCTAATTCCCACGGAATGCGCCTTGTGGCCCATGAGCCGTTTGAATCGGCGGAGTCAGCCATATTGCATGAGTCGGATATCTTTTCCGATTCCGTGATTTTGGAAACGAGCAATTCCAGAATCAGCGTGGCCGATACGGACGGAGGTGCGGAGATTAAAGAGACGATTCATCAGTTAGAAGTACTGCTTCAGGCATACAGAGATGGAACGATCATAGAAAAATCGTTGTAAAATGTTATAGTTACGAATAAATTTTTGTCCTTAAAAATAGGGGGAGCGATCCCCCTATTTTGGCACTAACCATCCAGTGTGGAAAGAGTTGCAAAGCGAGTCTTCTCACACTGCTAACGTCCGTTGCCATCGTTTCCAACGACGTCGTCCGTCACATTAGATACTCCGTCGGCGATATCATCCACTGCGTCGCCTACAGCGTTGCCGGCGTCGTCGAGGACAGAACCGGTGTTTGTATTATTATTTGTGTTAGTATTATTGGTATTGTCCGTAGCGTCCGTAGCGTCCGTATCGGTGGCATCCATACCATCATTCATGCCGGTCGTGTCCGTGCCGTTTGTATCCGTACCGTTCGTTACATCATTGACGTTGTTGTTGGAGTCATTGGCAGCTCCCTCCGTATCATTGTCAGCTGCATTTCCAGCGGCGGTGTTGCCATTCGTTCCAACCGTGTCTGCTCCGGAAGCGTTTCCAGTTCCGTTAGCATTGCCCGTTTCGCCGTTGGTTCCGGTGGTGTTTGTACCGGTTCCGTTTTCCGTGCCGGCGTTGTTATCCGCATTGTTAGCATTCCTGTTACCACATGCGGTGACGAGTCCGAGCATGAGAACAAGAAGAGAAACGGATATCAGTTTTTTGCTGTTTTTCATAACATTTCCTCCATTTTCATAATGTTTTCATAGACCGCTCATTTGGGCATAAGCATAAAACTTAGCAAATTAAGCACAACATTTTCAAATGTTGCATTAGTATTATGCGCATGGAGCGAAAAAATATACGTTACTATTTTTTGTATTATGAATAGAAATTAATAGAATAAGAATTTTAAGAAAAAATACCAAAAGAAAGGCGGCGGCGATGGAATTCAGACCTTGTATCGATATTCACAATGGAAAGGTAAAACAGATTGTAGGCGGAAGTCTGCGGGATCGGCGAGGCAGCGCGCAGGAAAATTTTGTATCCGAACAGGATGCGGCATTTTATGCGGATTTTTATAAAAAAAGCGGGATAAGGGGCGGACATGTTATTCTCCTGAATCCTGAGGGCGGCGAATATTATGAGGAAACAAAAGCCCAGGCTTTGTCGGCGCTCCGGGCTTATCCGTGCGGATTGCAGGTAGGAGGGGGAATCCGTGAAGATAATGCCGAAGAATATCTGGAGTCGGGGGCAAGCCATGTCATCGTGACTTCTTATGTGTTTCGCAATGGGAAAATAGAATACGGAAATTTGGAAAAGCTAGTCCGCAGGGTAGGAAAAAATAGGATCGTGCTTGATTTAAGCTGCCGGAGAAAGGATGGGGCGTATTATATTGTTACCGACAGATGGCAGACTTATACGGATGTAAAGCTCTCGGAAGAAACGCTGGAAGAACTTTCTTTTTATTGCGATGAGTTTCTTGTTCATGCGGTGGATGTGGAAGGGATGGCGAATGGGATAGAAGGGGAAGTGGCCGCTCTTCTTGGAAATTGGGGAAAGATTCCCATTACCTATGCGGGCGGCGTCCATGATTTTTCCGATTTGGAAAAACTAAGGGAACTGGGAAGAAATAGAGTAAATGTAACCATCGGCAGTGCCTTGGACTTGTTTGGCGGAAATATGAAGTGGGAAGACGTAATTGCTTATACAAAAAAGAACCTATTTGATGTAAAATAGGTTCTTCCCTTAATCCGCTACCAAATCTGCCGCCATATTACAAAGCCCAATCTAAATTTATGGATAATTTGTTTATACTAAAAGCATAATCTTGATATTGATTAATGTGAGTTATAATGAGAAATTATAACTTTGTTACGTTTACAGCCTGAGGGCCTTTTTCGCCATTTACTACTTCGAACTCAACGGCAGCGCCTTCTTCAAGAGATTTGAAGCCTTCCATATTAAGTCCTGAATAATGTACGAATACATCATTACCCTGCTCATCAGAGATGAAGCCGTAGCCTTTTTGGTTGTTAAACCATTTTACTGTACCTTTATTCATGCCAGATACCTCCAGAGATTAAGTATATCGTTTCCTCATAAACGATATGTTTAGAATAGCATATATTAAAGTAAAAGTAAAGGAATAAATTAGTTATTTGTTGTTTTTTTAACAAATTCTGAATGCATAATAATTCCTAAGTCTGTATTTGTACAAATAAAAGTCTTATAGTGCAAATACAAATAGGAATAATGATGATATGCTATAAGAGGATTAGAGATAATCCAATGTAAAATTCCCCTTTTACATGGGAAAACACTTACCTTCGGGTGAGTGTTTTTCTGCGTTATAGGGGAATTTTTAATAGTATATCATATGAACGGATGAGGGTAAAGATCATGGAAGGCGATGAAAGAAGAAAAAAAATTATAGAGATACTGCATAGGGGGAAATTGCCCGTATCAGGCACGAGGCTGGCGGCGGAACTGGGAGTCAGCAGACAGGTGATCGTACAGGATATTGCTCTTTTGCGCGCCACGGACAAAAATATTCTTTCCACCAATAAAGGATATATTTTTTTTGACGGCGCACAGGAGGAAAACAGAAAAAAGCGGACTTACAAGGTGAAGCATAAGGATGAAGAAATATTGGATGAACTTTTTGTGATCGTGGATATGGGCGGAAAGATAAGGGATGTTGTGGTAGAACATGGGATCTATGGGCAGATATCGGCCGATTTGATCATAAACTGCCGGGCGGACGCGGAAGCTTTTGTTAAAAAGGTGGAAAAATACAAGACAAAGCCATTGAATAATCTGACCCACGGTATTCATTTTCATACGGTGGAAGCGGATTCGGAAGAGGCATTGGACCGGATTGGGGAAGAACTGGAACGAAAAGGGTACTTGATTCGTTAGGAAAAATATGTTATCCTTTCCATTGACTGACAAGACAGATGTGTTTACATAGAAAAACACAAAGAAGAGAAAGGGCGAGGAGAACCAAGTTTGTGTCTGCGCGGCATCCACAAACTTGAAAGCCAGGATGGCTTTGCGCAATAAAGCCTTGCAGAAATGGAGTAAAAGATGAGAGGATTAAAAAAGCTGCTCAATGAAATTTTTATTGACGGACTAAGCGGGATGGCATCGGGATTGTTCGCCACATTGATTATAGGAACGATCATACAGCAGGTCGGAAATTTCATACCTGGAGCGGCAGGGACTTATTTATTCATGATAGGAAAGCTGGCGGCAGCGGTAACAGGTGCGGGGATCGGCTGCGGTGCGGCGCTAAAGCTGAAAGCGGGGCCGTTGGTTATACTATCCGCGGCAGCAGCCGGAATGACGGGGGCTTTTGCCGGAAAAATAACGGAGGGTGCGGTTCTTGTAGAAGGAACCATATGCCTTTCCGGCCCCGGGGAGCCTTTGGGAGCGTTTATCGCCGCGATCGTGGGTATTTATGCAGGGCGTCTTGTGACGGGAAAAACGAAGATAGATATTCTGGTGACGCCTCTTGCCTGTATTGTGCCGGGAGCGGCGGCAGGGCTGGTGCTTGGGCCGCCGATTTCCGCTTTTATGGCATGGCTGGGATCTGTGATCAACTGGGGGACGATCCAGGCACCGCTGCTGATGGGGATCGTAGTGTCCGTACTGATGGGGATGGTTTTGACGCTTCCGATCAGTTCTGCGGCCCTGGGTATTATTCTCGGACTCAATGGAATTGCCGCAGGAGCGGCGACGGTTGGATGCTGTGCCAATATGGTCGGGTTTGCCGTGGCTTCCTTCCGGGAAAACGGGGTAAACGGTTTGTTGGCGCAAGGTTTGGGGACGAGCATGCTCCAGATCGGCAATATTGTGAAAAAGCCTGTGATCTGGCTGCCGGCGATTATAACGAGCGCGGCGCTCGGCCCGGTTTCCACAATGATATTCGGGATGACGAATAATCCCACCGGTTCCGGTATGGGGACGGCAGGGCTTGTGGGACAGATCAACGCATATCAGGTAATGGCGGAGGGCGGAATGGCTCCCGGTGCGGTCATATTTCAAATTGCCCTGATGCATTTTGTGCTTCCGGCAGTCCTTGCTTTTTTTATTTCCGAATGGATGCGCAAAAGGCAGTGGATCAAGGATGGAGATATGAAACTGGACGTATAAAAAGAACATTTTGTAATAATTTTGAAACATATTTGGAACAAATTGTTAAAAAAATTTTGAAATAAAGTTGTATTTCGCAAGTCACCTGTGGTAAAATAATATGAGTTTACTGGAGGTGACTTATTTTATGAAGCTGAGAACGCGAAAGAGTAAGAAAAGTTATACAGTAATGATAATCTCTGATTCGGCAAAAAACAAAAGGAAAGAATTTCATATTAATGCCGGATTTGCGGGAACAGTAATGCTGGGAAGTTTCCTTCTTCTGGTCTGTGCCGTCTGTTACGTAGTGTACAGCGTGATCACTTTATCCGATTCCATGGAGAGGTTCAAGGCACAGGCAGAGCAGAATATCAGCTTGCAGGAAGAAATAGAGCGGCTGGAGGCGGAAGCAGGGAAGTTAGAAACGGAAAAGGAGGAGATGGCGGAGCAGATAAAAGTTTTGAATGATACCGTGAATGAACATGCGGAAGTGGAGGAGGCCATGGCGGCGCAGGAAGAGGAAGAGCATATTCCGAAAGGCTTTCCTTTGAGCGGAACCGCACAGCTGAAAACGGAAGAGACAGCGGGAGATGACGATGATGCGCAGGGTATGCGTGCGCATGAGGACAGAAAAGAAGTCATATTTGCTGCGTCGGAAGGCATTAACGTAATAGCTTCCGGTACAGGAACAGTTTTATCTGTGGATGTGGACGTGGATTATGGGAACGTTGTCAGTATAGACCATGGAAACGGCTATATTTCTATTTACCGCAACAAAGGTAATGCAGTAGTAAAGGCAGGTAACGAAGTAACGCGTGGGGCTATTTTATATGTGGTCGGGGAAGACAACACGGAAATGGGCTACAGCATAAGCAAGGACGATACATATATAGACCCTATGGAAATGATTGAGATCAACGGTTAGGAGGAAAATATGTTGGGGAGTAAGAAAACAGCGAATGTAAATGCAAAGATTGGAAGCATCATCGGTGCTGATATGCTGGTAGAAGGAACGATCACTTCTGAAGAGGCGGTTCGTATCGACGGAAGAGTAAAAGGCGATGTGAGCAGCCAGGGCGCATTGGTGATCGGAGCATCGGGAAAGGTGCTTGGAAATATTAAAGGCGCGGATATTATGGTTGCCGGAATCGTAGAGGGAGACCTGACCTCGGCAGGAAGGACAGAAGTGGCATCTACGGGAAGCATTCGGGGCAATATCCAGACGAAGAGCCTGATCGTGGATGAAAATGCGATCTTCCAGGGACAGTGTAACATGAATTCAGCAGAAGTGAAGCTGATAGAAGAGATCGAATAATAAATAAACAGAATAGAAAAATCAGGAGCCGGGCGGATCGCAGACAGCAGTTTCCGCTTCGGCTCCTGTTTTTTGTACATCAAAAAGGGAAAGCATCTTTATTACTCGGCCGGTTCTTTATTTTCCATCCGGTTGAATACCATTTCGTATCCGTCGTTCCCATAATTTAAGGAGCGGTTGACCCGGCTGATCGTGGCTGTGGACGCTCCGGTTTTATCGGCAATTTCCAAATAAGTCTTGCGGTCGCGCAGCATGGTGGCTACCTCGAATCTCTGGGAAAGAGATAATAATTCGTTGACTGTACAGAGATCTTCGAAAAAAGTATAGCATTCTTCCTTTTCCCTGAGGCTAAGAATGGCATCAAATAAGTGGTCTACAGCGTTTGTTCTTATTTTTTTATTCATTGTTTCCTCCATTTCTGTGCGGCTTTATTGCGCAAAGCCAGCCTGGCTTTCAAGTTTGTGGATGCTGCGCAGACACAAACTTGGGATTGAAAATTTTTAATTTTCAATCTTGAAACCTCCGAATACCTTTCTATTCTATATAGGAACTTTAGAGATAAATGCGGGTATATTTTAACATATTAAAGTTATAAAGTAAAGATAAAAGGAGGATGCCCAACGGAAATCAATTTTTATAAGCCACATGCCGGGCGAAATAAAATGGGGCTGGGGCGGTCGGAAACGGGACTGTCCGGGGTTCGGTTTTCTGCCGGAGCTTCCAATCAGATTTCACTAATGAAATGGGGCAAGATGATAAGACCGGCCGGGCCGGAAGCAACGGACATCCTGTCCTGCGCTTCCTAAAACCGCCTCCCTGCGGTTTTTCCCTACTATTTCGACCATTTCATAAGTGAAATTACTGATTGTGCGCAACGGCAGAAAACCGAACCCCGTTCAGTCCCGTTTCCGACCGCCCCAGCCCCGTTTTACTTCGCCCGGCATGGGGCTTATAAAAATTGATTTCCGGTGGGCGGAAAAGATATGGCTTGTCATGTGGTTTTTAATACTATATAATGGAATGTAAAAGTAGGAAAATATCGGGATGGAGGTTGGCATGACGATAGACAAGGAAGATTTATTGAACAGCATAGTGGAAAGTCTGGACAGGATTCATCATATTAAATTGGATGATATTCCCAATATCGATCTGTATATGGATCAGGTGACGACTTTTATGGAAAAGCATTTAAAGAATACGACCAGATATCCCGGGGAAGATAAGATATTGACAAAGACGATGATTAATAATTATGCAAAGAATAACCTTCTCCCGCCGCCGGTAAAGAAGAAGTATTCCAGAGAACATGTACTCTTGCTGATTTTTATTTATTATTATAAGGGGATATTGACGATCAATGATATACAGACATTGTTGAACCCTCTGACGGAGCGTTTTTTTCATAAGGATGGATTTGATCTGGGGGATGTTTATTCAGAAGTGTTCGGTTTGGAAGAAAAGCATGTGGATATGCTGAAGGATGATGTAGTGCGGAAGTTTCAGGAGTCCAAAGATACTTTTGAAGATGCGCCGGAAGATGAAAAGGGGTTTTTGCAGCTGTTTTCTTTTATTTGTATGTTAAGCTTTGATGTTTATATAAAGAAGCTGATCATAGAAAAAGTGGTGGATTGTTTTTCCATGGCGGCGGACGAAGCGCGCAGGGAAGGAAAAAGGAATAAAGGGGATAAACAGGAATAAGCATGGAAAATAGGCATGGAATAGGAAGTGAAACGATGGGAGCTGCCGGCTGGCAGTTCCTTGTTTTGTGCCGGGAGCGTAGAAAAAAATTTAAAATAAAAAAATTCGAAAAATTTGAAAAAAATTGAAGATAAGAGGCAGAGGAATGCGTTATAAGGGATAGAAAGAGAAAAAGGAGGGAGGAAAGTATTCATCCTATGAACAGTACTTTAAAAATAAATAAGGAAGAAAGGCTTTCCATGATGGTCGATACTTATCAAAACCTCGTTTTCTCTGTCTGTTATAAAGTAACCGGAGATTATTTTGCGGCGGAGGATCTTGCGCAGGAGGCTTTTCTGTCCGCTTATAAGAATCTGGATGATTTTGAGGGGGACAATGAAAAAGCCTGGCTATGCAGGATAGCGACGAATAAGAGCATTGATTATCTAAGAAGTGCAAGGAGAAGAGAGTCGCCGACGGAGGATATCTTTTTTGAGCAGCAAAGCGGGGAAAAAGAGTCGCCGGAAGAAATCTGTCTGGAGCGGGAAGTAAAGGAAAGACTGCTGGAATATTGCGGAAGGCTGAAACCGCCATATGATGAGATTGCCAAAAGCGTCTATTATGACGAAAAGAAAGCCGATGAGATCGCGAAAGAAAGAAACGAAAATGTTAAGACGGTACAGACGCAGATATACAGGGCAAGAAATATGCTGCGGAAAATATACGGAAAGGAGAGGAGCGCATGAAGAATGGAAATGAATATGTGGACGACAGGGAATTGGAAGCTTTGATTGCCGAGGTGGAAAACAACGGAATGATTGCGCCTCCCGTATATTTAAAGGAACTGATTATGAAAGAGGTAAACCGGCGGCCGGAGGAGGGTGGCAAGATACGGAAGGCATCAAAGGAGGAGCTGGTACGGGCGGCAAAACGGAGGTTTTTTGCCGACAGCCTCAAAATCGTAGCGGCAGCCGCAGCAGCGGTGTTCTGTCTGACGGAGATGCCGGTTGATTTCAGCGGCGGAGGCATGCTGGAAAGCAGCAGAATAGAGGCGCGGATAGAGAAAGATACGGAAAGGTATTATGAGGAGAAGCAAAAAGCCCTTGCCGGTAAGGAAGGCATTGGCGTAAGGTTGGAAGAATTGCTGGAAGAGCGTTTCGGATGGGAATTCCCGGCGGGGACAGATGGAATATTCGGTGGTTTTTCAAATTGGTTTGGAATGGAGGAAAAGGATTATGAATAGAAGGAAGAAGAGCGGATTTTTGACATTTTGTTTTTCGTTGATTCCCGGGGCAGGAGAAATGTATCTGGGATTTATGAAGATGGGTGTCAGCTTGATGGGATTGTTTTTTGCAGTAATAGTGGTCAGCGGATTTTTGAATGTGGCATCGGTGCTGCTGATTGATGTGGTAGTGTGGTTTTACAGTTTTTTCCATGTCCATAATCTGGCAGGAATGCCGGACGAGGAATTTCTGGCTGTAGAAGATGAGTTCTTGTTCCGGCTGGACGAAGTTTTTGATATGGGGTGGAAAAAAGAAAAATATAGAAAAATAGTCGCTGTCATCATGATTGCGGCAGGAATCCTGCTGTTATGGAACGGATGGAAGGCGGCGTTGAGGCCATGGATACCGTATTTCCTGTTTGATATGATCAGCCGGTTTGAGAATACGGCACCAAGGATACTGGCAGGAATAGCGATTATATTCGGCGGCATTCATATGATAAAGGGAAAAAGGGAAGAGATGGAAGAGGTAATCATTGATATTGATGCCAATGATACCAATGATATTAACGATATCAATGATATTAATGATATCAATGATATTAATGATATCAATGATATTAATGATATCATTAATATCAGGAAAGAGAATAGTTCAGGGAACAAGGCAAGGGAGGCAGAGACTGGTTTTATGCCGATCGTGGAGGCGGAAAGGAAAGGATATGGAACAGAAACAGAGCGTAAGGATTCGTAGAGTAGGTACATTAACTTTTGGCTGCATGCTGCTGGTATTCGGAACATTATTCCTGATACGCATATTTGTACCGGGTCTGGATTATGAAATCATTTTCCGATGCTGGCCCTGTATCCTGATTGTTCTTGGAATAGAGGTGTTGGCAGGGAATTATAAGGCATCGAAGATAATAGGGGAAGGATGCCAGGTACAGTTTGTTTATGATAAGACGGCGATTTTCTTAACAATCTGCATTACCTTCTTTACTATGGCGATGGCGGTGGCGGAGTTTTGCATACGGTATGCTGACGTATACGGGAATGGGGGCATCAGATTTTGACGGGTCGGAAGGCTGTTATGGATGCGGTATGGAAAAAATGGGAGAGAAGCGTTTGCTTCCTTCCCATTTTTTTCGTATAGGAATGGCGGATTCAATTTCTATTTGGCTGTTTCGGCAAATTGTGTGGTTACTAAGGTTTCGTAAGGAACACGTTCGGAAAGTTCACCCGCTTCGTCAAGGATGTTCTGCAGCAGGGTAAACGCATCTTCTTCAAAAATAAGATTATCTTTCCATGTATCTTGTTCATAGTATCTGGTCACGATGGCGGTGATCGTTTCGATGTCAGTTTCTTCGAATTGGGGCGCTATGGCTTTCGCAATTTCTTCGGGGGAGTGGCTTTGCACATAATCCATTCCTTTTTGCAGGGCATTGGTAAAAGACTGGATGACAGCAGGATTTGCTTCCATAAAGCTTTTCTTTGCGCTGAATGCAGTATAGGGAACATAGCCGGAATCTTCGCCAAGAGATGCTACCACATATCCGTCTCCTTTGGCTTCGAGGGAGGTCGCGTGCGGCTCGAATTCGACGGTAAAATCGCCTTGCCCGCCGGAGAAGGCCGCGGCGGTGGAACCAAAGTCAATGCTCTGATCGATGTTCAGATCGGTTTTGGGGTCGATGTTATTCTTTTTCAGGATATATTCGAATACCATTTGGGGCATACCGCCGGCCCTCCCCCCAAGAACGTCGCTTCCTTTTAGCATATCCCATGAAAACTGATCGACGGGTTCTCTCGATACGAGAAAGTTGCCGGCGCGCTGGGTGAGCTGTGCGAAGTTGACAACATAGTCCTGGGCGCCGCCCAGATATGTGTAGATCGTGCTTTCGCTTCCCATAAAACCGATGTCGGCTTCGCCGGAGAGAACGGCGGTCATTGTTTTATCCGCCCCGAAACCGGTAATCAGGGTAAGATCGATGCCTTCTTCGGCAAAATATCCTTCCTCAATGGCTACATACATAGGGGCGTAAAAAATAGAATGCGCCACTTCGTTTAAAGTAACAGGCGTGAGTTTTCCCCCGGTTCCGGAGGCGCTTCCGCCTTCCTGTCCGCCGCATCCGGCAAGTGTGCAGCCAATAAAAATAAGGCACAGGCTGAGAGCGGTGATCCTGCGTAACAAAAGACGAGCGTTCTTTTTCATTGTTTTTTCCATAATACCTCCATAAACGATTGATGTTTTATTATATAAGGGGGGAAAAGCAAAGGTGCCTGTACGGTTGCGCTCAATTCCGAAATCAGTTATAATGTTCAATAAAAATAAGATGCATATGGAGGAAGAACAGGCATGGGATTGATAAAGGCAATAAAAGGCGCGGTGGGGTCGGTAGCGGCGGATCAATGGAAGGAGTATTTTTATTGTGACGCATTGGATAATGAGGTGTTGGCATCGAAAGGAAGAAAGCGTGTCAGCGGCAGAGGAAGCAACACGAAAGGCGATGACAATATTATTACGAACGGATCCGTAGTAGCCGTAAACGAGGGGCAGTGCATGATCATCGTGGATCAGGGGAAGGTCGTGGAATTCTGTGCGGAAGCGGGAGAGTTTGTGTATGATACTTCTTCGGAGCCGAGCCTGTTCTATGGAAGTTTTGGGGAAAGCCTGGCGGACACTTTTGAGGCGATAGGAAAGCGTTTTACTTTTGGGGGAGATGCGGCGAAGGATCAGAGGGTGTATTTTTTCAATACAAAAGAGATTATGGGGAACAAATATGGTACGGCGAGCCCGGTTCCTTTCCGCGTGGTGGATGCGAATATCGGCCTGGATATCGATATTACTTTGCGCTGTAACGGGCAGTATTCTTACAAGATCACGGATCCTTTGCTTTTTTATAAAAATGTATGCGGAAACATCCCGGGGGATTTTATGAGGAGCGAAATAGAAGGCCAGTTGAGAACGGAATTGCTGACGGCGCTTCAGCCGGCGTTCGCGAGAATTTCCGAGCTGGGCGTCCGCTATAGTTCTATTCCGAAACATACGACGGAATTGATGGAAATATTAAATGAGGAATTATCCGCGAAATGGTCGGGGCTTAGGGGGATTTCCATCGTTTCTTTCGGAATGAACTCGGTGAAAGCGCCGGAGGAAGATGAGGCGATGATCAAGGAACTGCAACGGACTGCCGTATACAGGAATCCCAATATGGCGGCAGCAACGCTTGTCAATGCCCAGGCGGATGCGATGAGGGCGGCGGCGTCCAATACAAGCACCGGCCCGATGATGGCATTTGCAGGCATGAATATGGCCAATACGGCGGGGGGGATGAACGCGAACGCTTTATTCGCCATGGGACAGCAGCAGATGGCCGGAGCGGCCCAGATGCAGCAGGGCAGCGTGTCAGGGCAGCAGCAAAGTGCTGCAGCGGGAAATCCTGCCGGACAGGGAACTGCTGTTGGCTGGGTATGCAGCTGCGGACAGGTAAACAAAGGGAAATTCTGCAGCGAGTGCGGGCAGAAGAAGCCGGCAGGGGAGGCGCTTTACCGGTGCGATAAATGCGGATGGGAACCGGAAGATCCGAAAAAACCGCCGAAGTTTTGCCCTGAGTGCGGCGATCCCTTTAATGACGGCGACATCAGATAGGAAGGAAGTTATGAGTATTTACGATACATTAAATGAGCAGCAGAAACGGGGAGTTTTTGCAGTGGACGGGCCGGTACTGCTTTTAGCGGGGGCGGGCAGCGGGAAGACCAGGGTTCTGACGCACCGGATCGCTTATCTGATCGATGAGATAGGCGTAAGCCCATACCATATTATGGCAATTACTTTTACCAATAAAGCGGCAGGAGAGATGCGGGAACGTGTGGATTCCATTATCGGGCATGGGGCGAACCAGGTCTGGGTGTCCACATTTCACGCGGCATGTGTGAGGATTCTTCGCAGATACATAGACAGAATAGGATTTGACAATAATTTTACCATATATGATATGGATGACCAGAAAACGGTGATGAAGGATGTGTGCAAGCGTCTGCAGATTGATACGAAGATGCTGAAGGAGAGGGCGATTTTGAGCGCCATATCCTCGGCGAAGGATGAGCTTATATCCCCCCAGGATTACCAGATACAGGCGATGGGAGATTTTCATGGGGAAAGAATTGCCAGGGCTTATGTGGAATACCAGGAGACGCTTAGAAAAAGTAATGCGCTGGATTTTGACGATTTGATCGTGAAAACGGTGGAATTGTTTAAAACCTGCCCGGAGGTATTGGCCAGTTATCAGGATCGGTTCCGATATTTGATGGTAGACGAATATCAGGATACGAATACGGTGCAGTTTGAATTCATTCGTCTTTTGGCGGATAAATACAGAAATCTTTGCGTAGTAGGCGATGACGACCAGTCGATCTACAAATTCCGGGGGGCGAATATCAGGAATATTCTTGATTTTGAAGAGGTGTATCCCGAGGCGACGGTCATTAAGCTGGAGCAGAATTACCGTTCCACCCAGAACGTGTTGGACGCGGCCAATGCGGTGATAAAGAACAATAAGGGACGCAAGGAAAAGGCGCTGTGGACGGATAAAGGGGAAGGAAACAAGGTGCATTTCCGGCAATTCGATACGGCTTATGAGGAAGCGGAATTCATAGCGGGCGATGTGGGCAGCAAAAAGAGGCGGGGAATTGCCGATTATGGCGATTTTGCGGTTCTTTATCGAACGAATGCCCAGGCGCGTATGCTGGAAGAACGGTTTATTTTGGAAGGAATTCCCTATGATGTGGTAGGCGGCACAAATTTTTATGCCCGAAGGGAAATCAAGGATATTCTGGCTTATTTGAAAACAGTGGATAACGGCAGGGACGATGTGGCGGTAAAGCGTATCATCAATATACCGAAAAGGGGAATCGGGGCGACTACGATTACCCGCGTGCAGGAATATGCGGACGAGCGTAATATCAGTTTTTATGATGCTTTAAGGGAAGCGGATCAGATCATGACCATTGGCAGGAGCGCGGGGAAACTCGCTCCCTTTGTAACGATGATTCAAGGTTTCCGAAGTAAACTGGAATATTACGGGCTGGAAGGGCTGATCAAGGATATCATAGAGACGACAGGGTATGTGAAGGAGTTGGAAGCTTCGGGGGAAGAAGATGCGGAAGACAGGATACACAATATCGACGAACTGATCAGCAAGGTGGTAGCTTATGAGGAGACGCATGAAGAGGCCGGGTTAAGCGGATTTTTGGAAGAAGTCGCTTTGGTGGCAGATATCGACCGGATAGAGGGGGAGAGCAGCAGAGTATTGCTTATGACGCTGCACAGCGCGAAGGGGCTGGAATTTCCCTATGTTTATCTGGCCGGCATGGAGGATGGAGTATTCCCCGGTTATATGGCGATTACCTCGGACGACAGAGAGGACATAGAGGAAGAGCGGCGTCTCGCCTACGTAGGGATTACGAGAGCGAAAGAGGATCTGACGCTGACTTGTGCAAAGCAGAGGATGGTGAGGGGAGAGACCCAGTATAACGCCGTCAGCCGTTTTGTAGAGGAAATACCGGCGGAATTGCTGGATCAGAAGGTTCCTTCTTTAAAGAAATGGAATTTCGTGGACTATGATGAAGGTTCCGAGGAAAAGCTGCGGTTCCGGGCGAAGCCTTTTGGTATGGATCAGACGGAACGCGAGGATGCTGGCGGTTTCAGGGGAAACGCTTCTGCGAATGGAGGAGCAGATTCTTATCAGAGGATATTCCATAAAAAGCAGACGGACTCCGCCCGGCCCAAACCCAGGGCGACTGCGGTGCCGAAAAGAACCCCGGCGGAAAACCGTCCGTTTATTGCGGGAGGCGGAGCGGGGAGCCTGAAGTCGGTGAATGGTTTGTCAAAAGGAGCGCCTGAGGCCGAAGCCGTGAATTATGGAGTGGGCGACAGGGTCAGACATATTAAATATGGGGAAGGCACGGTAATGAAATTGGAAAAAGGCCCCAGAGACTATCAGGTGACAGTCGTATTCGACGGTGCAGGGCAGAAGATTATGTACGCGGCTTTTGCAAAACTGAAAAAGTTGTAATTTTTTTAAATTTTTATAGTAAATTTTTGGAATTAGTGTTATATTATATAAAAGGGTTTGGTGATTTTGCAAAAGCTGGAATTGGAAAAAATCATAATTCATATTCTGCATGGCAATACTAAACTAAGTAAAGATGAAAAGAGGTAAGGACTATGAACAGGTTGAACAAATTAGAAGAATATATCGATATGTCAAGAATCAATGAACTGCTGGGAAAAAAAGAAGAGGAAAAAAAGAAATGCAAATGCTGTGATACCGCGCTTTGGATATTGGCGGTAATTGGTGCAGTTGCGGCAGTAGCAGGTATTGCTTATGCAGTTTATCGTTATTTAAGGCCGGATTATCTGGAAGATTTTGAGGATGATTTCGACGATGATTTCGATGACGATTTTTTTGAAGATGAAGACGAGGAAGAGGATGATTCCAAGGAAGAATCCGAGGAGTAATGTTTTACTGAGAGTAGCATTTTAATAAGGCAATAAGATTAAGAAGTAATACTATAGAGCAGTGAAATGTTAACAGGGATTGCTCCGCAACTCTTGTTATATTGTTTACCGGATATTCTGCAGCTGTTATAGACAATTTTTTGTATATAACGGCTGCAGTTTAGTTATGGGTTGAAATACGCAGCGGGAAGGAGACGGAAAGGCGGATGAAAAAAGGAGAAGTGCTGGAGGGAACGGTAGAAAGGGTAGATTTCCCCAATAAAGGAATGGTGCCGTGTGAAGGCGGCTGGTGTGTGGTAAAAAATGCCCTGCCGGGCCAGAAGATTTCCTACAGAGTCAGTAAAGTGAGAAAAGGAAAGGCGGAGGGCAGACTTTTGGAAGTATTGGAAAAATCTCCATGGGAAGTGGAAAGTCCTTGCCCCCATTTCGGCATTTGCGGCGGTTGTACTTATATTTCCCTGCCTTACGGGCAGCAGTTGGATATCAAGGACAAGCAGGTAAAAAAACTGCTGGATCAGGTGTTGGAAAAGCAGGAAACGCCATATATTTATGAGGGAATAAAAGCAAGCCCTGCACCTTATGGTTACCGGAATAAAATGGAGTTTTCCTTTGGGGATGAGGTGAAAGACGGTCCCCTCGCCCTTGGCATGCATAAAAGAGGAAGTTTTTATGATATTGCGACGGTGCGGGAGTGCAAGATCGTAGATGAGGACTACCGCAAGATCTTGGGATGTGTATTGGATTATTTTGCGGAAAAGAATATAAGCTTTTTTCACCGATTGCGCCATGAAGGTTATTTACGGCATTTACTGGTCAGAAAAGGGGCGAAAACAGGGGAGATTTTGATTGCTTTGGTGACGACGACCCAAGAGGAACATGATCTGGTTTCTTTCAGGGAGGCGTTGCTGGACCTGGAACTGGATGGGAAAATAGTGGGAATCCTCCATACAAAGAACGATTCCAATGCCGATGTGGTGAGAAATGACGGAACGGAGGTATTGTACGGGCAGGATTATTTTTATGAAGAACTGCTTGGGCTGCGGTTCAGGGTTTCCGAATTTTCTTTTTTCCAGACAAATACATATGGCGCAGAGGTGCTTTATCAGGTGGCGAGAGATTATATCGGCCCGCTGGGCGACCGGGATGGCAGGAAAAAGGTGGTTTTTGACCTGTACAGCGGTACGGGAACGATCGCGCAGATGATGGCTGCTGCTGCGGAAAAGGTAATCGGCGTGGAGATTGTGGAAGAAGCGGTGGAGTCAGCCAGGGAAAACGCGAAGCTGAATGGATTGGACAACTGCGAATTTATAGCCGGGGATGTATTGAAGGTTCTCGATGAAATAGAAGTGCGGCCGGACATTATCATATTAGATCCGCCCAGAGACGGGGTTCATCCGAAGGCGCTTCGAAAAATTATCGATTATGGAGTGGACAGGCTGATCTATATTTCGTGCAAGCCGACTAGCCTTGTGAGGGATCTGGAGGTGTTTTTGGAGAACGGATATGAGGTGGAGAAAGCGGCGGCGGTGGATCAGTTTCCTTGGACGGGGAATGTGGAGACCATTGTACTTTTGTCCCACAAATCACCGGATAGTGTCATTAATGTGACGGTGGAATTTGGAGAAGATGATTGAAAAGTACCTTTAGATGCAATAGCAGAGAGGGAAAAGAAATATCAGCCGAAACCGAAAATTACATATAAAATGATACAGGAGTATGGTGAAAAGAAATATGGATTTAAAGTACATACTGCGTATATTGCAGAAGTGAAAAGGTCTTTGGGATTGACGATGTATGGTGCGCCTAATACAGTAGAAGAATTAAAGTATCTGAGGAAGCGTCCACCGAAAGAGAAGGTAGAAGCGATAACGGACGCACTTAAATATTTTGAGGTAATTTAATGGATGAGAGGATTTATCAGATTGCAGAGCAGATAGTTGAAATACATCAAAAAGCCTATGAGTTATATTTGCCGTTGGTTGAAGATGTGTGCAGCAGAATTGTGTCAGAAGATGAATTGTCGCATTTGTTGGAGTATCTACTGGATTTTGCATGTGATGAAAAAATATTGAAATTATATAAAAGGGTGTGTAGAAGATATTTGTATGTATATCCTGGCTGTATTAAGTTTTATATTGAAGCATATCAGGAGATGTGGGAAGATGAACACAAATGACTATTTGGCAGAATATATCTAAGAGAAGAAACAGTTACAATGCTTGAGAAAGTTTGTGATATTATAAAAGGAAGAGCGATGGGAAAAATAATTAAGGATACAATTCATGCAAATGGAATAGATATTGGAATTTATACGCAGGATTTTGAAAATGAATTTATTTCATTGACGGATATTGCCCGGTATAAGAGCGATGACCCAACGGCGGTTATTCAAAACTGGATGAGAAATAGGGATGTGATAGAATTTCTGGGATTATGGGAAAGACTTCATAATCCAGATTTTAAACCCCTCGAATTCGAGGGGTTTAGAAAACAGGCAGGAGCGAATGCATTTACAATGTCACCCAAAAAATGGATAGAGGCTACGGATGCTATTGGTATTGTTTCAAAAGCAGGACGATATGGCGGGACATATGCCCATAGTGATATTGCGATGTCCTTTGCAACATGGATTTCTCCTGAATTTCAGTTATATATTATGAAGGATTACAGGAGATTAAAGGCGGATGAGAATAGTCAGTTATCTTTAAATTGGAATTTGAATAGAGAGATTTCTAAATTAAATTATAGGATACATACAGATGCGATTAAGGACAATTTGATTCCACCAGAATTGACTTCTGCACAGATATCTTACACATATGCTAATGAAGCAGATATGCTCAATGTTATTTTGTTTGGAAAAACAGCTAAGCAATGGAAAGATGAAAATTCAACAGTGAAAGGAAATATGAGGGATGTGGCAACACTGAATCAGTTACTTGTACTTGCGAATCTGGAAAGTTATAATGCAGTTTTGATTAATCAGGGAAAGAAACAGAAAGAGAGAATGGAGTTGCTTCGGCAATTGGCGGTACAGCAGTTGCAGACGTTAGAGACTGTAAGTTTAAATAATTTGCCGAAATTAGAAGTTGATCAAGAGAAGAATTAGACGGTATTAAAATGCTTTACAATAAACAGAAAAAGCAGAAGCGGTGAAAGGGAAATCTTATGGGAAATGATGCATTTGTACATATTGTAAAAAAGAGGTATTCAAAAAAAAACGATAGAAAATTTGTTGCAAATGATGGATTATAAAAAATGTGGAAAGGTATTTTATTGTGGAAATGATGCAGAATATAAATATTTTTCAGGAATAAGAGTGTGGCAATGTGATGAAGACGAGAGTGAAGTAGTGTATTGGATACGAACCCAAGCATTTGCTAGTGGGTATGATATTAAAAAGCAAAATGATACTATCAAATATTTAAAAAAATATTGTCAAGCATATTTTGAGAGTGATATTGGGAAAAATAGATATTTTGAAACAGGTAGATTAATTAAAGGAGCAGAAAGCGGATGTTATTTTGCTATACAGAATTTGGATAATCATTTTTCACTATTAAGCCATTCATTGAGCAAATATCCTGATGATGTAGAAGCCGAAAAAAGTATAGCAGAATTTGGATTACCAACACCAAGTAGTTTTAATGCAAATGTTTATTTATCATATTTATGTTCTTTGATAGAGGAGTTTTTTCGAGCGACATATATTGCTTTGCTTAAGTATTCTGATAAAAAAGAAAAGATATTAAATATGAAATTTTCACCATATGATATGGTGGATATTAGTGAAGGAGCGAAAACGGTTGAAGAAGTATATGCAAGAACATTATCATTTCAGAATATAAAAAAAGTTACTTCAAATTTTAAGACACTAAACAGTAAAATAGATATAAGTAAACCGCTTAAAGAACCTTACCATAAGAGAAGAGAAAGTTTATATGAGCAAATGGATAAAATTCTTGAGCGTAGACATGGAATGATACATAGAATGGAAATAGATTTAAATTATTCAACTCAAGAGTTAGAAAAAGACATAAAAGATGTTAAAGTTGCACTTAAGAGGGTTTATTTATATATTTGTAAACAGTACAGTTGGGAACCTGAAGAAATTATTATTTAAGAGAACAAAAGAGAAATTCTTACGAAAGTAAGATTGGTTAGGAAATTTTTGTGGAAAAGATGCAGCATGTTATGTAACAAATGACGTAACATGCTGTGAATCAATGGAATATAGATGGACTGAGCTGAAAATCTTGGAACAGAGGAGCTTAGTCCATTTTTTATTATCAGGTTTTTTATGTATAGGTTTTAGGCAATGCTGTTGTTAGGAAGTGCGTCGTTTGCCGACACCTCCTTATACTTTGCTTTGGCCACCATTTATTTGGGAGGGCATCCGCTGTCAAGAATTTTCGGCTAGGACTAAAATTCTTGACAGCGGATGTTCTCCCAAATACAATGCAGGGGCAAAGTATCTGAATGATTTCCGAATATTTTCCGGTGTTTTCAAATACTGAGATTTGATATCCCGACTTTGAAATTTGACTTCATTTTAGTTGAATTTGATGTCATGTAATCTTTTTTACATAGAAAATGACAGCTAGATGCTGTCACAAAGAAATGTGAATCTTTTACTAGCGTCAATTTATGATGGATTGATGTCAGTAAAAAATATTTGGCGTAAAAAATAGCTGAATTGGCGTCACGAAATGGATAAATGGCATCAAATTTATAACATTTGGCGCTATTATTGGAAATTTAGGGATTTGAAAGGGTTCGGGATTACTCCCCGACAAGATTAGTATTTCGTGCCCACGAAATGCGTATCTTGCGGCGTTCTGTAGAACGCCTTTTGAACAAAAACATGGGTAATAAAATGATAGTCAAAATGTGAGATTTACGAAGAAATGTAAGCTAAAAGTCATTAGAGGTGTGAAAGAGTAGAGATTAGTGGATTTCATTTATAAGAATGATACTTAAGCATATTGAAAAGTAACCGGATCAGATATTATAGAAATGATATTTATAAGACTGATAATGCATGATATAATATTTTACAAATGTTGGCACTTAGAGCATGGGTGAATAAATGGGGACGGATATTTTATAAACGATTATTATGATTTGTTAAAATAATGCACGATAATGAAGCCATTATTTTACATTAATAATATGGAGTTTGTTGATGACATGTCAGATGAACATTGGGGTGCGATTGAGGAAGAATTTTAAGTTTTTATGAGTAGATATTATTTGGTTTAAAAAGGATATACAAATTTTGATGAGGTGATTGCATTGAATAATGAAAATTTATTCGAGAATTAAACGAAAAATATAATCAGGGGAATCTTATCCCATTTGTTGGGGCAGGATTATCAATGCCATTTCAAATTCCGGATTGGGCAGGAATGATTAAAGATAGTATATGTGCCTTTGCCAATGATTTTGACAATGTGGGCGGCGGATATATTCTCATTGGTGTGGAAGAAAAGAACGGTATAGCAGTCCGTCCGGTAAAAGGAGTGGAGGAACAGGAGATTGATAAAATTCAAAAAGAGATTCTTGGTTATAATAACACCATTATTCCGGCATATTTTCCAAAAGTAATTATGGAAGAAGTAGATGCGAAGATGATTGTAGTATTGTGGGTAACAACCGGAATCCAGAGACCATATAAAGTACCGGAGCATGTGACCGCAAAAAAAGAGAAAAAGCATTACTACTATATCCGCTATGCTTCCAATTCTGTGCATGCTAATCCGGAACAGGAGCGTGAACTGATCAATATGACTAATTATGCTCCGCTGGATGCCAGACCAAATTTTGACGCGACAGAGAATGACATTTCGGTTGCACTGCTGATAGACCATCTTAATGAGACAAAAAGCAAACTGGCAAAACAAGTGACAGAACGTGGAGTGATGGCTGTTTTAAATGATATGCAGTTATTGGTTGGACCGCCGGAACAGCAGTATATTTCTAATGTGGCATTAATGATGTTCTGTGAACACTTGGATAAATTTTTCCCTTATACACAGGTAGAAATTGTGCGTTTCCCAGATGGAAGTATCAAAAATCCTAATAATTTCAAAGAGTTTCCGGTCATTAAGGGTTCAGTGCCAATGATGATTAAACGTACTATGCAGACATTGCAGGATTTGGTAATTGAAGAGATGGTTACGAAAGTGAATTACCAAATGGAAGCAATACGCAGATTTAATTATCCGTACCAGGCATTGGAGGAGGTAGTTGTAAACGCATTTTATCACAGGGATTATCTTTCTTATCAGTCAATTATGATTGAGATTGAGCCTGAGTTGATTCGAATTATCAGCTTTCCAGGAATAGACCGTTCTATTCCGCAAAGGGTAATTGAAGAGGGTGAGCGTTTCTCTTCCAGATACTATCGTAATAAACGTTTGGGTGAATTTTTGAAAGAATTGGATTTATCTGAAGGAAAATCAACAGGCATTCCAACTATTCAGGAAGAACTGCGGAATAATGGTTCGCCTAAAGCAAGGTTCTTTACGGATGATGATAGACGGGCTGTGTCTGTAGAAATTCCAATCCATCCAGATTTTATTAACAGAAAAGTTGACATTGAGAACGAAAAGGTTGATATTGAATCTAAAAAAGTTGATATTCAAAAGCTGAAGGTTAATTATATAAAAAGATTAAAAGCAATAGGGGCCAATAAATCAACTTTACAAAAAATTGATATGCTTTTAAATGTAGTAGAAGTAGAGCAAATATTTGGCAGGACAGAGGTTATTAATGCTTTTAATATTTCTCCAACAGCTGCCTCAAAGTTTATTGGAAAGATGTGCCAGGCTGGAGTTTTCGAGGCGGTTGAAGGAAAGGGAAAAGGAAAGTATCGACTAAACTGTCTCTAAATTACATTAAAAAATATTATATACAGAATATTGATTGATAATATTAGTATGATGATAAAACGAAAGGTCAGTTATACAAATCAGTTTGTGCGGCCACGTTCATCGATTGAAATGTATAATCGATGAATGTGGCCTTTTGGTTAAGGAGAAATCTTCACTTTTCACCAAACAAGGATACGGCGTCAGGGGAATACAATCCTCCACCTGCATGTGTATACAGCGATTTTATTTTGTTATTGCTTGACAATTTATAGAGAACTCTATATTATAGAGTATAAAGAGCAGGAAAAACGGTGAGAAAAAGAGAAATGGAAACAGAAACAGAAACTAAAAACCGGAAAACCGGGAAATGGGAGACGAGGGGAAACGTACTATGAAAAAGATCTGTTATAAAATGAGTATCAGGCACAGTATCAAAGACAATCTGAAAAATTATGCCGATTTTTACATAACATGCTGCATACCGGTGATTCCGTTCAGTCTGTCGTCCCATATGCTTTTCTATTTATCTGAGGAGAGTGCCTGGGGGAGGGGCGGATTTGTGAACTGCATGTTGCTGTTGTCCGCTATTCTGCTGATGGTCTGTCTGGCGGTATTCCGTTATTCCCTGAAAGCCTATATCCGGCAGAAATCAGGTCAGTACAGTATCCTGCTCATGTTGGGGATCACGAGCAGAGATTTCTGGATAAATTTTATGACAGAATATTGTCCGACCTTCCTGCTGTTGCTATCCTGCATGACGGTGGGCTGCAGCGTGGTATGCGATCTGGTCATGGGATTGTCTTTCGGCAGGATATCCGTATTTTCATGGAAGGCATGTGCCGGGGGCTGCAGCGCTGTAAATGTGGATATGCTGGTCAGTTCCGCGAAGATAACGTTTTTGATGATCCTGCTTTTTGCGCTTGGCATGATCGGTTCCATGCTTTTGCTGATTCTGCGGCAGTGGCGGAAGGATCTGGCAAATTTTCTGGAAGAGATCAGCCGTGGAAAGGAAGTGCTGCACAGATTTCGGATCGCTTATGGTATGAAGATTCCGGCGGCAGCGGTATGTCTGGTATTTTCTTTTTATCTGCTGTCTGACTATACGGTGGGGAAAATGTTTCTTGCGGCCTTCCTGCATATGGCCGGCATCTACTTTCTTCTGCAGATCAATGGGCGGCTTCTTAAGAAGCTGTTGGCGTTCAGGAAGAAGTCATATTTCCGGCATCTGCTTTGGTGGAATGATCTGCTTTATGAATGTCGGTTAAACGGGAATATCATTTTTGCCATCTATGGGGTTAATTTCGTGCTGGTCTTTCTGTTTGGCGGGCTGCTGGCTTCGGATTTTCCGGAAGATCCAGTCTACACAGTGGTGCAGGTACTGACAGGCGTGATCGGGCTTTCGGTCCTTCTGGAAGAGCAGGCGTTTATTCTGGAAAAGATGATTCTGGATCTGCACAGGGAGAAGGAGCAGCGGGACATTCTCTTTCAGCTCGGTATGGGGTGGGAGGTATGGCGGAAACTGGTGCAGGATAAGTTGAAGATGATCGTTATTGTACCGATGGCGGCATCCTCTGTCATGGGAGCTGTATTTTTCTTCTGCGATTATGTTTATCAGGCGGATGTGACGACACTTAACGGGCTGTGGAGTGCAGCTCTATTGAAATATGCCGGGGCAGTGGTCTTGTTCTGGCTGGTGCAGTACGGCGGATATCTGTTTATACGCAGGCGTCTGTTCCGGAAGTATTACGTGTGGCACAGAACTTTATAAGAGTGAAGTGACGGAAACAGGAGAAGGTGACAGAATGAAGAAAGAAAACAAAAAAGAAGACAAAATAGAAAACAAAATAGAAAACAAAGCAGGCAGGGCGGCGGCACAGGGAGAATTGCTCTGTGTCCGCGATCTGCACAAAAGGTATGCGGTGGAAAACAGCAGGACGATGAAGAGAGAGTATACGGAGGTGATACAGGAGATTTCTCTGACTGTCCGGGCGAACGAGTCGGTCTGTATCATGGGAAGATCCGGCTGCGGGAAGACGACTTTGTTAAAAATCCTGGGCGGGCTGCTTGCGCCGACTGCGGGAAGCGTCTATTATAAAGGAGAGAATCTGTTTCATTACAGGCAAAAGCGCATGGAAGAGTACCGCAGAACGCAGGTGGGGTTCGTGTTTCAGGATTATAAACTTTTGGATCATCTGACGGTCAGAGACAATATGATCCTGCCGCTTATGCTGGAGCATAGGGATGTGGGCGCGGCTGTCAGAAAGGTGGAAGAGATGGCGGACAGGCTGCAGATTGCAGGGCGGTTGGAGTATTATCCGGGGGAGCTGTCCGGCGGAGAGAAGCAGAGGGCGGCCATCGGACGGGCATTGATGAATGATCCGGAGCTGATACTGGCAGATGAACCGACCGGAAATCTGGATGAAGCGTCCGGCCGGATCGTGATGGAACTGCTGACCGGCCTGCAGAAGGAGCTGCACAAGACGCTGATACTGGTGACACATGACAAGGAGATTGCCGATCATTGCGACCGGACGATCATGATCAGAGATGGACGAATCAGTTGAGAGAGGAAAAAACATGGATAAAAAAATAGAAATGGCAATAGACGACATTACATTGATCAGGCGGGTGATCGAAAGAACCAGACAGGATTTTTCCAGAATATCCGCGTATTTTATCGGTATCGGAATTCTGAATCTTGCGGCGTGGCTGTCAGAGGAGATTGCCTATATGATCCTGAATCTGTCCGGATATGGACATCCCGCCGCCAGGATATTCTGGTGGAGCGGACGGGTACTGATTCTGGTGGGCTATGTGTTTTTGTTTGTTTACTTTTATCAGAAGGTAAAAAAGACAGGCAATGAGATCTGCGAGGGTATGGTGAAGATATGGATGATCGTGCTGGTCGGGATCCGGATACTGGGATGGCTGTATATCCGTTTGCTTCCCGACGGGAATGATGATAAGATTACTGTATTGTGGAGATGTCAGGAACTGATCGAGGTGCTTCCGGTGCTGTTCGCACTTTTTATGACAGGAATCCTGACAAAGAGGACGCTGATCACAGTGATCACGGCGATTTACAGTATCTTCTATTTTATACTTTTTGTGAGTATGAAAGAGGTGCCCTACGGAACCTGGGGTGGCGTGGGGACACGGATTTCTGCCAGCCGGGTGTGCATCCAGTGTTTAATGAGTCTGGGGATGATCGCGCTTGGCATTTATCTGTGGCGCAGGCGTGAAGGCGGGTTAAAAGAAACGGATCGGGGATGACTATGGAAATAAATGCGATACCGGAGGCTTTTCAAACGAAGCTGCGGCTGGCTGTGCTGTCCGCGCTGCTGACCGGGGAGAAGAATTTCAGAGAGCTGAAAGGGATCACGGAGGCAACGGACGGGAATCTGGGCGCGCAGTTAAAAAAGCTGGAGGAGGCGGGTTACATAGCAATCAGGAAGGCTTTTGTGAACAACAAGCCGCAAACGACCTGTACCTTGACAGAATTTGGCAGGCGGCAGTTTCAAGAGTATGTGGAGATGCTGGAGCGGCTGCTTTGGCAGGCGGAAGAACCGCCGGCTCTTTGACCCTCTGCCGGGCCAGGTTATCGAGACGACGTCTGCCGGATCAAGTCATCGTGGACTCGTCTGCCGGACCAGGTTATCGAGAAGTCGTCTGCCGGATCAAGTCATCGTGGACTCGTCTGCCGGACCAGGTTATTATGAAGCCGTCTGCCGGAATCAGGAAAAGACAATACGGGAAACAGATTAAGTTACATACATACAGAGAGAGTGCCGTATGACAAAAGGATGGAAATGCCAAAGGAGAAAACAGACATGAAACATAAAGACTATTATAATGATGAATATATCTCCGATTTTTCCCGGAAAATTCATGACGTCATGCCGGATTTTGATGCCGGAACTTTTTGTGACACCCTGCTTGGCAGGCTGGACGATAAGGAACTGTTTGCCAGACTTGATTTTATTGTAGATGCCATGCAGCAGAGTATGTCCGGTGATTACGCGGCAAACATCGAGGCATTTTTCAATATGCTGGGGCCGGAACTGGAGAAGCCGGAAGGAATGTTCAATCTTGGGTGGTGGCTGTGGCCGGTCGGCAGATATGTGGAACGGCATGGAAATGAGGACTTTCGCCTGTCGCTTTCTTTTCTGAAAGAACTGACGAAAAGATTCACCGGAGAGTTTGCTGTCCGCCCTTTGCTGCAGGCGCACCCGGGAGAGGTCATGGACGAGCTGATCCGGTGGACTGATGACAAAAATGTCCATGTCAGGCGGCTTGCCAGTGAGGGCGTCAGAACACGGCTGCCCTGGTCGCCCAAATTGCTGGTCGCACTGGAGGAATTTGAAAGATACACGATCCTTCTGACAAATTTAAAAGACGACCCGCAGAAGTTTGTTCAGAAAAGCGTGGGCAACAACCTCAACGACTTGTATAAAGACGCTCCGGAAAAAGCGGATTTCATTATCGCACAGTGGGAAAGCATGGGGCGGAGCAGGGCACAGGACTGGATCATTAAGCATGGCAGAAGAAATCAGAAACAGGGAAATTAAGAAAGGAAGGGAACATTATGGTAAAGCGTCGCATCTCCTGCTAAACAGCAGGAGGAAAATACATTCAATCCTTCTGCTGCATTAGTGCATTAGGAGGTATCTATGAAGAAATATCAAAAACAAAACAGAAACTATTTTTTTGGTGCTCTTATTTGTGTATTTATCAGCACTGTTTTTGCTGTTACCCTGCAGTTTTTGAAGGGCGATGTCCTTGACTATGCCATTGCCGGAGAAACAGCACAGACCGGTCGATATGCGGTTCTACTGATTGCATTTATATTATGTGAGATTTTTTTCTATTTTTGTTATAAGCAGTTTAGCGCTGGATTTGTGGTAGGCTGCACCAAATCTCTGAGGCGTGATATCTTTGACAGCATTATGAGAAGAGATTTTGTAAAATATAAAGAGCATCAGCAGGGAGAATATATATCGAAACTTACAAATGAAGTAAATGCAATAAAAACACGCAGGTTTCAAATGCTGCCGATGCTTTGGGAGATACTGTTCAAGAGCATTTTTGTAAGTGCTGCCTTATTTTTGCTGGACTGGCGGCTTGCACTAATTACGATTACTTTATTGACTACTCCGTTGTATGTTCCAAAACTGATTGAAAAGAAACTGCAAAAAGCACAGACGGAATATCTCGATTCCGTAGAGGATAATCTGGCAAAGGTAAATGATTGGTTAAAAGGTTTTGAGATTATTAAAAACTTTTCGATAGAGGAAAAAATTCTCTTGAAATTCAATGAATCTAACAATCATTCCATGAACAGGCTGCTGAAGGATACAGCGCTGGGAGCAGTGTCACAGTTGATTACGACCCTGATTTCCTATCTCTCGTATTTTGTTGTTCTTGTCTGCGCTGTCTGGCTTGTACTGCAAGGAGATTTTACTGCGGGTAATTTTTTTGTTGCAATCGGCATGATTGACCAGCTTTCTTATCCGCTGCTTTCTCTTGCTGAGATAATCAGACAGCTGATCGCAATCAGACCTGCCTGCGATTCTGTAGTATCCTTTATGGAGGAAGGTGTAAATTCGAAAAGAGGCAGAGTTTTACATGAAGTCAGTGATAGAATTGAGTACAGGAGTGTCACATTTGCTTATCCTGATGAACCGCCGGTATTGCATGACTTTAATTTCACGGCGGGAATGGGTAAACGTTATCTGATCAAAGGTCCGAGCGGATGCGGGAAAACGACAGCAGTCAATTTATTACTTCGTTACCATGATGTGAACGGAGGCAGTATTGTGATTGATGGCATACCGATTTCTGAGTATGACAGTACCTATGGTTGTATTACCGTTGTTCGACAGGAAGCGGTGTTGTTTCACGATTCACTCAGGAACAATCTTACCATGTATCAAGACATATCAGATGACAGGCTGGTTTCTGTACTAAAAAGCCTTGGCCTGGATAAATTTGCGAACAGTGTCTCACTGGATGCGCTCATTATGGAAGATGGGGCAAACCTGTCAGGCGGTGAAAAGAAGAGAATATGTTTGGCCCGTGCATTATTGAGAGATACGGATATCCTGATACTTGATGAGCCTCTTGCAAATCTTGATGATGCTACTGCTGCTAAAATTGAAGATATTCTTCTTTCAATCAAATGCAGGCTGCTGATAGTCGTTTCTCATCAATTTTCAGAAACCAGGCTGGCATCTTTTGATGATGTTCTGACTTTTCAAAAAATGTAGTATTATCGCATAAGATGAAGGTCGGTGAATTGAGACGGCTTTAAGCAGCGCAAACTTTTAAAAGACTGACAAGGGCAAAGAACGAGGGGCGAGACAGCCTCTCCCAACGCCCTTGTCATGAATGTGCTTCTAACCATTTTGCTACTCCGTCAGCATTATTACTTTCAATGATTCCCGTAGCAATTTCCTTTAATTCGTTGATTGCGTTTTCGGTTGCATATGCTTCATCTGCCATTTGAAACATGGAAATATCATTTGCCGAATCGCCAAATACAATTACCCTCTGGCAACCGCATAACTGCTTTACTTTTTGAATTGCTGATGCCTTTGATGCATTCCCCGGACATAGTTCTAACCAATATTCCGGTCTGTATTTGTCCTGTTGAAAAATACAGGTAATTCCCTCTATATGCTTTACACGTTCATAGAGGGGCTGTAATTCATTTTTGGGAGCAATAAATGTAAAATAGCATGTTTTCCCTTCGTACAATTTATCTTTTGTATCAACCATATGAATACGCCTGTCCGTAGAATGGTTTTGCAAATATTCCTGAAAGCCTTCATTAGTTCTTCCTGTTAAACATAATTTTACTTCAGTTGAGCCAAAATAGGCAGTTACAAATCCGGGGATAGTGTTGTCAGTCAAAGCCTGCCTTATGTGTTGCAGTTCTTCTCCGAACAACGAAATTTCAATTTCCCTCCTGGATAAAGGATTGGCAAGAATTGTTCCGTTGCGGATAATGACAGGCAGGTTAAAGGAAATATTTCTTGTAATTTTAGAAGCAGAGTTGAACGATCTTGCGGTTGCATATGTAAGACATATACCTTGACCAAGTAGACGATTTAATATGGCGGCACTTTCATTTGAAATTATTTTATCATCCCGCAATAAAGTTCCATCTAAATCAGTAACATACAATGTTTTTATCATAAAATTATTTTACCCTTTCCGCAATCATAATATCCATACAATGTTGATGTGGGACTCCACCGCTATTGCAGTTAAAAATGATTTCTTCTGTCTTATGCAATTTCCAATCATGATAGAGCATAAAAAGTTCTCCGGAAATCCAACGAAACCGATTGACATCTTTATCTGGTGGAACCTCCGTTCTCCCATTTTGACACTGCCTGAAAAGAAACATTCAACTTATTCGCCAAGGTTTGTTGCGTATAGCCTAAAGCCTTTCTTTTACTCATAATTACTGATCCAATATTCATATAAACGCTTCCTTAATTTTAAAAGATAAACATAATTCACTCCTTGTTTCTATTGATTCCATTTTAATATAGAGGATTAAAATAATCTATAACCGTGTCGGTTAGTTCATCTTATAAATTCAACCGATCGTAGAAATTAAAATATATGAATGAAAACGAATGGATTAAGCAGGAGCGTGCAGGATAACAAAAGAAAGCCTCCAGTGTTAGAATGAGAGAGGTATCGCAATCAGGACGGCAGCTTGTGCGCCCATATCCCGGTTGCATGGATAAAGATAAATCCTACACAGCAACTTACAGAAGAACAGAGGGAGCAGAGAGCGGAAGCCATGCGCCGGAACTTTCAGAAATGACGGTTATAATCGGCGTGAGAGGGGGCAAAACGGGCTTTAAAACTTAATATAGGCATTCTCTGAAAAAGAAATGTGTGCTATACTCTATTCATGGGAAACCATAGAGCCAAAGGCGGCTTTACCCCTCCTGTATTTTGCGGAGGGTTCAAGTAGCCCTCAAGACGAAAGAAAGGAGGGCGATACAATGTATGTTACATATCAGGATTTAATCCAGATCGGTATACTCATTGTCGCCCTTGCGAATTTGATTTATCAGGTTTGCAAGGGAAAAAAGAAATAGCCGCCACTACTACCAATAGTGACGGCTTACCTCATAAGAGGTTTTAGCTTAGTTGTTTGAGGGGTAGAGCCGCTTCTATGGCTGTCCCTTTTTCTACACTTAATATAGCACATTTGGCATCAGGATTCAAGAGCCAAACGAAAATTACGGTTTGCTCAAAAATTTAGCTGATCTGTGGCCCTCTCATTCTCTTATCAGGTGATTTCACTTTTCAGAATACCCATAGAAACACGCTGCAAGACCATATTTCGCATTTTAAAGGCATGGACTTAAACAAAAGTCTGTAAAGAAAAAATACTTGACACCCGTCCGTTCCTATAGTAGAATGCATAAGTCGGGTGCGGTTTGGCGTGTCCGGCAGAGGTTAGTGACATGGAGAAAATCGTGGAACAGGGATTGTTGTATGATTTCTACGGAGAGCTGTTGACGAAGCATCAACGGCAGATCTATGAGAGGATCGTATATGACAATCTGTCGCTTGGAGAGATCGCGCAGGAAGAGGGCGTCAGCAGACAGGCAGTGCATGATATCGTCAGGCGCTGTGACAGGATCCTGCAGGGATATGAAGAGAAATTGAAGCTGATCGCCAGATTTGAGAGCATCAAGGGGAAGATCGCCTGTATCAGCCAGCTGGCTGAGCAGCTGGAAGCGAAAGGGACGGCGGATGACGGACAGTATTGTCTGTGCGGCGTTAAGATCAGGAAGCTGTCTCAGGAGATCCTGCAGGAATTGTGATGCAGGTTAGTATGATTTGAAAGGCATGGAATTCTATGGCATTTGAAAGTTTGACCGATAAACTGCAGAATGTGTTCAAGAACCTGCGGAGCAAGGGGCGTCTCACGGAAGCGGATGTCAGGACGGCGCTCAAGGAAGTAAAGATGGCGTTGCTAGAGGCGGACGTCAACTTCAAGGTTGTGAAGCAGTTCGTCAAATCGGTGGAGGAGAGAGCCATCGGAGCCGATGTTCTGAACGGATTGAATCCCGGGCAGATGGTGATCAAGATCGTTAACGAAGAGATGATATCCCTGATGGGTTCCGATACTACGGAGATCACGCTGCAGCCCGGCAAGTCGATGACGGTCATTATGATGTGCGGCCTGCAGGGTGCCGGCAAGACGACCACCACGGCCAAGATCGCGGGCAAGCTCAAGTTAAAGGGCAAGAAGCCGCTGCTGGTGGCCTGTGATGTCTACAGACCGGCGGCCATCAAACAGCTGCAGATTAACGGCGAGAAACAGCAGGTGGACGTTTTTTCCATGGGAGAGAACCACAAGCCGGTGAATATCGCGAAGGCAGCTGTGGAACATGCCCAGAAGAACGGCCATAATGTAGTGATCCTGGATACGGCGGGACGTCTTCATATCGACGAGGAGATGATGGCGGAGCTGCAGGAGATCAAGGGCAATGTGGACGTGCATCAGAGTCTGTTGGTGGTGGATGCCATGACAGGACAGGATGCGGTCAATGTGGCGAAGGAGTTCGATGAGAAAATCGGTATCGACGGAGTAATCCTTTCCAAGATGGACGGTGATTCCAGAGGCGGTGCTGCGCTTTCTATCAAGGCTGTGACGGGCAGGCCGATCCTGTATATCGGTATGGGAGAGAAGCTCTCGGATTTGGAGCAGTTCTATCCGGATCGTATGGCCAGCCGGATCCTCGGAATGGGCGATGTGCTGACTCTGATCGAGAAGGCACAGCAGAATCTGGATATCGACGAAGAGAAAGAGAAGCAGATGGCGGCCCGCATGAAGAAGGGCAAATTCGACTTCGAGGATTATCTGGAGAGTATGAAACAGATGCGCAATATGGGCGGCCTGTCCGGTATTTTGAGCATGATGCCGGGGATGGGAAGCAAGATGGGAGATATTGAATCTCTGGTGGATGAGAAACAGCTGGCCCGCATGGAGGCGATCGTGCTGAGCATGACGCCGGCGGAGCGGCAAAATCCCAGGCTGCTGAATCCCAGCAGGAAGCACCGGATCGCCAGAGGCGCCGGGGTGGATATTGCGATCGTCAATAAATTTATCAAGCAGTTCGAACAGTCCCAGAAGATGATGAAGCAGCTTCCCGGTATGATGGGCGGCAAGCGGGGACGGGGACTGTTTGGCGGTATGGGCGGTATGAAATTCCCGTTTTAAGGATTGGCAGGAGTCATTTCCGACGGTCCTTAAGGGTTTCAAATAATTTATTAATATCTTTTACATGGAGGCAAAGAAAATGGCAGTTAAGATCAGATTAAGAAGAATGGGACAGAAGAAACATCCTTTCTACAGAATTGTAGTGGCAGATTCCAGATCTCCGAGAGACGGAAGATGTATCGCTGAGATCGGGACCTACGATCCCAATACAGATCCCAGCACCTACAAGGTAGATGAAGAGGCAGCCAGAAAATGGTTATCAGACGGCGCTCAGCCGACAGAAGTTGTCAGCAGAATTTTCAAGAGCGTAGGTATCACCAAATAGTAGTCCGTTGTACAAAATAGCTTTTGGAGGTGGACAATGAAGGAATTGGTTGAAGTGATCGCCAAAGCTCTTGTAGAGAATCCGGATGAAGTCGTTGTGACGGAGAAGGAGGAAGGTAAGAACATTACCGTTGAACTTCATGTCGCAGCGTCGGATATGGGTAAGGTGATCGGTAAGCAGGGACGCATTGCGAAAGCGATCCGCTCTGTCGTGAAAGCCGCATCGTCGAAAGACAATAAGAGAGTAGATGTAGAAATTATCTAGCAAACAGCCTCACGGAGCAATCTGTGAGGTTTATTGCAGTAAGCGGCACTGGAAACGGATTGGAAATATTTGCAGGAGGCAGATCTTTCCGGGAAAAGGGACGTTACGGAAAGGACAGATATGATATCTGAACTACAGATCGGTGTGATCACACAGACTCATGGTATCAGAGGGGAGGTCAAAGTATTTCCCACCACGGACGATGCCGCGCGTTTTAAGAAGCTGAAAGAAGTGATCATGGATACGGGCAGAGAGCGCCTGGATATGGAAATAGAAGGCGTCAAGTTTTTCAAACAATATGTGATCCTCAAGTTTAAAGGATACGATTCCATCAATGATGTGGAAAAGTATAAGAGTGCTAAGCTCTATGTGACCAGAGACAGGGCGGTGCGTTTAAAGAAGGATGAATACTTCGTCGCCGACCTGATCGGTATGCAGGTGGTGACCGAGGAAGGAGAAGCCTTTGGCCTGCTGAAGGATGTGATGGCGACGGGAGCCAATGATGTGTATGTGGTGGAGCGCGGGGACAAAGAGGGTACGCAGGTTCTTCTGCCGGCGATCCGGGAGTGCGTGAAGCATGTCGATATGGAGGCAGGCGTGATCACGGTGCACATTATGGACGGGCTGTTGTGATCCGGGGCTGTGGCTGTAAGGCTGCTGCAGGCGGCAAGAAAGGGAGAGGTATTTTAAGATGACGAATTTCCACATCCTCACACTTTTTCCGGAGATGGTGCTGCAGGGGCTTCACACGAGCATACTCGGAAGAGCGGTGGAACGGAACTGTATTTCCATTGAGGCTGTGAATATCAGAGATTATACGCTGGATAAGCACGGTAAGGTGGATGATTATACTTACGGGGGCGGCGCCGGGATGTTGATGCAGGCGCAGCCGGTCTATGATGCCTGGCTGGCGGTGGAAGAGCGGATCGCTGCCAGAGGCGCTTCCGGCGGCCGGGTCATCTATGTGACGCCCCAGGGCAGGACTTTTCATCAGAAAATGGCACAGGAGCTGGCGCAGGAGGAAGATCTGATCTTTCTGTGCGGGCATTATGAAGGCATCGACGAGCGCGTGCTGGAGGAGATCGTGACGGATGAGATTTCGCTTGGGGATTATGTGCTTACCGGCGGGGAGCTGCCGGCCATGGTGATGGTGGATGCCATAGCCAGGCTGGTGCCCGGGGTGCTGCACAATACGGACTCCGCGGTGACGGAATCTTTCGGTGACGGGCTTCTGGAATATCCCCAGTATTCCAGGCCGGAGATCTGGCACGACAAAAGAGTGCCGCCCGTATTGCTCAGCGGAGATCATGCCAGGGTGGACGCCTGGCGCCTGGAACAGTCCATCTTAAGGACGAAGGAGCGCCGGCCGGATCTGTATGAGGCATATTGTAACCGTGAGACGTGAGTAAAGCAGAAAAGTAAGGCGGAAAAAACAATTTTACTTGCAATCTTCCCCGTAATATGGTAAATTGTTAACGTTGCGAAAAAGATGGTCCTCTGTTACAGATTGTATTAAGAACATCCATAGAAATAGGAGGCAGGTTATGAACCAGATTATCAGAGAAATCGAAGCAGAACAGTTAAAGGACAAGGTTGACGAGTTCAACGTAGGTGATACCGTTAAAGTATACGGTAAGATCAAGGAAGGAAACCGCGAGAGAATTCAGGTTTTCGAGGGAACAGTGCTTAAGAAACAGGGCGGAAGCAACAGAGAGACTTTCACGGTGAGAAAGGTATCGAACGGCGTTGGCGTTGAGAAGACATGGCCCATGCACTCTCCGAACGTAGAGCGGATTGAGGTAGTCAGAAGAGGTAAGGTAAGACGTGCGAAACTGAACTACTTAAGAGAACGTGTCGGCAAGAAGGCAAAGGTAAAAGAACTGGTAAAATAAGACGACGACAGTGCGGCAGGGAAGGCGACTAAACTGCTGCGTATGGAAGGCTGGATGATAAGACTGGTACTGCAAAGAGATTTGTAGTATCAGTTTTTTTATGCTAAAATAGGAGTATGTTGCGGCAGGCAGGAATATCAGTCTGCCGCGGGGAGTTTGGAGGGAATGGTTATGGGGTTATATCGTATTTTGCTTGTGGATGACGAGGAGGAAGTCCGCAGGGGAATCATCCGCAAGATGGAGTGGGAGAAGCTGGGATTCGAGGTGGCAGGGGACGCCGAGAACGGTGAAGAGGCATTGGAGAAGGTGGAGCAGCTGCAGCCGGATGTGGTGATCACGGATATCCGGATGCCGTATATGGACGGGCTGACGCTGACGAGGCGGATTCGGGAGAAATATCCTTCGATCAGGGTTTTGATCTTCTCGGGGTATGACGATTTTGAGTATGCACAGCAGGCGATCAAGCTGCATGTGACGGAATATATTTTAAAACCGGTGAATGTGGAGGAACTGTCGGAGATTCTCACCAGGGTGAGGGAGAATCTGGAGGAGGAGATCAAGCAGCGCCGGGATATTGATTCCCTGCGGGAAAGCTATCTGGGGAATCTGCCGATCCTGCGGGAGCTTTTTTTGAACGATCTGGTACGGGGCGAGGCGGACGAGAGCGCGGTGGTGCCGAAGCTCAGGGAGTACGGCATCGATATTCTGGATGCCTGCAGATGGGTGGCGGCGGTTATCCATGTGGAGCGGGCGGATGCCCAGACACTTGCCCTGCCCAGGGAGCTGATCCCCATTTCCGTGCGGGGACTGGTGGAGGATTCCCTGCGGGGTTATTACCGCTTTGCCGTTTTTAATTCCATGGACGAGATCACGGTGATCGTGGCCATTGATGAGGATAATTCCCAGACCGGCTTAAGCAATCTGCTCCATGATATCTGTAAAGAGTGCCGGCGGGTGCTGGAGGTTGCGATCACGGCGGGCGTGGGGTACAGCTGCGAGACGCTGCCGGAGATCAGCCATTCTTATGAATCGGCCGTGGATGCGCTTGGATACCGGGCTATTGTCGGTACGGGCAGGCCTATCTACATCAACGATGTGGAGCCGGTCGGCAAGGGCAAGCTGCAGTTTCATGACCGGGATGAGGAAGAGCTGGTGGCGGCCATTAAGTTTGGGACGCCGGATAAGATCGACGGTGTGATCCGGGCGCTTTCTGCCCGCATGGAGGATGCGAAGGTCCACACAAGGCAGTATCAGGTCTATATGCTTTCCATCGCCAACTGTATGATCAGACTGATGCAGCAGTATGATCTGGATATAGATGTGATGTTTGACGCAAGCGGCCAGTATGCGGAGGTGCTGGAGGGCATCTGCAGGCGGGAGGAGTTCGCGGACCGGATCACGGTGATCGCCTGCCGCATGAATGAGGTGATGAACCGGGAGCGGGACAATACTACCCGCAGAGTCATTCAGGAGGCGAAAGAGTATATCCGGGAGCACTACGCTGATCCGGAGCTGTCCGTGGAAACGCTGTGCCGACATCTGCATATGAGCCCGGCCTATTTTTCCACTGTTTTCAAAAAAGAGACTGGACAGGCCTATGTCAATTATCTGACGGAAGTACGGCTTAAGAAGGCGGTGGAGCTTTTGAACGAGACCGACGATAAGACCTATATGATCGCACAGAAGGTGGGCTATCAGGAGCAGAATTATTTCAGCTATGTGTTTAAGAAGCGGTACGGGGTGTCACCCACCAAATACCGCGGAACCCAGGCAGATGCACAGTAGTGGCTCAGACAGATGCACGACAGATGCCCGGCCAGATACACAGAAGTGTCCGGACAAACAAGCGACAGGGGTACGGTCAGGTGTGCAGCGAAGACCCGGACAGCAAACACAGTGAGCAGCACAGGGAACATCACAGGAAAGGAGCGCCATGGAGCAGGAGATGCCGACGGGATCCGGCAGGAAGAACAGCATACGGTATACGATATTCAGTTATTTTACGATCAGTGCTCTGGCGGTGATCCTTTTGATCGGCGTGACGCTTTATGCCCAGATGTCCCAGCAGCTGACGGCGGCCGTGCGGGAAGAGAATCAGGCGGTATTAGGACAGATCAACCGTTCGGTGGATTCCTATCTGCGCACCATCATGAAGCTGTCCGACAGCCTTTACTACGGCGTGATCAAGAACGCGGATCTGGAGGAAGAGTCGGTCAACAGCCAGATCACGCTGCTGTATGACAACAACAAGGACAGCATCGCCAATATCGCCCTGCTTTCCAAGGAGGGCGAGCTTTTGGAGGCGGTGCCCGCGGCGCGGTTAAAGACCGGGCTTGACGTGACGAAAGAGCAGTGGTTCGGCAATACGTTAAACAGAACGGACAATCTGCATTTTACCACGCCTCATGTGCAGTATATCTTTGACAACAATGAGAACCAGTACCGGTGGGTCATAACCCTGACCCGCGCGGTGGAGATCACCCACGGTACGTCCACAGAGCAGGGCATTCTGCTGATCGACATCCGCTACAGCAGTTTACAGCAGATTCTGGATAATATCAGTCTGGGCAACCAGGGGTATCTCTACATGGTCAGCAGCAGCGGGGAACTGATTTACCATCCCCGGATGCAGATGATCGAGACGGGACAGGTCTCCGAAAATACGGCCATGGCGGCAAAGTACAGGGACGGCAGCTTCCGTGAACGCTATGAGGGGGAGTGGCGGGAAGTCAGTGTAAAATCGGTGGGCTATACGGGATGGAAACTGCTGAGCGTCACGCCGGAACAGGGACTGCCCCTGAGCAATCTGAAAATGCAGCTCTTTGCGGTCTTTGTAATGGCGGCCTTTCTGTTGGTGCTGGTGCTCACCAACAACTTTATCTCCTCCCGCATCACCACCCCGATTCAGAAGCTGGAGCGGTCGGTCAATGCGATCGAGGCGGGGGATCTGGATACGGAAGTGTATATGGGAGGTTCTTACGAGATCAGGCATCTGGGGCGTTCCATCGGCGATATGGCAAAGCGCATCAAGACATTGATGGAAGATATCGTGGCGGAACACGAATCGAAGCGCAGGAGCGAGTTTGATACCCTGCAGTCCCAGATCAACCCGCATTTTCTCTACAATACGCTGGATATCATCGTGTGGATGATCGAGAATGAGCAGAAGCAGGATGCGGTCAAGATCGTGACGGCGCTGGCGCGTTTTTTCCGGATCAGCCTGAGTAAGGGCAAGAGCATCATCACGGTCAGAGACGAGCTGGAGCATGTGCGCAATTATCTGATGATCCAGCAGACCAGATTTAAAAATAAATTCGTTTACCGGTTTGAAGCCGGGGAAGAGGTAATGGATCTGGTCTGCCTGAAACTGATGCTGCAGCCGCTGGTGGAGAATGCCATCTACCACGGCATGGAATTTATGGACGGGGACGGGGAAGTCTGTGTAAAGGCTTACCGGGAGGCGGATGATCTCTGGTTTCAGATCAGTGACAACGGCCTTGGCATGACCAGACAGCAGGTAGAGAGTCTTCTGGATGAAAAGGAGCATGTATCATCCAGACGGGGATCGGGCATCGGCGTCAAGAATGTAAATGAGAGAATCCGCCTGTATTTCGGAGACGATTACGGCCTTCAGATCTGGTCGGAGCCGGATGAAGGAACCGTCATCAGCATCCACCTTCCGGCGCAGGCATATGCGGAGACGGCACAGGAGGCGCGGACATGATAGGCAGAAGTGGAAAAGTGATGATAGTTCTCTATATCGTGTGTCTGGTGGTGCTGTTTCTGATGTGTTCCACGGATCTGATCATCCGTGAGCCGGAGCGGCAGATCTACCAGATCGCGGTGATTATCGAGGACGTCAGGAGCGATAATTACAGTAATTTCCGCAAGGGAATGGATCTGGCGGCAGCCGAGCTTAACGCGGATGTCCAGCTGATCACCCTGTATGAAAAGCTGGATGTAAAAGAGCAGATGGACCTGATGGACCGGGAACAGCAGGACGGCACCGATGCGCTGATCGTCGTTCCGGTGGAAGAAGAACAGGTGTCGGCCAAACAGATGACGATCCCGGTGATCCTGATGCGCGCCGGCGTGGCGGAGGCGGCAGGCGCGGGTAATGTGATCGTCGATTATGAGAAAATGGGAGAGCAGCTGGCCCGCGAGATTCTGAAAGAGCAGCCGGCAGACGTTCCTGTATATGTGCTGACGGATCCGGCCGGGCAAAGCGATATGGACCGGCTTTTCCTGAAAGGAAGCGACGCGGTTTTTCAGGAAGCAGGGCGCAGCGTACAGCGGATTCTGCGCGGGGAGGAAGAACGGTTTTATACGATGCTTGAGCAGCCGGGAGCGGAGGCAAAGAAGGTCGTGATCCTGGCGGAGAATCAGGATATTTTGACGGAAGCGGCAGGGGTGGTGGCAGGCAGTGAGGCCGTTGCGGACGCGGTCGGAGGACTTTACGGCAGGGGCACAACCATGGCGATTCTCAATTACCTGGACCGGGGCGTGATCACGGGTATCTGCGTGACGGATGAATTCAGCGTAGGTTACTACAGCGTGCGGGAGGCAGTCCGTGCGCTGGAAGGAGCGGGCAGCGTGCCCACGGTGATGGAGTCCTATTATATAGATAAAAAGGATCTGCGTGATCCGGCGTTTGAGAAGATGCTGTTTCCGATCGAGTAAGGGACACAGACACATGGAGAGAAATGAAGAAGGCAGAAAAGGTATGAAGGTAAAGGGGAGAAGAACCGGACATTGTTATGCCGGTACGGGGAGAACGGTAAAGCGTGCGTGGTGCGCGGGCAGGATCGTCGTGTTGTGCGTGGCGGCGTGTCTGCTTATGAGTTCCTGTCAGGGGGTAAGGAAGGAAGAGGAGAAGAAATCGATCCGCATCGGCATCAGTCTGTATCGCGGGGACGATACTTTTATCAATAATATCCGCAGTATCATAGAAGAAAAGGCCAAGGAATATGAGCGGGAGAGCGGCATCAAGGTGACGCTGGATATTCAGGAAGCCAAGGGCAGCCAGAATACACAGAACAATCAGGTGGAGCGGTTTATCGCTCTGGGATGCGACGTGCTGTGCATTAATCCGGTGGACCGCATGGATACTTCGCTGATCATCGACAAGGCGATGACTGCGGGGGTGCCGGTGGTGTTCTTTAACCGTCAGCCGGTGGAGGAGGACATGAACCGCTGGGACAAGCTCTTCTATGTGGGTGTGGATGCAAAAGAGACCGCCGTCCTGCAGGGGAAGATGGTGGTGGATCTGTACCGGAAGCAGCCGGAGGCGGTGGACCTAAACGGAGACGGCGTCGTAAGCTATGTGATGCTGGAGGGAGAGAGCAGCCACCAGGATTCCCTGATCCGCACGGAGTGGTCCGTTCAGACGCTGAAAGACGGTGCGGTGCCGATCGAGAAGATTACCGGCGGGATCGCCAACTGGGAGCGCAGTCAGGCGTCGGCGCTGATGGAACAGTGGCTTATCGAGTATCCGGATACCATCGAGCTGGTAATCAGCAACAACGACGATATGGCGCTGGGGGCCATCGACGCTCTGGAGCGGGCACAGACGGAGGGGGTGAATGTGATCGGCATCGACGGCACCACGCCGGGACTGGAGGCTCTGGAAAACGGAAAACTGCTGGGGACGGTCTCCGCCAACAAGGAGATCTACTGCAGCGCCGTTCTGGAACTGGCTGCCAGCTGTGCGCTGGAGGAAGCGCTGCCGGAGGAATATCCCTTGACGGACGGCACCTATTTCTGGACGCCGCAGGAGATTTTAATTACAACAATCAAAGAAAATCCATAACTATTCCAAAAAAATCTTATGGAAAACGAACAGAAAATCCGATACAATAGCCTTGTCAGTAGTCATAATGTGTAAAAGGGAGTGCACATTATGGCATAAAATGATAAAATTGCCTAAATATGGCAGAATAAAGGAGGATTTGTAACTATGAAATTGAAAAAAGTGCTTGCGATAGCAATGGCATCCATGATGGTATTCGGCTTGACAGCATGCGGCGGCAATGATGCAGCGCCTGCAACGACAGAAGCGCCTGCAGAAGAGGCTCCGGCTGAAGAAGCACCTGCAGAGGAGGAGGCTCCGGCTGAGGATGCAGCAGCAGAGACAGAGGCTGAGGCAGAAGACGCAGCGGCAGAGGATGCTGACGCAGCAGCGGCAGCAGCAGGCGAAGGCGGCAACATCGGTGTCTGCATCTACAAGTTCGACGACGCATTCATGACCACATATCGTAACGCACTGCAGGAGATCCTGGAAGGCAAAGGTTACACAGTGACTTTCATGGATGGTAAGAATGACCAGGCTGAGCAGAACAACCAGATCAACAACTTCATCGCACAGGGCGTTGATGCGCTGATCATCAATCCGGTTATGACATCTGCAGCAGACCAGATCATCGCTACCGTTAAAGACGCAGGCGTACCGACCGTTCTGATCAACCGTGAGCCTACGGCAGAGCAGATGAGCGCATACGACAAGCTGGTTTATGTAGGATGTGACGCACGTCAGTCCGGCACCATGCAGGGTGAGCTGATCCTGGATACCGAGAACAAGGGTGATATCAACGGCGACGGCAAGGTTTCCTACATCATGATCCAGGGTGACCCGGAGAACGTTGACGCTCAGTATCGTACAGAGTTCTCTGTAAAGGCACTGACAGACGCCGGCATCGAAGTGGAAGAGCTTGACCTGCAGCGTGGTGACTGGGACCGTAACAAGGGCCAGGAGATTGCACAGAACGATCTTGCAAAATTCGGTGATGAGATCGAAGTAGTATTCTGTAACAATGACGATATGGCAATCGGCGCTCTGCAGGCAATTCAGGCAGCCGGCCGTAAGGTAAACGAGGACATCTATCTGGTAGGTGTTGACGCTCTGGACGCTGCTCTTAACGAAGTGGCAGCAGGCAACATGACCGGTACTGTTCTGAATGACGCTCAGGGTCAGGCAGAAGGCGCTGTTGCAGCTATGGAAGAGCTGCTTGGCGGCAAGACATATGCATCTGGCGAGCAGTCCATCTATGTAGACTATGTGAAGGTTACTCCGGATAATGTAGCTGACTTCCAGTAAACCGAAGCAGTCCATAACAATATGAGAATGTAAATCAGAAAGAAGTGCGTGTGCACCAGGCGCATGCACTTCTTTCTAATACATAAAGGGGGTTATCAATTTGTCAGACTATCGTTTGGAGATGCACAATGTCGTTAAGACATTTCCAGGTGTCAAAGCGTTGAACGGTGCGCAGTTGAATTTGCGGCCGGGTACGGTTCATGCCCTGATGGGCGAGAACGGAGCCGGCAAATCCACCCTGATGAAGTGCATGTTCGGTATCTACCACATGGACGAAGGGGAAGTGATCTATGAAGGAGAAAAAGTGCAGATCAAGGGTCCGCTGGATGCCTTGAACCGCGGTATCGCCATGGTACATCAGGAGCTGCAGCCGATTCCCGAGAGAAGTATCGGCGAGAACATCTATGTAGGGCGCTATCCGGTTAAGAAGCTGGGTCCGGTGACCGTGATCGATCATGATAAAATGTATGAAGATGCGGCCAGAGTATTGGAAGAGGTGCATCTGAATTACGATCCGAAAGCGAAGCTGGGAAGCCTTTCGGTATCCCAGATGCAGCTGGTCGAGATCGCGAAGGCGGTTTCCGCCGAATGTAAGGTGCTGATTTTGGATGAGCCTACCTCATCCCTGACAGCGGCAGAAGTAGAAGCGTTATTTACCATCATCAATGAGCTGCGCAGCAAAGGCGTGTCCATTGTCTATATCAGTCACAAGATGGATGAGATCCTGCGCATCAGTGATGAAGTTACGATCATGCGGGACGGCCAGTATATCGGAACCTGGTCGGCCAAAGACCTGACCACGGATTTCATCATCACCAAGATGGTTGGCCGTGAACTTTCCGAGTTGTATCCTACGCGTGAGAATGTACCTGGTGAAGTGGTGTTCGAAGTGGAAGATTTCACCTCCATCAATCCTAAAAGTTTCCGCCATGTATCTTTTCAGCTTAAGAAGGGTGAGATCCTCGGTGTGGCAGGCCTGGTGGGTGCACAGCGTACAGAGTTGATGGAAGGCCTGTTCGGGCTTCGCAGCCACACGGCAGGCAGGATCACATACAAAGGGCAGGAGATCAGGATCAACCAGCCCAAGGATGCCATCAACAACGGCATCGCCATGCTGACAGAGGACAGACGTGCCACGGGAATTCTGGGTGTGCTGTCCATAGCGGATAATGTATCCATCGCGTCCCTGAATCAGTATCTGATCGGCGGGATCATGCTGGACGATGCCAAGATCGAGAAGCTGGTACAGGAGAATGTGGCCAAACTTTCGATCAAGACGCCGTCCTCGAAGACGCAGATCCAGTCGCTTTCCGGCGGTAACCAGCAGAAGGTGCTGATCAGCCGCTGGCTGGCCAACAGTCCGGATGTCTTTATCATGGATGAACCCACACGCGGTATCGACGTGGGAGCCAAGTATGAGATCTACTGTATCATTGCCGAGATGGCGAAACAGGGCAAGAGTATCATCATGATCTCTTCGGAGATGAGCGAGCTTATCGGTATGTCCGACCGCATCATGGTCATGTGTGACGGCCGGGTGACCGGATTTATCGGCGGCGATGAGGCGAATCAGGAGAACATCATGGCGCTTGCAACGCAGTTTGAATAAGGAGGGAGAACAGTATCATGGCAAATTCATTTAATTTGAAAAAATTTATCTCCAATAATGCGATCATTATCCTGATCGTATTGTTGGCTGCGCTGACAGGACTTACAACGAAGAATTTCTTTTCGGTGACCAACTTTAAGAATCTGGTAGTCAATGTATCTCCCCGATTCATTATCGCCTGTGGTGTGTCGGGCTGTCTGATCACCAAAGGTACGGACCTTTCCGCAGGACGTGCGGTCGGTCTGGCGGCTTGTCTTTCGGCTATGCTGTTGCAGAGCCTTGATTATTCCGCACGTATGCTGCCCTGGATGCCGGATATTCCGTGGCCGGTGGCTTTGATCATCGTTATGGCTATCATGGCATGTTTCGGCGGTGTTAACGGTGTTGTTGTTTCCGTGTTGAAGGTTCCGCCTTTTATCGCGACGCTTGGTATGCAGACCATTATCTACGGTCTCTGCTCCCTGATCACGAACAACCAGCCCATGGGCGGTTACAAGACCAGTTATCTGACTGTTGCCAGCGGATCTCTGGGACCGATCCCTTATCTGATGATCTTCGCGGTAGTGATCGGCGTTTATTTCTGGTTTTTGTATAATAAGACCCGTCACGGTAAGTATATGTATGCCATCGGCGGTAACGAGAATGCGGCACAGGTTGCCGGTGTCAACGTGCGCGGTTCCCTGATCCGGATCTATATTCTGGCTGGCTGCATGTACGCGCTGGCAGGTTTCCTTGTAGGTGCGAAGGCCGGCGGCGCTTCCACAGCGACCGGTAACGGCTATGAGCTGGAGGCAATCGCAGCCTGTACAATCGGCGGCGTATCCGCCAACGGTGGTGTGGGTCGTGTAGGCGGTATCCTGATCGGCGTACTGGTATTCGAGATCCTGAAGATCTGTCTCCAGTTCCTGGGCGTGGATCCGGCTTATACATACATCGCACAGGGTCTTGTGATCGTGATCGCAGTGGCACTCGACCTGAGAAAGTACCTGCAGAAAAAATAGGCATGGTAACAGTTCGAATGTATAGTTAACGACATTAGAAATTTCGTTTACTATAATTCATTATAAAAGAAAGGAATGGATGATATGGCAGAAGAGCAGAGAAGAGACGTGGAAATGGAAAGGGAGGCCGGGCAGGCTGATACGGAGAAGACGGAGGAGAAGAAGTCTTCCGGCGGCAGTGCGTTTGAAGGGATCTATGACCAGCTTCCGAATATTTCCATCCGCTCTCTGGACAGATTTATTCTGCTCTGCGTGATCGGGCTGATAGCGGTGATCGTGTTCGGCGTATTGAGAGCCAATCATATATTCTGATATAAGGCAATAATTATTTCTATGAGGGTGGAGATATTTATAAAGCGCAGTGAAGGGGCTTTCCGAAAGGGAGGCCCTTTTGCCGTTGTCAAGATTAGAGTTGAACATCACATATTATTCGTGATATACTATGAGAGTCGTGGATTTATACAGGGAAAATATGTGCAGAAAAAAGTGTGCAAACACGCACAAAGATACCGTACGAACATATAAAAGAGGAAAATACGCGTGGCGAGAAGAAAGGGTTTAACTTTTTATCAGAAAAAGAAGAAACTGGATTCCAGGATCATCAAGGATATCTTTGAGATGGTCACAGGCAGCCTGGTGGCTGTTTTTCTGGCGTTTGTGATCGTGTTCTCGGTCGGCATGCGCACGAGTATCATAGGGGACTCCATGGAAAGGACGCTGTTTAACGGTCAGGAGATTCTTGTAAACCGTGTGATCTATAAACTTTCCACGCCGAAGAGGGGGGACGTGATCGTCTTTCTGCCCAACGGCAATCAGAACTCCCACCTCTATGTGAAGCGGGTGGTCGGGCTGCCGGGGGAGACGGTGCAGATCAGGGACGGCAGTGTCTATATTGACGGCGTTTTTCTGGAAGAGCCGGAGGAGTTTGACAAGATGATAGATGCGGGCATTGCGGAGAACGAGCTGACGCTTGCCGTGGATGAGTTTTTTGTGCTGGGGGATAACCGCAACAGCAGTGAGGACAGCCGTTCCGGCAATATCGGCGGCGTAAAGAAGGATAACATAATCGGTAAAGCATGGTTCCATATGTCTGCGGAAGAGGAGAGCATGGGGCTGATCGAATAGGGACGCGGTTCGGGAAAGGACAGGGAAACAGATGAACTATCAATGGTATCCGGGGCATATGACGAAGGCGAAACGGATGATGCAGGAGAATATCAATCTGATCGATCTGGTGATAGAGCTGGTCGATGCGAGGGTCCCTCTTGGCAGCAGGAATCCGGATATAGACGAACTTGGTAAGAACAAGGCCAGACTGATCCTGCTCAATAAGTCCGATCTGGCGGACGAGAAGGCGAATAAGCTGTGGATGGAATATTTTAGAAGCAGGGGATTTCATGTGTTGGAGATCAATGCCAGAAGCGGCCAGGGACTGCGCGCGATCTACGGCATGGTCCGGGAAGCCTGTAAGGAGAAGCTTGAGCGGGACAGAAGGCGGGGGATCAAGAACCGTCCGGTGCGCGCGATCGTAGTAGGAATTCCGAATGTGGGGAAATCCACGTTCATCAATTCTTTTGCCGGGAAAGCCTGTACGAAGACCGGCAACAAGCCGGGAGTGACGAAGGGCAAGCAGTGGATCCGTCTGAACAGGGAACTGGAATTTCTGGATACACCTGGCATCTTGTGGCCGAAGTTCGAGAGCGAAGAGGTGGGCAGGAATCTGGCGATGATCGGTTCCATGAATGACGAGATCCTGCAGATGACGGAGCTGGCGGCAGATTTGATCGCTTATCTTCTGATCCATTATAAAGAGGCGCTGTACGAGAGATATCAGATCGTGCCGAAGGAGGATGGCGTCCGGGAAGAGGATACGCCGCTTTCGGTGCTGCAGCATGTCTGTGAGGTGCGTAAGTGTTATAAGCGGGGGCAGGAAGCAGACTACGAGAAAGCGGCGGCTGTCGTGGTCGATGATTTCAGAAGCGGCCGGATAGGCAGGATCACGCTGGAAATGCCTGAGCCTTCCTGAGACGGAGCTTGTCCGGCGCAGGAGCGCCATGATATAAAGTGAGATAAAGATTGGGGAATTGACGGAATGAAAAAAGTACTGAAAGAAATCTTGAGCACCAGCCTGTACATATTGTTTGTTTTGTGTGCCGTTTATCTGGTGATCCATTTTGTGGGGCAGAGGACACAGGTGCAGGGAAGTTCGATGGAGCCGAAGCTGAGCAATGAGGATAATCTGATCGTGGATAAGATCAGCTACCGGTTTCACGATCCGGAGCGGTTTGATATTGTGGTGTTCCCGTTCCGCTATGAGGAGAATATTTTCTACATAAAGCGGGTGATCGGGCTGCCGGGAGAGACGATCCGCATCGACGAGAAGGGCAACATCCTGATCAACGGAGAGATTCTGGAGGAGAGCTACGGCAAGGAAGTGATCCAGAGTCCGGGCCGGGCTTATGAAGAAATCGTGCTGGCGGACGACGAGTATTTTCTGATGGGAGACAACAGGAACAACAGCACGGACAGCAGAGATCCTTCGGTCGGCAATGTGAGGAGAGACGAGATTGTCGGAAGAGCCTGGCTGCGGATCTGGCCCCTTGATCAGGTCGGTTTTATAGAGCACAGGTAACAGGCGGGGAAGGACAGCATGGGAGAAAATATCAAAAAAATTACAGAGAAGATACAGGCAGCTGCGATAGAGGAACTGCCTGTTTTGTTTATGCAGTATGAGGCGGACGGCCGGACGGGGGTGCGCGCGGCCATAGAGAAAGGAAGAAAGAGGATCCTTGCGTATGAGAAGGAAGTGGCAAGGAGCGATGCACTGCACAGATATGAGCGGGAATATGCCGCATATCAGTATATATGCGGGATCGACGAGGCAGGCAGGGGGCCGTTAGCCGGTCCGGTGGTGGCAGGCGCCGTTATTTTACCGAAAGACTGTGACATTCTGTATATTAACGATTCCAAGAAACTGTCCGAAAAAAAGAGAGAGGAGCTTTATGCTGTTATCATGGAGCGGGCAGTGGCGGTGGGGATCGGTTACAGTACGCCGGAGCGGATCGACGAGATCAATATACTGCAGGCGACCTATGAAGCCATGCGGGAGGCGATCAGTAAGCTGTCGGTCGTGCCGGATCTTCTGCTAAATGACGCGGTGACGATCCCGCAGATTTCCATCAGGCAGGTGCCCATCATCAAGGGAGATGCCAAGAGTATTTCCATCGGGGCGGCCAGCATTGTGGCGAAGGTGACGAGAGACCGGCTGATGGTACAGTATGACGAGGTGTATCCGGCATACGGTTTTGCCTCGAACAAGGGATACGGCGCGCAGGCGCATGTGGATGCATTGAAGAAGTACGGGCCGTGTCCGATCCACAGAAAATCGTTCATAACACATTTTTGTGAGGTATAAGAGTTGAATCTGGCGGGCATTTTCAAACGGAACAATCAGAATATCAGGGCAAATGATACAGTCAAGTCATCGGAAGGCATGTCCAGAGGGGAGCGCAGCTACCGGGTGCAGAATGAGATCAGGAGTCTCCTGCCGGGACAGACGATTCAGGGCGCTGTCGTCGGCCGGAATGGCAACGTCGCACAGATCGCACTCAGCCAGGAGCTGCTGATCAATGCCAGAATCGATCAGAGTATCAGTCTGGCGCTGGGGCAGAATATGAGCTTCGAGGTGAAGAGCAACAATGGTTCCGTGCTGTCTTTGACGCCGCTGTATGCCAATATGGCCAATCAGGCGACGATCATGCGGGCGCTGGGAGAGGCCGGCCTGCCGGAGACGGCGGAAAATATAGAGATGGTAGCCAGAATGATGGAGGAGGGTATGCCCATCGACAAAGACACCATCTTAAATGTCAGCAGGCAGCTCATGGAATTCCCGGGACAGAATCCGGCTTCCATCATACAGATGATCCGGCTGGGGCTTGCCATCACGGAGTTAAATATCGAACAGTTTGAACAGTATCAGAACGCGGGCCATCAGCTGCTTGGCAGCGCCGAGACGATCATGCAGGAACTGCCGGAAGTTTTCCGCGAACTGCTTGGTGAAGGCCGGGCCGGTCAGGCATATGACTTTTACGGGCAGGTGCTGGATATCCTTGCAGAGGGAGAGGGCACGGAGACTGTGATCCAGAAAGGCACGGAAGGCGGAGCGGAGCAGGCCGGACAGGCGGCCGTCAACGGCGGGGAGACAGAGGCCGGCATACTGCCCGGCAGACTGATGGATCCGGGATTTTCGGATCCGGCAGGAGAAGGTGTGGGCACTGCCGGTCCGGCTGACGCAAACACGCCGGTGCTGACACAGAAGCAGTGGCAGGCACTGGGGGATATGCTGCGGGAACTGGGGATAGACGAGCAGACGGCCGGTCAGATCAGGAACGGCGGACTGTCTGCGAAAGAGGTGCTGGCGCTGATCCGCAATACGCTGTCCGGCGCCGGAGAGAAGGGGATGCCCACCCAGGTGCTGGAAAGGCTCTTTGGGGGCAGGGAATTCGAGGCGCTTCTGAAAGCGGAGGTCGGCAGACAATGGCTGATCGAGCCAAAGGACGTGGCGGACCCGCATAAAGTGGAGCAGCTCTACGAACGCATCCGGGAGCAGAGTATGCGTCTGCATGAGGCGATGCAGACGGCGGGCAAGGCAGATCTGCCGGTGGCGAGGAGTGTACAGAACCTGCAGAACAATGTGGACTTTATGAACCAGATGAATCATATGTTCACCTATATCCAGCTGCCGCTTAAGCTGGCCGGCAATAACGCGCACGGCGATCTCTATGTGTACACGAACAAGAAGAATCTGGCGGCGAAGGACGGCAATGTGAGCGCGCTTCTGCACCTCGATATGGAGAATCTGGGACCGATGGATGTCTATGTGACGATGCAGCAGAATAAGGTGAACACGAATTTTACTCTGCAGGACGAGAGTGCGATGGATCTGATCGAGCAGCATATCTCCCTGCTGGATGAGCGGCTGACGAAGAGGGGATACGCACTTAAGGCGCAGTTTAAGATCAAGGAAGAGGACGAGGCGCAGGACGGCGGTATCATGCAGACGATCCTCAATCAGGAGAAGAATATTTCAGTGCTCAGCAGGACATCTTTTGATATGAGAGCGTAACGGAAATCGGAAAGGGGAGCAGGCGGCTATGGCGGGACAGGAGAGGAAGAGGCCGATACAGGCCGGTAAGGCGGGAGAAGAACAGAAGAAGCCGAAACAGGCGATCGCGCTGGAGTATGATCCATCCGAAGAGGCGCCGAGAGTCATTGCTTCCGGCAGGGGCGAGCTGGCGGAACGGATCATCGAGAAGGCGAAGGAAGCGGCGGTGCCTGTCCACCGGGACGACAAGCTGGCAGATACCCTTTCCCGTCTGGAGATCGGGGATATGATTCCGCCGGAGCTGTATGAGGTGGTGGCGGAGATTCTTATTTTCGTAGACTCCATGGATAAGATCAAGGCGAAGATGGCGGCGGCAAGGTAGCGGGCAGGGCAGACGGAGGAAAAGGTGAATACAAGGAAACAGGGGGCACAGAAGGAAGAACAGGTCTGTGCCTGTTTATTATCCAGGGGGATCAGGATCTGCGAGCGGAATTTCCGGTGCAGGCAGGGGGAGATCGACATTATCGGTTATGACGGGGAGTATCTTGTGTTTTTCGAGGTGAAGTACCGGAGCAGTGACAGGAAAGGAAGCGCGGCGGAGGCGGTGGGTTATGCCAAGCAGAAACGGATCTGCCGGGTGGCCGATTATTACCGCGCGGTGCATCAATGCAGGGAGGATACACCGATCCGGTTTGATGTGGTGGCCGTGGACAAAGAGCAGGTCACGTGGATAAAAGACGCATTTTATTATGTGACGCGTCAGTCATGACAGATGCCGCACACCGGCGTCTGAGAAGGAGGAGAGACGGGAGAATGGAACTGTACAGACATGCAGGCAGAATGAAAATGAAGCAGAACAGGGCCGGGGAAGTGGAGTATCTGACGTTTCCGCTGCTGGAGCAGACGGGGATCGTGCGGCATCTGTTTACGACCCGGCTCGGCGGTGTCAGCCAGGGGGTGTGCAGCAGCATGAATCTGAGCTACGCCAGAGGGGACGAGAAGGAGGCCGTGGACGAGAATTTCAGGCGGATCGCGGGGGTGCTGGGCTGCAGTCCGGAGGATATCGTCTGCTCCGACCAGACGCATACCGTGAATCTGCGGGTGGTCACCAGACAGGACGGCGGCAAAGGAATCGTGCGGCCCAGAGACTACCATGATATAGACGGTCTGCTGACCGATGAGCCGGGGATCGTGCTGGCGACTTTTTATGCGGACTGTGTGCCGCTGTATTTCGTGGATACGAGAAACCGTGCGGTTGCGCTGGCGCATTCCGGCTGGCGGGGGACCGTGGCGCGGATGGGCAGATGCGTTGCGGAGAAGATGAAAGAGGTATACGGTACGCGGCCGGAGGATCTGACGGCAGCCATCGGCCCTTCCATCTGCCGCTCCTGTTACGAGGTCAGCGAAGATGTGGCACAGGCTTTCCGGGACGAATTCCGTAAGCCGGGACAGGCGGCGCAGATCCTTGACGATAAGGGCGGCGGCAAGTACCAGCTGGATCTGTGGCGGGCCAATGAGATCATCCTGCAGGAGGCGGGGATCGCGGCAGAGCGGATACAGGTGACGGATCTGTGCACCTGCCATAACAGCGGATATCTTTTTTCCCACAGGGCGAGCCAGGGAAAGCGGGGGAACCTGGGCGCTTTTCTCGGGCTGTGACGGATATTCTGCCAGAGAAGTACCGGCCGGTCTGTCCGGCCATTTTTTATTTTCCGCAGGTGATAAGGAATGCAAAGGCGCATATACATTATATAGAGTAAAAAACAAGCAGGGTCACAATATGCGTATCTTTCGTCAATATTTTCAGTCAGATTTTCACGGTGCCTTCGCCGCAGTCACCGCAGTCCGTACAAAGCAGATTCCGGCGTTGCTTATGGCAGGCCTGCTTTGTGCCTGTCTCATGCTGCCGGCGGCGCCGGTTCGGGCAGAGGAGACAGGTGTAAAGCAGGATGCCGAAGAAGCCTCTCCGGACGAGACGCTGCAGCTTTATGCCCAGTCCGCCGTCCTGATGGATGCGGATTCGGGACGCGTCCTGTACGGCAAAAATCCGGAGGACATTCTGCCCATGGCCAGCACCACGAAGATCATGACCTGTATCCTGGCGCTGGAATACGGGAATCCGGAGGAGATCGTGGAAGTATCCGCCTATGCCGCGACCATGCCCAAGGTGAAGCTCTATGTGAAGCAGGGCGAGAAATACCGGTTAAAGGATCTTCTGTATTCTCTGATGCTGGAGTCGCACAATGATTCGGCGGTGGTGATCGCGGAGGCGGTGGGCGGCAGTGTGGAAGGCTTCGCGGCGATGATGAACCAGAAAGCGCGGGATATCGGCTGCTTCGATACTTATTTTATCACGCCAAACGGCCTGGACGCGGTGGTCAACGACAGCGGCAGGACGCACTCCACCACGGCCAGGGATCTGGCAAAGATCATGGCCTACTGTGTGACGGATTCCGCTGCCAGAGAGGAATTTCTGGAGATCACGCGCACTGCCGGTTATGATTTTACGGATGCGGAGGGCAAGAGGAGCTTTCACTGCAATAACCACAATGCCTTTCTGGGGATGATGCCGGAGGCGCTTTCCGGAAAAACGGGCTTTACCAACAATGCGGGGTACTGCTATGTGGGGGCGCTGGAGAGTGAGGGCCGGATCTTCACGGTGGCGCTGCTTGCCTGCGGCTGGCCCAACAACAGGAATTATAAATGGAGCGACATGAAGCAGCTGGCGGCCTATGGCATGGAACAGTACCGCTACCGGGACATTTATGAGGCGAAGAAATTCGAGGCCATCCGGGTGGAGAACGGGATCGACAGAACCTCGGGAAAGCCCTATGAGGAAGCATATGTGCCGGTAAGGGTGGACGACCGCGGCGAAACGGAACTGTCTTATCTGCTGAGTGACCGGGATAAGATCGAGGTAAAGACACAGACGGCCAGGACGCTGCAGGCGCCTGTGGAGGCGGATGCACAGATCGGGACGGTCAGCTATTATCTGAACGGGGATCTGGTCAGGCAGTATCCCGTTGTCACCACGCAGGACGTGGAAGCGCGTACTTACGGATTTATATGTACTTATCTGATACAGACATACCTTTTTGCCCGTCCGGAGGGAGCGGGAACGGATATCCCATAGCGGGCGCGGCAGGCCCCGGCGGATATCTCAGCGCCTTCCTGACAGGTTTCTTGAAATTTTTTGGAAATTCATCTGGTAGAGAAGAAAATTCTGTGTTATACTACTTTCGTGTGTTATGCAAACTCAAAACGCGCGTTCTTTTTTGTGCGGGCAGGGATGTGCAGGGACACGCTGATAATGTTATAATTTTTTAGTATTATAATAAATGGAGGGCTGAAAAATGAGTACTACTTCTCAAGCGAGTCAAAGAATCAACGCTTTGCTCGATGAAAACAGTTTCGTTGAGATCGGTGCGCTCGTTACGGCGAGAGCGACGGATTTCAATCTGAAACAGACAGAAACTCCTTCTGACGGTGTTGTGACCGGCTACGGAGTGATTGACGGTAATCTTGTGTATGTATATAGCCAGGATGCATCTGTTTTAAACGGCACGGTGGGCGAAATGCATGCCAGGAAGATTGCGAACCTCTATGATCTGGCTTTGAAGATGGGTGCACCGGTGATCGGTCTGATCGATTCTGCCGGTCTCAGACTGCAGGAGGCGACGGATGCGCTGAACGGTTTCGGTGAGATCTATAGGAAGCAGACGCTGGCATCGGGAGTGATTCCGCAGATCACGGCTGTTTTTGGCAGCTGCGGCGGTGGACTTGCCCTGATCCCCGGCATGACCGACTTCACCTTCATGGAGGAGAAGAAAGCGAAATTATTCGTCAATGCGCCCAATGCACTGGAAGGCAATGAAGTTTCCAGATGTGATACGGCTGCAGCGGCATTCCAGAGTGAGGAGACAGGTCTTGTGGACATGGTGGCCGATGAGGCAACGATCATGGCGCAGATCAGACAGCTGGTTTCCATCCTGCCCTGCAACAATGCGGACATCGCTGTGGATGACTGCACAGATGACCTGAACAGAGCATGTGCGGAGATTGCAAACTGTGTGGGAGATACTTCCATCGCTCTGTCCCAGATCGCGGATGACGGTGTGTTTGTAGAAGTGAAGCAGGATTATGCCAAAGATATGGTGACCGGATTCATCAGACTGAACGGGGCTACTGTCGGTGCAGTTGCCAACCGTACAGAAGTATACAATGCCGACGGCGAAGTGACTGAGAAATTTGACGCGGTGCTGTCTGCAAGAGGCGCGGAGAAGGCGGCGGAGTTCATCAATTTCTGTGACGCTTTTGACCTTCCGGTGCTGTCCCTGACGAATGTGAAGGGATTTGCGGCTACCAAATGTTCCGAGAAGAGAATGGCCAAGGCTGTCGGCAGGCTTACATATGCCTTTGCCAATGCGACAGTGCCGAAGGTGAACCTGATCATCGGCAAGGCATACGGCAGCGCTTATGTGGCTATGAATTCCAAGGCGGTGGGAGCGGATATCACGATCGCATGGCCTGATGCCGAGATCGGCATGATGGATGCGAAGCTGGCGGCGAAGATCATCTGCGACGGCCAGGGCGCTGATGCCATCGACGCCTGCGCGAAGGAATATGCGGCACTGCAGAACAATGTGGCAAGTGCGGCGAAGAGAGGATATGTGGACCAGATCGTAGAGCCTGCTGATACAAGAAAATATGTGATCGGCGCTTTCGAAATGTTAGCGACTAAGAGTGAAGGCCGTCCGGAGAAGAAACACGGTACGGTTTAGAAAGGATGATACTTAATATGAAAAAATTATTGGCAATATTAGGTGTGATCACCTGTATGGTCGGCTTGTGTGCGTGCGGTAAGGAGGAGGCACAGCCTTCTGCTGACAATGCTGCTGATGAGATGATAATACAGCAGTTTGAGGCTATGGTCGAGCAGTTCAATACGATCGTGAGCCAGGACGCTGTAGAGCAGTTTACGGAAGACAAAGTCATCTATAACGCACTTGTTGACTGGCAGAATGCGTTGGATGACATCGGTACGTTTAACGGGACGGGCGGCGGTTATGTTGTCCGCGGCGAAGAGGATATCGTTATCGGCATCAATGTCACGGGTTCTTCTCACAATGCGGTGATGGAATTTGTTCTCACCAGTGATATGACTGCACTGGAAGGTGTTTCTACCAATGTAGAGTATACCGTGGGCGAGAATATGAAAAGAGCCGGTCTGAATACATTGATCGGTATGGGCACGGTGTTCGTTGTTCTGATCCTGATCAGCCTGATCATCTCCGTGTTCAGCGTGATCCCGAAGATCGAGGCGAACTTAAAGGCCAAGGAGAAACAGCAGATCCCGGCAGCCAGGCCGGTTCCGGCAGCGGCGCCTGTCGTACAGGTGGAAGAAGAGTTGAGTGATGATACAGAACTGGTGGCAGTGATCGCGGCGGCAGTTGCGGCGTATGAAGGTTCCGGTTCTACGGATGGATTCGTAGTAAGGTCCATCAGAAAATCTAATAAGAGCAAATGGCAGAATGCCTGAAAGTCATAGGAGGATATGAAGATGAAAAATTATACCATTACCGTAAACGGAAACGTATATGACGTAGTAGTAGAAGAAGGCGCAACAAGCGGCGCACCCGCAGCGGCAGCACCGAGAGCACCCAAAGCGGCACCGAAGGCAGCTCCGGCACCTGCAGCGGCTCCGGCAGCCGGCGGCGCGGCAGGCAGCATCAAGATCGAAGCAGGTGCAGCAGGTAAAGTATTCAAGATCGAGGCAAATGTAGGACAGGCAGTGAAGAAGGGTGATGCTGTCGTGATCGTGGAAGCGATGAAGATGGAGATTCCCGTAGTTGCTCCTGAAGATGGTACTGTAGCCAGTATTAATGTAGCGGTAGGCGATGCTGTGGAAGCAGGCGCATTGCTGGCAACATTAAACTAAGGAGCTGTTGTCTGCGGCCCGGCCGCATATGGCAGCGGGATGTACAGGCGCGTGCCTGGCGTGTTGTCCGGTACATCTGAGACTAAAACTACAGGAGGTTAACAAAATGAATTATGTAGTCGACACGCTTGACAATCTGGTTCATCAAACCGCGTTCTTTAACCTGACCGTCGGTAACTATATCATGATTGTCGTAGCACTTGTCTTTCTATATCTGGCTATAGGCAGAGGATTCGAACCGCTTTTGCTGGTTCCGATCGCGTTCGGTATGCTGCTTGTTAATATCTATCCGGATATTATGGCACCGGTCGGAGAAGGCGGCGCCGGCGGCGGTCTGCTGTACTACTTCTATCTGCTGGATGAATGGGCTATCCTGCCGTCCCTGATCTTCATGGGCGTCGGAGCCATGACGGACTTCGGTCCGCTGATCGCCAATCCGAAGAGTTTCCTGCTCGGTGCGGCGGCACAGTTCGGTATTTTCGCGGCATATTTCGGAGCGATCTTCCTGGGCTTCAACGATAAAGCGGCAGCGGCTATCTCCATCATCGGCGGCGCCGACGGCCCGACATCTATCTTCCTTGCAGGTAAGCTTGGACAGACAACTCTGATGGGACCGATCGCGGTAGCGGCATATTCCTATATGGCTCTGGTGCCGATCATTCAGCCGCCCATCATGAAGCTCTTTACGACAGAGAAAGAGCGGAAGATCAAGATGGGTCAGCTTCGTCCGGTAAGCAAACTGGAGAAGATTCTTTTCCCGATCGTCGTTACGGTTGTAGTAGCTCTGATCCTTCCTACCACGGCACCCCTTGTCGGTATGCTGATGTTGGGTAACCTGTTCAGAGAATGCGGCGTTGTAAGACAGCTGGCAGACACGGCATCAAACGCTCTTATGTATATCGTCGTTATCGTTCTGGGTACTTCCGTAGGTGCGACTACCAGTGCGGAAGCGTTCCTGAACTGGGATACGATCAAGATCGTTATTCTGGGTCTGATCGCATTTGCATTCGGTACGGCAGCCGGTGTACTGTTCGGTAAACTGATGTGCCTGTTGACCAAGGGCAAGGTAAATCCGCTGATCGGTTCCGCAGGCGTATCTGCAGTGCCGATGGCAGCGAGAGTTTCCCAGAAGGTCGGCGCGGAAGCGGATCCTACCAATTTCCTGCTGATGCACGCTATGGGACCTAACGTTGCAGGCGTTATCGGTACTGCTGTTGCAGCCGGTACCTTTATGGCAGTATTCGGAGTATTCTAAACAGATATAGTATAGATGGATCTGCGGTGATGAGCGGCAGGTCGTAAGAAAGGAATGGTTAAGAAAATGGCAGAACAAAAACCGGTTAAAATTATGGAAACTGTTCTCCGTGATGCACACCAGTCTCTGATCGCAACGAGAATGCCTACAGAGATGATGCTTCCCATCGTGGAGAAAATGGATAAAGTCGGCTACCATGCAGTAGAGTGCTGGGGCGGCGCTACCTTCGATGCTTCCCTTCGTTTCCTGAAGGAAGATCCCTGGGACAGACTGCGCAAACTCAGAGACGGCTTTAAGAATACGAAACTGCAGATGCTGTTCCGTGGACAGAATATCCTCGGTTACAGACCTTATGCGGATGACGTTGTGGACAGCTTCGTTGAGAAGTCCATCGCCAACGGTATCGATATCATCCGTATCTTTGACTGTCTGAACGATCTGCGCAACCTGCAGGCGGCAGTAAATGCGACCAATAAGATCAAGAAGCAGGAAGGCAGAGGCCATGCACAGGTAGCGCTTTCTTATACACTGGGCGATGCTTATACGATGGAGTACTGGACCGGCATGGCGAAGAAGATCGAGGAGATGGGGGCTGACTCCATCTGTATCAAGGATATGGCGGGTCTGCTCGTTCCTTATAAGGCATCCGAGATGATCGCGGCGATGAAGGCTGCGACCAAACTGCCGATTCAGCTGCACACACATTATACTTCCGGTGTGGCGAGCATGACATACTTAAAAGCTGTAGAAGCCGGCGTAGACGTGATCGACTGTGCGATCTCCCCGTTTGCTCTCGGTACTTCCCAGCCTGCGACCGAGGTTATGGTGGAGACCTTCAAGGGTACGGGTTACGATACAGGGTATGACCAGAATCTTCTGGCAGAGATTGCGGACTATTTCAGACCTTACAGAGACGAGTGCCTTGCAAGCGGTCTGCTCAATCCCAAGGTTATGGGTGTGGATATCAAGACACTGCTTTATCAGGTACCGGGCGGTATGTTGTCCAACATGGTGAGCCAGCTGAAAGAGCAGAATGCGGAAGACAAGTACTACGATGTGCTCAGAGAGATCCCTGAGGTTAGAAAGGATCTGGGTGAGCCGCCGCTTGTTACACCTTCTTCCCAGATCGTCGGCACACAGGCAGTCTTCAACGTGCTGATGGGTGAGAGATACAAGATGGCTACCAAGGAGACGAAGGCGGTTCTGCGCGGTGAGTACGGTCAGACGATCAAGCCCATGAGCCAGGAGATCATCGACAAGGTTATCCCGGGCGAGAAGCGGATTACCTGCCGTCCGGCGGATCTGATCGAGAACGAGATGGATAAGCTGGAGAGCGAGATGAAGGAATGGAAACAGCAGGACGAGGATGTATTGTCCTACGCACTGTTCCCGCAGGTTGCCGTTGACTTCTTCAAATATCGTCAGGCACAGCAGGAGAAAGTAGACATGAGCGTGGCAGACACGAAGAATGGCGCTTATCCTGTATAAAATAAGAAGTAATATACTATACGGAAATCTTTAGGGACGGATCGTCAGATCCGTCCCTGTTTTTTTCTGTACGGTGCGTTTTTATGATGTTTTATCCGGAAAGCGGTTGACGTAGACTGTATCATCTATTATAATAACATATGTTACCAAAAGATGAGCGCCGTTGCCGCTGCTGCGGCCGGCTGAATTGATGGTGGGAACAGGAGAGGGAATTCTTATGGCGAGAAAAGAGACGATCACAAAAAGTGAGATACTGAATACTGCATTTCAGATGGCAAGGCAGGAAGGCGTTTCGCAGGTGAGCGCCAGAACGCTGGCGACGAAAGCGGGATGTTCTACGCAGCCGATCTTCCGGCTTTACAAGAATATGGAGGAGCTGGGCAACGAGCTCTACGACAAGGCGATCGAATTTTTCGGCGAGTATTATGAAAACTTCCCGAAGACACACAATACGCCTTTTGTCAATCTGGGACTGGCCTATATTCGTTTTGCACAGGAAGAGCAGCAGCTATTCAAGCTGTTGTTTGTTTCCGAGAACCGTCACGGTAAGAGTCTGTACGATCTCCTGAACGGGGACAAGGGGACGGTCGTCAGAGAGATCAATAATGCGAAGATGTGCGGATGTAAGGATCCCAGCGGTATGTTCATGCGGATGTGGATCTTTATACACGGCTCTGCCTGTATGTCTCTTACGGATGATTATGACCTGAAGGAAGAAGAGACGGTTAAACTTCTGGAGGAGTTCTACCGTGTATTTCTGAACGCGTAGAAAGGAATCCTTTTAGTATAAGATGGCGATAGAAAATCGATATGATGTTATTACCAGGATCAACGAACATTACGGAAAGATGAGCAAGGGGCAGAAGGCGATATCGGCTTTTATCTATGACCACTATGACCAGGCTGTGTTTATGACGGCGGCCAGGCTGGGCGAGACGGTGGGCGTGAGCGAGTCTACGGTCGTGCGCTATGCCATGTTTATCGGCTATAACGGTTATCCGGAATTCCAGCGGGATCTGGAGGACTGGGTGCAGAACAAGATCAATTCCGTGCAGAAAATAGGCACCAAATACGGTAAGAGTACACAGTCGGAGATTCTCACGTCGGTGCTGCAGGCGGATATCGAGAAGCTGCAGGATACGATACAGAAGCTGGACCCGGTGGCCTTTGAGACGGCGGTGGATATCATTCTGGAGGCGAAGACGGTTTATGTGATGGGGGTCAGGAGCTGTGAACCGTTGGCGGAATTCCTGAACTTTTATCTGAATATGATCCGCGGGAGTGTGGTGCTGCTCAAGACGACCAGTATCTCGGAGACGTTCGAGCAGATGATACGCATTGACGGGCAGGACGCCATGATCGGCATCAGCTTTCCGCGGTATTCCATGCGCACGCTCAAGGCGATGGAGTTTGCCAATGACAGGAATGCCAAGGTGATCACGGTCACGGACTCCGTGCACTCGCCGATGAACCTGTACTCCTCCTGTAATCTGCTGGCCCGCAGCGACATGGTCTCCATCGTTGATTCGCTGGTGGCGCCTTTAAGCGTGATCAATGCGCTGGTGGTGGCGATGTGTCTGAAACGTCCGGAGGAGGTCAAGAGAAGCCTTAAGGATCTGGAAGAGGCATGGAATAACTATCAGGTTTATTTAAATGACGAGATTAATTTTATTGACGAGGAACCGATGCTGAATTATCCGCTTCGCAGGAGGGATGGGTCATGAGCCGGGTGATCGTAATCGGTGGCGGCGCAGCAGGGATGATGGCGGCATATGCCGCCGCTTCATGCGGGCACAGCGTGGTGCTCTTAGAACAGAATGAGAAGCTGGGAAAGAAACTTTTTATCACGGGCAAGGGACGGTGCAACGTGACCAATGCCTGTGAGCGGGAGAAGCTGTTTGAGAACGTTGTGAGCAATCCGAAATTTCTCTACAGCGCTTTTTCCGAATTTGACAACGGGGATCTGATGGAGCTGCTGCGCAGGGCCGGCTGTCCGCTCAAGGTGGAGCGGGGCGAGCGGGTGTTTCCGGTCTCGGATCATGCTTCTGACGTGACGGCGGCATTGACCAGGCTGTTAAAGGAACGTGGCGTGGAGGTGCGGCTGCACGTGAAGGTGAAGGAGATCTCTGCGGCCGATGGCCGGGTGACGGGTGCCCTGCTTGCCAACGGGCAGTATATCAGGGCGGATGCCGTAGTGCTTGCCACAGGCGGGTTGTCTTATCCGACGACCGGCTCCAGAGGAGACGGCCACCGGATAGCCGAGGGACTGGGACATACATTAAAGACCTGCACGCCGGCGCTGACGCCGATGGAGACGGCGGAGCAGTGGTGCACTTCCCTGCAGGGGCTTTCCCTGAAAAATGTGACCCTGACCATGCGCTGCGGCGGGAAACAGATCTGGAGCGGGTTCGGAGAGATGCTTTTTACCCATTTCGGGATCAGCGGGCCGCTGGTATTGTCCGCCAGCAGTTATTACGGTAAGTGCAAAGACAAGACGGCGGTGACGGCAGCCGTAGATCTGAAACCGGCCCTTACCATGGAGCAGCTGGACAGGCGTATTCTGCGCGACTTCGAGGAGAACCGCAACAAACAGTTTAAGAATGTGATCGGCAGTCTGTATCCTTCCCGGCTGGTCCCGGTGATGATCTTACTGTCGGGTATCGACGGGGAGAAGAAGATCCATGAGGTCACGCGGCAGGAGCGGAGCAGGCTTGCGGAAGTGACGAAGAACCTGACGATGCGGGTGACGGGCCTGCGGGATTTCGCGGAGGCGATCATCACTCAGGGCGGCATCATGGTGAAGGAAGTCAATCCGTCCACGATGGAATCGAAGATCGTACAGGGGCTTTACCCGGTCGGGGAACTGCTGGATCTGGATGCGGTCACGGGCGGTTTTAATCTGCAGATCGCCTGGTCTACCGGGTATCTGGCGGGGCGGAGCATTCCATAACAGACGGATGGGCAGGACGACAAAAGGAAGAATCGAGGAGAATGCATATGGGAGTCAATATTGCGATAGACGGACCGGCGGGAGCAGGCAAAAGCACGATCGCGAAGCTGATCGCCAGAAAACTGGGATATATCTATGTGGACACGGGAGCGATGTACCGTGCCATGGCGCTGTATCTGCTGCGGGAGAAGATACAGCCCGCGGAGACGGAAAAGATAAATGCCAAATGCCGGGAGGCGGATATTTCCATCGGTTACGTGAACGGGGAACAGATCGTCTACTTGAACGGCGAGAACGTAAACGGCCTGATCAGGACCGAGGAGGTGGGCAACATGGCCTCGGCCAGCAGTCCCAATCCCAACGTGCGCGCCAAGCTGGTGGAGCTGCAGCAGAAGCTGGCGGCGGACCAGGATGTGGTCATGGACGGCCGGGATATCGGTACCTGCGTGCTGCCGGATGCCCGGGTAAAAGTCTATCTGACGGCAGACAGTAAAGTGCGCGCCGCAAGGCGGTATCAGGAGCTGGAGGCAAAAGGGGTGTCCTGCTCCATAGAAGAGATCGAGCGGGATATCATCGAGCGCGATCATCAGGATATGACCAGGGAGATCTCTCCGCTGATGCAGGCTGCGGACGCCGTGCTGGTGGATTCTTCCCATATGACGATCGAGGAGGCAGTGGATGCCGTGATCGCCCTGCTGTAGGAGGAGGTTTCTTATGGAAGTGATTTTGGCGCAGCACGCGGGGTTCTGCTTCGGGGTCAGGAGAGCGGTGGACAAGGTATACGAGCTTTCGGCCGCCGGCGGTCCGATCTATACTTACGGTCCGATCATCCACAATGAAGAGGTGGTAAAGGATCTGGAAAAAAAAGGCGTGCAGGTGATCGAGAACGAAGCGCAGCTGTCGGATATCAGGGAAGGAACGGTGGTGATCCGTTCTCACGGCGTGCCCGGACGGGTATGCGCCCTGATCGCGGAGAGGGGGCTTACCTGTGTGGATGCCACCTGTCCCTTCGTCAAGAGGATCCATAATATCGTGGAAAAAGAGAGCTCCGCGGGCAGACAGGTCGTTATCATCGGCAACGCAGGACACCCGGAAGTAGAGGGGATCATGGGCTGGTCGAAGACGCCGGCCGTGGTCATAGAGTCGCCCGGGGAGGCGCAGAAATTCAGCTGTGAGCAGGGTCGGGAGATCTGCGTGGTTTCTCAAACGACATTTAACTACAATAAATTTCAAGATATGGTTGAAATTCTCGAAAAAAAAGGTTACAATGGTAGTGTTGTGAATACTATATGTAACGCTACGGAAGTGCGACAGACCGAGGCCAGGGAGATCGCGGCACGGGTCGATGTTATGATAGTAATAGGTGGTAAACATAGTTCTAATACACGGAAGCTATATGAGATCTGTATGCAGGAGTGCGGGAATACGTATTTTATACAGACACTCGAAGATCTGCATCCGGATCTACCTAAATCTGTCCGACTTGTGGGTATTACAGCAGGGGCATCCACCCCAAACAATATTATCGAGGAGGTTCAAAATTATGTCAGAGTTAACTTTTGAACAAATGTTAGAAGAGTCTTTCAAGACAATACACACAGGAGAGGTTGTTGAAGGTACCGTTATTGACGTTAAGCCGGAAGAGATCATTCTCAACATCGGATACAAATCAGATGGCGTTCTTACCCGGAATGAATACACGAATGAACCTAATGTAGATTTGACAACCATCGCCAAGCCCGGCGATACCATGGAAGTAAAGGTATTGAAAGTAAACGACGGTGAAGGACAAGTCCTTCTGACCTATAAGCGTCTTGCGGCGGACAGAGGCAATAAGAGAATAGAAGAAGCATATAATAACAGAGAAGTACTGAAAGCCAAAGTGGTACAGGTGCTTGACGGCGGCTTAAGCGTAGTGGTGGAGGAAGTGAGGATCTTCATTCCCGCAAGTCTTGTATCCGATACGTATGAGAAGGATCTGAACAAGTACGCCGGTCAGGAGATCGAGTTCGTGATCAGCGAGTACAATCCCAAGAGAAGAAGATACATCGGCGACCGGAAGCAGCTGATCCTGGCCGAGAAGGCAGAGCTGCAGAAGAAGCTGTTCGAGACGATCAAACCGGGAGATGTTGTGGAAGGTGTTGTCAAGAACGTGACCGATTTCGGCGCATTCATCGATCTGGGCGGCTGCGACGGTCTGCTTCACATCTCCGAGATGTCATGGGGCAGAGTGGAGAATCCGAAGAAGGTATTCAAAATCGGCGATGTCATGAAGGTACTGATCAAGGATATCTCCGGTACGAAGATCGCACTCAGCCTGAAATTTGAAGATGCGAATCCCTGGAAGGGAGCCGCTGACAAGTATGCGGTCGGTAACGTTGTGACCGGCAGAGTTGCACGCATGACGGATTTTGGCGCGTTTATCGAGCTGGAGCCGGGTATTGATGCGCTTCTGCATGTATCCCAGATCTCCAGGGAGCACATCGAGAAGCCTTCCGATGTACTTAAGACAGGTGAAGAAGTGACGGCCAGAGTGGTTGACTTCAACGAGACCGACAGGAAGATCAGCTTAAGCGTTAAGGCTATGCTCACGGCTGCACCGGTGGTGGACAGAGAAGAGGATGCTGACGTTGTCTCAGTAGATATCGACGCGGTGATCTCAAGTGAGAGCGCTGAGGAAGACACCGAAGCATAACATCATTTTATCAGAATATGAACAGAATATGAACAGAATATAATGACAGGGCGGTACAAGGCGATGACATATGATTACGAATATTTTAAGAAAGCGATTTATGATTTAACGAAAATTGATCTGAATGCTTATAAAGAGAAGCAGATGAAGCGTCGTATTGATACATTGATTGCAAAGAATAAAATCGTAGGCTATGAGAAATATGTAGCAGCTTTGAAGTCAGATAAGAACATGTTCGAAGAATTCGTGAATTACCTGACGATCAATGTGTCTGAATTCTATCGTAATGTGGATCAGTGGAGGCTGCTTGATCAGGAGATCATTCCGGATCTGATCAAGAGGTATGGCAATCGGCTTAAAATCTGGAGCGCTGCGTGTTCCACGGGTGACGAGCCTTATTCACTCGTGATGGCGCTCTCGAAGCACCTGCCGATGAACCAGATCAAGATCTATGCGACGGATCTGGATAAGCAGGTGATCGCCAAGGCGAAAGCAGGGTTATATACGGAGAAGAGTATCGCAGGCGTTCCGGCTGATCTGAAGAAGAAGTTTTTCACGAAGATCGGACCGTCTTACCAGATTTCCGAGGAAGTCAAGGAAAGGGTGGAGTTTAAGGAACATAATCTGCTGAAAGATACATATCCGACAGATTATCATCTGATCGTGTGCCGTAACGTATTGATCTACTTTACGGAGGAAGCGAAGGACGAGGTATTCCGCAAGTTCCAGAAGAGCTTAAAGCCGGGCGGTTACCTGTTTATCGGCAGCACGGAGCAGATCATCAATCACAGAGAAGTAGGCTTTGAGCGGAAGAATTCTTTCTTCTATCAGAGGCCGCTATAGGACGACAGGTATCAACGTAAATAAAATCCTCACAGATTTCTCATGGCGGGAAACTGTGAGGATTTATTTTGTCATTTCTGCAATATTCCGGCACGCCGATCAGTATGTCTTGGCCATCTTGCCCAGCAGATACTGTGCATAGCGGGAGAAAAAGGCGCGGTCAGTCTTCATCTCATCGGTCAGTTCGAAGAAAAAGTCCCGGCTCTTATAGTCACGCTTGAAGAAAGGCTCTGTGAAGAAATCCCACTGCGGCAGATAGACGGCATATTTGCGCGTATAGCAGTTGGCGGCAGCGGCCTGTACACGGTGGTCTTTATCCACGAAGGCGGCCACGGATTTGTGCAGCGCCACGTCCTCCGCCGGCAGGTAATAGTAATCTTTATAGTTCGAATAGAAGTACTTCATCTCCTCCTCATAGACCGGCACTTTCAGAATCCCTTCCGTGGCTTCACCGCTGAAATAACAGCCGTTGGAGAGGGTGGAGATCGTAAATGGCAGAGGGGACGGAAGCTCCAGCTTCATCAGGATCTCTTTGCGGTCGTGGCCGTGATAGTCAACAAAGCTGTTGGACTGTACCTTCCGGGCTTTGATCGGGCAGTTGAACAGGTCGTAGAAGGCCAGGAGCGGGAGGATCTGCAGCATGCCCTTCATATCGTCCATGTTGTGCAGCAGCAGAAGGCGGCAGGCTTCTTCATCGGGCTTCTTCACATAGTCGTGATAGATGCCGATCAGTTCTCCGCCGTTATAGACGTCCTCGCGCACGATGCCCATAAGCTCCTCTAACGTCTTCTGCTTGCAGTTGGGCGTATGCAGGAAGAACTTGTAGGGAGTGACCCTTTTGTACAGGTCGATTCCCGTAAAGCTGTCGAAATTGTAGGATAATTGATGCTGGCCGCATTTCTGCAGCAGATAGGGCAGGTCAAAGTTATTGCCGTTAAAATGGATCAGGTGGGTATACTGCGCTGCGAAGGAGAAGAACTCGTGAAGCAGTGCCGGTTCGTCTTCCGGGCGGTCGGCGAACCACTGCCTGATACGCCAGTGGCCGGCCTGGTAAAAGGCAACCCCGATCAGATAGAGAACGGAATTTTTGGCGGTGAAGCCGGTTGTCTCGATGTCTACGAACAGGATCTTGTCCGTGGGCGCGATCCTGTCCAAGGGGTATCCGATCGTGAAATTCTTATAAGCTTGATTATTTGTCCGCATATTGTTCACCTCAAATAAATAACTTAGCTATATACTAACATATTTTTTGAAATTACAGTAGTTTTTTTCGTCGAAAAATAGTATATTGATAGAGTGGGCTGCTATAAACAGGATTTGTTTATAGGATCCTTTGACTTTATAATGTGAGAAAGAGGGGCAGAGAATGGCGAAATTAACATTTAAGGGCGGTATTCATCCTTATGACGGTAAAGAACTGTCCAAGGATAAGCCTATCAAAGCGGTGCTGCCGAAAGGAGATCTTGTCTATCCGCTGTCGCAGCACATCGGTGCACCGGCCAAACCGATCGTTGCAAAGGGAGATCATGTGCTGACCGGCCAGAAGATCGCGGAGGCGGGCGGTTTCGTGTCGGCGCCGGTGTATGCTACCATTTCCGGAACCGTCAAGGCGATCGAACCAAGACGCGTAGTCACCGGTGACAATGTGATGAGCATTGTAGTGGAGAATGACGGACTCTATGACGAGGTAGAGTATCCGGCGGTAAAACCTCTCGAAGATATGACGAGAGAGGAGATCATTGCATGTATCAAAGAAGCGGGCATTGTCGGCATGGGCGGCGCCGGATTCCCGACTTTTATCAAGTTGTCGCCGAAAGAACCGGAGAAAATAGACTATGTGATCGCCAACTGTGCGGAGTGTGAGCCTTATCTCACTTCTGATTACCGGCGTATGCTGGAAGAGCCGCAGAAACTGGTTGACGGTCTGAAAGTTTATCTGAAGCTGTTCGAGAATGCGAGAGGCATACTGGCAGTGGAGGACAACAAGCCGGATTGTATAGAGCTGCTCAGGAAGCTGACGAAGGATGAGACGCGTATCAGCGTGAAGGCGCTTAAGACGAAGTATCCGCAGGGCGCGGAGCGTCAGATCATCTATGCGGCCACCGGCAGATCGATCAATTCTTCCATGCTGCCGGCGGACGCAGGCTGTGTGGTCAACAACGTGGACACCATCGTGGCGGTCTACCATGCGGTCTATGAAGGCAGGCCGCTGATGAACCGTATCGTGACGGTGACGGGTGATGCGGTGGCTGACCCGCGCAATTTTATTGTGCGGATCGGTACGAATTATCATGAGCTGGTGGAGGAAGCGGGCGGCTTTAAGGAAGAGCCGGTGAAGATCATCTCCGGCGGGCCGATGATGGGCTTCGGCATCTTTGACCTGAATGTACCGACTACCAAGACGGCTTCGGCGCTTCTGTGCCTGACGCAGGACGATGTGTCCCGGATGGAGCCGAGTGCCTGTATCAACTGCGGCCGTTGCGTGGAGGCCTGTCCGAGCCGGCTGGTGCCCAGTATGCTGGCAGATTTTGCCGAGCACTATGAGGAAGAGGAATTCCTTTCCCATGACGGTATGGAGTGCTGCGAATGCGGCTGCTGCAGCTTTGTCTGCCCGGCCAGGCGGTCTTTGACCCAGTCGATCAAGTCCATGCGTAAGATGCAGCTTGCGAAGAAGAAAAAATAGGAAGGAGTATAGACGTAAGATATGAGTGATTTAATGAAAGTATCATCCAATCCGCATGTCAGATCCAGGACCGATACGGGCAGTATTATGCTGACAGTGGTGATCGCACTTCTTCCTGCGGCGGGATTCGGCATTTACAATTTCGGACTGGATGCACTGATCTTGATTCTGGTCACTGTGGCGTCCACGGTGCTGACAGAACTGCTTTTTGAAAAGATATGTAAGAGAAAAATAACGATAGGAGATTACTCGGCGGTGGTGACGGGACTGCTGCTGGCACTGAACCTTCCGGCGTCCGCGCCCTGGTGGATCGGCGTGGTGGGCGGTGTGTTCGCCATTCTGGTGGTGAAGATGCTGTTCGGCGGTCTGGGGCAGAATTTCATGAACCCGGCGCTGGGCGGCAGATGCTTCCTGTTGATTTCTTTTACTTCGATTATGACCAATTTTGACTGTGACGCCTATGCCGGCGCAACGCCTCTGGCGAATCTCAAAGCCGGGGAGAGTGTCAATATTCTGGATATGGTGATCGGCAGGACGTCCGGGACGATCGGCGAGACTTCCATGATCGCTATTGTGGCCGGCGCCTGCATTTTGATCCTGATGGGGATCATCGACCTGCGGATTCCGGGCTGCTACATAGTAAGTTTTGTGGCCTTTATCAGTATTTTCGGCGGGCACGGACTGGATGCGGCCTATATCTCGGCACATCTGGCCGGCGGCGGCCTGATGCTGGGCGCTTTCTTTATGGCGACGGATTATGTGACCAGACCGATCACGAAGAACGGACAGTATCTGTTCGGTATCCTGCTGGGCATCCTGACGGGTATTTTCCGTATCTTCGGGCCTTCCTCAGAAGGCGTGTCCTATGCGATCATCATCGGCAATCTGCTTGTGCCGTTGATCGAGAAGATTACTCTTCCGACAGCATTTGGTAAAGGAGGGGCAAAAGCATGAAAGAAATGATCAAAAATACCGGCATTATGCTTGCGATCACGCTGATAGCCGGGCTTGTGCTTGGTTTTATCTATCAGATCACGAAGGAACCCATTGCGGAGCAGAATGCCAGGAAGAAGCAGGAAGCATGTCAGGAAGTCTTTCAGGATGCCGCTTCCTTCGAGCCGGTGGAAGTCAGGGAGCCGGATGCGGCAGCGTGGACGGCGGAAGGGTATGGCGATGAGCGTGTCGATGAAGTGATGAGCGCGCTGGATGATTCCGGCAGCCTGCTGGGATATGTGATCACCGTGACGACCAGAGAAGGCTATGGCGGTGACATCCAGTTTGCGGTAGGCGTTCGGATGGACGGCACGGTGAACGGTATGTCCATTCTCGATATCGCGGAGACGGCCGGACTCGGTATGCGTGCGGAAGACGTGTTGAAGCCGCAGTTTGCCGGCAAACAGGTGGAGAAATTCGAATATACGAAGAGCGGCGCAACCTCGGAAGACCAGATCGACGCGATCTCCGGTGCCACGATCACCACAAATGCAGTGACCAATGGAGTCAACGCAGGGCTTTACTATTTCCAGACAGAGCTGAGAGGGGGTAGTGAGAATGAATAGTGCAAAAGAACGTCTTGTGAACGGTATCGTGAAGGAGAACCCCACCTTTGTGCTGATGCTGGGCATGTGCCCGACACTGGCGGTTACCACGTCCGCGGTCAATGGACTGGGCATGGGCCTGACGACGATGGTGGTGCTTGCGCTGAGCAATGTGTTTATCTCTCTTCTGCGCGGTATCATACCGGATAAAGTGCGTATTCCGGCGTTTATCGTCATCATAGCCTCTTTCGTGACGGTGGTGGAGCTGCTTTTGCAGGGGTATATCCCGTTTCTGTATGATGCGCTGGGACTTTATATTCCACTGATCGTTGTAAACTGTATTATTCTTGGCCGTGCAGAGGCCTATGCTTATAAGAATCCCGTGCTGCCGTCTTTGTTTGACGGAATCGGCATGGGGCTGGGCTTTTCCGTGGCGCTGACCTGTATCGGCGCGGTGCGGGAGCTTCTGGGTGCAGGGGAGATCTTCGGCATCCATGTTATGCCGGAGAGCTTTGTGCCGGTCAGTATCTTCGTTATGGCGCCGGGCGCTTTCTTCGTGCTGGCGGTTCTGACGGCGATCCAGAACAAGGTGAAGATCATCGGCGAAAAGAAAGGCCGGGATATGTCAAAGATACAGTCCGGATGTGGTCAGGACTGCCTGAACTGTGCGGACAGCGGCTGTGCAAAACGGCTCTATGATGATAAGGAAAAGCAGGCGCCGGCACAGAAGAAAGCAGAAACGACGCAGGCGCCGGCACAGAAGACTACAGACACGGCACAGACGCCGGAGCAGAAAGCAGCAGACACGGAAGAAGAGAAGGCTGCAGACAAACAGGTAAAGGAGGAGAAAGAAAATGGTTAAAGAACTGCTTGTGATCTTGATCGCATCCTCCCTGGTAAACAATGTTGTCTTAAGCCAGTTCCTTGGCTTATGTCCGTTCCTGGGAGTATCCAAGAAGACCAATACGGCTACCGGTATGGGTGTGGCGGTCATCTTCGTCATCACTCTGGCCTCGGCGGTGGCGGGAGCAATCTATCAGTATATTTTGCTGCCGCTCGATATCACGTATCTGCAGACCATTGTTTTTATCCTTGTCATAGCGGCTCTGGTGCAGTTCGTGGAGATGTTCCTGAAGAAATTCATTCCTGCTCTGTACCAGTCCCTGGGTGTGTATCTTCCGCTGATCACGACCAACTGTGCAGTGCTGGGTGTGGCGCTTACCAATGTACAGAAGAACTACGGTATTCTGACAGGGATCGTGAACGGTTTCGCGACGGCGGTCGGATTTACGATCTCCATTGTGATCCTTGCTGGTATCAGGGAGAAAATGCGGCATAACGATATACCGGAATCCTTTCAGGGCATGCCTATCGTTCTTGTTACGGCAGGGCTGATGGCAATCGCCTTCTGCGGCTTCTCCGGATTGTTGTAGGATGCGGCGCTGAGGGCTTATGATTAGGAAAGGCAGGGATAACAGGATATGAATATAACCGGAATATTGCTGGCAACGGCGGTCGTGGGGGCAGTGGGATTGTTCGTCGGATTGTTTCTGGGTGTTGCCGGTATCAAATTTAAAGTAGAAGTGAACGAAAAGGAAGAGGCCGTGCTGGGCGTTCTTCCGGGTAATAACTGCGGCGGCTGCGGCTATGCGGGCTGCTCCGGACTGGCGGCAGCCATCGCAAAAGGCCAGGCGCCGGTCAACGCCTGTCCCGTGGGCGGCGAGAAAGTCGGCACGCAGATCGCCCGGATCATGGGCGTGGAAGCCGGTGACAGTGTACGGCAGGTGGCGTTCGTGAGATGTCAGGGAGACAGGGAGCGGACGAGAATGGATTATGAATACAGCGGTATCGAAGACTGCCGTATGCTGGCCTTTGTGCCAAACGGCGGCCCGAAATCCTGTAACGACGGCTGTCTCGGATTCGGCAGCTGCGTGAAGGTCTGTCCTTTTGATGCGATCCATGTAGTAAACGGCGTGGCCGTGGTGGATAAAGAGGCATGTAAAGCCTGTGGCAAATGTATCGCAGTGTGTCCCAAGAATCTGATCACGCTGATTCCCTATGATGCAAAACATGTGGTGGCCTGCAGTTCCAGAGAGAAGGGACCGGCTACGATCAAGGCGTGTGATGTGGGCTGTATCGCCTGTCAGCTGTGTAAGCGGAACTGCCCGGCGGATGCGATAACAATCGAGGAATTCCACGCGACGATCGATCAGGAGAAGTGTACCGGATGCGGGACATGTAAGGAGAAGTGCCCGAAGAAGGTGATCGTCTGATCATGTCTTCGTCCGGCGCAAAATACAGCGCCGGCAGGCGGCGTTCAGTTCAATGATTGATAAATCGTAATGCTGGAAGTAAAATATAGAAAACGATATAACAAATTTCTGTTTCCGGCTCTTGCAGGAGCCATATACGGAAGCACCTGCAAAGCCGAAAACGAAATTTCCAATGTCGTTAACTATAAGAAAAGAAATGCGGCAGTAAGAATATGGAAGTAAGAGAAGAAATGCGGCAATAAGAATAATGGAAGTAAGAGAAGAAACGCGGCAATAAGAATAATGGAATTAAGAAAAGAAACACGGCAACACAAGGGATGGAAAGAATAGAATCCGGAATGGAGGAGAAGATGAGTACAGTGACACTCGGCAGGACCGGAATCACGACGAATAAAAACGGCTTCGGTGCGCTGCCGATCCAGAGGATCCCAGAGGAAGAAGCGGTTTATCTGCTCAGGAAGGCATATGAAAACGGGATTACTTTTTTTGATACGGCCAGATGGTATACGGACAGTGAGCACAAGACAGGGATGGCGTTTGCGGGAATGCGGGACAGGCTTTTTATCGCGACGAAGACCGGTGCGCAGGATGCGGCAGGCTTCTGGAAAGATTTAGAGACGAGTCTTACGCAGCTGCAGACAGATTATATCGATCTGTACCAGTTCCACAATCCGGCGTTCTGTCCGAAGCCGGGGGATGAGAGCGGTCTCTATGATGCGGCGCTTAAAGCGAAAGCGCAGGGGAAGATACGGCATATCGGCATCACGAACCATCGCCTTGCGGTGGCCCATGAGGCGATCGACAGCGGCCTGTATGAGACGCTGCAGTTTCCGTTCTGTTATCTGGCGACAGAGAAGGATATCGAGCTGGTGGAGAAGTGCAGGGAAGCGGATATGGGATTTATCGCCATGAAGGCGTTGTCCGGCGGCCTGATCACGAACTCGGCGGCGGCTTATGCGTTTCTTGCGCAGTACGATAATGTAGTGCCTATCTGGGGCGTGCAGCGGGAGAAAGAGCTGGATGAATTCCTGTCTTATATCAAGACGCCGCCTGTCATGACAGAGGAGCTTGCGGAGGTGATCCGCCGCGACAGGGAAGAACTGCTGGGGGATTTCTGCAGAGGGTGCGGCTATTGTATGCCCTGTCCTGTCGGGATCGAAATCAACAACTGTGCCAGAATGTCGCTGCTTTTGCGGCGTTCTCCTTCGGCCGGCCATCTGAGCCCCGAGGGACAGGAGAAGATGAAGAAGATCGAGCAGTGTCTTCACTGCGGCCAGTGTAAGAGCAAATGCCCTTACGGTCTGGATACGCCGTCTCTTCTGCAGAAGAACCTGGAGGATTATAAGAAGGTTCTGGCCGGAGAGGTTCAGGTATAAAGTGTAGATTTTATTCTGCGCCGGCGTCTGTTTCCGCGGGTGTTTCCGGCGGAAAAGTCAGAGGTGCAAGTATGAAGTTATTGGAGGTTTGTGTATGAAACTGCCGGGAGAAGATGAGTCTGTAGGAACTGGCCTCCCTGTGATCTATATGGTGATCGGTGTTTCCGCTTTTGTCCTGATCATGTTGTTTGCGATCATGAAAAGCAATGACAAGAAGAGCGGCGGCAGCGACTATCTGAAGGAAATGCAGCAGCAGAAGGAAGAGCTGGCGGCCGCAGAGGAAGAAGAAGCTGCGCCGGAGGAACCGGAGAGGAAGCTGCGGGCGGAGGATCTGGAGTTCTGGGATATGTATCCGGTAGAGGAAGAGACAGAAGGCATCACCGGGAATGAGGCGGTGTCTGTAAGCCCGCGGGAGGACACGAAAGCTGTGCCCGATTCTCTCAAGGACACGTTTGCCGAGAAGGCTCAGCGGGTAGAGCAGGAAGATAAGGAGCGGGAAGAGCAGAGCCGGAAGGAAGAACAGGAGAAGGCGAAAGAGGATCCGTCCACGGACGGACAGCACACGGCCGTCACCAACCGGGACGGGAAAGAAGAGTGGGTGCTGATCAGTCCCTACCTGACGAAGAATACCTATGATTTTACGAGGATGGAAGAGAAGGCCGGCTTGAAACGCTACATGGAGAACGGCAGGAAGATATCCTATGTGGGTGTGGATCTCTCCAAACAGAACGGAGATGTCAACTTTGCGAGCATGAAGGCAGCGGGGGTGGACTATGTGATGATCCGTTTAGGCGGCCGCGGGTACAGTACCGGACAGATCACGCTGGACGAGAACTTTAAGAAGAACATGGACGGCGCGGTGGAGGCCGGGCTGGACATAGGCGTCTATTTCTACTCGCAGGCGATCTCACAGGAGGAGGTAGTGCAGGAGGTAGAGTTTATCGTCCAGAACCTTGCGCCCTACAAGGCACAGGTCAAGTATCCGGTAGCCATGGACATGGAATTCGTCGCCAATGACGAGGCCAGGATAGACGGGCTTAGTAAGGAGGATAAGACGGAGCTCACATCCTCATTTCTGGAAGGCCTGAAAGGTGCGGGCTATGTCCCCATGATCTACGGGGACAAGGAGTGGCTGATCAAGGAGATCGATCTGACCAGGCTGCAGGGCTATGACGTATGGCTTGCTCAGGAGGAGGATCTGCCGGATTATCCTTATCAGTATACAATGTGGCAGTACGCCACGGACGGTGTCGTAAACGGCGTGACAGGAGATGCAAACCTGAATATCTGCTTTGTCGGCTATTCGCAGCGGTAGTGCCTGACACCGGAAGAAACTTTAACAGAATCATAGAGGTCGGCGTAAGCGGCGGGAGACATTCCTTCCAGATAGTTGGGGGTGTACGCCTTGTTTACGCCGGCTTTTTTCAAAAGGTCCGCCGCCTTGTTGTAGGCGATCGCGGCCTCTGTCTCAGACGCGTAGATTCCTACGGTGAGATTCCCTTTTACGTGTATTTTTGTCTGGTAATAAATGCGCCCTTCTTTCGTTACGGCGGTCACGCCGTTGTAACGGTTGATGATCTCGATATTTTCATAGCGCAGATCCTGGCTGTTGCCGTTGACAAAACGATAATCCCTGCCCTCCACGGCGTAATTCCGGATACCGTAACGGTTCAGGATATTGACCTGCATACCGTAGTCGGCCACGAAATAATGTCCGCCTCTGCGGGAGATCCTGCGGGTAGAGTAATAGAACAGGTCATCCAGATCGAAGATAAAAAAATCCGTCGGCGAAAAAAAGTAATAGAAGAACCGGGGACGGACATAGATCGGCGTTGCGAAATAGATCGAATTGTCCCGAAAATTAAGCAGGCTGACCCATTTGGCAAAGGGCAGGCCGGATGTATCGTCGTAGCTGCCAAGCGAGACAGAAGGATCCGAAAGAAGCCGTCCGGCCGTCAGATAGGCGCAGTGCGCGGCGCGGGCATTGTCGTAACTTCCCAGACTTATGTGTTTATTGCGATAAGTTAATGAGGCGCGGTAATATGTGGCGCCGTCCTTGCGTTTTGCCGTATAAACGCCGGGTAACTGTTGTTCCATGGGTCAGTCTCCTTTGCTATAATTGTACCATTTTTGAGAAAAAAAACAAATTCAGAAATATTTTTCCTGTTTCCTGTATAAAATATTAAAGATCATTGTTTCTGGGATAAGTTATATGGCCTGAAATGGGATGGAGGAAAAATGTACAAAGAATATATAGCAAGATTTATTCTGGCGGGCATGGTGCTTGTTTCCTCATGTGTTTGCGCCAGAGAACTTAAGATTAACCGGATCGCGGCCAAGCCTGCGTTCCAGATGGAATACCTGAGCGAGAGCATGACGGAAGAGAAGAAGAGCTTCATGGAAATGCTTTCGGCAGTCTCTTCGGGACAGAGAGTCGTGGACTATGAGATATTGGAACAGACGATGCAGTATCAACTGTCGGACAAGGATCTGGATGCCCTGCAGCGCATCGTGGAGGCAGAGGCGGGCGGCGAGGATCAGGACGGGAAGCTTCTGGTGGCCAACGTGGTCTTAAACCGGGTCAACAGCGAGACATTTCCCGATACGGTCTTTGAGGTGGTGATGCAGAGAGAGCAGGGTATCGCCCAGTTTTCACCGACCGTGGACGGCAGATTTCACAGTGTGAAGGTCAGCGAGGATACGAAGGCGGCGGTGGAGCGCGCCTTATATGGTGAAGATATCTCACAGGGAGCCTTGTATTTCTGCGCCAGGGATAAGGCGGATTCGGAGAAGGTACAGTGGTTTGACCGGCATCTGACCAGGCTGTTTGCCTACGGGCACCATGAATTTTTCCAGTAGAAACGTGAAATGCCGAAAAATTATTCACTGCCTGCGGGCTGTTGCGCAAAGACCGATTGTATGTTACAATAAAGCACGGATATTAAGTCGGTTGAAAGGCATGGTCAGATAAAATGGAAGTATTATACAGCAGTACAAGAAACGGTGAGCCGAAGTTTACGGCTTCGCAGGCGATTTTGAAGGGATTGGCAGATGACGGCGGTCTGTTTGTACCGGATCATATTCCGGCGCTTTCCTGTTCGATGCGGGATCTGTCCGGGAAATCTTATCAGGAAGTCGCGTATGAGGTGATGAAGCTCTTTTTCACGGATTTTACAGAGGAGGAGTTAAAGAACTGTATTGAACGTGCCTATGATTCCAAATTTGATACGGAAGAGATCGCACCGCTTGTGGAAGCAGAAGGTACATATTATCTGGAACTGTTTCACGGTGCGACGATCGCTTTTAAAGATATGGCATTATCTATCCTGCCGCACTTGATGATCACTTCTGCGAAGAAGAATCAGGTGGAGAACGAGATCGTGATCCTGACGGCCACTTCGGGGGACACCGGGAAGGCGGCGCTGGCAGGCTTTGCCGGCGTGGAGGGGACGAAGATCATCGTCTTCTATCCCAAGAACGGCGTGAGTCCCATTCAGGAGCGGCAGATGGTGACCCAGAAGGGAGACAATACCTTCGTGGTCGGCATCAGGGGGAATTTCGACGATGCCCAGACAGGCGTCAAGGCGTTGTTCAATGACAGGGAGCTGGCACAGGAGATGGCCGCCGCCGGCCTGCAGTTTTCTTCGGCCAACTCTATCAATATCGGACGTCTTGTGCCGCAGGTTGTCTACTATGTATATGCGTATGCGAAGCTGTTTCAGGAGGAGAGGATCGCGGAGGGAGAGAAGATCAACGTGGTCGTGCCGACCGGTAATTTCGGCAATATTCTGGCGGCATTCTATGCCAGACAGATGGGCGTGCCGATCGGGAAGCTGATCTGTGCATCCAACGAGAACAAAGTGTTGTATGATTTCTTTGCTACGGGTACTTATGACCGCAATCGGGAATTTGTCCTCACCACGTCCCCGTCCATGGACATTCTGATCTCCAGCAATCTGGAGCGTCTGATCTACCGCATCGCGGGAGAGGATGCGCAGAAGAATGCGGCGCTCATGGATTCTCTCGCCCGGACAGGCGTCTACGAGATCACGGAGCAGATGAGAGAGCAGCTGGCGGATTTCTACGGCAATTATGCGGATGAGGCGGAGACGGCAGGGCGGATCAGACAGATGTATGAGAATACGGGGTATGTGCTGGATACCCACACGGCTGTGGCCAGTGCCGTCTATCAGAAGTACAGGGAATCTTCGAAGGATGAGACGGTGACGGTGATCGCCTCCACGGCGAGTCCCTTTAAATTTACAAGAAGCGTCATGAACGCCATTGATGGCAAATATGATGCGATGTCGGATTTTGAACTGGTGGACGAGCTGGCCAGGATCGGCAGGCTTGACGTGCCGAATGCCATCGCGGAGATCAGGACCGCGCCGGTGGTACATGACAACATATGTGATAAGACAGAAATGAAGGCGGTCGTAAAACACTTTCTGGGAGTCGATGCATAGATATGAAACATATTCTGTTAGTTGATGACGTATCCACCAATCTTAAATGTGAGGAACATATCCTGCATGACAGATATAAGGTGACTATGGTGAAGTCGGGAGAGGACGCGCTCCGGTATCTGGAGGAACAGACGCCGGATCTGATTCTGCTGGATATTTATCTGCGTAAAATGAACGGATATGAAGTGATGGAGCATATGCAGAAGAGTCCGCATCTGTCGAAGATCCCGGTGATCCTTTTGACTGCCGCGGAGCAGGAGGAAGAAGAGCGGAGCATCGCGTCAGGAGCGGTTGACCTGATCCGCAAGCCTTTCGATCCGCAGATGCTGCTTAACAGGATCGAGGCAGTCTGGAAAAGGGAGGCGTAAAGAGTATGGGATCTGGTGCGGGCGGGATGATAGATATTCTGTTCTTTGCAAGCGGGGTTTATCTGATCTATACAGCGGTCATGTCGAAAAAGAACGGGAATATTGCGGGCAATGTGATGCTTGCAAAAGATGTGAGCGAGAGCAGCATCAAGGATAAACGCGGGTTTATCGAATATATGTGTAAGCGGATCCTTACGGCCGGGGTGATGATCGTGATCGCCAGCGGGGTCCATCTGGTGAACGATTACTATATCGGTTCCGCGGTTCTGACCTGGATCGGGATTGGTATTATTCTGGCGGCGATCGCCATCTACACGTCGGGTTATCTGCAGGGACAGAAGCGGTTTATCAAGACGCAGGAGAAGAATAGCAGGAAGAAATAAAAGAGATGCCGTTCAGGCATCTCTTTTGTCGATCTTGATATAATCTCTGTCGGTGCAGACAGTCTTGTAGGCCGGTCTGATGATCTTGCCGTTGTTGGCCAGCTCTTCCATGCGGTGCGCGCTCCAGCCGACGATCCTGGCGATGGCGAAGATCGGTGTGTAGAGTTCGATCGGAAGATTGAGCATATCATATACGAATCCGGAATAGAAGTCCACATTGACGCTGACGCCCTTGTAGATCGGACGTTCTTTGGCAATGATCTCGGGTGCAAGGCGTTCTACCAGAGAGTAGAGTGCGAACTCGTCGTGCAGGCCCTTCTCCTCGGAAAGTTTCTCCACGAAGGACTTGAAGATGACGGCACGGGGATCCGACTTCGAGTATACTGCGTGTCCCACACCGTAGATCAGGCCCGCATGGTCGAAGGCATCCTTGTGCAGCAGCTTCAGAAGATAATCGGCAACCTGGCCTTCGTTGGTCCAGTCGGATATCATACGCTTCATCTCGGCGAACATCTGTACCACCTTGATGTTGGCACCGCCGTGTCTTGGCCCTTTGAGGGAGCCGATCGCCGCGGCGATAACGGAGTAGGTGTCCGTCAGCGAAGAGGTTACTACATGGGTGGTAAAGCTGGAGTTGTTACCGCCGCCGTGCTCCATGTGCAGGATCAGGGCGATATCCAGGATCTTCGCCTCCAGCGGCGTATAGCTGCTGTCCGGGCGCAGAATGTGCAGAATATTCTCCGCGGTGGACAATTCGGACTGGGGCTGGTGTATGTACAGGCTCTCTCCGTTATGGTAGTGACTGTATGCCTGATAGCCGTAGATCGACAGCATCGGGAAAAGGGCGATCAGCTGCAGACACTGTCTGAGCACGTTAGGCAGGGACGTGTCGTCCGCCCTGTCGTCGTAGGAGTAGAGTGTGAGGACGCTTCTGGCAAGCGTGTTCATCATGTCGTTGCTGGGCGCTTTCATGATGATATCGCGTACAAAGCTGGTGGGAAGAGAACGGTAACCGGACAGCAGTCTGGTAAACTGTGCCAGTTCGTCCCGGTCCGGCAGCTTATCGAACAAAAGCAGATAAGTCACTTCCTCAAAGCCGAAGCGGTTCTCGCCTGCAAAACCATCGACCAGATCCTTAACGTCGTAGCCGCGGTAGAAGAGACGGCCGTGTGTCGGGACCTGTACACCGTCCACGACCTTACTGGCGCGCACGTCGGAGATATTGGTCAGGCCGGCAAGGACGCCCTTACCGTTTAAGTCACGCAGACCACGCTTTACATCGTATTTCGTAAATAAATCGGTATCTATAATACCGGCTTGCTCACTCATACCTGCAAGTCGAACAATTTCGGGGGTAATTTCAGAAAAAACATTATGATCCATGATGTGTACCTCCTTTCATAAATATTATTTCACATCTATTCTATAATAGCATGAAGAAAAAGTGGGGTACAAGAAAAAACGTTAAGTTAACAAAAATTTAACATTTCTTCACAATTTCGCTATTCATTTTTAACCAAAATGGACTGTTAATGGATTTCAATATTGACTTTTAAGAGTGGTTTTGAGATAATTAGAGCGGTGTACGGGGAACCTGTACATAGTAAGAGAGCGACGGGAGATGAAATGTCTTCCGTTCTATAATACAATTTTTAAGGAGGAGAATATAATATGGCAACAAAAGCGTATTATCCCGTTTCCGAGATCGGTGCCGGCAAGGTTGGTTTTTCCAAGACCCGTTCCATTATCGAGGCAGCTTTCTACGGAAACAACGTAGTCAAGGTTAACACATTGAGAGAAGCTTATGAACTGGCAAAGAATTCCCCCGGTACGGTTGTAACAGACATGCCGGTCAAGGACGGTGAGACTTTTGGTCTTCCGGCTGACGCGAAGGTTCTGCTGTTCAATGACGGTGCGGTTACAGGCCGTTACGCAGCTGCACGTCGTATCAAAGGTGAGCCCGGCGTAGACGCAGGCAAGCTTGACAAGGTTGTTATGGACGCGATCTATGAGACGCGCTGGAAGACAATGTATCACGCAGAGTGTTTCGTTGGTCTGGATCCTGAGTTCATGGCCAAGGCACATCTCCTGATTCCGGAAGGAGAAGAGAACCTGCTTTACAACTGGATGATCAATTTCCAGTATATGTCTGACGAATATGTTAAGATGTATAAGAAATCCAAACCCGTAGGCGACGGCAATGAGCCTGATATCTATATCTTCTCCGATCCCCAGTGGGCTCCTCACGAGGCACCCGACGTAGACTACAGCTGCTTAAGCGATCCGCTGACACTGTGCTACTTCGATACCAACGAGAACTGCGCAGCAATCCTTGGCATGAAATATTTCGGTGAGCACAAGAAGGGTACACTGACCATGGCATGGGCACTTGCAAACAGAAACGGTTATGCATCCTGCCACGGCGGACAGAAAGAGTATCTGCTGAAAGACGGTTCCAAGTTCGTTGCATCCGTATATGGTCTGTCAGGTTCCGGTAAGTCCACTCTGACACATGCGAAGCACGGCGGCAAGTACGAGATCAAGGTTCTTCATGATGACGCTTTCATCATCAACACAGATACCTGTGCATCCGTAGCGCTTGAGCCTACTTACTTCGACAAGACAGCAGACTATCCGACAGGATGTCCTGACAATGAGTATCTGTTATCTGCTCAGAACTGCTCCTGCACCATGGACAGCGAGGGCAAGATCCAGCTCGTGACAGAGGATATCAGAAACGGTAACGGCCGTGCGATCAAGTCCAAATTATGGTCTCCTAACCGTGTAGATAAGATCGATGCACCGGTTAATGCGATCTTCTGGATCATGAAGGATCCTACGATCCCGCCGGTAGTGAAGCTGAAAGGTGCGGCTCTTGCATCCGTTATGGGCGCTACGCTTGCAACCAAGACTTCTACCGCAGAGCGTGTTGCAGCAGGTACAGACCTGAATGCGATCCGTATCGTGCCTTATGCTAACCCGTTCAGAACCTATCCTCTGGTTAACGACTACGATAAGTTCAAGAAACTGGTAGAAGAGAAGAACGTTGCATGCTACATCGTTAACACAGGTGATTTCATGGGCGAGAAGGTTAAACCTGCTGATACCCTTGGCATCCTGGAGACGATCGTAGAAGGCAAAGCACAGTTCACACAGTGGGGACCTTTCGAGGACATCGAGATCATGAATACATGGGATGGCCAGACAGAAGGCTTCAAGAACTTCAACGCTGACCTTGGCGATGCTGATTATAAGGCACAGCTCAAGAGCGCTATGGAGACCCGTGTGAAAGCTGTTGAAGATTTCGCTACGAAGAAGGAAGGCTATGACAAGCTTCCGGATGAGGCACTGGCAGCACTGAAGAAGCTGGTTGACGCTCTCAACTAATCTTTGTGATTAGAATGATTTATATAATATGATCTATAATCGGAAGGGGTGTATGCTTTGCATACATCCCTTTCTGAGAAGTTTAACGGAACAAAAAACGGACAGATGAAAAAAGAGAGTAAAAAACGATAAAATCCGGTTGTAATATGTCGCTATCTCGGATATAATAAATATAACCTGAGATGTGCGAGAATATCTTGTTATTTTGAACCTACAGATACTTTAAACGGGATTCTTATATTGCCATATAGATGTCAGGCCTCCGGCTTTAGGCCTTATGCAGTGGAAGGCAGAAGTATGGTTGCGGTTACCCACCTAGCTTTGCTAGGAGTCAAAATACAGGATTCGGCATTTTGGGGGACACAGAAGAAAAGGCAGTCGCTTTATGCGGCTGCTTTTGCTGTATCTGGAAAGGCGGGGATGGATTATCGGAATGGAAGTAAAATATGATGCAAAGATGCTTGCCAAGCTGGCCTTGATCTTTTTCGGTCTGCTGTTTCTGGTCTGTGTCTGGCTCGGCAGAAAAACAGCGGTCAAAGAAGCGCCGGAGGGGGAGCAGATCACGGCGGAGGATGCCGTCATCCTGCTGGAGGCGCTGGAGGGAGCGGATATTGATCTTTCTTTTCTCCGGGAGAAGGCCGCAGAGGGAGCATACCTGTCCTACGGACAGTATATGGAGATCGTGTCCCTTGTCGGCACGGAAGAGATGGGACTGCCCGATTACGGGGACCGCTATGAGGCGGATCATCCGCTTTTGAAAGAAGACTGGTATACGGCATACCGGTTGATGCTGGCGTATCTGGACAGAGAATCTTCCATCTGGGAGACGACCGTTTTTCTGCTCAGGGTAGATGAAAAGACGGGGGAGGCCTATACGGAGAGCGGCGGCGGAAAGGCGGCGTACCGGTATCATTCTCCGGCTTTCGCAGAACATGTCCTGCGGCAGATGAATGTGTATGTAAAGGGCAGCGACCTGCTGACGGTGACAGAGGTGCTTCCGGAAGATTATGAGCTGCAGAATGTGTGGATCATGGAGTCCACAGGCGGCGAACTGGCGTGTTTCTACCACCAGACGGAATTTACGGCGATGACCGACAGCCCGGTGGAGCGGGAGCGGGTTGCGGACCTGACATTCAGGGACGGCAGTGTCGTGAAGGCGCGGGAGAAGAATGAGAAGGTGCATGGCAGGCTGCTGCGCATGACGGAAGACGAACTGGAGATAGAAGGCTGCGGCGTCTACGGGATCGCGGAAGGCATGGAGGTGTATAAACTCTACGGAAGTCTGGAATCGAAGGTGAGATCCGATCTGCGGATCGGTTATGCAGATACGGATTTTGTGATAGAGAAAGGGCAGGTCTGTGCAGGGCTGATCTCCGAAGAGGAGGCGGCCGACAGGATCCGGGTACTTTTGAAAAATACGGCGAACAACAGCAGTTACCATGATGAGGTGGAGCTGGAGGTGGACGGGGAAACGATCCATGTAAAAGCCGGGGAAATGGAGATCGGAGAGCGAAGGACATACAGCTGCGCGGCCCTGACAGATAAGATAATGCTGCGCATGGAAGGGCAGACGAAGGGCGGCGGCGCTTACCGGGGCACGATAGAATGCTATCGTACCGGGGAGGGGATGGCCGTGATCAATGAACTGCCGCTGGAGGAATATCTGTATGCGGTGGTGCCCAGTGAAATGCCGGCGGGCTATCCGTTGGAGGCGTTGAAATCCCAGGCGGTATGTGCCAGAACTTATGCGTACCGTTACATATTGCGTGCAGGGCTGCCGGAGTTGGGAGCGCATCTGGACGATACGACCGGATATCAGGTCTACCATAATGTCGGTGAGAACGCGGCTTCCACCACGGCAGTCAAGGAGACGTCCGGCATACTGCTCACCTATGAAGGAGAGCCGGCTCAGAATTACTACTATTCCACTTCCTGCGGCGTGGGCACGGATACCGCCATCTGGCGCGCCGGCGGTACGCCGGAGCTTTCCTATCTGCAGGCGGTGCGGCTGCAGTGGCCGGAGGATGAGGCATCGGAGACACCGGAAGCGCTGCGGGAGGAGGAAAATTTCTACCGGTTTATCACTTCGACGGGGGAGCGGGATCTGGAGAAAGAGGAACCCTGGTATCGCTGGACTTATACGGTGGAAGAGCTGGACGCGGAGGCCGTGCTGTCGCGGATACAGGAGCGGTATGCGGTAAGCCCTGCCTCGGTACTGACCAGGACAAAAGGGGACTACTATGTGTCACAGCCCGTTGAGAAGCTGGGCAGGATCAGAGAACTCTCCATTGTAAAAAGGGGCGCCGGCGGTGTCGCACAGGAACTGCTCATCGAGGCGGATTCCGGCACTTATAAGATCCTCGCGGAATACAATATCCGTTATGTCCTGTGTGACAGGGAGACGAAGACAATATTGCAGGACGGCAGCACGTTTGCGTCCGGATCCCTGCTTCCCAGCGGTTTTTTTGTCATTGAAACTGGAAAAAAAGAAGGGAATGTGGTAGGATATACGTTGACCGGCGGCGGCTACGGGCACGGCGTCGGCATGTCGCAGAACGGCGCCAGACAGCTTGGCGAGGAAGGGGTCTCTTTTGACAGGATACTGGCGGTTTTTTTCCCGGGATGCGAACTGGAGAAGATCGGGAACGGGAGTGACCTATGAAGACAATATACAGGCTTTACTATATCATGCGGGATTTCAACTGGCAGATGACGAGAAAGAATATCAGCGCCTTTGCGGCGAGCACCTCTTTCTTCCTTTTTCTGTCCATGATCCCGCTGCTGATGTCGCTGTGTGCGATCCTGCCGTATACGAGGCTGACGGCGAGCAACCTGATAAGCGCTATCACAAAGTTCATGCCGGATGCCATGAACGGGCTGGTGGTCAGTGTGATATCCGATGTGTATGCGCGGACGGCGGATACGATCACGATCTTCGCCATCGTCACGCTCTGGTCGGCGTCTAAAGCGATGCTGGCGCTGATCCGGGGACTGAATGCGGTGAACGATTTTGAAGAGAGACGGAATTATTTCGTGCTGCGTTTTATCGCCTGCTTTTATACGGTGATTATGCTTGTCGCGACGGTGCTGGCGTTGATCGTGATGGTATTCGGCAATGTGATCGTGAATCTGCTTCTGGCGGACATCCCGCCGTTACATATTTTGGTGCAGCTGGCGATGCGCTTCCGATTCCTTTTTTCCTGGGCGGTGCTGACGCTGATCTTTGCCATGATCTATGCTTTTGTGCCCAACAATAAGCTGCGGTTTAAGGCGCAGATCCCGGGCGCGGCATTCTCGGCGGTCATGTGGGGCGCGGCTTCCTATGCGTTTTCCGTATATGTGGACCATTTTAACGGGTTCGGCACTTATGGAGGATTGACTACTGTAGTCATTATGATGCTGTGGTTTTATCTGCTCATGTATATCCTGCTGATCGGCGCCCATATCAACCGGTATTTCGGGCCGGTCTACAAATTTCTGTTCGGATGGCTTGACAAGTCGGCGAAAAGTCACTAAAATGTCAATAGATTTGTTATCAACAAAGGCTGTGAAGGTGTCAGTAGAACGTTATTTTCCGTCAGAGAGAGGGAGCCATCGGCTGTAAGCCCCTTCGGTTCAGATAATGTATTGAATTTCCCACCGGAGCTGTCCGGGTGAATGCAGTAGTCCGGGCCGTCAGGCACGTTACGCCGAATGAAGGGTCTGTCCCCCCCCGGCATGAATTGATGTGTATATCATGCGGTGAGGACGGGAAACTGGGTGGTACCGCGGAGAAGATTCGTCCCATGTGTGATCATGTTGCACGTGGGATTTTTTATAGTTAACGACATTAGAAATTTCGTTTTCGGTTTTGCAGGAGCTTACGTATATGGCTCCTGCAAGAGCCGGGAACAGAAAGTTGTTATGTCGTTTACTATATATCATTGGAAAGAGACAGGAGGCCCACAGGCAGCGAGAGAGGAAAAGGAGAATGATGATGAAAGAGAAATTGGAACAGATCAAGGCGGAAGCGCTGCGCCAGATCGCATCCAGCGACGCGCTGGATAAGCTGAATGAAGTAAGAGTCAATTATTTGGGGAAAAAGGGCGAGCTGACGGCTGTGCTGAAGGGCATGAAGGATGTGGCGGCGGAAGAACGTCCCAAAGTCGGGCAGCTGGTCAATGAGACGCGGGAAGAGATCGAGCGGGTTTTGGAGGAGACTGTCCGTAAGATGGAGAAGGCGGTCAGGGAAGCGAAGATGAAGCAGGAAGTCATCGACGTCACACTGCCTGCCCGGAAGAACAACGTAGGACACCGTCATCCCAGCACCATTGCGCTGGAGGAAGTGGAGCGGATCTTTATCGGTATGGGCTATGAGGTAGTGGAAGGGCCGGAAGTGGAGAAGGACTATTACAACTTCGAGGCGCTTAACATTCCGGCGGACCATCCGGCGAAGGACGAACAGGATACGTTTTACATCACGGGGGATATCCTGCTGCGTACCCAGACTTCTTCCACACAGGTACATGAGATGGAGAAGGGGCATCTGCCGATCCGCATGATCGCGCCCGGCCGTGTATTCCGTTCCGACGAAGTGGACGCTACGCACTCCCCGTCTTTCCACCAGATCGAAGGTCTGGTGATCGACAGGAATATCACGCTGGCGGATCTGAAAGGGACGCTGGCAGAATTTGCCAGAGAGCTGTTCGGGGAAGAGACGAAGGTCAAATTCAGACCGCATCATTTCCCGTTCACAGAGCCGAGTGCGGAGATGGACGTGAGCTGCTTTAAATGCGGCGGCAAAGGATGCCGTTTCTGCAAGGGCGAGGGATGGATCGAGATTCTGGGCTGCGGCATGGTACACCCGCATGTGCTGGAGATGAGCGGCATCGACCCGGAGAAATATTCGGGATTTGCGTTCGGCGTGGGACTGGAGCGTATAGCACTTTTGAAATACGAGATAGACGATATGAGACTGCTGTATGAGAATGATATCCGGTTTTTGAAGCAGTTTTAATGATAATCCGTGCAGAAAATAGACTGTTTGTGGTAGAATGGAGGAGAATATGAATACAGCATTATCATGGATCAAAGCGTATGTGCCCGATCTGACGTGTGAAGACCAGGAATATATGGATGCGATGACTTTATCCGGCACGAAGGTGGAAGGATACAGCAGGAGGGATAAGAATCTGGAGAAAATAGTGGTGGGACGCATCGAGAAGATCGAACGCCATCCCGACGCGGACAAACTGATCGTCTGTCAGGTCGACATCGGTTCAGAGGTGATCCAGATCGTTACCGGTGCACCGAATGTTAAAGAAGGGGACAAGGTGCCGGTGGTGCTTGACGGCGGCAGGGTGGCAGGCGGCCATGACGGCGGCCCGCTTCCGGAAGAAGGAATCACGATCAAAGCCGGCAGGCTGCGGGGGGTGCCGTCCAACGGCATGATGTGTTCCATCGAAGAACTGGGATCGGACAGGAACATGTATCCGGAGGCTCCGGAGTTCGGTATCTATATTTTTGACGACGATGCAGAGGTTGGTTCCGATGCCGTGGAGGCGCTGGGGCTGCATGACACCGTATTTGAGTACGAGGTGACTTCCAACCGGGTGGACTGCTACAGTGTGATCGGTATTGCGAGAGAAGCGGCAGCTACATTCCGTAAGCCTTTCTATGCACCGCAGGTGACGGTGACGGGTAACGGCGGGAATGTTGAAGATTATATTTCCGTGGAAGTGGAAGACAGAAAGCTGTGTCCCCGCTACTGTGCAAGGGTGTGCACCAATATTCAGATCGGGCCGTCACCGAAGTGGATGCAGCGCCGTCTGGCGGCCAGCGGAATCCGCCCCATCAACAATCTGGTGGATATTACCAACTACGTGATGGAAGAGTACGGACAGCCCATGCACGCTTACGATCTGGATACCATCGCCGGTCATAAGATCATCGTGCGTCGGGCCAGGGAAGGGGATGTGTTCCGCACGCTTGACGGGCAGGAGAGGAATCTGGACGCCGATGTGTTGATGATCTGTGATGCCGAGAAGGAAGTAGGCATTGCGGGGATCATGGGCGGTGAGAATTCCATGATCACGGACGAGGTGAAGACAGTGCTCTTCGAGGCGGCATCTTTTAACGGTGCCAACATCCGTAAATCGGCCAAACGTGTGGGCCTGCGGACCGATGCTTCCGGCAAGTTCGAGAAAGGACTTGATCCCCATAATGCGGAGGCGGCGATCAATCGTGCCTGCCAGCTGATCGAAGAGCTGGGATGCGGTGAAGTCGTGGACGGCATGGTGGATGTCTGCGGTGAGATGAAAGAAGAAGTGGTGCTTCCTTTTGAACCCGACCAGTACAACAAACTGCTGGGAACAGAGGTTTCAACAGAGGAAATGCTGGATATCTTCAAAAGGATCGAAGTGCGTTACGACCAGACTGCCGGTACGCTGACGATACCGACCTTCCGTCAGGATCTGCTGCACAGATGTGATATCGCGGAAGAGGTGGCCCGTTTCTACGGTTATGACAAGATTCCGCTGACACTGCCGACCGGTGAGGCGACGACGGGTAAGCTGCCCTTCAAACTGCGCATCGAACAGAAGGCGAGAGATATCGCGGAGTACTGCGGATTTTCACAGGGCATGTGTTATTCTTTCGAGAGTCCGAAAGTGTTCGACAGGCTTTTGCTTGACCAGGATGATCCGGCGAGAGCGGCTATCGGCATCGCCAACCCGCTGGGAGAGGATTTCTCTGTTATGAGAACGCTGTCTTTACATGGTATGCTGACCAGTCTGGCGACCAATTATAATAGAAGAAACAAGAATGTGCGTCTTTATGAGCTGGGTAATATTTACGTGCCGAAGGCGCTGCCGCTGACGGAACTGCCCGACGAGCGGATGCAGTTTACACTCGGTATGTACGGCGACGGTGATTTCTTTACGATGAAAGGCGTCATCGAGGAGTTCTTCGACAGCATCGGCCTGTGCGGGAAGCTCACCTATGATCCCAACGCCGGCAGGAATTTCCTGCATCCGGGCAGACAGGCGAATGTGGTTTATAAAGGCTGTGTGCTGGGATATCTGGGTGAAGTGCATCCGGAAGTATGCGATAACTATGATATGAAGACGAGAGCTTATGTGGCGGTTCTGGATATGCCGTCCGTGATGCCTCATGCAACCTTTGACCGTAAGTATGAGGGAATCGCCAAATACCCGGCAGTGATGCGGGATATCAGTATGGTGGTGCCGAAGGAGATTATGGTTGGGCAGATCGAGGATGTGATCGCACAGCGGGGCGGTAAGATCTTAGAGGATTATCAGCTGTTTGATATCTATGAGGGAGACCAGATCAAGGCCGGTTATAAGTCGGTGGCTTACTCCATCACCTTCCGGGCCAAGGACAGGACGCTGGAGGAAGCGGATATCACGGCAGCCATGAAGAAGATCTTAAACGGCCTCGAAGGCATGGGTATTGAGTTGAGAAGCTGAGGAAAAGAAGAGATCTTCGCGTCAAAGCCGCCGGCAGGATCATACGCCTGCGGACAGGGAAGACGCATCAGGATAAGAAAGCGCATCGGGAATAAGAAAGCGTATCAGGAAAAAGAAAGGTTGGAATGAGGATATGGAATACAGGAATACATGGGAGCGCTACAGTGAGGCGCAGTTACAGGATGTGGATGTTTTGTCACAGGAATATATGGAATTTTTGAACAACGGCAAGACGGAGCGTGAGTGCATCGACCAGATCGTGAATCTGATCGAAGAGAAAGGATACAGGGAGCTGGAGGCGGTGATGGAATCCGGCGATAAGCTGCAGGCGGGAGATCGTGTCTACTCCGTATGGATGAATAAGTCTATCGTCCTGTTCCAGATCGGAACGGATAAGATGGCGGACGGCATCAATATTCTCGGTGCCCATATCGACTCCCCGAGACTGGATATCAAGCAGAATCCGCTCTATGAGGACGGCGGCTTCGCTTATCTGGATACGCACTATTACGGCGGTGTGAAGAAATACCAGTGGGTGACTATTCCCCTTGCCATCCATGGCGTGGTAGTGAAGAAGGACGGCACGATCGTGGAAGTCAGCGTTGGTGAGAAAGACGAGGATCCGGTTTTCTTCGTGTCGGATCTGCTGATCCATCTGGCACAGGAACAGCTGGAGAAGAAGGCTAACAAGGTGATCGAGGGAGAGGCCCTTGACATCATCGTCGGCAACAGGCCGCTTGTGATCGAGAAAAAAGAGGCGGACGGAAAGAACGAAGAGAAGGGTGAAAAGGACGAAAAAGCCGCAGAGAAGGATGCCGTGAAGAAAGGGATTCTCGATATCCTGCAGAAGTCTTACGGGATCGAGGAAGAAGACTTTATCTCTGCAGAGCTTGAGGTGGTTCCGGCAGGCAGGGCGCGTGAGGCGGGCTTTGACCGCAGCATGATCCTGGCATACGGACAGGATGACAGAGTATGTGCTTTTACTTCCTTAAAGGCGATGCTGGAGATCGGACAGACGGCACGCACGGCCTGCTGCATTCTGGTGGATAAGGAAGAGATCGGCAGCGTGGGTGCTACGGGTATGCAGTCCAGATTCTTTGAGAATGCGGTGGCAGAGGTGATGAATCTGACAGGTGAGTACAGTGAGCTGAATGTGCGCAGATGCCTGGCACGCTCCTGCATGTTGTCCTCCGACGTGAGCAGTGCTTACGATCCCTCTTATGCAGCCAGCTTCGATAAGAAAAATGTGGCTTATCTGGGCAACGGCATGGTATTCAACAAATTTACAGGTTCCAGAGGCAAATCCGGCTCCAACGATGCCAATGCGGAATATCTGGGACATATCAGAGGCATCTTCGAGAAAGAAGACGTTAATTTCCAGACCGCAGAGCTTGGCAGGGTGGATCTTGGCGGCGGCGGCACCATCGCTTATATCCTTGCGCTGTACGGCATGAATGTGATCGACTGCGGTGTGGCGGTGCTGAATATGCACGCACCCTGGGAGGCTACCAGCAAGGCGGACGTCTATGAGACGAAGCGCGGCTATGTGGCATTCCTCGAGAATGCGGCTCTGTAACTGGCAGACGCGCAGACAGGAGTGCGACAAGTACGGGGACAGATATGGAAGAATTGTTAAAATCGGATTTTTATTTTGAACTGCCGGAAGAGCTGATCGCGCAGGATCCGCTTGCGGACCGTTCCGGTTCCAGGATGCTGATGCTTGATAAGACTGACGGCAGGATCGAACATCATATTTTCAAAGAGATCGTCGATTATTTGAGACCGGGTGACTGCCTGGTCTTAAATAACACAAAGGTGCTGCCGGCACGTCTGTCCGGAAGGAGAGAAAACACCGGCGGCTCCATAGAAGTCCTCCTTTTGAAAAGAAAGGGAGATGACGTATGGGAGACGCTGGTAAAGCCGGGCAGGAAGGCGAAACCGGGCACGCGGATCCTTTTTGGCGACGGCAGTCTGCAGGCCGAGGTGCTGGATGTGGTGGAGGATGGAAACCGGCTTATACGCTTTTCCTATGAAGGAATCTTCGAAGAGGTGCTTGACCGTCTGGGGGAGATGCCGCTGCCGCCTTATATCACACATAAACTGCAGGATAAGAACCGTTATCAGACCGTCTATGCCAGATACGAAGGTTCTGCGGCGGCGCCTACGGCAGGACTGCATTTTACAAAGGAACTGTTGCAGAAGATATCGGATAAAGGAGTTGACATTGCCTATGTGACGCTGCATGTGGGGCTTGGGACGTTTCGTCCGGTGAAGGCGGACAATATTCTTGAGCATCATATGCATGCCGAGTATTATCAGGTTACGGAGGAAGCGGCCGGGAAGATCAATCGGGCGAAGGCTTCGGGCGGCCGGGTGATCTGCGTGGGGACGACGAGCTGCAGGACGGTGGAGAGTGCGGCCGGGGATGACGGCACACTAAAAGCCGGCTGCGGCAATACGGAGATTTTTATCTATCCCGGATACCGGTTTAAGGTGCTGGACTGTCTGATCACCAATTTCCATCTTCCGGAATCTACGCTGGTCATGCTGGTCTCGGCGCTGGCGGGCAGAGAGCATGTACTGCACGCCTATGAGGAGGCGATCCGGCTGAAATATCGCTTTTTCAGTTTTGGGGATGCAATGTTCCTTACGGATTCCTTTACAAAAGACAACAAATAGAGTAAAATAAAAACAGAAAGCGCCATCATGGAGCTACTTATTGGCAAGAGGAAGGTAAGGATTATGCAGGAGAGAAGAAGAAATCAACGTATAGAACTGGAAGGCAAGCTGCTGGTCAGAAGAATGGATCAGGGCGGTAAGGCAGAGAAGATCGGCATTGAGATAAGTGACTGTTCCAAGACAGGAGTTGGTTTTGCCTGTGCAGAGCATCTGGACATGGGGGCGGTCTATGAGGCCTATCTGACGATCTGGACGAAGGAAGTCCTTCATGTCTTTCTGGAGATCGTGCGTGTTGAGAACAAGTCGAACGGCGTATTTGAGTACGGGGCGATCTTTATCGGTATGCCGGAGATGGATGCGAGCAGGATAGAGACCTACAGCACGATCAAGAATATGAATAATTAGGAAAGCATGACAGCATGAAGCAGAGGAAACACAGGAATCTGTGGCTGGAACTGACAGTGATCTTTGCATCGGTCCTTGCACTGGTACTGCTGGTATATTTCGTGATGATCGTTTCTTTTCAGAGCGGCGCCAGCTCTACGAACGTGACTATGCGGATCGCCGGACGGGTTGCCGGGATCATTTTTGATGATCCGAAGCAGGAACAGATCGAGACGGTCAGCCGTATGATCCGCTACGGGGCCCATCTGGCATTGTTCTTTGTCGTGGGGCTGGTGACGGCTTTTGTCAGTATGGTCATATTCAGGGGATATTTCCGGATCGTTGGCATAATACTGGCAGGTTTGGCATGCTATATGATGGCCTATTACACAGAGTACTATAAGCAGTATGTAGAGGGAAGACATTTTCAGATGACAGATGTCGCACTCAACTGGTATGGATGCCTGGCGGGCATTTTCTGTATGGTCGGATCTTATTTTTTGAACAGGCTGCTGGTCAAGCTGTCGGCGTGAGTATGGACGGGCGGCAGGGGTGAATGCCGTAAGGCTTTGTTCATGGGAACAGAGATATAACTGCATATGGCCGCAGTCATGGGAACGTAAGAAAAGCTGTTGTAAATGATCTCATTTACAGCAGCTTTTTTGACGGAAGAGGCGGAAAAGGGCGGAAGGGTGTATGGTAGAGCAGACATGGCGGGGCAGGCAATCTATCAATGTGTAAGCCTTGCCAGATCTGCATAGAAATCAGGATAGCTGATCGTTACGACATCGCTTCCCCTGATCTCGGTATCGCCGTCGGCAACCAGAGCGGCGATGGCGAAGCTCATGGCGATCCGGTGGTCCATGTGGGAGTCTATGACTGCGCCGTGCAGGGGCCGGCCTCCTTCTATGATCATACCGTCTTCGGTGGCGGTGATGGCGCATCCCATGGCGCTTAGATATCTGACCATTACATCAATGCGGTTGGATTCCTTGACTTTCAGTTCGGCCGCATCGCGGATGATGGTTGTGCCTTCGGCGCAGGCTGCCATCACGTTGATGACGGGAAGTTCGTCGATCAGGGCAGGGATGATCGCCCCTTCAATGGTGATGCCGTGCAGCGTGCTGTGCTTTACAAGCAGGTCGGCGGTCGGCTCGCCGTCATGGTTGACATTGAGAAGCGTGATATCGCCGCCCATGGCCTGTGCCACTTTCAGAATACCGTCTCTGGTCGGATTGATCCCCACATTGCGGATCAGGATTTCCGCGCCGGGGACAAGCAGTCCGGCGGCGATAAAATAGGCGGCGGAAGAGATGTCGCCGGGAACACATACTTTCTGGCCGTGCAGAGCAGGATTCGGGGAGATGGCGGCGGTGGTGCCTTCGGACTGCAGGTCGGCTCCGAAATACTTAAGCATGATCTCCGAATGGTTGCGGCTGATGACGGGTTCCGTCACTCTTGTTATGTCGTCCGCATACAGGCCGGCCAGCAGGATGGCGGACTTGACCTGGGCAGAGGCTACTTTGGAATGGTAATGGATGCCGTGCAGCGGCGCGCCCTTGATGCGCAGTGGCGCACAGTCGTTGCCCCGTAGGCTGGAAATGTCGGCGCCCATCATGGAAAGGGGTTCCATGATACGGCGCATGGGGCGTTTTTGGATCGAGGCGTCGCCCGTCAGAGTCGTCTCGAAGGGCTGCCCGGCCAGGATGCCGGAGATCAGTCTGGTGGTGGTGCCGCTGTTACCGGTGTCGAGAATGCCGTCGGGCTTATGCAGGCCGTGGAGTCCTTTGCCGTGGATCAGGATATGGTCGGGCGTATTTTCGATGGAGATGCCCAGCCTGCGAAAACAGTCTATCGTGGAGAGGCAGTCCGCGCCCTGTAAGAAATTGAGCACTTCGGTGGTGCCTTCTGCCAGGGAACCGAACATCACTGCCCGGTGGGAGATGGACTTGTCTCCGGGAACGGTTACTTCGCCTTTGAGATGGTGTGCTTTGTGAAAGATCATAGTGTGCCTCCGTTGTATTTGCTGTTATGGATTGTGCCTGTACGGGATGAATGTATCATGTCAGGAAGGGCGTCTGGTGCGGATCGTGTAGCCTTGTGCGGTCAGGGCACAGACGGCCTGCTCAACAGCCTCTTTTTCATGGAATTCAATGCGCAGAGCGCCTTCCGCCAGTTCCCGGTTGTGGTTGATCCCGATATTCTTGATGCTCACGTTGTGGGCGGCCAGCAGGGAGGCGATGGCGGCAATGGAGCCGGGCCTGTCTGCGATATCCAGAGTCAGGACATGTTCGGTCTTGATCGGGCCGCTGGAAGCGTCGATAAAGGACTCTCTGTATTCTCTTGCGGAATCGAAGAAGCTGTAGAGCGTGTCCCCGGATCCGGCGTCAATTTCGGCGGCGATCTTTGTAAGCGCTTCTATGTACTTTTTCAGTAAGTTAGAAATATTGTCCCTGTTGGTCAGGCAGATCTGCTGCCACATGGCAGGGGAGGAAGAAGCGATGCGGGTGATATCCTTGAAACCGCCGGCGGCGGTCATCTTCATGATGCCTGCTTCGGAATCGGCGTCCCTGACAAGGTTGACAAGGGAGGCGGCGACTACATGGGGCAGATGGGAGATGGCCGCGGTTACATAGTCATGCTCTTCAAAGTTTAGAATGAGCGGGATCGCACCGATGGATTCCACCAGTGTCCGGTAGCTGTGCAGTTTTTGTCCGGGCACCGTGTCGGAAGGGGTCAGGATATAGTAGGCGTTTTCCAGCAGGGACGCCCGGGAATTCTGATAACCGAAGCGCTCGGAACCGGTCATGGGATGGCCGCCGATAAACTGCCCCTGCAGCCCCAGCGCTTCCACCTGTCTGTGGATGCCGGTCTTGACGCTGCCCACATCGGTGAGGATCGTATGAGGCGCCAGATGCTGTTTCAAAGTGAGCAGATTTTCGTCGTTGCAGGAGACCGGCGCGCACAGGAAAATATAGTCGCAGTCCGCAAAGGAAGCGTTGATGGCAGGGCAGATCTCATCCAGTACCTGCTCCTGCAGAGCCAGCTGCAGGGAATCCTCCCTGATATCATAGGCGATCAGACGTGCCTTCGGATATGCTGCGCGGACGGCCCTGGCGATGGAACCGCCGATCAGCCCCAGGCCGATAAAACCACAGGTGAGCGTATTCATATGTTTGACACCTTTCTTTTCGGAAAAATTTGATTTATAGTAAACGACATTAGAAATTTTGTTTACTATAGATGCAAATACAGTATAGCATTTCAAAAATTGTGCTACAAGAGTAAAGTCATGGCGGGGTGAAAATATAATCTATAAGCCCTGTATAGTGAAAATTGGAAAATAGAACAAAAAATTGACGCAAAAATCGTATGCAGAATGTATAATTGTTGTTGAAATTTTCTGCATAATTTAGTAAAATATACTTATATTTGTGTTTGGGAGTAAATTATCTATGAATTGCAGTATAAAACAGACTGATATTTTGCCCAATCATGAGTGAATAACAGAACTGGAGGATTGCGAGAAATGAACATTTACACAACGGATAAGATTCGTAATGTGGTTTTACTGGGGCACGGTGGCTGTGGTAAGACCAGCCTGGTGGAGGCGATGGCATACCTGTCCGGTATCACTTCCAGAATGGGCAAGGTAGATGATGGAAACACAGTGAGTGATTTTGGTAAAGAAGAGCAGAAACGCCATATCTCTATTGCGACGTCTGTTATTCCGATCGAGTGGGAAGGCGTGAAGATCAACGTACTGGATACGCCCGGATTCTTCGATTTCGTGGGAGAGGTGGAGGAAGCTGTCTCCACGGCAGATGCGGCGATCATTGTTGTGTCCGGTAAGGCCGGCATGGAAGTGGGCACGGAGAAGGCATGGGAGCTTTGCGAGAAGTACAGGCTGCCCAGATTCGTGTTCGTAACGGATATGGATATCGACAATGCTTCTTTCAGACAGGTCGTGTCGGACATGACCGATAAATACGGCAAGAAGATGGCTCCTTTCCATCTGCCGATCCGTGAGAATGAGAAATTCGTCGGCTACATCAATGTGATCACAGAGCAGGCGTACCGCTGGGAAGGCAAGGAAGTAGTAGAGTGTGATATGCCGGAATACAGCAAAGATAATCTGCAGCTGTGCCGCGATACGTTGATGGAAGCAGTGGCGGAGACCAGTGAAGAGTTCATGGAGCGCTATTTTAACGGCGAGAGCTTTTCCGAGGCGGAGATCAGGGCGGCGCTGCGCACGAATGTTATGGACGGCAGTATCGTTCCCATGTCCATGGGTTCCAGCGTGCTGTGTCAGGGTATCTACACGCTGCTTGACGATATTGTAAAATATATGCCCAGCCCGGAGAACCGTGAGCTTGCAGGCATCGATCTTAAGAGCAACGAGATCTTCCAGGCCAACTATGATTTCTCGAAGCCGAAGTCGGCTTATATCTTTAAGACCATCGTAGATCCGTTTATCGGTAAATACTCGCTGATCAAGGTATGTTCGGGCGTATTTAAGAATGATGATACGATCTACAACGATGAGAAGGAAGTGGAAGAGAAGATCAACAAGCTCTATGTGATGCAGGGTAATAAGCCCATCGAGGTGAAGGAGCTGCATGCAGGAGATATCGGCGCCATCGCGAAGCTGACGGCGGCCAGGACAGGCAACACCCTTTCCACGAAGGCCAGGATCATCCGTTACGGCAAGGCTGAGATCTCTACACCTTATACATACAAGAGATACAGAGCCAAGAATAAGGGCGACGTGGATAAGGTATCTCAGGCGCTGCAGAAGATGAGACATGAGGATCAGACCTTATGGGTTGTCAACGATGGAGAGAACAGACAGACGCTGATCTACGGTATGGGAGACCTGCATCTGGAAGTGGTTGCCAGCAGACTGCTCAATGAGTATAAGGTAGAGATCGAACTGGACGAGCCGAAGGTGGCTTACAGAGAGACGATCCGCAAGAAATCAGATGTAGAATATAAATATAAGAAGCAGTCCGGCGGACACGGTCAGTATGGTCATGTCAAGATGCGCTTCGAATCATCCGGCGATCTGGAGACGGCTTATGTGTTTGATCAGGAAGTTGTAGGCGGTGCGGTTCCGAAGAACTACTTCCCGGCTGTAGAGAAGGGCTTACAGGATTCTGTAGTCAGCGGTCCTCTGGCGGCATATCCGGTAGTTGGCGTTAAGGCTGTGCTTTACGATGGATCCTATCATCCGGTAGATTCTTCCGAGATGGCATTTAAGATGGCGACCATCCAGGCATTTAAGAAGGGCTTCATGGAAGCGGGTCCGGTTCTGCTTGAGCCGATCGCGAATCTGAAAGTGACGGTTCCGGATTCCTATACCGGTGATGTTATGGGAGATCTGAACAAGAAGAGAGGCCGTGTACTCGGTATGAATCCGGCAGGAGAAGGCAAGACCGTGATCGAGGCGGATATCCCGATGGCATGTCTGAACGGATACTGCACAGATCTTCGTTCCATGACCGGCGGCCGCGGCAACTATATGTATGAGTTCGCAAGATATGAGCAGGCGCCCAGTGATGTACAGGCCAAGGAAGTGGCTGCGAGAGCCGGTAAGGTTGCGGAGTCCGGAAGTGACGCATAAGCACAGGCATAATATAAGCATAAACAGATGGCTGTGCGAAGATAAATGAGGATTGCAGGAATCGGACGTCATTACCTGATGTAGAAGATAATATAAACGATAAAACGTTTGTAAAAGTTGTGAAATAGTATTGAAAAATGTAGTAGAAAATGGTAATCTATTCCTACACAGTGTATAATAGTTTTTTGCTGTATGCTGTGTAGGAAAGTACCCATGACAGGGTGGTAGTCTCCCGGACTTAATGACCGGAGTGTTTTATCCGGAATACATAAGAGGGGAGGTGGCGCAAATGACAGATTACGAGATTATTATGATATTCCTGGGGATATTGGCCTTGCTGTTATCTTCGGGCGGACTGCTCGTTGCGTTACTGAACTTTCTCGATCAGAGAAACAGTAAGCCTGAGTTCCCGGGAAAAAGTGGTTCTACTTTGACTGGTGGTCCTACCGCAACCCCTTAAAAAGCCTTATATACCACATGTTTTTATGCCAGCCAGTTGAAATTATTGGTGGTTTATTATATAATGTAGAAGTAATTAAGTGGTTCTACATTAGGGAGGAACACCAATGTATATCAACTATAAGCTTAAAGATGGCATTGAATACGCCATGGTAGTAACTTCCGTTAGGAAAGGAGCCTCCGTAACGAAAGAGAAGCCTTTATATCTCGGGCGGGTAATAGACAAAGAGCATGGTATCTTTAAAAACCGGGTACGCGGCATATATAAATATGACATAAAAACCAATACTTTCAGCAGCGTCCCTGCTGAGTACCAGGAACCGGCCATGAAACGGAAGACCAGGTACCCGGTAAGGCCAACACTGGTTGTTTCCTTTGGCGATGTCTTTCTGCTTGATGAATTCCTGAAAAGCAGCGGCTTCATCAAGGCAATCAATGCGGTCGGCTACCGGAATGGGGATACCCTGAAGGCACTCCTGGCCTATTACGTCCTAAGTCCCCTTGCAAATAGCCATGCCCTGGACTGGTGGGAACTGACCTATGCCAGGTACCTGTATCCAAAAGCCCAGATGGCATCGCAGCGGATCAGTGATGCCCTGGCTGACATTGGAAGCGAGGATGCAAAGCGTAGCTTCTTCAAAGAGTATTACCGTTTCCTTGAGAGGACGGACGGCAAAAATGATGGCTCCGCGTGCGGCATCGGGGACGGCATCCTGATCGACAGTTCCGGGCTGCCCAATTCTATACGCTTCCCGCTCACGGCCGTCAACACCCATAACGGCGTCGTCAGCGAGGAGATCCGGCTTATTTATGTCGTACAGCAACGGACAGGCATGCCATTGTTTTTCCGGTATGTCTCAGGAAACGTCATTGATGTCAGCACGCTGACGCGTACGGTTGCCGAACTGAAGGCAAATGGCATAAACACAAAGTTCGCGATACTTGACGCAGGCTATTATACTGGGACAAATGCAGATGTCCTTCTTGATGCAGGAATTTCATTCATTACCAGAATGAAAAGCAATTTCAAGGTCTATAAGCAGATTCTCAGAGAAAACCTGGGCAGTCTGGAGGCAAGGGAAAACCTGGTTCGTTATAACAGCCGTCTTGTGTATGTCAAGTGCGTGCCCTGCCTGGTCGGCGCAAAGGAAGACCGTCCCGCTTATGCGTATCTGTGCCGGGACCTGTCCATCAGGCATGAACTGGAAAAACATCTGGTGGAACGTGCGGAGGACCAGAACCTGTCAGAGGAGGAAATCTTCGATGCTATGCAGGGACAGGGGCTATTTATGCTGGTCTCATCCAGGCGCATATCGAAGGAGAACCTGCTGCCGCTTTATTATACCAGGGATCAGATAGAAAAAATCTTCGAACTGTGCAAGCAGGATGGCAAGATTCTTCCCCTGAATGTGGAGACAGAAGCAACCTTCCGCGGACATCTGATGATGACGTTTATGAGTGCAGTCATACTGAAACTGATGTCAGACAAATTGAAAAAGACATCGCTGACAACAGCGTCCATGTTTATGAATCTCCATGAGCAGCACGCCATAATATATGACAATGAGTTCATCACAACAGAACCGACAAAAAAAATGAACGAGGCTTATAAGGCTTTCAAGGTGCAATGTCCCCCTACTATCCCCCATAAGGCGGAATAATGTAGAACCACAAATTTTCGGGAACTAAGGGTAAGTAAAATAAAAATGCCAATCCTGTCGGCCCAGGATTGGCGAGGTCCATAAGGACTAAAGCTGTTCAGGAGCATCCACTTTGGAGTGGGTGCTTTTCTTTATACTTACTATAACATCTCACCGTCTAAAAATCAACAATAATTTCCAAAAAGTTTCTAGAATCCGGTTCAGTAAAGTTATCCGGTACATAACGAAAAAATTAAGAACTACTGCGCAAAACGGTTGACAAATCCGGCAGGTATACTACAATATAGAACGTGGATAAAATAAAAATATCATAAATATGGTTCAAATGAGAAGAGATGTCAGGAACCGATCAGAATGGAGGCACTATGGCAGAGGTATATAACCATCGAGAGGTGGAAACAAAATGGCAGAAGGTGTGGGATGACGAGAAGGCGTTTAAGACTTCCGACGATTATTCCAGACCGAAATATTATGCGCTGGTAGAATTCCCTTATCCGTCGGGACAGGGACTTCATGTGGGACATCCGAGACCTTATACGGCGCTTGACATTGTAGCCAGAAAGAGAAGGATGCAGGGATATAATGTCCTTTATCCGATGGGCTGGGACGCTTTCGGCCTGCCGACGGAGAATTATGCGATCCAGAACCATATTCATCCGAAGATCGTGACACAGAATAATGTCTCCCGTTTCAAGAGCCAGCTCCATTCTCTGGGATATTCTTTTGACTGGGACAGAGAGATCAATACGACGGATCCGGCGTATTATAAATGGACGCAGTGGATCTTCCTGAAGCTGTTTAAGGCGGGACTTGCCTATAAATCCGAGATGCCGATTAACTGGTGTACTTCCTGTAAAGTCGGGCTTGCCAATGAGGAAGTGGTGAACGGCGTCTGTGAGCGGTGCGGTGCAGAAGTGGTGCGCAAGGTGAAGAGCCAGTGGATGCTGAAGATCACGGAATATGCGGATAAGCTGATAGAGGGGCTGGATACCGTGGACTACGTGGAGCGGGTCAAGGTATCGCAGAAGAACTGGATCGGTAAGTCGACCGGTGCGGAAGTGGACTTTTCCATTAAAGGAAAAGAAGATAAGCTGCGGGTTTATACGACCCGTTGTGATACACTGTTCGGTGTGACCTATATGGTTATGTCGCCGGAGCATCCGCTGATCGATAAATATAAAGAAGATATCAAAAACTGGGACGAGATCGCGGCATACCGTGAGCAGGCTGCCAGAAAGTCAGACTTCGAGCGTGCGGAGCTTGCGAAAGAGAAGACCGGTGTGAAGATTGACGGCCTGACGGCGGTAAATCCGGTGAGCGATGTGGAAATCCCGATCTTTGTCTCTGATTATGTGCTTATGAGTTACGGTACGGGCGCCATCATGGCGGTGCCGGCCCATGATGAGAGAGACTGGGATTTTGCGAAGAAATTCGGTCTGCCGATCATCGAGGTCGTTGCGGGCGGCCGCAACGTGCAGGAAGAGGTCTACACGGATGTGGCGGCGGGAACGATCGTCAACTCCGGTTTTATCAGCGGTTTGAGCGTGGAGAATGCCCAGGCCAGAATGATTGATTTCCTGGAAGAAAAAGGGATCGGCTGCGCCAAGACCAACTTTAAATTAAGAGACTGGGTCTTCTCCAGACAACGTTACTGGGGAGAGCCGATTCCGATCGTACACTGTGAGAAATGCGGCTATGTGCCGATCGACGAGAGTGAACTTCCGCTGGAGCTGCCGGAGGTGGACAGCTATATGCCTACCGACAACGGGGAGTCGCCGCTGGCACTTATGACTGACTGGGTCAATACTACCTGTCCCTGCTGTGGCGGCCCGGCTAAGAGAGAGACGGATACCATGCCGCAGTGGGCAGGTTCTTCCTGGTATTTCCTGCGCTATACGGATCCGACGAATACGGAAGCGCTGGCGAGTAAGGAAGCGCTGGACTACTGGATGCCGGTAGACTGGTACAATGGCGGTATGGAGCACACCACGCTGCACCTTCTGTATTCCAGATTCTGGCACAAGTTCCTGTATGACCAGAAGACAGTGCCCTGCCCGGAGCCTTATGCCAAGAGAACTTCCCATGGCATGATCCTGGGCCTGAACCCGCACAACTTCGCGAATCTGCCCGCCGCAGAGCAGGAGAAGCTGCTTGCCGAGCACGGCAGCGAGAAGGCAGTCAGAGCGGCCCTTAAGGAAAAGTACGGCGAGATGGCGGAACATCCTGTTGTGAAGATGTCCAAATCACTGGGCAATGTGGTAAACCCCGATGATATCGTGACAGAATACGGGGCGGACACACTCAGAACTTATGAAATGTTCATCGGCGCTTTCGAGCTGAGCGCCGGCTGGTCCGAGGACGGGGTGAAGGGATGCCGCCGTTTCCTGGAGAGAGTGTGGAAGCTGCAGGATATCATGACCGAGGAGGATGCATACTCCAAAGATCTGGAGACGAAGATGCACCAGACGATCAAGAAGGTCAGCAATGATTTCGAAAATCTGAAATACAATACGGCGATCGCGGCGATGATGGCGCTGATCAACGAATTTTACCGGAAAAATGCGGTGACAAGAGGCGAATACAAGACACTCCTTACCATGTTGAATCCGGTTGCACCCCATATCACGGAAGAACTGTGGCAGAGGGCCGGTTTTGAGGGCAGACTGTATCAGGCTGCATGGCCGGAATTCGAGGAGGCCAAGACCGTGGAATCTACCGTGGAGATTGCTGTGCAGATCAACGGCAAGACGAGAGCCACGCTTATGATCGGTAAGGATGATCCGAAGGATACCGTGATTGCCAAGGCGAAGGAGACGGTGGCAGATAAACTGACCGGAACGATCGTCAAGGAGATCTATGTGCCGGGCAGGATCGTGAACATCGTGCAGAAATAAGAGGCATAAGAGTCGCCGGTCAGTCTGTATGATATGGAGACTGGAAGCGGTATTCTGCTGCAGAAGGATTGCAGAAGATCAGAAATGATATTGAAACAGACAGCAGGCTGTCAGACAGGAGATTTTACAGCATCTTCCGTCAGACAGCCCGTTGTTTTTGCTTTTTTTGTCATTTTTTCCGCAGTTTCATCAGCTTATCAATCTTATCAAGCTCCTCTGGTGAGGAGTAGTTGCGGATCGTAGCGGTGATCGTCTCGAGCTCATCATTGCTGAAAGAGATATGCTGATCCATGCCCCGCTTGGCAATGGACATCAGAAACGGCATCATCTGCTCTTTTTTTAAAGACTGGCTCTCAAAGACGAGGGCCTGCAGAAAATTGAGTTTTGCCTTGTCGATTTGCGCGACGGCAGGATCATCCATCCAGTTTCCGGACATAGTTTCATTCCTCCTGTTCTGTTTCAACTCTGCTGCTGGAACATCTCAAACATTTCTTTCTGCTCCGGTGTGAGCATATTCATAAGCATATCCATCATGGAAAAGGAGCCTGGACCGGCCTCGCCGGAGTCGGCATTTGTTTCATCAGAAGAGGCATTGCCGAAGGCTGCTGCGGAGGACATATCCGGAAATATTTCCTGCAGGGCAGAAAAGGTCTGCGACATTTCCTGAAAGGTTTCCATAGTCTGCAGCATGTTTCGGAACTGCTCCAGCTGTCTGATCTCTTCCGGAGAAGAGTAGAGACTGAGCTGCAGGCAAAGTGACTGCAGGTCGGGCCTGTTTTTGTCCGGGATGCTGCAGCCGCAGATCTGAAAAGGATGTCTGCGGACATAGTGCATCGTATACTGCAGTTCCATGTATTTAATGTAGACAGCCATGTTTTTCTGCATGGAAGGTTCAATGTAGGGGAGAAGAACCTTTAATTTCTGTATCTGGTTTGTCGTATAAAGGGCATCGAATGCCGTAACATTTGCCGCCTCTTCGTGATTGTCTGCCATAGTTTGTATGCCTTTCTGCTGTGTGTGATCACATCCCCTGTATGTCTATAATATGCCTATGTATCCTGCGGCAGATTTATGATTCCCTTCACAGGTGAGAAAAATAGGCTCCGATGGAGCCAGAGCCTATTTCCCAGATGTGAAATAATAGATATGAAGGGGACGATCCGTCTGTCCTTTAGCCGCAGCAGCTGGAGAGGATCAGTAACCAGATCAGAGTATTGCAGCAGTTGTTGTCGGAACCGCCGAAAAGGTTGAATCCGCCGCCGTCACATCCGCATCCGTCATTATTGTTGTTGCAGCATGCAAGAAGGATCAGGATCCAGATCCAGGAACCACATCCGCCGCCGAAGAAACCGCCGTTATTGTTGTTGCATCCGCAGTGAGTTGCTGATAAATCGCTCATGTTTTTGTGCCTCCAAATGTTAGTTATGGTTTATCTTATGTGGGAGGGGTGTATGTGTTACTGTGAAATGAAAAGCGAATTAAATTTTTCATATACAAGTTCTTGTATTTTCTCGACAAAACACTTGCATAAATCTCAAGATATAGTAAAATTAATCTATATGCAATTCATCATTTTGTGAATCATATAGAGAATCAGATAAAGGAGCGATCCCCGTATGGCGGGATTAGAAGTGGCCGGCAGAAGATTCCGGACCGAGGCCGATTATCGGGCGGGGCTGCGGGATCAGGCCAGGATTGAGAAGATCAGGACACAAGTTAATATGGAACAGCCGGGAGAAGTGATCTCACTGTATATGGATATACAGTCCGGCAAATATCGGTTTGAGACGGTCGTCGGCAATGATTTTGATGACGAGATCTATGAACTGGCGCAGAATTACAAACGTCAGGGTTATACCAGAGACAGCGTTCTGACAGAAGAGAAGAAAAAGAAGTCTGTCAGAATAACCGGGAGTTTTGCGAAGAAGAAGCCTTCTGCCGGACCGGAACATGCAAAAGGCCGTGCGCGGAAATCTTCCTCTGCGGAAGTATCGCTTGACAGTTACGACGAGAAGATGCAGCAGGAGATCCTGCTGGAATTCAAGAAGCGGGAGAGACGGCGCAGGCTGACGGTCGTTCTCTGTTCGGTCGTTGCACTGGCCTGTTTTGGTTATTTCGGGGTCTATTACTATTTTGCAGACAGAACACAGGCCGATTTTGAGAACCTTGCCAGTCTGAAAGGGAATACGACTCTGGCGGCAGGTCCACCCACGGTGACGATCCACCGTACGGAGGGGGAAGAGATCGAGCTGGAAGTTCTTGAAGAATACCAAACTTTATATAATAAGAATAAAAGCCTAATCGGATGGCTCAAAATTGACGATACTAATATAGATTATCCTGTCATGCAGACAGCGAATAACGAATACTATCTGGATCACAATTACAGCCAGGAGTATGACAAGAACGGCAGTCTTTTTCTGGATAAGGACTGTGATATCGTACATAGGAACACGAATCTGATCATATATGGCCATCACATGAAGTCGGGCAAAATGTTCGGTAATCTCAATAAGTACAGCAGTGAAGAATATGCGAAGCAGCACGCCACGATCCAGTTTGACACCATATATGAGAAGGGTACCTACGAAGTGATGTACGTATTTCGGTCCAGGATCTATAATGAAGAAGAGATCGTATTTAAGTATTATCAGTTTTTTGACGCGGCTTCCGAGAAGGAATTCAACTCCCAGATGCAGGAGATGGCGGCGTTGTCTTTGTATGATACCGGCGTTACGGCAAGTTATGGGGATGAGCTTTTGACACTGTCAACCTGCGATAATTCCGAGCAGGACGGCCGGTTTGTGGTGGTTGCGAAGCGTGTTGCATAAAAGCGCAAAAAGGTTTATGATGTAATAGAAAATTCTGTAATTTGAAAGTTGATTTTCGAATTTGTATTTTTAGAATATAGAATGCTATAGAAATATACGGGGAATCAAGGAGAGAGCGATGGCTATGAAGAATGCGGCTAAGAAATCAAGGAGAAGATTGAAGAGAAGTGTCAGACGGAGTCTGGCGGCTGTACTTATGATCACGGCGATCGGAGTGGCGGCGATTCCGGTTCCGGAGAACTATGCGGCGCCGGAAGGCGGAGTCGGGACACGGGCAGCGACGGTCAATTATTATTATCCGGGCAGTGAGGCGGATCCGGACGGTAGTAAGTTGGAGACGGTTGATATGGAGTATGATATAGGTCTGGGCGTTGGGTCGGCAAAAAAATACGATTCTCATACCATAAGGCAAATGAGTGACGGCACCTGGCAGGCAGAATGGCAGTTTGAGTTTTTTCAGCAAAAAGTAAATGGCGTTATGAGAGGTATTATCAGCAAATACAATAATACTTATCAGGAAAATGAAGTCAAGCTGAAAGCTAATGTAGTCATGGAGTATGCATGGGTAGATGTGGACGTCTATGATGAATACTATGAGAAGCAGAAAACGAAAGAATATTTATTTGATAAAGGAAATAGTACTGGAAATAATGCTGTAAAAGCGGAAGCGTTTTTTAAGGAATATTTTACAGATGCCTATAATCAATATATCAAAGAGTATCAGGCATATGAAACGGCTTATAACCAATGGATATCTAATCCTAACCACACTGGGGATGCACCACAACCTCCGGCTGCTTTGACGCGGGAAGTAAATGACCTTACCGGAGAGCAGAAGTTGAAGTATTACTGTGATCAGATGGGATATGAGGGATGTACGCTTGTAAGTGTTACTGATATGAGAAAACCGGATTCTACAAATCCTGACCCAGGAGGTGATGCTCAAAACAGTATTGTATATGTTCCGCGCAAAATTGAAGGGGCAACTCTTCCCGAAGGATATTCCAGCGATGACAATTCCTTTGTGTACGAAAATGGCCAGACCAGTTCCATTGTTGGTATTGGTAATGAGGCTTTTAAGGGAACAAGAAATGTAAATGTTCTGGATGTGCCGGAAGAGATCAGATATATTGGCGAGAGTGCGTTTGAAGACTCATTTATTGCTAAGATTTCTTTTAATAATGTGACAAAGATTGACAATTATGCATTCAAAAACTGTTCCCGATTGACTGACATCACAATGGGAGCTACTACCGAAGTGATTGGCACGGAGGCATTTTATGGTACGGGATTAGCAGGAGTACAGTTCCCTTCTTCGCTTAAAAATATCGGACCGGGAGCGTTTGCTTTTTGTGGTTCGTTGCAGAGTCTGGATTTCTCCGGGGTGACAGATCAGTCTGCAGATGGTATACGTATTGGAGATTATGCTTTTTATAATGATGTCGGATTGAACAGTGTAAACTTCACACGTGGTGGAGCGACTACGTCTGTCAACATCAAAACAGTAGGTGAAGCAGCGTTTGCTGTGGAATCCGGTATCACAGGCAGTATGACGACCTTTGCTTTCCCGTCGGCCATTGCGAGAACGAAGACGTCAAAAGATACAAATACTTTAACCGGTGCCAATAGTGTTGGTCTCGGCAATCTGGTACTGGCCGGAAGAACCAATCTGACGACCGTAACCATGCCTGCGGATTATGGAAGATCCACAGAAGTGGATGTGCCGAACGATCTGCTTTATAACTGCGTCGGTCTGGAAAGCGTTGTCTTCCCGGATGACGGTAATCGTTCCTGTGGACTGGCAACTTATGATTCCGAGGAGCTGTTCAAGTCGGTGACGAATCCTGATTTCTATGTAAGGGGTCCGGAACTGGACAGAAGCAGTCAGCCGGCTTCGCCGCGTATCTCTACATGGGATGCGGTGTCGGCGGTGTCGGATAAGATTCCGTATGTATATGTTAAGAACGGTAAAGAATATTACGAAATCAGCGACGGTTTCTATCTGTTATGTATAGACAATACGGGCATGTTGACATCCTGTGTCATCAAGCCGAATAAAGACGGTACTTCCGGTGATATAAGCAAATGGGACGGCGAATTGGAAATTCCTGCTAAAGTGGGGAATACCAAGGTGGTCGGAATCGCTTCGGGATGTTTCAGCGATCCGAAGTTAAATACGGCGGCCAAGTCACTGGTCATCACGGATAACTCGATCACGACCATTGAAGACGGTGTGTTCCAGGCAAGTGAGAGTGAAGATGACCGGCAGTGGAAGAATCTGGAAAAGGTATATATCGGTAATTCCGTAAATTCGATCGGCAACAATGCTTTTAAGAACTGTTCCAGTCTGGTTGATGTGACATTCAATACACCGTCAGCCGGATATGAAGGATTTACGATCGGGACGGATGCTTTCAAGACGGAAAGCGGCGAGCTGATGTTCCACGGTGATATCGTGGAAGGATATGCGCCCTTTGACTGGGCAATGGATCCGGGGAATATCATTCAGCAGCAGGACAGGATACGGGTATGTTATAAGAGTCTGTCTCCGACATACCTGACGGTGATGTATAATCCGATCACTGAGAAGGTCACGCTTCTGGATTACCCGAAGTACAGTCAGGTGAGCGAGATCTTAAATGAGAAATACGGTTTCGGCGCTGGCAGCAACGGATACGAAGATATGATGGTTGCCAACTGGTATGCGATGTACGCAGGAGCTGATTATGACAGTTACAGGACGATCTTTGCGGATGCCTGGAGTGCGGCGCAGGCCGAGACTGATGAGGAGACGAGAAAGGAACTGTGCGAGCAGCTGTATACCGGCGATACTTATGGACCGTGGATCAATGAGGATTTCTGTCTGAACTGGAATAAATGGGTAGGCGGAAGTAATCCGAATCCGGATCCGGGACCGGATCCCAATCCTTCGGACGGCACCACACAGACGAAGAACAGTCTGACCGACTGGCTGTTTGAGCCTATCGTCGTTCAGGCTGCAGCGGCAGGGCCGGATGCCCCGCTGGCATATTATGAAAGAAATGCGTATGACATCATTGACAATGTAAATTCCGGAGATCCGTACAGATTTTCGGAGGAAGAGCGTCAGCTTGTCAATGCCACCAAGAACATTGTCGTACCGGCAGGGGTGGATTCCATAGACGTTTATGGATACATCAATAATCTGACGGAGGACGGGGAACGTGCCCAGGGTGAGAATTCCGGCGCGAACACCGGTAATTACAACACTTATTTTAACCTGAACTGGCCTTCTGAGACCCGCAATATGTACAACGGGTTCAAGAGCGATGCAGATGATCTTACGGATACCATTCCGGGACTGTTCAGCGGTTATTATAAGGATTACAAGAGTGGTTCCGATGTCGAGAAGTTTGTACGCGGTAATGACCTGATCGAAAGCGTGACGTTAAACAGCGTGACTTATCTGCCGGACTATGCTTTTGACAGCTGTGAGAATCTGCAGTGGGTGATCATCGGCGATGCTTTGGCAGATATCGGCAAGGCGCCGTTCAGGGGCTGTTACAAGATGACCTCTGTCAGCAACAACGAGTACTATACGACAGAGAACGGTATTATTTATTCGAATAATACGGACGGTTCGCGTACCATAGAAGAATGTCTGTCGGCGAGAGGCAACGGTGTGGGAGAAGGTATCGTAAGTCTTTCTTCTGATCCTGCGCTTGCTACTGTCAGTGCGATCAAGCCGGGAGCTTTTGAGGACTGCGACAACATTACGTCGATCAGCTTCGGCATGAACGATACGGCAGGGCTGGCTGTCATTCCGGAAGATTGTTTCAGGAACTGTGACAGACTGGCTTCGGTAGTGCTGCCAAGAACTGTTAATGATGTGGGCAAGGGTGCATTTGTCGGCTCTAACGCCCTGAATACCCTGACATTCTACGGTAAGGAAGTGAAGATTTCCGGAAGCGCGTTTGAGAACACGCCGGAGAATCCGAAGGGCAATACCTTAGTCAGAACCTATGAGGATTCCGCAGTCGTAAGATATGTCAACGAATACGGCAAGGAATACAACCTTACACTGGACAATAACCGTCTCGGTGAGCTGTGGAGTGTAACATTCCTGGATGCCGACCACATGATGCTGGGTGAGCTTGTTGACAAAGAAGGCAATGAGATCGAGAATCCGCAGTATGTAGAGGACGGCGCATATGCCAGAATCCCCACAGATCCGGTTCATGACGGCTGGACCTTTGAAAAATGGGTGGGCATGAACAATGCCGCCATAGATGAAAAGATTACCCAGGACACCATATTCTATGCACAGGGTTATTCCAATGACGGTATGGTGAACGGTAAATATATGGTAGAGTTTTATGACGGTGTAGACGGCAAGAAGATCGGGCCGACGCAGTATATTTCACCGGGTGGTGAAGCGATCGCACCGGCTCCGCCGGCACATGACGGCTATACGTTTGACAAGTGGAGCGACACCTTTACGGGCATTCAGGCCAATAAGTCGATCGTCGCATTGTATAAATCGGCGGGCGGAAGCGGCGGTTCCACGAATACTTCCGGCGGCTCTACGAATACCAGCGGCAACAGCAGCGGTAACCGTAATCCGTCTAATAACACGACGAATACGTCGTCAGGTAATTCGACTTCGTCGCAGACATCGTCCAGTACGAGTACAACATCATCGTCAACGGCTTCGACTTCGACTACGTCGGCAGAAAGTAAGACTACTTTGTATTCAGTGGTAGTCATCGGCGGAAGCGGAAGCGGAAGCTATGCGCCGGGGACACCGATCGTTATCACGGCCAATACAGGAGCGGAAGGATCTACGTTCAGCAAGTGGACGACAGATTCACCGGGCGTTTCACTGGCGAATGTCAGCCAGACGCCGACCAGCTTTACGATGCCGCCTAATAACGTAACGATAACCGCAGAATATACGACAGGCACGCCGGCGGGTACACCGGCAGGCGGTGGCAGTAGTACAGGCGGAAGCGGCGGTAATCAGAACAGCAGTACGGGTAATACCCGCGTGGACATCACGAAGCCGGGTATCTCGAACAAAGACCTCGCGACGGCCAATGTGAACGGAGCGACCGACAATTTCGTGATCAAGATTTCCGAGACGGATGAGGCGACCAGAGCGGTGGCGGATGCGTTGACGAATGAGTACACCAGTCTGGATAATATCCTGTATTATGCAATGGATATCAGCCTGTATGATGCTACGGGAACGACGAAGATCACGGATACGTCAGGAATCTCGGTAGATATTACGATTCCGATTCCGGATGCGCTGGTAGCTTACGGCGGTAACAATATGGCGGGTGCGGTTGTGAACGGCAACCAGCTGGAGAAACTGAATGAGAGCTTTACGACCATCAACGGTGTTCCCTGTATCAGATTTACGGCAACGCACTTCTCGCCGTACACGGTCTATGTAGATACGGGCAACCTGACGGAAGGTATGCTGGATACAACGCCCAAGACCGGCGATCCGATCCATCCGAAGTGGTTCTTATCCATCGGTCTGGCATGCTTATCAATCATCCTGGCTATGAAGAGAGATAAGAGAACCAAAGTAAAAACAGCATAAAGGAATTTTTATGGGAAAGATAATAAGAAATCTGATAGGTATCCTGCTGCTGGTGACAGCGATAGCGGTAACACAGATCCCTGTATCAGATGTGGAGGCGGCACCAACCGCCTCTGCATCTGATTTTCAGATGGACGGAACAACATTAGTAAAGTACAAGGGCACGGCGCAGGACGTGTCTGTTTCTGATTATGTAGAGAAGATAGAGGCGGAGGCTTTCGCAGGCAACGACGATATCAGACATATCACTGTCGGGGAGAATGTGGAAGTGATCGGCGCCAGAGCTTTTTCAGAATGTAAGAATCTGGAGAGTGTGACGATCCCGGATTCCGTCAAGACGATTGATACCGCTGCTTTCAGCGGCTGTCCTTCGCTTAAGGAAGTGACGGTGGGAACCGGGCTTACAAGCCTTGGCAACGGCGCTTTTGCGGGTGCCTACAGTCTGGAGAATGTACGTTTCAGCAGCAGCAATCCTAAATTCACCTGTGATGAAGGGGCGATCCTGAACAAAGACGGCAGGGACACGCTGTATCAGTTTCTGGCCGGGACAAAGGGCGACAGCTACCGGATGCCCTCTACGGTGAAGACGATCAAACCCTATGCATTCTGGGGCAATTATAATCTGGAGCAGGTGGAGCTCAGCAATCAGGTGAAGGAGATACCGGCCTATGCCTTCTCTACCTGTAGAAACTTAAAAGATGTGGAGATTCCCTTTTCTGTAAAAAGTATTGACATGAAAGCGTTTGAAGATTGTGTCAGACTGCGTGAGATCGTGATACCGGCTTCGGTGAGTACGATCCACAGTACGGCGTTCGACGGATGTACGAAGCTGGAGATCAAGGCGGATGCAGGCTCCATGGCACATACTTTTGCGCAGTCTCTGGAGCTGGAAGATATTGAGGTGTCGGAATACGAAGAGGCGCCCATACCGGGCAGCGTAAGCGGCAACGACGTGGCGGCGGATGCAGAGGCACAGGACGGTGAAGATGGCGGCAATGTATCAGCGCCGGTTGATTATTATCATGAAGTGTCTCATATGAATCCGATGACGGAAGAAGAGGACAACGCAGTCAAAGGCAAGACGAGGGTGATCGGCCGGCAGGCATATGTCATTATCGACAATGCCACGGCTACCATCAATGTGGGAAGCACCGGTGACACGATCGGCGGAGAACCGGAGGAAGAGACAGAGCAGAATACGGATACCGTGCCGGGGCTTGCCGGTTCCGGGGACGCGAAGGGCGGCTCTTTCCCGAAATACGCCATCGCAAAGGGCAGTGACGGTAAGGCCGTCGTTGCGGCACAGGCTTACTATGACAATGAGATGACTTCCTATACGATTCCGGATAATATTGTGAGGATCGGGGAGTTTTCGTTTGCCAGATCAGGGCTTACGGCCATCACGATTCCGGACGGCGTGGAAGAGATCGGTTATGCGGCCTTTTATCACTGTGACGCTTTAAAAGACGTGTCCATTCCGCAAAGCGTACAGAACATCGAGGCAGCGGCTTTTGCAAATACACCGTGGCTGTCGGAGTGGAGACAGAACGGCAGCGGCGATTTCCTGATCGTCGGTGACGGAATCCTGCTGGCATATAAAGGAAGCGGCAATGTTGTTTCCGTTCCCGATGGGGTGAAAAGGATCGGAGCGGAGGCGTTTAAAGATCATACAGAGATCAATAAGGTTGTTCTGCCGAACAGTGTGGAAGTAGTAGGAGAAGCGGCTTTTGCTGGCTGCAGCGCACTTACGGAGACAGAAGGCGGCGCAGGCTTACGGAAAATAAGCGACAGGGCTTTTGCGGGCTGCCCGGTCGGCACGGTACATATCCCGGCGACGGTGGAGTATGTCGGCCTGCGGGCTTTTGACAGTACGGATCCGGAGAGCGGGACGACGGCAGGCAACAGAGTGGTTGTCTTTGAAGGCGGGAAACTTCCGCAGCTTTCTTATGAGAAGATGGCAACCAAATTATACAGAGACAGTGACCGTGAGCCGGCATTGAAGGGCTGTGCAGTCGCGGTAATCCCGGATGAGGTGAACGATCTGACAGGAAGCGTGTTGGCCGATACAGGGGCCGGCTTTACGGGCGTGGTCTGCAGGAAGGCACAGGATGCGGCAGACGGCGGCGGTGTACTGCAGATCGTATCCAGACAGGGCAGCGGCCCGCTTCTGCAGGCCGGTGATACATGTCAGATAGACGGCAAACAGTATGTTCTCGAAGAGGGCACACAGATCGCAGGCGGTTCGAACACGGCCGGACAGCCGGACGGAGCGGGTGAGGCCGCATCCCGGGAAGCAGGAGCAGATGTATCTGATTCGTCGGATCCGGCAGGCGTATCGGGCAGTGCGGATCCGGGTGTGGCGGTGCAGATAAAGAGCAGCACGCTGTCGGACAACGGTGTGGCAGGTGCGGTACTGGCGGGTTCCGAGGAGAACTATATTCTGACGATAGAGGACAATGATGCCGCCGGTCTTAAGATCGGTGACGTCTATAAGAAGATATACGGCAATACGCTTCCGCAGAATCTGTGTGCCTACGATATCGGTCTCACGGAAGCGGCTACAGGCGTGCCGATCACCAGCCTTGGCAAACAGAGTGTGGAAGTGACGCTGCCGATGCCGGTCGGCGTGGGCGCCGATAACCTTCATGTGGTATGTCTCGACGCGGACGGGCAGCTGGAGGAAGTGGACAGCAGAGTGGTGTCTGTGAACGGTACGGAGGCGATTATTTTTACGGTGAGGCATTTTTCGCCTTACGGCATCTATAACTATGGTTCCGGCAGGAGCGCGGCGGCGGACGTGAAGGACGGGCAGGCGGTGTTCACATCCCTTGGCACGAAAGACGATTCGCCGGATACGGGCGATCACAGCATCCATCCGAAATGGTTTCTGAGCGGCGGACTTTTCTTCGCGGCGATGGCGTTCTTCTTTTACCGGAGGAGGGGCAGAAAGATTCCCCTTTCCTGACAGAAAACAGAATACTGAACCTGAAAAAACTCCCGGCATAGAATAAATCTATAGCCGGGAGTTTTCCTGTATCTTTTTACACGGAATGTGCAGATCTCCCGGCGGATGATGACAGAATGCATGGAGAAGAGCTGTGAATCGTGTAAGAAAACAAGTAAGATGCAGTGATCATATACAGAGAACGATTGCAACGGAAGAGATTACGGTGGCGATCCTGGATACGGGGATCGGCAGACATCCCGATTTCGGAAACCGCGTGGTGGCCTTTGCGGATTTCGTGAACGGGCGGCAGGCGGGATACGATGACAGCGGACACGGCACGCATGTGGCAGGATGCGTGGGCGGCAGCGGAACTGCGTCCCGCGGCGTCTATCGGGGAATGGCGCCTGCCTGTCGTTTCTGTATCGGCAAGGTATTGGACAGAAACGGCGAGGGATGCATTGAGAGCATGAAGATGGGGCTGGTCTGGGTGCTGGAGAATCATGTCCGCTACCGGATCCGGGTCTTAAACGTATCGCTGGGCATCGGTACAGGCGGCGAGGCGGAACGCATGGAGGAGCTGGTGGAACTGCTGGATGCGGCCTGGGAAAAAGGCATTGTCGTGGTTTGCGCCGCAGGCAATAACGGCCCGGAGGAAGGGACGATATCACCTCTCGGCTGCAGCCGCAGGGTGATCACGGTAGGATGCCATGAGGGTGGGTATTTCGGTGCCCGCAAGGATCTGTGCGAGAATTTTTCCGGCAGGGGAAGCCGCAGTGTGCTCTACCGCAAGCCGGACGTGGTGGCGCCGGGAACGGATATCGTGTCCTGCAACGTGAACTGGAAGGGAAGCGCCTTCAGCGGCTACCGCAATGCCTATACGAAGAAGAGCGGTACCTCCATGGCGACGCCGGTCGTTGCCGGGGCGGCTGCGCTTTTTCTGCAGAAATACCCGCGTGCGACCAATGAGGAACTTAAGCGAAAAATGATATACAGCGCACATGATATGGGGGATTCCTGGAACAAGCAGGGCTGGGGGATGCTGGATGTGGAGCGGTTCTGCAGGGAACCCGACCGATAAAGCTGTGCTTTTGTGTCGGTTTGTGGTTGACATGGGCAGTATGATTGTATACAATTATACGTGGCGTACATGAATTGATCGTATTCTTATAGAGCGCCCTGTATGCAGGCGGGTAAGGAGCGACAGGAAAGGTGTGATGACAGCTATGTATGATGAAAGAACTTTCACGAATCGTCCGGTGACCATGAACGATCACAACAATCTTCTGGAAATAGAAGAGCACATGTATATTCTGGATGATGTGAAGAAACCTAATGTTTTCAGGAATATGTTTCCTTATTCCGAGATTCCGAAGATTCCGTTCAATGACAGGACGGTGCCCCACAATATGCCGAAGGATATCTGGATCACGGATACGACCTTCCGGGACGGCCAGCAGTCCAGGGCGCCGTACACGACGGAACAGATCGTCACGATCTACGATCATCTGCATAAACTGGGCGGCCCAAACGGTATGATCCGTGCCAGTGAATTCTTCCTGTACAGCAAGAAGGACAGGGATGCTGTCTATAAATGTATGGAGCGGGGCTATCGTTATCCGGAGGTTACAAGCTGGATCCGTGCCAGCAGGGAGGACTTTAAGCTGGTCAGGGAGATCGGCATGAAGGAGACCGGCATTCTGGTCAGCTGTTCGGATTATCATATTTTTCTGAAATTGAAGATGACCAGGCGGCAGGCGATGGACCACTATCTGAGTGTTATCCGGGATTGTCTGGAGGAGGGGATCAGTCCGAGATGCCATCTGGAGGATATTACCAGAGCGGACATTTACGGTTATGTGGTGCCTTTCTGCATGGAATTGATGAAACTGATGGAAGAGTATCAGATCCCTGTCAAGGTACGCGCCTGCGATACGATGGGCTATGGCGTCAACTATCCGGGCGCGGTTATTCCGAGGAGCGTGCAGGGCATTATCTATGCGATACATACCCATGCCGGGGTGCCGCATGCGCTGATCGAATGGCACGGTCACAATGACTTCTACAAGGCGGTGTCGAATTCTACCACGGCATGGCTTTACGGCTGTTCTGGCATCAATACATCGCTTTTCGGTATCGGGGAGCGGACAGGCAATACACCGCTGGAGGCGATGGTCTTCGAGTATGCGCAGCTTAGAGGCGATCTGAACGGTATGGATACTACCGTGATCACACAGCTGGCGGAGTACTATGAGAAGGAGATCGGCTATGAGATCCCGCCCAGAACGCCTTTTGTGGGCAGGAATTTCAACGTGACGAGAGCCGGCATCCACGCCGACGGACTGTTGAAAAACGAGGAGATCTACAATATTTTCGATACGGAGAAATTCCTGAACCGGCCGGTGCTGTGTGCGGTGTCGAATACTTCCGGTCTGGCAGGGATTGCACATTGGATCAATACGTATTATCATTTAAAGGAGCAGGACCAGCTGGACAAGGGATGCGATCTGGTGAGGGCTTTGAAGGTCTGGGTAGATGGAGAGTACGCGGCGGGCCGTGTGACCGTGCTGACGGATGAAGAACTGACGGCGCAGATCAGAAAGACATGCACAGAGCTTGCCATACCGATGCCCGGGGAAGCGGCGGAAAGACTGCCGGATACAGGTGACAGGGAAGCCGGAGCGTAGCCCTGCGCATCTGACAGCAATGCATATAGTATAGGTGGAGAAAAAGAGAACGGAAATGGCTAATTATGATTTAAAGAACGAGGTAAACGACAAATATTCTCTGCGCGGCAGGGTGTTCCAGAAGCTGCGGGAAGATATTCTGAGCGGGAAGTATAAGGAGCATGAGGAGCTTAAGGAGGTAGCGATCGGTGAAGAGCTGGGAGTCAGCCGCACGCCGGTCAGGGAGGCTTTCCGGCAGCTGGAGCTTGAGGGGCTTATTCAGATCGTTCCCAACAGGGGCGCTTATGTGACGGGGATCACCGCCAAGGATGTGAAGGATATCTACATGATCCGCTCTTTGCTGGAGGGGCTGTGCGCAAGACTGGCTGTGGAGAAGATGACAAAGGAACAGATGGAGGAGATGGAGGAGAACATCTATCTGGCGGATTTTCATGCGTCGAAGGGGCATATGGATCAGATGGCGGAGCTTGACAACCGTTTCCACGATATCCTCTATGAAGCCTGTGATTCGAAGATGCTGGAGCACACTCTGCGGGATTATCATCAGTATGTGCTGCGCGTCAGGCAGAAGACGCTCTCCACCAACACGAGAGGGCGGGCTTCCAACGAGGAACACCGCCAGATCATGGAGGCGATCAAGGAGAAGGATGCGGACAGGGCGCAGCAGCTGGCAAACCAGCATATCCTGAACGCCTATGATAATATGGTGAAAAACGGGCTGTACGAAATATATGGCGAGGAAGTACAGCATATCAAATAAGAAAGGAAGGATACCATGGAAAAAATCAAAATGACAACGCCTCTTGTGGAGATGGACGGCGACGAGATGACGAGGATCTTATGGAAAATGATCAAGGACGAGCTGCTGCTGCCTTATATCGATCTGAAGACAGAGTATTACGACCTGGGACTGGAGCACCGCAATGAGACGGACGATCAGGTGACGTTTGACAGCGCCGAGGCTACGAAGAAGTACGGTGTGGCGGTAAAATGTGCGACGATCACGCCCAATGCGGCCAGAATGACAGAATATAACCTGAAAGAGATGTGGAAAAGCCCCAATGGCACGATCCGGGCGGCTTTGGACGGCACGGTGTTCCGGGCGCCCATTGTTGTAAAGGGGATCGAGCCATGCGTAAGAAACTGGGAGAAGCCGATCACCCTGGCCCGTCACGCTTACGGGGACGTGTATAAGAATACGGAGATCAAGGTGCCAGGCCCCGGTAAGGCGGAGCTTGTCTTTACGGCGAAGGACGGCAGTGAGATACGGGAGACGATCCATAATTTCACAGGCTCCGGTATTCTGCAGGGAATCCACAACACGGATGAGTCCATCTCAAGTTTTGCGAAGGCATGTTTTAATTTCGCGCTGGATACGAAGCAGGATCTGTGGTTTGCGACGAAGGATACGATCTCCAAGAAATATGACCATAATTTCAAGGATATTTTCCAGGAGATCTATGATGCCGAATATAAGGAGAAGTTCGAGGCGGCCGGTATCGAATATTTCTATACCCTGATCGACGATGCGGTGGCCCGTGTGATGAAGGCAAAGGGCGGCTTTATCTGGGCCTGCAAGAACTATGACGGCGACGTGATGAGCGATATGGTCTCTTCGGCGTTTGGTTCTCTGGCGATGATGACTTCCGTGCTTGTGTCACCGGACGGCGTCTATGAGTACGAGGCGGCGCACGGCACGGTGCAGCGGCATTATTATAAGCATCTGCAGGGAGAGGAGACTTCCACCAATTCGGTGGCGACGATCTTCGCCTGGACGGGAGCGCTTAGAAAACGCGGCGAACTGGACGGCATCGGAGAGCTTACAGTCTTCGCGGACAGGCTGGAGCAGGCGGTGATCAAGACGATCGAAGCGGGCAGGATGACGAAGGATCTGGCGCTGATCACTTCTTTGAAAGATGTGACGGTGTTAAGCAGCGAAGCCTTTATCAAGGCGGTGCGGCAGACTTTCGAATCTCTGGCATAAGGAGTACAGGAAAATGGGAACTGCTCTTATTCGGAGAGCAGTTCCCATTTTTCATAGAGATCGTTCAGTTTCGCTTCGTTTTCTTCTTTTTCCCGGTTGAGTTCCTGCAGTCTGACCACATCGGTACAGATCCCGGGGGAGGCCATGAGAAGGTCGATCTCGCTGTTTCTCGTCTCCAGCTGTTCGATGGCTTCTTCACATTTTCTCAGTTCATTTTCTTTTTTGCGCCGGGCGGCCTGTTGTTCTTTCCGGGCTTTCCAGTCCTGCTTCGTGTCGGAGGAAGACGTCGGCTGTGCGGCGCTGCCTGCGGCACCTGCAGCCGACAGGGAACCGGCATGCGGCCCGGCAGATGTTTTGGCCTGCGCGGCGGCATCGATCAGGGCCAGCTGTTCGTCCTTTTTCTCCAGATAGTATTCATAATTGCCCAGGTAGCTGGTGAGTACATGACGGTTTAAGTCCAGGATCCTGGAGGCCGTCTTGTTGATGAAATACCGGTCGTGGGACACGTACAAAACGGTGCCCGTGTAGGCGTTCAGGGCATCCTCGAGAATCTCCTTGGACATGATGTCCAGATGGTTGGTGGGCTCGTCAAGGATCAGGAAGTTGGCTTCCGAGAGCATCAGTTTGGCGAGGGACACCCGGCCCCGCTCGCCGCCGCTTAGGGTCCTGACCTGCTTGAATACGTCATCGCCGGTAAAAAGAAAGGCAGCCAGGGTATTGCGGATCTCGGTGTTGGTGAGAGACGGGTAATCGTCCGAAATCTCTTCAAAAAGCGTCTTCTCCATGTGCAGGACATGATGTTCCTGATCGTAGTAGCCGACGGCCACGTTGCTGCCGAGACGGATCTCACCGGTATCGGGCGCCGTCAGTTCGTTGATCAGCTTTAAGATAGTGGTCTTGCCGGTGCCGTTGTCGCCGATGATGGCCACATGTTCCCCTTTCTTGATATCGAAGCTAAGATGCTCAAAGAGCGTGAGAGAGCCGAAGGATTTCGACAGCTCTTCCACATGCAGGACATCGTTGCCGCTGGTGAATTTCGGTTCCAGTGTAAGATGCATGTCGGCGCGCACTTCCGTCGGTTTGTCCAGTACTTCGAGTTTATTAAGCATCTTTACCCGGCTCTCAGCCCGGCGGATCGACTTCTCGCGGTTAAAAGAGCGCAGCTTCTCGATGACTGCCTCCTGGTGTCTGATCTCCTGCTGTTGTTTCATATAGGCGCTGTACTCGGCTGCCCGCAGCGCTTCCTTCCTGGCGGCGTAATCGGAGTAGTTTCCGGTAAAGACAGTGGCCCTGGTGTTATCCAGCTCGATCACTTTATTGGCGATCCGGTCCAGAAAATAACGGTCATGGGATACGATGATCACGGCGCCCCTGTAGTTGAGCAGGTAGGTCTCCAGCCAGGTGATGGAGGACATGTCCAGATGGTTGGTCGGCTCGTCCAGTATGATCAGGTCTGGTTTGAGTAAAAGCAGCTTGCCCAGGGCAACCCGGGTCTTCTGGCCGCCGGAGAGGGTTGAGACACTGCGTCCGAATTCTTCTTCCTGGAAGCCGAGTCCTTTGAGAACGCCGGTCAGCTCGCTTCTGTACGCATAGCCGCCGCCTGTCTCGAAATCGTGGGTTAAGTTGGTGTAAGCGTTCATCAGCTGCTGTAAGGCGTCCCCGGAAGCGGTCTTCATCTGCAGTTCCACGGCGCGCATTTTCTGTTCCAGGTCGATCAGCTCCTGCTTCACGGACAACAGTTCATCGTATATCGTATTATCCCCGGATACCGCCTCATGCTGGGACAGATAGGCTATGGTTTTGTCGCGGGAGACTGTCACGATTCCCTCATCCGCGGACAGTTCGCCCATGATGATGCGCAGCAGGGTTGTCTTGCCGGCACCGTTAATGCCCACGATGGCGGCCTTGTCGTAATCTTCTATATGAAAAGAAACATTCCTGAGTACAGGTATTTCGTTAAAGGATTTGTGAATATTGCTGACGGAGAGTATCATGATGCACCGTACCTTTCCTGTATGATATTATGCGGCCGGGCCGGCCGCAGACTGTAACGCATTCAGCCCGTTCCAGGCCGCCTCCGGCGAGGGGCTGGATGCCTGAAACCGCAAACAGTAACACCAGTTTACAATTCCTCTCTAAAACTGTCAACGGATAGTTTGACAGTTTTTTAGCATGGTTGTATACTAAGATAACAGTGCGCACCAAAAGCAGTGCCAAGAACAGGAAAGGGACTTAGGAGGCAGCAAAGGTGGAAGCAAAAGAGATTTCACAGGCTGTGATCGGCCGTCTGCCCAGGTATTTCAGGTATCTGGGTGAATTGAAGGATGAGGGGATCGAGAGAGTTTCCTCCCAGGAACTGAGCGATATCATGCAGGTGACAGCGTCCCAGATCAGACAGGATCTGAACAATTTCGGCGGTTTCGGCCAGCAGGGATATGGCTACAATGTGGAGTATCTTTATGAGGAGATCGGCAGGATACTGGGGCTTGACAAGAAGCACAACCTGATCATCGTCGGGGCGGGGCATCTCGGGCAGGCGCTTGTCAATTACAGGGACTTTGAGCGCAGAGGGTTTATCTTCCGGGGAATCTTCGATATCAACCCGCAGATCTGCGGCACGAAGATCCACGGTATCACGGTGCGGCCTATGGAGCAGATGGAGCAGTTTGTCAAGGATATGGAGATTGACATCGCAGTCCTGACCGTACCCAAGAGCGGTGCAGAGGAAGTGGCAGAGCAGCTGGTCAGTTACGGTATCAGGGGGATATGGAATTTTGCTCATGTAGATCTGCATGTACCGGAGGGGATTCAGGTGGAGAGCGTCCATCTTTCGGACAGTCTGATGAAGCTGTCTTACAATCTGTCGTCTGTGGAGGCGGGGCAGGAGTAGACGGCAGATGCCGGTATATATAGTAAACGAAATTTCTAATGTCGTAAACTATAGAAAAAGGTGCAGGATCACGTGAAATAGGAGAGGTTTGACAGTATATGGGAAAAACAGATGAAGCATTTCGGTCTGCGCTGTCGGAGAAGAAGATTCCGATTCTGACATTGGACAATAAGTGGCATCAGCTTTTTACGCAGCAGGAATGCACAGACGAGATCAGGGATATGGAATGCGAGCTCAACGGTCTTTTGAAACGGCAGGGCAAGGTCAACGAGAAGAAGCGGGAGATCCGGAAGCTGAAGAAGAAGCTGATGGATGAGATCGTGCTGCTGGCGGATGAGATGGAGGGCGGCGCCACCCTGCGGCTGGAGAAAGAGATGGAGACGCACAAGCGTCTGGTCGCCGAGTGCAACGATAAGCTCAAGGAATGCGACGAGGAGATGCTGGAGCTGCCCGGGCAGATCGTCCAGCTCAACAACAGGCTGATGCTGGAGACGATGGAGATCTGTTACCGGAAGCTGCATAAGAATACGGAAGAACTGGAAGAGATAGAGGAGTGGATCAGGAATATCCGCAGAGAGCTGAAGAAGAAGGTGGTCCGTAAGCAGGAGAAAGAGATGATGAATCATCAGCTGTATTCTTATATGCATGATATTTTCGGGGCGGATGTGATCGAGATTTTTGATATGAAGTATGATCCGGCAGAAGGGCGCGGTAAGAAGAAAGAGACCGGGCGGGAGCCGGAGGATGCGGAGGCAGAGAAGAAGAAAGAGGCGTCGGAATCATAGGATTTGGGCGCTTTTGCCTTGTCTCTGGAAAGGAGGTCTATGAAGGAATATCTTGTTACCGCACAGGAGATGAAGCGGTACGATGCGAATACGATCGGGGAATTCGGTATGCCGGGGCTGGTGCTGATGGAGCGGGCGGCGCTGTGTACCGTGGAAGAACTGCAGCGGGTGTGCGGCAGCATACCCTGTCGGGTGCTGGTGGCGGCCGGATGCGGCAATAACGGCGGCGACGGTCTGGCCGTGGGGCGTCTTCTGCTGCTGGCCGGGTATGAGGTGACGTTCGTGATGCCCGGGGATGGCGGGCGCTGTACGGAGGAGACGGGAAGGCAGATCACGGTTCTGGAAAGGTATGGCGCGCATATTTTTAGCACGATGCAGGATGGTGAATATGATATAGTAGTGGATGCTCTTTTTGGGGTCGGATTATCCAGGGATGTGGCGGGAATCTGGCAGGAGGCCGTGGCGTGGATCAACCGCAGCAGCGCGTTCGTGTGCAGTGTGGATATCCCTTCCGGCATTGATGCGGACACGGGCCGGGTGCTGGGGTGTGCCGTGGAGGCGGATCTGACGGTGACTTACGGCTTTCGCAAGGTAGGGCAGCTGCTGTATCCGGGTGCGGCCTGCTGCGGGACCCTTGTCTGCCGGCAGATGGGAATCGACGAGCGCAGTTTCCTGCACAGAGAGCCGTGTTGGTATACTTACGGACGGGAGGAAAAGGGGCTTTTGCCGGTACGGCCGGCGGACGGCAACAAGGGCACCTTCGGCAAGGCGCTGCTCATTGCGGGGAGTGAGAAGATCGGGGGCGCTGCCATGATGGCGGCAAAGAGTACCTTCCGCGCCGGGGCTGGGATGGTCAAAGTGGTTACCGCCAGAGAGAACCGGACGGCGCTGCAGCAGTTTGTACCGGAGGCGATGCTTCTGACTTATCCCCGGGAAGGGGAGGCGGAAGCCGGTTTTTTGGCAGAGCTGGAAGAGGCGGAGAAATGGGCGGACTGTATCCTGATCGGGCCGGGGATCGGCACCGGAGAACGGGCACATGAACTGCTGCGGTTTGCCCTGTTGAAGAGTACCCTGCCGCTTGTCATTGACGCGGACGGAATCAATCTTCTGGCCGGCGACAGGAAGCTGCAGAGCGCCATGGCAGACAGAGAAGGGCCAGAGCGGACGATCATTCTCACACCCCATCCGGGAGAGTTTGCAGGAATCTTCGGCGGTACGGTCAGGGAGGCAAAGGAAGGACTGCTGCGCTATCCGGGAGAACTTGCCGACAGGCTTCACTGTGTGGTAGTGTGTAAGGATGCGAGAACGGTGGTGGTGCAGCCGGGCGGCGGGCACCGGTATTTGAATACGACGGGCAACTGCGGTATGGCGACGGCAGGCTCCGGGGATGTGCTGGCGGGGATGATCACCGGCCTGCTGGCCCAGGGCATGGCAGGGATGGAGGCCGCAGTGACAGGGGTGTACCTTCACGGATGCGCCGGCGATCTGGCGGCGGCGCTTAAGACGGAAACTGCCATGACGGCCACTGATCTGCTTGACTGTATCGCGGAGGCGGTGCGGCTCATGGCAGGGCCGCAGCAAGAAATACGGAGGTGACAATATGTTAGCGGAATATCAACGTGTGTGTGCGATGGTCGATCTGGACGCCGTTGCCTATAATATGGAGCAGATGCGGCAGAACCTGTCGCCCGGTACGAAGATGATCGGTGTGATCAAGACGGACGCCTACGGTCACGGCGCGGTGCAGATCGCCCGGGAGCTGGAACGGCTTGACTATGTGTGGGGGTATGCCGTGGCTACCGCGGAGGAGGCGTTCATCCTGCGGCGTACAGGGCTGAAAAAGCAGATACTGCTGCTGGGCTATGCATATCCCTACCATTATGAGGAACTGATCTGCAATGACATACAGCTGACCGTCTTCCGGGAAGACAGCATAGAGGAGCTGGCAGCCTGTGCGCGCAGGATGAAAAAGAGTGTCAGGGTGCATGTCAAGCTGGAGACGGGGATGTCAAGGATCGGCGTTATGCCGGATGAGAGCGGCCTGCGGTTCGTGGAGAAGATACTGCATACGGAAGGTCTGGTGCCCGAGGGGGTGTATACCCACTTTGCCCGGTCGGATGAAAGCGATAAGACCACGACCAGAAGGCAGCTTGCGCTGTTTACGGATTTTACAGAGAGAATACAGACGCGGCTGCACTATTCTTTTCCCATAAAACACTGTTCCAACAGTGCGGGTATCGTGGAGTTTCCGGAGGCCAATATGGACGCGGTCAGAGCGGGCATCACGCTGTACGGCCTGTGGCCTTCGGCGGAGGTGTCGCGGGATATCATACGGCTGCGGCCTGTATTGTCCTTAAAGACCCATATCGTCTATATCAAGGAGGTGCCGGCAGGCACGCAGATCAGCTACGGCGGCACGTATGTCACGCCGGAGAGAATGCGGATTGCGACGATCCCCGTAGGATACGGCGACGGGTATCCGAGAAGCCTTTCCAACAAAGGATATGTCCTGATCCGCGGGAAGAAAGCGCCGATTCTCGGAAGAGTCTGCATGGACCAGTTTATGGTCGGTCTTAAGGATATTCCGGAGGCGGAAGAGGAAGACGAGGTTACACTGGTGGGAGAAGACAACGGCGCGCGGATCACGATGGAAGAGCTTGGAGAGCTGTCCGGGAGGTTTAACTATGAGTTTGTCTGCGGCCTTGGCAAAAGAATCCCCCGTGTTTACTGGAAAGGCGGCCGGATAACGGCGGCTAAGGACTATTGTGGTGATTATCGCTGATCAGATGTATACTTCTTGGATAAAGCGGCAATATTATTGTTGTCAGGTAACTGCCGGACCTGCCGCAGCAGTTTTGGCCATGGCCGGAAGCGGCGCCGCCGTGCAGATACGTCAAAATCAATCAAGGGAAGTGTATGGAAATGAGAAGAGGAGATATTTACTACGCAGATTTAAGACCTGTGATCGGCTCGGAACAGGGCGGTATCAGGCCGGTGCTGATCATACAGAACGATATCGGGAACAAACACAGCCCGACCGTGATCTGTGCAGCGATAACCTCTAAGATGAACAAGGCGAAACTGCCTACGCATATTGAATTAAACGCAAGCAAGTATGATATGGTCAAGGATTCGGTCATTCTGCTGGAGCAGCTGAGGACGATTGATAAGAGGCGCTTAAAAGACAGGATCTGTCATCTGGACCAGGACATTATGAAAGTAGTCAATGTGGGCCTGATGGTCAGCCTGGAACTGAATACATAAGAGATGACGGTTGTATTGTCAGGGAATTTGACACCGATTCCAATCCTTGCTATATTAATATAACAGGCGGGCAGCCGTGCGCCGGTTTCACACGGCGTTTCGGCCGGGACAGTACCGGAGAGGGCTGTGCCGCGGGCTGCATGGACACAAATATAAATGAGGACAGGAGAGGATGAGATCGTATGGACGATGGTGTCGCGAGTAGTAGTAGCATAGGGTGGTTTGTTGTTTTATTGTTGTTGGAGATGTTGTTCTACAGCTTTGACTCCGCCTTCCAGTACAGGAAGGAAGAAGAGCAGGGAGAGGACGGCGAGGCAGGAGGGACGGACAGGAAACGGGAGCGGATCCGGTATCTGACGAGTCACCTGCCGCAGTATGCCAGTGCGATCCAGCTGGGGACAGTGACGGTCAATATCTTGTTCGGAGCGCTGTATCTGTACCGGCTGAACAGCTATTTCGGCTATCTGGTCTATCAGATGGCGACGGGCAGTATGGAGCATCTTTACGGCTGGCATATCAGGGCGTTTGCTGTCGCAACGGCGGTACTTGTCACGTTTGTCCTGCTGTACATAATCGTGACATTCGGTGTTTCGATCCCGAGGAAGGTCACGTCACGCAATCCGGAAAGATGGTTTCGGGCATTCGTCACACCGATCTATTTCTATGTGCGTCTCACGGCGCCGCTCACGGCCCTGATCTCGGCCACTGCCGGCGGGATTCTCCGGCTGTTCGGCATCAAGGGAGCCGGCAGGAAGGCGGACGTGACGGAGGAGAAGATCCTGTCCATGGTCAGTGTCGGGCATGAGCAGGGGATTCTGGAGGCCAATGAAGCCGAAATGATCAGCAATATTTTTGAGTTCGGTGACAAAGAAGCGAAGGACATCATGGTCAACCGCAACAATATGGTCGGCATCGAATCGACTATGACACTGCAGGAGGCGGCAGCCTTTATCGTGGATGCGCACAACAGCCGTTTTCCCGTATATGACGATACGATCGACCACATTATCGGCATTCTGCATCTGAAAGACATCATGCGGATGCAGATGAACAGCAAGATGAAAAACAGACCCATCGGCAAGATACGGGGACTGCTCAGGGAGCCGAGGTTCATCACAGAGAAGCGTAAGATCGACGATCTGTTCCGGGTGATGCGGGCGGAGAAGATCCAGATGGTTATCGTCGTGGACGAATACGGCCAGACGGCCGGACTGGTGGCACTGGAGGATATTCTGGAGGAAATCGTCGGCAATATAGAGGATGAATACGACGAAGAGGCAAGCTATATTGTCAGACATGACGTGGACAGCTACGTAATCCAGGGCAAGATGCCTTTGGAGGAGCTGGAGGATCAGCTTAAGATCAGCTTTGACGAAGAACCCTTCGATACGGTCAACGGTTTCGTGATCTCCAGACTGGAGCATATACCGGAGGAGGGCGAAGATTTTGAGTTCGAATATGAAGGCTATATGTTCAGGATCCTGGAGGTAAAAGACCGCATGATCCAGAGCGTGCTGGCGGTTCCGAAGAAAGAGACGGAGACGGAAGCGGAAGACTGAACCGCCGTCCCCCCCCGGCCGGCAGGTGTAAAAAGCAGCGCTATGGAATCCGGCAGGAATGCGGAATGCCGGGTTGAATACTCGCGGGATAAATGGTATGATAATTAGTTGTAATCCGGATCTGTGCAGCGACAGGCCGGGACAGAGACATTAGAGAAGACAAAGGAGACCAGCATATGTCAGGACATTCTAAATTTGCGAATATCAAACATAAGAAAGAGAAAAATGATGCTGCCAAGGGTAAGATCTTTACGATCATCGGCAGAGAGATCGCCGTTGCGGTGAAGGAGGGCGGACCGGATCCGGCCAATAACTTCAAGCTGGCGCAGGTGATCGCCAAGGCCAAGGCCAACAACATGCCCAACGACACGATCGACAGAGGTATCAAGAAGGCGGCCGGCGAGGGCGGCAATGTCAATTACAAATACGTTACCTATGAAGGATACGGGCCAAGCGGTATCGCCATTATCGTAGACGCCCTGACAGACAATGCCAACAGGACGGCGGCCAACGTGAGGAGCGCTTTCACGAAAGGACAGGGCAATGTGGGAACGCCCGGCTGTGTCTCTTTTATGTTCGACAAGAAGGGGCTGATCATCATTGACAAGGAAGACTGTGATATGGATGCGGATGATCTGATGATGACGGCGCTGGATGCGGGCGCGGAAGACTTTTCCGAGGAAGAGGACAGCTACGAGGTCTATACCGATCCGGACCAGTGGAGCGAGGTGGACGCGGCGCTTAAAGAAGCCGGCATCACACCGATCTCTTCGGAGGTGACGATGATCCCCCAGAACTGGGTGGCGCTGACCGATGAGACGGCGATCAAGAATCTGCAGAAGACGCTGGACCTGCTGGAGGACGACGATGATGTGCAGGCCGTGTACCATAACTGGGACGAGTAAGGAACAGCGGGCGGATCACAGGACGGGCTGTATGGTGGAGGTTTAGGATGATACCGGAACGGATTAAGGGGCTGCTTGAGCAGGCGGAAGTATGGATCGCCGCATTTAAGAAGGAAACCTACGAGGAATCTTTTCAAAAATATGTGGAAGAGTACAGGCCGGTGTGGGATACGACAGCGGCAGCCCTGCATGACGACAGACTGCTGCAGGAGCAGGAAGAGGAGAGGGCGCGTATCGCGGAGGCCTTCGTGCAGGGCGCGCGCGGGAGACTGGACGCTGTAAACGGCAGGACGAAGAAAGAGAAGCTGCAGTATGAGATGAACCTGTATATGGTGACCTATGTGCTGCCGGCTCTGCTTTGCTGGGAGGACTGCGGCGGCAGGCAGAAGGATGAGACGAAGCGGCTGACCGATATGATCTGCGGCAGGTGGCAGGAGGCTTTCGGTGCGCGTATCCAGGCGGCGGACTATGAAGTTATCCGGTCCGGGTTCAAACAGAAGCTGTGTTTTGTGACCACTGCGGTATGCCGCGGCTTAAACAAACCTGCAGACTGCCGGGAGATCAAGCTGATGAAGCAGTTCCGCGACGGCTATTTTTCCAGGAATGAAGAGGGCAGGCGGCTGATCGGGGAATATTATGATATCGCGCCCACGATCGTAAAGCGGATCGCGCGGGAGGCCAATCCCGGGGAAAAATATCTGTATTTGTGGAATACCTATATCAGAAAATGCGTGGATCTGATCTCAAGAGATGAAAACGAGCGGTGCGGGCGGCTGTACCGTTCCATGATGGCCGAGCTGAAAGAGGAGTATATGGTGACGGACAGACGCGGCCGCGAATGAAGAAAGGCAGGACTGCAAAGATGAGCAGACAGTATAAGAAGGAAACGATATGCATCCAGTCGGGATGGAAGCCGAAGAACGGGGAGCCTCGGGTGCTGCCGATTTGTCAGAGTACGACTTTCAAATATGAGTCTTCGGAGCAGATGGGGCGTCTTTTTGATCTGGAGGAGAACGGTTATTTCTACAGCAGGCTGCAGAACCCCACCAACGACTGTGTGGCGGCCAAGATCTGTGAGCTGGAGGGCGGCGTGGCGGCGATGCTCACTTCTTCCGGCCAGGCGGCATGTTACTATGCGGTGTTCAATATCTGCGAAGCGGGAGATCATGTGGTGCTTTCTTCTACCATATACGGTGGTACTTTTAATCTGCTCACCTGTACCATGAAAAAGATGGGGATCGAATGTACCGTGGTGGATCCGGATGCTCCGGAGGAAGAGATAGCGAAGGCCTTCAGGCCGAATACGAAGTGCATGTTTGCGGAGACCATCGCCAATCCGGCGCTGGTAGTTCTGGATATCGAGAAATTTGCGCGCCTTGCGCACGGGCATCAGGTGCCGCTGATCGTGGACAATACCTTTGCGACGCCGGTCAACTGCAATCCCTTCGAATGGGGCGCGGACATTGTAGTACATTCTACGACCAAATATATGGACGGCCACGCCATGGCAGTGGGCGGCTGTATTGTGGATTCAGGCAACTTCGACTGGGCGGCCTGCGGGGAGAAGTTCCCGGGACTGTGCACGCCGGATGCCTCTTATCACGGTATTACCTATACGGAGAAGTTCGGCCGGGCGGCCTATATCACCAAAGCCACGAGCCAGCTGATGCGCGATCTTGGTTCCATACAGTCGCCGCAGAACGCTTTTCTTTTGAACGTGGGGCTGGAGACGCTGCCCCTGCGTATGGAGCGGCATTGTTACAATGCGCAGAAGACGGCGGAATATCTGGCGCAGCATGACAAGGTGGCATGGGTCAATTATCCGGGTCTTGCAGGGAACCGTTACTACGAACTGGCGCAGAAGTATATGCCGAAGGGAACCTGCGGCGTCATCTCCTTCGGACTCAAAGGCGGCAGAAACGCGGCGGCAAAGATGATGGATCATCTGCAGCTGGCGGCGATCGTTACCCATGTGGCGGATGCGAGAACGAGCGTCCTGCATCCGGCAAGCCATACCCACAGGCAGATGAATGACGAACAGCTGCGGGAGGCGGGGGTTGCACCAGATCTGATCCGGTTGTCCGTGGGCCTGGAGCATATTGATGATATCATTGCGGATCTGGAGCAGGCGATCTCGCAGGTCTCTTAAGAAGGATAACTTGATTATGATTTATCGGAAAACATGGTTTAGCTATGTGCTGTGGATGGTCTTTACGATGCTGTGTGTCATATTCCTCGTTTTTGCGGGGAATTATGTCTGTGTAAGCTATTTTGCGGACGGCATGGCGCAGGTGGACGAGGCTTTGCGGCCGGTATTTGGCTTTGCGGCCGTGCTGGCTGCGGCTGCGGCATACTGGCTGATCCGGCCCATCGCCGGCAGGATCCGGAGAAGGTATGCGGGGAAAGCGTTCGCCGGCCGGATCATGGAGGGAATCGTGGTTACGGGGCTGCTTGCGCTGGGGCTTTTTGTGCGTATGGAGCGTGCCGGGACGTACACAAAACTGCAGGAGGCCGCCGGGAGCAGTATGCAGAACTTCCTGAGCGGGATGGAGTACTTCGACATGGCGGTGGTGACGACGGACGGTTTTACCGGGCCGGCTGCATACGGTAGCGCCTGGCTCTATGTGGCCTGTCTTTCGGTGGTTCTTTCTTTTCTCGGGAATAAGGCGGCTTCGGCGATCGTATTCCAGGTTTTTCTGCAGATGGCCGGGCTGGGGCTTGGCTACGCCGTGGCGAGAAGAAGTGCCGGACGGCTGCCGGCCTGTGTGGTGCTCCTTTATCTGGCCTGTTCGCCGGGATATCTGGAGATGCTTAAGAATCTGGGGCCCGAATGCCTTTTCTTCGATCTGTATCTGATCGTTATGCTGGTTGTTGTCGGTTTCCTTAAGGCATACTGTAAGAACCGGTGCGGGAGAGTGGCGGCGCTGGCCGGCGCGGCCGGGGCAGGAGCGCTGATTGGTATGCTGGGATATCTGGATCTGACGGCTTTTACGATTCTGGCGCTGGGGGCGGTCGTTGTCACGGGGAAGAAGAGCCGCACAAAGGAGGAGCCGGTGCGTAACGGCGGCGGTATCAGTGCGGCGGTGGCGGCGCTGATCCTGACAGGATGCGGGGCCGGATTCCTGGGCACGGCTGCGGCCGTCAGCTCCGGCAGCGGCATGGGACTTGTGGCACAGCTTACGCAGTGGGCGTCGGTGCATGTGTGGAATACGCGTACCTTCGGGTTTCGGCCGCTTTACCCTTATTCACTGGATATGCTTCTTTTTGGTGTGCTGGCGGTGCCGGCCTCGTTTCTTGTATTTGAATTTTTCCGCAGCGGCAGGGAGCAGAATTACATGCTTTGGATCCTGCTGTGCATCGCGGCGGCTCCTACACCGCTGGCGGTATTCGGGGTGCAGCCTTTTGGCCTGCTTTCCATGTATCTGTGGGGCGTGCTGGCCGGTCTGGGCCTGCAGAACTGCATATTCGGCGGGCAGGCCAGATTGATGCAGACGATGATCGAGGAGATCAACCAGGCAGCCGGGGAAATTGAAACGGTAGAAGAAGCCGGCCAAATGCAGGAAGACAGGGAGAAGAATAAAGTCGAACTGATACAGGCAGGCGGAAATAAAGACAAAGCCGAAGAAATTGAGGTGCTGGATCTGACGAAAGAAGAGACGCCGGAAGAGCAGCAGCAAGCAGAGGAACCGGTCAAGAAACCGCGCTATATCAAGAATCCGCTGCCGCTGCCGAAGAAACACGTGCGCAGGCAGATGGATTATCAGTATACCGTCGATGATAAGGACATGAACTACGATGTGGAAGTGGGCGATGATGACGATTTCGACTTATGACCGTTTCGGTAAAGCTGCCGTTGTACCAGATACCGGATTTTTCAGGCATGTCAATGGATCGGAAAATGTATAATTATCGAGAAGATAACGCAAACTATGAGAGAATCACGGAATGAATGTGGTTCTCTTATTTTAGTTTTCGGAGGTATGGGATGGGCAACAAAGAGAATAAACAGAACAAGAATTCCAAAAAGGAAGAGAAGCGGGAGGATCAGGAAAAGCAGCAGGACAAGGAGCAGCACCGGGACGAACGGATCGAAGCGAACGGTCAGGTCACACTGGACGAGAACGACAAGCATCACAAAATACATCTGATCACGATCATCGGGGAAATCGAAGGGCATGACAATTTGAGCAGTTCTTCCAAGACGACCAAATACGAGCATGTACTGCCTCAGCTGGCGGCAATCGAGGACAGCAGGGATATAGACGGGGTGCTGATTCTGCTCAATACGATGGGTGGTGATGTGGAGGCGGGACTGGCCATCGCGGAGATGATCGCTTCCATAAGCAAGCCTACGATCTCGCTTGTGCTTGGCGGAAGCCACTCCATCGGCGTGCCGATCGCGGTCAGCACGGATTATTCTTATATCGTGCCAACGGGAACGATGGTGATCCATCCGGTAAGGCTTACGGGTATGGTGATCGGCGTACAGCAGACTTTTGACTATTTCAGGCAGATTCAGAACCGCATCACGGGATTTGTGTGCGAACACTGTAAGATCTCCAAGGCAAGGATCGAGGAACTGATGATGGAGACCGGGGTATTGACCAAGGACGTGGGAACGATCCTCGTAGGACAGGAAGCCGTGGAAGAGGGGATTATCTGCGAGGTGGGCGGTATCAAGGATGCGATCGCCAGGCTGCATGAGATGATAGACAGGAGACTGGCGGCCGGGGACGGCGGATGCGGCAGCCGGACGACCGACACAAAATAAGGGATGACAAGCGAAAATGAAAATGCTATACTATATGGAGTCTTATTTTGATACGGAGGCATGATAATGGCATCAGGTCAGGGAGGAAATCGCTCTTCCGCTAAGAAAAAAACGGGGACTTCAGGCAGAAGTACGGCTAAAAACAGAAATACACAGACGAGAAAGAGGAATACCACCAGTAAAAATACGCACGCAGAGCCAATGGATGTAGCAATCCGCAACGAGATATTACTGATCGTGTTTCTTGCGCTTGCGATCATCCTTTTTCTTTGCAATTTCGGCGTGGTCGGCAAGGCCGGCGATATGGTCAGCGGCGTGATGTTCGGCATATTCGGTCTGCTGGCATATATTGCGCCTGCGATCATATTCCTGGCGATCGCTTTCGGCATGATCAATGCAGGGAATAACATCGCGGTCAGGAAGCTGGTCGCCGGGGTAGTGCTCTTCGTGCTGGTCAGTATGATGTGCGAGCTTTTTGCCACCGAGCAGGCAGAGAGCTGGCAGTTGAAGGAGATCTATCTGCGCTGCAGCCAGAATCATAACGGGGGCGGTGTGATAGCAGGGTCTCTGTTGTATGCTTCCCGTAAGTTTTTGGGCATGGTGGGGACCGTGCTGGCGATTCTTGTGCTGGGCGTGATCTGTATGGTGATCGTCACGGAGAAATCGTTTATCGGCGGGGTGACGAAGCAGGGCCGCAGGATGTACGAGCGTTCCATGGAGGACGCCGAGTACCGCAGAGAGCGGGCGCAGGAGAGGCGCCAGGCGCTGGAGGAGAAGCGTGCCAGGGCAGAAGAGAAACGCGCAAGGGCACAGGAAGAGCGCAGGCTGCGGGAAGAAGAGCTCGAGAACGAGAAGATTCTGCGCATGGATAAGAAGGTGACCGGCGTCATGCTCAATACGGCGCTGGATAAAGATAAGAAGAAAGAGCCTGTGGAGAAGATACGGGACGATATTCATGAGATCACGCTGCAGCTGCCGGAAGAGGAGGCGTTTGTGGCAGAAGAGGCGCCGGCGGTTAAGGACAGAAATTCCAGACATTACATAGAAAACGAGTCGGACGATCTGAGCGAGATCCGGATTCACGGGGCGGTCCCGGAAGAACAGGAGATTCCTCAGCAGCCGGAGGAGGCCGGATTCGAGGCTTTTATCCGGCAGGAGGAGGAACCGGCCATCCATCAGGGCGGCAGGACGGTCAATTCCCCGGCGCAGGATGCCGCCACAGAGCGTGCTTCCGCCGATACCGTCAGGGCAAAGGAACAGGATGCGGGACAGAAGACAGAGACGCCCAGACCTTATCAGTTCCCCTCCTACGAGCTTTTGACCAAGGCAAAGAACAACAACAGCGGAGATTCGGCCAGAGAGTTGAAGGAGACGGCCATGCATCTGCAGCAGACGCTGGCTACATTCGGCGTCAAGGTCACCATCACGGACATCAGTCAGGGGCCTTCGGTCACCCGCTACGAGATGCAGCCGGAGCAGGGGGTCAAGGTCAGCAAGATCGTCGGTCTGGCCGACGATATCAAGCTGAATCTGGCCGCTACGGATATCCGCATCGAGGCGCCGATACCGGGCAAAGCGGCCGTCGGCATAGAAGTACCGAACAAGGAGAATACGGCAGTGTCTTTCCGGGAACTGGTGGAGTCCAAAGAGTTCCGGGAGTTCCCCTCCAACCTCGCTTTTGCGGTGGGTAAAGACATCGGCGGCAAGATCGTGGTGACGGATATCGCCAAAATGCCCCATATGCTGATCGCGGGAGCTACCGGTTCCGGTAAGTCTGTCTGTATCAATACAATCATTATGGGTATTTTGTATAAGGCGAAGCCGGAAGACGTCAAGATGATCATGGTAGATCCGAAGGTGGTGGAGCTGAGTATCTATAACGGGATACCGCACCTGCTGGTTCCGGTGGTGACGGATCCGAAGAAGGCCGCTGCCGCGCTGCACTGGGGTGTGGCGGAGATGACGGACCGTTACAAGAAGTTTGCGGACTATAATGTCCGTGATCTTAAGGGTTATAATAAGAAGGTAGAGAGTATGCGGGAGGCCGGGGATCCTGAGGCGCCGGCGAAGCTGCCGCAGATTTTGATCATCGTGGACGAGCTGGCGGATCTGATGATGGTCTGTCCGGGAGAAGTGGAAGAATCGATCTGTCGTCTGGCGCAGCTTGCCAGAGCCTGCGGCATCCACCTGATCATTGCCACGCAGCGGCCGTCCGTGGATGTTATCACGGGACTGATCAAGGCGAATATGCCAAGCCGTGTGGCGTTCGCCGTATCCAGCGGCGTGGATTCGAGGACGATCCTGGATATGGTGGGAGCGGAGAAGCTGCTGGGAAAGGGCGATATGCTCTTTTATCCGCAGGGCTATCCGAAACCGGCCCGTATGCAGGGGGCCTTTGTCTCGGATAAAGAAGTGTCGGACGTGGTAGACTTTTTGAAGAATCAGGCTATCGGCAATGTCTACAGTGACGATATCGAAGAGAAGATCAAGAGCATCGGTGTCGGGACCGGGGCGGCCGGCGGCGGAGGGAACGCCGAGGGCGGTTCCGAGTACGACCAGTATTTTGCGGAGGCGGGCCGTTTTATCATTGATAAGGACAAGGCTTCCATCGGTATGCTGCAGAGAGTTTTTAAGATCGGTTTCAACCGGGCGGCGCGGATCATGGATCAGCTGTGCGAAGCGGGTGTCGTGGGAGAGGAAGAAGGAACCAAGCCCCGTAAAGTGCTGATGAGCGCCGAAGAATTTGAGCAGTTTGTAGAAGAAGTGATATAGAGGAAAACGCCGGAAGTTCAAGGGTTTTCTGTCTTGATGGACAGGAGATGGCGCAGATAAAAAAAGAAAGGCAGGGACGCAGGATGGGCATGAAATCGGATATTGAGATCGCACAGGAGGCAAAGCTGCACAATATTGTGGAGGTTGCCGGGAAGATCGGGATCGGGCCGGATGATCTTGAGCTGTACGGAAAGTACAAGGCCAAGATCTCGGACGAATATTTGGAGCGTATACAGAGTAATCCTGACGGAAAACTGATTCTCGTGACGGCGATCAACCCCACGCCTGCGGGTGAGGGGAAGACGACTACGAGTGTAGGACTCGGACAGGCATTTGGCAGGCTCGGCCTTAAGGCCGTGATCGCGCTCAGAGAACCTTCCCTCGGGCCCTGTTTCGGGATAAAGGGCGGCGCTGCCGGCGGCGGCTATGCACAGGTGGTGCCCATGGAAGATCTGAACCTGCATTTTACGGGGGATTTTCATGCGATCACATCCGCCAACAATCTGCTGGCGGCCCTTTTGGACAATCATATCCAGCAGGGGAACGAGCTGCAGATCGACACCAGGCAGATCGTTTGGAAACGCTGTATGGACATGAATGACCGTGTGCTCAGAAATATTGTGGCGGGTCTGGGAAGCAAGGCGGACGGCGTGGTACGGGAGGATCATTTTGTGATCACGGTCGCTTCGGAGATCATGGCGATTCTCTGTCTTGCGGCGGATATGAAGGATTTAAAGGAGAGACTGGGAAGGATCATCGTAGCCTGCAATCTCAAGGGTGAGCCGGTGACGGCGGCGGATCTGCAGGCTGTGGGAGCTATGGCTGCGCTGCTTAAGGACGCCATGAAGCCGAATCTGATCCAGACTCTGGAACATACGCCCGCACTTGTGCACGGAGGGCCTTTTGCCAATATAGCTCATGGCTGTAATTCGGTCCGGGCCACTAGGACGGCGCTCAAGATGGCCGACTATGTCATCACGGAGGCCGGTTTCGGCGCAGATCTGGGCGCGGAGAAGTTCTTTGATATCAAGTGCCGGATGGCGGGGCTTAAGCCGGATGCGGTCGTGCTGGTAGCCACCGTGCGTGCGCTGAAATACAACGGCGGCGTGGCCAAAGAGAACCTTTCCGGGGAGAATATGCAGGCGCTCCGTCAGGGAATCGGCAATCTGGAAAAGCACATTGAGAATCTTAGGCAATATGGTGTGCCGATCGTGGTGACCCTGAATTCTTTTGTGACGGATACGCAGGCGGAGACCGACTTTGTGAAGCGCTTCTGTGAGGAAAGAGGCTGTGAATTCGCTCTTTCGGAAGTGTGGGAGAAGGGCGGCGCCGGCGGCACCGAACTGGCGTCCAAAGTGCTTAAGACGCTGGAGGAAAAAGAGAGCCGTTTTGAAGTACTGTATGAAGATACCCTGTCTCTGCAGGAGAAGATAGAGACGATAGCGTCCAGAATCTATGGCGCCGACGGCGTGACTTATACGGCTGCGGCAGTGAAGCAGCTGCAGAATCTGGAGAAGCTGGGCTTCGGGAATCTGCCGGTCTGCATGGCCAAGACCCAGTATTCCCTGTCGGACGATCCGGCGCTTCTGGGCCGGCCGGCGGGCTTTCGCGTCAATGTGCGGGAGGCGTATGTATCGGCAGGCGCAGGATTTGTGGTAGTACTGACGGGTGCCGTGATGACGATGCCGGGACTGCCGAAGAGGCCGGCAGCCTGTCAGATCGACGTAGACGAAAATGGTAAGATAACAGGCCTGTTTTAACGAAAATGGAGGTAACTATGCCGCAGATCATAGACGGGAAGGCAATTTCTGCCCAGATCAAAGACGAATTGAAAAAGAAAGTGGAAGTGTTGAAAGAAACGCAGGGAATCTCCGTCTGCCTGGCCGTGATCCAGGTCGGCAGCGATCCGGCATCCACGGTGTATGTGGGAAACAAGAAGAAGGCGTGCGCGTATATCGGTATTGATTCTCTCTCTTATGAACTGCCGGAGGAGACGACGCAGGAGGAGCTTCTTACGCTGATCGGAGAACTGAACGGCAACAAAGAGGTGAACGGTATCCTTGTGCAGCTGCCGCTGCCGGAACATATTGACGAAGATGCGGTTATCCGTGCGATCGATCCGAAGAAGGATGTGGACGGGTTCCATCCCCAGAGCGTGGGTGCTCTGTGCATCGGCCAGCCGGGGTTTGTATCCTGTACGCCGGCCGGCATCATCCAGCTGCTTAAGCGTTCCGGAATCGAGATCGCGGGCAGAGAGTGTGTCATCATCGGCCGGAGCAATATTGTGGGCAAACCGATGGCCCTGCTCCTTTTGCGGGAGAACGGCACCGTGACTGTTGCCCATTCCAGGACCGCGAATCTGCAGGAAGTGACAAAACGGGCTGATATTCTGGTCGTAGCCGTGGGCAGGCCGAAGATGATAACGAGAGACTACGTGAAAGAAGGCGCGGTCGTGATCGATGTCGGCATCCACAGAAACGAGTCCGGCAGGCTGTGCGGCGACGTGGATTATGAAGATGTGGCGCCGGTATGCAGTGCCATCACGCCTGTACCGGGCGGAGTGGGGCCGATGACGATCGCCATGCTGATGTATAATTGTGTGGAAGCAGGTACTGTCGGATAGAGGATAGAAAGGAACTGTTTATGAAGTGTCCACATTGCGGCAGTGAAATGGTCGAGGGACATCTGATCTGTGAGATCTGCGGGGAGGAGATCCGGATCGTACCCGATTTTGAGCCGGAAATAGAAAACAGCATAACGGAAACCTTGTCTACACTGGTGGCAGAACAGGATGGAGGAGACAGCGGGAAGACACAGCAGGCAGACACGGTGCAGGAAGAGGAAGAGGAAGAGGATGAGACCGATCTGGAGGATATACCGCCGGACGGTCGTAAGATCTGGGTGATGGCGAGTCTTATCCTGTTTTTTGTCGTAGCGCTTGTGACGTACAGTGCGTATGCCTATCATATCCAGACGGTGGATTATCAGATCAATAAAGCCAGAGAGTATGCGGGCAGCGGCATGTATGCGGAGGCCATCGCCTGTCTGGAAGCGGCCTATGAGAAGAATCCGGAGGAAGTGGATCTGCTTTTTATGGAAGCGGATTACTACTATATACAGGAGGATAATGAGGCGGCGATCCGGGTGTTATACAAGGTAATAGAGAACGGGAATTTTCCATATGAGAAGGTGGAGGAAGCCTACGACAAGATCGTCACGATCTATGCCAATCAGGGATTGTACGGACAGATCAATGAGCTGCTGCGCAGCTGCCCGGAAGAAAGTATTGTAAATATGTTTCAGGGTTATATGGCCATGGAACCGGAATTCAGCTATGTAGAGGGCGACTACGCAGAGGTGATTCCTCTCAAGTTAAGCTCCAACACGTCCGGGACGATCTATTACACGACGGACGGCTCCAAACCCGATAAGCACAGTCAGATCTATACGGCGCCGCTTTTTCTGGAGGACGGGGAGCATGTGATCAGTGCTTTTTTTGTAAATGACTACGGTATCGAGAGTGAGATCGTCAGCAAGAAGTATGTCATCAACCTGTCTGTGCCGAACGCACCGGAGGTGGAACTGTACAGCGGAGAATATGCGGAACCGATGATGATCGTGGCCGAGGGCGTGGAGGGCTGCAAAATCTACTACACGACAGACGAATCCGAGCCGACGGCGGACAGCGTTCCCTATACAGGGCCGATCCCGATGCCTCTTGGCAGGACATTGTTTAAGTTCGTCAATATCAGTGAGGAGGGTGTGTCCAGTGAGGTGACCATGCGGACCTATACGCTGAAACTGCGGGATGCCATCCCTACCGATCAGGCGGTGGGCAGACTGGTGGAGCGCCTTGTGGAGACCGGCTATCTGGAGGATACGGCGGGGAACAGCAAACGGCTGAGCGGTACGTTAAGCTACCAGTTCAGCTCCGTACTCGGAATCGACGGCAGCGGCTATTATACGATCAACGAATACTATGATGACGGCACCGGGATGTTAAACAGGACCGACAAGGTATTTCTGGTGCAGATCCATACAGGAGAGGCGGCGCAGCTGGGATACGACGAGAAGGGGAACTTCACAGCGGTGGCGCTTGGATGAAATAACAGTTGCAAAATGTACAGAGTTACATTATTATTAGTAAGATGTCAAAAAGACGCGTATTATGATAGAGCAGGGAGTAAGATCGAGTTAGGAGGATAAGCGGCGATGTACAGGATAGTAAAAGCAGAAGAACTGACGACGAACATCTATCTGATGGATGTCGAGGCACCCCGGGCTGCCAGAGCATGCCAGCCGGGACAGTTTGTCATTGTCAGGACCGATGAGGACGGAGAGCGTATTCCGTTGACGATATGTGATTACAACAGGGAAGCCGGAACGGTAACGATCGTGTTTCAGGTGGTCGGTGCGGCTACCGAGATGATGAAGAATCTGAAAGCCGGCGACAGCTTCCATGATTTCGTGGGACCGCTGGGCTGTCCTTCGGAGCTGATCCATGAAGAGATCGAGAGTCTGCGTACAAAGAAGATCCTCTTTGTGGCGGGCGGTCTGGGGACGGCGCCTGTCTATCCGCAGGTGAAGTGGCTGCATGAGCAGGGTGTGGCGGCGGACGTGATCGTGGGTGCGAAGACGAAGGATCTGCTGATCATGGAAGAAGAGATGAAGGCGGTTGCAGGGAATCTCTATATCACCACAGACGACGGTTCTTATGGCAGAAGCGGCATGGTCACGAAGGTGATCGATGATCTGATCGGGGAGGAAGGAAAGACGTATGATGTGTGTATCGCCATCGGCCCCATGATCATGATGAAATTTGTCTGCCTTACAACGAAAAAATATGATCTGCCTACGGTGGTGAGCATGAACCCGATCATGGTGGACGGCACAGGTATGTGCGGCGCCTGCAGGCTGACAGTGGACGGAGAAGTGAAGTTTGCATGTGTGGACGGGCCTGAATTCGACGGCCACAAGGTGGATTTTGACCAGGCGATGAAACGCCAGCAGATGTATAAGACGAAAGAAGGAAGAGCATTTTTGAAAGCCCGGGAGGGCAATACCCATCACGGCGGGTGCGGAAACTGTGCGGATGAGGCATAGTGTCGGGGAGAATGGGAGATCTGGTCAGGAAAGGAGCAGGATTACGACAATGGTAGCAGATGTGTTAAAGAAAGTACCTGTCCGCGAGCAGGATGCGAAAGAGCGTGCAACGAATTTCGAGGAAGTATGTCTCGGATATGATAAAGAAGAAGCGATGTGTGAGGCGACCCGCTGTATTAACTGCAAGAATGCGCAGTGTATCAAGGGATGCCCCGTGGCCATTGATATTCCGGGCTTCATCGAGAAGGTGAAGGAGGGCGATATCGAGGCGGCTTATCAGGTGATCAGCGAGTCATCGGCGCTGCCGGCGGTGTGTGGGCGTGTCTGCCCGCAGGAGAGCCAGTGCGAGGGCAAATGTATCCGCGGTATCAAGGGCGAGCCGGTCTCCATCGGCAAGCTGGAGCGTTTCGTGGCAGACTGGGCGAGAGAGAACAACATCAAGCCGGAAGGCGCCAGGGAGAAGAAGGATAAGAAGGTGGCGGTGATCGGATCCGGACCGGCAGGACTGACCTGTGCCGGAGATCTGGCGAAAGCAGGCTACGAGGTGACGATCTTCGAGGCGCTGCATGAGCCGGGCGGCGTGCTGGTATACGGTATACCGGAATTCCGTCTTCCCAAGGAAGCCGTGGTTGCCAGGGAGATCGAGAACGTGCGCGCGCTGGGCGTTAAGATTGAGACCAACGTGGTAGTGGGTAAATCCGTGACCATTGACGAACTGCTGGAAGAGGAAGGATTTGACGCGGTATTTATCGGTTCCGGTGCGGGTCTTCCCAAGTTCATGGGCATTCCCGGCGAGCAGGCCAACGGTGTCTTCTCGGCCAATGAATATCTGACGAGGAGCAATCTGATGAAGGCTTTCGACGAGGAGTCCAACACCCCGATCATGCGCGGGCAGAAGGTGGCTGTCGTGGGCGGCGGCAATGTGGCGATGGATGCCGCGAGGACGGCGCTGCGTCTCGGGGCCGAGGTACATATCGTATACCGCAGGAGCGAGGAAGAGCTGCCGGCCCGTGTGGAGGAAGTGCACCACGCGAAGGAGGAAGGCATTATTTTTGATCTTTTGACCAATCCGACGGAGATTCTTGTCGACGAGGACGGATGGGTTTCCGGGATCAGATGCGTCAGGATGGAACTCGGTGAGCCGGACGCCTCCGGCAGAAGGCGGCCTGTGGTGATCGAAGGTTCCGAATTTACGATGGAAGTGGATACGGTCATCATGTCTCTGGGTACTTCCCCCAACCCGCTTATTTCTTCCACGACCAGAGGACTGGAAGTCAATAAATATAAATGCATCGTGGCGGAAGAGGAATTCGGCAAAACATCCAGGGAAGGTGTGTATGCCGGCGGCGATGCGGTCACGGGAGCCGCGACGGTGATCCTTGCCATGGGCGCCGGCAAAGCTGCGGCGAAAGGAATCGACGAGTATTTGAGCAAATAGAAGAGTTATAGAAAGAGTCTGTCGGGTGGCGGGCTCTTTTCCGTGGTTAGGAAAATCTTAATAATTTAGATAGTAGTTTGTTAAGGAATGTCTGTTATAATAAGAGTGGTATACAGGAAGGAATCTGCGAACGTCCGGCGCGGGACGGAGAAAGGTTGTGTGATATATGAATCTGATGGAGAGAAATCATCGTGAGGAGGAACCGGACTGGAGAGAAGATATCAGATCCGAGAGAATGGAAGAAGGTGAGGAGCAGGAAGACGATCTTCTGGTGGAAGATCTGGATACGGAAGATACACCTGATGAAGAGATGGAAGAAGGCGGCCTGCACGGCCTGCTGCAAAAGCCCTACATGACATCGGTGCTTCTGGGCGTGATCGTGCTGCTTCTGGTATGTATCATCGTACTGCTTGTGCTTATGCCGGGCAGAAGGAAGGCGGCGGATACAGGAAGCAGCCTGCAGCAGAACATCACGGATTATGCGCAGGAACAGAAGCTGAATGATGTGGTGAAGGACGTGTCGGGGGAAGCGGTTGTCGTCAAGGTGCCGGAACAGGATGAGGCGCAGGACGGACAGGGAGACGGGACGATACAGGAGCAGGCGCCGGCAGAAGAGCCGGAGGAGCCGCCGGTGAGTGACGATTTCGTGTCGGCGGACGGTGACAAGACGGCGGTGGTCGTTGATATTGAAGATGAAAATGACGTGGCCTATACGAAGGAATTTATCCTGAATGAGGCGCTGCCTTATTTTGCGGACAACAATCAGGATGCGATCTGGGATCTGGCCCACCTGAAACGGTATGTGAAGCTGTCTGCACAGCTGGAAGGCACCGGGCAGTATTATTATATGGGCGATGTGAATGCAAATGGCAGACCCGAGGGCAAGGGGCTTGCGATCTATGAGAAGAACAGCTATTATTACGGCGGCTGGTCCGACGGGAGCAGGAGCGGTGAAGGCATGTGGTTTAAGTTCTATATCGGACAGCGGGACAAAGAAAATGCCATGGGCAAGTATATGGCCCACAGCTATTCTGGCAGCTGGGCGAATGATCTGCCAAACGGGCAGGGGGCTGAGCACTATGATGTGGACATCTCCAAACTGAAAATGCGCGAGAGGATCCTGCAGAATGTAGTCGGCAATTTCACCGACGGTCTGTATGACGGGGAGTTGTACGCCAATACGGTGGATTACACGGGCAATGTGGAGGAATGGAGCGGTGTCACGACACGGGGCGTGTTCACGTTGTGGAGAGATATGAGTGCCATCGGCGAGTGTTCGGTATGGCGCAAAAACGACGATCCGAACCTCTGTATGGACATCGATAAGTCGGAGAATAAGAATCAGGGAATCCGGGAACTGCTGAAACTGGACATAAAGTAGAAGTTAATATTGCAATTCGTGCAAAATGATTATAAAATAAACTTGTGTGGTGGGAATTTTAGGCATAATGGTCAGGCATTTGAGGAAAGCACTTAAGACAAAGCCGAATTGCAATAAGGAGAGTGAAAGATATGCCCTGGTGTCCGGTTTGTAAGAATGAGTACAGAGAAGGAATTGAACGCTGCGCGGAGTGCAAAGTCACCCTGGTGGACAGTCTGGAGGAAGAGACTGCGAGCGGGGAACAGGAGAGGAAGGCTGAGCGGGAGAAGCTGGCACGCCTGCAGGCCATGATTGCCGCGCAGGAGCAGGGACAACAGGAAGACGATGAGGAGGAGGCTGCACAGAGCAACTCCTGGCATCCTTATCAGAACAGTGCGGCGAAGGCGGAGGATAACAGGTCTTCCGGCTACATGTTGCTTTTTGTCGGCATTGTGGGATTTGTTGCGGTGCTGCTGATCTTTTTAGGGGTGATTCCGCTTTACCAGAGCGGCAGCACTACAAGATATCTTGTGTGCGGCGTTATGGGAGCGATGTTTGTTCTTTTCATCGTATTCGGTGTCGTGTCCATGCGCAACTCCAGGATCCTGCTCGTGAAGGCGAAGTCCGAGGACTCTCTGCTCGGAGAACTGACGAAATGGTGTGAGGGCAATCTCACTGCCGGGATGGTGGACGAGGCTCTTTTTGAGGACGGGACAGGGGAGGAACAGAAATATTTCCTGCGCACGGACAGGATCAAGCAGATCATCAGTAACAAGTTTATGAATCTGGACGAGGCTTTTCTGGAACATTTTGTGGATGAATATTATCAGAGGTTGTTTGAAGACGAATGAAGATCACAGTCATTGCGGCAGGCAAAATAAAAGAGAAATTCTACAGGGATGCCGTGGCGGAGTATGAGAAGCGGCTGAGTCGATACTGTAAGTTTCAGATCATTCAGGTGGAGGATGAGAAGACGCCGGACAGAGCGTCGGCTGCCCTGGAACAGGCGGTGCGCCGGAAGGAAGCGGAGCGGATCCTGAAATATCTCAGGGAGGACGCTTATGTGATCACACTGGAGATTCAGGGCAGAGAATACGATTCGGAATCTTTTGCCGGCGAACTGGAAAGGCTCGCGACGCAGGGGGTCAGTCATATTCAGTTTGTCATAGGAGGATCCCTGGGGCTGCATGAAGAGATAAGTAAGAAGGCTGACCGTGCGGTCAGCTTTTCTAAAATGACCTTTCCGCACCAGTTGATGCGTGTCATTTTACTGGAGCAGATCTACAGAGGCTACCGGATCATCAACGGGGAGCCGTATCATAAGTGAGGCAAAAGGGCGGCTTGCTTTACGAAGGGAGAAGGAGCATTCCCAAAGGACAGGTCCAATGCCGTATGATCTGTACGGACGATTCTGCAATGCCGAAAGTTGGTATAAAGGGCTGTGGTTGCACATATAGTGAAATATGAGAAGGAACAGCCGAAAATTATCCATACCAACCTTATCCGGTTCCAAAGAGCTGATCGTGGAATCCTTAAAACTTCCGAAAGATACGATGCTGGGAGCATCAATCGTTACGCTTACCGGAAACCGGGAGGCGTTTATCGAAAACTATAAAGGAATCCTGGAATATACGAAGGAACTGATCGTACTGCAGGGCAAGAACAGTAAGATATGTTTCGAGGGCAGGCAGTTGGCGATTGAGTACTATACCAATGAAGATATGAAGATCAGCGGCAGCATTGATGCCGTCCGCTATATCTGAGACGAGTGAGCCGAAACATAAGATCTATGGAGGTAGGTATGCTTCATTGGGTACAATATATACGGGGTTACGTGACGATCAAAGTGTGGGGATACTCCACGGAGAGGCTGCTGAATCTGTGCGGCAATCATGATATTCTGGTGTGGGATATTGTCAATTACGGCGAATATGATACCATGAATATCAGCGTGCGAGGCTTTTTTGCATTGAAACCGCTGTTGAAGAAGACCGGAACCAGGGCAGCCATTGTCAGAAAATATGGACTGCCTTTTTTTATGTCTAAAATGCAGAAGCGGAAGATGTTTGTGGCTGGACTGCTCTGCTGTCTGCTGTTCTGGATGCTGACAGCCGGTTATATCTGGAATATCGAGATTGTGGGCAACTATGTGCTGACTGAGGATGTGCTTTTGGACTATCTGGAAGAAAAAGAGGTACATGTGGCCATGAAGAAGAGCCGGCTGCAGATCGAGGAGCTGGAGAAGGCGCTGCGGGAAGATTATGACGTCATTACATGGACTTCCGTGCAGATCAAGGGCACAACGTTGTGCATTTACATAAAGGAAAACGAAATGCCGGAATATGACCAGACCGGTCAAGCGGATGAGGGAACGGGAACGGACCTGATCGCCACAAGGTCAGGGGTCGTGTCTTATATCATCACGCGGAGCGGCGTGCCGCAGGTGGCGCCTGGGGACACGGTGGAAAAGGGGGATGTGCTGATCAGCGGCGCGGTGCCGGTCTACAACGAGGACACTACGGTCAGGAAGTACCAGATGGTTCAGGCGGACGCGGATATTCTGCTGCGCTATACGGAATCGGTTTCCGTAAAAAAGGATATTCTGTATGAAGAGAAATGCTATTCGGGCAGGCAGAAGAAGATGTTCATGGTTGGCATAAACGACAGAGAGTGGAATCTCGGACTGGGCAGGATTCCCTATGGGGAGTATGATATCAGCGGTGAGAAGAAGCAGGTGCGTCTGCTGGACCGCCTGTATCTGCCTGTTTTTTACGGCAGTAAGACGGTACAGGAATACGAAATGGTGCAGCGGAATCATACGGAAGAGGAAATGAATGCACTTATGCAGGAGGAGTGGCGAAAAATTATAACAACTTTGGAGGAAAAAGGGGTACAAATTACAGAAAAAAATGTTACAATAAAAAAGACTGATGCTGATTGGGTATTGCATGCCCGCATGGAACTGGAGGAGGCGGCAGTGCAGACAGCGCCATCGAAGACCGTAGCGGAGGAAGAGACGTCAACGGAAGAAGGGGAACAGCCGGCAGAGGAAGGACAGCAGGCGACGGAGGAACAGCCGGCAGAAGAATGACAGTCAGCGAAGAAATAAGGCATAACCGCCCGGATCCGGGAAGCGAAGAACGGAGGGCGGACGCAGAATGGAGAGGCTTAAGGACAAATGGATGCATTTACGATCAATATAGAGATGCCAGTGGAGCATATGCAGAATCTTTTTGGCAGGAAGGATGCCTATATCAAGAAGATCGAGGACGATCTGCATGTGATGATTGTGGATCGGGACGGAACCGTGAGGATCAGCGGAGAACGGGAAGGGGTAATGAAGGCTGCGCATATCGTGCAGGAGCTTCTTACCCTGTCGGAGAGAGGCAATGTCCTCGAGGAACAGAATGTGGACTATGCGTTGGAGGTAGAGAAGGAGAGCGGCGGGGATGTCCTGCTGGAGATAGACAGCGACTGTATCTGCCATACTGTGAGCGGGAAGCCGATCAAACCCAAGACTCTGGGGCAGAAGAAATATGTGGATGCGATCCGGGATCATATGATCGTGTTCGGCATCGGACCGGCCGGGACGGGTAAGACCTATCTGGCCATGGCTATGGCCATCACGGCTTTTAAGAACAATGAAGTGAGCCGTATCATCCTTACCAGACCGGCGATTGAGGCAGGAGAGAAGCTGGGCTTTCTGCCGGGGGACCTGCAGAGTAAGGTGGATCCCTACCTGCGGCCTCTCTATGATGCGTTATACCAGATCATGGGAGCGGAGAGCTTTGCGAAGAATATGGAGAAGGGCCTGATCGAGGTGGCGCCGCTTGCTTATATGCGCGGGCGGACACTGGACAATGCCTACATCATTCTGGACGAGGCACAGAATACGACACCGGCCCAGATGAAGATGTTTCTGACCAGGATTGGTTTCGGCTCCAAGGTGGTGGTGACGGGCGATGCTTCTCAGAAGGATCTGGCGCCTGACACCAGATCAGGGCTGGACATTGCCGCCAGAGTGTTGTCGAAGATCGACGATATCGCCTTCTGCAAGCTGAGCAGCAAGGATGTCGTGCGGCATCCGCTGGTACAGAAGATCGTGAAGGCCTATGAGGATTACGAAGCGAGAGAGACAAGGCGCAGTGAACTAAAACAGAGAGACAGGAACTACAATCGTGGAAAAAAGTAAGAAGAACGTTTTCAAAAGAATATTGATCTTCGGCGTGATGTTTTTGCTGGCCGGGGGGATTGCCCTGGCGGGGAGTTATATGTATCAGCCCGGGACGGACATGCTCATCCGCAACACGGTGATGGCACTGGCCGGAACCGGTATCGTGATCTATGCGTATCTGCTGAGCGAGGTGCTGGGGCTCTTTTTGTACCGCAATGAGGGGAAATACGGGCAGTTTGCGGTGGTGTATCTGGGCAGTCTGCTGGCGGCGGTCTTTTTTCCGTGTCTGCCGGTGACGGGATGGCCTTTTCTGGTACTCTTCGTCCTTCTGGGCGTATTCAGCAACTGTATAACGGGTATGGCGGCGGGCAGTGTGTGTCTGCTCCTCGCAGTCAATTTCTCGGGCGGTGATGTGGCCGTTTTCTGGCTCTATTTCATAAGCGGGCTGGCGGGAATCCTTATGTTCAGCAATTTAAATGACGACTTTCTGGTGGGGATGCCGGTCATCGTCTCCCTGCTGGTGCTGGTTCTCTGCCTGACGGCCAACGTGGTCCTTTTTTCCAGGGATCCGCTTGCCGTGTCGCAGTTTACGATCCCGGCGATGAATCTGATGATCTGCTGTATCCTGCTGCTGGTCATCCTCAAGGCGTTCAGCACTTCGGTCATTCATAAGGACCGGGAGAAATATATGGAGATCAACGACCCGGAGTGTCCGCTTTTGGTGCAGTTGAAGGATATGTCCAAAGAAGAATATTATCATGCGGTACACACGGCCTATCTGGGAGACCGGATCGCCAGACGGCTGCAGCTCGATGATGCGGCGGTCAAAGCCTGCGGCTATTATCACAGGATCGGCAAACTGAAAGGGGAGAACACCTGGGAGAATGTGGCGGCCATCTGCGATGAATATCATTTTCCGGTCAACACGAAGCGGATCCTTAAAGAATATGTGGACGGAACGGAGAAGGTGGTGTCGAAGGAGACGATCGTGGTATTGTTTTCCGATTGCATTGTGTCCTCTATCCTCTATCTTTTTGAGAAGGATCCGAAGGCGCAGCTGAACTATAAACAGCTGATCGACACGGTCTTTAAGAAAAAACTGGAGACGGACGAGCTGTGGTGCAACGAGATCTCGCTGGCGCAGCTTTCGGAGATGAAGAAAATATTTGTCGAGGAGAAACTGTATTATGACTTCTTACGTTGAAAACGAAACGGATGTGGAATTTCCCTTTGACGCACAGGAAGTGCTGGAGAAGATCATGGAAACGGTCACGGAAATGGAACACTGTCCTTATGAGACGACAGTCAGTCTTCTACTGACAGATAATGCCGGCATCCGTATATATAACAGGCAGTACAGAGAGATAGACCGGGAGACGGATGTGCTTTCTTTTCCGAATATAGCGTTTGAGAAGGCGGGTGACTTCTCTGCGGCGGAAGCAGATGAGGCGGACTGTTTTGATCCCGACAGCGGGGAACTTCTGTTGGGCGACATCATCCTCTCGGTGGAGCGGACGGCGTCGCAGGCGGAGGAATACGGGCATTCGCTTCTGCGGGAATTTGCTTTTCTGACGGCGCACAGTATGTTCCATCTGTGCGGCTATGACCATATGGAGCCGCAGGAGGCGGCCGTGATGGAACAGAAACAGGAAGAAGCGCTTTTGCGGCTTGGCATCACGCGGGAACTGCAGAGGGCAGAGGAAACGCCTGCGGCAGAGAAAGGTGCGCAGGTCCTGGACACGTAAGACAGACCACTGTGAGGTAAGATACATTATGAGATTACAAATGAGAGACGGTTCCCGCAAAGGATCGGTCATCGCGGGGATCAGAATGCCGTTTATCCAATCGGCGGGCGTTTTGTCCTATATACTGCTGCTTGTGATGCGCATTCCGCTTTCCCGGAACATCGGGGATGCGGGTATGGGCCTGTTCGCACCGGCGTTCGAGATTTTTCTGCTGGTCACTTTTCTGACGTCCTACAGCATGGCAGGGGCCATGACGGGCGTCATCCGCTACAGGGTGAAGCGGGAACAGCACAAGAATGCCAGACGGGTATTCGGGGCGGTATTTACGATGGATGTCCTGTTCAGTATTGTTGTGGCGGCGGGACTTGTTCTGGCTTCGGCGAAGATCGCGGATATTCTCGTGCTGGAGCCGGCCAGCCGTATGGCTATTCTGGCCGCTGCGCCGACGATCGTCTTTGCGGCGATCATCGGTACTTTCCGCGGCTATTTCAGCGGTTACGGGCTGGGGACACTGTCCGCGCATTCCCAGTACATAGAGAAGACAGCGATGATCTTCTGCACGCTGGCCTGCAGCGGTACCTTCTACAAATATGGCAACAAGGTGGCGGCACTTGTGCAGAGAAAAGAATACAGCTTTGCCTATGGAGCGCTGGGGGCCATGGTCGGCGTGATGCTGTCGCAGGTGATCACGGTAATCTATCTACTGGCCGTCTATGTGCTCTTCTCCGGCGCAACCCGGGGCAAAGCGAAAGAGGATAACAGCAAAAGGGCAGAGACCAGGTTTTCCATTCAGCGCAATGTGCTGTTAAGCTGTCTGCCGACGGCGATCGTTGCGATCTTTACCAACCTGTTTATGCTGGTCGATCAGAGAATGTTCAACTACTGTATGAACAGGAGGGTGGAAGAACTGGGGGAGATCCGGACCGCAATGTGGGGCGCATTTTACAGCAAATTTGCCGTGTTGACCGGGGTGGCGGCAGCCATTTGTCTGCTGAGCGCATCTTCCATGACGGGCAGGATCAAAAATGCCTATGACCGGGAAGAGTACCGTATCATGCGGGAGCGCATGGGCAGGGCTGTGGGCAGGCTGTCCATGGTGGCCTTTCCGGTGGCGATCTATCTGGCGGCGCTGGCGGAGGCGGTGGTCAGGTGCCTGTTCAAAGGAGAGACGGAAGCGGTGGCGCCGTGGATACAGAAGGGCGCGGTGGTGATCGTGCTGTGCGGCTTCGGCTTTTTCTTTGCACAGCTTCTTTTGAAGCTGCATATGCTCTGGGAGCTTTTGATCTCGGTGCTGGTCTCTTTGGCTGTTCATCTGCTGACGGCTTATCTGTTCGTGCAGAAGGCACTGCTCGGCGCTGACGGCGTTATCTATGCGATGATCGCTTATTTCGCGGTCTTTGCCGGCCTGAATTTTGTGTTTCTGAGCAGGAATCTGAAATATCGGCAAAGCTGGCTGAGCGGGGTGGCCTTTCCGGCGGCGGCAGCCGTTGTGAGCGGGCTGGCGGTGATGCTGATCGGCCGGTTCATGCTGGAACCGGCGGGCGCGGTGGTGACGATCATTACCGGGATCGTTGCGGGGGTCTTTCTTGACCTGACGATGCTGATGATCCTGCGGGTGATCGGGGAAGAAGAGCTGTCCCGGATGCCGTTTGGCTTTTTCTTCATCATGTTTGGAAAGAACATCGGCGTTTTATAGAAGCCGGATACAAATTCGACAGATATTTGGCATATAACTGAATAAAAATTTTGAAATGACTGATACTGATTACAGGAAAATTCCTTCCGTTTTTTGTTGAGACATGACCGTGGGGAAAGCCGCGGCATGCAGGAGCACAGGTTTTGTATTCAGGGATATTGCAGGCACAGGCGGCAGTATCTGCGGAGAGGTAAGTATGAAATTTGTAAGACGTGTCAGTCTTTTTCTTGTGATGTCCGTATTTATGCTGGGAGCAGGCGGATATACTGCCCTTAAGGCGGAGCAGTTTTTTTACCCGAACAGGCATCAGGAAAAAGCGGTGGATAGAGAGAGAGACGAGCGGGTGTATGACAATATGTGGGCATCCGGGGAGAATGCAAAAAAGGAACAGGTTATCGAGGCGGCGGTGGAGAAGATCCCGGTGGTGACGGCGGATACCATGTATCTGATCGAGGAGGTCAATCTTGTGGACGGTACGATCCGGGAGAAACAGGAGGCCGTGCCGGTAAAATATATCGGGCTGGACCGGGAAAGCCTGATCAGCGAACTGGAATCCTATGACCGGAATCCGCCGCTCACCGAACTGGAGATGGGGTTCGAGACCATCGAGCTGACGGCCTTTTCGAAGGACCGGGTCGTGATCTGCAAATACTATAAGGATGAGACGGAGAAGGGCTATTATCTGCTGGTGGAAGATCATTTTATTGTCGTGTATGAGGAGGACAGACAGCGGCTGCATATGAACACGGACATATTGCTGACGAGTCTGAACGACACGTTGAAGGCGGAGATCATACAGGGAAAATATATAGAAAATGAGGAGGAATTGTATAATTTTCTTGAATCTTATTCGAGTTGAGGATAAGATATAGGGAGTGTGGAAGAGGCAGATGACAGGAAAGGTACGGGATATGGGCAGAAAAGTTGCCGTGGTGGGCGGCGGCGCAGCCGGGATGATGGCGGCCGTTCAGGCGGCTTATGCGGGCGCGCGGGTGACGGTATATGAGAGGAATGACAGGGTCGGGAAGAAGATTTTGTCTACGGGAAACGGGAAGTGCAATTTCTCGAATGAGGACATGCGCGCAGCCTGTTATTACGGCAGCGGCGCCGGATACGTGGACGGGTTTTATAAACGATTCGGGGTAGCGGAGACGAAGGCGTTTTTTCGGGAGCTGGGGATGCGGATCAAGGACAGGAACGGTTATCTCTATCCGGCCAGCGAGCAGGCGGCCACGGTGCTGGATGTGCTGCGCTATGAGATGGAGCGGCTGGGGATAGAAATCTGTGCGGGCTGTCGTGTGACCGGTATTGACGGCCCGGAAAATCCGGCAAAGAAGAGAGAGGCTGACGCAAGCCCGGCAAGGAAGAAAGAGGCTGACGGAAGTGAAGGGACTGTGGCCGGTGCGACAGACAATGCGGGATACCGCCTGACGCTGGAGACAGAGACCGCAGTATACAAAAAGAGAACCTATGATGCGGTGATACTGGCCTGCGGCGGCCGGGCGGCGCCAAAGACCGGGTCGGACGGCACCGGATTGGCGATGGCGAAGCGGCTTGGGCACCGGATCGTACCGACGGTACCGGCGCTTACGGCTCTGCGCTGCGGGGAGACTTTCTGGAAGCAGGTGGCGGGCGTGCGCTGTGAGGCGCGGCTGATGCTGTACATAGACGGAAATGAAGTCAGCAGCGTGCAGGGAGAACTGCAGTTGACGGATTACGGTATTTCCGGGATTCCGGTCTTTCAGTTCAGCAGGATTGCGGCGTATGCACTGCAGGAGGGAAGGACGGTTACGGTAAAGATCGATCTGATGCCGGATCCCGGTGCGGCAGACACACAAGAGGCTTTCTGGGTCCGGCGGTGGGAACGGCAGAAACGGCAGAGCATGGAACAGTTTGTGACCGGAACAGTCAATAAGAAGGTGGGGCTGCTTCTGCTGAAGCTGGCTGGGATCAGGGAGACGGAAACTGTCTGTGAGATCGAGGGGGCGCGGCGAAGGAAGCTGGAGCAGCTTTTTCATGCGTTTGAGGTGACTGTAAAGGGGACAAATTCTTTTGAGCAGGCGCAGGTATGTGCCGGCGGGGTGGATTTTGCGGAGGTTACGGACCGGCTTGAATCGGTCAGACGGCCGGGACTGTTTTTTGCAGGGGAAATGCTGGATATTGACGGGATCTGCGGCGGGTATAACCTGCAGTGGGCGTGGAGCAGCGGTGCGGTGGCCGGACGCGCGGCGGCCGGAAAGGCAGAGTTTTGCCCGAAGAAGAGCAGGCGTCCGGATGTGGCGCATAAGATGCCGGACGGGAAGGATATGTGAGCTGATGGAGGAAAAGAAACGGAAAATGATTCGGATCAGCCAGATCAAGGTTCCGCTGGAGCATACGCAGGAGGATGTGCTGCGTAAGGCGGCCGCCCTGCTGCGTATCGCCCCGTCGGCGATTCTGTCCTGGCAGATCGTTAAGAAGTCGATTGATGCCAGAAAGAAGCCGGAGATCTGGATCATATATTCGCTGGATGTAGCCGTGGCGTCGCCGAAGAAAGTGCTTGCCGGGTGCCGGAGCAGGCAGGTACAGGCGGTGGAAGAGAAGGCATACAGGTTTCCGGTATCGGCTGACCGGATGCAGTCCGGGTGCAGCAGGCCGGTTATCATCGGTACGGGGCCGGCAGGGTTGTTTTGCGGCTATCTGCTGGCGAAACATGGCTACCGGCCGCTGCTTCTGGAGCGGGGCCGCCCGGTGGAACAGCGTCAGGCGGATGTGGAGAAATTCTGGCGGGAAGGGGTGCTGGATCCGGCTTCCAACGTACAGTTCGGTGAAGGCGGTGCAGGCACTTTCTCGGACGGCAAGCTGAATACGTTGGTGAAGGACAAAGACGGCAGGAACAGAGAGGTTCTGCGGATTTTTGTGGAAAACGGCGCGCCGGAACAGATCCTGTATGAGGCAAAACCGCATATCGGCACGGATATCCTGATTTCCGTGGTACGCAGTATGCGGGAACGGATCAGAAGCTGGGGCGGTGAGGTGCGGTTTGGCGCGCAGGTGACGGATCTGCTCTGCAGGGGTCAGCAGGTGACGGGTGTGGTTGTCAGCTGTCAGGAAAGGCAGGAGACAGGTGTGGCTGGCAGTTATCAGGAGGAGCAGAAGACAGACCTGGCTGGCAGCTGTCAGGAAAAGCAGGAGCCTGGAAGTGATTGTATACAGGCGTGTCATAAAGAAATCATTGAGAGTGAGATCGTCGTGCTGGCAGTGGGCCACAGTGCGAGGGATACGTTTGAGATGTTATATCACAGGCAGGTGCCCATGGAGGCCAAGTCTTTTGCCGTAGGGCTGCGCATGGAACATCCGCGCAGGATGATCGACAGGATGCAGTACGCGGATGCGGACAATCCGCTGCTCCCGGCGGCCAGTTATAAGGTGACGGCGCAGACGTCTTTTGGAAGAGGGGTCTATTCGTTCTGTATGTGTCCGGGCGGGTATGTGGTCAACGCGTCCTCGGAGCCGGGGCGGCTGTGTGTGAACGGCATGAGCTACAGCGGACGTGACGGGGCAAACAGCAACAGCGCCATGATCGTTACGGTGACGCCGGAAGATTACCCGGATCCGACGCCGTTGGGAGGCATCGCCTTTCAGCGGGAGCTGGAAGAGCGGGCATACCGGATCGGAAAAGGCGCTGTTCCGGTGGAGACTTACGGAGCGTTCCGGCAGGCGGTAAAAGCCTTTACGGAACCAGACGAATCGGCTGTCAGGCAGTATGATCCCGGTTTTGCACCGGCCATAAAAGGAAACTATCGTATGGCGCCGGTACACGACATTCTGCCGCCGGAACTCGGATGCGCTCTCGCAGAAGGGATTGACCTGATTGGTCAAACGGTACACGGGTTTTCGGACAGCGGAGCATATTTGTCCGGGGTGGAGAGCAGGACTTCTTCGCCGGTGCGGATCATGCGGGACGAGACGGGGCAGTCGGCTTTCAGGGGGCTTTATCCCTGCGGGGAAGGCGCCGGTTATGCGGGCGGCATCACTTCGGCGGCGATGGACGGCATGATGATCGCGGAGAAAATCGCAGTACGATTATTGGATAACAGAGGAGGGCGCTATGCCGGAGATAACACAGTTTAGAGAGAAAATGAAAGATAAAAAGAGGATCGTGATCAAGATCGGTTCCTCGTCGCTGCAGCATGCCCAGACGGGAGACCTGGATTATACGAAACTGGATGTGCTGGTAAGGGAGCTGTGCGATATCAGAAACAGAGGCAAGGATGTGGTGCTGGTGACTTCCGGCGCCGTGGCGGTGGGCAGAAAAGCGGTGCTGAGGCAGGGAATCGACCAGGATGACCCGACGGCGGTAAAGCAGGCCTGTGCGGCGATCGGGCAGGCAAGACTGATGATGACTTACCAGAAGATCTTTGCCGAGTATAACCAGGTGGCGGCGCAGATCCTGATGACGAAAAATACGATCATCGATAATCTGAACCGATTTAACGCGCGCAACACCTTCGCCGAACTGTTCAAGCTTGGTGTGGTGCCTATCGTCAATGAGAACGATACGGTTGCCACTTATGAGCTGGGGATTGGCGACAATGATACGCTGTCGGCCATCGTGGCGGCGTTGATCGATGCGGATATGCTGATCCTGCTGTCGGATATCGACGGACTCTATACCGACGATCCGCGGAAAAATCCGGCGGCGAAGTACATAGAGGTGGTAGAGGAGCTGACGGAAGAATTAATGGAAATGGGCAAGGCTTCCACCGGAAGCAGCTCCGGCACCGGCGGCATGAACACGAAACTGCAGGCAGCCCGGATCGCCGGCAATATGGGCGTGGATATGGTGATCGCGAACAGTGCGGACATCAAAGTGATACACCGGATCCTGGCCGGACAGAATATCGGAACGCTGTTTCTGGCGCATAAAGAGGACGGCTTCGATCTGCCGCTGTATGTGCAGCAGATGGCCCATGATTAAGCAAAAGCTGCAGTTTTTTGACGAAGTACAGGGAAAGAGAAAGTAAAGGCAAAGTAAAGTAAAGTCAGGCAGAGGGGAGCAGGGTATGAATGTCGAACAGATGACGGCCCGGATCAACGCGTTATATCATAAATCACAGGCGGAAGGATTGACGGCTGAGGAGAAGGAAGAACAAAAGCAGCTGCGCAGCGCTTATGTGGCCAATGTGCGGGCTAATTTAAGAGGACAGCTGAATCATATCTCGATCGTGGAGAAGGACGGTTCCATCACGGATCTTGGGAAGAAGCACGGGCAGAAGGGAAACGGCGCAGATGACCAAGGGTGAGATCCGCCGGCAGATCCTGGCCGTCAGGGACGGTCTCCTGCCGGAAGAGAGAAGAAGGCTGGACCGGGAGATCGGGGAGAAGGTCCTTTCCCATCCGGCTTATCGGGAAGCGCAGATCATTCTTGCCTATGCGGGGTATCGCAGTGAAGTGGACACGATGCCTTTGATCAGGCAGGCCCTGACTGCGGGAAAGATTGTGTTTGCGCCGAAGGTCGCCGGAGAAGAGATGGAATTCTGGCAGATTTTATCCGTCGGGGATCTGCATGACGGCTACCGGGGCATCCCGGAACCGGAGGAGCGTATGGCTTTGCCGGAATGGCTGCAGCGGCAGGGAGAAACCGTCTGCAAAGCGATGATGTGGATGCCGGGAGCGGTATTTGACAGGGAGAGACATCGCATCGGATACGGAAAAGGGTTTTACGACCGGTATCTGGCCAGGCTGCGCAGCACGGCAGTCTGTCAGGCGGACGGGAGGACAGGCCTGCATCTGACTACGGCGGCGCTTGCCTACGCCTGTCAGATCGTAACGCGTATTCCCAGTGAGGCGCACGATGTAAGACCGGATCTGGTGATCACGGAAGCCGCGCTGTACGGAGATACATGACAGGTGTTATAAGAGAGCGATACATATGAGGGGACATGATGAAGAAGACGATTATCGTCATGCCGGTAGCCAACGAGGAGGATACCATGGAGAAGATCCTGGATGAGATCCTTGCGCTGCCGTATGACAATCTGTATATTTATCCGGTGATAGACAGTTATTCCAAAGACCGGACGGAGGAGATCATCCGCAGGAAAGCCGCCTGCAATGACCGGGTAAAATGTATTTTTTACAGGGAATCGCGGGGTGTGATCAGCTGTTATCTGGAAGGATTCAGGCGGGCGCTTAAGGACGGCGCGGAGCAGATTCTGGAGATGGACGGAGGCGGCAGCCATCTGCCTGCGGAGATACCGCAGTTTCTTACAAAGCTGGAAGAAGGGTATGACTGTGTGTGGGGCTCCCGTTTTATGGAGGGCGGTTCCATGCGCAGACAGCCGCTGTACAGACGGATCTTAAGCCAGGGCGGTACTTTTCTGGCCAATTTTGTGCTGGGAACGAGATTGAAGGATATGACAAGCGGGTTTGAGGGATTTTCGCGCCGGGTTCTGGAAGAGATGAATCTGGACGCCTTCTTGTCCACCGGGCATATGTATCAGACGGAGATGCGCTTTTACTGCCGGCATCTGCGGACGGTGGAGGTGCCGATCCATTATACCGGGACTGCTTCCAGCCTGAGAGGCAGTTCCGTGACGGAGGCGCTCAGGCTGCTGTTTCAGCTGAAAAAGAACGAGTGCCGGGTGATCCCGCCGCAGCACAGAGCAGCGGGAAAAAAGGAGTAAAGCATGGAAAGAGTAAACTATCTGATCCTCGGTGCCGGCCCTGCCGGGTTGACACTGGCGAACAGACTGAAAGAGCTGGGAGAGACTTCTTTTCTGGTATTGGAAAAGGAAGCCGAGGCGGGGGGCCTGTGCCGTTCTGTGATGGTGGACGGCAGCCCTTTTGATATCGGCGGCGGGCATTTTCTCGATGTGAGAAGGCCAAAGGTCAACGAGTTCCTGTTCCGGTTCCTGCCGCAGGAGGAGTGGTCGCTCTTTGCGCGGGACAGCCGGATCCGGATAGAGGGCGTGGAGGTAGGCCATCCGCTGGAAGCCAATATCTGGCAGCTTGCGCTGCCCGAACAGGTGGCGTACCTGACTTCCATAGCGAAGGCGGGCTGCAATCTGGAACAGCCTGTGCCAAAACGGTTCGTGGAGTGGATCGTCTGGAAGCTGGGACAGCGGATCGCCGACCGCTATATGCTGCCTTATAATCAGAAGATGTTTGCGGATGAGCTTGACGAGCTTGGAACCTACTGGCTGGAGAAGCTCCCGAATGTGAGTTTCGAAGAGACGCTGCTTTCCTGTCTGACCCGCAGGCCTTACGGGACGCAGCCGGGCCACGCTTCCTTCTACTATCCGAAACGATACGGTTACGGGGAAGTATGGCTGCGGATGGCCGGAGCACTGGGGACGAAGGTGCTGTACGGGACGGAGGCGGCGGAGCTTTGCTGTGAAGAACGTCTGGTGCGGACGAAAGCCGGGGAGGTGTTTGCGGCGCAGCATATCGTGACTACGGTGCCCTGGCAAAGCTTTGAGCGGATTGACGGTATGCCGGAAGAGATCAGAAGGCTTGTGCCCATGCTGCGCTCCAGCGCCATAGAGACCCGGTATGTGCCAAAGCAGCTTCAAACAGAGGCGCAGTGGATCTACGAACCGGATCTTAAGGTCCCGTGGCACCGGATACTGGTAAGACACAATTTCTGTCCGGGAAGCAGAGGATACTGGCTGGAGACGCGCGAAAGCCGGGTGGCGATGTTTGAAGAGGACGGGGCAGAAGTTCCCGGGGGTACGGCATATGACAGGGCAGGAAGCGGAGCGGAAGACGCCGCGTATCACTATCTGAATGCGTATGCTTATCCGTTAAATACGATCGGCAAGCCGGAGGCAATGGAGAGGCTGCTTGCATTCTGTGAAGACAGGCAGATATATGGGCTGGGGCGCTGGGGTGAACACTGCCATTATAATTCCGACGTGGTGGTGGAACTTGCCATGCAGATGGCGGAGAAACTGGTGCAGAGAACAGAGAAATAAGGAACAGAGAAATGAAAAAAACAACAATTCGCAACTTGATCTACAGTTTAATCGTGCTTATGCTGTTTGGCGCCGTAATGCTGGTGCTGACCCGCACGGCGCAGAACGGGATGGAGACCACACAGATCCTGCCGCAGATCAATCCGGATCCGGTGTATGTCACCTGTGAGGCGGGGGAGACGCTGGAGGTGACGCTGACGGCGAAGGAAGATTTTCAGGCGAGCGGGTTTCAGGTCCTCTTGGTGAACATAGCACAGGACAGCAGGGGGACGGTTCGCTTTGCGGTGACGGACGAGGATTCCGGTATTCTGGTAAGCCAGGTGATCCCGGTGGAGACGATCACGCCGGGGAAGTGGTTTACGATCGACGGCGACATGACTTTTTCGGCGGGGCAGTCGTATGAGCTGACTGTCTTTGCGGACGGCAGTTCCCCGTACTTTATGCAGGTGCCTGCGGGGGCGGGCGACGTGCTGCCTTTTACCGCACAGGTCGCAAAGGACGGAGAGATTCTGGAATGCGGCATTTCCCTTGGCGTCAACCGGGTGGAGCCTGTCCGGATGACCTACGGGGACATCTTTTATTATTCCATACCGGTTTCGGTGCTGCTTACCGTTACAGGGCTGCTCTGCATCTGGGCGGGCCGGCGCAGAGTGTGGGCGGCAGCGGACAGCGTCCGGCGGGTTCTTAACGGGATTGTAAAAAGATACGGCAACGAGCTGTTCCTTGTGCTGTTGTTCGGCGCGGTCTGTGTCAGCATCTATTCCAGGGCTTACCTGAAAGGCGCCTATATCTCTGCCGATTCTGCGGGGTATCTGCGGGAGGCGGTCAATCTGACGGCGGGATACGGATTTTCCTATGACGGGCTGGCGGGGTACGATACGTGGTTTGCCAACTGGCCGATCCTGTATCCGGTGCTGATCGCAGCGGTGATGCTCATTACCGGGGCAGAAGCCTATCTGGCGTCAAAGATCGTGGCCATGGTGACGGCGGGCCTGATCCTTGTGCTGCTGTACAAATGCTTTGGAAAGGATGCATGGCTGTACGGCCTGTGCCTGACCAATATCGGCTATCTGAATTTGAGCTATTACACATGGAGCGAGATTCCGTTCATGCTGTTTCTGCTCTGCTTTGCCCTGCTCTTTGCCAGGATCCTGCGTAAGGAGCGTCCGGCGCCCGGATGGTATGCGGCCCTTGGCATTGCCGGGATCTGTTGTTTCCTGACCAGATATTACGGCCTTTTCGTGTGGATCGTGACAGGGATGTATCTGATCGTTCTGCTTGCAGAGTACAGGAAAAAGAGGGAGCGGGCGCTTTTGACAAAGACGGCGGCACTGACAGTGACGGCGCTTGTGTCCGGTGTTTTGAGCATGGGCTATCTTTTTATGAACAAGGTGATGAACGGCATGGCGTCCGGCGTGAGCCGTACCATGTGGTGGGACGATTACCGGATTCTGACGGACGATCTGATCGAGAGCCTGCTGACAGAGTTTTTCAATATTTTTTCCATGCAGATACCGGAACTGGTGGAGGGATTCCCCTATCAGATCAAGGTGTTTGTGGTGGTGGGAATCCTTTCGGGGATCGGATGGCTGGTCGTGAACAACTGCCGGCGCTTTACGAGAGAGTCCGTGTTGATCGTGCTTGCGGTAGTCTATGACGTGGTCTTTATCGCTGTCCGCTATGTGTCCTCTATGGACAGCTTTTATTTCCGCTTCTTTGAGCCGGCGACTTTCCTGCTGTGCATTGCGCTGATCGGGCTGGTCCTTCCCCGGCTGCGCGGCAAAAAGGGCTTCCACTACTTTGCGGGAATGGTGACGCTGCTTTTGATCACGGCGGTCTGGTCGGTGTTCGAGAACGGCGGCATGGACAGCCGGGATAATTATTATCTGGCGCTGGAGGAACAGTGGGAGGAGGCTTATGCGGGCATCCCTGAAAAGTCGGTGGTGATCTTCAACGACATTGATTTCCGGTCGTCCTATTACCGGCCGGATGTGGTGGAGGGCACGATTACGCCGGGAGACGAGTTTGCCGATCTGCAGCAGACTTATTACGGGTCCGACTATCTGTGCATACGCGCGGAGTTTGCGGCGGTGATGCTTGAGTCCGGAGAATACCACAGCAGTGTATCCGGGAAACTGCAAGAGGCTCTTACAGGCAAAAAGCCGGAAGAGTTCGTGGTGATAGCGCTGCGGGAGTGACAGAACAGTCAAGATTAATAAAATAAGTATTCAGCCAACGGCTGCAGTATGCTATAATAATGGAAAATATGATATATAGAAACGAGGAAGCGTATGGAATATTTAGATAATTTGGGACAGAAAGCAGTTGCGGCAAAATATGTGCTGCAGAAGCTGACAACAGAGGAGAAGAACAGGGCGCTGCGTGCCGCGGCTGCTGCACTGACGGACAGGGCGGAGCGTATTCTGGAGGCAAACAGGCAGGACTACGGGACCGCGGAGGCAAACGGTATGTCGGCAGGGCTGTTGGATCGTTTGAAGCTGACAGAGCAGCGGATCCACAGTATGGCAGAGGGGCTTTTGCAGATTGCAGAACTGGAGGACCCGGTGGGGACTGTCATGGAGTCTTTCAAGCGGCCAAACGGGCTGCAGATTGATAAGGTCAGAGTCCCTATGGGAGTGATCGGCATCATCTATGAGGCGCGGCCGAATGTGACGGCAGATGCCTTCGGGCTGTGTTTTAAGGCCGGGAATGCCGTGATCTTAAAGGGCGGTCGGGATGCGGCCTGCTCCAATGCCGCCATTACACAGGTGATCAGAGAGGCGCTCGCAGCACAGGACATCCCGGCGGATGCCGTGCAGCTGATCGAGGACAATGACCGGGCAGTGACCACGGCTTTTATGAAGCTGAAACAATATGTGGACGTCCTGATTCCCCGCGGGGGCGCCGGGCTGATCCGCGCCGTGGTGGAGAACAGCACGATACCCGTGATCGAGACGGGAACCGGCAACTGTCATATTTATGTGGATGAGGATGCCGATCTGGACAAGGCTGTGCCGATCATCCTCAACGCCAAGACGCAGCGGATCGGTGTATGTAACGCCTGCGAGTCACTGCTTATCCATGAGAAGATCGCGGAGAAGTTCCTGCCCGTTCTGGGAGCTGCCCTGCGGGAGAAGAAGGTGGAGATGCGCGGTGACGAAAGGGTGCGGGGACTGATCCCGGATGCGCTGGAGGCGACGCAGGAGGATTACGGAACGGAATACCTGGACTATATCCTGTCCATGAAGACCGTGTCCTCGGTAGAAGAGGCTATTGCCCATATCAATCGTTATAATACAAAACACTCCGATGCTATTCTCACCGAGAATGAGGAACATGCGGAGCGGTTTTTGCAGGGTGTTGATTCCGCCTGTGTGTATGTCAATGCTTCCACCCGTTTTACGGACGGTTTCGAGTTCGGGTTCGGCGCGGAGATCGGGATCAGTACGCAGAAGCTGCATGCGAGAGGGCCGATGGGACTTAAGGAACTGACTGCCTATAAGTACCTGATACGTGGAAACGGGCAGATCAGGGAGTAATCGAAAGGAAACGTTATGGCTGGAAAGACAAAGCTGCCCATGGGAATTGAGGATTTCAGGGAAATACGCGCAATGGGCTATTACTATGTCGATAAGACCGGGATGATCCGGGATCTTCTGGAAAACATGGGTAAGGTAAATCTGTTTACACGGCCCAGAAGGTTTGGCAAGACGCTGAATATGAGCATGCTGCAGTATTTCTTTGAATATGGATGCGATCCGGCTCTTTTTGCAGAGCTTGCCATCTCAAAAGATAAAGTGCTCTGTGATGAACATATGGGCAGGTTTCCTGTAATAGCGATCAGCTTAAAGAATGTATGCGGCACAGATTTTGACGAAGCAAAAGGAATGTTTCGCAGTGTGATAGGCAATGAAGCACTGAGATTTCCTTTTTTGGCGCAGAGTGACAGGCTGTCGGAGACAGAGCGTCAGCAATACAGGAAGTTGATCGAGCTGAATGACAGCGGTGAATTTGCGATGACGGACGTTCTTTTGAAAGATAGTCTGCTGATGCTGACGCGGTTTTTGCAAAGGCATTATGAGCGAAGTGTCATCCTGCTGATAGACGAGTATGATGTGCCTCTCGACAAAGCGTATCAGGCCGGATATTATGACGATATGGTGGAGTTGATCAGAATTTTGTTCGGACAGGCACTCAAGACAAACAGCAGTCTGTATTTTGCGGCCCTTACCGGCTGTCTGAGGATAACCAAAGAAAGTATCTTTACCGGGCTTAATAATTTTAATGTATATACCGTGCAGGATGTACAATATAACGAATACTTTGGCTTTACTGACGCTGAGATCAGAGAGATGCTGGCATATTATGGCTTTACGGGAAAATATGACCTTGTCAAAGACTGGTATGATGGTTACCGTTTTGGTGATTTGGAGATTTACTGTCCCTGGGATGTCATAAGCTACTGTCACGCCATGAAAATGAATCCGTCTGTGCGCCCGAAGAATTACTGGGTGAATACGAGTGGCAATGATATTATCAGGAAATTTATTGCCGGCGCAAATGCGGCGACCCGCAGCGAGATCGAACAACTGATGGAAGGCGGCAGTGTCAGAAAGAAGTTACGTCAGGAATTAACCTACAGAGATCTTGATCTCAAAGTGGATCATTTATGGAGCCTTCTCTTTACGACCGGTTACTTGACGCAGTGCGGTGAGGAGGAAAATGATACAGTGGAACTCGCCATTCCGAACAGAGAAGTGCGTTGGATTTTTGCGGAGCAGATTCGTGAATGGTTTGACGAGGAAGCGGCAGCGGACGGTCACAGGCTGAAAGATTTCTGTAAAGCATTTCAGGAAAACGATGCAGAAGCAATCGAGGCCGGATTTACCGCTTACCTGAAAAAAACGATAAGTATTCGGGATAATCAGGTTCCAAAAGAGCGAAAAGAGATTTTTTATCACGGTATTCTGCTTGGGCTTTTGGGACATATGGATAACTGGATCGTCAGATCCAATGCCGAAGCCGGTGAGGGTTACAGCGATATCAGCATAGAGATAGAAGACGCGGAGATCGGCATCATCATCGAATTAAAGTATGCTGAAAATGCCGCCTTTGAAGCAGCATGCCAGAAGGCGTTGCAGCAGATCAGAGAGCGGAGGTATGAAGAGCTGTTGATAAAAGATGGGATGAAGACCATATACAGATATGGGATTGCCTGTTTTAAGAAACGCTGCCGGGTACTTTCCGGCTGATCAGCAGAGTGATTTTTTGAAAAATGATTGACAAACAGAGTGATATTTACTATTATACATATGAACAGTTAAACATATGTATAATAGACTGATATTGGAGGGAAACATGGCGGAGGAGAACAGAAGCGTGGGAGGGATCGCGGCATCTGGGGAGAAGGATTTTGCAGATACGCGAGAGGACATCATCAAAAGCATTCAGGAAAAGCAGCCGGACATTGAGGTCCTTTATGATCTGGCGGAGCTTTTTAAGGTGTTCGGGGATTCCACCAGGATCAGGATTCTGTATGCCATGTTTGAGAAGGAGCTCTGTGTCAATGATATAGCGAGACTTCTGAACCTGAGCCAGTCTTCCGTGAGTCATCAGCTGAGGATCCTTAAGACGTCGAAGCTCGTGAAGTTTCGGCGGGAGGGGAAGTCGATCTTTTACTCGCTTGACGACGAACATGTGCGGGCGATCATCAGCATGGGAATGGAGCATGTGGAAGAAGATGAATAACTGTTCAACGGAAAAGACAAGGAAAATGATGCAGGGGAAATGGTGTCATATCATGACCGGAACGGAGGAGCAGAATGAGTAAGACGTATAAGATCGAAGTAGACTGTGCCAACTGCGCGGAGAAGATGCAGGAAGCAGCGAAGAAAACAGAGGGCGTGGCGGATGCGGTTGTCAGCTTTATGACACAGAAGATGAAAGTGGAATTTGCAGAAGGTGCAGATGAGAAAGCGGTCATGAAGAAGGTGCTGAAAGCATGCAGGAAGGTGGAGCCGGATTGCGAGATCGTATTATGACCTAAAAGTTTCTGGTCGATTCGGAGGAAGGTGTCATGGCGAGAACCATAGGGATAGGGATTCAGAGCTTTGAAAAAATAATACGCAATCAGTATCTGTATATTGATAAGACATCCTTCATCAGGCAGTGGTGGGAAAGCGGGGATGACGTGACGCTGATCACGCGGCCGAGACGGTTTGGCAAGACCCTGAACATGAACATGCTGGAGCGTTTTTTGTCGGTCGAGTATGCCGGACAGGGGGCATTATTCGAAGGACTGTCCATATGGGAGGATGCAAAGTATCGCGCTCTGCAGGGAACCTGCCCGGTTATTTTTCTGAGTTTTGCGGATGTGAAGGCGAATTCTTTTGCGATGGCAAAGGAAAAAATCTGTATGCTGATCAGAGAGCTTTACAGCAGGCATGATTTTCTGTTGACCGGAGGAACGCTGCTGGAAGGAGAACCGGAATTTTTTCGAAATGTTTTCACAAAGATGACGGACTCCATGGCTTCCTATTCTCTGAAAAACCTGTCAGGCTATCTGTCACGCTTCTATGGGAAAAAGGTGATCATTCTTCTGGATGAATATGATACGCCGCTGCAGGAGGCGTGGGTGTACGGTTACTGGCAGGAGATGATGGAATTTATCAGAGGCCTGTTCAACTCCACATTTAAGACGAACCCGTATCTGGAACGGGCCGTTATGACAGGCATCACGCGGGTGAGCAGGGAGTCGATATTTTCCGACTTGAATAATCCGGAGGTCGTGACCACCACTTCGGAAAAATACAGGGATTGTTTTGGATTCACAGAGGCAGAGGTATGGGCAGCGCTGCAGGAATGCGGATTGTATGAGCAAAGACTGGATGTGAGGGCCTGGTATGATGGATTTCATTTCGGGTCGTGCCGGGATATTTATAATCCATGGTCGATCATAAACTATCTCGATAAAAAACGGTTTGCCGCATATTGGGCCAACTCCAGCAGTAATGATCTGATCAACAAACTGATCCGTGAAGGAAGCAGCGAGATCAAAATATCCATGGAAAATCTGCTTAAGGGAGAGTGCCTGCAGCGGGAAATAGAAGAACAGGTTATCTTCGAGCAGTTAAACGACGATGAGAATGCCATCTGGAGCCTGTTGCTTGCAGGCGGATATCTGAAAGCCGAGAACTGTGTCCTGCTGGAAGACAGCGGGGAGTATCTTTACGAACTGTCCCTGACCAACAAAGAGGTACAGATCATGTTCCGGAAGATGATCAAAAAATGGTTTTCCGGTTCCGGAACAGTCTACAACAGCTTTATAAAAGCAATGCTGCAAAATGATGTGAAGAGTATGAATGCCTATATGAACAAGGTGGCGCTGGAGACGTTCAGTTATTTTGACAGCGGGAAAAGGCCGTCGGGAGATACGGAACCTGAACGCTTTTACCATGGGTTTGTATTGGGACTGATGGTGGATCTGTCAGACCGGTACAGTATCACTTCCAACAGAGAAAGCGGTTTTGGCAGATACGATGTAATGCTGGAGCCGCGCGGGGATGACGATGCCGTTATCATGGAATTTAAGATTCACGATCCCAACGGTGAGGATTCACTGGAAGATACGGCAAAAGAGGCGTTGGATCAGATAGAAAGGATGCGCTACGCGGCAGCGCTGGAAGCGCGCGGTATAGCAGCGGAGCGAATACGAAAGTACGGTTTTGCATTTGAAGGCAAGCATGTTTTTATCAAAAAAGCATAAGGGATACATTGAAGTGGGCAGCTGCATATCGCTTGATATGCAGCTGCCCGCTTTTTTCGTATCTATTTCCGTACCTATTTCCGTATCTTTTTCCGTATCTATTTCCGTACCCTTTTTCCGTATCTTCTGTTTATGATTTCTGTTTCTTCTGCGGATTGAAGCTGACGCCCCGGTTGATATCCCCGCTCGGATTCTCACCGAAGATGTAGTCATTGCCGGGCAGGACAGCATTCAGAAGAATGCCCGCCAGCGCGGCAAGAGCCAGGGAAGTCAGGGTGACGGATGTGCCGCCCACCGTAAAGGTAAGACCGCCAGAAAAGCCGAGTCCGCATACGAGGATCACAGCGGCGATGACCAGGTTTCTGGATTTTGTGAAATCTACTTTGTTTTCCACCACGTTCCGGATGCCGATCGCGGATATCATACCGTAAAGGATGAAGCTGACACCGCCGATGATGGCCGAAGGCAGAGAACCGATGATGGCTGACATCTTGGGGATAAAGCTGAGGATCACAGCGTAGAGCGCCGCCAGGCGAATCACCTTGGGATCGAAGACGCCGCTTAATTCCAGAACGCCGGTATTCTCTCCGTAAGTTGTGTTGGCCGGGCCTCCGAACATGGCGGAAAGGGAAGTGGCAAGGCCGTCGCCCACCATGGTGCGGTGCAGGCCGGGATCTTCCAGATAGTTTTCGCCTACTGTAGCTGAAATGGCAGAGATATCGCCGATATGCTCCATCATGGTAGCCAGTGCGATGGGCGCCATGACAAGGATCGCCGTCACGTCGAATTTGCAAAGCAGGAAGGGCGGCAGTCCCACGAAGGAGGACGCGGCTACGCCGGAAAAGTCCAGGATCGCGCTGCCGTCCGCGTTGGTAAAGCCAAGCGCATTCATGATCAGTGCGGCCGCGTAGGAGATCACCACGCCAAGCAGGATGGGGATGATCTTCCACATACCCTTGCCCCAGATGTTGAAGACGATGATCACCGCCAGAGCGATCAGCGCCAGCAGCCAGTTGGAGGAGGCATTGCTCACGGCGGAAGGTGCAAGGCTTAAGCCGATACAGATGATGATCGGTCCCGTCACCACCGGCGGCAGGAAACGCATGACTCTCTTGATGCCCACCAGTTTGATGACTACGGCGAGGAGCAGATATAACAGGCCGGCCACTACGATGCCACCGCAGGCATAAGGCAGCTTCTCACCGTAGGTCATATCGGCGAAGATACCGGTGTCGAGCTCGGCAACCGTGGCGAACCCGCCCAGAAATGCGAAGGAGGAACCGAGGAATGCCGGCACTTTTAACTTCGAGCAGACATGGAAAAAGAGGGTACCGATTCCTGCAAAAAACAAAGTAACCTGAATCGAAAGTCCCTCTCCGTTAAAATAGCTGTTGACCAGGATCGGTACCAGGATCGTAGCACCGAACATTGCGAACATATGCTGCAGACCGAGCAGCAGCATCTTTGGGATGCCGAGGCTTCTGGCATCGCGGATTGCTTCATAGTTGTTACTCATGATAAATCTCCCTTCTCGAAAATGTATAGATTGATAACCTATAGAGATTATAAAGACTGCAGTCCTGTTTGGCAAGTAAATTTATGATAAAAGCGCAGGAGCCGATCACTAAAAGTCAGGGAAAACAGTTAAAAGTTGTTGACTTAAACGTCAGAAATCATTACTATCTATAGATAGGAGTAATCATGACCTTTTTGCGGGAGCATCCCGTCGGGATCAGGAGTGAAGCAGGAGAGACGAAGAAAAGAAGAAAAGAGGACAAATGATGGAGAAGAGAGAGAACGTATTTATTATGGATCATCCGTTGATACAGCACAAGATTTCTCATATCAGGGATATCAGGACAGGGACGAATGAGTTTCGGAAATGTATTGAAGAGATCGCAATGCTGATGGGATATGAGGCGCTTCGGGATCTGCCTGTGGAAGATGTGGAAGTGGAGACGCCGATCGAGAAGTGCATGACGCCCATGCTGGCCGGTAAGAAGCTGGCGGTGGTGCCGATCCTGAGGGCGGGCCTTGGGATGGTGAACGGTATCCTGGCGCTTGTGCCGAGCGCGAAGGTAGGGCATATCGGGCTGTACAGGGATCCGGAGACGCATGAACCTCATGAATATTATTGTAAGCTGCCTGAGCCGATCGACTTAAGGACGATTGTGGTCGTGGATCCCATGCTGGCAACCGGCGGTTCCGGTTCCGAGGCGGTGGAATTTATCAAACAGCACGGCGGAAAGAACATCAAATTTATGTGCATCATCGCTGCGCCGGAAGGTCTGGAACGGATGAAGAAGGACCACCCGGACATTCAGATCTATGTCGGGCATCTTGACCGCTGTCTGAATGAACATGCTTATATCTGCCCTGGTCTTGGAGACGCCGGAGACAGAATCTTCGGAACCAGGTAATGAGGCAGTGAAATCTGAATGTATGACCGGAGGAAATATTTGTGGAGATTTGGAACAAAGTCCCGGGGGTTCGGGACGTTTTCCGCTGTAATAAAAAAGTGATCCTGTGTGCAGTCCTGTTGTGCTGCATCCTGCTTACCGGGTGCGGGCAGGACGAGGAGTTGACCGCGTATCAGGACGACATGAATACGTTTTTTGAGCATATTGCGTCTTATCATGAGGGCATGAATGCGATCGACGCTTCCGCCGAAGACGCAAAGATCCAGCTGCTTTCTTATCTGGACCAGCTGCAGGCGGAGTTTACCTGGATGGCACAGCTTACGGTGCCGGATCAGTTTTCGGCGGTGGACAGTCTGGCGGACGAGGCGGACGAGAATATGAAACAGGCGGTCGCACTTTACCACAGCGCTTATGAGGCGGAGGTCTTTGACGAGCCGACGGCGCAGGCGGCCAGAGAATACTATGACAGGGCGAATATCCGTATTCAGTATATCATCTCTATCCTGCATGGAGAGATACCGGAAGGAGAAGGCATCACCTACACGGAGGAGAACAGTATCCTTGGAGGCGGCTATCTGAATAAGGATAAAGAAGAGGAAGAGCAGGGAGAAGAAAACCTTTCGGGGACAGACGCAGGGAAAGATGCGCAGGCCGGCGGGGATGACTTTGACACGGACGATACCGTTTTTTATGAGGAACCGGAATCCGATACGACACAGGAGAGTACACAGGGAGATGAATAAACAGGAATTTCATGCATGGATCAAGGACAGGCCCGTTTTTCTGGACGGAGCCACAGGATCGAACCTGCAGCGCAGGGGAATGTCTGCCGGTGTCTGTCCGGAAGAGTGGATCCTGGAGAATAAAGAAGCGCTGATCGGGCTGCAGCGGGCTTTTGTGGATGCGGGTACGAACATTGTCTATGCGCCCACGTTTACGGCCAACCGCATCAAGCTGCGGGAGTACGGGCTGGAGTCGCAGACCCGTCAGATGAATCTGGCGCTGGTGGCGCTGTCCAGAGAAGCGGTTGCGGACAGGGCGCTGGTGGCGGGGGATATCACCATGACGGGTGTGCAGCTTGCGCCGATCGGCAGCCTGGATTTCGAGGAACTGATCGATGTCTATAAAGAACAGATCTCTTATCTGGCAGAGGCCGGCGTAGACCTTCTGGTGGTGGAGACGATGATGAGCCTGCAGGAGACGAGAGCCGCCCTGATCGCGGCGAAGGAAGTCTGTGACCTGCCGGTGATGGCCACGATGACTTTTGAGTCGGACGGCAGGACACTCTACGGAACGGATGCGGTGACGGCGGCTGTCGTGCTGGAGAGTCTGGGCGCGGATGCGGTGGGCACCAACTGTTCGGCGGGGCCTGATAAGATGGTGGAGATCATCCGCCAGATGGCCGGGGCCGTTCGTGTGCCGATCATCGCCAAACCCAATGCGGGGCTTCCCTCCCTGGATAAGGACGGCAATACGGTCTATGATATGGAGCCGGACGCTTTCGGAGCCAGCATGAAGGGTCTGGTGGAAGCCGGCGCTTCTATTGTGGGCGGCTGCTGCGGGACTACGCCAGATCATATCCGGGCACTGCGGGATGCGGTGGGCTCTGTGACGCTGCCGATACGGCAGACATCCGGGAAGCGTTTTTTGACAAGCGAGCGGCAGACGATCTCCTTCGGACTGGAGGATCCGTTTATCCTTGTGGGGGAGCGGATCAACCCCACCGGCAAGAAGAAGCTGCAGGAGCAGCTGCGGGCCGGTTCCATGGAGCTGGTGGCCGACTTTGCGCAGGAGCAGGAAGCATGCGGCGCGGGCATACTGGATATCAACATGGGCATGGGAGGCGTTGACGAGAAGGCGCTGATGCTGAAAGCCATCGAGACGGTCGGCAATGTCACGAACCTGCCGCTTTCCCTGGATTCCAGCCATGTGGCTGTGCTGGAAGCGGCGCTGCGCAGATATCCGGGCCGGGCGCTGATCAATTCCATCTCTTATGAAAAAGCAAAATTCGATCAGTTGCTGCCGATCGCGAAGAAGTACGGCGCCATGTTCGTGCTTCTGCCGCTGTCGGATGCAGGCCTGCCGGACAGTCTGCAGGAGAAGATCGAGATCATAGAGAAGATACAGGCGCGGGCACTTGCGCTTGGCATGAGCAAAGAAGATATCGTGGTGGACGGGCTGGTGACGACGGTAGGCGCCAATAAGCGGGCGGCGCTGGAGACATTGGAGACGATCCGCTACTGTAAGGAGAGAGGACTGGCAACGATCTGCGGGCTTTCCAATATTTCCTTCGGCCTGCCGGAGCGCAGCTTTGTCAATACTACTTTTTTGACGATGGCGATCCAGGCCGGTCTGACGATGGCGATCGCCAATCCGTCACAGGAACTGCTTGTCAGCTGTGCTTTTGCATCAGATCTGCTTCTGCATAAAGAAGGGGCCGACCTGCGTTATATCGAACTGATGGATGCGGTGAAGGCCAGACGGGAAGCGCTGGGTATCACGCCGCAAAAGAGCACGGGCATCCACATACAGAGGGACGCCGCAGGACAGGCACAGGGCGGTACGGTGAAAGAGAAGCTGTATGCCGACGTGCTTAAGGGAAACGGCGGCGTGATCGTTGAGGATACGAAGAAGGCGCTGGCAGAGGGCCACGAGGCGAAGGCGCTTCTGGACGATGTCCTTCTGCCTGCCATCAATGAGGTGGGCGAGCTGTTTGATCAGGGCAGATATTTTCTGCCGCAACTGATCGCCAGCGCGGAGGCCATGAAAGCCTCCATAGAATATCTGGAACCGCTGCTGGCACAGAAACAGTCCGGCCGTGAAATGCCTGTTGTGGTGATCGCTACGGTGGAGGGCGATATTCACGATATCGGCAAGAATCTGGTGGCGCTGATGCTGAAAAACTACGGCTTTAAAGTGATCGATCTTGGCAAGGATGTGTCAAAAGAGAAGATCATCGAGGCAGCCAAACAGCATCACGCGCAGGTCATCGCACTGTCGGCGCTGATGACGACGACGATGCAGCAGATGAAGCATGTGATCGATCATGCGCGGGAACAGCAGGTGGATGCGAAGATCATCGTCGGCGGCGCCGTGATCACCCAGGAATATGCGGATGAGATCGGTGCAGACGGCTATTCCGGAGATGCCGCGGAAGCCGTGAAGCTGACGAAGAGAATTCTGCAGATAGATGTATAGACAGAAAAGAATGAGGGAGAGTGAAATATGTTAGGTGCAGACGCGATCATAAAATGTCTGGAAGAGGAAGGCGTAAAGTATGTATTCGGTTATCCGGGGGTGGCGATATGCCCTTTTTACAACAGTATCTTAAGTTCTCCGATTGAGACGATCCTGATCCGGACGGAGCAGAATGCGGCTCATGCGGCAAGCGGATTTGCCAGAGTGACAGGGCAGGTGGGAGTCTGTGCCGTCACATCCGGTCCCGGCGCCACGAATGTGATCACCGGAATCGCTACGGCGTTCGCGGACAGTATACCGCTTGTGTGTATCACGGGACAGGTCAACAGCGAGCTGATCGGCTCCGACGTGTTCCAGGAGGCAGATATCACGGGGGCGGTGGAGTCCTTTGTCAAATACAGCTATCTGGTAAAAGATGCGTCCCAGATACCGAGAATCTTCAAGGAGGCCTTTTACATTGCCAATTCCGGAAGGAAAGGGCCGGTGCTCATTGATGTGCCGATAGATATCCAGAATGCTCCTGTCGGTAAATTCAAATATCCGGAGGAGGTCAGCCTGCGCACCTACAAGCCTACGGTGAAAGGCCATACGGTACAGATCCAGAAGGTGGTGCGGGAGCTTTCCAAAGCGAAGCGGCCGATCATATGCGTCGGGGGCGGCGTACAGCTGAGCGGGGCGGAAGAAGAGCTGCGTACCTTTGTGGAGAAGCACCGCGTGCCGGTGGTTTCCACGATGATGGGGATCAGCGCCATGCCGACCAGACATCCGATGTATTACGGCATGGTCGGAAATAACGGGCATCCTTATGCCAACAGGGCCATGAACGAGTCGGATCTGCTTATCATGGTAGGCGCCAGAGTGGCGGACAGGGCTGTGAGCCAGCCGGATCTGATCACCGAGAATAAGGTACTGGTACATATTGATGTGGACCCGGCGGAGATCGGCAAGAATGTGGGACCGACCATCCCGCTGGTGGGAGATGCCAGACATATTTTCATGGATTTCAATAAAGAAGAGTTTACCTGTGACCATGAAGAGTGGATCAGGACACTGGATGAATACCGCTCTTCCATGATGCGGGTGCGCAGGCCCGACCCGTCTTATGTGGATCCTGCGGCGTTTATCAGGATGCTGTCGGAGGCCATGGAGGAGGATGCGGTCTATGTGGCGGATGTAGGACAGAATCAGATCTGGTCCTGTAATTACCATATCGTGAAGAACGGGAGATTTCTGACTACGGGCGGTATGGGAACCATGGGGTATTCCATCCCGGCGGCGATGGGCGCCAAGCTGGCGGCGCCGGACAGGCAGGTGGTGGCAGTATGCGGCGACGGTTCCTTCCAGATGTCCATGATGGAGCTGGCTACCATGCGGCAGTTCCATGTGCCGGTGAAGATCATCGTGCTCAAGAATAATTTCCTCGGCATGGTGCGGGAGTTCCAGCACTACACCTACAAGGACAATTATTCGGTGGTGGATCTGTCGGGAAGCCCGGATCTGGAGAAACTGTCTTCGGCCTACGATATGAAATTCATGCGCCTGCACACGATGGAAGGCGCGCAGGAGACGATCGAAGAGTTCCTGTCCGGCAATGAATCGGTGCTGCTGGAATGTATCATTGATCCGATGGATCTGGTGAGATAAAATATGCCTGTGCGCGGAAATGAGGATTGAGATGAAAAAAATATATTCGGTTTTAGTGGAAAACAGATCCGGTGTTCTCTGCAAGGTGTCCGGGCTTTTCTCCAGAAGATCTTTTAATATCGACAGTCTGGCGGTGGGAGAGACCGACGATCCGACCACTTCCTGTATGACGATCGTCAGCAGCGGAGACGAACGCACGCTGGAGCAGATCGAGAAGCAGCTGAATAAGAAACTGGACGTCTTCAAGGTAAAGACTTTTGACGAGACGGCCAGTGTCAGCAGAGAACTGATGTTGATGAAAGTAAAATATAACAAGGGCAACCGCCGGGATATCATGGAAACCTGCGAGATCATGAAGGCACAGATCGTGGATATGTCGAAAAAGACGATGATCATTCAGATCTGCGATGTGCCGGAGCGGATCCAGCTGTTTATCGGCATGATGCAGTCCATCAGCATTGTGGAGGTAGCACGGACAGGGACGCTTGCGCTGCAGAAATGTCTGGAGACAGATAATTAGCTGACCGTGCGGCAGGCCGGCCCGCGGGTTTACTGGTACGACTGTATGCAGGATTGGATGCGGAAGCAGTTGACTTTTGTCTGGTAAATTGTTAAAATAATGGACAGTGTGTGGCAGGTGAGTTGCCATGTGCGGAAAGGTTTACAGGATGCAGAAGAAAGTATTTCAGTTATTAGTAGATAATACCTCCGGCGTGCTCAGCCGGATCGCGGGTCTTTTTTCCAGACGGGGTTACAATATTGACAGTATCTCGGCGGGCGGAACTGCGGATCCGCGTTTTACCCGTATCACCATCGTGACTTCGGGGGACGACGAGATTCTTGACCAGATCGAGAAGCAGGTGGCGAAGCTGATCGATGTGCGGGATATCAAGGAATTAAAGCCAAACGAGAGTGTTTACCGGGAGCTGGTCATGATCAAGGTGAAGACTACGGCGGCGGACAGGCAGGGCGTGATCGCGATTGCCGATATTTTCCGGGCGAAGGTCATCGACGTGTCACCGGAGAGCATGATCATCGAGCTGACCGGTACGCAGGACAAGGTGGGCGCATTCATCGATCTGCTGGAAAGCTATGAGATTCTGGAACTTGCCAGGACCGGTATCACGGGTCTGGGAAGAGGAATCGAGAATGTGACTTATCTGGAATAGTGACGGATTGACGGAGGGACAGGTTCTCTCTTGAGGTTATATATAGTAAACGAAATTTTCAATGTCGTTTACTATAGAATGGACAATTAAGTAAATTACGAATGGAGGAGCAGGAAATGGCAAATATTTTTTATCAGGAAGATTGTAATCTTTCCCTTTTGGAAGGGAAGACGATCGCGGTGATCGGGTACGGAAGCCAGGGACATGCACATGCCCTGAACGCGAAGGAATCCGGCTGTCATGTGATCATTGGTCTGTATGAGGGATCCAAGTCCTGGGCGAAGGCCGAGGCACAGGGATTCGAGGTATTCACGGCGGCAGAGGCGACGAAGAGAGCCGATATCATCATGATCCTGATCAATGATGAACTGCAGGCTTCCCTGTATAAGAATGATATCGAACCCAATCTGGAGCCTGGCAATATGCTGATGTTCGCGCACGGCTTCAACATTCATTTCGGCTGTATCGTACCGCCCAAGGATGTGGATGTGACCATGATCGCGCCCAAGGGTCCGGGACATACGGTAAGAAGCGAATATCTGGCTGGCAAGGGTGTTCCCTGTCTGGTAGCCGTTCATCAGGATGCTACCGGCAAGGCGCAGGATATGGCGCTGGCTTATGCGCTGGCGATCGGCGGTGCGAGAGCGGGCGTATTGGAGACCACATTCAGAACAGAGACAGAGACAGATCTCTTCGGTGAGCAGGCAGTGCTGTGCGGCGGCGTGTGCGCGCTTATGCAGGCGGGATATGAGACACTGGTGGAAGCAGGGTATGATCCGAGAAATGCATATTTCGAGTGTATCCATGAGATGAAGCTGATCGTTGATTTGATCTATCAGTCCGGTTTTGCCGGCATGAGATATTCGATCTCCAACACGGCGGAGTACGGCGATTATATTACCGGCCCGAAGATCATCACGGAAGAGACCAAGGCGAATATGAAGAAGATCCTGTCAGACATCCAGGACGGTACTTTTGCAAAAGACTTCCTGCTTGACATGTCTTCCGCAGGCGGCCAGGTACACTTCAAGGCGATGAGAAAGCTGGCTGCAGAGCATCCGTCGGAGATCGTCGGCGAAGAGATCAGGAAACTTTACAGCTGGAACGGCGAAGACAAGCTGATCAATAACTAAAAGAATGCCGTGTCATCCGGCATTACCTCTAAAGTAGAAGCAGACAGTTAAGAGAGCCTAAGATGAATACACAGTCCAAAACCGATGTGGATCAGATGCTGGCAGAGAGCTTTAAGGATCTTGCGCTCAGAATGCCGATCGATAAGATAACGATCAAGCAGATAACAGACGGGGCGGGTGTTATCCGCCCGACTTTCTACAATCATTTTCAGGACAAATATGAACTGCTGGAGTGGATCATCCGCACGGAGGTGCTTGATCCGGTCATTCCGCTTATGCGGTCCGGGAATCTGAAAGACAGTATGGTGCAGATCTTTCACAACATGCATCAGAACAAGAAGTTCTATAAGAAGGTTACCCGTCTGGAAGGGCAGAACTCCTGTGAGAGTATCGCGAAGAAGTTCATTATGGAAATTCTTTTTTCATTCATTAATGAGAAGGTCGGGGAGAAGAAGCTGGCAAAAAGAGGTCTGACAGTCAGCATGGTGGCGGAATACTATGCACAGTCCATGGCTTTTGTCGTCATCCAGTGGACAAAGCTGGATATGAGTCTGACGCCGGAACAGATGGCGGATATTTTCGAGTATATTACGACGCATTCCATGGATGAAGTGATAGCAGAGATGAATTGATACCAGGGCTTGTCTGGGGTTTCCGGATAAGCCCTGTTTTCAAAGAGCAGAAAGCAGTATGAGAATAACAGGTAAGGAGAACTGGAGTATGGGAATGACAATGACACAGAAAATTCTGGCGGCACATGCGGGGCTGGATCATGTGGAAGCGGGACAGCTGATCGAGGCCGATCTTGATCTGGTGCTGGGCAATGATATCACCAGTCCGGTAGCCATCAAGGAGATGGAGAAGATGAACGTGGACGGCGTATTCCACAAGGATAAGATCGCGCTTGTGCCGGATCATTTCGTGCCGAACAAGGACATTAAGTCGGCGGAGCACTGTAAGTGTGTGCGGGAGTTTGCAAAGCGCAATGAGATCACCAACTATTTTGAAGTGGGCGAGATGGGGATCGAACATGCGCTGTTACCTGAAAAAGGGTTGACGGTGGCCGGAGACGTTGTGATCGGTGCGGATTCCCACACCTGTACTTACGGCGCACTCGGTGCTTTCTCCACGGGCGTAGGCAGTACGGATATGGCTGCAGGCATGGCAACGGGAAAGGCCTGGTTTAAAGTGCCGTCGGCGATCCGTTTCAATCTGACCGGCAAACCGGCAGAATGGGTGAGCGGCAAGGATGTGATCTTACATATCATCGGCATGATCGGCGTGGACGGTGCACTGTATAAATCCATGGAGTTCGTGGGAGACGGCATCCGGAATCTTTCCATGGATGACCGTTTTACGATTGCCAATATGGCCATCGAGGCGGGCGGCAAGAACGGCATCTTCCCTGTAGACGAGCTGGCGGTGGCTTACATGAAGGAGCACTCCACGAAAGAATATAAGATCTATGAAGCGGATGCGGACGCCGTGTACGATGAAGAGTATACCATTGATCTTAGTACGCTGCGGCCGACCATTGCGTTTCCCCATCTGCCGGAGAATACGAAGACCATTGACGAGATCACGGAAGATATCGCGATCGACCAGGTGGTGATCGGTTCCTGTACCAACGGCAGGCTGGACGATCTGCGGATCGCTGCCAAAGTGCTTCAGGGCAGGCACGTGGCTTCGGGAATGCGCTGCATCGTGATCCCGGCTACGCAGGCGATCTACTTACAGGCGATGGAGGAGGGGCTTTTAAAGACCTTTATCGAGGCCGGAGCAATCGTGAGCACGCCTACCTGCGGGCCCTGTCTCGGCGGCTATATGGGTATTCTGGCAGAAGGGGAGCGGTGTGTCTCTACCACCAACCGTAATTTCGTAGGCCGCATGGGCCATGTTGATTCCGAGATTTATCTGGCCAGTCCGGCGGTAGCGGCGGCAAGTGCAGTGGCCGGGAAGATTTCCTGTCCCTGCAGGCTTGCATGACAGATGACGGGATAGAAAGCTCTGTTATGTGATGCTCACGTCAAAACAGACATAAAGGTGCAGGCACCGAATAACAGAATAAAGAATATAAAACGGAGGTAGGATCATGCAATCAGCGAAAGGGACTGTTTTTAAATACGGGGACAATGTGGATACGGACGTGATCATTCCGGCACGGTACTTGAACTCTTCCGATCCGGCAGAACTGGCCACACATTGTATGGAAGATATTGACAAAGAATTTATACAGAAGGTGAGTAAAGGGGACATCATCGTGGCCACCAAAAATTTTGGCTGCGGTTCCTCCAGAGAGCACGCGCCGATCGCCATCAAGGCCGCCGGCGTAAGCTGTGTCATCGCCGAAACCTTTGCCAGGATTTTCTATCGGAATGCGATCAACATCGGACTGCCGATCATTGAGTGTCCGGAGGCGGCGCAGGCGATCGAGGCGAGCGATACCGTGGAAGTGAATTTCGATACCGGTGTGATCACGGATGTCACCAAAGGCACGACTTATCAGGGACAGGCATTTCCGGAATTTATGCAGAAGATCATTGCGGCGGAAGGGCTTGTGAATTATATCAATCAGAAATAGGATATTTTAGATTTTATAAGATTTGGAAGAAGCCGTCAGAAATGACGGCTTCACTGCATTCGCTCATTCGATTATACCTCCGGGACAGCGTTCGATTTCAGGATTATTCGTTTCAGGTGCAATCCGTTGTTTTTATCGTGGGACAGGTTTTATGCCTTTATGGATATTGCAGGCATGGCCGGCAATATTCACATTTCGCTGTTTTATTGTACGAGAATTTTATGAATGTTTCAATACACGAAGGTAATCTGCCTGGCTTTTTTATCCTGTTAAAGTTTGCCTGTGCCCAAAGAGGCGGGAAATAAAGACAGAAACTGATAGTAGTTGCTTTCCAAGGTAGAACAGGATATACTTATAAAAAAGATAAAAAGAGCAGTGTTTATGAGATGCGTTTTGATAACCCGGAAATTTGTACCATCAAAGTGCTCATCACGGAAAGCAAGATACCATGATCAACAGAGTCAGTGATAACGATTATTATGATTACAAAAAATTGAATATGCCCACAGCCGCAGATACAAACAGTAGCGGCGAAAAGTTCAGTCTGGATTACCAGCGTGCGGATGACAAAAAAGAAGACGACGAGAAAAAAGAGAAGATATCCAAAGAAGGAATGGACAAAAATCTTGCCGGAAACAGGCCGCGCACGGTAGTACAGAGCGGTGTTAAGCTCGAACTGTCAGGAGACGGTCAGGAGAAAGCAGAGACCGGCGGCGGAAGCGCTTTTTCGGATTTGATCCAGACTGTCCGCTCATGGCTGACTATGATGGTGCAGTCCTTCAAAGGGCTTCTTGACAGAATCTGGAATGATCCGGTGCCGGAGGAGACGGTATTGTCTGTAGATGAAGCACCGGTAGAAGAAACCGACCGTCTGTCGGAAGAATATCTGGAGATGAACTCGTCCGTGCAGGAGAACGCGATGAAAGCGGAGACTGTGGAAGCAGTGCAGTCCGGGTCTGAGGAAAGGTCGGCACTGGAATCTGCTGCGGACGCTGGCAGGACGGGCAATCCGGCAGACAGGGCGGACTCTATGGAGAGAATCGGTCAACTGCTGTCAGGCCGGGGAGCCAGGGACCAGGAGATTCAGAAATATCTTCGTTCCGGCAATCTGGAGCAGGTGATCACGCTGCTGACAGAGAACGGACACCGGACAATGGCCAAGAATTCGTCTCTGCTGACATATTATGACCGGACCGGCAGGCTCACGTCACTCAGCGCATCGGATCAGGAACGGATCCTGCACGGGGACAGGAATGTGAAGAAGCTGTAGCAACTGTTATCTGGAGGTCTCATCAAAATAATCTGCAGGAAATAATTCGAAAGAATTTTGGGAATATTGAGAATGAAGATTTCAGGCATAAAAGCAATGATGGATTTGACTTTGCGGACAACAAAGCAGGCGGTATGTTGCTCTCTTCGGGAACATACCGCTTTTGCTGTCAGACAATGCTGTCCTGACTCTGCTCAGGGAACAAACTTCTTTGACGCAGAAAGAGCCTGCGTTGCAAAACACTTGTTCGAACCGGACTTTTCTGCTATACTGATAAAAGCAGCAGCATCGGCAACCTTTTTATAGAGCTGCTCTGCCAAACACAACAGTGACAGTAAGGAACAACAGCTGTGAATACACTAAACCGGGAAGCCTTTGAACAGGCCAAGCTCAAAGTACTTTTAAAACAGAATGATCCTCATGGTTTCGGCACGCTGCAGGAGAAGACGGTCCATGCGGTGATGAAGCTCTATTATGAACCGGATGAAGACTACCATGAGGTGCCCATCGAGGGGTACATAGCGGATATTTATACGGGAGAGCGGATCATAGAGATCCAGAACGGCAATTTCAACAGGCTGCGGCCGAAGCTGGCGGCGTTTTTGCCGTTGTATCCTGTGACGGTAGTCTATCCGATTCCTCATTACAAATGGGTGATCTGGATGGAGGAGGAGACGGGGGAGCTGTCGAAGAAGCACAAGTCTCCGGTCACGGGCAATGTCTACCATGCCTTTCCGGAGTTGTACAGGATCAAGCAGTTTCTGGGGCATCCGAACCTTTCGTTTGCCTTTCCGCTGCTGGACATAGACGAGTACAGACTGTTGAACGGCTGGAGTAAGAACAGGAAGCGGGGATCAAGCCGGTATGACAGGATGCCGCTGGCGCTGGCCGATGAGGTGCGGATTGACTGTGCGGCGGATTTTCTGCAGCTTGTGCCTTATGAACTGCAGGAGCCTTTTACGGTGAAGGAGTTCGCACAGGCCGCAGGGATACACAGGGATCTGGCGGGTTCGACGCTGCCTCTGCTCACGTATATGCAGCTGCTTGCGCGCGCCGGGAAGCGGGGCCGGGAATATTTGTATGAAGTGGATGACAACTATAGATAGAACTTGTTTCGGGCGGATATGTCCGTTATAATGTAGGTGTAAATTTTCCGAAGGCTTTCGGACAGTGTAAAACGGGGTTTCTTATGGGGGCGATCATAACAGTACACGGAATGGGCGTATTGGTCTGTTTTGTCATGATTCTTTTGGTGTGGATGGCCAGGCCGTCTGTACAGCAGAAGATCCTGCTGGTGGGGACAATATGTACTTTTCTGGACATGACCGGATATTTTCTGGAACTGCAGAGTGTCAGCGAGGAAGCGGCGCGCCTTTCGATCAAGGTGGAATATATCGGCACGACGATGGGACTTCTCAGTTTCCTGTATTTTTCATGCCTGTACAGCACCCATCTGGGGGACTGGCATGTCAGGCTGATCAAGCGTTTCTATGCGGTGAACCATCTGTTTATCCTGGTGGTGGTGTTTACGATCGACTCCAATACGATCTTTTACAGGAAAGTGGAACGCGTGGTACGGAACGGGTATTATCTGTGGTCTATAGATCCGGGACCGGTCTATTACTGGTGGTTTATAACGACGATGGTCCTTGGCTTTCTGATCACATTCATCGTGCTGCAGTCGGCATTGGAGCACAGAGGAGAGAAGAGGCCGGAATTGTTTCTGCTTTGTCTGGCGTCTCTGCTTCCGATCTGTCTGTGGTTTTTGAGAATGGCAGGGGTATTCGGCTATTACGATCCTTATCCAATGTCGATGATGATCACGGAATGTTTCCTGGTATTTATCATGTACAAATACCGTCTGTTTGATACCGTCAAGACGGCGAAGGATCGGGTGATCGATAACATCCGGGAAGGAATTCTCGTCACCGATCATAACGGGGAGGTCATCTATCTGAACCGGGAAATTTCAAGAATCTTTCCGGAGGTGGACTGGAAGAACCGTCGCATGGTGGAAGAGCGGGTGTTTCGGTTCCTGGAGGATCACAGAGACGGATTTGTGACGTTGAAGAATCAATATTATCAGTGGAAGTCGGGAGAGATTCTTGACGATAACCGCCGCCGGGCAGGCGTGCTCTACCGCATCAGTGATATAACGGAGGGTCATCTGTATACCCGGCAGCTGATCAGCTTAAAGGAAGAGGCGGAACGCGCCAATGCGGCCAAGAGTATTTTCCTCGCGCATATGTCCCACGAGATCAGGACGCCGATCAACGCGGTGCTGGGCATGAATGAGATGATACTGAGGGAGAGCTGTTCCGACACGATCAAAGATTATGCCCGAAACATTCAGAATGCGGGCAAGATTCTGCTTTCTATCATCAATGACATTCTCGATCTGTCCAAGATAGAATCGGGCCAGATGGAGATCGTGGAGAAGGATTATCATCTGGGCAAGATGCTGATCGATATCGAGAATATGGTGACCATGCGGGCTGAGGAGAACAGCCTGGCCTTACATATTCAGGCAAATCCGATGCTGCCGGAGGCGCTTCACGGAGATGAACAGCGGATCAAGCAGTGTATCATCAATTTCCTCACCAATTCGCTCAAATACACGAGAGAGGGGCAGGTTACGCTCCAGGTGGATTTTACCGATAAAGACAAAGATACGATCGATCTGCGGATCACCGTAACGGATACCGGCATCGGTATCGAAGAAGACAAACTGGCGATACTCTTCGAGCCGTTTGTCAGGCTGGACAGGTCGAAGAACGAGCATATTGAGGGCACGGGACTGGGCTTAAGCATCACGAAAAAGCTGATCGACAGGATGGAAGGCCGTCTGAGCGTTGAGAGCGTGTACGGCAGGGGCAGCGTATTTTCCTTTACCCTGCCGCAGAAGGTGGCAGGCCCGGATCTGCTGGGAGACTATAAGGAAAAACTCAGACGGGTGGCGGAACGGGAGTCTGCCCGGGAGGAATTTACCGCGCCCGGGGCCAGAATCCTTGCCGTGGATGATAACCGTGTCAATATCACAGTGGCCAGAGGGCTGCTTCGAAGACTGAAAGTACAGTTTGATTCTGCGACAAGCGGGCAGGAATGTCTGGACAAATTCGCGAAGAACGATTATGATATCATTCTGCTGGATCATATGATGCCTGTGATGGACGGTGTGCAGACGCTGCACCGGATGCAGGAGACGGAACGCTTCCGGCAGAATGCGCCGGCGGTCATCGCGATGACGGCAAATGCAGTCATCGGGGCAAGAGAAAAATATCTTGAAGAAGGTTTTACGGATTATCTGTCGAAACCGATCGACCATAAGAGTCTGGAAGAAATGATCCGTGCGTATCTGCCGGAGGAGATGATCCGGTACAATGAATGAACGGCGGGAAAAGTCCTGCAGGGCATTGCGTGACAGGTACATCTGTCAGGTTTGAAGTTTGTGAAAACAGAACAAGAGGTATGACTAAATGGCAAAGAATACGGCAAACAATTATGACGCTTCCAGCATTACCGTGCTGGAAGGGCTGGAGGCAGTACGTGTCCGGCCGGGCATGTATATCGGCAGTGTGTCCACCAAGGGCCTGAATCATCTGATCTATGAGATCATGGACAATGCGGTGGATGAACATCTGGCGGGTTTCTGCTCTACGATACATGTGACGCTGGAAGCGGACGGTTCGGCCACCGTGTCGGACAACGGGCGCGGCATTCCGGTGGGGATGCATGAGAAGGGGATCAGCGCGGAACGTCTGGTATTTACCACGCTCCATGCGGGCGGCAAGTTCGACAACGACGCCTATAAGACCAGCGGCGGTCTGCACGGCGTAGGCTCTTCCGTGGTGAATGCCCTGTCGGCGCATATGCATGTGACGGTAAAGACCGGCGGCTATATCTATGAAGACCGCTATGAGCGCGGTGTCCCCACTCTGGAACTGCAGGACGGCCTTCTGCCGGTGGTGGGTAAGACGAAGGAATCCGGCACCACCATCAATTTTCTGCCGGACGACACCATATTTGACCGGACGCGGTTTAAGGAGGATGAGGTTAAGAGCCGTCTTCACGAGACCGCCTATCTGAATCCGGCGCTGACGATCATCTATGAGGATAAGCGCAGAGAAGAGATCGAGCATATTGAGTATCATGAACCGGAGGGGATTATCGGTTTCATCAAGGATATGAACAAGTCCAAGGAAGCGATCCATGACGTGATCTACTACAAAGGGGAGTCGGAAGGCATCACGGTGGAAGTGGCTTTGCAGTATGTAAATGAGTTCCACGAGAATGTGCTGGGTTTCTGCAACAATATCTATAACGCGGAGGGCGGCACCCATCTGACCGGTTTTAAGACCATGTTTACCAACGTGATCAATACCTATGCCAGAGGATTGAATATCTTAAAGGAGAAGGACGTCAACTTTACCGGAGCGGATGTGCGAAACGGCATGACGGCCGTCGTTTCCATCAAGCATCCGGATCCCCGTTTCGAGGGGCAGACAAAGACCAAGTTGGACAACCAGGATGCCACGAAGATTGTGAGCAAGGTGACGGGAGAGGAGATCGTGCGTTTCTTCGACCGCAATCTGGAAACATTAAAAAGTATCATCGGCTGTGCGGAGAAGGCGGCGAAGATCCGCAAGACGGAGGAGAAGGCGAAGACGAATCTGCTGACCAAGCAGAAATTCTCTTTTGACTCCAACGGGAAGCTGGCCAACTGCGAGTCCAGAGACGCTTCCAAGTGTGAGATCTTTATCGTGGAGGGAGATTCCGCAGGGGGCAGCGCCAAGACGGCGCGTAACCGTATGTTTCAGGCGATCCTGCCCATCCGCGGTAAGATCCTGAACGTGGAGAAGGCCAGTATCGACAAGATTCTGGCCAACGCGGAGATCAAGACGATGATCAACGCCTTCGGCTGCGGTTTTTCGGAAGGGTATGGCAATGACTTCGATATCAGCAGGCTGCGCTACGACAAGATCATCATCATGGCCGATGCGGACGTTGACGGAGAACATATCTCCACCCTGCTTTTGACCTTATTTTACCGGTTTATGCCGGAACTGATCTATGAGGGGCACGTGTATATCGCCATGCCGCCTCTTTATAAAGTCATGCCTTCGAAGGGGGCGGAAGAGTATCTTTACGATGATAAGGCGCTGGAGAAGTACCGGAAGCGGCACAAGGGGCCTTTTACCCTGCAGCGCTACAAAGGTCTGGGTGAGATGGACGCCGAGCAGCTGTGGGAGACGACTCTTGATCCTGACACGAGACTGTTGAAGCAGGTGGAGATTGAGGACGCCCGCATGGCTACCGAGGTGACGGAAATGCTGATGGGCACGGAAGTGCTGCCGCGCAGGGAATTTATCTACCGGCACGCGCAGGATGCGGAGCTGGATATCTGATTTGAAATTATATTTGATCGGGAGTTTGTGCCGAAGCGTCCCAAACTCCTTACGCGCAGAGCAGAATTTGGGATTCTGCCCGCATTTTTCAATAAAAACGCTTCGGAATGGAAGAAAATATGAGTGTGAATGACAGAAACGACAGAATTATCAAGACAGAATATTCCGAGGTGATGCAGAAGTCTTTTATCGACTATGCCATGAGCGTGATCATCGCCAGAGCGCTGCCGGATGTGCGGGACGGCTTAAAACCGGTGCAGAGAAGGACGCTGTACGATATGTATGAGCTTGGCATCCGCTATGACAGGCCCTACCGTAAGTCGGCGCGTATCGTGGGTGATACCATGGGTAAATATCATCCTCACGGAGACAGCTCGATCTATGAGGCGCTGGTGGTCATGTCCCAGGACTTCAAGAAGGGACTGCCCCTGATCGACGGGCACGGCAACTTCGGCAATATCGAAGGGGACGGCGCCGCGGCCATGCGTTACACGGAAGCCAGGCTGGAGAAGATCACGCAGGAGGCGTTTTTGGCCGATCTGGACAAGGACGTGGTGGATTTTCTACCCAACTTCGACGCCACGGAGAAGGAGCCGGGCGTACTGCCGGTGAAGATTCCGAATCTGCTCATCAACGGTTCTGAGGGAATCGCGGTAGGCATGGCGACCAGCATTCCGCCCCATAATCTGGCGGAGGTGATCGAGGCTGTAAAGGCTTATATGCTGGATGAGAATATCACCACCAGAGAGTTGATGCGTTATGTGAAAGGGCCGGATTTTCCCACCGGCGGCATCGTCATCAACGAGGACGAACTGCCGGGGATCTACGAGAGCGGAACGGGCAAGATCAAGATCCGCGGTAAAGTGGAGGTGGAAAAGGCCAAAGGCGGTAAGACCAATCTGGTGATCACGGAAATTCCCTATACCATGATCGGGGCGGGCATCGGCAAATTCCTGATGGACGTGGCGGCACTGGCAGAGACCAGGAAGACGCAGGATATCGTGGACATCACCAACCAGTCTTCCAAGGAAGGCATCCGCATCGTCATCGAACTGCGCAAAGATGCGGACGTGGAGAATTTTAAGAATCTTCTTTATAAGAAGACCCGGCTGGAGGATACTTTCGGCGTCAATATGCTGGCCATCTGCGACGGCAGGCCGGAGACTATGGGACTTAAGCAGATCCTGAAGGAGAATGTCAGGTTCCAGTATGAGGTGGCCACGAGGAAATACACGAATCTGCTGGCAAAAGAGCTGGAACGCAAAGAGATACAGGAAGGACTGATCAAGGCCTGCAACGTGATCGACCTGATCATCGAGATTCTGCGCGGTTCCAAGGACAGAGCCATGGCGAAGGCCTGCCTGATCGAGGGCAGAATCGACGGCATCAAATTTAAATCCAAGGAATCCAAGATCATGGCTGCGCAGCTGATGTTTACCGAGAAACAGGCCAATGCCATTCTGGATATGCGGCTCTATAAGCTGATCGGTCTGGAGATCGAGGCGCTGATCAACGAGCATGAGGATACCATGGCCAATATTTACCGCTATGAGGATATCCTGGCCAGAAAGGATTCCATGACCCAGGTCATCATTAACGAGCTGGACGAGATCCGGGAAGAATACAGGCGCAGCCGCAGGACGGTGATCACGCAGGCCAGTGAGGCGGTCTATGTGGAGAAGAAGGTGGAGGAGATGGATATCGTCTTCCTGATGGACCGTTTCGGCTACGCCAGAACGATAGATACCGCCACCTATGAGAGAAACAAAGAGGCGGCGGACAGCGAGAACAAGTATGCCTTTGTCTGCAGGAATACGGGTAAGGTGTGCCTGTTTACGAATACCGGCCAGCTGCATACCCTGAAGGTGATGGATCTGCCTATGGGCAAATTCCGCGATAAGGGCGTGCCGGTGGACAATATCAGCAATTTTGATTCCTCGAAGGAAACCATCCTCTATGCCGCCAGCCAGAGCGACTTAAATCTCTACCGGGTCATCTTTGCCACCAGACAGGCCATGCTCAAGGTGGTGGACGGCGGTGAGTTCGACGTGGCCAAGCGGACGGTGGCAGCCACGAAGCTGGCGGACGGAGATGAGGTAATAAGCGTTGTGACGCTGAAAGAACAGCGCAATATCGTCCTACAGTCGGTAGAAGGGTATTTCCTGCGGTTTCCGGTGGAGGAGATACCGGAGAAGAAAAAAGGGGCTATCGGCGTCCGCGGCATGAAGCTGGGGGCAAAAGACAGCCTGGAAGCAGTTTACTACACCCGCAATGCAGTGGAGCAGACGATCGAGTATGGCGGGAAGGAGATCGAGCTGAATAAGATCAAGCCGGGAAAGCGGGACGGAAAAGGGGTTAAGATCCGGGTTTGACGGCTTATGACAGGAAGTATTCGAGATTTCGCAGAGCGGAGTTACAGAGGTTAATGTGGAGGATGGACAATGAGAGTGATTGCGGGAACGGCGAGAAGCCTGCCGCTTAAGACGCCGGCGGGGATGGATACTAGGCCGACAACGGACAGGATCAAAGAGACTTTATTTAATATGCTGCAGCCGTATCTGCCGGGCGCCGTATTCTTAGATTTATACAGCGGCAGCGGCGGCATCGGGATCGAGGCGCTGAGCAGAGGGGCAGGACACGCCTATTTCGTGGAGAATAACAGGAATGCGGTATCCTGTATCATGGAAAATCTGCAGTTTACGAAGTTTACGGACCGGGCCACTGTCTTACGGCAGGACGTACTCGGTGCGCTGCCCGGTATTCATGAGAAGGAAGCGGACGTGATCTTTATGGATCCGCCCTATCACAGCGAGTATGAAAAACAGGTTCTGCGGATGCTGCGGGGATTGCCTTATGTAACGGAACATACGCTGATCGTGACGGAAGCGGCGCTGGAGACGGATTTTTCTTATGTGAAGGAGCTTGGATTTGTCGTGGAGAAGGAGAAGCGCTACAAGACGAACAAGCATGTGTTTTGTAAAATTTTTTAAAAAAGAGAAGACATTTTGAGAAAAGTGATTTATAATGCCAAAAGTGGGACGTATTTGTGCTGTGGATGATCTTGGTGCCTGCGCACAAATTCGCAGGCTGAGTAAGAATGGGGGATATTATGAAAGCAGCAATTTATCCGGGAAGTTTCGATCCTGTTACTTTTGGACATCTGGATATTATCAGGCGCGCGGCTGAAATTTTTGATGAATTAACGGTGAGCGTGTTGAATAATAAAACAAAGAGTCCATTGTTTTCTGTGGAAGAACGTGTTAAGATGTTAAAGGAAGCGACAAAGGATATGCCTAATGTGGTGGTAGATTCTTTCAGCGGCCTGTTGATCGATTACGCCAGGGAGAAGAATGTCCATGTGGCGATCAGAGGACTCCGGGCGATCACGGATTTCGAGTATGAACTGCAGATCGCACAGACGAACAGGAAATTTTCGGGCGGCGATCTGGACACGATGTTTTTGACCACCAGCCTGGAATATGCATATCTGAGTTCTTCCACAGTCAGGGAATTTGCCAGCTTTAACGGCGATATATCTCAGTGTGTACCGGAATTTGTTGCGAAACTGATCTATGAGAAGTACGGGCATGTGAAGTGAGTACCGAGTCAGGACAGGAAGCGGCGGAAAGTGTTGTGACTATACGAGTCAATCAATGTTGAGATGATGAATATATGCCCTGCAGAAATATTTAGGAATGAGGATAAAGATGAGCAGCAGAATCGAACAACTTATCGATGAAATCGAAGATTACATTGATGGCTGTAAGTATCAGCCGTTGTCCAAGACGAACATAATCGTAAATAAAGAGGAAATTGATGAGCTTCTGCGGGAGCTTAGGATGAAGACGCCCGATGAGATCAAACGTTATCAGAAGATCATTGCGAACAAGGAAGCGATCCTCAATGACGCGCGCTCGAAGGCGGAAGCGCTGATCAAGGATGCGACCGTCCAGACCACGGAACTGATCAATGAGCATGAGATCATGCAGCAGGCATACGCGCAGGCCAATGAGGTGGTGCGGATGGCGACCACGCAGGCACAGGAGATTCTCAACAATGCCACGATGGAGGCCAACGGCGTCCGGACTTCCGCGATGCAGTATCTGGATGAGATGCTGGCCAATCTGGAGAACGCCATGACGACGACTCTGGCAACGACGACGGAACATTACGAGAGTTTCTATAACACGATCAGCGGTTACAATGAAACCGTTAAGGCCAATCGCGCCGAGCTGCGTCCAATTGAGGTAGAGCAGATGTTGAAAGAGGCGGAGGGCGAAAGTGAACCGGCTGAACTGAATTTGATGTAAAGCCGCAGTGTTTGGCTTGATTAACAGAGTCTGCCACAGGGCAGGCTCTTTTTTTCCTTATAGAGTTATAGTAAACGACATAACAAATTTCGGTTACTGTAGATCACAGGAAAAGGAACTGGAGCAGGAATGGTGGATTTTTCTAGAACGGTCATGCGGCTTCTTTTGTCCGGCGTTCTGGCAGGGATACTTTTTGTATGTGCCGGCGTAAGCGCCCTGGATGGCAGCACCGGCAGTATGACCGTATCTGCGGCGGAAAAGGGAATGACGGAGATGACGGAAACCGACGGGGATTTCGATCCCGAGACAGAAACAACCGGAGAAACGGATACAGATGCAGGTGGTGGGGAGTCTGCCTATGATACGTTATGTATCGTGATCGATCCGGGGCATGGCGGTGAGAATCTTGGCGGGGAATATGAGGATTACACCGAAAAAGAGATGACCATAGTCGTGGCCAGAGCCATGCAAGAAGAGCTGGAACAGTATGAGGGCGTCACCGTATATTTGACCAGAGACGGGGATCAGGAGCTGTCGCTTGACGAACGCTGTGAATTTGCAGAGCATGTGGGGGCGGATTTCCTGTTCTGTCTGCATTTTAATATGTCGGAACACCATACGCTGTTCGGGGCGGAGTGCTGGGTGTCCGCCTTCGGTGAGAATTACAGCAAAGGCTATGGGTTTGCCAGCGTAGAGATGGAACTTCTGCAGGAGCTTGGCCTGTATTCCAGAGGGATCAAGACGAGACTTAACGACAGGGGGACCGACTATTACGGGATCATCCGTCATGCCACGGAGCGGGATATTCCCTGTGTGCTCATAGAACATTGTCATCTGGATCAGGAAAACGACAAGCCCTACTATGACCATGATGAAAAGTTAAAGGCTTTCGGCCGGCTGAATGCCACGGCGGCCGCCAAATATTTCAATCTCAGATCTGATGTGCTTGGTGTGGACTACAGCGATTATCAGAATGTGGCAGTGGATGTACCGGAAGACGTGGTGGAACCGGACCGCACGGAGCCGGATTTCTGCTCGATCGAGGTGCTGGAACAGAATGCGGATACTGGGGAAGTGACAGTGCAGGTTTCCGCGGCAGACCGCGACAGCGGCATGCTGTATTACGCATACAGCTACAACAACGGGGAGCGCTTTTCCGAACTGCTCAGATGGCCGGACCGGTCGGCTGACACATTCTGTTTTACAATGCAGGTGCCGCCTCATCTTGTGCCCCGCATTGTGGTCAACGGTTATAACGGCTACGACCTGTTCACGACCAGCAATGTGGTTTCCCTGCCGGCCATGGACTATCAGACGCCGGAGGAGATTGCCGCCGAGAGGGCTGCGAATAAGATCGTTGAGAGTATTTCAGAGAGTGTGAAACGCATAGACGACGGCAATTTGGTGGAAGCCATTCCGGCGGACGGGGAGAAAGAACCGGCCGGCCGCGACGGACTGCTCATCGCGGTGTGCGGTGCGTGCGCGCTGCTGGTTTTGGGCATGGCGCTTTCCATGGGAATGATCTTACGGGGCAGGCGCAGACGCAAAAGGAGAAGGCGGCGGAAGCGATAACGTACAGCCTTGTGTTCTGATTTTATGGCGTCAATCCGTGCAGATAAAGGAGCAGATAACATGCCGCCGTGATGGCGGTCTGCACCGCTTTGTGATAAAGATAAGGGCGCAGGGAGAGGTCAGTCTGGCGGATCATGCTGTAGGTCTGGGCGATACAGGAGAAGCCGCCGAAAGGGAGCAGGATCAGGATGGCAAAATTGATTGACCGACCGGAATAGTCAATGCCGCTGGTGATTTCCAGAAGGCACCGGTAAATGTTCAGGATATTTGTGTTAACATGTTGAAAGGGTTGAAAAACAATATTAAGCAGGTTAAAGAATACCATATAGCCGCCCAGTCTGGCGATACCGATCAGGCCTGACAGCACAGAGGCGTCTATGGCTGCCAGCAGGGAGCAGGAACCGGGATGCTCTGCCCGAAGGGAACGGACTTCCGGATGATTTTCGCAGGAGGAAACCGTCCGTGTCATCATGGGCCTGATCCGCATTAACAGGAATCCGTAGAGCAGCGGGATACCGTACATGAGTAAAAAAGGCCGGCCGGGCCTGTCGATTCCCAGGGTGGGGATTACATAGCTTAAGAAATAGATCGGGCCGATATTATTGCAGAAAGACAGCAGGAGCGCGCTTTCCTCCCGGGACAGCTTATGCTGTTCGTAAAGTTCGCCGACGATGCGCGCGCCCATGGGAAAACCGCACAGAAAACCCATGATGATCGTGTAGGAGCCGTTTCTGGAAGTGCCGTATATACGGTGCAGGAGCGGATGGAGCAGGCCGACAAAGCGTTCCGTCAGATTCATGCGGATCATGATTCCGGAGAGGATCATAAAGGGCAGGAGGGTGGGCACCATTTTCGTAAACCAGAGCGTCAACCCGGTGGAAGCATATTCCCGGGACAGCGCCGGATAACGGAGCATCAGGAAGATCAGATAGAGGGACAGCGCCGTAAACAGGAGCTGGTACAGGGTATCTTGCTTTTTCATTGCGGGTTCCTTGTAAGGGAGTGCTTATTTTATTTATATTCTGCGGCCCGGGATTTTATTAACAAGTGGAACAGGGTTGTATGTGATGGTATGGCTTCTGGGACCGTGTGTGTGGCTTCCGCGATCAGGCGGGGCATTTGAAGCGGACGCAGAGGCGGTGTGCAGGACAGGTTGTGAGGATGATGAAGGATGCGTTTGGACAGGTTTCTGTGTGAATTGAATCTCGGTACAAGGAGTCGGGTCAAAAAGGAGATCAAGGCCGGGCTTGTATCGGTCAACGGCGTGACGGTACTGCGTCCGGAGGAGCAGATCCGGGAGGCTGCGGATCTCGTCTGTTATAAAGGGCAGCCCTGTGTCTATGAAGAATATGTGTACTATCTTCTGCACAAGCCGGCAGGAGTGGTGTCTGCCACGCAGGACAAACGCGACAGGACGGTTCTGGATCTGCTTGCGGGGGAAGGACGGAGCGACCTTTTTCCGGTCGGAAGGCTGGACAAGGACGCGGAAGGACTTCTGCTGATCACCAATGACGGCCCGCTGGCCCATGCGCTGCTTTCGCCCGGCAGACATGTGGACAAGGAGTATGAATGCCATCTGGCCCATACATTCGACGCGCATCAGCGGGAACTTCTGGAACAGGGCGTGGATATCGGGGAGAAGAAAAAATGCAGACCGGCGGTGGTGCGGATACTGGCAGAAAAGAAGATCTCACTGACGATCACCGAAGGCCGGTTTCATCAGGTAAAGCGCATGTTACATGCGGTGGGGAATGAAGTGGTCTACTTAAAGAGGATACGGATGGACCGGCTGCAGCTGGAAGACTCTCTGGAAAAAGGAGCCTACCGCAGGCTGACAGACGAGGAAGTGGAGAGTTTACGGGGCGGATAAAAAAGGAAGTGGAGAATGCAGTACTATGATAGAAGCGGTCATTTTTGATCTGGACGGCTCCATGGTGGATTCCATGTGGGTTTGGAAGAGCATTGATATCGAATATCTGGGGAGATTCGGAATCCGTCTGCCGGAGGATCTGCAGGCGTCCATCGGGGGAAAAAGTTTCAGTGAGACGGCGGTCTATTTCAAGGAGCGCTTCGGGATTCCCGACGAGCCGCAGACCATTAAGGAGGACTGGAACCGCATGGCGTGGGAGAAGTACACCCATGAAGTCCCGCTGAAAAAGGGTGTGCGGGAGCTGTTGCAGTATTGCCGCGGACGGGGAATCAAGATGGGGATCGCCACCAGCAATTCTCGGGAACTGGTAGAGAATATCGTGAATGTACATCGTCTGGAGCATTATTTTACCTGCATTATGACGGGCTGCGACGTGGCGAAGGGGAAACCGGCGCCGGATATTTATCTGGCGGTGGCGCAGGCGCTTGAGGTGAAGCCCGAGAACTGTCTTGTCTTTGAGGATATCATTCATGGTATTCAGGCAGGAAAAGCGGCCGGTATGCAGGTGTGCGCCGTCTATGACAGGTATTCGGAATACCAGGATGCGGAGAAAAAACAGCTGGCCGACTACTACACCCATGAGTTTACGGAATTGATCGAGGAGGGCGTTCTGGCCGACGCTTTATGCTGACCGCCGGGCAGGGAGGTATACGGAATGGATTTTTTACCGATATCAAAAGAAGATATGGAAAAACGGGGGATAGAGCAGCTGGATTTCGTCTATGTGATCGGGGATGCCTATGTGGATCACCCTTCTTTTGGACATGCCATCATCAGCAGAGTGCTGGAGGCGGCCGGCTACAGTGTGGGGATCATCTCACAGCCGGACTGGAAGGATGAGAAGAGCATCACGGTACTGGGCAGGCCCCGGCTTGGCTTTCTTGTATCCGGCGGCAATATGGATTCCATGGTCAACCATTATTTCGTGTCCGGCAGGCACCGTCCCATGGACGCCTATACTCCAGGCGGCGAGCCGTATAAACGGCCGGATCACGCGACCGTGGTTTATGGTAATCTGATCCGCAGGGTATATAAAGATGTGCCGGTGATCATCGGCGGCATCGAGGCCAGCCTGCGTCGTATGGCGCACTATGATTACTGGTCGGACAGCTTTAAACGTTCCATCCTGCTGGACAGTCAGGCGGATCTGATTTCCTATGGTATGGGGGAAAAGTCCATCGTGGAGATCGCCGATGCACTTGCAGGGGGCATCGCGGTGCGGGACATTACCTTTATTGCCGGAACGGTTTATAAGACAAAAGACATATCGGGAATCTACGAAGGAATCCGTCTGCCTTCTTATGAAGAAATGAAAGCCGAGCCGCGCCGGTATGCGGAGAGCTTTCAGGTTCAGTACTGCAATACCGATCCTTTTACGGGCAGGACGCTGATCGAGGCATATCCGGGCGGCGTCTGTGTGGTGCAGAATCCGCCCCAGCTGCCGCTGACAACGCAGGAGATGGACGATGTCTATGATCTGCCCTATATGCGCACCTCTCATCCTTCCTACGAGGCGGCCGGCGGTGTGCCCGCCATCTCGGAGATCAGGTTTTCTCTTGTCAGCAACAGAGGATGCTTTGGCGGCTGCAATTTCTGTGCCCTGACTTTTCACCAGGGACGGACGGTGCAGGTCAGGAGCCACGAGTCTATCCTGCGGGAAGCGGAAGGGATGCTGCAGGATAAGGATTTCAAAGGATATATTCATGATGTGGGCGGCCCGACGGCCAATTTCAGAAGACCGTCCTGTCAGAAGCAGATGACGCGGGGTGTCTGCAAGAACAGACAGTGCCTTTTTCCGCAGCCCTGTCCGAATCTGGAAGTGGATCACGCCGATTATCTGACACTGCTGCGCAGGCTGCGGGCGCTGCCCGGCGTAAAGAAGGTCTTTATCCGTTCGGGGATCCGCTTCGACTATCTGCTGGCGGACAGAGACGATGCCTTTTTCCGGGAACTGGTGGAACATCATGTCAGCGGACAGCTCAAGGTGGCGCCGGAACACATCTCGGACGCGGTGCTGGAGAAGATGGGCAAACCGGGGAAAGCGGTCTACGAGCGGTTTGTCAGGCAGTATAACAGGCTCAATGAGCAGCTTGGCAAAAAGCAGTTCCTTGTGCCTTACCTGATGTCCTCTCATCCGGGTTCTACCTTGAAGGAGGCCATTGAACTGGCGGAATATCTGCGGGATCTTGGCTATATGCCGGAGCAGGTGCAGGATTTCTATCCGACGCCGTCCACGGTGTCCACAGTCATGTACTACACGGGGATCGATCCCCGGAACGGCGAGCCGGTGTACGTCTGCCGCAATCCGCATGAGAAGGCCATGCAGCGGGCGCTGATCCAGTACCGGAATCCGAAGAACCACGCGCTGGTGATGGAAGCGCTGATCAAGGGCGGCCGGGAGGATCTGATCGGCTTTGACAGGAAATGCCTGATCAGGCCGAGGAAGGATGCGCATCAAAATGCGGCGAAAACTCCTTCTGATGGCAGGCGTGGCGATTTGAAATCCGGAAAGAAAAAGACGATCCGAAATGTGCACAGGAAAAAAGGAAAGGGTTAAAGGGGAGACGATCATGAATATTGCGATCATTACAGGTGCATCCTCCGGCATGGGGATGGAATTTGCGCGGCAGCTGGATAATAGTTTACATAAAACAGATGAGATCTGGCTTCTGGCCCGCAGGCGGGAACCGATGGAGGAGCTGGCCCGCACGCTGCGGCATAAGACACAGATCCTGGCCATGGATGTGACACTGGAAAGTGCCATGGAGCAGTTTGCGGAGGTGCTGGCGATCAGCAACCCGAAGATCACGGTACTGGTCAACTGTGCAGGGGCTGGAGAACATGGCAGATTTGACGGGCAAAGCGACAGGGCAGTGTCGGATATGATGCAGGTAAATATCGTGGCGCTGACCCGGATGACGAAACTGTGCCTTCCTTATATGCGCAGAGGCAGTAAGATCATACAGCTGGCATCGGGCGCAGCCTTCGTACCGCAGGCGGCTTTTGCGGTCTATGCCGCTTCCAAGGCCTATGTATATTCTTTCAGCAGAGCGCTCAACCAAGAGCTGGCGGGACGCGGGATCCGCGTGATGGCAGTCTGTCCGGGACCTGTCAACACGCCGTTTCTCACCCGGGCCTACAAAGACACCTCGCAGATGGGCGGACTTAAGAAACTGACCATGATGGAGGCGGAGAGCGTGGTCGCCAAAGCGGTCATGGACTGTAAGCGTGGGAAATCCGTCTCGGTCTGCGGCCTGCCCATGAAAGCGCTGTATCTGGCCACGCAGGGAGTACAGAATCTGCTGTGTAAGTTTACGTAAGGAGTTTGCGTGCATGAAAAACTGGTTTATTCCAAAAGGATCTTATGGCTATATCAAAAATCACAGAGTGGTGGCCGCGCTGAGGACGCTCCTTTTTTTCGGTGTCAGCATCGGGCTTTATGTGATGGGATACGTGACCACCGGGAGCAATAAGAATCTGCTGACGATCGTAGCGGTTCTGGGCTGCCTGCCGGCATGTAAAAGTCTGGTAAACCTGATCCTCTTTCTGAAGGCCGAGGGGTGCAGTGAAGCCCTCAGAAAGGTAGTGAGCGCCTATGATGAAAGGCTTACTACTTTTTATGATATGTATTTTACGTCCTATCAGAACAATTATGCGGTCAGCCATATGGCGTTGAGGGGCAGTGTGCTGTGCGGTGTGACAGAGGACGCAAAATGCGACTGTAACAAAGCCGAAAAACATCTGGAACAGATGCTTTTACAGGAAGGGATAAAGAATATCACGGTTAAGATTTATTCGAATACTGATAAATATATTGACCGACTGAGTCGGATTATAAACCTGGACACGGAGGAGAACAGAAATCAGACACAGATCGCTGCCCTGCTGTATTCGATCATTATATAATCAATACAGAGAGTCACCGGAGCAAAGGATGGGAACATGTATCAGAAAGAGATCACGGACAGGGAGGCCGGGCAGCGTTTGGACAAATATCTGCACAGGCTTTTGCCGGAAGCCGGGAGCAGCTTTTTATACAAGATGCTGCGCAAAAAGAATATCACGTTAAACGGAAAGAAAGCCGACGGCAGTGAGAAGATCACCGCAGGGGATATGGTGACCGTATTTTTTGCAGCGGAGACGCTGGCCAGGTTTATGGGGGAGCCGGAGCCTGCGCGGACGGCGTATGATGAGGCTTATGAGAAGCTGACCGGAATCACGATCCTGTATGAGGACGAGAACATTCTTCTGGCGGACAAACCGGCCGGTATCCTTTCCCAGAAGGCGGATAAGACGGACCTGTCTTTAAATGAATGGCTGATCGGTCATCTGCTCCACAGCAAAGCGATAACGCAGGAGGATTTGAAGACTTTTAAACCTTCCGTCTGCAACCGTCTGGACCGCAATACAAGCGGCATCGTACTCTGTGCCAGATCCCTTGCCGGTGCACAAATGCTTGGAGAACTGCTGCACGACAGGACTCTTCACAAATATTATCAGCTCTATGTGAAGGGAGCGGTGACAGAGAGCCGGCTGATCGAGGGGTATCTGCAAAAAGACGAGAAGCGCAATAAGGTATCCATCGCCGCGGCAGGCGCGCCGGATTCCTACATTAAGACAAAATATAAGCCGCTGCGGATCGAGCGGGACAAGACCCTGCTGGAAGTGGAACTTCTTACCGGACGTTCCCATCAGATCAGGGCGCATCTGGCCAGCATCGGGCATCCTCTTCTGGGCGACTATAAATACGGCGACCGGGAGTGGAACGACGGCTATCGGAAACGCTTTCAGGTCAGGGCACAGCTGCTGCATGCCTGTAAGGTTGTCTTTCCGGCACTGCCTTCGCCCTTTGAAGCGATAAGCGGCAGAACCTTTTATGCAAAGATACCGGAGATTTTCGAGCAGGTTTCGGAGCACGGCCAGGCGCAGGCACAGGGCAAAAATAAGACGGACGAAAGGAGCCGGTATGGCAACTTGGAATTCCCGCGGGCTGCGCGGTTCCACACTGGAAGATCTGATCAACAGGACAAATGAAAAATATCTGGAAAACGGGCTGGCGCTGATCCAGAAGGTGCCGACGCCCATCACCCCGATCAATATCGACAAGGAGAGCAGACACATCACGCTGGCCTACTTCGATCAAAAAAGTACGGTGGATTATATCGGTGTGGTGCAGGGAATTCCGGTCTGTTTCGATGCCAAGGAGTGCGCGGCAGATACTTTTGCCCTGCAGAACATTCACGAGCATCAGGTAAAATTTATGGGAATGTTCGAGAAACAGAAGGGGATTGCCTTTTTTCTGATCTACTACACGCACAGGGATATTTTCTATTATCTGCCCTATGAGATGCTGCGTTTCTTCTGGGACAGGGCCATGGAGGGCGGCCGGAAAAGTTTCCGTTTCGAAGAACTTAACCCCGCCTATGTCCTGCCGAAAAAGCACGGAGTCCTGGTGCCGTATCTGGACGCACTGCAGAGGGACCTGGAGGACAGAGAATAGAGACAGCGTTGACAAACAGCGCAAATTCTTTTATAGTAAGGAAAGTTGCAATTTAACGAATTATCACTTCGCAGTATTAAAGTGTTCTTTTGACATGCGGAAGATGGATTCAGCGTCTGAACAGGCGCGAATGCAGATATGTAAACATATAAATTTTAAGCAATCACAGGGGAAAGAATATGGGAAAAAGATTAGTACATACGCCGGAGGGCGTGCGGGATATTTACGGAGACGAGAAGGCGGCCAGGAATATCGTCGAACACCTTCTGCAGGATAAGATCAAAAGTTACGGCTATCAGGATATTCAGACGCCGACCTTTGAATTTTTTGATGTTTTTTCCAAAGAGGTGGGGACTACGCCTTCCAGAGAGCTGTACAAGTTTTTTGACAAAGAGGGCAATACGCTGGTGCTGCGGCCCGACTTTACGCCGTCGATCGCCAGATGCGCGGCCAAATATTTCATGGATGAGAATGTACCGATCCGCTTCTGTTATCGGGGCAATACGTTTACGAATACCTCAAACCTGCAGGGCAAATTAAAGGAAGTGACCCAGATGGGGGCAGAGCTGATCGGGGATGACTCCGTGCAGGCGGATGCGGAGATGATCGCGATGACGATCGAGGCGCTGTACCATGCCGGGCTGTCGGACTTCCAGATCAGCATCGGAAATCTGGAATATTTCAAGGGCATCTGCGCGGAAGCCGGGCTGGACGAGGAGACGGAGCTGGAACTGCGGGAGCTGATCTCGGGCAAGAATTATTTCGGCGCGGAAGAGCTGTTGGAGGGCGTGCATGTAGACCGGAAGGATAAGGAGTTGCTTTTGCAGGTGAGCGATCTGTTCGGGACTGCGGCCATTCTGCATGACGCGAAGCACGCGGTGGACAACAAACGCTCCAGAAATGCGATCGACCGGCTTGAGAAAGTCTATCAGGTTTTGTGTGAGTATGGCGTCGAGAAATATGTTTCCTTTGACCTGGGCATGTTAAGCAAGTATAATTATTATACAGGGATCATTTTCAAAGGCTTCACTTACGGCATCGGGGACGCGATTGTAAAAGGCGGACGTTATGACGGCCTGCTGCACCGTTTTGGCAAGGATGCGCCGGCGATCGGCTTCATGATCGTGGTGGATGACCTGCTTGCGGCCATGAACAGGCAGGGAGCGGTCATCTCCGGCGTGGAAAAATGCGCAAAGCTCTACTATACGCAGGAGAATTTCCGGGAAATGCTGCGGGAAGCCAGACAGATGCGCGCGGCGGGGAAATGCGTGGAACTTTTGCCGAAAAAATAGAAACAGAGCAAAATCATGGAGGGTAGCGTGACTGAACAGATGAATGAAAACAGATATTTGACCTTCGCACTCGGCAAGGGCCGTCTCGCCAATAAGACCATGGAGCTGTTGGAAGAGATCGGAATCACCTGTGAGGAGATGAAGGATAAGGATTCCCGGAAACTGATCTTCGTGAATGAGGAACTGAAACTCAAGTTTTTCCTGGCAAAGGGGCCGGATGTGCCGACCTATGTGGAATACGGCGCCGCCGATATCGGGGTGGTCGGCAAGGATACGATCCTGGAAGAGGGCCGCAGGGTCTATGAGGTGCTCGACCTGGGGTACGGCAGATGCCGGATGTGCGTGTGCGGGCCGGAAAGCGCCGCAGAACTGCTCAGGCATCACGAGATGATCCGGGTAGCGACCAAGTATCCGAATATTGCCAAAGATTATTTTTATAATAAAAAGCATCAGACAGTGGATATTATTAAGTTGAACGGTTCCGTGGAACTGGGGCCGATCGTGCGGCTGGCGGATGTGATCGTGGATATCGTGGAGACCGGTTCCACCTTAAAAGAGAACGGGCTGAAGGTGCTGGAGGAGATCTGCCCGCTGTCCGCGCGTATGATCGTGAATCAGGTCAGTATGCAGATGGAGCCGGAGCGGATCAAGAAGCTGATCACGGATATCCGCAGGCAGTTGTCTTGAGGCACATTTCGCGAAGTGTTTGTGTCAAAGCGGACAACGTGCGCAGGGATGAAGATAACACAGGAGAAGAGGAATCTATGAAGACAATAAAACTGACGGAAGACACCAGAAAAGATATTCTGGACAGGCTGCTAAAACGAAGCCCTGATAATTATTCTGAATATGAGAAGACAGTAGCGGACATCATAACCGATGTGCGGACAAACGGTGACCGGGCGGTATTTTCCTACACGAAGAAGTTTGATCAGTGGGAGAGTCATGCCGATAACATCCGTGTGACGCAGGCAGAGATCGAGGAGGCCGTCAGGTCCATCGACAGGCCTTTCCTTGCAGTCATGAAGAAATCCGCCGCCAACATCGAGGCGTTTCACCAAAAACAGCTCCGCAACAGCTGGATCGACACGAAGCCGGACGGCAGCATTCTCGGACAGCGGATCCTGCCGCTCTCCGTATCCGGTGTCTATGTGCCGGGCGGCAAGGCGGCCTATCCGAGCAGCGTGCTGATGAATGTGATCCCGGCGAAGGTGGCGGGCGTGAAGAAGATCATCATGACGACACCGGCGGGGGCGGACGGAAAAGTGAATCCGGGTACACTGGCGGCGGCCAGCATCGCGGGCGTGGATGAAATCTATAAGGTCGGCGGAGCGCAGGCCATCGCTGCTATGGCTTTCGGTACGGAGAGTATCCCGAAGGTAGATAAGATCACAGGCCCCGGCAATATCTTCGTTGCGCTTGCGAAGAAGGCCTGCTTCGGCTATGTCAGTATAGATTCCATCGCCGGTCCCAGTGAGATTCTGGTCATTGCGGACGAGACGGCCAATCCCCGTTATGTGGCGGCGGACCTGCTTTCCCAGGCGGAACACGACGAGCTGGCAAGCGCGATTCTGATCACCACGGACGAGAAGCTGGCGGCGGAAGTAGGGCGGCAGATCGAAGGCTTTTTGCAGGAGCTGTCCCGGACGGAGATCATACGCAGGTCACTGGACAATTACGGCTATATTCTGGTGGCGGATTCCATGGACGATGCGGTGGAAACGGCCAACGCCATCGCTTCGGAGCATCTGGAGATCCTGACCAGAGATCCATATGCGGTGATGACAAAGATCGAGAATGCAGGCGCCATTTTCCTCGGAGCGTATTCTTCCGAACCGCTGGGCGATTACTATGCGGGGCCGAACCATATCCTGCCCACAAACGGCACGGCGAAGTTCTTTTCCCCGCTGAATGTGGATGACTTCATGAAGAAGTCAAGCCTGATTTCCTATTCGAGGGAGGCGCTTATGAAAGTACATCAGGATATTGAGCTTTTTGCTGAGAAGGAAGGTCTTACCGCCCATGCCAATTCTATCCGCGTCCGGTTTGAAGACGGGATATAGCCCACGGTTGGAACAGGCAAACAGCCTGCGGGAATGACAGCTGCAGACAGAAAAGATAAAAGAGATAAAGAGGAGACGTAACGTTATGTCTTACAAGAAATTTATCCCCTGTATTTACTTATACAAAGGCAATGCCGTCAAGGGTTTCCGGGACAGTACGATCATTGATACGAACCCGGCGGCACTGGCCAGATTTTACGGCGACAATAACGCGGATGAACTGATCGTCTATGATATGTCCGACAGCGATGCGGAGCATGAGGAAGCGCTCGACATGATCAAGGCCATCTGCAATGAGGCCGAGATACCCGTGACCGGAGCGGGTAATGTGAAGCGCATGGAAGATATTAAGAAGCTGCTCTATGCGGGCTGTAAGAAGGCGGCGTTGAACTACTCGAGACAGGACAACGTGGATATCACGGAGGAAGTCTCTCTTAAGTTCGGCCGTGATAAGATCGTGGCCTGCGTGACGGAAGCCGATACGATCACCGATAATGAGGCGCTTTTGGAAGCATATGTATCGGAGCTTATCCTGGTGCGGGAGAAGGAGATCAAAGATGTGCTTGCCGTGTCCAGATTCCCGGTTATCGTCTCGATTCCGGAAGTCTCTCTCGACAAGCTGCTGGAGCTTTTGGAAAAAGACAATATCTGCGGTATATCGGGTCATGCGATCAACGAGAACGCCAGAGAGCTGTTGGCGATCAAGGCGCTGTGCCAGAGTAACGGCATTGCGGTCAGCACCTTCGATGCGGCGGTCAGGTGGGACGAGTTTAAGCTGAACTGCGACGGGCATGTGCCGGTGATCGTACAGGATTACAAGACGGACGAAGTGCTGATGATGGCCTATATGAATGAGGAAGCGTACCGCATGACGCTTAAGACCGGCAGGATGACTTACTACAGCAGGAGCCGGCAGGAGCTGTGGATCAAGGGCGAGACGAGCGGGCATTATCAATATGTGAAATCGCTGACGGCGGACTGCGATATGGATACCATCCTTGCCAGAGTGTCCCAGATCGGCGCCGCCTGCCATACCGGTTCACATTCCTGCTTCTTTCACGAGATCATAGGCAGGGAGTACGAAGAAGCCAACCCGCTGCGGGTGTTTGAACAGGTATTCGATGTGATCAAGGACAGAAAAGAGCATCCGAAGGAAGGCTCCTACACGAATTATCTGTTCGAAAAGGGTCTCGACAAGATCTTGAAGAAGCTGGGAGAGGAAGCGACGGAGATCGTGATCGCCGCCAAGAATCCGAATGCCAACGAGGTAAAATACGAGATATCCGATTTCCTGTATCATATGATGGTGCTGATGGCGGAGAAAAACATTACCTGGGAAGAGATCACGACGGAACTGGCGCAGCGGTGATGCGGCCTTACCTGTTTTATGTTCGGACTTCTTTTTTTCCTGTACCGGTCATAGAATGTACCAACAGACATACAGGATAGGCAGTAGAGAATGGATCACAAAGTTCCTTTGGAAAAGAAAATGCAGCTGGCGCAGTATATTCGGGAGGAAAATCTGGGAAACCGCATGAAGATCAGGCAGAGGGAGCGGATTTTGTACGGGACGGATACACAGCTGCCGCTTTTTGATAAGGGCAGGCTGCAGCAGGCAATGCCCGGTGACAACGGCCCGCAGACGCCGGAACAGGAGGGGATGGCGCCGCTGTTTTCCACCAATACCTTCCGATACCGGATGATCCTGGCGGTTCTTCTGTTCGTGGGGTTTCTGCTCTGCGATACAAGAGACGGCAGGATCGGCACCTACACGACGAATGAAGTCCATGAGATGATCGTAGCGGATACGTTTCATTTGTACGACGGAGAGGGAAACGAGACGATGGAAGGGCTGGCGGCGCTGTTTGAACTGGATTGAAAGGAAAGATATGAGAAAAACAGCTCTGAGCGAAGAGATATTACTGCAGGTCGAGAAACCTGCCAGATATATCGGCAATGAAGTTAACAGTGTGGTAAAGAACCGGGAAGACGTGGCGGTCCGTTTCGCCATGTGCTTTCCGGATGTGTATGAGATCGGCATGTCGCATCTGGGAATTCAGATTCTGTACAGTATGTTTAATTCCTGGGAAGATGTGTGGTGTGAGCGGGTCTATTCTCCATGGACGGACCTGGACCGGATTATGCGGGAGCAGAAGATCCCGCTTTTCGGGCTGGAGTCCCAGGAGCCGGTAAAAGAGATGGATTTTCTGGGAATCACGCTGCAGTATGAGATGTGCTATACGAATATTCTGCAGATTCTGGAGCTTTCGCAGATCCCCCTGCTGGCGGCGGAACGGGGAGAGGACATGCCTGTGGTGATCGGCGGCGGCCCCTGTACCTACAATCCGGAGCCGATTGCAGATTTCCTCGATCTCTTCTATATCGGGGAGGGGGAGACTCAGTACCGCAGGCTTCTGGACTGGTATGTGGAGAACCGGAAACAGGGTGGAACGAGACAGGAATTCCTGCGGGGTGCGGCACAGATTCCGGGTATTTATGTGCCGCAGTTTTATGAAGAACTGTATCATGAGGACGGCACGATAAGCGGCCGGCGGAAATTATACGAAGAGCTGCCGGACAGAGTCCGCAAGGAGATCGTGACGGATGTATCGGATACTTATTATCCGTTAAAGCCCGTAGTGCCCTTTATCAAAGTGACGCAGGACCGGGTGGTGCTGGAGATCCAGAGGGGGTGCATCCGGGGCTGCCGTTTCTGTCAGGCGGGGCAGATCTACCGGCCGGTGCGGGAGCGGGATGCGGAAGTGCTGAAAAAGTACGCCGTGGAAATGCTGGCGAATACGGGCCATGAAGAGATCTCCTTAAGTTCCTTAAGTTCCAGCGATTATTCCCGGCTGGACGAGCTGCTGGAATTTCTGATCGGGGAATGCGGCAGGAAGCATATTAATATCTCTCTGCCTTCGCTGCGGATCGACGCTTTTTCTCTGGATGTGATGAGCAAGGTACAGGATGTGAAGAAGAGCAGCCTCACTTTTGCGCCGGAGGCGGGCAGCCAGAGACTGCGGGATGTGATCAACAAGGGATTGACCGAAGAAGTCATTCTAAAAGGCGCAGCGCTGGCATTCGAGGGCGGCTGGACGCGGGTCAAGCTGTACTTTATGCTGGGGCTTCCCACCGAGACAGAGGAAGATATCAGGGGGATCGGCGAGCTTTCCAATAAGATCGCAGCCACCTTTTTTGAGAAGGTGCCGAAGGACAGGCGTGTGAACGGCAAAGTACAGATTGTCACCAGCACTTCCTTCTTTATTCCCAAGCCTTTTACCCCCTTCCAGTGGGCATCCATGTGCACGAAGGAGGAATTTCTGGAAAAGGCCTGTCAGACGAAAAAGGGGATCATGGAGCAGTTGAACCAGAAGAGCATCAAATACAACTGGCATGAGGCGGACGTGAGTGTGCTGGAGGGCGTGTTTGCCCGGGGCGACCGCAGGATCGCGCAGGTGATCCTTGCGGCTTACAGGCGGGGCTGTCTGTTTGACTCCTGGAGCGAATATTTTAAGAACGACGTGTGGCTGCAGTGTTTCGAAGACTGTGGCGTGGATATCGGTTTCTATACGACGAGAGAGCGGTCGGATGATGAAATATTTCCCTGGGATTTCATCGACTGCGGCGTCACCAGACAATTCCTCTTAAGGGAATGGAAGAAAGCGCAGGAAGGCGTCGTGTCCCCGAACTGTCAGACGCAGTGCCAGGGGTGCGGTGCGGGCACTTTCCAGTGTGGGATCTGTCCGACGGCTTCCTGAAATCAGACGAGAGCTTAACATAGTGAAAGGCTATTTATGCATGAAGATAAGAATTAAATTTTCCAAATATGGAACGATGAAATATATCGGGCATCTGGATATGATGCGCTTTTTTCAGAAAGCGATCCGGCGTGCCGGGATTGACGTAAAATATTCGGAAGGGTTCAGCCCCCATCAGATCATGTCTTTTGCGGCGCCGCTGGGAGTCGGGATGGAGAGCCGCGGGGAATATATGGACATCGAGGTGCTTTCCATGACCACCGCGCAGGAGATGAAAGAGGCGCTTAACCGGGTGATGGTGGAGGGGGTGGAGATCCTTTCCGTAAGTATTCTGCCGGATCATGCCAAAAACGCCATGGCCAGTGTAGCGGCGGCTTCCTACCTGCTGCAGAAGAAAGAAGGCGATTACCCGGTGGACGGGCTGAACGGAAAGTTGGCGGCTTTTCTGGCGCAGGAGACGATTCCCTACACGAAGGAGACGAAAAAGGGCGTGGCGGAGCTGAATCTGAAGGAAGGGATTTATGAACTGGAGGCCGAAAACGGCAGTGCCATCCGTATGCTGGTAAATGCCAGCAGCAGCGGCAATATCAAGCCGGGGATGGTCATGGAGGCATTCAGCGCCTTTGCCGGGGTGGAGATTCCACCAAGTGCATACCGGATCATAAAACTGGAAACCTACATGGACCCTGCAGCCAATGACAAAGACCGGCAGGGCAGTCATAGATGGATTCCTTTGGACGCAGTCCGTGAAAAGTAACTTTTTGGTTGATTTTTAACAAAAACCATTGACATTCCACCTTGTGTAAGGCTTATTCTGACAGTGTAAACAGTGTAAGGCGAAGAAATGAGGCTGTCTTTCGACAGGCCAATAGCTGACAAAGCCGGTGAGGTATTCAGGAACCTGGAAAAGAAAGTGTGGGGAGACGAATTCGATGAAGATCAATGAAGTGGAACAACAGGCTGGCATCACCAAGCGAAACATCCGCTTCTATGAACAGCAGGGACTTTTGTCTCCAAAGCGTAACGGTGAGAACGGGTATCGTGATTATTCGGAAGAGGATGTAGCGGAATTGAAGAAGATCAAACTTCTCAGAAAGCTGTCTCTGCCCATCGAAGAGATCCGTAAGATCCAGAGCGGAGCACTTGTTCTGGAAGACGCCCTGATGCGTCAGGTCATCGTACTGGAGCGGGAAAAGACGGATCTGGAGGCGATGTCCAGACTCTGCCGCAGCCTCAGTGAGGAGCGCTGTCAGTATCTTACCCTTTTGCCTGAACAATATTTGGAAAGGATGGTAGAAATGGAAAAAGACGGAACAAGATTTTCAAATGTGGATAAGCAGGATGTGATCCGCAGAAAGCGCGGCTCCATTCTGGCGGCGGCAGTTTTTATTTTGATCATGGTATTCCTGATCATGATCTTCATCTGGGGCTTTCTGGAGGATCCGATCCCGGTGTGGATGGTATGTGGTTTTGTTATGATCCCCGCAGCGTTTATTCTGGGGGTAATCATATCGCTGGTGCAGCGAATCAAAGAGATTGAAGGAGGAGAAGAAGATGTTGCTCGTAAATACTGATTATATTTCAGGAAAAGAACTGGAAACTCTGGGGGTCGTGAAGGGGAATATCGTGCAGACGAAGAACTTCGGCAAGGACTTTATGGCTGGCATTAAGACCCTGGTGGGCGGTGAGATCACGCAGTATACGGAGATGCTCAACCAGGCAAGACAGATTGCCGTGAAGCGTATGGTAGACGAGGCCCAGGCCATGGGTGCGGACGCCATCGTCAATGTCCGGTATGCCTCTGCATCCGTGATGCAGGGAGCGGCGGAGGTGATCGCCTACGGCACTGCTGTAAAGTACAAATAAACATTGCGTTAGGAACGTTTTTGAGAAGTGTTTAGATGAGAGGCGGTATGGCTGCAGGATAAAGCCATGCCGTCTTTTCGTATGAAAAATATTCTCAAAAAAATATATTTTTTTATAATTATGGGTAGACATTTTTCTTTTATCTGTGTTATACTTACTGCACAAAAAAGACATACATCAACCAGCAGTCACAACAGTTACGAAAAGGCGGTGAAATAATGACAGATAATGAATTGTTGCTTGCAATATCGAGTATGATTGATCCATTGAGAGAAGATTTTAATTCTATGAAAGAAGACCTTAATTCTATGAAAAAAGATCTTAATTCTGTGAAAAATGATCTTAATTCCGTGAAAGAAGACATGCAGGAGACTAAAGAGCGTGTGAAGAAGGTCGAGCTTACCCTGGAAAACAAAGTCCTGCCCCGTTTAAACACCATAGAAGCATGCTATATTTCCACTTTTAACAGATATAAGGAACATGTGGAAACATATGATTCCATGAAACAGGATATTTATATTGTGTAGTCTCGGAAAGTCCATGAAGAAACAGAAAAAAATTATGTTATATAAATGGAAGTGACGGAGAGGAATAAAAAATGCTTATTTCTGAGTGTTTTCAGACAGTGGTTAGAAAAAAGGACATGACAATTAAGCCCGCAAAAAAGAGTTTTTTACAGACGGAAACCTCATATTTTGTTTCATTTATAAATTAAGCGGCATACAGGCGGGCGACCTTGTATCTGGCGTCAAGATGTATGCATATGCCGATGAGCATACCCCAAAAGGAAAAATGATTCCTGCCGCGTATTTTTAAATTCTGCAGGCAGTAATCATTCAGAACACGGTCGTTGATACGCTCACATGCGGTACGCTCGCTGTATATCCGCCTGTATTCTTCGGAATCCCTCGGGATGCGGGGATGAAAACGCAGGTCTGCATGGTTTTTCACGTAGACAGTACGCCCGTAAGAGCCTGGGGAACATGCGGCTTCATTCGCGCAGGAACTGATACGTCCGCATCTGAGGGGGCAGCGGTATTTGTGAGCATCCTTTATGGGATCATTCCCCCATGGGCACATTTCATGCCCGGCAGGGCATATGGGGTGGCCGGATTTATCGAAGGTGATTCCGTCCGGGGCATTTCCAGAAGATTTTGCCCGTCCGTTGATATCAATGAGGGCATTGATATCCCAGTGTTCCAGCAGTTCATAGGTCGGGAGGTTGTCATGTGCTGAGTCAAGGCAGACATTCTTGGGCGAAATGCCAAAGGCATTGCGCCCGAAATCATCCATGGAATAGAGGAAGTTTTTACTGTCATGGCGGCGTGCGTCAGTGAATTTCATCAACAGCGGAAGTTCAACTTTCAGCGTATTGTTCCTGGCGCACAGCATGTAAAGCGTATGCCCGAAGTACCATGTTTTATTATCGCTGTCCCATCCCCATGTGGCATCCGGGTCAGAATAATGGCGGCCGCAGCCGTCCCGGTAGGGGCAGTCTTTCCCGCAGGAGGAAAGATGGCGGCCGTAAGGGGAGGAATGGGAAACCACAGCGGTGCCGTCGCCGGAGAGGGTAAGGTTTTGCGTATCAATCAGCCCAAGGCGGATAGACGGCAGCACGGCAAGGATGGAAAAGATTTTCTGGAGAGCGGCTTCCGGATTATCGGCGGCAGGCTTTCCGTCCAGGATATCATTTACGATATCTTTGGCAGTGACCATGCAGGGGTCTTCCGGCTCCGCCAGTTTTCCGTCGGCGCCAATCAGTTTTTTTGGTTTTTTACCGTTTCTGCCTGCCGGAAGAAGCGCCGTGCGGGAATAGGGTTTCCGCGGGTCTGTCCAGAATCGGTTCATAAAGTCATAATAAGAGCCGAGTGGCGGCAGCTCTTCCAGAGAGGCGCAGCCAATAAGGACAGCCAGGGAAATGGATTTGGGAAGGACTTCCCGCACCCATAAAGTAAGGCTTGTGCGTGCTTTGGATTTATTAAAAAGCAGGACGAAAAGTATCAGGGAGCGCAGGATCTGGGCCTGGTGCTCTGCCGGACGTCCCCCTTTGGAATAAAAAGCGGGGATGTAATCCAGAAGCGGGTCAAGGTTGAGGTTTAAGAGTTTCTGCCGTTCCTCATCATATTCGTTAAAGGAATATTTTGGGTTATTGCGGGAAAGCCTGTGGCCAATCGTAGCGACGATGGTTCTGTACTCGTCATGGCTCTGCCATGATTCGGGTTTGAACATAAATGTGACCTCCTTTGTTTTATCAGTGAAATGGGACAGTTACTTATAAAACAAAGGGCCGTTTTCGCTGGCATTACCAGCGAAAACGGTCGCACATTACGGGGTATTTGTCAACCTGTTTTTTGAAAAAATAAGAAATATTTGTTACCATTCACAGCCATTTTAATTTCTGATGTTTAATGAATTCCCATTGGGGCTTTTTTATTGGCATAATGCA